>Ga0334722_10000015_pt1 | contig 262565 bp, 237 predicted proteins | sample C3_bottom_MG_FD_207210 | JGI IMG/M metagenome (GOLD analysis project Ga0334722, IMG submission 207210) | Sediment microbial communities from Yellowstone Lake, YNP, Wyoming, USA - C3_bottom | ecosystem: Environmental > Aquatic > Freshwater > Lake > Sediment | place: USA: Wyoming | collected... | reverse complement strand
AAAGTCCCGGTTCCTCCTTCATTGCCGGACGCGGTTTGGATTAACAAACCGAAACTGGTCCCTGTGAGTGTGGAAAAAGTACACTAAATTCGGCTGCGGGGTGTCTCAAAGTCATTGACAAATTCCGGTTGGGTTTTCTTGGCATACTTTGCACCTCGCTTAAAAGCGCCTACTGTTGGTTGCGAGAACGTTTTTTTTGAGGTTTTACCATGATCACTGCAGGTGTTGACATAGGTTCCCGTTCCATTGAGATCGTGCTCTACGACGGCGCGCAGGTCATCGAAACCGTGACCACGAACACGGGCTCGACGCCAACGGAGAACGCCAAAAAGGCCTTTGCCAGTGCCCTCGCCGCCGCAGGTGTACAGCGGCCGGACCTTGCCATGGTGATCGCCACGGGATACGGCAGGAATTATTTCCCCGAGGCTGATGCTGTTTCATCCGAGATTCTGTGCCATGCGCGGGGCGTTGCGTATGTATTTCCCACAGCCCGCACCGTGATCGATATCGGCGGTCAGGATTCGAAGATGATCAGCCTCGACGGAAACGGCAAAGTGACCAACTTTGTGATGAACGACCGCTGCGCCGCCGGGACCGGAAAGTTCATAGAAATGGTGGGACTCATGCTCGATATGCCGCTGTCCGAGATGGGCGCACGAACGATCGGTTCAACCGACTCCTGCGAGATCTCGTCCATGTGCGCGGTCTTTGCGGAGTCAGAGATCATCGGCCTGACCCAGAGCGGCACGTCTGTTGATGTCGTGCTTCGTGGTGTGTTCCGCTCTGTTGCGCGAAGGACCCTTGCGATGACAGGCAAGGTGAGTTTGCTTCCGGAAGTGGTTTTTACCGGCGGTGTGGCAAGGAACGCAGGTGTTGCCAGGGCGATAGAACAGGAAACCGGCGTGAAGCTTATGATCCCGCCGGACCCGCAGATCACCGGCGCGCTCGGTGCTGCGCTGGTTGCTGCGGACAAGGCAAAGGCTTGAGACCTCCGCTCTTTCTTGCTTTACTTAACTAGATGACGATATGTCCACCCCAATAAAAAACGCGGGGCCTCTTTCCAGAGGAACCCGCGTTTTCTTTTCAGCTATCAAAGTTCAACTATTTTATGACATACCCCATCCCGATAACCGCCTCATACTTTGCACCCGATCCCACATTCCGGACATATACCTGCGCCCGATAGGTCCCTGGGGTCAGACCCGTGGTGTTCCAGGAATAGGTGTTGATTGTTGAATAGTCCTGCACCATGGTCCAGACGCCGTTCGCCTTGATCCAGAATTTGTACTCGTAGTTTCCGCTTCCTCCAACACCGCCAGCGGTGAAGGTTACATTGGCCCCGGCTGTTTGTGGACTTTCCCTGTCCGGAGTGATAGTGGCGCTTGCGGCAGGACTGGGGTTAAGAGTGTAGCTGAGAGTTTTTGTTGCTTCATACTTTGCGCCTGATCCTGCATTCCGAACATACACCTGCAGTCCGTAGGTTCCTGTTGCTGCGCCGCTGGTGTTCCATGTCCAGGTGTTGGCTGTGGAATACGCCTGGACCGGGGCCCAGACTCCTGCGGTCTTCAGCCAGAATTTGTATTCGTAATTTCCTGTTCCGCCGATGCCGCTTGCGGTGAAGGTTGGATTATTCCCGATCACCTGGGGGCTTGCCATGTCCGGGGCTATCGTAGCGCCGGTCACGGACGCAACCTGGTTGAAATTCGCTGCCACCGACCGTGCGACATTCATCGTCACACTGCAGGGACCTGTCCCGGGACAGGCGCTGTTGCCAAACGAACTCCATGCGCCATCCAAAGTCCATCCGGTAAATACGGAGCCGGCATCGGACGCCGCATTTAGGGTTACCACCGAGTTTTGCGAATAAGTTTCCGAACAATCCGTTCCGCAACGGATCCCTGCCGGAGAACTCGTTACAATCCCGGTGCCGGTCCCCAACGTTGCAACGGTGAGTGTGTAGGTGATCTTAGAAAAGGTCGCGAAAATACTGTGATCGGTGCTGACACTGGAGAACGTGTAACTTCCCACTGCCCCTACGGATACACCGTCCACAAGCACCCCAGCCACACGGTAACCTGCGCTCGGCACCAGGGTAAAGGTCTGATTAGCGCCATGGTTCACGCTCACCGTACCCGATGGTGAAATAGTTCCCATTGCGCCGGCACTTGCCGTGATCGTGTAGGTATTTATCGCAAAGGTCGCGGCAATGGTATGGTTCGCGATCACACTGTTGAAAACATATCCGCTGATTGCACCAACGGAAACGCCGTCCACAAGAACGTCAGCAATATGATACCCTGCGTTTGGCGCAATATCAAATGACTGGCTGTCTCCGGAAGCGACCCCAATTGTACCAGCTGGTGAAATCGTTCCGCCCGCGTTGGCTGAGGATGCGATCGTGTATGAGCCCAGGGAGAAATTAGCAAACATGGTCTTTGCGGCGCTCATGGTCACGGTGCAGGGACCGGTCCCGGTACAGGCGCTTCCCCCGGAACTCCACCCTCCGCCGAGTGTCCATCCTGTAAAGAGCGATCCGGAATCGGGCGTCGCGGTCAGGGTCACCTGCGTGTTCTGCGCATACGCCGCGGAGCAATCCGTGCCGCAATTGATGCCCGCGGGAACACTCGTGACCGTTCCCGTACCTGTCCCGGTTTTCATAAGGGAAAGAGGAAATACTCCGGCGCCGCTCACCGGCACTTGACAGGTCGGCAGAGCAGGATCATTCGAAACGATGCTCAGGTTCGCGGTCTTCGCGCCGCCCGAGGTGGGAATGAACGTCACAAGGACAGTGCAGCTTGTATCAGCAGCCAGAGTCGGTGACAGGCTGGTACATGCATTTGCTCCGCCTGCGCCCACATGGAACATTGCAGCGTTAGGACCAGCAGTGCCCAGGGAACTGATATCGAGATCTCCCGGCCCCGCATTCTGAATAACAAACTCCTGCGAAGGTGAAGCAACATTCACGCTGATGCTGCCAAAATCAGCGTTTTGTGGTGTAACCACAAGAGAGCCCGTACCAACGGTAATGATCGTACGAACCGGCCATACATAATAAAAGGGAGAGGTCGCGGTCATTTTGTCTGTCATGCCGGTGTACAGGTAAACCGCCCATGCGCCTCCTGACGCGCCGCTTCCCGAACTCCATCCGCCCGTTGAGCTCCAGCCTCCTGTATTCGAGACCCCGGAAGCCAGGACGCCTGAATTTGACCAATACCAGTTATTCTGCACATTCACAAAGGGATGGCCCGAAGGCAGCGCAGGGTTCCATCGCGAGCGGTCGATGAGACTGAGCAGCTCCTTCCTGTTAGGCAGACGCCAGTCATCATAATTCGCGGTATACCCATTGCACGAGTAGGTGCCGGGGTGCAGATTGAAATCCGCGACCTTGCCAAGTGCATTGGACCATGATTGTGTGGAAAAACAGTTAGCGTCCTTAAGCCACATAAGACCGGTAAGGTTGTCCGTCGCGGTCCCGTCACCGTTGTTCGCAAAACGTGACGCCGGCCATACTGCTCCAGTCTGAAGATTACCATCGTCGCCTGGTGAAAATGATGCGCTCTGGCCGGTCCTCCATAACTGAGCCAGCGATGCTGAGGAAAATGAAACTCCGACGAGGCCTGCCAAAACAATGCATGTAATCAATAGTATTTTTCGTGACATCTTCATCCCCCCTTTTATCTACTGGCGGACAGGCCAGGCAAGAATGTTATTGGTCTTGAACGTATACGAGACACGATTGCCGTCGAAATCAACAGACCAGGCATACACGGTACTGGACGCGAAGGTCGTCGAAGACCAGTAGGACAATCCCGCATGAATAAACCCCTGACCATTCAGCCAGACATATGATTTTGGCACGCCGATATGGACAAGGCTCTCAAGATCATTGACATTGGGAAGCCGCCAGTCATTGTGGCCGAGATAATTATTGCTGTTGATGCACGAAATGTAATTGAGCGCTGCCTGCCAGGACATTGCCCCGCCAATGCAGGATCCGTCCGTCGGAGTCCCCGCGTCCCCGCTCCACATGCGACCTGTGAGCTGGTCAGTCAGGGTACCGTCGCCATTGGCCGTAAACCGGGGGTCCGGCCATGCAAGACCGGACCGGAGCTCGCCGTCCTGCCCCGTGCCCGTGCAGGCTATTTCAACGCCCTGCGGATCCACGCACAGCACAATCCCTGTCTTCGGCAATTGAACTGTTCCCGCATTAGAAACAGCGGGAAGACTGACGATACTGACCGCAACCAGGAACCAAATCCCTGCCATTCTTGAAACCATCGTGACACCTCCTTGAAATTAAGCGAAGACCGTAAATTGATCGAATCGGATGATAACATTTTATTGCAAATCGATACGTTTATGAATAAGAGTATACAGAGATTTTCGCGGCAACTCAACCAGATTTATCATAAAAATCGTATTTGGCACGAGCAGTACCGGAGCATGCTGTACGCGCCCGAATCAGCGAGCTCAGCATCAAACGCGGTCTTGCTGAAGCCGAGGGCATCACTCTATACGCTCTCGGACAGCATGCAGTAGCGCACGACGCTTAATAAAAAACGCAGATCCATTCCAGAGGGACCCGCGTTATTCTTTCTATTTATATCGCTTGTTAACGCCTGTTATCTGCATTGCTGTTTCAATTAATCCCGTCATTCCTGCGGAAGCAGGAATTCAGTCTTTTATCTAGACGCTGGATGCTGGATCAAGTCCAGCATGACGGATATTTAAATGCAGGCACTACTTTACCACATACCCCATTCCGAGAACTGCTTCATACTTCACGCCCGAACCCACATTCCTGACATACACCTGCGCCCGGTAGGTCCCGGGGGTCAGGCCCGTGGTGTTCCAAGTAAAGGTATTGGTCGTTGAATAGGCCTGCACCGTGGACCAAACGCCGTTCATTGCTATTGGCTTAATGTCATTTATTCAGTCGGACCTATTTGCACTGTCTCAAAAGTCGTCTTCTTTCTGTCTGCAGACTTCACCTCCGGCAAGGTATCGTAAACAGACTGAACAACTCGGCTCATCTCCGCGTCCGATACCGGCAAATTAACTATTTCCTCGCCCGACTTCTGCATCTCTTTAAGATCAACGATTGCTCCAGCTGGTAGATCGTCGCCTTTGCCCAGGTTCCCCTTGATTGCGTACAGAACCCAGCGCGGTCCTTCGAGCGAAAGCACCATGTATGCGCAGTCCGAAACAGCGAGGATCGCGTGGGCGCTGATGTGGGACAGGGTCCCGTAGCTGAGAACAACACCCCCGCCGAATTCATATCCCGCGGGAACAACTACGGCTTTAGACAGTTCGTAGACACCATATGCCGTACCGCCTGCAGCGGACACTGCGGTGCCGCCCGCGAGTGTGGCGCCTGCAATGACGTTTCCAAAAGCCTGTGTGGCTGCGGAGCTCACCTCGCCGCTCACAAACAGCGTTCCGCCGGTTGCAGCGCCCGCTCCGCCTACCGCGGTCCCGATGGTCCCGCCGCCCAAAGCGATGCCGGCGCTCGCTAATGGAATGCCGATATACTGCACGCCCTTGCCCGCGGCATATCCCGTGCTCTTAATGACAACGCCTGCGACATTGCCGAGCCCGGCTTCACTGTAGCCTGCGACAGTTCCCGCGGTCGCGGCAACGCCTGCAACAGCATAGCTCCCGCCAATGACAGCAGCACCGGCTGCCTTGCTGACCCCTGCCTGACCATAGCCGACCGTGGTCCCCACTGCGGCCGTCGCACCCGCAACAACATGCGAACCGGTAAAATCGAGCAGACTGTACGCTCCGGCAACTGCGGCAATGCCCGTCGGCGCAACCAGATCGTAACCCATTTTTACCGCGTCCCACGACACCTCCGCCGCAACCTGGGTCGTGGCCGCGCCTTCTTTGATCACAACCAGAGACGGGAAAGCGACAAAATTAACTCCGATATATCCCACGGACGCAGCAGTCATCTTGGTCAGCGGTTCGATGGTCGCATCCCACAGAACTCCCTTGAGCACCCAGCTGAAAGATTTCAGCGCAGCAATACCCACACCTGTCGTATGGTAGGAACCCAGTTCTTCCCCTGCCTTGTTAAAGCTGTTTGCCACATTCGCAGCATAGTTTCCGGTTGCTTCGCTCATGAGGTCCACGGTTTCTTTGGACAACTCCTCGCGTCGGTTATTTTCCTTGTCAATAATGCTGCCGAATTTCGCGTCCTGCAGGCTGTCGCCCATTTCCCCTGCCCTCTTTTTCATCTGGCCGGGGATTGCCAGATAGCCCTTCACAAACGTGGTATTGCCATACTTAAGCGCCGAAGCGCTCCGCGCAGAACTCGATGCCGAGATATCTTTTGCCGTCTGCAATGAATCCTTTGCCAGCTCAGTGCCCTGATGCGTCCCTGTCTCGTTGAGTTCTTTACCACTCGTTTTTCCGGACTGGACAAGGTCTCTGGCCGCCTGCACTGAACCCGCTGCAAGCCCGGTCCCCTGCTTTGTTGCTGTCTCACTAACATCGGTGCCCATGGCATGGGACGCGCTGATGATGGCATCGCCTTTTTCTTTGCCGCTCTCAAAGGTCGCCTTGGACAGTTCCCAGGACTTGCCGATTATGCTCTTTCCTAATTTCGAAGATCGGTCAACCAGGAGCGTGCTGTTCTCGCGGGTCAGCTTCCGAATGGCGTCGGCGCTTGCGTCGGTTGTTTCGAGCAGGGTATTCGATACGCGGTAGGTAAGCTTCGTGCCTTCCGAAATAATATACACCGAGTCGGCGGCGTTCCGGATCGAGGTTTCAAAGGACTGCCGTGCGCGCATGCCCGCAAGCTCGCTCACCAGCTCCAGCGCGGTCGGCCCGACAGGTATCAGGCTGATCTGCGTGTTCGGTACGCGGAAAGCGCCGTTTTGGTAGAGCGAAACATGGCCCTGAACCACGAGCTTTTTTGTGTTTTTAAGCGGGTCCTCTTGCATCGTCCTGGTTGTGGCGCAGCCGGAGATGATAAGACAAAGCAGCACAAGAAATAGAATCCGCCTTATACGAATATCCTCTCCCCTCCGGGGAGAGGGTTGGGTGAGGGGGAATCTCCCGAATGAATTACTCTTCGTTTCGCTAGTATCAGTTTTCAGCATTGTTTTTCACCCTCAGATCTTCAGGAGTTTTTTCAAGCACGTTTTTGATCACCGCAGGGTCCGTGGACAGGATTTCAACCGTAACGCCGTCAGCATCGGTAAGCTTCTTCAGATCCACCACCGTGCCCACGGGAAGGTCTCCCACAGAATACGACTCGTTGTTTTTAGGATCAATCCCGGACCGGACCTTCCCTCGTGCAGCGGCAATGACCAGCCTCGGCCCGTCCCAGGCAAGAAACACCGCAGCATCCGTGGCGCCAAGGAGCGCATGCGTGGGGACCGCAGTCAGGGCATTGTAACCGAGTACGATGCCCGAAGCAGCCTGATTGATCACGATCTCTGTTGTTCCCTTTACCGCGTCATACGCCAGAAACCCGACGTATCCTGCTGTGTGATAGCTCGTGGTGACCGCGGCCTCGGCAACTCCGGCAACAGGCCCGACCGTGGTAAAAGCCACCTGGTTCATGGCCCCCCAGGTCCCGCCCACGGTATACGTGACCGGAACAGTGCCGAGCGACAAAAGAGACAAACCGCTTAAAAGACCGCCTTCAATTGTAGGTGATACGATCTTGACACCGGTTGTGCCAACGTAGTAGACCGTGAGCCCGACAGACTGGACCGTCCGGCCGGCAACGATTGAGGTCGCTGCAACGGGAAGAAAGACCGCATACGTCGTTACCGCCGCGCCGGTCTTGACCGTGGTCTTTACAATCGTTTTCGAAGCCGGAGCAACAAGACCATGATACAGGGATTTAAGATATCCGGAAAGAATAGGGCCAAGCGCCATGAGCGAGTTCGGCTCCTCACCGGACCGTTCGTACTCTGCCTGGAATGCCCTGCCCGCCTTCTGAAACGACTTCTCCCACGCGGGATCGATCTTTCCCGCGAACCGCTTCCGCGCCCGGGCTGTCAGTTCATACATGTTGCTGAAATCGTCCTTGAGCGATGCGAAGTAATTCCCCGGAAGACGCGCCAGCTCCTGCCGTTCGCCAGCTGTCCGGGCCGCGATCGTCATGTTCCCGCGCACAAACGCGGACATGGCGGAGCGGAAAGCTTCCCCGGCAAACGCAAGCTCCGCTTTCGCAAGACCATGCGTTTCCCGAAGAATTTCTTTTGTGTCCGCTGTTCCTGACGCGACAAGATCTTTGCCGGTTTTTACGGAATCCTGCATGTCGGTCTTGATCGCTTTGGCATATTCTCCTGTATTGGCCGAAGCCTCGCGCACGGCCTGTTCGATAGCAGTATGGGATGAAACGATAGCATGCTCTTTTGCATAGTCGAACGCCTTGCTGCTGGAAGTTACGATGAACCACCCTTCGTTATAAAGCATTTGATGGCCGCGCATGTTGCCCATGGTGAGAGGAATTACGTCTTCGAGCGGAGTTTTATCGGTTTTCTTCAGAGGTTCCGCACTGAATAACGGCTGAACAGGAAGCATAAGCACAATACCAACGAAACACAAAAGAATGTTGAGCATGCAAAACCTCCGATAGGGTATGGGGTGCTGAAACTTTATGCTGATCTCACGGATATGTCAATATTTTTACGAATTTTCTTTTAGCTGCAGAACAAGCCTGTCTTGGGACCTATGCGACGATCAACAGCCATTGCAGAGCAAAGCAAATACGTTTGCTCGGAAGGCATCCCCTTTCACCGGCTAAAATGTTATTAGGCTCTTCTGACTTTCATGTGGGTGGAATTAGGCCTATATGAAATATTATTCCTGTATAATCGCATTGTTTCAGGTTGTTGTTACCTTTCTTGCTTGCCCAAGAAAGGTAACCGAAAGAAGGGCACCCGGCGAAATCCTTTACGGCATGCTCGGTCGTCCTCAGTACATTTCGGAAACTCGCCCTTCGGGCTCAGACAGTCCGAAATGCTTCACCCTCGGACTCGGTCACATGCCTGGATTTTCGCATGGGTTTTTTGGTGCATCGTCTTTAAACCAACCCCGCATGTCCACGGAGCGGCCCTATGATATATTTGAGCACCCGTCTTGGCCTAAAGAAGCGTCCCGCAAGGGCGAGCGCGCATGTCTGAGGCCATAGGCCGAGTTTGCGCGATCGAGCGGATGTGGCCTTAGACGGGTCAAATATATCATTCAGGCTGCGAAGGGGACATGCAAGAAAATCGAGAAACGATGAAAAACTACCCGTACAAAACCCAGAAGACCCTGTTATTATATATATAGTAAGAATGCAAAGATAAAGATGAGCTGGTAAGGTCGTTACGAGGAGTTTCGTATGGCAAACAAGAATATTATTCCCGAGGAAGTACTGAAAAACATCAAAGAAGCTTTGCAGCAGGGCTTGAAAGAACCTGTTAGTCTGGAAGTATTTACACAGAAGGGCAAGAATGATCAATTCAACGAGGCAGCGATTGATTTTGTAAAAATGCTGGCGGAGCTTTCGGACAAGGTACAGGTTACGTTTCATACCGTTGGGGATGAACAATCCCTGAAAAGAAACGTGACGCGTTCTCCCACGATTCTCATGCAACCTGACAAATACCGGCTGCGCTACACCGGCGCACCCATAGGCGAAGAAGGCCGCTCATTCCTTGTCGCCCTCATGATGGCATCAACCGGCAAAACGCTTTTTACGGAGGCTGCCAGAGCCATGATCCTTGAGCAGCTCCGCGACAAGCGTGACATTCAGGTCTTCGTCAGTCCGACCTGTCCATATTGTCCGCAGCAGGTTTTGGCCGCTTTTTCGACAGCGATCATAAAGCCGGACCTGGTTTCCGCTGAAGCCATCGAGATTTATGAGAACCAGGACCTTGCCGAGAGCCTCGGCTCGCTTGCAGTTCCGCAGACTTTCATGAACAATACCTTTACCGGCGCCGGCCTCCAGCCCGAACCCCTGTTCGTCGAGTCCCTGCTTTCGCTCAAGGAGCCCCTGGTTGCTTCCACGCAGATTTCAGGTGAGCCGGTTTACAAGGACCTCGTCATCGTGGGCGGTGGCCCGGCGGGGCTTACAGCTGCGATCTACGCGCAGCGCGCAGGCCTGAACAGCATCGTGATCGAGAAAAGCAATCTTGGCGGTCAAATCGCGATCACGCCGGTTGTGGAGAATTATCCGGGATTCATGCGCATCGGCGGAAAGAGCCTGGTGGACCTCATTGCGCAGCAGGCAGCGCAATATTCAGAGATCCACATCGGCGAGTACGTCACCGAAGTTTCAAAGGACCGGGACGATGGAAGAATATCGCTCAAGACGAACCATGCCATTTACCACACCAAGGGAATGATCATCGCCACGGGTGTGGGTAACCGCATCCTGGAGGCTGTTGGTTCGCAGAAATTCTACGGCCGGGGCGTAAGCTATTGCGCCACCTGCGACGGGTATTTTTTCAAGGATGGTAAAAACGTGCTTGTTGTCGGCGGTGGAAATACCGCGATCACTGATGCGCTCTACCTCCATAACCTCGGCGCAAAAGTGACCCTCGTGCATTGGCGCGACACGCTGCGGGCCGAGTCACGGCTCAGGGAAAGTTTTGAGAAATCCGGGATCACAGCACATTGGGACAGCGAAGTGCGTGAGATCACCGGTGACAAGATCGTACGGGGCGTCAAAATTCTGAACAATAAGAGCAATAAGGTCCTGGAAATGCCGGTTGACGGCGTTTTTGTCGCCATCGGATATGTGCCAGGCAATGATCTCGCAAAGCAGCTCGGCGTAGTTCTCGATGATCAGGGGTATATCAAAACAGATATGCTGACCATGCGGACATCGATGCCCGGAGTATATGCCGCAGGAGACATCACCGGAGCTGCGAAACAGATTGTGGTCGCAGTTTCTCAGGGCTCGATTGCCGCGATGAGCGCTTTCGAGGACATCACCAGTCCGGCAATGTCGAATTTGGAAAAAGCCGCGGGGGTTACTTCATAAGGAAAGTATGAGAATCTTCCTGACAGGTTTAACCATTATAGTATTGATGGCCGGAAACGCCCATGCGGATGAGCAGCCCATGGCGTTTGCAGCCGCTGAAAAAAGAGACCATCCGGTAACTGCCCCCCGCGGTCACATGGATCTGAAGTATCTTAAAAAAATCATGACAGCTGAAGAACTGCAGGAATTGTGTCAGGGTGAATCCTGCGAAGCAGCAAAGGTCAGTCCGATTTCCACCCACAAAACAAATTACATCTCTTTCGATCGGGCGCTCGGTGACGAAATTGCCCAGGTCAAGTTCCAGTTCAGTGTTAAATTCCCCTTGTTTGATCCGAATTCTTTTACTCTTTACCGAAGTTATTTTCCTGTTTACCTCGCCTATACGCAAAAATCGCTGTGGAATGTGGGGCCGCATGCCGAACCAGTCATTGAAAGTGATTACAACCCGGAGTTGTTTTTGGATTACCCGGTTGACACCAGGATCGTCGGACAATTAATGCTGCGCAATATCGTGATCAGTCCGCTTGAACATGAATCAAACGGTCGTTCAGGCAGCATTCTTGCGCGCAGTTGGAACCGCCAATATCTTATGCTCGGCTTCGGGCTTCAATCTGATGAATCATTAAAAGTTCTGAAATGCTTTCTTCAGGACAAGGCGAGGTTGTCCCTTAAGGTCTGGCATGCTTACGGGTATCGGTCGGAAAGACATCATCTTGAAGCCATCGGCAGCAAATATGGTTTTCTCGATTACATGGGGCGCGGAGAGGTCGGGCTGAGCGTCAGGAACTTTCTGTGGGGGGGAAGGTTCCGTGACCATCAATTGGATGTGAACATGCCGATATTGAACGACAATATAACGAAATCATTCAACATAGAATTTAGGCAGCAGTTTCCGGGTACGAATTTCGCTTTGTATGCACAATACTGGTATGGCTACGGTGAAACCCTTCAGCAATTTGATCAGTTTGTACGCAGCGGTTATGCAGGGGTGGCTTTTTCTCATTAGATGCAACCACGCAGGAGATAGGGTATTTAGCACCATAGGTCATTTTTTTACTTTATCTCATGACCCATTTGAACTATACTCGCTACGGTTAGTATCCATTCAGCATTAAACAATAATTCCAAACACTATTTTCAGAAACGGAGTTGAAGATTCATCATGCGCCTGGTTCTTTCCCTCTTTTTTATCCTGATTTCAACACCTCTCTTAGCCGCGGAAAACGGCCTGTTGACCATAGATACGCGGCCCGGCATATCGGTCCAGGTCTATTACAAAAGGGGGGCGAATGCCAAGGCCACTCTGGTCCTGCTGCCTGGCGGAAGCGGGGAAATAAATATGAAACGAGGGTTTCCCACTGCCAACGATTTTCTCGTTAAAAGCCGCGATTATTTCACCGCGAACGGCTTTAATGTTGCTCTCGTCGGCCTGCCAAGCGATCAGAAAAAGCTCGACTTCGATTTCCGGGCCAGTCCCGCTCATGTTGAAGACATCAGGCGTGTTGTCGCCTATCTGAAAAAAGACAGCGGACTTCCCGTGTGGCTCGTCGGCACCAGCAGAGGGACCATTTCCGCGACCGCCGCGGCCATCGCATTCGGAAACCAGGAATTGGCCGGCATAGTTCTTACGTCGAGCATAACCTCCAAAAACGGAAATGACACGGTGCCTGCCCTCAAGCTTGAAGCCATACGCATCCCGGTTTTTGTGCTGCATCACGAACTGGATGCGTGTGAAATTTGCAATCCTCGCGACGCCGCTCTGATCATACAGGGTCTGACAAATGCGCCGGTTAAGAAACTGCTGCTCGTTAAGGGAGGAGGTCCTCCCTCGGATGAAGGGGATGAATGCAACGCGCGCCATTGGCACGGATTTGTCGGAATGGAAAAAGAAGCAACAGACCTTATTTCGAGCTGGATAGACAACCCCGCGCGGGCCGGGGGATCAAAGCGCGCTCCTTACATCGTGCATTAATCACCATGTTACGTATCTGTTCAGTACAATTTGGTGCGGCGCGTTTGGGAAACGCGCCCTACAACAGCACCTATAATGAACCTCCCCGCAGCAAGCTGCGGGGTATCTTAACATCTCCCCTCCCTCGATGGGAGGGGCGGGGGGAGGGTGATGCACCGACTGCCATCACCCTCTCCTAACCTCTCCCATCAAGGGAGAGGAACCTATAAGGTGACCCTGTAGCAAGCTACAGGGAATTGCAAGTTAAATCGTAGGGACCGTTCCCCGAACGGTCCGCACTATTTCAGTGATTTTGCGCCTTATTTGGTTGCGTATTATTGACCTGCATAGTTGCAGTTTTACTTCTGATGACACATCTGACACAGCTCGGAGCGGGACCCGGCATTGCGGGAGAACAGGGCCTTGTTATCCGCGCTGTGAGGATTATGGCAGCTCACGCAGGAAAATTGCTTTCCCGGTTGTGAGGGGTCATGCGCGCCTTTTGTCGGATGCGATCCCCGGTCGATCCCCACAAGCACATGCACTCCCGAGGACTTGTCCGTATGACAATGCGTACAGAGCAGCCAGCTCGGCTCTCTCAGCAAAGACGGGGCGGAACTTGCGTGGGGATTGTGGCAGATCGTGCAATTTCCCGTACTGACGGGCTCATGTCCGAATTTTCCTTCGGTAATGCCTTTATGGCATTTTTTGCAAATATTCTCCAGGATCCGCTGGTTGCCGACAGGTGTTTTCGACATGAAGTCCCGGTTGACTTCAGTCTCTCCTACAATATAGGATATCCTGATTTCCGGGTCTTCGGTTGACACGTCCTTGTCCTTTTTCATTACAAACGAGAGTTTTTCCGAAAAAACCGTTCCCCTGCTTCCTATCAGCCAGACCAGATCATCTCCCGCAACAACCGGCTCCCTGTTTCGCCCGGCCAGCAAAGCGCTTCCCGGAACATACGATCCGGCCTTGGAAACTTTTACCAGGACCTTCAGTTTGGTTATTTCCTGACCCTGCGCATAATCGAGGTTGACCACGAAGCGCTCCCGGTCGCGCAGCTCCGGCAGGTTCGCATTGTTTTCCACCGATGCCCCGGATGGATAATAAACGATTTCCACTCGATCATCATCCTGTCCAATTGTTGTCGAAAATGGCGGCCCGGCCATGCCAGCGGTCATGCCCGCGACGACAAATCTCCCTTCCCTGATCCCTGTTTCTTTGAGAAGGGTTGCCAGTTTCCTCGCCCGCGCATTCGAAAGCGCCTGATTATCCGTAAAGACGTTGTTCTTTGCCCCTTTCTTTCTGCCCGGCGCACTTGCTAATTTGCCGGTATGCACCTCAAGCCGCACCTTGTTGTCCGGATTGCGCGTCAGTTGAAGAGCGATATCCTTGCCGAACTTCCTCGCTTTGTCTTTTGACAGGAACACATCGCTCAGAGGTTCGAACAGCTCCGCTGCACGAACAGGAACCATCACGGGTTTGACCAGCAGCCTGCTCTTTGACAGTTTCCAGGGATCCTGGCGGGTAAACTGGTACTTGACTGGATACAGGTTCGGATCGTGGCAGACGATGCATTTCCACATGGCAGCAGGATAATGTACGATGTTGCCGACCGGCAGGGTCCTGTGGCAGGCGGAGCAGATCCCTTCCGCGGAATTGTCCGTGGTCGAAGATGCGTTCTTATCCACCTCTAATGCGTGGCAACCGGAGCAGCTTGTCTCGCGTTCCCGTGAATGAAAGAACATTTCCTTGTACTCCGGAGGAATGGCCCCTTTCGTGAACAAACCGACCCTGCTGAATACGGTTATTTCCCGGGAAGCCACCAGTTCGAGGTCGTCCTTGTTCGGATCTGAGGACAACGCAAAAACCTTTACCGTGATCGTATTGACGCCGGGCTTCAACGCCACACCCTGATACGCATGCCTGCCCGCGGACGTGTCCACGATGGGGTGTTCGGTCGCCCCAACCAGGACCTGAAAGAAAGGGATCTCCGTGGGATCGAGCACGACATTGACCTTGTCGTACACCACGGTGTGGTCCTTCGGATAAATAATGGGCACCTCGTTCGACAGCGCGAGAACAGAACCGGCGCTCATCAAACAAAGAAGAACCACCCCTGCCCGTAGACAACCTGTGATCATATACCCGGACCCTTTTCTGGAAAACAGCATCGACTGCGAATGAGACAACTATTTTTGCGAAGGTGCACTGACGGGTTTCGCCGGTCCCCGGACCAGCCAGAGATAGAAATTCCCGCTTTTACCGGCAGTGCTCATGGTTCCGCTGTACATGTCCATGACCCAGATCAACCCGACCATTTTTTCGTCAGAGGTCGCCGACCAGTAGTATTCCGCTTTCATGTTTTTGAACCCGAGCCTGGCGATCGCCTCATTGATGTTCTTCGCTACACCTTCTTGTTTCGCGTAATCGATGATCGTTTCGAACTCACTTTTTTTCGGCAGCCTCCAATCGCGGTTCCCCGCGTAGTTCTGGCTGTTGAATTGACCGATATATTCGTTGGCATCGTCCCAGGTCATGGTGATCGGCGTGCAATCCGCGTCCCGCACCCATTCGAGTCCGCTTGCTTCATCGAGGATGCTCAGTTTACGAACAACGAAACGCCTGTTTTCCGGCCTGGCCGGACGCAGCCGGGCCACCCTTACCTCGCCGAGCAATTTAGGCAGCATCGTCGCACTCAGACCCGCCAATTCTTCTTTTCCGCCTGTGCACTTGTCCTCGATGATGAACTCCACGTTTTCCGTTTCCGTATTGATGCGCGATAATTTCACGTAATACAGATCGTCCCGTTTGCTTACAAATCCGATGATGACCGTCCTTACCTTGAGCGTGCGGCCGGCTTCAATTGCGTATTCCACAACCATGTCCCTGGTCATGTGAAATGCATGCCTGCCCAGCATCTGTTCCATGTCGCTTTTTTCCATGACCCGGTATTTGCCGGTTTTCGCAAGCTCGGTCCGGATGCTGTCCGTCAGATGCGCTGCAATGTCCTTGTACATTCCTCGCTCGCTCTCAAAGTCGAATACCACGACAAGTTCATCTCCACCTGAAGCGCTTTTCGTTTTATCAGCGGAGCATACCGCGGAGGCAGACAACATACATATGCCAAAAGAGACCAGGATAAGAGTTAGTTTTCGGCGGACTAATGAGTCACGGAACATGGTGTGCCTCCCCCGTTGGATGAGATGAAGGACTGTATGCCTGACGGATTAATTTGTCAAGAGTTGCGATCAAATTTGTCAGGTTGTCCAATGCGACAGATAAAGTCGGTTATCGCGGCCAAAGATGCCCGGGGCTGTGCCTGAAGAATGAAATGGGGACCGCGTATCCTGACAACGGTCAGATCAGGGACCGCTTCAGTGAAATCCATAACGGCTGTCGCGGGAACGCTTCTGTCCGACGCAGCCTGAAGATACAGGCACGGCAAGGTCAATTTCGGCAGCCACGCGCGAACGTCCACCTGGTTCATGACCTTCAGCCGGTGAACAAGCACCTTTGCAGGCACCTGTGCGTTCACCCGTTTCCATAGCGTAATGAACAGATCGACGGTTCCATCTCCCCCTTCAACCATATGCTTGAAAATGAGCCTGGGAAAAGGAAGACGGAGAAATGCCGCAACAGGAAGATAACGCAGGAGGGTCAGCAGGTACGGCCGGGGTGACCTGGCAAAGGTAGAACAAAGAATCAGGCACTTCGCTTTGATGTGCCCGGAACCAACCAGTTGAATGGCAACCGGTCCTGAAAATGACTCGGCGAGGACGATCACGTCCTTCAGATCAGAGGAGACCTGGTCTCGTGCGCACTGAACGGTTTCCTCAAAGCTGAGGAGCCGGTCAGTCGGATACCGTATGATGATCGACGCAACGTCGCGCGGCAGAATTTCGGCAAAAGGTTCAAAGGATATGCCCGTGCCGTCTATTCCGGGAAGGAACACGATGGTTTGACCACAGAGCGGAAGCATGGCGAGATAGGATCCTTGCGCAACCCGTATGCATTTTCACACCTGATACCTGCAATGATACAGGCAAATGCGAACAATGGCAATGAAGATAACCCTGCGGGTGATCCAGCAAGACCTATCAGCCTGGAATGCGATCTCTCTTCTCGTTGCTCCTGTCCGCATTCGTCGGCGCGACAACCTTCGAGGGCGGCGCTTTCAGTACATATTCGATACTTTCCTTCAGGACCTTTTCCGAAACACCCTTCGGCACGCGCTTTCTGACGATCCCGCCTTTATCTATGAGCACAATCCCTGCCCCATATTTTATGCTGTACTGTCGGGAGATGCGGTCACGCGTATCATAGACGAGAGACGACTGCACATGGTGCTGATGCAAAAACGTCGTGATTTTATCTTTTCTGTCCTGAAAACCTATCCATATGATCTTAAGCCCTGAACTTTTGTAATCTTCTTCCATCCTCTGGACCAGAGGAATCTCTTCGTTGCAGCGCTTTCACCAGCTCGCGAAAAAGTAGAGCAGCACCGGCCGTCCGCGATATTGCGACAACTGGATATTCTTTCCGGTCATCAGGTCCTCCATGGTGAAATCCGGGGCGACAAACTCAGCGGGAACACTGCGTGAGCAGGCGCCGGTAAAAAACACCGCGGTGATAATTCCAAAACATACCAGCATCCAACGGGTAAGCATTATGCAACTCCTTTCCTGTATTGCATGACAAAAAGTCCCAGGGCCCCCAGGATAAAGCAGACCGCCCCGGCAATCTCCCATCCCATGCCGGGATCCGAAACGAGTCCGATCAGGGCGCTCCGGGTATTTTCCGATGCGGACTTGGCAAAGTATCCGATCGTATCAATAAATGCGGGTTGCGCGGGTTCCAGGGTTGCGGCCTTGCCATCGATGACCAGCCCCACCCGCCAACGGGTTGAATCTTCTCCCTCAATCTTCAGACTTTCCAGGTTGACAAGTTCCAGCACATGTCCACGGACAATCCGTTTTTCATGAAGTTTGATCGGCACGTCCTGCTTATAGCCGCTCACGGCGCTTACCATATGGCCGAATAAGACGAGAACCACGCCGACATGCAGCACCTGGGGAGGAATAACCTGAAGATATCGGCGTCCCTTGATGCCCGCAACAAGGGTAACATAGCCATTACCAACAATATTCACGACGAGCAGCGCCATGACCACCAGGAGCAGGTAGATCCAGAAGGCGACCGGCAAAGCTCCCCGGTTCTGCCGCAGCCAGGTAAAGAGCGGCATGTCGTTGATCTCGGTAAAAATATCCAGGTTCTCGGGAATAAAGAAAGCGCCCGCCACGTACAACGCCATGCTTATCCCCATGATCCACAATGAAGTTTTTATGGAGGTAACTATCTTCATTATCTTCAAAATTGCGTCCAGGGACTGCCAAGGATGGGCGTGACGCCGATATACGAGAACAGCATTACGCCGAACCCCAGTACTCCGACCCCCGCGGCAAGCCGGCCGCGCAGGGTGTTCGTGAGACGTGCGTGAAGGTAAAAACTGAAATAGAACCACGTCACCGTCGTCCAGAGTTCCTTGGCGGTCCACAGCCAATACACACCGTACACACGATAAAACCAGACACTGCCTGCGACGAGCGCAAACGAGAACATGACCCATCCGAGAAGCACGATCCGGTGCTGCATCCGTTCGTACGACTCGTTCCGGACAAAAAGAAAGAAAATCCCCGCGACAGCACCGAGGGTCAACATGCCGTATCCTGCGATAAACAACGTCATGTATAAGGGAAACCACAGAGTGTTCATATTAGGTTCTATCGTGTCCACCCGATCTTGAAAAACACCGAAAAAGCAAAGGATGATCACAAAGACCGGCAATACATTCAGCAGTGTGGCCAACGGAATTCTTTTCAGAAAATACGGGAACCCGCAGGCTGTCAGGAGGGCCATCATGATGAGGATATCGTGCCGCTCCGTAACCGGGACCCTTCCTAAAAGCCTCCATCGGAGCGCAATATACGCAACGTGAGCGACGATGGCGGTTAAAAACAAATATTTACCCGACTTCCCTCCGCCGATCGACAACCCGTAAAGCGCAATAACCACCAGCATTAAAATAATGTCCATCTGTTGAACACCTCGATAATATGCGGCGTATCAATACCTGATGATTTCGTAATAACTAGTCATTCCCGCTTGTCGGGAATCGTAGTGCTTTACAACGTATTGACTTGAAACGATTCCGGACAAGCCGGAATGACATCAAAAGAGGGGTTTTCGACTTTTTACGAGACTATCATATACCTACAAGCTAATTTTTCACCTTATTGCCGATCGTTTTCCACCCCCTGGCCTTCCAACCTTCAATGCCGCCGGTCAATACGAATACGTCATATCCCTTCAGATCCTCAGCTACTTCGGATGAGGTCCCGTCGTACCAGCAGTACAACACAACCTGTTTGGATCTGAACTTCGCAATATTCTCATTTTCCTCGGCAGGCACATTGATCGCGCCGGGAATATGTTCCTGCTGAAACGACTCCGGGTCACGGACATCGATCAGGACAAAATCCTTCTTCTCCTGTTGCCAGGCACGAATGCTGTCCAGAGTAACAAATCGATTTTCCGCTCCTGCCTGGTGCGCGGCAAAGCCGATGAGGATCAGGAGAGCGGTCATGATTGATCGTAAAATACGCATATTCATTTGCTCCTCTCAACATCCATACCCGCGTCCTGCCAATCTGCAAACAACGTTTGGGCGATCGAGGGATACGCGAGCTTCATGAGTTTTCGGTATGCAGCATAGCTTCTGCTGCCCGAGTTGCAGTAAACAATGATTTTCTTCTCCTTCGGAAGAACCTCGGAGCGGGAAGCGAAAACATCCGTTGGTATATTAAGAGCGCCACGGATATGCCCCTCGTTATATTCCGCTTCGTCCCGCACATCGACAAGGACATAGTCCTGTGCCCCCGCATCAATAAGCTTCTTTAGTTCGGCAGGCGTTATCTTGGTGGTCTCCACCTTCTTTGCATACTCTGGTCCGGGTACGATTTTGTAGCCTTTTTCCTCCCACACAGGGAACCCGTCGCCGTAAACAAGGATGTTTGTGTATCCCATTGCCGCCGCTTTTATCGCGGCCTTTTTGCTTTTACCGCACTTCGTGCCGTTGCAGTACAGGACCAGCAGGGCATTCCTGTCATTCGGCAACAAGGCGGCGTTCTCGTTAAACACTTTTTCCGGGATGCTGACAGCGCCGTCAATATGCGCTTCCTGATACTCCCCGGCGGCCCGTGCGTCGATCAACATCATTGTTTGCTTACTGTCCAGCATGGATTTGAGCTGCTCCGTTGATATAACAGTGAATTGCTGATCCGCGCTCTTGGCCGGCAACGCAGTGATCGCGAAACCTGCCATGAGTACGGCGATACAGATTACTATTTTCAGAACGTCGTTAGCGTTACATATTTTGCGCATAATATCTCCTATCGTTATATGAATGATGGTCTCGTAAGAAGTCGAACCCCCCTCTTTTGATGTCATTCCGGCTTGTCCGGAATCGTTTCAAATCAGTACGTTGTAAAGCACTACGATTCCCGACAAGCGGGAATGACGACTTTTTACGAACACATTATGAATACATAGTGAGAATTTGCGAATTGGTCCTCTACGCGATGTTCCCTGTTGCAGAAAACACGGAAAGAGGAGCGTAATTTGAGCGACCGCCCGTTCAACTCTCTCATCGTCCAAACCCGCAATGCGGCATTTCTCGTATATTCGAGAATGGCATGTTCTCGCGCACGCGTACCTTGTGCGCTACAGGGCGAAATCCGGGCATGGGGGATGCTGAGTTATCGGGAGATCAAAATGAGGGTGGCTATACAGGAGGTGCGCGGGAATCGGAACGTGGCGTCGGAGCTTCGGGAAGCGCTACGGAAACCTGATAGGGATTTGAAAATGCTATCTGGGCCTGGAAGGCGACAAAAACACAGCCCGTAGTGGTATAGGACAGTTTGGACGCAAAGCAGATGGCGCAGTCGCTTCGCGGTCCGGTTATATCGTGATAATCGTACGCAATGGCAAAGGCGGCCACGCAGATTACCGCCGCGCACAAAAGAGCTGTGCGCTTTAGGAACATATGCCGTTGCAACCGCGAGATTTTCAGAAAAAGCATCCTTCTACTCCAACCCTGCGTAGTGATACAAGAATAACGATAGGAACTATGCTGCAGATTGTTGCAATCCTTCTGTACTATGTAATAGACCATTCCGTTTACAATTACAAGATATATTTCATCCTGTAATAATAAATATTATGGTTAGTTGTGCTCACAAGGCACGTGCTTTGCTACAGAAACAGCCATGCACCCACTTTCAACTCTTTAGAGATAGCGTGATGCTCTTCACCCCTGGGGATGATATTCCATGTCCAGGTAGCATCAGGTGCCGGAAGCGCTAGCCCGTACACGGTTGACGACTGGCTGACAATGCTCCCTTCCCTGTCGCGCTTGATAAATTCATGGTCCGCGATAAGACAGACCGGGCATGACAAAGAACAGAGAAATGCATAATGCGATTGCACGATCTGGCTGCACCAGTCATCAATCTTTTCCTCATCGATTCCCCGCAGTTTTTTTAGCGCATAGGCCCGCGGCATGACCCATAATTGGGAGAGAACGTTCAGGGAAACGACCAGACTTGCGTCCGTAATTTCCGGGATCATGGGTACGGATTCAGGAAGATCGGTTCGTCCCTGTTGAATGTTCACGTACAGGTTCTCCGCCATGTTTGTCACATCGCGAGAAACAAGTCTGACATTTTCATATTTTTTCACCTTTCTGCGGACTTCCGGCAAAACTACGATATCGAGCAGCACCACTTCCTGAAACATCGCAGATAGTTGGTCGAGCGCGACATCCAGCAGCAGTCCGGCGCCGAGGACAACGATCCTGCGTCGATCTTGGCATTTTTCTGCCACAGAGAGAACGAAATGACGGGAATGATCAAGATGGGGCTGCCATGTGGATTGGTTGCGCTGATATCTGCCGCGCAGGGCAATGGATTCGTACAGATAGTCCATGTTACGGACGTAGGAAGGGACAGATGTTGTGAGATAGGTAAGTAGCTCGTGAAGCATGGTGTTCCAGTTTATCTGTGTTTAAATACTGCTAACGCTCTATAAGAAATAGGGCTTTAAGATGGTATAGAGGGTCAGGCTGATGCTGATGCCGGCTGTCGCCCAGAGGATGATCTTGTTCCTCCGCGGGATCACACATCCGGCGTGGTAGGTTTTATAAAATGAATACGCCAAAAGGCTTGCCGTGGTCGCGACAAAATACCACCGATACTTCGCCATCCAGCTTCCGATCGCTACGCTCCCCAGACCGAGACCGGCCAGGATAATGTTGATGTTTCAGATGAGAAACCCCATGAAGGCCGACGATACCGCGCCGCTGTTCACCAGGGTATCGCTGACCAAGCCCGCGGGCTTTGCATCGAGCCGGCACATGGGTCCCTGAGGTTCAGAGCTGTTGAATGCGTTTTGTTGCTCCAGTTTTATCGGTTCCATACGTTATCTCCCGGATCGTTCTGCGCCAGAAATCACTCTGTTGCAATGCTGCATAGTAACTAATTTAGCCAGCCCTGTCAAGGCAAAGGCGGTTTATGTTATGACTCTACGGGTTCTGAGGCGCAAAGACATGCACTGCCTGTTCGGCGGATCGGGAACATTGCGCAGTGAAAGTGCAAAACTGTTACTGTAAACAGCACCGGGACATTCTATTCTAAGAGGACGTTCCATAATGTCGCGAACTTATCTCAACGCAATATAATTATCATATGACAAAACCCTAGGGTTTCTTATCTTTGGCTTGACAGGTGCCGGGAATTAGTTGACTATCGATTTTCGGATGGGTATAATCACAAACAATTACTATAAATATTTTTTGCATTTGATATCAGATAAATCGCGCATGATTGTAATACATTTCTTTACAAACAATAAATTCTACTTAAATGATTAAATTAACTATCCGCATTTCGTTGCAATTAATTATCACAGTACTATTTTTAGTTGCCACATTCTCAAGAAATCAAATATGGCAGAATACTGTATCACTTTGGACCGATGTCAGCAATCGTCCTTCCAAAGGACGTTCGTTCCAAACGTTAGGCCAGTACTATGCTACACATGGAGATTATGAAAAGGCGATCGTTAATTTCTTAGAAGCTATTAATCGCGCACCGCGAATGCCCGTTATTTATTATGATTTGGCTCACGCATATGAGGATATTGGAGATTTAGAAAAAGCAATTTGGACATTTAAATGCGCACTCGCCGCCAGTCTTGTGGCTGACGGTTTTGATACGGCTAGAATTCACAAAGGACTTGGTGAAATTTATTTTAAAAACCTAGAATTAAGCAAAGCACGAGGAGAATTTGAGACTGTTATAGCTCTGGAACCTAATAATTCAAATGCGCATTATAAGCTCGGACTCATTTACAGAGCAAACGAAGATTACAGGGCATCCAGTTCGCAAATACTGCAAGCAATAGCACTTGATCCTCAAAATAAGCTTTACAAACAACAGTTAAAAGAAATATTTTTTTTGGAAAAGCGTAGGGGGAAATAGTCGCAGTAATCTGAATTATAGATAAAAAACCTTTCCACAGCATTCGTGGAAAGGTTTTTTGAGATAACGTTTGGTGAGTGCTATTGACAATTAGTTCCAAGTGGCTGATAATTTCCGTTGTAAACTCCTACGCAAGCGAACGTTCCAGTAGAATTTTCTACACCCCCATCAAACTTTGAATTACCCAAATACAACTTGGCGGTATCTCTACTATACAACATGCCACCGTAAATTTGCGAATTATCAAGTTTGAAAGTCGAGTTTCCATATACCATAACAGAACCATTGATTGTAACATTACTCATTGCGGAAGATGGTGATGAAACATGAGAGATACCCATTCCTGCCGTAATTATCGCATCTTGTATTATTGGAGCAGATGATAGGTTATATATACCTACGGTTGACGCAGATACCGTTACATTACGTAATGTCGGATTAGATCCCCATTCGTTCCATATGCCATTCGAAGAATTGCCACCACTTGCAATTACGCTGACGTTTGTTAATATGGGCGAACTAGAAATTGAATTAAGAACGCCGGTGCTGTTGTTCACGAAATAGCCAATTTCAGCTTTTGAAATAATGGTTACATTTGTAATTTTCGGTGAGGCTGTGTTATTATACATGCCGACAGAGAGCTCCAATACGCCCATTGATTCTATTGTAATGGACCTGATTTCTGCATTGGATGCGCCATTTACAGCGCCATTATTTGATACAGGATAATTACCGCTGCCTAGAATCTTTGTTGACAGCTCACCTGACCCTTCTATATCGACATATTCATGCATTTCTAGTGTAACAACATTGTAAATCCCAGGCATGATTTTCATCAGACAAGGACTCGCAGCTGATGGTGTTCCGCACCATGTAGCTACATTATTCATAGCAGTGACCGGATCAGTATAATCTCCACCAGTCTGCGCCACCACCGCAACCTTGCCATACTTCTGCTGGTATAGCGTATCATGGTTATGCGTTACATCCGACTTTCCCGAGAGTGCTGCCTGCAGACCTGTCACATCTGTCTGTGCATGCGTATGAACCGCGTTAGCAAGATCAGATGCATGTTTGCCATCCACGGTATCCGCATTCAAGCCCACTGATGATATTTTAGAAGCGGAAATCAGGCCGGATATCTTTGCATCCGTTACCGCTCCATTCGCAATTTTCGTTGACGTTACCGCGCTGTCCAGGATCTTCGTTGTTGTTACCGCTCCATCCGCGAGCTTAGCTGTAGTCACCGCACTACTTGCCAACTTGCTTGTTGTTACTGCTCCGTCCAGAATGTTCGTGGTCTTTACTGTACCCGGTCCATCAACAAGATAAGCCGCAAAAGACGTTCCACTAAAAAGCGATACGCATAAAACAATACATGATATAAGACTCACTTTACGCATGACTACCCCCAATTAAAGCAAATTTTAACTCCATTTACTACATCACGTACAATTGTGCATTACGCCAACAACATCCCTCCTTTCTCTTACGCGGTCATAACAAATATAAAACCCATGCATCCTTTATTGGACACATGGGTTCAGCGATACAATATAATTTAAACAAACTGGATTCTCGATTGAAGAATTCGGGAATGACAGCGTCGGGTTATTTGACTGACTGACTGACTGACTGACTGACTGACTGACTTTGCAGGATAAGTGCCATCACAATCCTCATAAGGTGACAAAGTATTTCAAACTTCAATTGGAGCTAAGACAAAAATCAGCTGGGAGAATATAATACGAATGATAAGATTGCAAGTGAAATCAGCATGCTTTTCAGGGTATTTTCGGGGTATTCAGAAAAGGCGGGTGTTTATTTATCAACGAGTTAAAATAGTTTGCAACTAAGATGTGTTCGTAAAAAGTCGTCATTCCCGCTTGTCGGGAATCGTAGTGCTTTACAACGTATTGATTTGAATCGATTCCGGACAAGCCGGAATGACATCAAAAGAGGGTTTTTCGACTTTTTACGACTTCATCAACTAAGGACGTCATCGTGGTAACTCCATCTGTGGCAAAAGAAGAACGTCGTTAGTCCCATTTGTCCAGGCTGGTAATTTAACCATCAAATAAATCTTTTCAAACAACGTCTGTTCAGGTATATTTGCATTCGATAGTTCACTCTACCCGGTTACTCACAGGCTGACCATGTTAAAATCATCCCCGTTATCAAAAACCGTTCTTGCCCTTCTTTTCCTCGCGTGGATCATGCCGGGGCTCATCTACCGCGATCTCTGGAAAGCCGATGAGCCCTACAGTTTCGGGATCGTGAATCATATCATCACAACCGGGGACTGGGTCGTGCCGACCATCGCTGGCGAACCATTCCTGGAGAAACCTCCCTTGTTCTATCTGACCGGCGCGATCACTGCGAAACTGTTTTCACAATGGCTGCCGTTGCATGACGCGGCACGGCTTGCAAGCGGTTTCTATGCGTTCCTGACCCTCCTCTTCGTCAGCCTGACCGCACGCGAAGTGTACGGTAGAGGGTACGGGACGCTTGCTGCGATCATCCTGCTCGGCGCCGCAGGGCTCCAGACCAAGGCGCATAAGTTCATCACTGACGTGTCCCTGATCGCTGGTTTTGCCATGGCCTTCTATGGAATGGCTTTGAGTAAGCGAAAGGCGACCTGGGGAGGGTTCTGGATCGGAACGGGTACGGGCGTCGGGTTCCTGTCCAAGGGGCTGCTGGCGCCCGGGCTGATCGGTATGATCGCGCTCACGCTGCCCGCACTGTTTTCCGCATGGAGAAAAAAGAGCTACTTCATGTCACTCCTTGTCTCCCTTGCTTCGGCATTGCCCTGGCTCGTGATCTGGCCCCTTGCCCTGTATCTTCGCTCCCGTGACCTGTTCATCGAATGGTTCTGGTACCAGAACCTTGGGCGTTTCCTCGGATATGCCCACGTGGGCAGGGAATTTTCCCCTACCTACTACCTTACGAACCTCCCGGGCTTCGCCTTTCCTGTCCTGTTCTTCGCGCTCTGGGCGCTGTGGAGCCAGAGACGCTACTGGCGCGAGCACGCGGTATATCAGCTGCCCCTTGCCGCCTTTCTCGTCATGCTCGCATTTTTCAGTTTCTCATCGAGCATTCGGAACATCTACGCCCTGCCCATGCTTCTGCCCCTGACACTGATCGCGGCGGCGGGCGCGGATGCACTGCAGGGAGATAAACGCTCGGTGCATATACTCAATCGATCGATCACCTCATTGTTTGGGATGCTCGGCGGGCTGCTCTGGCTCTGCTGGTTCGCGCTGATAACAGGTCACCCGGTATTCCTTGCGGACAAGCTGCTCTATCTGCGGCCTGACTATTCCCCGGATTTTATCGGCACCCTGTTCGCTGTTGCCGTTGTCTATACCATGGCATGGATCGCCGCTGCCGCGTATCTTAACCATGCGGGTCACCACCCGGCTGTCAACTGGGCGGTCGGAATCGTTTTTGTCTGGTCCCTGGCCATGACCATCATGCTGCCCTGGATCGATGCCGGCGTGGGCTATCGCTCATTGTGCACGTCGTTCAGGAAAGCCCTTCCCGCGCATTATCGGTCCATTGCCGGAGACGGGCTGGGCGAATCCGAACGCGCCATGCTGGAATATTATGCGGGGATCACAACCAGGCAGGTCACCCCAACAGGTGGGACCGGCGACGCCGACCTTCTGCTGATGTGGAGCGGCAGCAAGCCGCAGGACCCTGCGCACATCGAGAACTGGCGCTTGATCTGGGAAGGCAAAATATACCGGGACCGCGATCAGGTAAAAGAGATCTTCAGGTTGTATCAGAAATTGCCGGATGACGACGATGCGGATGCATGATGTACTGGTACCCAAACGAAATAAATTAAACATTAGCGGTTCGGCGCGTTTGGGAAACACGCCCTACGACTTCAATAATCTATCGTAAATATATCGTAGGGACCGTTCCCCGAACGGTCCGAACTATTTCGTTTTAATTACCTTGTTGCAGTACAAGCCCGTTCCTTCGTTCTCATGAGACAAAACAATGGCCGGGAAGCAAGCTTCCCGGCCATATTATTTTTCTCACTGCTGCTGGTAACTAGCTTACAATTTTCCCTTTACCAGGTTTTCCACCACGGACGGATCAGCGAGCGTTGACGTATCGCCGAGTTCGTCCACCTGATTATGCGCGATCTTTCTCAGAATGCGGCGCATGATCTTGCCGCTTCTCGTCTTCGGCAGACCGGGTGCGAACTGGAGTTTGTCCGGCGTGGCAATGGGTCCGATGACCGAACGCACATGGCCGGTCAGGATCTTCTTGAGCGCGTCCGTGGGCTCCACACCCTGCTTGAGCGTTACGTACACGTAAATGCCCTCGCCCTTGATGTCATGGGGGTAGCCGACCACTGCTGCTTCGGCAACCGATTCATGGCTCACCAGGGCTGATTCCACCTCGGCCGTGCCGAGCCGGTGGCCGGACACGTTGATCACGTCGTCCACGCGGCCCATAAGCCAGTAGTCGCCTTCCTCATCGAACCTCGCGCCGTCGCCCGTGAAGTACTTGCCCGGGAACCTGCTGAAATAGACTTCCTTGATGCGCTTGTTCTCGGGATCGCCGTAGGTGCCGCGAAGCATGCCGGGCCAGGGTTTGTCAATGCACAGGTACCCGCCTTCGTTCGCCTTCGCCGGTGTACCGTCCTCTTTCACCACGCTCGGAACGACGCCGGGGAACGGGCGTGTTGCAGAACCGGGTTTGGTCGTGATGGCCCCGGGCAGCGGCGTGATCAGGATGCCGCCAGTCTCGGTCTGCCACCACGTGTCAACGATCGGGAGCTTTTCATGGCCGACATTTTTGTGATACCACATCCAGGCTTCGGGATTGATCGGTTCGCCGACCGAACCCAGGACCTTGAGGGACGAGAGGTCGTGTTTGTTTACAAACTGATCTCCTTCCTTCATGAGCGCGCGGATGGCTGTGGGCGCGGTATAGAAGATGTTCACCCGATGTTTGTCCACGATGTCCCAGAACCTGCCCGGATCGGGATAGGTGGGGATGCCTTCGAACATGAGCGAGGTCGCTCCGTTGGAAAGCGGGCCGTAGAGAATGTAGCTATGGCCCGTGACCCAGCCGATATCGGCGGTGCAGAAGTGGATATCCTCCTCATGATAATCAAAGATCCACCGGAAGGTCATGTTCGTGTACAGCATGTAACCAGCCGTCGTATGCAGCACGCCCTTGGGCTTGCCCGTGGAGCCCGAGGTATAGAGGATGAAGAGCGGATCTTCCGCGTCCATCTTCTCCGGCTCGCAATAGTTGGTGATTTCTTTTGCCGCAAGCTCTTCATGCCACCAGGTGTCCCTTCCGGGTTCCATGTTGACTTTGCCCGTACCGGCCCGCTGGACCACGATCATATCCTTGACCGTGGGGCATTCAAGGAGCGCTTCGTCGGCATTGGCCTTGAGCGGCACAAATCGGCCGCCGCGCAGGCCCTCGTCAGCCGTGATGACCATGGACGACTGGCAGTCCTGGATGCGGTCGCGCATCGCCTTTGCGGAGAATCCCCCAAACACCACGCTGTGGATCGCGCCCACGCGTGCGCACGCCAGCATGGAGATCGCCAGCTCCGGGATCATGGGCAGATAGATCGTAATGCGGTCGCCCTTCTTGATGCCCTTTCTTTTGAGAACATTTGCGAACCGGTTCACCTCGTAATAGAGCTGCTGGTAGGTAAAGGTCTTATAGACGCCGCTGTCCGCTTCCCAGATGATCGCCGCCTTGTTCCGTGTCGGGGTATTGATGAACCGATCAAGGCAGTTCACCGAGGCGTTCAGTTTCCCGCCGCTGAACCACTTGATGTAGGGCTTGTGAAAATCGTATTCCAGGACCTTGTCCCATTTCTTATACCAGGTAAGGTTTTTTTCCGCCATCTCGGCCCAGAACTTCTCCGGGTCGTCAATGGACTTTTTATAGATCTGTTCGTACTCCTTCATGCTCTTGATGTGGGCTTTTGCGCTGAACTCTTTTGACGGGGGAAAGGTCCGTTTCTCCGTCGACAAGACTTCGATGTTTTCTTTTGCCATGCAGGTGTCTCCTTTCCAGTGCGATTGAGAATGTCAAAACAGGCCGGTGTTCCACGGCCATAGGCAAAGGATAGCGGCAACTCAGAGAAAAGTAAAGGTCGCGCTATTATTTTATTGTTGGGCTGGACGTTACCGCCCCGGTCCAACGGAAATTCGTTTTCTGCTGGAACGATTGGTGCAATAAATAAAGTGAACCGGTGACTGGAAAAGGGGGGACTCTTCCAAATTGGCCTGTCACCGGTTCACTGTGTTGCATGTTCCGCGGAGTTCGTGTTTATTCCGCGCCGATGCCGAGGTACTCACGAATCTTTACGCCGGCGAACTTGTCCGCCGCTTCCTTCTCAGAGGTCAGCAACGAAATGAGAATACCGATCAGGAACGCAGCCGACATGGAGAAGATGCCGACGTTCTTGTATTTTACCGGGGCTACTGGCATCTTTGCGCTCTCAGCTTTTTTGCTGGTCAGGAGCGTCTCCTTATCCTTGCTGCTCGTGTCCACAGCAGCCAGAGCCATGGCATTGTTCTTCTCGGCAGCCGCTTTTTCTTTCTTTTTCAACTTCGCGAGAACGTCAGGGGCGATCATGCCTTTCTTGGCAGTTTCGATCTGAGCGTCGATTTCCTTGACTTTACCGTCAATCGCAGCAACGCTCTTCGTAACCGCGTCCTTCTCGCTCTTATGGATAATATCCACATACACGGTTGGTGACAGCACGATCAGGACCAGCGATACGATCAAGCCTGTATACATGCTTACCACCGCGGCCATGGTCGTGAACCTTTTCCACAGCAGGGACATCAAGAGCGCCGGGAAATTGGCGCTCGCCGCAATGACGAATGCGCCGCCGCCGACCATGAAGGCGACGTTCTGACCCTTGAACAGCACCGCGAGGAACATGGCGGCGATCCCGAGGCCTACCGTCGCGATCTTGGCGACCTTCACTTCTTCCTTCTCGTTCGCCTCACCACGCCGTATAACACCTACATACAAATCATGCGAGAGCGCAGATGCTCCGGCCAGCGTAAGCCCTGCAACCACCGCGAGGATCGTGGCAAAAGCTACCGCAGCAAGGAATCCCAGGAACACGCTGCCGCCGAGCACCTCGGCGAGGAGGGGTGCGGCCATGTTGCCGCCCGCGCCGAACTTGGCGATGGCCGACTGGCCCACCAGCACGGCCGCGCCGAAGCCGATGGTCACGGTCAGGATGTAGAAGAATCCGATGAAGCCTGTTGCGTAGAACACGGACTTGCGCGCCGCCTTCGCATCAGGAACGGTATAGAACCGCATCAGGATATGCGGGAGGCCGGCGGTGCCGAACATCAGAGCAAGCGCCAGCGAGAACGTGTCGAGCGGGTCTTTGTACATGCCGCCCGGTTCGAGGAACGAGGTCTTATATTTATCCGCTGCCTGCTGGAACAGGTTGCCGTAGCTGAAATCCATTTTATTCAACACGAGCAGCACGAGGATAGTGGCGCCGCCGAGCAGCAGCACGGCCTTGATGATCTGCACCCACGTGGTGGCGATCATACCGCCGAACAGAACGTAGGAGATCATCAGCGCGCCCACGAGAACCAGCGCCAATTCGAACGGAAGACCGAACATGAGGGAGAAGAGATCGCCCGCGCCCACCATCTGGGCAACCAGGTAGGCCAATACCGTTGCGAGCGAACCGGCGGCTGCGGCTGCGCGAATGGGCCGCTGCTTCAGGCGGAACGCGACGACATCGGCAAAGGTATATTTGCCAAGGTTCCTGAGCGGCTCCGAGATCAGGAACATGATGATGGGCCAGCCCACGAGCCAGCCGACGGAATAGATGAGTCCGTCATACCCCTTCATCGCGACGAGTCCGGCAATTCCGAGGAACGATGCCGCGCTCATATAGTCGCCTGCGAGGGCCAGGCCGTTCTGCAGGCCCGTGACGCTCCTGCCGGCTGCATAGAAGTCCTTTGTGGTGCGGGTCCGTTTGGCGGCCCAATAGGTTATGCCGAGCGTACTGGCGACGAACAACAGAAAAAACGTCACCGACGTAACATGCAATTGTCCGATCGTAGACGTTGGCACCGCCGCCTGAGCGGCAACCTGTGCGACTGCGGTCAGCATCGTCACATCATTCAGTATCTGTATCATCATTATCCTCCTATCCTTTCCCTGATCTTCTTCACCATTTCATCATACTTGGTGTTCGCCCACCAGATGTAGATCCCTGTCAGCACCCAGGACACCAGGATTGTCCCGACCGCGATCGGGATCCCGATCGTCATCGCCTTACCCTCGGTCATTTTCTTTGCCAGGAACGGCTTGTCCAGCGCAACCCAGTAGATGAACCCGTAAAAGAGTACCAGTTGCACGATCCCAAGGATCCATGAGATGGTATTCTTCTGTGATACGAGACTCTTGAATTCCGGATCGTTCAGAATCTCTTCCTTCGACATCTTTGCCATGATAGAACCTCCTCTTTTTTTCTAAGTATGAACATCAATACGACTGTTTTTCGGAACTAGAAGTTACTGAACTCACCTGTTATTTCGAATCGATCACCTCCGTTAAATGGTTTTCCCACCGTTAAAAGATCGCCGATATCCTGCAGCCCCGCTTTTGCAAAACAAGGAATAAAACGCTGAAGAAGCTGCGCTGTGGCAAAAACATCCATGATTGCATTGTGAGCGCCATGCACCGGAATATCAAAACATTTGATAATGTCATAGAGCCGGTTCCCCGCGCAGTTTGCGACCATGTTTCGTTTCCTGAGCCATTCGTAAATGCTGAACGTATCGAGCGCCGCATTCGCGATCTTCCGGCCGTGCATCCGCCTCATCTCGCGGTTGAGGAATGAAAGATCGATGGAGATCATATGCCCCACGAGCACATCGTTGCCGCAGTAATCGATGAATTCGGACAACACAGTATCGATGCCCGGCTGCTCGCAGACATCGGAAGGCGTGATCTCGTGAATGATCACGCTGTCCGCCGAGAGACAGGTCTTCGGACTCACCAGCCGGTAGAACATATCGCCAAGCTCGATCCGGCCACCCGTCATACGCATGGCTCCGATGGAGACAATCGAGTCCTTTTTCTCTTCGAGCCCGGTCAGCTCCGTATCAACGACCACATACCGCGCATCGGATATCGGCGTTTTCAGATTGATCCCGGGTTTTCTTTTTCTGTCAAACAATGCCAGCATCCCAACTCCGAACTCCAAACTCTGAACTCTGAACTTGCCGCAGCACGCTTCACCAGATCAGCGCTTTGTACCGCTCGATGATCAGGTCCTGGATCTTTGAAACAAGCTGGAATGCCTCTTTGATCGATCTCTTTTCGAGATTGCTCAGCCGGTTCGGATTGATGAAATTATCAGGCGCCTGACCCGCGCTTATCTGACTGAACTGATGATGGATCCGGAGCAGCGTGATGAATTCAAAAGACTGTGCGAGATCGTCCGCATATTCCTCAACGATCGTATGCCTGCTCCGCAGTGCGTCGATCCGTTCGAGGGTCGAGGTCTCACGGATCCCCTTTTCAAGTGCAAACAACCGCACGATGTCCACAAGCGGCGCAAGGCCCTTGATCTTCAGATTCAACTGGTCCTTATGCTCTCCATCCTTGTCCACGACAAAGGATTTGAAAAATCCGATGGGCGGTGTGTTCTTGATCGCCAGGTTCGCCAGATAGCCAAGGAAAACCCGCTGGTCCGCTAACTGCACATTCAGGTGGTCGCGGAGCCCCTCGGCAAGGGCCGCCTCGCCGTACATGGGCCGAAAATCAAAGAACGTCACCGAGTGCATCACCGCTACGGAACTTGGCGTGGCGATCCATGATGCGAAGTTCTTTTTCCAGACTTTGAGCGGCTGTCGCCATTGGGGGTTGCTCGCCATGTAGTTGGCGGGGCAGTGCGGGAATCCACACGCGAACAGGCTGTCGCGCACGAATTCGGCAAGTGCAGCGAAATATCTCTGCGCAGCCGCCTCCTCTGCATCAGTGGCCGGGTCATCGTAGATGAGCGCGTTGTCCTGGTCGGTCTTGAATGTCTGTTCCTTGCGGCCCTCGCTGCCGAAGGTGATCCAGCAATAGGCCACCGGCGGTTTGCCGAGCTTCCGTTCAGCAAACTCGATCACTTTCCGCACGAGCCGGTCGTTGATCTCGGTGATGACTTTCGTGATATTGCTTGCCTTGGCCCCTTCCTTGAGCAGAAGGCCGACAATGCCGTTGATCTTTTTTGAGACGGGGATAAGCCCCTCGATGGTCTGCTGGCTCTCGATGTCCTTGGTGAGCGACAACGGCGACGTGCCCTGCAGCATCATCAGGTCGTGGTTCGTAATGACCCCCGTAAGCACGCCGTCCTTGATCACGAGGATATGATGGATGTTGTACTTGATCATCTTAAGCACGGCTTCGAAGCAGTAGTCCCGCGCATCCACCCGGATAAGCGAGACGCTCATGATGTTCCGTACCGGCTCCTGCACGTCGCGGCCCCGGGCCACGACCTTTTCTCGAAGATCGCGGTCGGTTACCATGCCGACGGGAAGGTGGTTCCGGTCCATGATGACGATGGAACTTATGCGGTTCTCGGACATGGTCCGCGCCGCATCGCGGATCGGGGTGTCTTCCCCGGTCGAGACCACACCCTTGACACCCATGTCGCCTACGTGCGTCGTGAACAGTAAACGGTCGCTCCCGCCGTAGAACATACTCTTGTCCTGCATCTCCTGGTATGTGCGGTCGATGTATTTGGTGATGTGCGATTTAAGAAAATATTCGGTAAAGGAAAGGTGCGAATCAAGGAGCTTCAGAAGCATCTCCTGCCCGAGCAGATAACAGATGGTATCGTCGACAGCCGTGATGTTTGACCGGATGCGGTCCTTTCCCACCAGGGACAGGAACCCGAAGGTGTCGCCCTCACCGCGGTAATCGATCACAACCTCGCCGTTGTTCTCCGAAACCATCGAAACCTTGACCCCGCCCTTTTTTATGATCCGGAGCGCATCTGAGGGCGCGCCATCCTGCTTCAGAATCACCGTGTCCTTGGGATAGAAATCCATGGACAGGTTCCTGGCAACCATCAGGAGGTTGGCCTCGTCAAGGAATTGAAAAGGCGGCACCTTTTTGAGGAAACCTGTGACATCCTCAAGGATCATGTTGCTGCCGTTAATCGGTTTCAAAACAGACTTCATGCCTGATAAGTTAGCAAATTGGATACCAATATTTCTCTGAGTGGCTAAAAAATAGTCGCCATGTGTTGTGGGAAGGAACAGGCTGAACCAGAGAAAGGTAAATGTTTTTTCCGTCCGCATAGGTTGTTTTTATGTAAAAGTGCATCGCAATCATATCATGCAATTAAATCAGGGCATTTTTGAATTTTAAGCAGACCGGTAAGGAAATGTTGTTGCAGGAGGAAGTTGAATGCAAAATTATGATTTATAAATAATCGATGATTGTAAGATGAATAAAGGTATAATAAATAATTGGTTGCGAGGTCTTTTAGCGGGGAATACAGCATAAAATTCAGGAGTGACGTAACTATTGGTAACGCAAAGCGGCTGCAACCTGATACGAAAAGTAACTGTGCCTGCTTCGCAGGATGTTTACGTTTATTTCAAAATAAAGTCATATTGCCACATCAATGCATGCCATCTGACAACCTGGACAATCATGTGTATAAAGGTGAAACATTATTAGACGCAAAAAAGGGCCTGTCATCTCTGACAAGCCCCCAATGTAACAGACGATATATGACTATTTTTCCGCTCGGTATAATGAATTAGCGGGATAGTGCATCGTACTTCTTACTTTGCTGCAGGCGCTGCTGCTTCAGACTCTGCTTTTTCGTGTTTGTGTTTCTTGGCATGCTTGGCGTGTTTTGCCTTTTTGTCTTTCTTGGCCTTTGCCGGCGCCGGTGCCTTCTCCGCTGCTGCCGGAGTCTTTGCAGCCTCTGTCGGCGCCTGATCCTGTGCGAATGCCACGCCGAGCGTCAGAGCGAACACCACTGCTGTGAAGAGAGCTATGGTCTTTTTCATGAGTTTTCACCTCCTTTCCGTTTTTGTATAGATTTTACACCCAACCCATTCATGTTGTCTGATAATAGAGACACTACTATCAGGAAAAGGTTGCATGGGATAACTATATTCTTGTCATCTTTCCGGTGGTACGTAATAAATATGGCCTTCAAATCTCGATGATTATTTGGTACTATGCGGTGCATGCAGCGATACATGAATCTGAAAGGCGCTTATGACGAACAACAGTAATCCCGGAGAAGACAAGGCATGGGAGATGCTCCTCGGAATGAAGCCCGGGGATGTCTGCAGAGCGACAGGCGCCTCCCATGACCCCGCAACAGGCTGCTATACGCTGCGATCGTTCAATATGGACTTCGCTGTTTCAACAAACGACAGGACGATTTTCAGCTCTGTGCCGGGAAGCAGCGTATTATTGACGCGCCTTGCGTATTTTTTCAAGCTCTCTATCCTCTGGTATCTCGTGAGCGCAAAGGATATTCCCTGCACCGGAAGATTGCTGAAACTTCAGAGTGTAAGAAACGGCGATATATTCACCAGGGGATCACATACGCTGCCGCTTGAATCCGTGGCGAATAAATACGGAAAAGACAAGGAAGGTTTCATTGAGAAAGGGAAACAACTGGGTGGTGAAATAATGGTCCTCGGAGATGCTTCAATCAAGCTCTTTCCCTTCCCCGGGGTCCCCGTTATTCTTACCCTTTGGCTGGAAGATGATGAGTTTCCCTCGCGCGTAGACCTCCTGCTTGATTCCACCTGCGATCTTCAGGTCCCCACGGACATCATCTGGTCCATTGCCATGATGAGCGTGTTGATACTGCTGTAATCGTTCCAACGCACGGCAAACGCCGATCATGCCGATGATCGCGTAGCGCTGCTCAATGGACCAGGTCCAGTTCCGCAACGATCCCCTTCGTCACTGTGTCGTGCACATACTTTTTAATGATCTCCCGGTCTTCCCCGCTGATCTTGACGAACTTTGCGGCCATGCCAGGTTCGCAGAACCGTCCTTCCGTCATCCGGCTGGTATAGATGATCCGCGCGTCAGCATTGATCTGACGATCGCGGACCTCGAGCTGCAGGGAGATCTGCTCGTCCGGGGGATGATACTTGAAGGTGCGGATGAAAAGTCCCTGCGCCGAAAGATGCGTCACACATTCACCGCGTTCAGCATCGAGCGGCACTTCGTTGACGATCGCCGGCAGTTCGGTCGGCACCCGGATATTCGTCCGGGGCGTATGCTCAAGAACCGCCTGCACCGCGCAATAGAGGTCCTCGATCGCCACGGGCTTCTGCAGCCATGTGGTATCCGCCCGGCCACGGTCACCCTGTTCGCGGCCGGAGCTCTCCTCGGGCAGCAGTTCGATAACGGGAATGGTTGAAACGTGGGGATTGCTCGTCAGCACTTTCAGGAAGTTGATCCCGGTTGTCCCATGCAGGGAGTAGTCCGTGACCACAAGGGCCGGCAGGGCCACGGCGATCATGTCGAGGGCCTGGGTGGCGTTCTGGGCCGTGCACACGGGATAAGAAAATCGCTGCAGCAGCATTGCGGTGTAGAAAAGCTCGGGAGTCCGTTCCTCTATAACAAGGATGTATCTGCTTTTAAGACTGAACGGGCTGGGAGAATGAGCAAACGCTGTGTTTTCCATGAAAGGACCTCCTTGCCTGCTTTGAGTACCTTATAGGTATAGTTTATCAAACGCATGATCGCTTGTAAAGGCGGCCAGACCCTGCATATCAGTCATTTCCAATAAAAAAGGCGCAGGCATCATGCCTGCGCCTCGATGATTAACAGGGAAACTACTTTTTGAAAATAGTATGAAAGAATTCCTGCATGTCCGACCACGACTCCTTGTCTGCGGCTGCGTTGTAGGCCATGGGCAGGGAGAACTTCTTGCCGAGTTCCGTGGCATCGGGGTTCGTGAAGCTGTGGATCGCGCCGGGATAATTGGTAAACTTGAAGTTCACCTGTTTGTCCGCCATCTCATTCTTGAGCGCTTCGATCGCATCCGCGGGAATGAACTTGTCGTCAGCGCCGTTGTATACGCGCACCGCTGCCTTGATCGGCGTTGGTTTGTCGGGCTTGATGACCGCCAGGCTCCCGTGGAAGCTGGCAACGCCCTTGATATCAATGCCCTGGCGAGCCATGTTCAACACCACGCCACCGCCGAAGCAGTAGCCAATGGCAGCGATATTGGCGGGGTCCACATTGGGCTGCTTCTTCAGGAACTCCAGTGCGGCGAGGAACCGCTCTTTCGCAATCGGGAAGTTCTTCATAACCTCGGACGAGAACTTGCCTGCGTCATCGGGATGCGAGGCAATCTTGCCGTCACCGTACATATCGAGCGCCAGCGCGGTATACCCCAACTCCGCCAGCATGCGCGCCCGTTTCCGCACATATTCGTTCTGCCCCCACCATTCATGGACCACGAGCACACCGGGACGCTTCCCCTTTACGTTCGCGTCATACGCAAGATACCCTTTCAGGGTAACACCGCCGGCAGTATATTCCACCGGCGTGCCCTCGATCCTGGGGGCTGCGATCGCGGCTCCTCCAAAAACTATTGCCAGAACGATTGTTGAAATAACTCCCCGTAGCTGTTTCATTGATTCCTCCTTCATGTTCATTTTGAAAGAATTGCTCCCATCACAAGCAGGGACACAAGCCAGTATCCATTGTTGATCAGCCACAGCTTCCAGGGTTTCTTTTCATAGAGCACACTGCCCAGCGTAACCGTGGCGATGAAACCAAGCCAATTAAAGAACCCGCCCATCAGCCCGCCGGCGATGCCTCCGACCTTCAAATAGGCTTCAGCAAACACGATCGCGTGCGCAAGCACATAGCTCATGACCAGAGCGCTCAGCAATCCTCCGATCACGTTGCCCGGTGTGGGCTTCATTTCCGTGATCCCGGTAAGCTTTTGCCACTCCTTGCCGAACAATGCGCCGTACCAGATCGCGCCGATACTATAATTCGCAATCGCCGCGATGACGACGGCCGTATAATTGAGATGAACCTCCATGACGGACTCCTTTTTACATTATTCACAAGTCGATGATTTCGAAAAAACGAAAAATGTCCCGTCTGTCATTCTGAACGAAGCGAAGAATCTCGTCTATTCACGCCATTGCCAGACCCTTCGCTTCGCTCAGGGAGACGCTATTAGTTTTTTACGAGTGCGTCAAGGTTAAACGTGCATGTACTATGCATCCACGAGGAGATGCCCACCTAGTTTTGAGCATAACACCTAATTTCTTGAAGTCAAGATAACGAGGCGGGAGCTGTTGAAAATACCGGCCATGGCGCAACATTCACAAATGGTCGTGGTATACTTGCGGCTATATGATTAGTTTAGCCAGGCAGTGAAAGGAGGTGATATTTCATGAAATCATTCACATTATTTTCTCTTATGCTGGTTGTGGTATGTATGGCCTCAACCGTGATCGCCATGAATCAAACACCGGTAGATCGAGGAAAGGCGCTGTTCAACGATCCCAAACTCGGAGGCGGCACCTCGGGAAATTCCTGCAACACCTGTCATCCCGACGGTAAAGGACTTGCCGGCGCAAGCACTAAAATGGCATGGAAAACACCAGGAGGCGCTTTCAAGACCCTTGAAGATGCATCAACATCTGCATTACCATGGCGCTTAAAGGTACAGCCCTTGATGTAAAATCCGACCAGATGAAGGACCTCGTCTCCTATCTCAAGTCTCTCAAAGCACCTGACGCTGATGCGGCTAAAAAGAAACCGTCGCACGGCTGCTAAACCGGGTTCACCCACATCAGGGAGAGGCTACCCTCTCCCTTTTTCATACCATCTCCCGTATGATCCCTCCGAATATCTTTCTCTTTACGTAAACCCGTTAAACATCAGTTGTCTATCTCTATTTTCTTGACTTAACAGGCTGTTTGTAGTAAAGATTTCAATTATTTGCCGCTGTATTATCGTAATCGCGCACAGCGCGTACTAAACCTGCTCAAGGGAGGTACACAATGGCGGATGTAAACGACGGACCGGAGAAGGTTGAGGAAAAACCTGAACAGCCGGTGCGGCCCGCGACAATATGGCAACCCGAGGACAACTCTGCTCTGGAGGCAAAAGCAGAGAGCAAGATCACCCAGGCCTGGATAGCAGCCACGGTGTTTGGAATAATCGTGCTCTTGTCCATGCTCTACGGGGTGACCGGTTCTTGGCTCCTGGATAACGCCGTCGAACGCAGCATCAACATAGCGGTTGTTTTTGTTTTGGCTTACGGCATATTCAGAAGAGACAAGACCTCGGCGATTTTGATGCTCATCAATGCCGTATACAGCATCGGCATGGCAACCTATAGATGGAGCCAGAACGGCGAACTTATCTTGTTCATTTTTCCGGTCATCTTTGTTTTATTATCCATTCAAGGCGTGCGTGGAACATTTGCCTATCATAGCATCCGGGGTTCGGATGGGTATAGCTCACCCATACTTACCATACTCCGATCGCTCCTCATTGCATGCGTTTTCTCTGTTCTTTATGTCGTGCTGGTGTATGGAAAACATTTCAACATCCTGCCATTTGACCTGTCCTCCTACTTGTCCCGCGCACACACATTCAAGTCATCCGACTGGAAGGTCTTCACCTCCCCTGAAGGGCAGTTCTCCGTTGATTTGCCTGGTAGTCCCAGGCCGAACACGCTCGTTAAGGATGTGTCTGGCGTTAAAATATCGTTATATCAGTTCGGCGTCGAGAGCATAGGTCAAAACGGGTTTCTTGCCCAATACAATGAGATTCCCGAAATAATCCTCGGACAGCCGAATTTAGCCGAGGGTTTATTGACCGGATCGAGAAACGGCCTGGTGAATCAAATCAAGGGGGGGCGCCTGGTCAGCGAGAAGAGTCTGTACCTGAACAAATTCCCCGGCAAAGAGATGGTTGCAGAAAACGACGAGCAGACGGTTCGCGCCAGGGTGTTTGTGATAGAACCGCGGATATACATGATGATCGTTGCCGCGCCAAAGGGCCAGGCATTCACAAGCGATGCGAACCGCTTCATTGATTCGTTCAAACTAATCATGGACGGCCCGCAGGTCATCAGCGACCATCCAAGCACCGGTATCGCCATTGCCGGTCAATGGGTGATATTCTCCCCGACGGACGGCCGTTTCAATGTCGAACTGCCCGGCGCGCCTTCAGCAGCGCAGGAAACCGTGCAGACCAGCGCCGGTCCCATGGTCGTGCACCGATATAATTATACGAACAATGAAATCAAACATAAATTTTCCCTGCAGTACGCCGATTATCCGGAAAAGCTGCTGCAGAAGATGACGAATGCGGAGACGGTCCTGCGGAACGCCAGCGAAGGAGATGTGGACCGCATCAAGGGAACCCTGGTGAGCGAGAAGCCGCTGAAAATGGACCGGTATACCGGACGAGAGGTGCGGATCGACAATGCGGATATTTCTATTAAGGTCAAACTCTTTCTCGTGGACAAGCGACTCTACAAAATTATCACGGAAAAACCGAAATCATTGATGTTCTCGGCTGACGATGACAGGTTTCTGTCGTCATTCCAGGTATCGGGGCTGCAACAGAAATCCACCATCCCCGCGAGTTTCGAAAAAAGAACATTCAATGGAAGCGCGCCGTGCTGCTTTTTCTAGCAGGCTGTTAAAACCTATGATGCTGTCGTTGCGAGATGAGACTAGTATTCTTTAAGTCCGTCATTCCTGCGGAGGCAGGAATCCAGTCTTTTCTGCAAATTCTGGATGCTGGATCACGTCCAGCATGACGAATAAGAGCATATAAAAACAGACACGATACAAAACATTTCAGATTTGCCCTCGCTCCTCGCAATGACGAAACCGGCCTGTTGTTCCAACCTGATACTATCCCGCCCTATCGCTGCTTCAGCATCCCCCACTTCCTTCGCCGCTCCCAGAGGGACTTCCGGGTGATGCCAAGCATTTCCGCCAGCTGCTGTTCGTTTAATTCCCCCTGATACCGCTGGATAAACGCCTTGACGTAGGACTCTATGGAGAGCTTTTTTTCCAGGATGTCATATTGCAGCGTTGTTTCCTTTCGCAAGCTTCCCGGTAAATGCTCCGGTTTGATGACCGGTCCCTCTGAAATAAGGAGGGCGCGCTCGATCACGTTCTGCAGTTCGCGCACATTCCCCGGCCAGGGGTACTGGATCATAAGGTCCATGGCCTCGGGAGCCAGTTCTTTGACCTGCTTCCCCATCTCCAGGGCGTACCGCTCCAGATAGTGCCGGACCAGCGAGCGGATGTCGTCCTGCCGTTCCCGGAGCGGCGGGATCCGGAGCGATATCACGTTGATGCGATAGTACAGGTCCTCGCGGAACGACCCGTCCTTCACTCCTGCCTGCAGATCCTTGTTCGTCGCCGTGACAAAACGGATATCCACTTTCGTTCCCTTGTTGCTGCCCACGGGCCGGATCACCTGGTCTTCGATGACCCGAAGCAGCTTTGCCTGAAGCGAAAGGCTCATGTCGCCGATCTCGTCCATGAAGACCGTTCCGCCTTCTGCGTCCTCGAGGATGCCTTTCTTCGAGGCAATCGCGCCGGTGAAAGCGCCGCGCACGTGGCCGAAGAGTTCGGTCTCCAGCAGATTTTCCGGGATGGCGGAGCAGTTGATCGGCACGAACGGCAGGTCCCGTCGCGAGCTGTTGTGGTGAATGACCCGGGCGAAGAGCTCTTTGCCGGTTCCGGTCTCGCCGAGCAGAAGCACGTTGCTCTTGGTGTCGGCGATCTTCCTGACCTCGTTAATGATCACGCTGATCGCGAAGCTGTCGCCGATAATGCTGCTGAAATCGCAAGCCTTGCCGATCTCCCGCTTGAGCAGCACATTTTCCGCCTGCAGGCTCTTCTGCCGGAGCGCATTCCGCACGATCTGCTTGATCTCATCGTGGATGATCGGCTTCATGATGTAATCGTAGGCGCCTGCCCGCAGCGCCTTGACCGAGGTGTCGAGAGACGCATAGGCGGTGACCATGATGACGATCTGCTCCGGCATCTGCTCCCGGATCTTGGTGAGCATTTCGATGCCGTCCATGCCCGGCAGGATGATATCGGAGATAATGACGTCGTAGACGTTCGTTTCAATAAGGCCCAGCCCCTGCTCAGCTGATTCCGCGCCGTCCACCGCGTACCCTTCCTTCGAGAAAATCCGCTTCATGGACTCCCTTAGTGTTTCCTCGTCTTCAACGATCAATATACTCTTGGACATACACACTCCCCCTGCTCTGTACTCTGTACTCTGTACTCAGTCCTCAGTCCTCTGCACTCTGTACTCTGTACTCTGTACTTACGCCTCCACCGGTATCCTGATGGTGAATCTGGTCCCCTTGTCCTTCCCTGCATCGATCTCAATTGTGCCGCCGTGGTCTTTGATGATGCTGTAGCAGATGGAAAGACCCAGCCCGGTTCCCTGGGTCGGCCCCTTGGTGCTGAAGAACGGGTCGAACACTTTGTCCGCGACCTCCGCATCGATGCCGCTGCCCGTGTCGGCGAACAGCATCTCCACCTGTCCGTTCTTCTGAAGGATCGAGATATCAAGGCTTCCTCCATCCGGCATGGCGTCGCGGGCGTTCAGGATCAGGTTCAAAAAAACCTGCTGGATCTGGTCGGGATCGATCGTGATGGCGCGTGTTTCCTGAACATCAGTGCGGATCACGATCTTCTTGAAGTTTTTATCGTACCGGACAAGACTCAGCGTGTTCTCCAGGATGTCCCGGAGGTTCGTCGGGATCTTCTGGCGCGGATACAGACGAGCGAAATCGCCGAGGTTCCGCACGATCCGCGCGATGCGAAGAACATGCTGGTTGATGGTCGTCAGCGAGTCCCGGGCAAACGTTGATACGTCCTCGGTCAACAACTCCTGCACCAGTGAGGAGATCGACGCCAGGGGGTTGCCGATCTCATGGGACACTCCCGCCGCCAGGCGCCCGACGCTTGCGTGTTTTGTAGCGCGAAAAAGTTCTTCCTCGATCTTCTTCTTGTCCGTGATGTCCTCAAGCACCAGCACATACCCTTTTTGCGCGCCCGTAAGTCTGCTCATATGCCCTTTGAGGATGATCTGGGGATCGAAGTTCCGCTTGCAGGTGATCTCGCCTTCATGCACGGACGGTGTGAAGAGACACGGCTCCAGACAGGTCAGCAGGTCCGCGGCCTCGCTGTCCAGGGCATCGAGTTTTTCAACTCCCGTGATCATCTCCATGCCGCTGTTCCAGTATTTCACCCGCAGCGATTCGTCCAGCGTGGCCACGCCGAGCGGAAGGCTCTCGATGATATTCTCGCTGAATTCCTTGAGCATGGCAAGCTGACGGTTCGCCTCCGCAAGTTCTTGACGCGACAACCGGAGGCTTCGCGAGATCCGCTGGATGGAGTCCGAAACACGGCCTGCCTCGTCCTGGGTCAGGACCATGCGGTTCTGGAACACCAGCGTGCTGATGGACGGGCCCATGGCGCCCGCAAGGATCCGCTCCGCCTCCTGCCGCAGCTTCTGCAGCCACTCTCCTGACAGGGACGCGCGGTCGAGGCTGTTCCTGTTCAGGAACCCTTCGATTGCCTCGCGCGCTTCAGTGCCGCCGATATACTGGCCGAGGATTTCTTCGATCTCCTCGATGCGCTGGGGCTGGTGAGAGACGGTGAAATGGAGCGGTGAATAGGAGTCTACGAAGATGATCGCCTGGCGCGTCTCTGCGTCTGACTGCCGGGTGAAAAGCGACACGCCCACATAGCAGGCCAGGTTCAGGAACAGGCCCCAGAAGAGAGAATGGCTCCAGCGGTCAAGTCCGGTCAGGCCGAACAGGGCGGTGGGGTTCAGAATCCTCGAATGAAACACCGCCCCCATGAGACCGCCCTGCTCAATGATGCCGGCCCGCATGAGCGCCGGGATCAGCAGGGTATAGATCCATACGCAGAACCCCGCGATGATCCCCGCCATGGCTCCCTTCTTGTTACCGCCCTTCCAGTACAGGCCCAGCAGGATGGACGGCGCGAAAATAGTGACCGCTTCGAAAGACTTGAGGCCGATGTCCACGAGGCTGTAGAATTCGCCGATATACACGGAGAAAACATACCCGAGGAACACGCACCCGAGGATCACGACGCGCTTGATGTTCAGCATCGCAGCATGAAAGTTCCTGAACGCCGCAAGGTCCCACAAAGTGGGAACGACAAAGCTGTTCATCACCATGGTGGAAAGCGCCACGGACTCGACGATGATCATGGCGGTGGCCGCAGAGAACCCGCCGATAAATACCAATAACGCGAGCAGCGGGTGTCCGTAGTGCAGCGGGATGCTGAGGACAAAGTAATCCGCGCTCGACTGGGTATCGCCCAGGAGCAGCCCCCCATACGCGATGGGAAGAACGAAGATGTTGATCAGGAACAGGTAGAGCGGAAAAAGCCACATGGCTTTCTTGATATGGTCCTCGGAATAGTTTTCCACCACCGCCACATGGAACTGGCGCGGCAGGAACATAATGGCCATCATCGACAGAAAGGTGAGCGAAGTCCATTCGAGAAAACTCACATTGGAGCCTTCGCCGATCTTCATGAGTCCGGCATACGGACTTGCCGCGATCCGGCCGAAGATGTCGCCAAAACCGTCATACAGTCCGTACGTGACGAAAAAACCGACCAGGAGAAAGGCAATGAGTTTTATGGCAGACTCGAACGCAACGGCAAAGACCAGTCCTCCATGGCGCTCTGACGCATCAAGCCGTCGCGCGCCGAAAATAATAGCGAACACACCGAGAAGGAGCGAGATGAACCAGCCGGCGAAATGGCTCCCCTCGTGTCTTCCCGACAGCAGGGAGAATGCCGTCAAAATGGCCTTAAGCTGAAGCCCGAGGTACGGGGTGATGCCGATGACCGCGACAAAGGTGACAAGCGCCGAGAGCGAGAGCGACTTGCCGTAGCGCGACGAGATAAAGTCCGAGATCGTCGTGATCCGGTTTTCCTTGGAAATGTGCACGATCTTCCGGAGAACGATCCACCAGAGCGCCGCCATGAGCGTCGGCCCGATGTAGATCGTCAGGAAGCTCAGGCCGGCATTGGCTGCCTTGCCCACGCTCCCGTAGAACGTCCATGAGGTGCAGTAAACAGCAAGCGAAAGAGAATAAATGTAGGGGTTGGACACCAGACTTCTGCCCTGCGATTCTTTCCGCTCAGCGTAATACGCAACGGAAAAAAGCAGGAACAGATAAGAGACGATGATGGTGAGAAGGATCCAGGGCGAAAACACTTAGTTTCCTCCGTCCTCCCGGTTGGAAAAGGTCGCTGCCAGGAAGATGAGACCGATAAAGCAGAACCAGATGACAAACAGGTAGTATACAAGGCTGTCCTGGAAAATGCTGAGAAACGGCGCTCCAAAAAGCAGCGCACCAAGACAAAATAAAAATACCCAGATATCACGCTTCATACACCAACACCTCGAATAGCGTAACTTTCCTACACATTCGCCCCTCAGAATAAGGGGACATATCGTTAATTCAATGTGTTAGGCAATTTGATACTATCACAACCTGTTACGAAAATCTACATGCATGATATTCAAAATACCGTGACCAGCTTGATTTTCGCCATCGTATCTGCTAATCTATTATTGTGCTTTACACATATTTTTTGTCCATCTCTGATCAAAGTGGTACTTATGAAATCCTTGGCCAATAAAAACATCGTAATCGTCATAGCAAAAAGCCGTTTTCGGGACGAAGAATATTCCGAGCCGAGAAAGGTGCTCGAGCGCGAAGGCGCTCGCGTCACGGTTGCATCTTCCACGCTTGACCTTGCCGAGGGCATGCTGGGGCTAACGGTAAAACCGGATCTCCTGATCAGCGCGGTAAAAGAGCAGGAATACGACGGCATCGTATTCGTAGGCGGCGGCGGGGCCAGGGAATATTTTGACAGCCCTGTGGCGCATGAACTGGCAAAAAGCTTTTTCAAAAGCGGGAAGCTCACCTCCGCGATCTGCATCGCACCGGCGATCCTCGCAAATGCCGGACTTCTGCAGGGGAAAGAAGCAACATCCTTCCCCTCGTCGCTGGAGATCTTGAAAGCGAACGGTGCGACCGTTCAGAACGAGAGCGTGGTACGCGATGGCACGCTGGTCACGGGCATCGGTCCCGAAGCTGCGAAAAAGTTCGGTGAAAAGCTGGTGGACGTTCTACTCGGGAGGCCATAGAAAAGGATTATGCAGACCATTCTTTTAGTTGATGATGAGCCCGAGGTCCTGGAAACGTTAGCGGACACGCTGACAAGTTTCGGGTATGAAGTTATTCCGAAGACAGAGGTGTTGTCCGCCATGACCGTGGTCAAGGCGGGAACGGTTATCGACCTGGTGATCACGGACCTGAAAATGCCAGGCGTAAGCGGCTCCGAATTCATCCTGATGCTGAAAAGCGCACGACCCGCCGTGCCGGTGATCGTCCTGACTGCATACGGAAGCGTGCAATCCTACATCGAATCCCACAGCAAGGGAGTGTTTGAGTACGTCAATAAACCGGTCCAGGCCAAGGAATTGCGCCGCATCGTAAAAGCAGCGCTCACCTGGCCCGGCGCCGGTCATGCTGCCGCCCCGCTCTGATCACTGCTGTTCGCTCTCTTCCTTCCGCACTCCCCTGTTCTTCACCAGTTCCCGCGCCGCAACAACTCCTGAAATAGACGCCTGGATCAGGCCGCGCGTCACTCCTGCGCCATCTCCGATCGCGAACAGGTTCCCAACGCCGGTCTCAAGGCCGGAAGTAAGCTTCAATTTCAGGGAATAGAATTTCACCTCAACCCCGTACAACAGCGTATCTCCCGAGTTCACGCCCGGCGCTACATTGTCGAGAGCTTCGAGCATCTCCATGATATTATGCAGATGGCGATACGGCAGGACGAAACTCAGGTCCCCGGGCGTGGCGTCCTCAAGTGTGGGCCGCACCGAACCATCGGCAATGCGCTCCGTCGTCGACCGCCTGCCCATTTTGAGGTCGCCGAGCCGCTGAACGATCACCCCTCCACCCAGCAGGTTCGCAAGTCCGGCGATATATCTGCCGTAGGCGATCGGCTCGTCGAAAGGTTGGGTGAAATCCGTGCTCACCAGCAAGGCGAAGTTTGTATTTTCCGATCTCCGGTTCCGATAGCTGTGGCCGTTCGCGCTGTAAACGCCTTCACTGTACTCCTTGACGACCTCACCGAAGGGGTTCATGCAAAAAGTCCTGACGCGGTCGCGGAACCGCTTCGTGTTGTAGATGAACTTCCCTTCATAGGCGATATCCGTAATGTCCTTCATGATGCCTGCATGAAGCTCGACACGTACGCCGATGTCAACCGGGTTCTTTTGAATGGTCAACCCCAGACGCTTCGCCTCAGCTGAAAGCCAGATTGAGCCTTCCCGGCCGGTGGCCACAATGACCGCGTCCGCAGAAAACGTTTTTCCGTTCTGGGTCGCGACTCCGGCAACCTTGTTGTTCAAGGTCAGGATCTGGTGGACCGCGGTATCAAAGAGGACGTCAACTTTCCCCTGCAAATGCTCCCGGATGTTCCGCAGAACTTCCTTGCACAGGTCCGTACCGATGTGCCGTATGCGGGCAGGGACCAGCTCAAGGTTATAGCTTGCCGACTTTTTCTTGAGCCGTGCCAGCGCTGCCTCGTCCTGTCCGTGGACAGAGCCGCCCGCGCCAAAGGATTGATAGACCGCGTCCACGTATTCGATAAAGGACAAAAGATCGTCCGAAGAAATGTATTCCTTGAGCCTGCCGCCGAATTCAGGCGTAAGCGTGAGTTTGCCGTCGCTGTACGCGCCTGCCCCGCCCCAGCCGCAGAGTATGCCGCAGAGACCGCACTGCACACAGGGGATGGACGATACGATCATGGGGCAGCTGCGCTCCTGAATATCGCCGCCTTTTTCGATCATGAGGATTTTAAGATGAGAATTAATTTTAACGAGTTCGAGCGCCGCGAAGATGCCCGCGGGTCCGGTGCCGATGATGATGACGTCGTAGGAGGTGGTCATAGTTCAAAGTACAAAGTGCTGAGTGATGAGTGCCGAGGACTGAGTGTTGAGAGCTTACTGTCGAGCGCTGAAGCCTGAGCTCACTTCAAGCTCAGCATGTAATCCGTCAGCTCTTTCAGCTCGTTGTCCTGGAGCGCAACCTTCGGCATGATGGACCCCGGGGACACGGACTGCGGGTCTTTAAAGTGGCGCAGGAGCCAGTCCGCATCGCGCTTGCTGCCGACGTGGGTGAGTTCGGGCGCGATCTTGCCGCCTCTTCCCTGAATGCTGTGGCATGCACCACACCCGTTCTTGTCGTACAGGATGCGTCCCGCAAGCACCGACTGCGACGTTACCGCAGGCGCATTCACGATCGGCGCTTTAGCGCCCATGATCGTGAGCACACTGACGGAAACGACGGTCAGGCCCGCAAGGGACATCATGAGCGTTCTTTTTCCGGGAGAACGTTCTGGAGAGCGGTCGAGAAACGGCAGAAGGACCAGCAGGATGATCGCGATGTTAGGAAGGATCACCGTGCCGACCACTTCAAACTTGCCTTCAAAGATGCGGAGCAGCTGGAACACAAAGTAGAAGTACCACTCCGGACGAGGATTGTAGGTGCTGTCCGTGGGATCGGCCTGGGGTTCCAGCGGCGCCGGAGACAGGAGGGCAAAACCTGCAAGGGCGATAAATACGATGAGAACAAAGATCGAATCTCTGAAGAGCTGGTTCGGGAAAAGAGGTTCTGATCTTTCCGATGTTTTTTCCGATGTCTTCCAGGTTCCGCCTGCGCCCGCACGTTCGAGCAAAAAGATATGCAGACCGGCGAGCAGCGCAAGACTCCAGGGCAGGATATAGGTGTGGATAGAAAAGAACCGGCTGAGCGCGAGATTGCCCAGCTCCGAGCCGCCGCGCACAATGCGGAGCAGCAACCCTCCGACAACGGGGACCGTACCCGCGACATTGGTGCCCACGACCGTGGCCCAGTAGGCCTTCTGGTCCCAGGGCAGAAGATATCCGGTAAAAGCAAACCCGCCCACAAGTGTGATCAGGCCCACGCCGAGAAGCCAGACGATCTCACGCGGTTTTATATATGCGCCGAACACGAACACCCGAAGCATATGAAGCGCCACCAGCACCATCATGAAACTCGCGCCCCAATGATGCATGCCGCGGATGAAACTCCCGAATGGCGCTTCGGTTTCGATGAATTTCACGCTGGCGTACGCATGGTCGGGGGTCGGCGCATAATAAAGCGAGAGGAATATGCCGCTCGCCATCTGGAGCAGAAAGAGGAACGCGAGCGACGCGCCAAGCACATAAAACCAGCTCGCCCCCCCTGGGATGGGACGATCGGCAAATGCATTCCAGAGTTTTCGGATAAAGATCCGTTCGTCAATCCAGTCGAGAATCCTGTTGAACATTACGCCTCCCTATGCCGCTACTTTGCCGCCGATGCCCAGCTGAAAAACCTCATACTTCACCAGGACCCTGCCGTTGTCCACTTTGCTTTCAAGCGTATCGAGTGAACGGGGCGATGGGCCGCCGAGGACCTTGCCGCTGATATCGAAGACGCTTCCGTGGCAGGGACACTTGAACTTCTGGTCCACAGCCGACCACCGGTATCCGCATCCGAGGTGCGGACAGTTCGGTGCAAACGCGACAACGGTGTTGTCCTGTTTCTTGACGATCCAGATGGACCGCTCCTGTTTTTCCTCCTGCCACCCGTTCTTCACGATCTGGAAGAAACGCCGCTCCTGAGGAGCGTCAATCGGCAGGTCGTTGAGCGTTCCCGCATCGCTCCATTGTTTATCTTTCTTTTTCAATGCGGGCAGCACGCCGAATCCCGTGAACGGCACTGCCAGTACCGCACTGATAAAAATGCCGATGCCGATGATCGTTCGGACCATAAAATTTCTGCGCGTCACCTCTTGAGCTTCCATGCGGCCCCCTTCTCATTTGAAGCATTCACTCTGGCTTAAGTCTATCGTAATTACCGGAATAGTCAAGGAAAGGCAAAGAAGAACGTTCATACGCGGTCAGATCACGAGCAGTTCCCTCTCCCCGCGCATGTAGCGCTGTGCGAGCAGAAGCAACTTAAGATAGTAATTGTCGATGCAGGGAACAAAGTCGTTTTTAGTGACGCTGATCGCCTTGGGTGATGCTGAAGATCGGTAAAGAGATGCTTCAACAGTTTTTGATCTCGAACCGAACAGGCATACCCCCTGCTCAATTTCCATCTCCAGCACACCCGAGACCTCTTCCTGTTGAAGCGAAAGCATTGCGGGCTGCACCATCCGATCAAGCAGGAACACCTCCTGAAATTCATATTCCATCACACCGGGAGTGAACCCGTAGACAAAAACTCTCCGTCCAAGGGGAACCAGTTCGTCAAACTTCACTGCGAGCCCCAGTTCCTCTCTGATCTCACGCGGTCCGGCAACCCTCGCATCCTCGCCTGACGAATAATGTCCACCCACCGATACATCGTACTTGTCCGGAGCGATCATTTTGTTTACGGCCCGCTTCTGAAACAGCGCATATGCTCTGTTATCACGCTTATAGATTATGAGGCAGTGAAACGCACCATGCCATGCGCCGATTTTGTGCGCTTCATCGCGTGAAATGATATCGCCGGTCTTTTCTCCCCGGTTATTTAACACATCGAACTTTTCCGTAAGCTCCTCCTGAAGAACGATACCTTTCACATCTACCCGATAACAGTTAGAAGAACAACGCTAAACCTATGTGCGGCCAAAAGAATCGATCTTCGGCACTGGAAGTCACATTAAAGCCTTTTGAATCCCACCTCGCATGACTGTAGGAAGCACTCACCATAAGAGCGATTTTTGGATTAATGAAATATTCCCACCCGATATCTATCGTATAACCTAGAGACTTTTCGGACGTTGTATCGCCGTTGCTGAGTGTTACATCATTGTTTGTCATAAATAGACCCGCGCCGACATACGCATTGGCATTCTCGTTCAAAGGGACATGATACAGAACACCTGGAGAGAGAGTCCAACTCCTCCGTTTCTGTGGATCACTTTTATACTTGTAATCATCATATGACAGCCCTGACCCGATTTCTAAATTGTCTTTAAAGAAGTACCCGCCAAAAACACTGATTTTGAACTCATCTGTATCGTTAGCTTCGCCATACCTTCTGCTCAAATTATAGCCTGATAAATCGAATGAAACCGTCCCTTCTTGAATGACGCGTGCCTCTGTTTCAACAGACAGCAATATTGAACAAAATGAAATGCACAAGTAGATAGCTAACTTATTCATTAATTCTCCTCTTCGGTGCCTGTCCCTTCTATCATTGATCCTGATGGTTGAAATTCTGCCAATAAAGATAATTCAAATACCTGGGGAAATTGAGCCGGTATTTACTCTGCAGCTCAGTGGCTGTATTCCGATAACCCGGCAGATTTCGGCAGGTTTCGGGATTTTCAAACCCGAAGACAACAGCATTCCTGAAAGACTCGGAGAGGAGGAGCTTCAATGTGTTGTTCTCAAAAGCAGCCCGTATTGATTTGTACATCGCGGGAAAGTTATGTTCAGGACTGTTCCATAAATTAATCACGAACACGCCGTTTTCATTCAGGCGCATACGGCATGCAAAAAGAAAATCCTTTTCTAATAGAGAGGCAGCAGGACCTTTTTCATCAAAAGCATCGACAATGATCATGTCATAGCTTTTGGAATGCTCGCCTTGATGTTGGATAAATTCACCGCCTGCAGCATGATAAATCCTCAAGTTTGGATTATCCGCTGGGAGGTAAAAATATTCTTGAGACAGATCGATAACCTGTTGCCTGATCTCAACGATATCTAATAAGCTAGACGGCAATGCCTTCAACAGAAAGTTGACCAGTGAACATCCGCCAAGACCGATCAAAAGAACAGATCCTGGTTCGCGACTAAATATAAGCGCGCTCATCATGGCCTCATTATAATCTTCTAAAAGAAGATAAGGCCGGTCATTCTGAATAGTGCTTTGAGCAATACCATCACCAAAATAGAGGGTGCGTTTATTGTTTTCTTCCGCAACTATAATTTCGCCGTATGCATCATGGCGACGGCAGATAATGGCGCCTTGTATTCTACTTTTATGCATTTGTGTTTTTGTGCCCGTGTCGGGCGACTATTACGCGCAGGAACCATCAAAGTACATTGATGCAGATTACACAAACCGACACGTTAGTTCGTAGGTTGGGTTAAGCGGAGCGCAACCCAACGGCATTTGTCGGATTTCGCGCTACTCTATCCGACCTACCCGGCTAACACTACTCATTGAGGTGAACATTCATCGCATGTCGATCAACATGCCATGTGCCGTCGGACTTCTGCGTGAATCTATAATCATCAAACGGTCCTTTGCGTGACGTTGTCAGGTAAGCGGACAACACGGCCGTTTTAAACCCCCATTGCTCGGAAACCGGTCGAATGAGATCGAATACCGCGAGTGCCTCTTTGTCTTTCGACTCCTGTGAAGCCTGAGGGACATCGCAAATATATTCCATATAAAAGCAGTCCTGGCTCGCATAACGCACACCGTGCTCCATGCCCCGGGAGAGATTAAATGACACGAGCTTGATTTTACCGCCGGAGGGTGCCGCCTGTTCATAGTAGGTCATGGGTATTTTCGCGTCATATATAAAAAAGGTTACAACGCCTCCGACACCAAGCAGCAGGGCAATGAAGAACCCAGCGAGGAAATACGTAATCTTTGATTTCATGCGGACTCCTTGATAACGCGCGGGGAGTGACGCGCATATCTTGTGCGTCGGTCTCGACCCGCCGCGGCATTACTGGCTGCCTTTTTTGTGATGTTTCATTTCTGACTTGATGAATTGTCCGAATTTCCGGTCCTTTTTTCGCTTCTCACTGTAGGAGAGCTCATGGTATTCAGATTCTTTCATCAGTTTCAAATAGCTCTGATATCGATCAGCATGCAGAGTGTTGTTTTCAATTGCAGCCAGGAGCGCGCAGCCGATTTCCCGCGTATGGGTGCAATTTGCGAACCTGCAGGTTTTTGAAAGGCTCCAAATATCAGCAAAGCTTTCCTCGAGCCCTGAGCTGACGCCGATGTTCCCCAATTCCCTCATTCCCGGGGTGTCGATCAGCATTGCACCTTGATCAAGAACAATAAGCTGGCGCTGCGATGTCGTGTGTTTGCCCTTTCCGTCGCGTGCACGGACAGTGTTTGTCTCAAACAGATCGCGGCCGATGAGGTGGTTCAAGAGCGTTGTTTTGCCGACTCCGGAAGACCCCACCAGACAATATGTTTTGCACGGCTCCAGTAAGTGGCGAACTGCATCCACTCCGAAGCCGGTTACGTTGCTGAGTGGGAGGACTTTGCATTTTATGTTAGCTTGACGTAGCTCCGATATCCTTTGTTCCAGTTTCTCCTGGCTGACCAGATCGCTTTTTGTCAGGAGAAGTATCGGTTCAATGTGACCTTCATTCACCATCACCAGGTAGCGCTCAAGCCTGCGCAGATTGAAATCAAGATCGCAGGCTTGCACGATCAAAGCGGAATCTATGTTGACCGCGATCAGCTGGTAGTCGATCTTTTTACCGGGTGTTTTCCGTCGTAAAAACGATTTCCGCGGGAGAAGGCCCTGGATGATGGCAAGCGTATCATCGTTGTGGAACTGGACAAGTACCCAATCGCCCACCGCAGGAAGGTCTATACTCGACTCCGCGCTGTAAATGAAACTTCCTGCTAATTCAGCAAGAACTTCGCTGTTAGTATTTCTTACAAGGTAGCTGTCCTTATGGACCGCAGTCACGCGAGCAACGGTGCAGTCCGGTCTCAGCGCTGCCAATCTTTTATTTTCAAACCACTGATCAAATCCGAGAGTTTTAAGTTCCATGTTTAATTAAGTTAACGCGCGGCTGACCCGCTGGGTGATTTTGGCCCGGACGAAGTCGAGCCGCTGGTTAGACACAATTTATTGCCATTCAAGTCCAAGAGAACCTAAATCATCTTGTGCTTGTTTTTTTCCTAACTTCGCAGCCGTTTTTAGATTTTGAATAAACATGTTATTATTATTTATAAATCCATATGCAAGACCACGGTAATAGTATGCCTCTGCATTTTCCGGATTTAGCTCTATTGCTGTATTATAATCCTTGATTGCCAGCTGATGGTTTTCAGCTTGGCTATACGCAATCCCTCGGAAAAGATATGAATTCGCATATTTTGGATCCAGTCTAATTGCTTTGCTGCAATCTTTTATGGCCTGCTGATGATGGTTTCCTAAAGCGATATTTGCAGCTCCTCGAAGAAGATATGCTTTCGCCTCTTTCGGATTAAGTTTTATTGCTATATTGCAATCATCTATAGCCTGCTGTCTGCTTCCTAAAGCGACGTAAGCACCTCCTCGATTAATAAATGCACCCGCATTTTTCGGATCCAGTTTTATTGCTATGGTGCAATCAATGATAGCCTGTTGCTGGTTGCCTAATTTGCTATATGCACCGCCGCGGCGAGAATACGCTATCGCTAAACTTGGATTTAGTTCTAAAGATTTGTTGAATTCTTTAATAGCTTGTTGATAGTTTTCTAAATCACAATAAGCAATGCCCCTATTAGCATATGCGTTATCGCTTGATGGATTTAGCTCTATAGATTTGGCGTAATCATTTATGGCTTGTTGCTGATTTCCTATAGCATTATAAACAATTCCTCGATTATTATATGCTATCGCATCTTCTGGATTAAGATCTATAGCTTTGTTCAAATCATTGATAGCCTGCCGATGGTTTCCTAATTCGTTATAAGCGGTTCCTCGATTTACGTATGCAAACCAATGTGATGGATTTATTTCTATAGATTTGGTGTAATCATTTATAGCCTGCTGATGATTTTTTAAAGCGATATAAGCAAGTCCGCGGTTATTATATGCATTCGCAGCTTTTGGATTTAGTTTTATTGATTGAGTATATGCAGCAATTGAGCCATTAAAGTTATCTGCCTTTTGAAAAGCTTTCCCTTTATCAAACCAATCTGCCGAACTTAAATCTTTGATAGCACTTGTATATTCGCGTTGTATTTTGGTATCTTCTTTGACTAATTCTAATTCCTTCTTGAGCCTCTCGACTGCCCTCATTGCTTCTTCAGCTTTTTTCTTTGAGTCCTCAAGTTCTTTGCTTTTCTGCACGTCTGTTCTTATTGCATCAACCGATTTAGCTACTTCCTTCGGATCTGCGGCAATCTTTGCTTTAAGATAGTAGGTCCTTCCGTCCCATTTCTCGTCAATAACCTCAGCACTCACGATTCCTGCCGTAAGTGTTGTTACTTGGTCTTTGGTCAGCTGATAATTTTTGACTTCGGTTTCACTGATAAGGTAAGTCCCCAGTTGTTCCAACAATGCTCTTTTAACCTGTTCAAGCGCAATGGCTCGGCTCGACACCTTACTGTCAATATCGCTTGCCATGTAGGAGTATTCCTTGATGAATGTTTTTATTTCAGCGGACGCTGTTTTGGCTAATAATAGCGAGGCGATTAAGACGATCACTGAGAAAAACAATTTGGCTCTCTTCTTTAACATAAATCGCCCCTCCCTGTTATGATTAATTTCTCTTTTGGTCCGTCTTCAGTATTCGGGTGTCCATAGGGGTCACTTCTTTATCCTTGTCATACTTGTCATGATCAAAGAAGTGACCCCCAGATCCCCGGTTCGTGGCTGACTCGATCGTTAGGTTGGTATTATCGTTGTGATTTTCAAGAAACAAGACCACACCCTGATGTTTCAGACCTACTTTTCAGTTTCCGATCGCCGGGGCTGGCGACTGTCGTTTAATGCCGCCCCCACCGATACTGGTTTCAGCATTGTTGTCTACGACGTGAAGTGACGTAAAGATCTTGTTCATATCCTTAGCCCACTTGCACTCAAAACTGGAGTTGTCGGTGCAGCTCGCTGTCACTGCTGTCTCAATCGGGAATTTCCAGAGAGTTTTAAATTCTTCAACGACACGCCCGTCGGGGCCCCATTCAGTAACAATTGCGTAGACGTTCCAGCAAGTATCGTCTACCGCGTATGCGCCGTAGTCCATGAATGCTTGTGCTAATATTTTCGCAGGCTCAGTAAGGAGTTCATTGAAACCAAAATCCGGCTTTAGTGCCACAAGGGAGCCCAACCGCATCGCGGGCTCTTTCCCGCCATAAGCGCACACGTTCAAGGAGTTACCCGCATAGCTGTCGGCACGAACAGCTGGCCAACGGTACCCCGGTTTTATAGTGCTACTGTCATAATTATAATTAAGTTTGCCGTATAAGTTAATCTTTAATGCATGGCGAATAACACCCCCTGGCACTAGTTCTCCCACTCGCAAAGTCCCACCGAGACTCGACATGCCGGAGCCGCCATGCGCGCCTTCTATGCCTGATCCGGTTCCGATATTGTCGTTAATAAGGGGATATATAAATTGGCTAGTGACTATCCCGGTGCTACAAACGTGAAATGGCTGTGTTTGAAGAATTGTTTGCCTGTCACTCAACAGTATGGCTGCTGACATATTCGGAGTAATGCCAAGATAGCCGGGGTCAGTTTTGAAGTCATTCGGGACGGGAACGGCAATGGGGTAAATATACGAACCTGTTACTAGTGAACCACAGCGGGTTTTATTGGGGTCCCAGGCCGCATTATTTAACACAATCATCTTGAGAGGGGCATCTGCTCTTTGAATAATAATATCCTCGTCAACAGTCATGCCTTTTTGCGTTGCAGCAACGATAGCAGCTGGCAAATAAAGCGCATGGGATCCAATCGGCTGGTTCCATATGCTATTGACCGCGAACGGCCACTTGAATTTATTCCGCAAGCCATTCGATAAAAGCGGAACCTGCAAATAGTCAAAGGGAGTGGATAATGTTGTTGCGCATTTTGATTCGCTTTTTGCGGATTCATTGTTAGCGTAGTCTACGGAGGATACCGTGTAACAATAAATTGTTGAATCTGTCAAACCAGTATCCACTGCAGTTGTGGTCGTCGAAGTGATGAGATACGTGCCGACCCGATATATTTTATAACCTTTCACCCCTACATTGTCTGTTGATTCTGTCCAAGAAAGGCTGATTTGATTAGTTGATGTTGCAGTGGCGCTGAAGTTTGTGGGCATTGTTGGCGATTGGGTATCCAGCGTTGTTCCGGCCATCAACGTAGCTTCCGAAACAACTAACGATTGCGCTGAATTGTTCATAGCTGCATCATAAGCAGACACGGTATAAGTGTATGTCGTATTTGGCAACAAGCCAGTGTCGTTGTATGAATTCGTAGTGGATGTGTCTACCTGAGTCCCATTTCGATATATTTTATAGCCTGAGACACCGACATCATCAGTAGATGCACTCCAACTTAGCAAAATAGCGTTTGAACTAATTGCCATTCCCTTGAGACTAGTCGGCACACTTGGGGCTTTCGTATCGTTCCTACTATTGCTGAGATTTACGGTGCCACTCCCTGTGCTACTAATGTCGTTTCTACCGCATGAGACAATCCAAATCATCACTGCCAGGCAAAGCACGACATAGCTGTAATGCGTCTTCATTTTTACTCCTCATATGGAAAGTTAAGGAATGTGATCCACTTGGACTTTTAGTTAGCGAAGACCGATATTTACCGGAGCCAACGTGTTCACAGGACATCACATGGGACATTCTATGCTTGCCTTACAACTTGTATTAACCCACGAAAAAAAGCATGAATAGAATCAACGTTATATATGGGTTTCCTTGTGTCTCACAGATCCTTACTTTCTCGTCTGGTCTTCAATAATACCTTTTACGACCTGTGCGCTATCCTTTAATAAGGCTCGATTGTCCGGATTTTGTAGCCAAGCTGCTATTCGTGACACAAGTTTCCTTGCAAAGTTTTTCTTGTCCGACGTGATCAGGGAATCCTTCAACCCATTAAACTGATCTTTCAATGAATCTAGTTCCTTCTTGAGCTTTTGTTTGTCTGTTTCATTTGACTTTATGGTCTCCTCCATTTTTATATGTAGATCATCGAGTTTCTTCTTCATTTGAAGTATTTCTTCGTCTGTAAAAACACCTTCGTCCATTTCCCTAATTGATTCTGATAGCTTTTCGATTTCTGCTTGTTGTTTTTGTAGTGCGCGTATTACTGGGGCATCGCTCAACTCTTGTTTAATCAGGCCACGCCATGCCTTTATTCCATTCATGAGTCCATCATAATTCAGCAACGAAAACGTCTCTTTCATAGAAATGTATCCAGGTGACATTTCGCCAGTAATCTTATACGCAAGGTTATCTTCAACTTTGGACGCAGCTCCGGGAAGTGAAACAGTAAAATAATAGGTATTGTATTTGTAAATAAGTGAGAGTTTTTCTCCATATCGGCCATCCTCGGATTTTATTTCGAAATCGTCTGATGCAAAGTATCCATCACTTAAAATGTCGCTTATCGCTCTTAGAACGTTATTTCTTAGCATTTCGTTCTCCTCTTTTCTAATTAATACAAACGCGAAATGTTTTGCTACATTCAAACAGGACAACCCATCGATATATTGAAGCTACTTATTCGACTTTGCAACAATATTCCATGCGTTTGTATTAGTAATTATCTAGCCCTAGCCAATTCATAAAGAACGGATTTTCATTCTTTACCAGCATAGCAATAATAATGCCCTAACATTTTATTATGGGTTCAAAATACACTAACATGGATAAAGGGAGAGGTCAATTAATTTAAGAATAAACATAGTGCATCCGGGCTACACCATGATTATTTAACATTTAACGAAGGAAATAACGGCAATTCATAAATAAAAAGCCACCAAAGTTCAGAACGATCGGAATATGCTTCCTGCAGCAAGCATATTCCGGTGTCGGCACCTTTGTGGCTTTTGAAATGACAAAGAGAATGTGACGAAGACGATTGATGGGCGGCGGATCAGATCTTTCCGTCTACCATCTCGCGCATTTCTTTCCCGGCCTTGAAGAACGGAACTTTCTTCGGCGGTACGGAAACGGTCTCACCGGTCTTGGGATTGCGGCCTTCCTTTGCGCGGCGGTGGCGTATGCGGAAGCTCCCGAAGCCCCGGATCTCCACTTTGTCTTCCCGGGACAGGGCGTCCTTAACACCGTCCAGGACGGTGTTCACCACGACCTCAACCTGTTTTCTGGTCAGGCCGGGTTTTTGTTCAGATATTTTGTCAACAAGCTCCGCCTTTGTCATGCGCTTCCCTCCTCAGATGCTCGCTACGGTTAACGATATTGTAGTGTCACAACACTGCGATTGATGCCGTTTGTCATTATGTCGGATATCCAGCTGGTCGTCTCTTCTTTCAGGTATTCCAGAAAGGGGATCTTCTTTTCTTTTTTAATGACCCTGGGTTTTCCCTTGATCCCGGCCATTTCTCCGGCGATACGAATGCTTTCGGGGAGGTCGCCCAGATCATCGACAAGTCTCATGGCCAGCGCCTGCCTGCCGGTGAAGATCCGGCCGTCAGCGATCGCGCGCACGTCCGAGGCCGGTATCTTCCGGCCTTCGGAAATGGCTTCGATGAACTGCGTATGCACATCATCGATCACGATCTGGAGGAGCGCCTTTTCCTGGCTTGTCATCTCCCGGAACGGGGAGCCGATGTCCTTGAACTCTCCTGCCTTGACCACCATGCCCTTGACGCCGATCTTTTCGAGCAGCTTCTCGACGTTGGCGAATTCCATTTTCACGCCGATGCTGCCGGTGAGTGTGCCGGGGTTTGCCACGATCCGGTCGGCTGCAGCGGCAATGTAGTAGCCGCCCGATGCCGCGACGGAACCCATGGAGACGACGACCTTCTTGCCTTCTTTTCTCGCGTTCTTTACCGCATTGTAAATTTCCTGGGACGCGACGACGCCGCCGCCGGGGCTGTCCACGCGAATGACGATCGCTTTGATCGACGAATCCTCGGCGTAGTCGTTCAATTCATCCACGATATGCTCGGAGGAAATCAGCAGCCCTTCGATCTTGACAAGCGCCACTTTTTCAGCGCCCACCGAGTGCAGCGTTGCCTCGGTTTTCCTGCCGGACAGGGCGGATGCCAGGAACAGCAGGACAAAGAAGATGGCCCCGAGCACGCCTGCGGTCGCCAGGATTACCAGAAAAGGGTTCCTTTTCATACTGCTCAGCTCCGTTCCTTCATCAGCGCGCCAAGAGTCGTATCAGGCTTGACTTGCTGGCTCATATAATCTTTCAGCGTCGACCGGTCCTGCCCCTTCACCTGGGCTTTGATCGAAAGAGCTATCTTATGGTCCGTTCGGTCGACCTTGATGATCCTGGCCGTTACTTCATCTCCTACTTTTATTTCAGGAGCGTCCTTCATTGTCTCGGAGGCGGGGATCAACCCTTCGATGCCTTCCTCCAGTTCCACAAAACTGCCGAACTCAGCGGTCCTGATCACTTTTACCGTTTCATCCTGCCCGACCTTGTACCGGTTCGGAATTGTCGTTGCCCACGGGTCCGGGGTCAACTGCTTGAGCCCGAGCGAGATGCGCTCTTTCTGCGCATCGATCGCCAGAACCACGGCTTTGGTCTTCTGCCCTTTTTTAAGAACTTCCGAGGGGTTTTTAATGTGTTTGAGCCAGGACATATCGGAAGCGTGGATAAGGCCGTCGATCCCTTCCTCCAGCCCGATGAACGCGCCGAAATCCGTGAGGGTCTTGACCTTGCCCTCGACCACGGCCCCCACGGGGTAGCGGTCGGAGATGCTGTGCCAGGGATTGGGCATGATCTGCTTCATACCGAGCGAAATCCGTTTGCCAACCGGGTCCACGGAAATCACCTGTGCTTCGATCGTAGCGCCGATCGACACCACCTTGGAGGGGTGTTTGACCTTCTGCGTCCAGGACATCTCCGAGACATGCACCAGTCCTTCCACCCCGTGCTCAAGCTCGACAAAGGCACCGTAGTCCGTCAGACTCACCACCTTGCCGCTTACCCTGGACCCCACCGCATACCGCTCGGCAATGGCCAGCCAGGGGTCCTGCGTTTTCTGCTTTATGCCGAGCGATATCTTCATGGTCTCCCGGTCGAACTTGAGGACGACCACCTCTACGGTGTCGCCGACCTTGAGCAGTTCCGAGGGATGATTGATCCTGCCCCAGGACATGTCGGTGATATGCAGGAGACCGTCGATGCCGCCGAGGTCCACGAACGCGCCGTACGCGGTCACGTTCTTGATCACCCCGGTCAACTTCTGGCCTTCGGCCAGCGAGGCAAGCGTCTCTACCTTCTTCGAAAGCTGCGCCTGTTCGAGGATAGCCCGGCGGGAAAGAACGATGTTGCCGCGGCCGGAATTCATCTTGATGATCTTCACGTCCAGGACCTGGTTGACCAGCTGGTTCAGATTCTGTACCGGCTTGATGTCGATCTGGGACCCCGGGAGAAACGCAGGCACCCCGCCGATATCGACGGACACGCCGCCCTTGATCACCGCAAGCACCCTGCCCTTGACCGTCGCTCCGGTCTGATACGCGCGGTTCAAATCGTCCCACACCTGGAGCTTTTTCGCTTTATCCCGTGAGAGCAGCAGGTTTCCGTGCGTGTCTTCGGAGGATTCCAAGAGCACCTCGAGTTCATCTCCCGGTTTGAGCTCCTTGAGCTCCTCGGGGGTGAACTGGTCGATGGGAATAATGCCGTCCGACTTGTATCCCAGATCAAGCATCACAACCCCGGATGCGATCTGAAGTACCCTGCCTTTTACAACGGAACCTTTTTTGAAGCTCTTTAACGACTGGTCGTAGAGTTGCGCGAACTCGGTGTTTTCCTGTTCGGCCGTTGCATCGTGTTCTCCCTCTTCCGTGTCCCTCTGCGCATCGCTCATGAACCGTGAAACCTCCTGAAAATAAAAATATCTCTTCGCGTACTACGGGCGGTTGTCGTCTTGTAACTTTTTGATCACCGCTTCAAGGACCCAGTCCGGCGTGGATGCGCCCGCGGTGACTCCCACCTTCCGGACGCCGTGCAGCCATTCCTGCTTGATCTCGTCGGCGACTTCGATATGATGCGTGGGTTTGCCTTCCTGTCTGCACACGATGGCGAGCCTGCTTGTATTTGCGCTGTTCCGGCCGCCCACGATAAGCATAACATCAACCTGGCTGGCAAGCGAGCGCGCGGCATCCTGACGTTCTGTTGTGGAATTGCAGATAGTGCTGTAAACCTTTAATTCCTTGGAAAGACGCAGCAATTTTAGCACAATTTCCGAGAAATTACTATATGATTGCGTGGTCTGCGCCACAACGCCTATCCGTTTCTGAAAAACCATGTGGTCCACATCACCTGCCGTTTCAACGACAACGGCATTGTCGCCGGCATAACCGAGAATGCTTTGCACCTCCGGGTGCTTTTTCTCCCCCACCACCACCACCTGATACTTTTCCTTTTTCAGGGACTCGGCATCACGCTGCGCCTTGCCCACAAAAGGACAGGTCAGGTCGATGATATTAAGCCCCTTGTCCCGTGCCTGCGAAAGCACCAGCGGGGGGACCCCATGGGAACGAATGATGAGAGCATCTCCCGCATTGAGCTGCGAGAAATCCTCAACAGTCTGGACCCCCGCCTGACGCAGCCGCTCGACCTCCTGGGGATTATGGATCAGCGGACCCAGACAATAAACCCGGCCCGAGGATGCGGCCTCAAAAGCCGTATTGATTGCACGTTTTACGCCGAAACAGAAGCCGGCCTTGTCCGCTAATATGATTTCCATCGAGATTCAGGTTCTCTCCGAGACCACCGTCAGCATCTTCTGAACTACCGCATCGATCGTCATGCAGCTCGAATCGATCAGGAACGCATCCTCAGCCCTGCGCAGGGGCGCGATGGCCCGTTCCGTATCCTGGCGATCGCGCGCCCGTATTTCTTCGGTGATCTGCCCGAGGTCGATATGCATGCCGTTTGCCTTGAGTTCAAGCCAGCGGCGTTTTCCCCGTTCCTCAGCGCCCGCGTCCAGAAAGAATTTCACGTCCGCACCGGGGAAAACCACCGTCCCGATATCGCGGCCGTCCATCACAACGCCGCCATTCCTGCCGAGTTCCCGCTGAAAAATGAGCAGCCGGGCGCGTACAGCAGGTGATTTTGAAACCGTCGACGCCATCATGCCCATCTCCGGTGTGCGGATCTCTCCGGTCACATCGACCCCATTGACCAGGATCCTGAGCTCATTCTGGACCTTCCGGATCGCCACCTCGGTGCGGGCGCACAGGGAAGCGAGCGCCTGTTCATCCAGGGGGTCAACGCCCGCCCGCTTCGCGCACCAGCCGATCCCGCGATACATCGCGCCGGTGTCAATGTAGATATATCCGAGACGCTCCGCAAGCAGCCGCGCTACCGTGCTTTTTCCCGCCCCTGACGGCCCGTCAATCGCGATGACCATCCCCTGCTTCATGTCCCGCCTTTTTCGTGCACACCGACGACGTCATTCCTGCATTGTTTCCGCTGCCGCACCGCAGTTGGACGTTCATCCGTCCGACGCTTATCTGTTGCTGTAATTCCTGCCTGTAAGTTTTTTATAGGATTCATGAAGATTGTCCCGGACAGACCGTCGCTCCGCTTTTTTGATCATGTCCGTGATAACGTCAACCGCCCGCTGGTCGCCGAACGCCGCCAGCGCCTGTCCCAGTTCCACTTCCTTCCCTTTTCGCTGCACCGGGTCCTGGGCGATTTTGAGAAGAGGCTCAAGCGCCCGCTCCTCCCGGCACTCGCCCAGTGCGCCGATGATATAATTCAGGTTACGCGGACCCGGTTTGTCCAGAAACTTTAAAAGGACATCCCCAACACGCGGATCTTTTGAGCCGCCGAGAAGTTTTATCGAAAGGTCCGCGGCATTCGGATCGGTGCCTTCCGCCAGAATGATCAGCGTGCCGACCGGTCTCCAGCCTGCGCTCACGATGGCTTTGATCACTGCGGTTTTCCTCATCTCATCCAGCTTCTCCAGCATCTTGGTCAGCTGTTCCTTGGTGTCCGCTTCTTTATAATAAGAAAGTCCCTTGGCAGACCCTATCCTGATCGCCTCCTCGGCATCGAGCACGCCGTTCATAAGCGTTGGAACATCTTTTTTGTCCGCCAGCATGCCCAGGGCGATTGCGGCCTCTCCCCGCACCTCGGGTTTGTCCGCGTAATCCTCATACGTGCGACGAATGAAATCCTGCGCATTCATGTCCTTCAGTTCACCAAGCTGCCGTATCCCTTCGACGCGAAAGGGGACCGCTGACTGCAGGCTTGCGATCTGGATGGCCAAAGAAACAGCCGCCGGGTCCTTGATCTTCTGGATGCTTTCCGTGAACTCCTTCAGGCTTTCCCAGAAATTGAGACCGAAGATGACCTTGCTGATCTTGACCGGCGCCGGTATGACCGTAATAATAACATTCCTCGGCGTCGGTGCCGGCCGCTTGAAACCGGAAGGCTTATTGTCCTTCAACAACAGCTCGAATTTATTCTCCGACTGCAGTTTTACAATGCACGCCAGAAAACGGTATTCGTACTTATCGTCTTTCAAAAGTTTCTCGCCGTTCAGAGAAAACTCGATCCATTCCGCCCGCTCCTCGGATTTTTCACCAACCTGGATTTTGATCAGGTACAAACCCTCGGCAGCCTTGAAGGTCTCGGAATAGAGGTTGTCCTTGCCGAACCGCTCCTTGACATCGTACTTGACCGGACCGAAGATCGGCTGATCGGCGGCCTCAGCCTGCTGTGCAAAGATCATGACAGCCAGGAACAGTGCACCAAAATATTTTTTCATACTACTACCCCCTCTTCAGCTTTATTGATATGCCGTGTTCTGCAATAACCGCTCAAATCCCGGAAACGATGTTTCGATCCACTCTGCATCGCGCACCCGTGTCGCGCCGGTTGCGGCAAGACCGGCAATTGCGAGGGACATCGCAATGCGGTGATCGCCGTGGCTTTCGCACCGTGCCCCGTCCAGGGATTCCCTGCCCTCGATCTCCATGCCGTCCGGCAGTTCCTTCACGTCAACGCCCAGTTTGCGGAGTTCCGCGGCCATGGTCGCGATCCGGTCGGACTCTTTCACCCGCAGCTCAGTTGCATCCCGTATGATCGTCGTTCCCGACGCATACGCGGCCGCCACGCTGATCACCGGGATCTCGTCGATCGCCCGCGGGATCACCTCGCCCGCAATGGTTATGGCACGGAGCCGTTGATGCTTCACCCTGAGATCGGCAACCGGTTCGCCTGCCTGTTCGCGCTGGTTTTGCAGCGTAATGTCCGCCCCCATGGCGTTCAAAATGTCCACGATGCCGGTGCGCGTCGGGTTGACCCCCACATTCATGATCGTCAGATCGGATCCTGGCACGATGGTCGCGGCTACCAGGAAAAAAGCGGCTGATGATATGTCCGACGGGATGTCGATCGCCTTCGGTGATCTGAGGGTCTGCCTTCCTTTGAGCGAAACGCGAAGACCTTCTTCCTTCACTTCGACCCCGAAAAACCGGAGCATGCGTTCGGTATGGTCCCGTGATTTTGACGGCTCGCTTACCCTGGTCTCACCGTCTGCATATAACCCGCAGAGCAGGAGCGCCGACTTTACCTGTGCGCTCGCAACAGGAGACACATAGTCAAGGGGCCGGGCATGTTTTCCCGCGCCGCGGATCGCCAGGGGTGCAAGCTTCCCGTTCGCGCGCCCGTCGATCAGGGCGCCCATCCGCCGGAGCGGCTCCGCGATCCGGGCCATGGGCCTCTTCCGCAGATATTGATCGCCGGTAAGAACGGAAAAAAAATCCTGCCCCGCAAGGAGCCCTGCCAGGAGCCGCATGCCCGTGCCCGAGTTGCCGAGATCGAGAATGCCGGCGGGTTCCGCAAGACCATCCAGGCCCTTCCCCTTCACCAGGAGAGAACCGGACCCCAGACCATCGATGTTGATACCGAGCGTCTGCATGGCTTTTGCCGTATTGATGGTGTCCTCTCCGGTGAGGAAGCCGTTGATCACCGTCTCCCCTTCGGCGATGGACGAGAATATCACCGACCGGTGCGAAATGGATTTGTCGCCGGGCAGCGTTATGGTACCGTGCAGACCGCGCGATGGTTGTATGACAAGATCGGACATGGCGGGCTTAACCCAGCCCCCTTCTCACATCGCTTGCCGCGCGGAACTGTTTTTCGATACGCTCCCCGTCGCCATACTGTATCGCTTTCTTGATCTTGTTCAGGGAATACTGGTAGCGTTCTATCATCAGAACGATCTGCTCCCGGTTCATGACACAGATGTCCCTCCACATTTCAGGGGAACTCGCGGCAATGCGGGTAAAATCGCGGAATCCTCCGCCGGAAAAAGCGAGGTAGTCCTCGGTGCCCGTGTTCAGGTCGGCCACGGCGCTCATCATGGCATAGGCCGCCACATGCGGCAGATGGCTCACTGCGGCAAAAACCTTGTCGTGCATGTCCGCATCCATGATCATCACCTTTGCGCCGACCTGTGTCCAGAGCTCCGTGATCATGGCAAGTGTCGTTGCATCGGTCTGTGAGGTCGGGGTGAGTATGCATTTGGCGCCGAGGAACAGGGTTGCAACCGCCTCGGAAACGCCGTGTTTTTCCTTGCCCGCAATGGGATGCGCAGGGACAAAATGCACTCCCGCGGGGAGCAGCTGTTCGATCTTCCGGACAAGCTCCCCTTTGACGCTCCCCACATCCGTCAGGACCGCTCCTTTTTTCAGATGCGGCGCGATCTCGCGTACGATTGCTTCAAACATCCCCACCGGCGATGCCAGCACGACCAGGTCCGCATCTTCGACACTCTGCCCCGCACTTTTACCCGCGCGGTCGATGACGCCGAGTGCTATGGCCTGCTCCAGCGTCTGCTGGCTCCTGCCGCCCCCGGTGATCAGGCCTGCGAGGCCCTTCTCCTTCATGACCAGGGCCAGCGAGCCGCCGATAAGTCCGACGCCGATGATAGTGACGTTATGAAAATGGACTGCCATGACGTTAGGTTAGATTTCCCTTCCCACAGCTTTTGCAATGAGCCTGAGTTCGTCCATCAACTGCTTGAACGCCTTGGGCTTGAGCGACTGTTCGCCGTCGCACAACGCTTCTTCGGGATTTGCATGGACCTCGATCAAAAGACCGTCGGCGCCCGCTGCCACGGCGGCTTTTGCCATGGGCGCCACCAGGTCCCACTTTCCCACGGCATGGCTCGGGTCCACAATGACCGGCAAATGCGTCATCTGGCGCAGCACCGGCACCGCCGACAGATCGAGTGTGTTCCGCGTTGCGGTCTCGTACGTGCGGATGCCCCGCTCGCACAGGATCACGTTATGGTTGCCCCCGGCCATGATATATTCCGCCGACATGAGCCATTCCTTGATCGTGGCGGAAATACCGCGCTTCAGGACAACGGGTTTTTTACAGGCGCCCACTTCCTTCAGGAGCCGGAAGTTTTGCATGTTCCGCGCGCCGATCTGCAGGACATCGGCGTAGCGGGCGATCATTTCAATGTCGCGCGGATCCATCACCTCGGTCACCACCGGAAGACCGGTGCGTTCCCGCGCCTCGGCGAGATATTTGAGCCCTTCCTCTTCCAGTCCCTGAAATGCATAGGGTGAGGTGCGGGGCTTGAACGCGCCTCCGCGAAGAAGATTGGCGCCGGAGCGCTTCACCTCCTCGGCGATGCTGAAAAGAAGCGTCTTATTCTCGATCGCGCAGGGCCCGGCCATGACGGAGATTTTTGTGCCGCCGATCTCGACGTTGCCGATCCTGACGATCGTGCGTTCCGCTCTGAAATCAGTGCTCGCGAGCTTGAATGGTTTCAAAATGGGAAGGACCTTTTCCACTCCGGGAATGGCCTCAAGCGGGACCGACCGGAGTATCGCTTCATCCCCGATGGCGCCGATCACCATGCGTTCGGTTCCCTGGGAAACATGGGCTTGCAGCCCCAGCCCCTTTATCTTTTTTATAACGTGGTCCTTCTGCTCTTCCGTGGCATCAGGACGCATGACAATAATCATGATGGACCTTTCCTACAACTTTTTTACGCGGCGCGAATTAAAGCGGCGCCGGCACCGGAATACTTACGCAGTCAAAACCTTTTCCAACTCGCCCACGAACCTCATGTTCTCCTCCGGAAGCCCGATGGTGACACGAAGCCGGTTCCCGCCCATGGGACGGATGATCACGCCTTTCTTAAGCAGCTGTGCATACAGTTCGCGACCATCGATCTTGGTCTCGAACATGATAAAGTTCGTTTCCGTGGGCACATACGCGATCCCGAGGCGCAGGAAAGACTGATACAAGAACTGTTTGCCTTCGTTGTTGATTGCGATCGATTTCTCGACATGTTTCCGGTCAGCTAGAGCTGCCAATGCCCCGATCTGTCCGAGTGAATTCGTATTAAACGGCTGCCGTACCTTGTTCATCAGCTCGGCGATCGCCGGCGTTGTGATCCCGTACCCGATGCGGAGCCCCGCGAGACCATAGATCTTGGAGAAGGTCCGGAGGGCGACCACGTTCTTGTTGTCCCGCAGATAGTCCAGCGTATCAGGATAATCCGCATGCGTAACATACTCGAAATAGGCCTCATCCACTGCTACAACAACATGGTCCGGCACCTTTTCCATGAAGCGGTCCATCTCAAGCTTCGAATTCATGGTGCCGGTCGGGTTGTTCGGATTGGCAATGAACACGATCTTCGTTTTCGGTGTTATCCGCTCCGCCATGGCAACAAGGTCGTGCCGATAGTCCTTGCACGGCACGATAACATTTGTCCCGCCCGCGGCCTGGGTGATCATTTTATATACTACAAAGGACGGGTCGGCTGAAACCACCTCGTCGCCCGGCTGCAGGAATGTCCGGACGAGAAGCTCGATCAGTTCGTTCGATCCGTTCCCGAGAATGATGTGGGAGAGGTCCACTTCGTATTTCTTCGCAAGCGCCTGGGACAGGAAAAACCCGCTGCCGTCCGGGTAGCGGTTCAGTCCTTCGACAGCCTTCTTGATCGCGGTAACCGCCTTGGACGACGGCCCCAGGGGGTTCTCGTTCGAGGCAAGCTTGATGCTGCCGGTGATGCCCAGTTCGCGCTCAAGCTCCTCGATCGGCTTGCCCGGGACATACGGGGTGATGCTTTTGATATTATCAGCAACGTTTATCATCGATTCAACTCCAATTTCATATCGTTCCCTGCTCCGAACTCCGAACTCTTTGCTCCAAACTGGCATTACCCGCTTTTCGGATACGACCCGAGCACCTTCAGGAAGAGGCAATCCTGCCGCAGGCGTTCGATCGCCGTGGCCACCTTCGTGTCCTCGATGTGGCCTTCCATGTCGAGGAAAAAAACATAATCCCATACTTTTCTTCCGGACGGACGGGCGTCCAGTCTGTTTAAATTGATGTTGCTCTCGGCAAAGGGCGCGAGCATGGAATACAGCGCCCCCACCTTGTCCTTGATCGAGAACATGATCGAGGTCTTGTCGCGGCCGGTCTTCCCCGGAGATTTCGGGGCGATCACGAGAAACCGCGTGATATTGCTGGCATTGTCCTCGATCTTCTTGGCCACGACCTGGAGCCCGTACAGCACCGCGGCCATTTCGCTGGCAATCGCCGCGACCGTGGGATCATCCACCGCCATCTCCGCGGCACGCGCCGTGCTTGATGCATCCAGCACCGGGACACCGGGCACGTTCTTTTCGAGCCACTGCCTGCACTGCGCTGCCGCAGGCGGGATGGTATATATCTTTTTAATGTCCTCGATCTTACCCGACTTGCTCAAAAGGAACTGCGATACGTCAAGCATGATCTCGGCGGATATCTTGAGGTCTGAATCAATGAACATATCGAGCGTATAAATGACCGCACCCGACGTGGAATTTTCAATCGGCACCACGCCATAGTCGGCCCGCCCGCGCTCCACTTCGCTGAACACCTCTTTAATGCTCTCCACAGCCACATAATTCGCAGCAAGACCGAACTGCTGCATCCCGGCCATGTGGGTGAATGTGGCGCGGGGGCCGAGGTACGCCACTTTGAGGGGACGCTCCAGGGAAAGCGAAGAGGACAGAATTTCCCGATACACGGCCTTCAGGGTGTCCTGGGGAAAGGGTCCGGTGTTGCGTGTGGTAAGTCGTTCGATGATTTCCCGTTCGCGCGAGGGAGAGTGAAAATCCAGTTTTTCGGTTTTTTTGATGTTCCCGATCTCGATGACGATCCGGGCGCGTTCATTGAGGAGGTCGATCAGTTTATTATCAAGTTCATCAATTTTAGATCGGAGTTCCGGAATTCTGTTATTAGCCATAAAAACGCAGCCCATCCTTAGCGAAAGTAGGAAATTATAGTTTATTTTTTAAGCAGTTGCAAGGACTTTTTGGAAAACACGGTGTTTCGGGGGGAATTAGGCATACCACCGGCAGGCAAGGGTTGAAGACTGTTTACAGGGATCTCGCTTAATTTTCATCATCAGCTGCCTGAGCCTGAAGGATACTCTTAATAATCACTCATAAGCGTCTCAGCCGCAACCTGTTCCAGCGATATGCCAAGATCAAGATTCAACTCGTCAAGCAAGCCTCGCGCCTTGGCCGCAGCCTGCTCCATCCGGCCAAGAAACCACGTATTGCCATGATAACGCTGGTTTATGGACAGCACCCGCTTCTCAAGCGTTGTCGGCCGGTCGAATTCCACAAGACTGTCGATCATGGGAACCAGTCGCTGTTCCATGGTGACGGGTAAAAAGTCCTGGTCCGGCAAACCGAATCCGCTCGCCTCGGACCGGGGCAAACCGCAGAGAACATGTGATGCGCAGATAAACGCCTCATCGTGATGGCCAAGGGTCGTTAAAAGACGATATCCTTCAACGCCATGCATGATGGGATCATGCGTCTTGTACCGACCGATATCGTGAAGCAGCGCCCCGGCTTTGAGGTATGCAACATCCAGGTCGTATTTCGCCTCCATCAACGCTCCCACCCGGGCCGCGACGCAAGCGACGGCCTTGCAGTGCCTGATCCAGACTTGGTTCCCACCGTAGCGATGTAATAGTATAAGTGCGTCATCATAAGAAAGCATGGTAAAAGTATAATGCAGTTCAGCTTAAATATAAAGCATTAATTGGCGATGAAATCCGAATGATCGGCATATCCTGACCTCAGATGCGTATTTACTTTTCCTGTACTTTGAGTAATAATAACGCAGCACACTGAATGGACAACGGACAGATGGACACCGCCCTGATCAACGACATTAAGTTCAATTGCGACGTTTCTGATGCCCGATACTGGGGCTACTTCTCGATTTGCGGTCTTTTGATGCGATACCGTGACCTCTACCGCTCTGAGCAAGGCCTGAAACCCTGGACTGACATCAGGAGAGACGAGATCGCCGCATGGATCGAGAAAAAGGAAGCGCGCTGGCCTGAACTGGAAGAAAAGGAGTTCAAACATCTGACGATCGAAGGGAAACACTACCATCCCATCAACGATGTCGAAACGATCAACCAACTGCTGGAACCGAGCGGGCTGATCTACGGCGCTGGCTACGGGATGTACATGAAACCCACGTTTTTTCTTGCCGATCGCCAATCGACACGATCAATTGCCAATCTCACGATCCATACCTCCGACGGGGAACACGTTCGTGACCTGTTTACCGCCCCGGCAATGCTCCAGGGGGAAAACATCTTTCTTCGACTGGAACCGTTATTGATCCTGCTCGTCTACAAATTCTCGGAGCTGAACACCAGGCGCATCACCGCCCTCGAGGACGCTTTTTCCCAATATGGTTTCCAGGGTCAACAGATCATTGACGATACCTTTGAGCGCCGCATGGCAGATATGGCGGTACGCTATGCAGAGACGCTCCTTCTGCACGAGGTCGCGGAATATCGGGAAAACATACCGGATTGGTATGAGATCCTCATGACAGCTGAAGACAGAAAGATCGAGCTTTATCTGCGCGCGTTAAAGGATCTTATCGCCGATACGTCGAATCACGGCCCCTACCGGCATATCATCGGAACCAGGGACCGGGCCGCACTCGGTCTTTCGATCGCCCTGCCCGAGGGGTATCGAAGAGAGCTTTTCCCGGAGATTAAAACAGCCCATGCAGTATTTCTTCAGACGGAGAACTGGGAGATGCTGGAGGAAACACGGGTCAAGGGGTACGAACGGTTCATAGCGGAGCGCGACAGGGTCGTGGAGCTGTTCAGAGCAAACAAGGAAGATTTCAGCAGGAAGCTACGGGAACATATTGATGTCAGGTGATCGAGGCGATATTAGCTTGCGCACTTAAGATCGCAGAACCGCATCGGGAACGGCCTCGGACGTGGTCCAGGCAATATTCTTCAGGATCGTATCTCTGAATTCGCGCACGTTGATCGGTTTTGTAATATAGTCGCTTGCGCCGAGCTCAATCCCTCGGGCCCGGTCCTTTTGTTCTCCCATCGTTGTCAGTACAATGATCGGCGTGGTCATCTTCAAGTCCTTGCGCACTGCGGTAATGACCCCTGCCCCGTCCATTACCGGCATATTCATGTCGGTGAGAATAAGATCAACGTCCTGCCCCTTCAGTTTGTCAATCGCATCCGCTCCATTCACCGCCTCGGTTATTTTGACGCCCGGCAGGAGCTTAATAAGATGAAGAAGAATAAACATCCGCATGGTCTCTGAGTCGTCTACCACAAGGATCCGCTTGCTTGCAAAAGAATTCATACCATTCCCTCCAGCCTGATAATCTTGATAATGGAAAGTTTAGCCGAACAGTCCGCGTGCGTCAAGGGTGGTGGGGATTTTATTCGCAAAATGCTGTGGCGAGGTCATTGCGGACGACGGATGCAAAGCAACAAAGACTATCATCAGGGGCCTGGTGTCATCGACGCGGTGATTGGATAGCGACGGCGATCCCTTCGGTCAGCTTTTCCTTGATGTACGTTTTTATCAGACCACTATCCTCGGGACGGATCAGGGTGAATTTCACGCCCATACCCGACTGTTTAACGTCTCCGGTTTTGCCGTCATGACTGTACAGCACTTTCCCTTCGACGTTGACACCTTTGTCCTGCTCTGCCTTGAGAAACAGGGTGAACGGGAACACGGTACCAAAAGGAAGAGGCACCGGCGTGCTTACATACATCCCGTTTTCGCTTAATGCGGTGACCTTTTCTTTCCGCACGGCAAAACCCGGAATCCCTTCGGCGCCGACGATCACCTCCAACAACGTATTGAGGCGAACAAACTGGCGGGGGAAAGATTCCGTTGCTTTCTGAATTTCCGCATACAGCTGGTTGGGCTCTATCGGCCGGACCAGGTATCCCGCACACCCGGCCTGCATACTGACCTGCCGATACGCGGGATCCTGCAACGCGGTATACATGAGTACCGGGATTTCCCTGGTCCGCTTGTTCTCTTTGATTTTCGTCAGAAGGTCGAATCCGCTCATCTGCGGCAACGTCACATCGGTAATGACAAGCTGCGGCAGGGTGTAGCCCAGGATCGTCAGGGCGTCCTCGGCAGTCTTGACGGAGAACGCGTGGTAGTCGAGGCGTTGGAGAAAGAGGCTGGTTTTCAGCTGCTGCACGCTGTCGGCATCAACAACGAGCACAAACGCTTTTTGGTGCCCCTGGTCGTGCTTTCCGTTATTTCCCTGTACCGTGGTCATCCGCTCGGCTCCTGATCACACAACAAGTTTGATTTTAACTGAAAAAAGTCCTCGGGTCAATCAACGCGATGCTCTCTCCGCATCGCAGCGATAAAACGCCGAGTCCTCCGCAGACCGGCCGTTCATCAGAAAAGCCATTTCTTTATTAATAATGGCATTTCCTTGTAAGAGCGCTGAAGTGCGCGCATCTCCCCTCGCCGGCAGGCGCGACAGAACGTCCAGGAGCTTTCCATACAGCGTCCCTAATTCGGGGAAGATGGAGAACAGGATGTCCTGGGAGTCCATCCATTGATGGTAATAGTAGGTTTTGTTCAGAAAGATCGGTTTTGCGTTCGTCATTTTTCCGCATATCAGCAGCGTACAGCCAAAGGGTTTGTGATCGTGTACTCTGCAGGATGAGGAAGCGCTGTCCCTGAAGATGCATTGTTTCCGGCGGACCAGGGCATACTTCCGGTCCGAGAGAAGATCAGGCATTCTTTTTCCCGCGGCGTCTGTTTTGACCGGCGAGATCACAAAAACAGGAGTGGATTCCACATGAGGGGTAAAAAGTTCAGCAATCAGGAACGTTCGAAAGAGCTGTTCACGATCGAGCTTGAGATGGTGTCCGAGGAGGTCGATCTGATAGGGCAGAAATACACCGGGAATCGCGCAGCACGCTCCACAGTTCTGGCATGCTTCAAAATACCGGTCAAGGTTCTTGTACACATTCCTCCCGAAGACCCTAATCCGTAACGAATGGACTTTACGCTATTTGCCCGAAGTAGTCAAGGCACGGGGTAAAGCCCGGCCGAAGAAAGCAGAAGACCCGTTTCCGTGGGCATGAAGAGCACCAAAGGGGTCCGCTCATTGACCTTGACATGTACGATAAGAGAGCTATACTTAAATCAAATACAGGATTCGATTTGTCCGGTTATATCCCGGATCGGATTCCGGAGTTTCTCTATACGATGAAGGAGGGCTACGATGGCAACCACACGTGAAATAAAAGAAAAAGCGTATTTTGAGGAAGTGTACCAAGTGCTCGAAGGAATGAAAATGAGGCTCGTGGTATTGCGCGAAGATCTTGCCAAGACCTACAGCAAAGACAGCAGGATGCTTCTGAGCCATGACCGTCATCTTCTTGAGATGGCGGAATATATCGACTGGAAGCTCCAGGTGCTCGAAAAAGGAACATCCTTTGACTGGAAAGCTGCGAAAGGAAGCAAATCCGACATTGAAAGTGACGTTTCAGTACGGCCACCTGAGAACATCAAAGGACCGGATTTTTCCGGAGGGTATCTTGGCGGATAAATGACAGCACGTAAAAAAAGATCGCGTATTCAAGACCGGTGGAGAAGATTCCACCGGTTTTTTTTCACACTGTAGCTCTGCCTTGAAGAAGATGGTATGAATTTACCCTCCCTTTCAAGGGAAGGGCTGGGTGGGGATGGGTTTAATACGGTGAAGACGTTCAACCTAACTTAAGACCATTAAGAGTATTCTGGCTTCGAGCTTAAACGTTCTCCTTCATCTCCCAAACGCCGCAGGGGCAGATGCCTGCGCAAAAGCCGCAGCCGATGCACTTCGATTCATCCACAACATATTCGAAGGATTTATTCACCAGTTTTTTCCGGGTAATGGCGCCGTAGTAGCACGACTCCACGCACATGCCGCAGTCCCTGCAGGAACCGCAGGACATGCACCTGTCGGCCTCTTTTTTAGCATTGAACTTGATCGTGTCGAACCGGCAAACCTCGTAATACTGGGTCTTGATCCGCTCGTACGGAATCATACGCCGTTCTTCCGGGACGTAATCCGTGTTCATCAGCAGCGTATGGATTTTATCGGCCGCGACCTTGCCCGCTCCGATGGCGTGGGTCACAAGACCCGGCTTGGTGGCGTCGCCGATGGCGAAGACCTTTACGTCGGATGTCTGGCCGAGATCGTTCACCGTAATGTACCCTCGTTCCGTATTGACCGAGGCCGGCAGAAAATCAAGCACCGGCTTGTCGCCGATCGAGATGATGACAAGGTCTGCGTCGAGCGATGTGTTGTCCTTGAAATAGATCGTCTTCGCCCCGGCATCGTACTTTTCCGTGAATTTGGGATACAGTATCGTCGTGCCTTTCGAGGCGGCAAGCTCCATCTCCTTGCCGAATGCCGCGGGTTTCTGAACATCGACGGCGATCACGCTTTCCGCGCCAATATCATACGCCTGACAGGCGATGTCCATGCCCACGTTGCCGGCGCCGATGACCACGACCTTCTTGCCCTTCAAGTTCCTCGGCTTGCCGAAGTTGATCTCCTTTAAGAAGTCTATGCCCTTGACCACGTCCTCGTGTCCGGGGAACGGGATCACGCGTCCTTCCTGGGCTCCTACGGCGATGACCACGAGATCATGGTTCTTATAGATGTTCTCGAACTTCTTTTTATCAACAGCCACTTTCGTCTGGATGTTCACACCGATCTCGGCAAAGCGCGAAAGTTCTTTGTCGAGAATTTTCTTGGGCAGGCGTTCGCGCGGAATGCACATCTCGAGCTTGCCGCCGATCTTGCCGGAAGCTTCATACAGATCGACAGTGTGGCCTTTGAGACCCAACTGCCATGCAGCCGAGAGGCCGCCGGGACCGCCGCCGATGATGGCAATGCTCTGGCCCGTGGATTTTGCCTTTTTCGGCGCTTTCAGGCTGAGTGCGGCTGAACCGTATTCTTTGATGTTCAAAGGCTCATCAACACGGCCGCGCGTACAGTCTGTCATGCAGAGGTTGGGGCAGACCGTGCCGCAGACCGTTGCCGGCAGCGGGCTGTACTGGAGCACGAGCGCAAGCGCCTCCGCGGTTCTCCCCTGCCGGATGAGCGATGCGCGTTTGTGCGATGGGATGCGCGACGGGCAGGCATAGGCACAGGGTGGAAGATACTGGTCGTTCTTCCAGACCGGCATCCAGCGGCGTTCCTCGCCGGTTGTGATGTACGGAAGCACCGAACGGTCATGGGTGAGGTACGCGCCGAACATGCCGCCCTTGCCCACTTCCTTTTCCCACATGTTCAAGCGGAACTCGGTGAGCCCCATCTTGAGCTTGCCCTTCGCCTTGGCCTTCTCAGCCGGCGTAAAGGCGATGAGCTTTTTCCATGCGCCCCTGTCCTTCGTAAGTTCGGTATAATGCGACATGCGGTCGATGGCAGTGAGATACGGCTTCATGTTCGTCGTAAGCCATTCCCAGTCCTGTTCGGACAGATCCGCCAGTTTCACGTCCGCTTTGCTGTATTCCTTGATGGGACCGCGGAAATAGATCGTGCCGCCGACCATGCCAACGCAGGGACGGTAGCCCAGGATGTTCTCGGCGTCGCGGGGTTCCACGCCGCAGACCACGGCAATGCCGCCTGCCTTGAACTCTGCAAAGGAATCGCCCACGCTTCGGAAGTACCAGGACTCAAGGTCGGGCAAACGCGGATTTTTCTTCGTCATCGTGTCGCAGCGCGCGCCGCCGCCGCCCTGGACATAGAGCTTGCCCTGTGCCCCGGCATTGTGAGCGCCGTTCGCCACGTCGCCGAGAACGGTGATAATTGCGCCGCAATTGAGCCATCCCGCGTCATCCGAAGACGATCCCTTCACCTGAATCTCGGTGCCGTCCATGCCCATGCTGCCGACCCGCTGGCCCACGGTCCCTTCGACGACAACCTTGACCCTGCCGAACTGCGGCCAGATGCGTCCGCCGATGCCGTGCTGCCCATCGGCAACGACCGTAAGTTCCCTGGCGCCGTCCTTGATGGCTTTCTGGATCTGCTCTTCGAGCAATTTTGAAGCAACGCGCTTTCCGTCGATATTACCTTTGATTATCATTGTAACCTCAAAATCATATCTAATCTACCACCCCCTTGCCCCCTCCTAAATTAGGAGGGGGTTGGGGGAGGTACTTTCGCCAAATAAGTTAACACACGTAGCTGATCGAAAGCCGGTCCGCGATGTCCTTCTCCGCCACACCCAGCGCGTCGGACATGCCAATGGGCAGTTCCGTGCTTCGTCCGAGAGGTGCGAAGATCTTCTTCAGTTCCACGTCAGCAGCCTTGAATACCTCGACGACCCGCTCGGCCACCTTGTCGGGATCCAAGCGACGATACAGTTTGGGGTCCTGCGTCGTAATACCGCGCGGGCACTTGCCGAGATTGCAGACGTTGCAGCGGTTGTATTCGTCGCCAAAGCAGCCGGCAGCGGTCTGCATGATGTACTTGCCGATATCAACGGCTGATGCGCCGAGCATGATGAGCGCAGCAGCGTTCGCCGCCAGGTTGCCGCCCTTGCCCACGCCGCCCGCGGCGATCAAGGGAAGCTCGTTCTGTTTGCCCTGCTTCACGAGGTCGAGGTAGCAGTCGCGAATATTCGAGGCAATGGGATGGCCCATCTTGTCCATGGAAACGTTGTACGCCGCGCCGGTGCCGCCGTCCTCGCCGTCGATGCAGAGCGCCGCGGCATAGGGATTGCGTGCCAGGTTGTTCAGCACTGCGCGGGCCGTTTTGGTGCCCGATATCTTGGGATAGACCGGCACGCGAAAACCCCAGGCCATGGACATGGACTGGATCATCTTCGCAACCGCTTCTTCAATGGAATATTTCGTCTGGTGTGTGGGCGGTGATGCCAAATCAATAAACTGCGGCACACCGCGGATCTTCGAGATAAGGCCGAGCACCTTGTAGGCCTGGAGCAAACCGCCGTCGCCTGGTTTTGCGCCCTGTCCGTATTTGATCTCGATGGCGCAGGGGTCCTCGATCATGTCCGGGAGCGCGCGAATGATCTCGTCCCAGCCGAAATAGCCTGACGCGATCTGCAGGATGAAATACTTCATGAACCGCGATTTCAAAATGCTCGGGGGCATGCCGCCCTCGCCCGAGCACATCACCACAGGCAATCCTTCGACTTCGTTTAAATACGTGATGCCCATGGCAAGGCCTTCCCACATATGCGGAGAAAGCGCGCCAATGGACATGCTGCCGATCCTGATGGGATAGATCTCACGCACCGGAGGGATAAAGGAGCCCTCGATCATGCTGAGCTTGTTTCCCTTCATCTCCAGGGGAAGATGCTCTGCCGGAAGGTTCCGGCCCAGAAGCGTCCTGATGCGGAACTCGTGGCGTCCCGCATCAAGCGCAGGATCCGTCAACATGGAGATGCGCGTGAATTTGAGCTTGTCGAGCGTGGAAACCGAAGGATCGTTCCGCCGGCCGCCGCGCATATAGGGGATGCCGCCCTTGTTCTTGAAGTGGTAGAACTTGTGCTGGAAATTGTATTCCGGAAAGATCGCCTCGGTTGGGCATACCAGTGCGCACGAACCGCAGCCGATGCAATACCGTTCGATCTCCGTGGACTGCTTCACCACATGGGTAAGTTTGCGGGTCACCTTCGGCTCGGGGCTGGAGCCCTCGGACGTTACGAGCCGCTGCGTGTTGACCGCGGGTTCGATGGCCTTCACCGGACAGACAGCCGTACAGCGTCCACAGCGCGTGCAGCGGTCCTCGCGCCACTTGATGATATAGGGGAACTCTTTGATCGAGAGTTGATGGTTCTGGTCTAACCGTGAAGCTGATTCCATACCTGCACCTCCTGTGCTCCGGGCGCGATGATCATCATTAGCGAGAGCAGATAGTTTTTATCTAACCGTGTAGCTGATTCCATACCTTAACCTCCCGCGCGCCAGGCGCGATGATCACCATGTCGTACTTCATAGGAAAGATGTCCGTTGTTTTGTCCCGGTCCGGTATCGCGCTGTCAACACCGCAGACCTCGGACATGAGCGCGTACTTACCCGGCTTGCCGCCCACAGCACCCGGACGCAGCTTCTTCGAGTCCTGCACCAGAAACACTGTGCCATCGGGCGTGAACCCGATCACGCAGTTCGGCCCGTCGATGCACAGGGGCCGGAGCGACTTCTTCAGGAGTTTGAGCGCGGGCGCATCCGAGCGGCCGGACATTTCAGTATCCTTGAGCGGGGTGATGACATCCTTATAATAGGTGAGCGGATACCCGAGGGTCCGGTTCGTGTAGTGCATGATATGGGTGAACACTTCGGAGTCTGAGTTATACCCCATGTATCCCGGGTTGCCGCGGCCGAGAAGAAATTCCCGGATCGGCACAAATGCCGTATTCTCGCCATTCGTCATGGTGCCGTAGCCCTGGATGAAGAACGGGTGGCATGCATATAAATAGATCGCGTAATTGGTGTTCTGTCTGCCCTGGGCAAGAACGATCTTCGATTTGATACCCGACTTCTCAATGCCGAAAAACTCGCCAAGCTGCAGCGGGTCCCCTACTTCCTTGAGCGTCAGCACATCGGGATAAAAGGAAAATACAAAGAGCGACCCATCAGGCTCGCCAAGACAGCGGAGAGTGATCCGTGTCTGCATGAGCAGGTCTTCCTGCTCCTTTTTCGACTTGTCCTTATACGGGGCCGGATAGTCATAAACCTTTGCGATGTAATGCTCGCGGCGTTCTACTCCGGCGACATTCTTGATCGGCGGTTCCCAGGAGAACTTCTCGATAAAGCCCTGGCTCTTCATATACTCCTCGAGCATGGCAAGGCCTTTGCCCGAGCAGATCGCCGACAGCGTAGGGTAGTTTTTGAAATCAGCAAAAGGCCCGCCCATGTCCTTGAGCATCAGCCCCAGGCCCGATCCGTCATGGCCTTCCTTCATGGTCTCAAGCGCATGGATATTCTCCATGGGAGAGATATAGTCGCTCGATGTTATTGCGCTCAAACGGCACATGCTTTTACTCCTGTCGTTGGGTCCGTGAATTCTCGCAGAGGAATTTGTTGCAAGGTCTTTGTTCCGGGAGGGAAACCCTGAGCTACGTGCACAAATGACCCTGTATAATGTTACGCTAGTGTTAAAAAAAGCCCCTTTTGAGGGGCTTTTTTGCTCGGAATCAGCTCCGAGGTAACGTACAATACACCTGATCGCGCACTGCTGTCAAGCCGAAATTTAGCCGATACCAGGCTTGAATAATTTTTTTGGAACTCTTATATGCCCCATGCCAAGGGGTAATGCCATATGTTGCTCGCGAGGCGCCATAGTGGCTAATTCACTTCGGCATGTGTAAGAGTACAACGCTATAAGACTTGTTGAGTACACCTACTATTGCGTAATTTCAGGCTACCGAAATAATTATCAAATACTGGTTGTAACTGGCATATGAACGCTAAGTTCACACGCCGCGAAGCGGTCGGCGTGGAACGATGTGTTAGGTCTTCAGATTTACCCCTAGTGCTGAGACAACTGAATTAAGTGTCTTCTCGCAGTCTGAAACCAAGCTTTGAAAGTGTGCTCGAAGAGACCTATAATCTTTGCGAGCTTTAGATTCGGCGGCCTTCTTCTTTTCCACGGTGGCATGACCACGAACTACTGTTCTCAATGTGTGTAATTGCTGTAAGGGAAGTACAACTTCTTTGGCCGCCTCTTCTGTATGACCTCGAACTATAAATAGTTCCTGAAGTAATCGGAGTGATCCCCACTTAGAGTCAACTTTGCGGCCAGCTCTTTCTACAATTTCTCGCAATGGTGTCTGCAAAAAGCCCTCTACGAGTAGCTGGTCTAGAGCTAATATTTCGTCCGCCCATTCCTTGACCGAATCGGTTGCCGGATAGCGAACAGCAGCAGTTATCTGCTCACCACGCTTGCTCCACCAATATGGTGGATTGGTATCTAATAAAGAAATTGTATGTTTAAGGGCGCCTAGTGGTTCGTGTTCAAGATACCAATCGCCAACAATATCCGTTTGGTATGCACGTTTAGAGATTGGTCCTTTTGGCCACTCATTGAACGACTGCCAATACAACTGCTCTTCATAAGGCAAATCAGCCAAGTATCCAATATAAGTGTGGACTTGACCCGCCTCGTTTATATCATAGGTCTTGAGATACCATGAATTCCTGCAGCTAATGCTTCTATCGTCAAGAGTATATTTCTCAGGGTCGGCCTTAAAACGGTGTAAAACCTCTGGACGGAAGAAGGCAGGTGATATTTCCCACGGCAAAGCTGATTTTTGAAAGTAGTTTGACAAATACGCAGGCGCACACGACGTTTCTATATTCACATTATTTTTGCGATCGTTAATTTTGAATGTGGCGTACTTCCGCTGTGTGCGATCGTCAGAAGCTTTCCATTCCCGAACCAAATCAGCAACAGTAACCTGAGGGCGTATAACCATTACACCGTTGCAATAGCTTCCCTCCCCATTGACGCCACCATGGTAGTAGAGATCGTCATCATCTTTTTCGTATCTTTGGACCTGCCCCCAACCTGCGAAACTTCCCCATCTCACACGCGTAAAATCGAAACGAATAACGAGACAGGTTCTTGATAAGGCCATAAATTTATCAAGCTCTCGACGCTGTATAGTGACAACATCAATAGCGCCGTAATCGGTGTCCTGATTGAGTCGTATGATTTTTATTATGTCCTCGATATCTCCGCGGTTATCCAAGCGGCAATAGGCACCGCGCTCTGAAACAAAGTGAAGATCCAAACTGTGGATAAGCTTTTGACTGAGTTCAATCGGCGTACAGCCTTGATGCACACCTTCAAAGCGTCGCTCGAAGACGAGCTTTTCGCCCCCAGACAGACACCCCGCATCAAACGACAGAGGCGGTTCAAGGTACATGCGATGGCCTCGTCCGCCACCCCACGCCTGTTGGATCTTCCAACTATCGTCAAGCATCGGAATATTGCTGTGCTGGAGTTCGGATACCTTTAACGGTGTGAGTCGACTCTTGAGAGCTAGGACACCATGAATAAGCACAGAAGCCGAACTCGCGAAAATAACTATCTCGTCGTTATAGGCGTTACGTCGCAGCAATTCGATTGTGCCCTCGGCATCACGAAGCCAGGTATCACCTTCAGAAGCAGGAAGTGCTGTTATCGCCGCCAGCTCATCGATTTTGAATGGGCGCATAGACATGGTGAAATCAATTCGACCTAACAAGTTATTCTATGGACGGAAAAGGAAACACTTTCTGATAGCAGGAAGTGTCCTGAAACTTCATAAGCATCTGGTTTCGTTGTATTTCTAAAATGGCGAACATGCAACTTGGTATTATCCGAAGCAAGCTGACTAACATGCAAAACCAGGCATTAATCATGGAAAAATCAAGGAGTACTATGCAACTTCAAAATGGCGCGACGTTGCTGAGTTCAGGAAGTACCTTTTCATAGCCAACTATACTTAAAATGCTGACTACAGGAAGAGACTACGGTTCCTTCACCTTACATTGGCCGCGTCCCTCAGCCCTGCGAACGAGTTTGCGGTCAAAAGAAAAGAATGTTCCACACGCCTGGCTTGCGGCCAAATGCAGAGCGTCACCAAAATCCATGCCCTCAGCATACCACTGAAGGACAAGCTGTATCCGATGGGGGTTTGGGAGTATGACATTGGGCAAACCACACAGCTTGATGAAGGCTTCATGGATAGCTATTGGCTCGAAATCGTATGCATGCCGCAGAACCCATTCGGTTTCCAGCAGAACAGACTCTGTAATAAGCACGTCAGGTCTCTTGATGACTGATCGAGCTTTCACCGACTGTTCAGGGTCGTCTCCGGTCAAAAGACGAACGATGATGTTGGTGTCAACGCCGTTCATGTTTTATGCTCCTGGCGCCTTTCTTGACAGCCATTTCCATCTCTTCAAGCGTTTTGGCCTTGCCTTTATAGGATAGACAGGAAGCCACCTCTTTCAACGTAGTTTCAGGGAACGGAGATGCGGGCCTGAGCAGGATGCCTTCGTCCGTGTCAATGGCCTGAAGCTTTTGTCCCGGGTCCCAGTGATGACGGGTTCTGATTTCCTTGGGTATGATTACCTGGCCTTTGCTCGATAGTTTTGTAGTCAACATAGCGCATCTCCAATAAGTAAGACTAATGTAAGACCATAGTATCGGAAAAGCATTAACCTGTCAAGTAGTTCATATGCAGCATGTCATAGACAGTACCGCCCTTTTCTCGGAGCTCATATGATTGCACATTGTGAATCGAGCAAAACATTAAAACGCTCGGCAGCCAGTGTCACTGCCGAGCATCTCAAATATCGGGCATCACTATTGTTGATATAAATCTAACGTACAGGAACGTTGTTTATCTTCGTCTCGTCTTATTCATTATTTTTGGTGCCAGAACTTGCGTGCTGGAAAAATTGCCTTCACTGGACAAATAAGATCGCGTCGCCGGCAGAGGCCAGGTCCCGGAATAATATTGATCCGCCTTGGTTAGCATGTCGTTATACCCCGAAAAAATGCTGTCTTTCGAGTTTTCTACAGTTATTCGGGCTATCCCCGCTATTGGTCGATATACTGACATGGATCCAGGTAATTGAGGAATTACCAGGTTCGTTCTCGTGGGAGCGGCTGTGAAATCGAACATCAAGTTAACACCTGCCACATAATTAACATCTGCATAACCATAGACTGATGTAGAATTCGTATCCGAACCAGTCCATGAAATGGTCGGCGTTGCTGTACCTGTTGAGGTACTTAAAACAATGCTGGAAGGTGTTGCCAAGGCTGTGCTGAAATCGATATTTTGATTACTGGGTGCCGTTGCGGTAGTTGAATAGTTCAGGCTCAAATATGCGTCTTGCGTGCCATTGTTGTTTTTGTCAAGCTCTGCCGATGAATAATATTGCACGGTATCACCATAGCCTGGAACATAGGGGACATTCATGGTGGTTGAAGTAAGTGTAGATGAAATAGTCAGATTTCTATAGCTTGAACACCAGGACCCTTTTCTTCCTAAACTGACTCCTGCTCCAAGGTATTTCGCAGAGGGTGGTATATTTGCGAGTGAATACTGAACATAGCTCATCGGCTGATTTACATCAATATTCACAACCATGCCGTTCGTAAAGGTCTGATCAAGGAGCATTCCATATCCTATTGATTCATAATTTGCATTTCGTCCCAACACTACTATGGAAAGTTTCCCATCTGTTTGAAGCTCATTTTGATATACCGTATAGGTCTGCTGCGTTACAATGTTGCCTGATCCATGTTCATAGTTGCCAATTATTACCTCATTATTTGCAACCGAACCCAGCGAATTAGTAACATTCACGGTAACTGTTCCCAACACAGAGGAGGAAGAATTACAATCGTCAACCCATGCGGTCATGGATGGAACGTTCACATCATACGTAGTGCTGAGATAATAATTCGTGGCAGTCGAACCTGAATAAACACAGTTGGAAGCCACAGAAACCGTTGCATTGGCTGGTGGAGAACTAAACGTTACTTCTCCACTGGCGTTGGTCGTGCCCGAGGTAATCATTGCCCCATTGACATCTCCGAGAACCACGATGGTATTCGGCACATCTGCCTGGGCGCTGTTTACCACCCTTACACGAAGCGAACCGGATGGCGGCGGCGTACCTCCACCCGCAGCCAGTGTAGAAGTCGTTGCAGGACTGCTTGCCGAGGAAACATTGCTTGCCCCGTCAAAAGCTTTAACCGTGAACGTATATGACGTGCCTGCTGCAAGGCCAGTTACACTATAGGCCGTCGTTGTTACCGTTGCTATCTTTGTAGCGCCCTGCCAAACTTCATAGCCAGCGACGCCAATATCGTCAATTGCCGCTGTCCAGGAAAGATTGATTTGGGTCGTGCTGTATGCAGTTGCAGTCAACCCACTTGGCGCCGACGGTGCAGTGGTATCCGCTGCTCCCGGGGCCAGCGTTGTCGCTGATGCTGATGAAGATTGCGTTGACGTGTTCCCCGCTGCGTCATAAGCGGCCACGGTATATGAATAGGTTGTATTCGGTACAAGACCTGAATCGTTGAAGGCATTATTAGCAACAGTAGCTATCTGACTTCCACTTTTGTATATTTTATATCCGGTGACACCGACTGCATCAGTTGATGCGTTCCAGTTTAACGAGATCGAGCTGGAATTAGAAGCAGTTGCAATTAATCCTGTCGGTTTGGTCGGTGCTGTGGCATCTTTTCCATTCTCTGCAGCAGTTGTTCCGTTAGTCGTTGTTCCACTGCAGCCTATTGCCACCAGTAACACTATACAAATTGCAAGACCTGATAACTTCTCTCTTTTCATTCTATTCCCCTTTCTGACAGTAATTTTACTGAATAAACAGATAATACCATTAGCACTTCGTGCTGAAAATCCTCGTAATAAGCAGAACAACATTTGTGGTTTATCCGAGGTTGGGCTTGATTTTTAGTTCGCATGTCTGTTTAGTGCATCTCAACCCAACAACATTTGCCGGGCTTTGCATTGCTCTACCAGACCGCCGGTCAATCAAGAAAATGACCTGCCTCTTCCACAGACAACACTCCTTTTTTCATGAGGAGAAAAACCAACTCCTTTACACTCTGTGGAATTTGTTGTTTCGCTGCATCTTCTCCTGTACCCTGTTGATCAAGTTGTTTTGCTACCTTTTCACCAACACTGCGCTGTTTAACAAGTTCAAATTTAGCTAAATTGGCATTATCACGAGCTATGACGCCGCCACTGTAATACTGCCGAATGAACGCGTCTATTTCTGATTCGAGCGCAAGCAGCGGCTTTACTTTACACCCCAATGCGAACTGAATTTCGGAAATAACATCTAAATCAAGAGGGTCGGACATTGCGACTTCAAGAGTATTTTTTGTTCTTTTTATAGGTATTGCTTTAAGTTTTCTTATAAGTTTTTCGCCGGCTTTTTTCACTTCTGCGTCGGAAAAATCCTGCGAAAATATATTGATGTAAGGGATTTTTATCTGTTCAGAGATGGCTAAAGCGATATCAAGTTCCGTGGCAAAATTCAATTCTGCTATAGCATGCCCTAACTTGCATCCATGCATCCGCGAGTATTCCAATGCTTTATTAAACTGATCTTCATCGATCAATTTTGAATTAACCAGGGTCTCACCTAATTTTGCCATAATCTCCACCCCTTCCTGTGAGCGTCCCCAAAAGAATACAGCCGAATCCCTGGTTGCGCTGAAATACAGGGAAGACATGCTTACCGAACGTCTATCGTTTATACGACTCCTGTCGTTTGATCTTCATGTACAAAGCATAATTTGTCGGACAGGTGCACATATGCCCGCTGCCCCTGCCGTATGTCAAATGATAAGGGCAAGTAATTTCAATTGGCGCCTCAGGCTTAACAACCAGCATGTTCTTATCAAAATCGCTCATAACCTTGCATTTCGCCGGGTTATCGCAGCTACCCTTGCTGAGACATGAAAAATTATGAGGACATTTAGTTGTTTTGTTTTTAATGTGATCGTATACGGTCATCTGCATTATAAATTTCCTTGAAGATAAGATTAAAGATCGGCTGTCAGAAGGCAAAATGTTATTTATTGCAACCAGGCCTTCATATTAGCATCGTATTGGGGTATTGCAAATACCCCGGTCAGGGTATTTTTAGGGTATTCAGGGAACATATTGTCCGCCTACTTCACAGCTCCACCCCTTCTTCTTTGCCACACGCTCCAGCATCGGGCGCTGCATCCTCAATTTCGGCAGCACGGGCACCCGTAGGAAGCGCCTGCACATCCCTGAGCTTCCGTTCGATGGTCCGGGACTTGCTCGTGGCGGTATCGATCGTTTTACTGACCGTATCAAGCTGTTTCTTCGTTCTTTCCAATATCAATCCGAAGTTCGAGAATTCAGTTTTGACCGAACCGAGCACCTGCCAGACCTCGCTTGCGCGCTTCTCGATCGCAAGCGTCCGGAACCCCATCTGGAGGGCATTCAAAAGAGCTGACAGCGTGGTCGGGCCGCTGATGGTCACCCGGAAGTCCCGCTGCATCGATTCCATCAGGCCGGTCCTCCGCAGGACCTCGGCATACAATCCCTCGGTCGGCAGATACATGATGGCAAAATCCGTGGTCTGCGGCGGGTCGATATACTTGCCCCTGATGTCCTTTGCCATTTTCTTTACCGTATCTTCGAGGGTCTTCGATGCCTGTTCTACTAATGCGACATCGCCCTTCTCCTGAGCTTCAACCAGCCGCTGGTAATCCTCCTGAGGGAATTTAGCATCGATCGGCAGCCAGACAACGCCATCACTGCCTTCTTCCCTACCCGGCAGCTTGATGGCGAACTCAACCCGCTGGCTGCTTCCCTGTTTCACCTGAACATTGGTCCCATACTGCTCTTTTACCAGCATCTGCTCTAACAGCGCGCCAAGCTGGACCTCGCCGCACGTCCCGCGGGTCTTGACATTAGTCAGGACCTTCTTGAGATCGCCCACGCCGGCAGCCAGGCTCTGCATTTCTCCGAGGCCGGTATGGACTTTTTCGAGCCGGTCGCTCACGAGTTTGAATGACTCCCCAAGGCGTTTTTCCAGGGTCTCGTGCAGCTTCTCGTCCACGGTCTGGCGCATCTGCTCGAGTTTCTTACTGTTGTCCTCCTGAATGCTCTTAAGGCGAGCCTCGACGGTTTCCCGTAATTTATCCAGCTTCTGCTCGTTCGTTTCCGTTAGTCTGCCCAGCAGGGTGGAGAATATATCCAGCTGCGCTTTTTGATAATCCGCTGCTTCTTTAACCCGGTTCAGCAGCGCTTCGCTCACCGTGGTCAGGGACTTTGCCTGTTCATCACGGTTTTGTCGGCTGGCAAGAGCCAGCTCCTCACGGTTCTTCGCGATCTCGTCACGGAGAGCCTTTTCAAGCCGGTCAACCGACTTATCAAGCATGTCGAGCCTGTTGGAAAGGTTCTCGCTCGGCAGTTTCGATATTCGACTGAAAACAATGACCATCAGGATCAGCGAAACCAGTGGCAATAATGCCTGGATTACGATCAGCACATCATACATATGTTATGCTCCCTTCGGAAATTGTCATTCTGAGCGTAGCGAAGAATCTGGATCCTCAAAGAGGTAACAACTTTCACAGGCTTGTCTTGAGTCCGTTTCAAGACCCTTCGTTTCACTCAGGGTGACCCGTCAATATGGCTATTCACTGATTGTATTCTGCTGCCTACCATAACATGAATTGAGCACCTGTTACAAGGGGGAACGCTAAAAGTAGGCTATCATGAGGGCGAGAAAAGTCAGACTCTTGGCGACTTCTATCCAGCCAGTTGTCTGGAGTTTTACTTTGTAGAGTGTGGCAGCTGCAACGATATTTTCAGCAAGCGGAAGCAGAGCGATGCGGGGAAGATGCATGCGGTGATAGACATAGATCGCTACTACAATATACAGAACGGTCAGGATCCTGTCTTGGGTTTTCTTGAGCAACATTGCCTTGATCTTGAACACGCCAGCTGTAAAATACATGGCTACGCCCACGAATAGTCGGACATCAACCCCGCCGGTGATCGTAAATTTTGCAAGTACTGCCGCGAGGCTCAAGAGCGCAAAACCCAGAAGTTCGGTGAGAATGAAGTGCTCTCCGGCAATTTTATTCATAAGCAGGTACGCTGCCGGGAAGATGAGTAACTGCAAAAGGATGGGAATGTCACTGCCGAAGACAGACAATAAGATAATTGTCGCGCTGCCGATTTGACCGATCAGGATTAAGAGTGGTTTATGATCCGATGGCATTCGTACCCATTTGGTGAATGCCTGTTTTGAATTGATAAGCAGCGAGAGTGAGAGCAATACGGGAATCGCCTGCCACCGGAATCCCCGGCTTACGCCGAGGCCGATGATGAAGGCAATGAACAGTACGCTCCACGAGCCGTATTCTTTGAGGATGTATCCTTTTGCTTCAGGTCTCATGGAATAAGTATAGCATCAGGCAGGGAAAACAACTATGAGGGAAATCATAACGGCAAGACTATTTCTCGCAAAGACGCGAAGGTCGCGAAGAAAGACAAATGGATTCGTCCTTAAGTCAATACTTAAAGGTTTTCTTGGCGCTCTTTGCGTCTCGCTTGGAAGCGCCTACTGTTGGTTGCGAGAGACGCCTTTAGACGTAATGTTCTTGTTCCGACTTACCAGGTTATGGCTTATTACGAGACTATCTTAGTAAGTTCCCGCTTTTTCCACAGCAAATAGATCGCCGGATAGATCGTAAGCTCCAGAATCTCGGAAGTAACGACCCCGCCGATCATCGGCGCAGCGATACGTTTCATCACGTCCGATCCCGCGCCGTGGCTGAACATGATCGGGATAAGACCGGCCAGGATCACGGCAACGGTCATAAGCTTCGGCCGGATGCGCTTGACCGCGCCCTCCATGATCGATTCCTTCAGGTCTTCGATGTTGTTCATCCTTCCTTCGCGAATGTGCTTTTCATGGGCAAGATCGAGATACAGCAGCATCACCACGCCGGTCTCGGCATCGAGCCCGGCCAGGGCGATCAGCCCCACCCATACCGCGATGCTCATATTATAGTTCAGGAACCACAGGAACCAGAAAGATCCGACGAGCGAAAACGGCACAGCTAAAAAGACGATCATGGTCTTGAACGTGGAATTCGTGTTCATATAAATAAGCACAAAGATGATAAGGAATGTAAGAGGAATGACGAGCTTGAGCCGTTCGTGCGTTTGGACGAGATATTCGTATTCACCGCTCCACTGCAGACGATAGCCGGCAGGCAGCTTCACGCTGGTTGCCACCATTTGCTTCGCATCGTCCACAAAGCTGCCCACATCACGCCCCGAGAAATCAACATATACGTAATTGGCAAGCAGCCCTTCTTCGCTCTTGATCTGGGTCGGTCCCTGAACGATCTTGATCTCCGCAAGCGAGCCGAGCGGAACATACGAAACTGATGATGAAGCCGATTGAGAGGCTCCTCCCATGTTCCCGGGTGAAGCCGAACCAGTTGCCATGATCGGCACCAGGATCCTCTCGATCCGTGTCAGATCATTGCGCTGCTCCCGGGCGTACCGGACATTTACGGAGTATCGCTCCCTGCCCTCGACCGTGGTCGTCAGCGTCATGCCGCCGAGAGCGCTCGAGATAACGGTCTGGACATCTTCCATGGAAAGCCCGTACCGGGCGATCGCCGTCCGTTTGGGAACGATATCGAGGAAATACCCGGTCATCAGGCGTTCAGCATACGCGCTCCGCGTGCCGGGCACCTTCTTAAGCGCCTTTTCAACCTCCCGGGACACGGTGTCCAGTATTTCGAGTTTCGGCCCGAGGACTTTCACTCCCACCGGTGTCCTGATGCCGGTGGCGAGCATATCGATGCGCGCCTTGATCGGCATGGTAAAAGAATTCGACACACCGGGGATCGAGGCAACGTCGTTCAACTCGTTCTTAAGCTTTTCCACATCCATGCCCGGACGCCACTCTGACTCGGGCTTCAGGTTGATCACCGTTTCGAACATCTCGACAGGCGCCGGGTCAGTTGCAGTTTCCGCGCGTCCCGCCTTGCCGAAGACCTGGGAAACCTCCGGCACGGTCTTCAGGAGCCTGTCCTGGATCTGCAGCAGCCGTGATGCTTCAGAGATAGACAATGCCGGCACGGTGACCGGCATGTAAAAGAGCGTCCCCTCGTACAGTGGTGGCATGAACTCGGAGCCAAGTTTCATGCCGGGGATGATCGTTGCTCCAAACATGGGTGCGATAAAAATAACCGCGGTTGCGATAACAATGATCAAGGCAACAATGATGACTTGTTTACTGAAGCGGAGGGAGAACGCGACCCGGGGCCGATAGATCTTGTTCACTGCCCTGATAATGGGATTCTCATTTTCTGCTCGTATCTTGCCGCGGATGAACAGAGTCATGAGCATCGGGGTAAGCGTGATCGCGAGGAACGACGCAAAAAGCATGGCAAACGTCTTGGTAAAGGCCAGTGGTTTGAACAACCTTCCAGCCTGGGCCTGGAGGGTGAATACCGGCAGGAACCCGACTGTGATCACAAGCAAAGCGAAGAAGAGCGACGGCCCAACTTCTTTTGCCGCATCAATGATAACGTCGACACGGGAACCGGGCCTGCCCTTGTGCTCCCACTCCTCAAGCTTCTGATGCGCATTCTCCACCATGATAATGGACGCATCCACCATGGCGCCGACAGCAATGGCGATACCGCCCAGGCTCATGGTGTTTGACGTCACGCCGAGATAGTACATGCAGATGAATGAGATGATGATCGCGATCGGCAGGGTCAGGATCACCACGAGCGCGCTCGGAAGGTGGAACAGGAACACGATGCACACCACGCTCACCGCGATCGATAGTTTGATGATCTCTTCAGTGAGGGTATGGATCGATCGTTTGATCAGGTCGCTCCGGTCATAGGTCGGCACCATCTTGACACCCGCGGGCAGCGATGGCTGAACATCCTTGGCGATCTTCTCCTTGACCCGTTCGATAACGTCCAGAACATTTTCGCCAAAGCGGACGACCACAATGCCCGCTGCCACCTCGCCCTTGCCGTCCACATCGACCAGGCCGCGTCTGATCTCGGGCCCGATCGCGATCTGAGCCACATCACGGAGGAATACCGGCGTCCCACCTACTGCTGCGACCGCGATCTGCTCGATGTCCTTGACACCCGTGAGATATCCCCGGCCCCTGATCATGTATTCCGTGCCGGACAGTTCGAGCACCCTGCCCTCGACATCAAGATTGCTTTTCTTGACCGCGTCCATGACCTTCATGAGCGAGATGCCATAAGAAGCGAGTTTGTTGGGGTCAACCGTGATCTGGTACTGCTTCACGAACCCGCCCACGCTTGCTACCTGGGATACGCCGGGGACGCTCTCGAGCGCAAGCTTGATGTTCCAGTCCTGCAAAGAGCGAAGCTGTGCCATATCATGCGTATGGGTCTCGTCGATCAGCGCATACGAGAACCCCCACCCAAGGCTCGTTGCATCAGGGCCGAGGATCGGGCTCACGTCAGCAGGAAGTTTTCCCCGGACCGACTGGAGATATTCGAGGACACGGCTTCGCGCCCAGTAGATATCCGTGCCTTCTTCGAAAATGACATAAATGAAGGAACTGCCAAGGAAGGAAAATCCCCGCACTGCCTGGACCTTGGGTGCGGCAAGCAGCGTGGATGAGATGGGGTAGGTTATCTGGTCTTCGACCAGGTTCGGGCTTCTGCCGGGCCAGTCGGTATAGATGATGACCTGCGTATCCGACAGGTCGGGAATCGCATCAAGGGGAATGTGCTTGATCGCCCAGATGCCCCAGATAGCCAGAAAGCCGACCAGGAGAAAGACAATGAACTTGTTCCTGGCGCTGTATTCGATGATTTTGGAGATCATGAATTACCCCATTGCGGATTTCTGATTGCGGATTGCGGAATGTAAACAGTGAATTGAAAACCAGTATTCTCCCAGCCTCTCCCCGGCAGAGGGAAGAGCGACAACAGGGAACGCGCAGTTACGATTATATTTTTATTATCCCTCATTCCGCAATCCGAAATCCGCAATCCGAAATCACCTGCCAATCCCCTTCAACTGCGCTTCCGAATCGATCAGGAACGTTGCCGAACGCGCTACTTTTTCGCCGGACTGGAGGCCCTTCAGGACCTCCCGGTATCCGTCAGCCCGAAGACCGAGCTTCACTTCACGAGGTTCGAAATTTCCTTCTCCCTTGTCCACGTAAACGATCTGACGCTCGCCAGTATCGAGAATGGCGTCATCGGGAACAGCGAGTCGCGTTCCTGCATTCACGTTGATCTCGACGTTCGTGAACATTTGCGGTTTGAGCAATCCGCCTGAGTTGGGGAGGGAAAAGCGTACCTTTGCCGTTCTTGTATCAGGGGACAACGTCGGAGCGATGTATTCGATTCGCGCGAAGAACTCCTTATTGGGCAGCGAACTCAGACGAATTACTGCCGTATCGCCCATCTTTACGAGGGGGAGCTCGTTCTCGTAGATCTCGGCAATGATCCATATCGTGGACAGATCAACAATATCGAACAACTTTTCGCCTGCCATGAACCGCATGCCGGATACCGCATTCTTCAGCACGATCGTGCCGTCCACCGGACTAACGATCGTAAGCAGGCGCTGCGGTTTGCCGGTGTCGACAATGGCCTTGATCTGCTCTTCGGAAATGTCCCAGAGCCGCAAACGCTGCTTTGCCGCATCAAGCGTTGCATCAGCGTCGCGGTTCAGCATAGCGCTGATATTCTCATCCTTTACCGTTTTGCCCTGTCCGCCCCATTTCGCGAGATTGATGAGCTCCTGCTGGGTCGAATACAATTCCGGACTGTAGACTTCAGCGAGCGCTTCGCCTTTTTTCACCTTTTTACCGACATAATCCGCGTGCAATTTCTCGATCCAGCCTTCGAACCTTGCATTAACGGTGGCGATCTTCTTTTCGTCGATCTCCACACGTCCGACGGTCCTGATCGCGATCTTGAGAGCTTGCTGCGAGATGGAAACAACCTTGACGCCGATCATCTGCTGTTTATCAAGCGGGATCTCCACCGTGGGGACCTCTACAGGCTGCGCTTGTGCAGCGGGAGCGGCAGCCTCGTGTCCGGCATGCTGGGCTTGTGCCGGTCTACTGAGGCCGGAGATAGTTGCGATCCATGCCAAAGCAATGCATCCCAGGATACGTATGAGCTTTTGCAATCTCATTGCTCTGTCCCCTTTTTTGCCGCAGGATCGCTCATTCCGGCAATGGATCCAAGCCGCGCAATGGCCTTTTCCCTCTCCACGAACTGGGCCCAATACAGGGTCTCGTAATCGAGGAGCGCTTTCAACCGGTTGATGACCGTGATCGCTTCCACCTTGCCGGATGCGTATCCCGATAATGCCAGCTCGAAATCCTGACCGGTCTTCGGGATCAGACCGCTTTTGTATAATCCCATGAGCTTCTCCGCCATGGTCAACATGGAGTAATTATCCCGGATGCTTGAAGCAAGCATGAGCTTTGTTGCCTCCAATTCGCTCGTCGCTTCATAGGAAAGCGACTTTGCTTCAGAGACCGCCTGTCGTTTGGTGTTGAAGTAGAGAGGGATGTTGATCGTGGCGGTGAGGCTCCACATGTCGGAAAAATCACCACTGCGCTTATACACATTGCCCGCAACGGTGAAATCCGGGTAAAACTCCTTTTGCGCCATGCTTACTCGCGCCCGCGACGAAGCGATCATCCTCTCCTTCGACCGGATCTCCGGAGAACTGTCATTCGCCCGCTTCAGCACATCCTCCAGCGCGTACGGGAACACCGTTGTTTGAGGATCGGACGGCCTGCCCAGAGGGGCTGCTGTTTCCCGTCCTGCTGCGTTGTTCAGCATCGCCTCGAGAGACTCCACTTTCTGCTTCAGCATGATCTCTTTTTCAAGAAGCATATACTTTTCGGTCTGCGCCATGAGGACTTCCTGCTGGCCGGCCATGCCGGTTGCATAGCGGGCAAGCGCCGCATCTTCTATGCGAGAAAAAAGCGCAGTCTTATCATGAATAAGATCGATGTCCTTGTAGGTGCGGAACAGTTCGTAATAGAGCTCTTTGATCGTGGCGATCGTTTTCAAACGTACGGCTTGATAGGATGCCTCGATGCTTTCCGCGTCCTGCTCGGCCATGTCGCCCTTTAATGATCGTTTCCCGGGAAAAGGAAATGTCTGGGTCACGCCATACATCCACTGGGCCCCATCCATTTTCCCGAATGTATACTTGCTCCACCCGTCGTTCTGGTATCCGATCATGACCATGGGGTCCGGCAGGCTCGTGGCCTGCGGCACACGGTAGGTCGAGGCTTTCCATCTCGCTTCCATGGCCTGGATCTCCCGGTTGTTCTTTAATGCTTCGTCGATCAGCGGCTGGAGCTCCAGGCTATTCCCGGGTTCGCCGGCCCTTCCCAATGCAGCGCTGATCACGACAAGCGAGATCAGGCTGACCAGGAAATGAACAATCGTTTTTGATCTCAGCGTCCTCACTCCGAACTCCTCACTCTGTACTCAGCACTCTGTACTCAGCACTCAATACTGATTCATCCTACTTTGCGTCAATCGTGAATTTCATCGTAGCTGTTTTACCTGCTTTAACGATCTTTACTGCGATGTTCCAGGACCCGGACATGGAAAGCTCCATTTTGGCTTTATACACATCGCCTTTTAATACCGCGTCCGTCTTGTAGTTCATCGCCGGCATACCCATCATTGCAGGCATGGAATAATCAACCTCTACCGCTGCATCCTTGACATTCTTTCCAGCAGCGTCTTTGACTACGATGCTGATCTCATTGTCCCCGGTGACAGGCGGATTTCTATCGATCGTTGCCATAACATCATATTCGCCCGCCTTTTTGTTTACTTCATACCCCTTGGCATAAACCACGCCTGCTGAAAGAACCAGAACCAGTGCAACTACCAATAGCTTTTTCATGATTGTATTTCTCCTTTAAGATTTAATAGTGACGTTATTTTATTTCCTGTCGAGCAGGGGCAGCGTCGTTACTCCCGTCTCCCTGCTGCATATGGTGCTGATCCATGCCTGATTTCTCGTGCTGGTGCTCGCTCTTCTCAGCCTGATTGTGACCGCAATGACCATTGCGCATAAATACGATGCCAAAGATCATCATTCCCACCATCATGATAACCATGACGCTTGTTACAAGTTCGCCTCGTTGATTGTTCATTTGACCTCCTTACCTTATAGCATTGCATTGAACGTGCCATAAAGAAGTCTCGGCTCATCATTGATAAAACAGGGGATTACAAAGTGAACGAAAAAGCAGTGATGGTGTCTCGGAGCACATGCTTAACAGTGTGTAGCATTTCATACAGCAAAGTATAACATAAAGTGAACGTTTCAGACAGGAATGAAATTATCGTCATGACCTGGATCAAGCTGCAGTATTTATCGCGTGTGACCTGCATAACAAAGATGGCAGCCGAATAATTCCGGCTGCCAGTAGATTACTTGCTAATTAATTCAGAATGGGTGCGGTTTATAAATCGCGACAATCTCCGCTAGAGAGTCCCGTTGGATGCGTTCAAGTGAGTCATAAGCGTCAGCATATCTGCAGCAGTTAGTCCTGACTTGTTCATTGGTGATGCCATGAACGCTGACATTGCGGTCGCAAGTCCGCTTGTTCCGGCCGTTACCTGCATCATGGCTCCGCCTCCGCCCATCATGCCGCCGCCCATTCCACCCATGCTGATCAATGTGCCGCCCATCATGCCGTTCATAACGCCGTCAGTCGCATCGTTCATCATGGCCGTAACCATACCGGACGAAGAGGTCATTCCCATGTCCTTTGCTGTCTGCGACATGGCTGCGATCGTCATGCCATAGTTTTTCATGTCCTGGGTGGCCGTGCCGCTCGAACCGGACACCAGGGGGTTCATGGGCTGCGTATGCAGAATATCGTTCACCATGAAGTATGCGCCCACGGACGCGTTTGCCGCAACGATGTTCGCGCCTGTCATACCGCCAGCCATGTTGCTCGCCATGGACTGGGACATGGAAGTAAGCGGCGTCATCTGAATTCCCGTTATTGTCGATCCGCTTACAACAGACGGGATAACTGCGGTCATGACATTACCAGAAGCCATGGTCATTGGCATGCCTGTTGCTTCATCAACATACGTGCCCCCGCTCATCTGAAGCATAACTGAACCGGAATACGTTCCCATGGACAAGAGGAAACTTCCCGTGCTGTCCGTCGTTGTGTTGGTCACCTGGCTTCCCATCATTCCGTTCGCAATGCTGTACGCTGTTACTGTCGCTCCGCTCACCGGACCCTTAATCGCCATGCCGCTGATCATTCCATTGGTTCCTGATGTCCCGTTATTATCGGCGCTAGTCGTTCCACTGCTCCCCCCGCAGCCGTGAAGGATCGACAGAAATCCGACCAGTAACATAAATACTAAAACTTTATTGAGTTTCCTGAACTTTCGCATTAAATACATCCTCCATTAATTACCGTTGATATGACGAGTTTATTCCTTGACGCCGTTTCATAACCCAAGTTTAACCGAATGCCACATACCTCCCTGCGATGGCCATGCTCTCCAGACCATACAACACCATTTAACTCTTATTTAGAGTTAATACATATTGCAACTCTACGCCATTGAAGTCAATCAATTACGTAACGTGTTACTATTATTCCCTGAGTCTTTAGTATGGACAAAGCATTGGCTTGTTTCAGAATTGAACAATATGAGAGATCATGAGGTTGGTATGATGAACTTCAAGATATGATCAGCATGGATGAGATCACATTTTCATATTCACAGATTATATTTTATCAGAACCATATTACAACGCCGAAATCCATACCGAGGTCCGGACCACCTTTATTCAGGCCTTTGAAGGCGCTGCCCCTGATTGCATAGTCCGCATTCAGAACATGGAATATGCTGAGACTAACCTCCTGAGGATTCTTCCCGCCGGCGACCATCGATCTTCTGCCATCCAGCGATACGGCAATATTCGTTCCTCCGAATATTCTAGATAACCCGACCCCATACAGATAGATGTCGTTATAGTTGATCGCAGGAGGATCGCCGATCTTTATGTATCCTCCGGTGATTGATAGTTTAAAGGCATCGAGCCGCTGAAGCAAACCCAGAAAAGCTCCATAATCGATTTCGCCGGTTCCCATTCCGTTATTGCTTCCTGCGGTCGGCAGTTTTATCGACAATGCGCCGTTGAGCGCAAATCCTCTGTCATTTTCCGGTATGAGCACCCCGCCACCGCGAAGGATGACATCGCCCAGGCCCGTGTTCATGTTCATCATTCCGGATTGGCTACTGCCGCTGATATCCAGAAACAGAAACGGCAAAGAAATACTCACATCGTATCTCGGCGCGACGTACCCGAGGGTCGAGGAGAAGTAATACAGGTTGGTTGTCGTTGGAGTGCCGAAATCGCCGGTTTTATACCCTCCGCCGAGATCCAGATATCCTCGACCTGAATCAGCCGAGACAACTGACGGTACCGCGATGGCGCTTAATAATAACAGCAGGGCATGAACAGCATACTGGAGGATACCCGTTCGCAAATATTCTGCGCTCATGGTACGTCCACTATTCACACCCCGCTCCATGTTATTTGCTTCCCTTCAACATATCATCCATCGTCTGGTTCATGGTTTTCATCCGCTCCTGCATGGTTTTCATTGCGGCTTCGTCCATGGTACCTTTGCTCATGTGCCCGGACATCTCTTTCATCGTAACAGACATATCATCCATCATCTTCGACATATTCTGCATTTTGGACTGGTCCATGCCCTGCTTCTGGTCCATGGTTCCGGACATCTTTTGCATCATGCCCTGCATCTGATTCATCATTCCCGACATGTCACGCATCATCTGCTGATTCATCATTTGATTGCTCATCATTTGATGCGTCTGCTGGGAACCCATCATCCCCTGCCCTTGCTTACTCCCTTGACCACCCTGACCTCCCATCGTGCCTCCGCCACCACCCATCTGTGCAAATGCCGCTGCTATTGCAAAACAATTAATCACTGCAGCCATCATCAGTATCTTTTTCACGATTTAGTTCCTCCTTTAGATTGATATAGCTAGTATACCTCTATTATTCCGCACTACCTGTTTGTTTCTTTTTTTTTATGCTCGTAAGGTAATTAACAACGTGCCATCTCATCGTGTCCGAAAGTTCACTTCGAAAGCTTCTCATGGCTGTTCCCGGCACACCATCAGTAATAATATAGAATGTTTCTCCTTCGGTGTTGCCATGCATCCTGGTAGGCCCGGTTAAATTTGGACCTAAGCCCCCTTTGCCAGCTTTCCCGTGACAAACCATGCAATTTTTTTCAAATAGCTTCCTGCCTTCCGAAATGGATAATGCTGTGGATGCAACAGGGTTTTTAACATTCGCGTGATCCATGTGCCTGTGCTGGTGAGACGCGTGAGGATTCCTCATCTCTTCAGCAGCCGCGCTTCCATGAAAACTGCATGTCATGGCAACGATAATCATTAGCATTACTTTCATGTTTCCCTCCAGGAGCCTCGATACATAAAGCCAGCTATTGTTATCCTGCATGCTTTGTCCACCCTAGTTTCTGCAGCGGCATAATATCTCTCAGAAGCACTGGACGCAAGGGGCATCTTCACACAAGGTAATGCCGCACTTCCCGCTCACCCGATGTAAGCGCCTGCAATCCGACCTTTCGTTTAAATGTCATTTCAGCATCAGAAAGCTTTCGCAATGAAATGGTTGAGAAGGGTATTTTAAGAAAGAGGGTTGACCGTATACGCAGCGTCACCTCGTCCTGAGCGCTCGTCTCAAGATACTCACGGTTCACCATAAGATTGAATCCGAGCAGCGAAAGAACATCAACAAGTGACCTGACCAAAGGAGGGATTCCATAATCCATTGGCTCAAAACTTGTCCAGGCTACTGGCTCGCTGCCTGATGAGAAAGGCACCTCTGCGATAAGGCTGTTCATGAGCGTCAGACCGTTGTTTCCCGGTCCTTCGATCGCCTTCATGCTGAGCACACCTTCCGCCAGCTGATAATAAAGTTTAGTACTGTTCGGCGATGACGTGAGGAATGCGTTGCCGTAAAAATCCAGGTCAGTATGCCAGAACTCGTTTCTTTCTTTCTTCTTGAATGTTGTCTTGTACGTCCATACCTGGTTAAGCGTATACGGGAAGAATTCCTCGTAATTATTGGAGGGCGTCATGTTCTGGACAACGGCATTCTCAGCCACAATACCTTGCGGGATAAACAACAGGGGTCCGCCTGCCGAGAGGATATTGGAGAAATCAAAACTGATCGATGGGGAACCTATCTTCGGCAGCATCTGAAACTGGAGGTGGATATGCGGATATGGCGATCGACCCGAATTGCCGCATGATGCAAGGATTTCTCCTTTTTTCACTTCCTGCCCTTCCGTAACCTTCAGCGAGCCCTGCTTTAAATGTGCAAGACATGAGTACCAGCCTGGCGCATGCTCAAGAATGAGGTAATTACCCCAATTGTCGGCAGTGTTCACCCTGCCGATGACATTGTCGGCAATATCGTCCCTGAGCGAATGGACCTTTCCGTTCGCCGGGGCGATGATCGGCAGACCGAAAGAATAATAATCCTCCAACGCGGTCCCGTCCGACCGATAGGTTTTACCACTGAAATCCACGGCCTGAAAATCATACGCAAAACGCCAGTCTTCTTTGTGGGTGATTTTGCCGTCGATGCCCTGCGTGACCTTCCACCGGCCATGAAACGGAAGCGCAATGGTCGTGGCAGGCTTTTTCCACTGTTTAAGCGCCTCGTGGTGTTTTCGCAGGTTCTCCTCCGGCGACAGGGAACTGTTCGCGGCAAGCGTAATGTTCAGGGACGGATACGCGCGTCGATGAAGTGCATACAGAAACAAGGAAATCGCACTATTTAACGGAAACGCCAGAGGCATAAGAGGCGCCGGCAGAAACTGGATGCATGCTGCGGTGAGAAGCACCGTTACCGCGGATGCCGCCATTGCCAGGAACAGGCTGCCAGCGCTCGGCACAATAAAGACCCCGCCTAAGGCAAGCGCGACGAACATGGCGTTGAACCCGAGAAATTGTTCATTGATGATTCCCACGTCGAGGCCGAATCCGGTGTGTATCTGCCAGGCAACGATAAAACCAACAGCCATAAGCGTGAAGGCGATCCGGGAATAGAGAAGAATTCCGATGGCGATCACCAGACCTGATAAGGGATCAGGCTGAAAAAGAATCGCGCTGAACGATGACAAAAACGCATTAATTGAGGGGGCGAACGGCAGACGAATATCAAGAAGAGAGCTGCTCTGCGTTGGGACAAGGCTTGACAGAGAATACCCGGCAAGCAGGACCAGGGATGCGGTCACATTGAACGGCATGCTGAGAGCAGGCAATCCGAGATAATGGTAATACACATGATTGAGAAAAATGGTCACCAGAGTGAGAAACAATGTTGCAAGCAGGAGGAACAGAATGGAATGCGGATTCAGCGCGTACCACGAGCCGACGGCCAGACCTACCAGTGCCCCGTTGAAGCCGTACGCACCGGTCCGGATCGATTGCCGGTCCGTGCCGAGAATAAACGCCCACGTTCCGGCGAAGAGCGTTCCGAGAACACCCAGGATCCCCATGTGCGGATACAGCAGCGTGGCGCCGAGGACAATGAAGCCAAGGTACGCACGGCTTGAAAAGAATATGGCGGAATAGCTGCGCGGGAGCGAGGCCCCGAGCAGTTTAACGAAGCTGGTCAGGGAGCCGTTCCTGCTCCTGGAGATAGTCAATGGTTTCCGCCTCTCTGATCACGAAGGGTGATCCGCTCTCATTGATCATCACGACAGCGGGCCGCAATTGGATGAACTGCAGCCACTGAGTATTGTTGTACGCGCCAACGGGCTTGATGACGACCGCATCCCCTTTTTCGAGACGCGGCAGTTTGATCTGCGGATGGACCACATCGATCTGCATGCACAGCGGCCCGTAGACCACATGGTCCTCGACCACCGAGCCCCGGTCCACGGCCGGAATAATGTCGTGGTTGTACCAGAACGCGGTAAAGAGAATATTAACACCCGCGTCAAGGATCAGGGCCCGCACACCGCTCGGCAACCGCTTCACCGCGCTGACCGTGGAGATCAGCACGGCGCATTCGTCGATCAAAGCGCGTCCGGTCTCGATCATGAGCAGCGGCAGTTCGTCCGGCTTGAACGCCGACAGAAGTTCATCCGACATTGCCTCGGCATACCGGTCGAACGCCGGGGCCATCTCGTCCGTAGGCAGATACGCGCCCTTCAATTTATTGCGCGATGCAAAACCTCCCCCGATATCGAGGTAGCGGACACTGATGCCGAATTCCTCCTTGATCATTTTGCTGAATTCGATCAGCTTTTTAATCTCCATCCGGTACAACTCCGGATCAAGGATGAAGGTGCCGATATGCGCGTGCAGACCGTTCACACGGATCTTTCCGCCGGACACAGCCCGCTTGATCGCGCGAAGCGCTTCACCTGAATCTATATTAAATCCGAACCGGTCCCAGGCCGTATAGGTCCCGAGGCCCATGTTCAAGCGCACACCGATATTCACCGGTGCGCCCAGTTCCGTGGCTATCTTTTCCGCATCATACAACTCGTCCATGCTGTCGATGTTCACCATGGCGCCTTCGGTCAGAGCTGTTTTCAGAACAGGATAGGGTTTATACGGACCGTTAAATACGATCTTCGACGGTTCCATCCCGAGCTTCTTCGCCATGTCATATTCCATACCCGATACCACTTCGGCCCAGGAACCCAGGCGGTGAAACGTTTTGCATACAGCCTGCAAATAATTAGTCTTGTAGCTCCAGGCGTGCTGGACCTTCGGATAGCGCAGGGAAAACGCATCGATCAGGCGGCGGTATTGCTCCTTCATTTTCTTCTCTGAATAAACAAAAAGCGGGCTGCCGTAGTGCTGAAGGAGGTCTGCAACCTTGTGGCCTTCGATGGCTTCGCAAACCTGGGTCCTCGGCAGGTCGCCGAACTTGTTGGTGATCCCTCCGTGATGACGCGTTATAAAAGGCTTTTCATACGTTTTTTTCATAAACGATCTCTCCCGCAGTGAATAAGGTCTGGATCCTGTTCAGATCGGTGATGAGATTCACGGTATAGTTGGTAAAAACAACTCCGGTTTTATAGTCAGTGACCTCTTCCGGAACATCGGTATTCTTCTTTTTGCTGAATATTGCCTGGAGCAACATCTGGGGCAGGTTCACGCCAGCTGCTTTGGCCAGATAGATCCATGCGGGGAACCGCGGATTGATCTCGATAAGATAGAAAGCATCGTCTTTTTTAGAGTAGATCGCCTCCACCTCCATGCCTCCGCGCCATTTCAGCGCAGTAACGATGCGCCGGGTCATATCCATGAGTCCGTCGTTCCTGATGCTCACGCACGCCCAGCCCTTGCCCTTTTCGGTAAGAACCATTTTTTTCATGCACACCATGCCCATGACGTTTCCCTGGCCGTCGCCCACCGCGGCGGCGTTGAACTCCTCCCCCTCAATATGGCGCTGGATAAGGACAGGATACCCCCATTTTGAAGCTATCTTGTGGATATAATGGTTTGCCTCCGCAGGAGTATGGGCCATATAGGCATCGTAAAAAATGCCCTTGACCATCACAGGGAACAGCTCCTTTGGCAGGGACAACGAATGCAGGTCCGTGACCAACCGCGTTTCAGGAGTTTTAATCCCGCAGTCATCCTGCAGCATATGCAGATTCACTTTTGAGCGCCGGGTAAACTGCTGCTCCGTTGGAAGCAGCACGCCGATACCCATTTTCGCAAGTTCATCCTGAATCTGGATAAAATTCATCATCTCGGAATCAAGCGTCGGGATGATCACATCAAGGCGTTCGCGTTCGTGGATATAGCGGATCTTTTCCAGCAGAGCGTTTTTGCCGGATTTCGGATACGGCATGAGATACGCTGCATGCACCAGTTCGCTGTCCAGGATCCCCGGTTCCAGAGCGTCGTATGCCAGACCAATAATTCGCCCCTGCCAGCCGGGATGTTCCTTGAGACACCTCGCCACCGCCACACCCGGTCCTGGAGAATCCACGGCATTCATCCCAGAGATCGCGATATTCATAGCGATTCCCGCACAAGCCCGCACGTTATGAGCTGACCCAGAAAGTCAAACACGTCCTTTTCTGCCGTGTCCTCATCCACGTCGTAGTTCTCGGCGAGGATCCGCTTTATATCGTGGATCTCCTGCCCTTCTTTCAAGGCGTTCATGATCTCAATCCCCGTAGGGTTGGAGGTGAAAATATATCCTGTTGACGGCTCGAAGATAAGCCCGCTCTCGTTGACCGCAAGGTCTTTCAACTTGTGCGTATCCATGGCGTCTCCTTTAGTAACTAAAGAAACAAAAGCTTCTCAATATGGCGGGAAATATTCTCGCGAAGCTCGCCAATTCCGTCAAAAGGTCGAATCCTTGTTTTTAATAAACCGGGATTAGATTTTCTTTGCGTCCTTTGCGAGCTTTGCGAGAGACGCCTTTTGGATATTGCTTTTGTTCCGGTTTGACCGGGTCAGGGACTGACAATGTACCGCCAGATATACGCAACCATACCCGTGGCCCGATAGCCGTTCTTCTGGCAGAAATCGTCCGTTTTCAGACATTCATCGCGCGTAAGTTTCTTGGTCCATACCGCGGCTTCTAGCGTACCATTAATGAATTTTGGATTGATGACAAGCTCAGACATGCCTTTCCCCTGCTTGATCGGAAAGATATGATTCTCCACTTCCGAGCCCGTCGGCGTATATAAGGTTACACCGAGCCACAACCCGGATGCGAGGGCCGAAGTGTTCACCCTGAGTTTCAGCATTCCCGCGGGATCCTTGCTGATCTCATAACCAAGCGAATAACTTTTCTCCTCGGCCACCACCGGGGCTGTCGCTAAAACCAGACATGCCATGGCCAGTATCCCTGCCAGTACGATTCTTTTCATTATTGCCTCCTTAAAATTGGAATGTCATTCCCAAGGTTCCATAGGTAGCGCGATAGCGGTCCGCGATATCCTTGTCGTTGTACCATTCCCTGGTCACGTCGCCATACACCGTTATAGAAGAAGAGAGGTTATAGACAACGGTCAAACCAGCGCTCCCTGTCTGCACATCCGGCATGCTGTACGCTGTTTGAAGATCGGGGTCATAAGCATAGATCCTCTGTCCGAGCATACCATAGAGAGAGAAGCTCAATTCTCGCGGCAGGGCATACCAGGTGAACCGTTCTTCGAGCGCATATACACGTTCACTGTTCTGCGCCTGCTTGGTGACGGTAATATAATACAGCCTGGTTTGCGACCACGCCCAGTCCTGGAACAGGGAAGAACCGCTGGTGAGCGTTACCTGGTTCGCGCTCGAGCCAACGTATGAAGTTTGGGCATACCCCGCATCAAAGTAATGTCGTAAATCGGGCGATTTATAGATGATCGCCGCATAAGGTATCAGTGCTTTGTCCGAGGTGCTGTCACTGCTTTTCATGGACAATACGCTTATGACGCCGCCGATAAAATCGCCTTCCTCTGTTTTCGGCGTCCAGAACATAGTAACGCCGAGGTTCGTCCCGGTGATATCGTCCAACTGCGCTTTGCGTTTGAGAACATAAGTGTTGAGCTTTACTCCGGCGCCATAATCATCATCGGGAACATACGATATCCGCAGTATTTCCGATGTGATGCGGGCGCGTTGAACACTGTTTGCGTACGAGCCGTAGGTCCCCTGTGCGGAAACAGCGATTGGTTCTTCCCGGGGTTCCGCAATAACCACTGCGGGCATCATCACCAGAAACACAAAAGAAGAACGTATCCATGTTGTTATCATATATTATATAGAATATCTCCGAATCTTAATAATCAAGCATAGCATCAGTTACATGATCGTTTCAACTTGAGACGCGCCAAAACTGAAAAGGTTAAAATGCGTTAACTTTTTCTACTGGGAGGGGAAAAACATGCGAGGGATTCCAGGTGAACGATGATGATCGGGCTGGTCGTTACTTGCCGATCTTTTTGAGTTTATCTTTGGCGAGCTCCGCTTCCTTGGTTCCCGGGTATTCTTTGATGACCTTGTTGAAGTATTCCTTGGCCTTGACGTTGCTTTTTTCGTTCATATAGGAGAGCCCGATTTTGAGCTTTGCCCCGGGAATCTTGTCGCTTTTCGGATAGACCTTGATGATCTTATTGAAAGCCTCAACAGCCTTGCTGAAATCTTTCTTTGAATAGAAACATTCACCTATCCAATACTGGGCCTTGTCCGCCTGGCTCGTGTCCGGGAACTGGGTCAGATAATTTTGGAACCCGGCGAGGGCAAGGTCAAAGTTGCCGCTGTTGAAATCGTTCATGGCCTGGCGGTAGGCTTCGGTGGGGTCGATGGTCTTCGGTGCGGCCGCTTGTTTTTCCTTTTCAACAGCGGTCCCGGTCGAGGCCGTGACAACCGCTCCGGGTGCGGATGCGGCGACTACAAGAGCCTTTACCCGTGTCTCAAGTTCATCGATCTTTGCCGAAAGCTCGGATATTTTGAAACTTTTGTCATCGAGCTTTTGCGCCAGTTCTGTGATGCGAAAATTGTTTTCTTCGATCTTGCCCTGGAGTATCTGGATATCCGTGGTCAGCTGGTCGGACTTGGCGCCGTAATCGGCCATTACCTTCTGGGCATCAAGCGTCCCCTTGATGTTCGCGTCAAGCATGTCGAGTCGCTTATGCAACTCCGGGATCCGTGATTTAACCGCTTTGACGGACTCCCGCAATTCGGTCATCTCCGACCGTGTTTTCACCAGCTCGGCCTGGGGCACACACGCCGCAAGGAGCATAAAGAAAACCAAGAAAATGATGCTGCTCAACATGCTCGTTCTTTTTGAAGTCCGTGTGCCCATATCACCCCTGGATCAGCAAAACAGCAGGGACACTGCCAGCCTTCGCTGATTGATGTCCCTGCTCCTCGCATACCATCAACGTGTCTAGTCAGCCACCAGGTCGTCTTTTCTGTTCTTTTGCCAGCAGGCTTCGTTGCTCTCGGTGCAAACCTGTTTTTCTTTGCCGTAACTGATGAGAGATATCCTTTTAGCGGAAATGCCCAGGTCGGTCAGGTATTTCTTGGCGCTCGCCGCACGTCGCTGTCCAAGCGCCTGGTTGTATTCCTTGGTCCCGCGTTCGTCGCAGTTGCCCTCGATCCTGACTTTCACTCCGGGATTGGCCTTCAACCAGTCGGCGTTCGCCTTCATGATGGATTTTGCATCGTCGCGAATGAATGCGCGGTCGAAATCAAAATATATGGACTGCAGGCCTTTTGCTGCCGCGGCGGCAGCGCGTTCCTTGGCCTCATCTTGCACAGGTTCGACCTTCGGCTCTTCCTTCACGGGTTCGGCTTTCGGCTCTTCCGGCGCCGGCTCCGTCTTCGGCTCTTCCTTCGCAGGCTCGGCCTTCATTTCTTCTTTCGGAGGTTCTGTTTCCGAGGACATCTCCGCTTTCTTGGCGCAACCCCACATCATGAACATGCTCACTACCAAAATAATCGTTATGTTTAAAACTCTCCCGCTCTTCATGCATTCCTCCCTATAACTCATTGTGGTCGACCGTAAACACGGCGAAGCAACAACGAAGATGTGTTTGAAAACATGCTGATGCACTCATTGAAACCAAAGATAACACACAAAAAAATAGTTGTCAATGCAAATACAAAGGCCCGATTCACGGGAATCGGGCCTTTGCGGATTTAAGTTAGAACAGAATCAGGTCAGTTCGTCGTGATCGTGGATGCATCGATCTGGACTTGTTTCTCATAGGTAAAACCCAGCGAAAGCCTGTCGTCAGGAGGCGCAAACCAGATATAATTTTCACCCTGCATCAAATCCAGGCGATAGGCTCCGCTGGCATCCGCAGTATCACCCGAGCCGCTCGATGAGACATTGGCGTTATCCACGCTTCTGCCACGACTGTCCGTAACGCGGCCTTCTACTCTAAACCGCGTCAGGTTCTGGGTCACCGTTGGTGTGGATGCGCTGACCACAAGGCCTCTTGTTATTCCGCCGCCAGCCTGAAGATCATAGGTGCCGTAAGGAACGGCAATGGAATAGACACCCATTGAAGTGGTCTGTGTACTCGTCAAATTCGAATAGGTGCCATTGATGGGCTGCGCATCACGAACATATACCCAGAGGTTGGCAAGATTGGTTTCATCCTCGTGCCGTATTCTGCCTGTGATGACTCCCCCTTTGGTCACACTGATATCCTGGCCTGTCAATGACGTGGTTACGTTGACAACACGTTTCGCAGAATCCGGGAAACCATCGACATTGACTGCGGACAACGTATAACTGCCTTCAAACAGTTTTATCGTATACGAACCGCTCGACACGATCGCGGGAGCTGCCATTGTGTCTGCTGTTCCAAGGATTTTTTCGTACGCATCACCGGTTGCCGAGGCACTTGCCAATACGAAGATATCAGCATCCGAGGAGGACAGCGTGCCTGTCGATGGCTTGACCGCACCGCCTACGTTGTATTTAGTCAGGATCGCGGTCATGGTGGGTGTGGCGGTATATGACAGAACAGCTTCATTCGTATTATAGGACCCGTTATTCTTTTCAACGACCGCCACAACATCGGAAATGTTTCCGGTAAGAACAGTCGCGACACCCTGGGCATTGAAGCCGACCGATCCGATGAACATCAGGGAAGATTTGTCATAGACGGAAAGGGTGTAGGAAGCCGGCGAACTTATGACGGTCGTAGTTGTGTCTTCCTTCAGGGAAAGGGAAATCTGATTGCCGCCGCTGGTCAGGTTGACATTTATGTTATTAACGACCCCTTCCCCCGGGGAATAGATGCGCGAAGATGCCGGAGTGATATACGGCGCGAGTCCTGAGCCTTTCGCAACAATGACCGCCCGATAATATCCTTTAAATAGTTCCGTGGACATGGTGGTAGTTGTCGTCGTTACGGTGGATGTCAGCAGCGTGCTCAGGAAGAATGCAGAGGGATCCAACTGCCGTGCATCGGTTCCCCAGTTAAGCACACCCGCGGCATCGCACTGGTAAATTGAAATGTCCACCTGGGTCATGGTAGATGCGGACTTGATCGTCCAGTTCTGTTGCGCAGCCTGATACACGATTTCGTCATCCTGTGTTACTGTCAGGGTATCGTTCAGGCTTCCTACAACCTGTTTGCCGGTGGTCCCTGTTACACGCGAAATATAAAGAGGGTAAGCTCCGACAGGCAGGACCGTTGAAGTAAAACCGCTGGTATCTGTGCTTAAATTTTTTATGGGGCCGAAAACAGTATTCCCAATCGATGTGTCCACTCTCTCATCAATGCTGACAGCAGTACTCTTATTGATATAATCACCGTTCGCGCGCTGAAGAGTAATGGATATCGCGGGCGCGATTTCCAGCGTACGGTAAAAAACGCCGCGCAGACCAGGCGCACGTTGCGGGGCCGTTGCAGAATCGTCGCTACTACTGCTGCTGCTGCTTCCGCAGCCAGACAACAACGTGAGCACACTTATTGCGAGTACCATTAAAGACATCATTTTCCGCATCATTCTACCTCCCTGATAATCCCGTAGTTATCCGCCGCTTGACGGACCATCTGCTCGCCCACACCTGCAAGTTTCACGATGAGGTAAAAGTGTAACAAATTTTTTCGGTTTGTGTCAAGAATTATGTAAATTTTTACGTTGTAAGCGGTTTGTCCGGTTTGCAATAATATGTATACCTGACCCGTCCATCATAACGCTCACGCTCATTCACATCGCTCAGGGATCGTAAAAAAGAACGACGACCCTTTGCCAGGCTCGGATTCGACCCATATGCGGCCGCCATGACGTTCGACAATTTTTTTGCACACCGCCAGACCGATACCGGTTCCGGAGTATTTATCTTTTTTATGGAGTCGCTGAAAGATCTGAAAGATCTGTTCGTAATACCGCCGGTCGAACCCGATCCCGTTGTCCGAAATGGTGAAAAGCCAGCCGTAGGTAACTTCTTCGTGCTGCGTGCTGCGTGCTGAGCGCCCAGGCGAGTCATCGATCCGCTGCGCAGCAATATGGATGCGCGGCTCACCGTCTCCCCGGTACTTAATGGCATTCCCGATAAGGTTCTGAAACAGCTGGATGAACTGCGTCTCATCCCCCATCACGTCAGGAAGATCGTCCGAAGTGATCACTGCGCCGCTCTCTTCAACAGCCTTCCGGAGATTGGACAATGCATGGTTCAGTATGTCGTTGCTGACCAGGGGCTCAAACGGCCTGCCTTTGGTCGTGATCCGCGCATATGCCAGCAGATCGTTGATCAGCCTCTCCATGCGGAGCGTTCCTTCGAAAATATACGTAAGGAACCCGCGGCCGCGGGCATCCAGAGTTTCGCCATACTTTTCCTGGAGCACCTCCGCAAAACCTCCGATGGAAAGCAGCGGGTCCTTGAGATCGTGGGAAACAATGGAAGCGAACTGGTCAAGCTCGATATTCGAACGTTCAAGCTCCGCGGTTTTTTTCGCGAGCTGCTCCTCCGCCGTTTTGCGCTCGGTTATATCATGCAGTGTTTCAAGGACAACGCTCAGCGTCCCTTTACTGGTGTAGAGGGGAACGGCATCAAAAACGATATAGCGTTTTCTGCCGTTCAGGTGCGAATACCACCCTTCAGCCTGCAGACCGTTCACATTCAGGAATGACCGCGAATAGCTGGCATACAACATGGACAGCTTGTCAAAATTATTATCTATGATAATGTCAGCAAGGGTCTGGCGCGGTTGATCATAGAACGGCTTCCAGTGATCGTTCGTTCCGATCATTTTATCGGCCGGTATTCCCGTAAGCCCCTCGCAAGCCTTGTTCCAGAGAAGGACCCGATGCTGCGGATCCACGACAAAGGTCGCTACCGCGGATTTTTCCATAAGGTCGTCCACAAAACGTTTCTGTTCCCGCAGGGACTCCTCCGCCCGCCTGCGTTCGGTGATGTCCTCTCCCGATCCGAGCGTTGACACCACCCTACCTGCATCGTCTTTCAGCAGCGTGTTATGCCATGCAATGATTTTTTCCTCTCCGCCCTTCGTCAGGACCGGATTCTCAAAATACTCGACCGGATCTATGTCACCGGCCACCAGCTGGTTGAATACTTCTTTTATTTCGCCGGCAATCCGTTGCGGGATAAACATATCAAACCAGTTTTGGCCGACCACCTCCTCCTCGGTGTACCCGAGAATTTCGCAGCCTTTCCTGTTGATAAGGATGACCCGTTGATCCGCGTTGATGATCACGATCAGTGCCCGTGCCACATCGAGATAGTTTTGCGCCCGGTCCCGTTCCTCCCTCAGGCGGCGTTCGCTGTTCTTCAGATTGCGGAAGAGAAGATCGAATGGCTTCACCAGGCCCGTCTCGACGAGCGCCTTGTAAATGAGAAACGAGGAGATGATCTTCAAAATATGCCCGGCCACGGGAAGCGCACCCTGTTCCGCATGAACGGTAAATGTCGCCTCTGACACCGTTGCAAGGACAAAGTACATGACCAGGAACCGCAGCACCCGTTTGTCAAAGGAAGAGCGTCTCCAAAGCAGCAGGACCATGCCTGTCAACAGAGCAAGCGAGATGACATATTCGCTCACAATTTTAAAGAGCGTTTCTCCACCGCCCTCACTCAGGCAATCGGGGAACACCTGCCAGGACAGCAGGCAGAAGAGCACCAGCACGGTTACGATCGACCATGCGGCGAGAACGTGGTTGCGCTTCAAGTTCCGGCCAAGAACAAATGGCGCGATGCAAAGAGAGGCAGCCTGAAAATAGCGCGCGGCTATCCAGAACTGCTGCGACAGATTTTCCCCGTATCCGGGGAACATGCCCAGCTTCCCGTACGATAATGTATGCAGCATATCGAGGATTGCGACGAACAGGAAGGAAATGCCGGTGAACAGAAGATAGTTGTTGTCAATGAACCTGCGGGCGTTCCAGGCGAGCATGAAGATGCCGCAGCCGACGACAATACTGAAGATCTCGACCAGGCTGTGGAAGAGCGCATAGTTGTAGGTGCCGGCCTTATACAGGCCAAGCAGGACCACGGAAGTGTAGACAAGAGGGAGAAAAGCGCGGGAGGCACTGGATGATGATGGCATGTTCTTCCCTCGTTAATGGTTGTTGGTTCGCAGCCGGCGATCCGCAAACGTCGCGATAATCTGCGATGGTCGATCGGCCGGCATTTTACCGCGGAACCGTCGTCGGGTCAAGAACAAGAAGGCATGCCAGTCCGGTGGTGGTGGCCATTTTTTTTGCGGCGCTGCATCCCCGACCGGGGAGAAAGGGATTATCCTCAACAGGACATGTAGTTGATGCGGTAGTCGTGTTTGGTAAAAGCGTGCTTCAACTCCAGCTTTTCCTCGGGCGACAGATAGAGATACAGGGAGATGATCTTATCCGCGGACCGTTCCGCGGTGCAGTTGTACCGATACAGGTCGTTCTGGATGTTCGCGGGAATGCTGGTCTCGCTCAGTACCTGTTTAAGATCTCCCCTATCGCACAGGAGAGTATGCAGAAAACCGTTTTCCCTGCCGAAGTATGCGGCAACGCCATCCTTATTGAGAATAAACGTTGCCGGACCGCAGCCGCCAAGAAACAGCGCCAACGCAATGGTCCAGATCGCTGCGTGTGTTCTCGTCATGGTTCATTTCTCCTTCAGCAGATCCGTGATCATGTTCTGGATCACCCGGGAATCGAAATCCTGACTTCCGGGGATCTTTCTGATGATGAATCCGTCCCGGTTGATAAGAATACTGGAAGGAAGCCTGACGATCGTATAGCTTCCAACAAAGACAGCGCCCGTATGGTCCAAAAGCACTGGATACTGCATGGGTGTCGTCTTCAGCAATTTTTCAATGGGTTTCCATTCCCGGTCAATGGATATGCCGAGTACGACCAGGCCTTGATCCTTGTATTTTTCGATGGCGCTGTTCAGCGAGGGTATTTCCTCGACACACTCTTTGCACCACGTTGCCCAGAAATTTAGCAGCACCACCTTTCCGCGATAATCGGAAAGTTTATGCAACGCCCCCGTGCTGTCTGCCAGTTCGAAATCCGCTGCTTTTTCATACTGCGTTGCCGCAGCCGCATACACGGATGAATTGCATGCCAAACAAAGTGAGATCGCCAGAACAAGAGCAACCATTTTCTTATGTCCATGGACATTAGTGTATTGTTTCATACGTTACTATACCATACCAGGTGATCTGCAGCTGTTCAACCTCAGAAAGCGTCATGCGTGATGCGGCTCTCCGATGATCTGCTCCATCACATCCTTCAGCTCGTCCACAGAATGAACAACCTGATAACAAACGTTCCCTGCGCACGGCAGCACCCTGCCGTTATCTTCTCCATACAAGATCGCGGTATAGGGCGAGGTTATTGCCCGGGCGGCCGTTGCGAGATCACCCGAGGGCTCCGCCTCCACCGTGAGGGTAAGCAGAGAAGTGAACGCCTGCAATGCCGCAAAATACGATCCGGCGTGCACACCCATTTCCCCTGCGGATCCGACAAAGAACTGCAGTGTTTTTTCTGCTGCCGCGCGATATGATGCATTGCCGGTTATTGCGGCAAGTCGTATCAGAAGCAGGCTTGCCACCGCATTGGGAGACTGATGCGGAGTATCCTCTATGTGTTTTAGTCTCGTGCCGAGCACATCCTGTTCCGTGTCAAAGAATCCGCCCTCCTCGTCCTGAAACTTTTGCATGCAGGCTGTCATGATCTCTTCAGCACGGACAAGATATCCCTTTTCACCGCTCGTTTCGTATGCCGCAACAAGCGCTTCGGCGAGAAAAACATAGTCATCGAGCACAGCGACAACCGCATCGGTATGATACAGGATGCCGTTCTTCAGCCGTTCCCGCAGGACCCGGTCCAGGCTCTTAAGAGCAAAATCCCGCAACCACGGATCGTGGAGACTGCGGAAAGCGCGCAAAAACGACGTAATGAACATACCGTTCAGCGACGTATACAGAGTTTTATCGATGAACGGCGGAGTTCGCATGTTGCGCTGCCTGAGCAGTTTGCTGTTACCTGATTCGATAACGCGCTCCACGTCCTCCCTGCTCATACTGAGGTCCTGTGCAATCTCGCGCGGTTCACGGGCCAGTGCGAGCACCCGTTTGTTCCGGTCATGATGCATGATACCCTGCTCATGAAACCAGTGGCGGGAAAGAATGCGATACTCCTCCTCGGACAGGGCGGACCGAAGTTCGGCCTCCGTCCAGGTAAAATAGCCGCCTTCGTCTTCCGGCGTCACATCAGCGTCCTGGCTGGAATAAAATCCGCCGGCGGGATCCGAGAGCACCTCGTGCACAAACGTGATGATGCCCCGTGCTACCGAACGGTAGTGTTCATCTCCGAACAGCGCATACGCATCAACATAATTTCTCAGAAGCAATGCGTTGTCATCCGCCATTTTTTCAAAATGCGGCACAATCCACGACTCGTCCACGGAATACCTGTGGAATCCGCCCTGAAGCTGGTCATGGAATCCTCCCCTCGCCATGGCAGTCAGCGTTTTTCTCACCGCCAGTTCGACGAAGTGGCCCTCCGTCGTACGTGCTGCGTTGTGAAGGAGAAATTCGATAGCGCCGGGCATGGGGAATTTGGGGGCATGGCCGAAGCCGCCGTTCTGCGGATCATAGGACGACAGGACAGAAGCCACTGCGTCGGGGATCGCCCCGAACCGGAGGGTCCCGGGCTCTGGAGCATCCGGTCTGAGAGCTTCCATGATGCGCCCCGCATACTCATCCGCGTCGGCTCGCCTGGCCTGATAGAAATCATGCACGGACCTGAGTACCTTGCCGAATCCCGGCCTGCCCTGCCTGTCCTCGGGAGGAAAGTACGTACCGCCGAAAAAAGGCTTCTTTTCCGGAGTTAAAAAAACGGAAAGCGGCCAGCCGCTTCCTCCGCCCATGGCGGCGACTGCCTGCTGGTATCTGCGGTCGATGTCGGGCCGTTCATCGCGGTCAAGTTTGATACTGATGAACAGCTCGTTCAGAAGAGCGGCGACCCCGGCATCTTCAAAACTCTCCCTGGCCATGACGTGGCACCAGTGACACCACACCGCACCCGTGCTCAGGAACACGGGTTTGTTCTCGTGACGCGCTTTTTCGAAGGCTTCTTCCGACCAGGGATACCAGTCGATCCGCTGTCCGGCCGCATGTTGGAGATAAGGAGATCGTTCGTTTGTTAATCTATTCATGAGTGTTCCCGGTCATGTATTAATACGTTTTCGGGTCCTCGGGAGGCAGCAGACCCTCGTTAAACGGCAATATTTCCAACTCACGCAACACCCGTTCCACACTGGCAAGTAATGGTCGATAATCAAAATCCGGCAACTCCTCGTTAAGCGCCCGTTCCGTTAGCCGGTCAAATTCCACGAAATCAAATGTTCCATCCAGCACACCTGCGCGCACAAGAGCGGTATAATGTTTTTTCGATTCGTTGATATTTTCTCCCGCTTTGACCTTGAGCGCCGCCCTGTGCTCCGCCACAGCGGTGTACGATTCCATGGCGGCTTCAACGGCATCATAGAGCGTAACAATGCCCGCGGAAATCTTACCCTGCGCCAGTCTTCTTTTGCCGCCGCGGAGATGAAGTCGTGCGCGCTGGAGCGGACCCTTCAACGGACCAAGTGCGTTTTCATCCATAAGTCCTGCATGCGGCATAGCGTATCACTCCCGGGGTTGTTGATTAAAAACTGAACCTGTCCTGTAATTCAAAACGCACCCTAAAGGGTGCGGCTACAGGTAATAAACAGCGTGCAGTACAATAAGGTAGCCGCAGGCTATAGCCTGCGCAATCAGTCTTAATAGTATTGTGCTACTTCAAGTATAACACAGGGCACGAACGCGGCATGTTCGCTGAAGAGAGAAGTGCGGGATTAAGAATGGCTGAATTTGAGAGCTTACAATTGCTCCAGATCGGAATAGAGGCTGTACCCCCCCCTCCCGGTTTCCTTGACGCGATACATGGCCGCATCGGCCTTATTGACGAGCGTTTCCACGTCATCGCCGTCAAGCGGATACAGGCTGATGCCGATGCTGGCGCTGATGGAACACGCATGCCCCTTGAGATGGAACGGTTCCGACAACGCCTTCGTGATCTTCTGGGCAACCACGACCGCGTCCTGGGCGACAGCGATCCTGCCGCAGATACCGATAAACTCGTCGCCTCCCATGCGGGCCACCGTATCCGCCTTCCGGGTGCACACGGTCATCCGCTGTCCCGCCTCCTTGAGCAGCATATCGCCGATCTCGTGCCCGAGGGTGTCGTTGATGTGCTTGAAACGGTCAAGATCCATGTACAGGAGCGCAAGGATGTACTGGTTCCGCTTTGCCAGGGCAAGGAGCTGGCCCATGCGGTCAAAAAAGAGCGTGCGGTTCGGGAGCCCGGTGAGCATGTCATAGAGCGCCATGCGTTCCAACCGCTCTTTTGTCAGTTTTTCCTCGGTGACGTCGCGAAAAATGACCTGGACCGCCTGTTTGCCCCCGTACGGGAACGCGACCCCGGCGACCTGCACATCGATCTCTTCACCATCAAGACGGATGAACTTTTCCTCCATCCAGGGAACGCTGTTTCCCAGCGCCATCATCTGGCGCATGCGTCCATGCACGATCTCGCGAAAATCCGGGTGAATAATGTCGACGATGGGTTTGCCGATAAGCTCATCAGGTTTTCGCGCCCCGAAGATCCGCGCTCCGGAGGGGTTCATAAAAATGAATTTTCCGTCGGTATGAATGGCGATGCCATCCGGAGAAAGCTCGACGAGCCGCCGGTAGCGCTCCTCGCTCTCCTGGATCGCCTCGGTCATTTGCTGGCGCTCCTTGATAAGTTCCTGCTGATACAGCACCCGGTCGATCACGACCGGCAGCAGTTCCAGATACTTCATTTCCACATCTTTTACCAGGTAGTCGGCGGCCCCCAGCTTGAGCGCTTCAACCGCGACCTCTTCGCTTCCTTCCCCCGTGACCATGATGATCGGCGGACAGACGGTCTTCCCGGAAAGCGCGCGGATGACATCGGTCCCCCCGCAGAACGGCATGTTGTAGTCGACCAGAAGCAGATCGTATGCATTCGCCGCGACCATGCTGATCCCCACTTCACCGTCCGACGCGACATCAACATCGTATCCCTTGCGCTGAAGGCTCTTCTGCAGGAGGCGGGAGAGGCCCGGGTCGTCCTCCATGGCAAGAATCCGGGTAATTCTGACTGAGGTCATAATGCTGATGACTCCTTTTCAGGCACGTTGATGACACAGAAAAACGCGCCGAGCAAGCGGATCGTATCGCAAAACCGCTCATATTCAACCGGCTTGGTCACATACAGGTTGCATCCCATCTCATAGCACTGCGCCACTTCACCTGGATTGTCCGATGTGGAGAGAACGACAATGGGGATCTGCCGGGTCCGCTCGTCCTTTTTCAGCATCCTGAGCACCTGGTATCCGTCGAGGACAGGCAGGTTCAGATCGAGGATCATCAGGGGTTCGCGAACAGAAGTTCCCTCAACATCCCCCCCCTGGAGGAAGTCAACCGCCTGCTGTCCGTCGCCGAGCCTGATGATCTCGCTTTCACATCCGCCTCGTCGCAGGTTTTTTTCTATCAGGTGTGCGTGCCCGGGATCATCCTCTACCAGAAGGATAGTCATGTGCCTGCCGCTGCTGCGATCCCGTTCCTCGCGTGTTTTCATTGCCTCCCGCGTCGTCATTTCCCCACCCCCCCATCCATCACCACATTGGCAAGGGTGACGGCAAGCTCTCGCAGTTTATACGGTTTAACGATCGCCCCCCGGAAGCCGTTGTCCTCGAAATCTCGCATGACCGGGTCCTGGGAATATCCGTTTGATACGAGCGCCTTGACCTTCGGGTCGAGTTCGCGGATCCGTTTCAGCGCATCGACACCGCCCATGCCGCCGGACACGGTCAGGTCGAGGATCACGGCATCAAAGGGAGAACCAGCGTGCAGCGCTTCCTGAAACCGCGCTATGGCCGCCTCACCGTCCTGCGCGGCAACCACCGCATAGCCGAGTTGCTCGAGCATCTCACGCGCCACATCCAGGACGGTCCGGTCGTCATCCATGATGAGGATCCTGCCGCTGCCGTGCACCAGCACCGGCGGGCCCTCCTCGGTTACCGGCCGGGGAAATGCGGGAAGATAGATATGCAGCACGGTTCCCGCACCCACCTGAGATTCGATGGTGATCATCCCTTCATGGTTCTTAACGATGGAATAGCAGATGGCGAGACCGAGCCCCATCCCCTTCTGGCTTCCCATCTCCTTGTTCGAAAAATAGGGGTCGAAGACCTTTGACAAATTCTCCTCGGGAATGCCGACGCCGCAGTCCTGAATCGAAATACGCACATAGTTCCCCGGGGTGAGCGGGGCCGCCTGCTGAGGAGGCAGTTCAACGTTCCGGGCGGTGACCGCGATGGTGCCGCCATCCGGCATCGCCTCCTGGGCGTTCAAGACAATGGCGTTCACGGCTTGATAAAGCTGTCCCTCGTCCGCGTTAACCATCCACAGGTCGCGGTCCAGGGAGAACTCGCTCCGGATGCGCGAGCCGCTGAGCGACAAATGGACCGTGTCCTTGATGAGATCGGAGAGAACAAGCGCTTTCTTGCGCGGCAGGCCTCCCGAGGAAAACGTGATCAGGTGGTTTGTCAGCACGCTGGCGCGCTGAGAGATTTTTTCCGCCTTGTCCAGGATGGAGAAGATCCTGTCCTCGGGCGTTACCAGCATCTTTGCCAGAGAGATATTTCCCATGATCGAGGTCAGCAGATTGTTAAAATCGTGGGCAATGCCGCCGGCGAGAACGCCGATCGACTCAAGCTTCTGCGCCTTGATAAGCTCCACTTCCATTTTTTTGTGCTCGGAGACGAGCCGCTGTTCGTGGAGCACCTGCTGAAGAACAATCGGGAGCAATTCGAGGTATCCCTGTTCAACGTCCTTGACCAGGTAATCGGAAGCGCCGAGCTTCAACGCCTCCACCGCGACGCTTTCGTTTCCAACGCCGGTCACCATGATCGTCGGCACAAGCCTCTTCTGCGATGACAGGGTGCGGATCACATCGAGACCGCCGAGAACCGGCATGTTGTAGTCAACGATCATGACATCGTACATGTTCCCGGCCAGCAGGGCGAGGCCTTTCTCTCCATCCGCGGCAAGGTCCACCCGGTACCCGTCCCGCTCAAGCCTTTTTTGCAAAAGCCGGGCAAGGCCCAGGTCATCTTCCATATAGAGTATGCGTATTGTTTCTTTTTCCATCAGGTCACCTGTTCTTTGCCGGCTTCCGGGGACACCAGCATATCGTTCGCGTCCCCGGCGGCGCTCAAGCCGTCTGGAAGGGCGATGCTGAATAGGGTGCCGACCCCGAGTTCTGATTCACACCAGATCCGTCCTCCCAGGCTCCGCACCAGGGTTTTCACAAAAGCCAGCCCCATGCCTTCGCCCGGCACATCCTGTTTTCCCACGCGCCGGAAGATGTCGAACGCCTTGGGAATGTCGTCCTTCGCCATTCCCCTGCCGTTGTCGCGGATCCGGTACACGATTTCCTGTCCTGCCCGCTCCGCCGAGACCGTTATGACGCCGGGCCGGCCGGGTTCGAGGTATTTGACGGCATTTTCCAGAAGATTGCCGAAAATCTGCTCCAGCGACGTTCTGTCCGCAACGAGATCGGGCATATCACCCACGCTGACCGTTATGTTCCGCACCTCGACCTGATGGGCCAGGGATTTCAAGACCTCACTGATCAGGTCAGCCGCGCATACCGGTTCCGGATTCTGCCGGTGCCGCCCGGCGCGCGACAGCTTCAGGATCGCATTGATAAGCTTGTCCATGCGGCTGACCGAAGACCCGATGAACGCGAGCGACTCCGGAATGTCCTTTTTCAGGACCTCGTTGAATTTCTTCCGGTCCTCCTCCGGGAACTCCGCAAGATATTTGTCGAGCACAGGACCGATCTCCCTGATGCCGCAGATCAGCTCCTCGGAAAAGCCTTTGATGTTGATCAGCGGAGCGCGGAGGTCATGGGAAACGATGTAGGTGAAGTTCTTGAGTTCTTCGTTGATCTCCTGAAGTTCCTCGGAATATTTTTTCAGTTTTTCCTCGGCGATCTTGCGTTCGGTGATGTCCTGCGCCATGCAGACGCACCCCTGGACCCCACCGTCGGCGCTGCGCAAAACCGACGCTGAGAACAGGACCGGGATGGCTTTGCCGCTCCTTGCACGATACACTTTCTCTACCGCACTGATGGTATTGTTCTTCAAGACATTCACCAGGGACGGGACTTCCGCACCGGGCTCCTGCTGCAGCACACGGTCGAACGACTGGCCCAACAGTTCCCTGTCATCATACCCCAGAAGCAGACATGCCGCCACATTCACACGGGTGATGCTCCCCTCCGGCGACAGAATGATGAGCGTGTCCTTCATGCTCTCGAAAATGTCATCCACATAATTCCTGGAGACGGTCGTCTTTTCCAGGTCCTCCGCCATCCGGTTGAAGCTTTCCACCAGCATCCGCACCTCGCCGGAGGCCTTCTCCGGCACCCGAATAGCCAGATTACCTCGCGCCAAACCGGTTGCCGCCCGGGCGAGTTCAATGATCGGGCGGGAGAAGTACGTTGAAAGGACATACGCCAGGAGCGAGATGATTGCCAGGGAAAGAATAAATACCAGGGAAAAGAACCGCAGCACGGAGCGGGTGTCCTTCAGCAGAAGGTTCGTGGGAATGCAGATGGCCAGCCTGAGCAGCGGACGCCCCGGGACCAGGGTAAAGTCGTGGTACAAAAGCATTCCTTCGCGCAGCATGCGTAACTTCGGTTCCTGCTGAACCTCCTGCGAAAGATATGGGCGGGGATCGAACCGGAACGTGTCATCACCCGGACGCTTCACCACCTGCCCATCGGGAGCAAAAGCCCAGAGGGGGTTGGCGTCAAAGATCCGGATGGTATTTAGATATTCAAGAAATGCCTCAAGGCTGTACGTTACGAGCACCGCGCCGCCGAATTTTCCGATGTCCGCATCGGTTTTGTTGATGCCGATGGTGAAAACCGCCTTGCCCGCCCTGTCCCGCGCCGGACTACTGAATGCGATGCTCCCGGGACCGCCCTCCCTGATCCGTTGAAAAAGCGCGTTCCCGCTGATATCGCGATAGTGCCTGATGCGGCCGGACCTGTCCACCTTGACGACCTCATGCCCCCCTGCATCCACGAACGTAACGCTCTCATATCCTTTGATGAATTTCAGCGACCCCAGGAAAAGCCGTTCCAGCGCCCGGGCATTGACCTCTTTTTCGATTGCCGAGGACATCATGAACTCGTCAAGTACAGGATTGGCGGCAAGAATCCGCAGATCGTTCAGCAGCTCTTCCTGCATCTCGAACTGCAAATGATAATCAATGGACTCGAACTGCTGGCGGATGTTCTCGGTCGTCGTCTTCTCGACCGCCTGCCGGTTGAAAATATAAAAAACAGCGGTCAGGATACCGCTGATGGCGATGACCACTCCTAAAAATGAGATCAGGAGGCGGGAAAAGATGGAGAGTCCTGTTTTGTCGTTTCGTTTCATCGATATCATCTAGGTATTAACCGGATCAATCGCTTCATTCCTTTTCCGTCCTACCTGGCAGCGCCAGCGGCCAGCGGATTATCATTAAAATATTCCTCGATGCCCATATCCGTCGTAAGACTGATGCCGAGCGCCTTGGCGCGCTCCCTATTGACCATCAGCGCGCCGCGGGAGGGGGTGCGGGTGGGACAGGTCGCGGGATCGGCCTTCTTTGCAAGAATGTCCCGCGCCATGCTCACGGCTTCGTAGGCCTGTTTATATCCGGAGTCATCGGCTGCGCATAATAAACCCTCTTTCACGAAATGCCCCCGGGTGGCCTCGGGAATCGATATGTTTTTGAAATACCACGCAGCAACCTCTTTGCTCGGGACTGCATTCCCCTCTGCGTCCTTCAATCCGGAAAATTGGACGACGTAAAAAGCATGGACCCGTTTCTGCAGTTCCAAGGCTTTGTTTTTCCATGTGGCGAAATCATTGGTAGCAATGGTATCCACGAGTTTGAACGGCAGGCTTCCCTGCAGGGCGAGATACTCCAGCGATTTGTAATGCGTCCTGCCGGAAACCGTCTCATCGGACAGAATCGCAAAGGTCTTGACCGCCGGCGCAATGGTTCTGAGGAGGTCCAAGGATTCAAGATAGTAACCCGATTGATAGACGCCGGTCACGTTGTGACCCGGCCTCTCCGCAGAATCAACAAGCCCGTATTTTACAGGATTATCATTGAACCCCCAGAATATGACCGGAGTTTTCGTATCGAGGTAGAGCTTGCCGATATACTCTCCGGCCTCGTCGTCTCCGAGAAAAATAAGATCCGGCTGGAACTTTTTCGCGTCCTGGTAGCAGGCCCTGGCCGTATTCTCCAGCTCCAACCGCGACCCTTTTCGTTTTGCGTCCATCCAAAGTTTTTTTACGATGACCCGTGAGGTTTCCACAACATCGTTCCTGGTATAGGCGTCGGCCTGCGCCTGATTGTCGAAATAACCGAATTTCAGCATGGCGGCGCAGAACCCCTTATTGGTGTCCTGGCTCCAGACATACTCCCGATGATAACTGCTCACGATAAGAATCTTTATTTTCCCCGACGACGCGTGTGCGTCACCGGAACCAGCGATGATCAGGCTCAAACAGATACCAATGCATCCCCATGTAATTCTCAACAAAAGTTCATACTCCTTTCGCGCTCTTCGTTACTTGCGATCGTCCTTGAGCGCCGACGCCCCTTTGATAAATTCTTCGATCCCCATAGCAGGGGTGAGGGTAAGGCCCAGAGCTTTAATTCTCTCTCCGTTGACCATCAGCGCCCCCCGTGACGGGGCGCGCGTGGGATAGGTTGCAGGCTTCGCATGCCTGATCAGGATGTCCTGTGCCATGCTGACCGCTTCGTACGCCTGCTTGTAGCCGGAATCATCGGCAGCGCACAACAACCCCTGCTTCACAAACTGGCCCTGGGTGGCCTCGGGGACCCGAATATTCTTCAGATACCATCGGGCCACTTCGTTGCCCGGCACCGGGGCGCCCATATCGTCCTTGAGGGTCGAGTATTGCGCCACGTAAAAGCTGTCGACCCGTTTCTGCAGTTCCAAGGCCCTGGCTTTCCACACGTCATAATCATTTGTCGAGACCGTGGCTATCAGTTTCATCGGAAGCTCCCCCTGACGCGCAAGGAACTCGATCGCCTTCTGATGCGCTCTGCCCGAGGGAGAATCATCCGTAAGCAGTGCGAAGGTCCTTACTCCCGGGACCAGGGTCTTGAGCAGAATAAGACTTTCGAAATAAAAGCCGGATTGATAGACACCCGTCACATTATGCCCCGGCGCGTCAATGGAATCCACCAGACCGTATTTGACCGGGCTGTCATTGAACCCCCAGAAGACCATTGGGATTGCGGTGTCTAGAAACTGGTTGCCGATATAATTGCCTGCCTCATCATCTCCCAGAAAGATCAGGTCGGGTTTGAATGCTTTGATCTCCTGGGTTATTTCCACGGCAGCTTTTTTAAGCTCGGCTTTGGTGGTCTTCCGCTTCGCGTCCATCCAAATTTTTTTTATGACGGCCCGCGAGGTCTCGATCAAATCCTTTTTGCCGAATTCCTCAACCTGCTCCGCATTTTCGATATATCCATACGTCGTCATCGCGGCGCAAAACCCCTTGTGGGTGTCCTGGCTCCAGAGATAATCCCGGCTATAGCTGCTGACCACGATGAAGCGCTTCTTTTCCGCGGCATCAGGAGAAGCGGCTTGGCACCTGATTGACGTCAGGCAAAGCCCGAGCAGTAGCAGCACTATCACGCTCGCTCTCGTGTTCATCATCCCTCCGGCTCACAAATTACCACGCTTCTATAATAGCATGTCACCAGCTGTTCGGTAAAGGAGAATAGGTGCGGACGCGGCATCTGGGTTCGCACTCAGGAAGTGAACCTGATGCCCGGATCTTTCCGTTTGATGCGCTTTCCTGCCGGGACTTCCCGGTCAGGGAGCACCGGGAACGCTGAACGGAACCGTAAAACTGAACAGGGTCCCCTTCCCCGGCTCTGATTCACACCAGATGCGGCCGCCCTGCAAACGGACAAGGGCCTTCACAAAGGCAAGGCCCATGCCCTCACCGGGAATGTTCGGTTTGCCCGCGCGCCGGAATATCTCGAAGATTTTTTGCAGATCCTGGGGATCGATCCCGCGCCCATTGTCACGAACATTGAACACGGTCTCCGTCCCGACCGTTTCAGCGGTCAGTTCCAGCACCCCCGGTCTTCCGGGTTCAAGGTATTTGAGGGCGTTGTCCAGGAGGTTCAGAATGCTCTGCTCCATGACCAGACGGTCTGCGACCACGTCCGGCAGCGGCCCGATGGTCACCGTGATATTGCCCTGCGCGATCTGGTGCGCAAACAGCTCCAGCGTGGTCTGTACCAGCTGTGTCATATTGATCGGCTCGGGTTTAAGCTCTCTCCGTCCGATACGGGAGAGCCGGAGGACCGCATTGACCAGCAGATCGATCCTGGTGGCCGAAGCGTCGATGTAGCGCAGTGCCTCCGGAACCGAATGTTCGAGTGCATCAACAACACGCCTCCTCACGACCTCGTTCTTGCCGGCAAGACCCGCCTGCACGTCGGGGAGAATCGCGTCAAGATCGCGCCGGAGTTCTCCTGAAAAACCCTGAATGTTGACCAGGGGAGCGCGCAGATCATGGGAAATGCTGAAGATGAACGACGTGAGCTCGTCGTTGCTCTCCTTGAGCGAATCAGCCATGGCATTGAACGACGCGGCCAGTTCACCCAGTTCGTCCTGTGATTTGACGAGGATGCGATGGTCCAGGTTGCCGCTGCCGATGATGGTCGTGCCTCGCTGAAGTTCATGGATGGAACTGAGCATGGTGGTGATCATTCGTACGGATACCCAGAACAGGACCGCGGCAATGCAGGTGATCAGGAGAATGCCGAGAAGACCGGCGAAGAACAGGGAGTCGAGAAATTCACGGTGGGCCGTCCCGATCTCCAGGCGGCTTTTTTCGACGATCGCGGCCACTTTTGACAGCAGATCATCATCGATCATCGGCTTCAATTTTGTTTCCATGACCGCATACACCGCGGCGTTGTTTCCTCTGCGCTTGAAACCGATCGCTGAACGCGCACTGCCGAGGACCTTCTGATATTCCTGGTCGAGCTCCGCAATGTCCTTCAGTTGTTCTTCCTCATGCTCCAAGTGAAGGTCGATCTGGACTTGAATGATCTTCCGGCATTCCTTCAGCGCCCGTTCCACGCCTACGCCGGCTTGCTCGAAGACCAGCAGGTTTCGTTCTGTTCCCGTGGTAAGAAACCGCATGAGATCGTTCGTTTGTTTGTTCAACGCCTGAGACAACCGGTCCACGGCCAGAAAATACTGCATGCTCAGCCGCGCGCCCTGGATCTGCCTGAGCTTAGCCATTCCGCCCAGCGGCATGACCCCCAGCCGAAGCATGATGGCGTCGTAGGCGTGAAACATATCGTTGCTTTTGTGTTCCACCACTTCGTCCAGCCGTTGCAGGAAGAAGTCGTCTGAGTACTTCTCCACTTCAAAATCGACGAGTCGCATCGCCTCGTCGATCCGTCCCGCGTCCTTGTGCGCAAATGCGCGATCAACGAACGTGAGAATGCCTCCGTAGGCGTCCTCGATCTTTTCGATTTCAATGCTTTCCTGAAGCTCATCTCCGGTGTATTCATCCGTCGTCAAAAGCATCCGATGGCGCTGAGTGGCCGACTTCAATTTCGGGAAATGGGCTTTAATTTCCGTGGAGAGTTTCGTGAATTCCTGTCTGCGGTTTTCTTCGTGAAAAACGAGGTAATGGACGAGAACATGCATTTGCCGGTAGAATTGAAGGCGAATGTCCCCTGCTTCGTGCAGAAACGTGATGGCGGGATTGATGATTTCCATCTGGCGGGAAATATGCCGGTAGTTCCAGATGACAAAGCCGGCAACCAGGGCGAGGACCACCCCGATGCTGCTTACCATGACGATCAGCCTGCCCCTGATGCTCAAACCCGGCCCCCCACGCTTAGATGGGATAGTATCTCATTTTCCGAATAAAAATCCAGCTAAAAATAGTAGATACCAGGCAGGCGAGGCTGAGGACTGAAGGGTGAAGGGTGAAAAATGATATTTATATGAATGTAGTATAAAGGTGTCGTGAGGCAGGATGAAAGGGTTCCGCGATGATTCGGATGTGATGGTACAATCGAGGTCGAATGGATAGATCCACTGAAAAGACAGGCGCGCCCCTGATGGACTGCGAGCGCGCCTGCATGGTATTTTATTCTACTTGATCACGCCGCAGGCGACCCTTGCACCGCCACCGCCGAGTGGAGCCGGTTGGTCAGCGAAATTGTCACCTCCGGCATGGATCATGAGCGACCTTCCGTTCAGGTCCGTCATCTTCAGCCGTGGAGCAACGACAGCAGTCGTTGCTTTTCCATCGCCGCCGACGGCAAGTGCAGGCAGATCGCCCAAATGTCCCTTGCCCTGGGGACCTTCATGCTTGCCGCTTAAGGCCGGATCATAGTGCCCGCCCGCTGCAAGACCCGGTGTTGGCTTTCCATCCTTAACGCCCGCAGAACAGTCAGGGTTCTGATGTACATGGAAGCCGTGCATGCCCGGAGCAAGACCGTGCAATTGAGGCGTAAATACCAACCCCTGAGGTCCTTCGGAGATCGTGATAGTGCCGATACCATTGCCTACTCCCTGTTCTGTAACCAGGTTCATTTGGACGACTTTATCCGCGGCCGAAACGGGTAAGGTCATACATGCCACCATGAGTACTGCAACCAGCATAATTTCTTTTCGCATATGGTGCCTCCTCTCTTTGAAATGTCCGCACGTAATAATAACCCGTCATTCCTCGTCTCACCACTTCCGTGCGAAATAACGCTTGTCAGATTCTACGATAAATCTAGCGTCATGTCGCTGGCACATAGATCAGAAGAACATTCCCATTGCCAAAGGTCCGTGTTCTTATCAGTCTCAAAGACAGCTTGTTCTTCAGGCCTTCGAACATGGTTTTCCCTCTGCCTATGGCGATCGGATTCAGCAGAATCTGATATTCATCTATCAATCCCTCGCCCGCAAGCTGCACCACGATGCTGCCGCTGCCGAGCACGGTCAGATCCTGCCCCATCCCCTGTTTCAGCCTCCTGACCTCACCCAACAGATCATTCTTCACCAGTCTGGTATTGTTCCAGTCGGCTTTTTGCAGCGTATGCGAAAAGACGATCTTCTCCGACTTGTTCATGCCCGCGGCCACAATAGGGTCCGTCTTGATCGCTTCCGGGGTCGGCCAGAAACCTGCCATAAGTTCGTACGTGGTGCGGCCGAACAGAAGCGTGTTGCCGGAATTCGACGCTGCTTTTGCCAGTTCCTGGAACTCGTCATCCACCGTATGCCAGGAGATATCGCCTCCCTGCCCGGCTATATATCCATCCAGGGTCATCAGGTTAAAAACAGAAAGCCTTCGCATTCCTCTTCCTCCTTCTTGACAGTACGTTTTGTTTTCACTCTAATTATAACAATAAAAAGCTGAAGAAGTATTTCTCTCCAGCCAGTGATCCGACATTTTTTCAGGGTCGTTCGGCGCTTCATACTAAAATGCAATTTCTCGTACTTTAGTTGCTCTTTGCTGGATACGAACCAAATTACGATGCGCTATAATTAAAGCAGGATTAAAATGATCTTTTAAAGAAGGAGGGGCCTACCATGAAAGCCGTTAACTTCAAAGAATTCGGAAAACCGAAGATCGTTCCCAGGGAGTTTTTATGCAGGTCGATCGGCAATGACTGCTCGTGGAAACACCTTGCCAAAACAGAGGAGTTGCTGCTCGATGCTGCGGCACTGCACCTTCGGGACGTCCACAACATCCAGTCGCTCAGTGTCGAGCTTATAGGTAAGATCAAAAGGTCGTTCCTGAACCCGACCTCCGTGTCCGAATATGAATCGGATATCCCGGAATTGAAAGAGTTCCGGTGCCGTGACATCGGCATGGCGTGTTCATGGAAGTATCTTGCGCAAACCGAGGAGCTTATCGTCGACGGCGCAGCGGTCCATGCCCGCGATGTTCACGGGATAAAAGATTTCAGCCCGGAGATGATCGCGAAGGTCAAGAACGCAGTGCACGTTTGGCCGGGAGAAAAGGCCGCCGCATAAAGGCGATGGTACTGCCACGCGTTCAACGCTTGATGGAAGCTGCAGTTCCTCTTGAAATAACAGACATGGCAATGTCTCTTGTCTATTCTGGGTGATCGAGAGGCGATTGAAAGAGTTTCGGTGTGCGGGGTGTGTCAGAGAGAGCTTGACGAAATCGAGGGGAACGGATCCCGGCGCGAAGCACGATCGGTTTACGGTGACCACGCCGGCGAAGTGTAGTTCGCGTCATTCGGTGTGATGCGTTCCACCTCTGTGCCGTCGGCGTTCATGATGTAGATATTGAATTTGCCTTCGCGGCTTGAGCTGAACACGATCTGTCTGCCCGAGGGCGACCACATGGGATTTTCATCGTTGCCCGGCCCGGTCGTAATCTGCCGGAAATCCGATCCGTCGGGATTGATCGTCGCTATCTTGAAAAGCCCACCGGTCTGCGACACAAAGACGATCCGATCGCCGCGCGGGGACCAGTGGGGCGATGCATTGTATTTGCCCTCGAAGGTGATGCGGCGGACATCGGTGCCGTCGACGCTCATAATGTAAATCTGCGGCGTACCCGCTCTGCCCGACGTAAAGGTAAGCTCCCTGCCGTTCGGCGACCAGGCGGGAGACACGTTGTCGTACACGCCGTAGGTAAGGCGCGTCAGGTCGCTCCCTTCCCTGCTCATAGTGTAAATTTCCGCGCTGCCGTCCTTTGACAGGGCCAGGGCCAGGCGCTTTCCGTCAGGCGACCAGGCGGGGGAAATATTCAGGCCCTCGTTGCCCGACAGTTTCCATCGTTTCCCGGTGTCCAGGTCCAGAGCGAACAGGTCCGGGTTGCGGTCCCGGTAGGACACGTAAGCAAGCGTCTTTCCGTCCGTGCTCCAGGCCGGAGACAGACAGATGGAGCGGTCCGCCGTAAGCTTCATCGGGTTCATGCCGTCATAGTCCATAACGTAGAGTTCTTTGCGTTTGGTCTTGTCCGAAACAAATGCGATGCGGGTACGCGCGACCCCCTTCTCGCCGGTATAGCGCGACACGATCTCATCCGCGAAGGTATGCACCATGCGGCGGAACGTATCGTCGTTTCCAAAATATTCTTTGCCCGCGATCCGCAGGCCGGTTGCGGCGTCATACAGCCTGCCGGTCAGGACCAGTTCATTCCCTTTTCTCTGCAGGGACGCCCACACAACGCCGGTAATGCCAAAAGTGCCCGCCCGTTTGATGATGTCTTCCGGCGGTTCGTTTTTTGCGGCGTAGGCGACATCCAGTTTCTTCGCGTCCATGACGTCGAAGATCTGGGAATGGCGCAAATCCTCCTGAAGCACCTCGATCGCGAGACTGCGCAGCGCCGAGGATTGGGCGTCATCGTACACATCAAGCACCGCGATCGGGATTTTCTTCGCCTCTCCCCGGATCACGCCGAGATAGTACTGGGAATGAACAACGGCGGGAGTGGCCGTCAGCACTAGCGCTATGAGTATCGTTATCGCACGTTTCATGTTGTTCATAGAGGGATTTTTTCTGCCATCTTCCCTGACCCGGACAAGCCGGAACTCAATGCAATATCTAAAGGCGTCTCTCGCAAAGTGCGCCAAGAAAAACAGAAGAGGTTTTTTTAACATAGAGACAAAGCTTTGGACTTTCTTTGCGACCTCGCTTAGAAGCGCCTACTTTTGATTGCGGCTTTGCGAGAGACGCCTTTCGCTTCGCTTTTCTAGCTTCAATCTTCCGACATAAGGTCCACCGCAAACACCGCGGACTCCTTGGGAAACTCGTCCGGAAGCGGTGGAAACGGACTTGACGAGAGTATTGCCCGCATCGCCGCCTGGTCAAAATAGAAATTACCGCTCGATTTTTCCAGGTTCGAATCTCCTACTCTCCCTGAACGAAGGAGCCTGAACTGGACCTTCACCTTCATACCTTTCTCACCTGGAGGCGGGTTCCAGTGCTGCTCCACTTTTTCCCGGATGATCGCAAGGTAGGGAGGAAACTTGAAATCCTGCTGTGGCGCTGCTACTGCGACCGCCTCGCTCTTCGCCGCAGGTGCTGCCGGGGCGACTGGCCCGGCAGGATGCTCGGTAACAGCCGTCCCCGGTTTCAGCGGTTCCGCCGTTTCCTTGAGCTGCTTAACCGGTTCGGTTTTCGGCCGGGATAGTTCGGGCAGCGCTATTTTTTTTGCAGGGGCTGTGCTCTTCTTCGGAGCGGCCTTTTTCACTTTCGCCGCTGGTTTGCTTGCCTTTGGCGGTTCTATTTTTTTTGGCACCGCAGGAGCTATTCCCGGCAGGGGCGTAACGATGGGCGGCGCCTCAGTGGGCATGGGGTTCACCAGCGCCACCTGATAGACCGGCGGCAGGATCGCCCTGACCGCGGCATTCATATAGAGAAAGACCGCGGCGAAAAGAATGATGGTGTGGATGAGAAAAGAAAAAAATACCGCTGCAGCAAGTTCCGGACTGGATTGCCCGACCCTCTTCCCGGTGAACAGCTTCATGGTCCGGTCACACCCCCCGATTCGGTCACCATGCCAAGTTTATCGATACCCGCCCGCTTCACGATGTCCATCACCTGCACCACGGCGCCATAGGGAGCATCCTTGTCAGCGCGAAGATAAATATTAATTTGCGGCTTTGATTTGCGAATAGCATCCAGGACGTCCTTGAGCCTGGATATCTCAACGCGTTCCTTTTCGACGAAAAGCTCCTGCGAGCGGGTTACCGTGAGCACAATGCGGTCTTCGGGTTTGATGGTATTCGCCTCGGACTTCGGCAAATTCACATCGAGCCCCCTGCTCATCATGGGCGAGACAATCATATAGAAAAAAAGGATCGTGAGCAGCACATCGATGAGCGGGACCAGGTTCAGTTCCCGTATGATATGACGCTCCCGGCGCTCAAAGCTCATGACTTCCTCCTCAGGAGGTTCCGTTCCATGAAACTGAGGAACTCCATGGAGAACGAATCACAACGGATCGCGATATCGCGAATCTTGTCGGCGAAATAGTTGTAGGCGATCACGGCCGGGATCGCCACGAACAGGCCTGAGATGGTGTTGATCAGGGCGGCCGCAAGTCCGGGAGCAAGCGCCCCGATGTCACCCGCGCCTTTTAAGCCGATGCCGTAAAACGCATCCATGATGCCCCAGACCGTTCCGAACAGTCCCAGAAGCGGACCGACCGTGCCGGTCGTGCCCAGGAACGCCAGGTAGCGTTCCATGTAGACGATCTCATCCTGTGTGGTGATCTTGAGCGAGCGTTCGATCTCCTGGCTGATGAGCGGCCGTTCTTCGTCGGTCACTTTTCCATCGGGAAGGGATTTTACAATGGAATCGGCCTCCCGATAGCCTTCAATAAAGAGCGTAGCGAGGGGACTGTGCTTCTTCGTCTCGGCATGTTTGAGCAGTTCCTCAATATTGTTCTTGCCTTTCCTGAACGCAATCAAAAACGCATGAGACTCCTTCTCCGCTCGTCGCAAAAACTGGTATTTAAGCAGGATCATGGCCCAGGACACGATCGAGAACCCGAGGAGAATAAACACGATCCCCTTGCCGACCCAGCCGGTCTCGCCAAAAAGACCGATCACTCCAAAACTCAACCCGGGCACCGCACTGATTGCGAGCATTGTTACCTCCGAATAAAACAAATTCAAAATTCAAGATTCAAAATTCAAGATTTATGATTAATAATTTAAACTAAAGCACAACCATACTCGTTTGAATTTTGAATCTTTAATCTTGAATTCGACGTTAATAAACGCCGATCACGCTCCCCATTTCCGAAACATCGTACCCGCCCATGCTGACGATCTGTTCACGGAATTCAGTGTCCTCGCGAATGATCCTGAGCAGTGCTTGCAGCATGGGCGTGTCAAAATACTTCTGCGGTATCGCCAGATCGTATCGTTCCTGGGCAACCGGGATGAATTCCAAGTCCAGCGCCTGGGCTGCCGAAAACACTGCAAGACCCGTATCCGCCGCGCCGGACAGGACTGCGGCGGCCACGGCCATGTGGGTAAATTCCTCGTGATGATACCCTTTTACCCTGCCGGGGTCAATCTTCAATTTATTCAGATACAGGTCTGTCAAGAGCCGCGTCCCCGCTCCCGCCTGGCGGTTCACGAACACAACCTCTTCACGCGCGAGATCCTCGAATCCCCGGATCCCTTTGGGGTTGCCTTTGGGCACAAGGAATCCCTGGGTCCGGTATACCAGGTTCACCAGCATGGTCTGCATGTCCGGCAGCAGCTTTTTAATATAGCTGACGTTATAGGTTCCGGTTGCTTCATCAAGCAGGTGCGTGCCGGCGAAATGGGCCTCCCCACGCTTGAGCGCCAGCAGCCCGCCCATGCTGCCGACATGGGCCGAGGAAAGGGTGTAATCCGGATGTCGTTTTTTCAGAAAGTTCGCAAGCACATCAAGAGCATTGTCATGAGACCCGATGCAGACGATCGTGTTCTCAATATCGTGCGATGAACGCAGCAATCCTATTGTCACTTCGTGGCCCGCGGCAATGCCTTCGTTTTGCGCTGGAACGCGCAGGATCCCGTCCGCGCGCACGAGCGACATAAGCGCACCCGCGCCCCGGGTGACCGGGGTGGCGATCAGGGTCCCGGAAACTCTTCCAAGTTTAACGCGGATGAACTCCTCCGAACCGAGCGATGAAGCTACCTGCCTGCTCAGTTTCGCGGTCATGGTGTTTTCGGGAGCGGAGGTCAGTCCCTGGACAACGTGGATGATCGGATTCACAAAAAGCCCAAAGGTCAGCGCCGCGGACACGGGATACCCCGGGATGCCGATGACGGGTTTGCCCTGAATGATGCCGAGGATGACCGGTTTCCCCGGTTTGATAGCAACGCCATGCACGATCACGGTGCCGAGCTCTGCGATCACGTTCACGGTGAAGTCTTCCCTGCCTGCTGATGATCCCGCGTTGACCACAATGATGTCCGAGTTTGCCAAAGCAGCGAGAATGCTGCCCCGCAAGAGACCGGCGTCGTCCTTTACTATATTCGATCGGATCGCGATCGCTCCCAGCTCTGTTGACAGGGCGGCGAGCATTGTAGAATTAAAATCAATGATGTCGCCGGTATGAAGATCGCGGCCGGGTTCTGTCAGCTCTGTTCCCGTGGGGATGATCGTGACCACCGGCCTCGTTCGCACCATGACCGTCGTATGACCGCTCGCAAGCATCGCCGCCATGTCCACAGGACGGATTTTATGATTTTCGGAGATGATAAGTTCGGTTGCGACGATGTCTTCTCCCACCAGCCGCACATGCTGCCACGGCGTTGAAGGTTTCAACAGTTCGATTTCGGTTTCCGAGATACGCTCCACTTCCTCGATCATGATCACGGCATTGAAACCCTCTGGCATCGGGTCGCCGGTATCGATCGGCATCGCCTGCTCCGGCACCCGCAACCTGCGCGGTCGTGTCTCGGAAGCGCCGAACGTGTCGATGAATTTGACGGCAAAACCGTCCATGGCCGCGGAATGGTAGAAAGGCGATGATAGTTTCGCGATCACCGCCTCCGAAGTGACCCGGCCGAGCGCGTCCACGATGGGAATGCGCTCACCCGGAAGCACCGCGCCGAACCCCGTTGCCTTCAGCGCATGATCATATTTCAGGATCGCCTCGGCCAACGGTTCGTTGGAAAGATACTTATTTTGTTTAACGGGCATATGATTTTCTCATTGGTTGCGCCGACTCGAATGAACCTGTGCGATACACTTTCTTACGGTTCGTGGCAGGGCGGGTGACAATTTTGTTTCATGCATCCGGCAAAGGCGGAGATCAGCAGGATATATATCGTGCAGGTTGAACAAAGGCGCATATGGAGTCAAATCCCCGAAAAGAACGAGTATCGAAGACATGACCCCATCGGGATCCGCGCCGTGACCACTCACGTTGCTGTCATGCTATTTCTTTTTAGACTTCGGTTTTTTCACTTCCTTCTTAGCTCCCTGACGCGATTGTGCCATGTGAAATCACCTCCTTCATTCCGGATTCCTTTTCTCTCAGGCTGTACATCACTGCGTTATTTTGTCTCTCCGCCCTCAGAAGGCGGCTCTGAATTCTCCGCAGTCTCCTGTGCGCCTTTTTCAAGTTTGCGCTGTTTCTTTTCCTCGTTCTTTTTTTTCTTAGCTAATTCCTTTTGATGCTTCTGAAAACTGAAATTCGGTCTCGCCAATGAGCAGCTCCTTTTGGTACCGTTATCGCGGCCGGCTGTTAACGCCTGCGTTTATAGTTCTCTCTCCGTCTGATGCGATTATAGTATTTCTCCATTTAAATTCAAGTAATTTCTGACAGGTATATCGCGAAACAGGCGTCATCCGTTGAACAGCCTCACGTCCACCTGCTCACCCGAATCAATCCCGATGGAGTTCATCGGAACGACCACGGTCCCCGCTGCCTTTACCAGCGTACTGATGAGACCCGATGCGCCGAAAATTGGTCGGGCCCAGAGAACACCATCTTTTTGTTCAAGCATCACCCGTACATGGTCCTCCCGTCCGGGGCCGGATGAAATGCTTCTCGCGAGCCTGGCCTGGACGATGCGCGCAGGGGCAACTCCGCCGAGCGCCGGCAGTGCGACCTCTCCCGACATGCGCAACAGAACAGGCTTGACAAAGAGCTCGAAACAAATGGAGACCGCTGCCGGATGCCCCGGAAGTCCGAACACAGGGGTGTTTTTATTCTGCGCATCGATGCAAGCTATGATAAGCGGTTTGCCCGGTTTGATCGAAACGCCGTGCACCAGCACGCCGGGTTTGCCCGCATCGTTGATGACCCGTTCGGTAAGATCTGCAGTCCCGACAGAGCTGCCCCCGGTCACGAGCACCAGTGCGCAATCCTTGATGGCGCCATCAAACGCCGTACGCAATTGATCGTAGTCGTCCGGAATAATTCCTTTTTTGACCGGGATGCCGCCCGTTTGCCGGATGAGGCCTTCGAGATTATAGGAGTTGATGTCACGCACCTGGCCCGGCCCCGGAATGGTGTCGGCGGGAACGATCTCATTGCCGGTATTGATGATCGCGACCCGGGGCTTTTCATAAACCCGGATGCGCATGATGCCCACACCGGCCAGCGCGCCCATGTCCTGAGGCCGCATTCGGTGGCCCGGGCTTAATATGATCTCGCCCTTTTTGATATCATCACCGATCTGGACGACATTCTCCAGAGGAGCAACCGGTTTTACCACTTCAATACTTACGGAATCAACAGGCTGGGTCTGCTCGAACATGACCACGGCATCCGCGCCCGCGGGAAGCGCGCCGCCGGTGGCGATCTTCATGAGTTCGCCCTTGGCGAGAACTCGCGAAGAACAGGCGCCCATCGGAATATCGCCGACCAGGGTGAGAAGCGCGGGCCGGGACTCGGCGGCGCCGAATGTGTCCGCGCTGCGCACGGCATACCCGTCCATGGTGGACCGGTCGAATTCAGGAAGGTCCTGCGGTGAAAGGATTTCTTCCGCCAAAACCCTGCCGAGAACATCGCTGATTGCACATGTTTCCGAATGGAGCAGCGGAGCGCGAACATGCGCTAAAAGCACGTTGAGCGCGTCTTCCCTGGACATGACACCGCTCCTGCCGAGCATGTCTTTAAGGGTCATAGGAATCGCGCCATGTCCGAAGGGACGTTCACGGGGAAGATTGACTGGTTGCCAGGAGGATGGTTCATTATCAGGGTCACTCGGCCTTCGCTTTTGCCTTGATCTTGCGCACATACGAAGCCGCGCGCATGCCGGCAACAGACCCTTCGCCTGCGGCGGCGATGATCTGCATGCCGCCGCACGTGCAATCACCGGCGGCAAACACACCATCGAGGTTCATTCGTTGGTGTTTGTCCACGATCAGACAACCCCGGTCATCGGTCAATCCGCCTGCCTTCAGGATAAGCTGCGAGATGGGTGTCGAGCCCATGGCGATAAATACCCCTTCAAGAGGCAGCACTTGCTCTTCGTTTTGATGGGAAATCTTAAGTCCGGTGACCAGTTCGTCTCCTACAACAGCATGAATCTTGACCACGGGCATGATCTCTACATTCGGTTTGGTCTTAAGCCGGTTCCTTACCGCATCCACAATATCAAGTTCTTTGTGAGGTACGATGGTCACCTTGTCCGCAAGGTCTGCCAGGTGAAGTGCTTCTTCAGCGGCTTCATTGTCCGATCCGACCACAGCCACGTTCCTCCCCTTAAAGAAATTACCGTCGCAGGTGGCGCAGTAGGAAACGCCCTTGCCGAGAAATTCCTTCGCCCCGGGGACCTCGAGTTTTTTTCTGGCAACGCCGATCGATATGATCACCACATGGGATTCATAAACGTCGTCACGGGTGCGCACACGCTTGATCTCGCCCTGCAATTCCATATCTACCACTTCCACCGGATACACGATCGTCGCGCCGAACTTTTCAGCCTGCTTCGCCATGATCTGGGTGAGGTCCATGCCGTTGATGGTCTCATAGCCGGGATAGTTCTCAATATGGGCGATCTTCGCAGTGTAACCGCCGACAAAGTCCTTTTCAAGAACAATGCATTTCTGGCCGGCCCTCCCGAGATAGAGCGCCGCGGTAAGGCCCGCAGGGCCAGATCCAATAATGATTGCGTCATAAAATTGTGCCATGATGTTCCTCCTGTGATGATGATGGTCGTATTTTATCCGAGAGGCGGGAACAAGTCAATCGCAATGAGGACGTCAGCGGCGTGGTGAGGTTACCGCTCACGGTTCTGGTGCATTCCCTGTTGCGCTGCATGACAGACATCGGGTAGTATGCGGTTATCGAGGAGGATGCCATGTCCCGCGAACAATTACGAGAAGCGATTCGAAATGCTGCATCCGGGGATAGGTTGACGTGCGAGAAAGCCCATGCGCTGGCGGAGGAATTACAGGTCACCTTGAACGAGATCGGTGCTCTGTGCAATGAGTTGAAGATCAGAATAGCATCGTGCCAGCTGGGTTGTTTTTAACTGCTACAGCGGCGGTTGTTACGCCTCGGTCTTGGGTTCCGGCATGACCATCTCTTCACTGTAACAGACCACCCGGTTCTTACCCAGCGACTTGGCCTGATACAGCGCCAGGTCCGCTTCGTGGACCAGGGTGGTGATGGATTTTCCGCTGCCGCGGTTCATCACGGAAACACCGAGGCTGACGGTTACTTTGGCCGAGGGATGGGCCACCTTTACCGTGAAGGGGAATTCATCAATGGACTTGCGAACACGTTCGGCCACAGCCTCGGCCTCGGCCATATCCGTTTCCGCGAGAAGAACGGAGAACTCCTCGCCACCATAGCGAAAACAGGTGTCCGTGCTTCCGACACGGCATGCCGTCTTCAGGAGCGGACCCATCTGCGCCAGAAGCCTGCTCCCCTCAAGGTGGCCAAACCGATCGTTAATGCGTTTGAAATCGTCGATATCTATCATGATGAAGGAAAATTCCCTGCCCGTTCGTATCCGTCTGCGGACTTCCTCCTCGAGTTTCTCCAGCAGCACCCGGTAATTGAACAACCCGGTCAACTCGTCCACCCGGGCGAGTTCCAGTGTTTTCTTGAACAGATCGGCCTTCTCAAGACCTACGGAGATCAGATGTGAGAGCGTGCGCAGGAGGTCGAAATCCTCTACCCGAAAAGCGGTTGTCTTGCTGTGGCTGAAGCCCATGACCCCGACAACACGGTTGTCGTTCTTGAGGGCGACGCCCACATAGCTGCCGGGCTTTTTCTCCTCATCGGGATGATGAAGAAAACTATCGTACAATGCGGTATCGGCGATGAAGAGCGGTTCGCCGGTAGCAGCAATGCCTCCCGCTGCTCCGTTGTCGAAGTAAATTGAATCGAGTGTCTTGCCGATGAAAAGGGGGCCATGGCTGTAGAACGGCTCAAGGCCTGTCATGTCTTTTTTTACCGTATAGACAATGGCGTCCTCGAAATTAATGGCTTTCCCGATGGATGCGATGACCTTGCGGATAAGGTCGGAGGGCTCTATCTCAGTGGCGATGATCTTGCCGATTTCATAAAACAGGTGGGTTTCGGTAAGCTTGCGGTAGAAAAGGGTCTTGAAATCCCGTACCGGCGTGGACCGGTCACCCTTTTTCACTTTTTTTGTCTTCGTCATCAGATACCTGCTTATGATGTAGTGGCTTTTCTTACCACATAATATATCATATTTGCCGGCTAACTTACCAGAAAATATTTTTTTTGTTTCTTTTTTTGTGAGCAGTCATTGTATCCTGGTGTGCAATCAAACCGCAACCGTCCGGGTATCATGCCTGAAGACCAGTTTCCGGTCATCGCGATCCACCAGAATACGCGCCCCTTCTTTAACTTCACCCGAGAGTATCTTCGACGCAAGGGGGTTGAGCACTTCGCGCTGGATGACCCGCTTGAGCGGACGGGCGCCGTACGCAAGATCAAAGCCTTCTTCCGCCATGAGTTCCCTGGCATCATCGGTGAGCTCAACCGTGATCAACTTGTCCGCAAGCCGTTTTTGCACCAGGCCGACCTGCAGGGCGACGATCTGCTTGAGCATCTCAATATTAAGAGGATGGAAGATGATCGAGTCATCAACACGGTTCAGAAATTCGGGCCGGAAGTGTTGACGCATGGCTTCCGTAACCCGGGTCCGCATCTCGTCTTCATCGTTTTGCAGGTCCTGGATATACTGGCTGCCGATGTTCGAGGTCATGATTACCACGGTGTTCTTGAAATCCACGGTCCTTCCCTGGCCGTCGGTAAGTCTGCCGTCGTCCAGGAGTTGAAGAAAAACATTGAACACCTCGGGGTGGGCTTTCTCGATCTCGTCAAAGAGGACCACGGAATACGGCCTTCGTCGCACAGCCTCGGTGAGTTGACCGCCCTCCTCATATCCCACATATCCCGGAGGCGCTCCGATCAAACGGGAAACCGTATGGCGCTCCTGATATTCCGACATATCGATGCGAATCATCGCCTGTTCGTCATCGAAGAGAAACTCCGCCAATGCACGGGCAAGTTCCGTCTTACCCACACCCGTCGGCCCCATAAAAATGAAACTTCCAATCGGCCGGTTCGGGTCCTGGATGCCTGCACGCGCCCGTCGAACTGCGTCGGATACAGCCAGGATGGCCTCATCCTGGCCGACAACCCGTAGACGCAAACGGTCTTCCATGTGAAGGAGCTTTTGCATCTCGCCTTCCATCATTTTAGTGACCGGGATGCCGGTCCATTTCGAAACGATTTCGGCAACATCTTCTTCATCAACTTCTTCTTTCAATATTTTCGTCTGTGACTGGACAGCTGCAAGCCGGGCGGAGTCGGCATCAAGCTCCTTCTGGAGTTCGGGAATCCTCCCATAGCGAAGCTCCGCCGCTTTTGTCAGGTTGCCTTCCCGCTCCGCTTTTTCCGCATCGAGCCGCGCCTGTTCGAACTGTTCTTTTCGGGAACGGATCCTCTGGATACCTTCTTTCTCCGCCTGCCACTGCGCCCGCTGTCCACTCCGCTTTTCGGAAAGGTCGGATATTTCCTTCTCGATCTTTGCAAAACGTTCGCGCGAGGCCGGGTCCTTTTCCTTTTTCACCGCCTCCCGTTCGATCTCGAGCTGCCGGATCCTTCGCTCCACTTCGTCGAGTTCGGTCGGCATGCTGTCGATCTCCATGCGAAGACGTGATGCGGATTCATCGATCAGATCGATGGCCTTGTCCGGCAGAAACCGATCGGTAATGTAGCGGTGCGAAAGGATGGCTGCGCTCACCAGCGCCGAATCTTTGATCTTCACGCCATGATGGACTTCGTACCGTTCCTTCAGTCCCCGCAGGATCGATATGGAATCCTCGACCGAGGGTTCACGCACCAGCACCGGCTGGAACCGCCGCTCCAGAGCAGGATCTTTTTCAATATGTTTTCGATATTCATTCAGCGTGGTGGCGCCCACACACCGCAGTTCGCCGCGTGCAAGGGCGGGTTTCAGCATGTTCGACGCGTCCATGGCGCCTTCAGCGGCGCCCGCTCCGACCACGGTATGCAGCTCATCGATGAACAGGATCACCTCGCCGCTCGCCTCGGTCACTTCCTTGAGAACCGCCTTGAGACGGTCTTCAAATTCGCCGCGGTATTTTGCGCCTGCGATGAGCGCGCCCATGTCGAGCGCGACCACCCGCTTGTTTTTCAGACCCTCGGGCACATCCCCGCTCACGATCCGCTGCGCCAATCCCTCGGCGATTGCGGTCTTGCCCACCCCGGGTTCGCCGATCAGCACGGGATTGTTCTTGGTCCGGCGCGAGAGGACCTGGATCACGCGGCGGATCTCCTCGTCCCGGCCGATCACGGGATCAAGCTTGCCGCGGCGGGCCATGTCGGTCAGGTCCCTGCCATAGCGGGTCAGGGCCTGGTATTTGTCTTCGGGATTCTGGTCGGTCACCCGCTGGGAACCGCGAATATCTACAAGGACCGTAAAGATCCTGTCTTTAGTCACTCCATGACGCACCAGGATGTCGCGTGCTGCGCCATCACCGTCGGCAATGGCAATCAGAAAATGTTCGGTGCTAATGTATTCATCCTTCAGACGTTCAGCCTCCTGCTCCGCCTTTTCGAACACTTTGTTGAGCCTCGGTGAAAGATAGCTTTGAACCAGACCCTCCACCCGGGGAAGTTTGTTCAACAGAGCGTCGATGTCTTCTTTTACTCTGACGGGATCGGTCCCCAGTTTCTTAAGAATCGGCACAACCACGCCATCCGGTTGATCCACGAGCGAAATCAGCAGATGCTCTACCTCGATCTGCTGATGGTGCAGTTTTCCAGCCATGTCCTGCGCAGCCTGTACTGCTTCCTGCGCTTTTAAGGTTAATTTATCGAATCGTGCCATGGTTCCTCCCTTCAAGAACTGCATGAGTTGACCGGCAAAGAAACATCTCAGACCGTGCTACTCGTTCCGTGTCATGCTCATCCGATGTATCGGCACCAGCGCGTTCTTTACTTCTTCCCGATGGCGGATATCGCGCTCAAGTTCATCGCGCAGGTGCAGGATCGTTTCTTCCATCTCGCGCTGCATCTGCTCCATATTTTCGCGCATGGAGAGGATGATCTCCACACCGGCGAGGTTCACACCGAGGTCGCGGGTAAGCCTCAATATCATTTCGAGTTTCTCCACATCATCCTCGGAATAAAGACGCGTGTTCCCTTCGCTTCGCTTCGGTTTGATGAAACCCTCGCGTTCATATATCCTGAGCGTTTGCGGATGAATCCCCAGCATCTCCGAAACAACGCTGATCATGAATAATCTGTGTTCACGCGCACCCATGCATCACCCCATGAATATCGTTACCGTTTTCGAAATCCTTTAAACGTTACGTCCTTTCTTGGATCGGACGGACTGAGCCGGTCAAGTTCCCGAAGAAGTTCTTTGCCTCGTTCCGTCAGCGCGGCAGGCGTCACGACTTTGATGGTCACAAAATGATCTCCCACCCCTCCTCCTCCGAAATGCGGAACGCCCTTGCCCGTCAGTTTGAGCTGTTGTCCCGACTGGATGCCTTGCGGCAAGGTAAGCCAGACCATGGAGTCAACAGTCGGAATCTCCACCTTGTCCCCCAAAGCCGCTTCTTTCACGGTAACGCTTATATCGGAGTATAAATTATCACCCCGCCGTTCAAAGTAGAAATGAGGTCTGACTTTTGTGATAATAAAAACATCTCCGGGCGGACCGCCTCGAACGCCGGCCCCACCCATGCCCCCCATCCTGATTTTTGATCCATTGTCCACACCCGGCGGTATCTTCACATTAATACGTTCTGATTTGGGAACACTTCCCTTTCCGCCGCAATTCTTACACGGGTTCGGATTGATCGTTCCTTCCCCATGACAGGTGGGGCATGGCTGCGCCATTTGCATGAAGCCCCTGTTTTGCGATACGCTCCCTGACCCCATACAAGTGGGGCATGTTCTTGGTGATGATCCTGGCTGTGCTCCCGTACCGTTGCATGATGTGCAGGAAACGTCCCGGCGTAAATCCACCTGCATGGTCTTGCCGAAGATCGCATCCTCAAGGTCGACCTCAACTGAATAAGCGATGTCTTCCCCTTTTTCCGGGCCCTGGTGCCTTACCCCACCACCAAATATATTGCCGAAGATATCGTCAAAACCACGACCTGCGTATTGCCCCTGCGCCTGATGAAAACCTTCAAACCCGCCACCATAACCCTGCCCGGCCCCCTGCCCCTGACCAAATCCCTGTTCAAAGGCCGCATGCCCAAATTGATCGTACTGCTGTCTTTTCTTTTTATCTGATAACACCTCATAAGCTTCATTCAGTTCTTTGAATTTAGCTTCAGAGGATTTTATTCCCGGGTTTACGTCGGGGTGATATTTACGCGCAAGCTTTCTGAAAGCTTTTTTTAACTCTGCTTCAGTAGCATTCTTTTTAACACCCATAACATCGTAATAATCACGCTTTATCGCTGCGTCCATATTCACCTCTTGGAATATACTAATGCTTATATTATAAAATATGAGTGTGCCATTGTCAAGGCATTAGCAAATAAGATATATCATGCCTATCATACGACGCAACATATTGTTAATTTGGTGATTATAAAAGGATACTTCTGGTGGGCATATGAACGGTAAAGCTACTTTTGCTTATTTATTTTCGGAATCAGATGGCAAACTTTTTTCAGTGTTATCCATAATCCTATCTATTTGCTTCATCGAGTCAGCAGCTTTTTTGCCTTTCTCGGCAGAACTTTGCTGAACACTTTGTACTTTGTCGCCAACGATCCCCAAAATGGTCATTGCATCACTTGCATGGAGCAATCCAATAGATACAACAGCTATGCAAAAAATCGCAAATCGAGAAGCGGCGAGCATGGAATTTCGTTCCTTTTTATCTGTCCACCTCTGGGGAACTACTTTGACGAGAACAAAGTATATCACCACAGCACAGACAATGATCACGATTGACAACAACAGTCTCCCGCTGAAAGATGCAGGAACAATTCGAGATCTTGATGGTTCCTGAACCGGCAACGCTATCATTTCTTCAGCCGCCACTAAATTCTTTACCGTAGTTTGTTCTTTCTCAACTACATGATCAGCTACAATTTCCACCTTTGACCGGTACTGTTCCGGAATAACTTGCAGATTATCCGCAAAGCAGGGAGTACCGTTTGCGTCCAAATATTTATAAATTGCGCAATAACTATTCTTTGGGATGATTATTTCTAAGATAAAGATAAAGATAAAGAAGGAAAAACACACTAATCTAGTTTTCACGATACATTTCCCCGTCTTATTATAATTACACTAAGGAAGCGACCTCTTCTCCAAGCACTACTCCCATGAAACTATCGCCATTATATATCCATACTTCTGACTTGTCATTAACTATTCCTCTGGCGATACTTACAGCCTGACTTAATTCATCAGTATTCATCTTATCCTTAAGAAGCCTTACGCATTGTATTGCGTAATATCTGACCAATGGCTGCTTATCTCGTAACGCTCTTTGTATAAGCCCAACAAAAGGCAGAATAAGCTCTGGAGCTGCTGGCGCTATTAACGTGAATGCATATAATACACCGGGCCTGAATACATCCTCTTCACAGTCATAGGCGCCTGCAAGTATGGGTATGATGTCGGCAAAGCGTTTTGGATCGGCACTAATAATCTCGCCAATGATCTCCGGAGCTGACCAACCAATACCCCCTGATTCGTCAGTCAGAGACCAGAGAAGTTTTCTTATGGTTTCACGAAGGAACATATACTCCAAAGGCAGAAGCGCTTTGGACACAACTCCGGTGGCTTTGATTGCCCGCCATCCAACAAGTGATTCTTTGTCGTAAGCAAATCGAACGAGTAGGCTAAGAACTCGTTTTTGCGTTATAGCTAATCTCTCCATACTGTCGAGGTTGTTCGTTTCAAGAGCATGCTGAATATTCGATTTCAGATTGTCCATAATTTATCAAGTAAAATTAACGTATTTTGCAATATCTCTTTATACAAAAAACCCGCAGCTAAAGCTGCGGGTTTTTCAATTCATAAAGGCTGCAATGATTACCTGTGATACGGCCTAGCTATCACACACTATTAGTGAAAAGTTCCATTGATAGTCACAACACATCCTATGACTTTTTCTGGAGGTGTAACAGTAACAGTCAAGCTTACCGGTGCATCTACTTTTGGATTTGGAGCTTGCGGTGCAGTAAGCGTGAACGATATCTCAGCGGGCCCCACTGGAACTCCATCAGGAAGCGTGTAACTTACCGCACCAGATAAGGTCCCTCCTGTAGCAGAAACACCAATCGTCGTACCGGGTATAAGACGATTTAGGTTTTGATCGCCAACCATGAAAAAGAATGTCTGAGATGTTCCATAGAGAAGTTGGCCAATCGTGTTCGCTGACAACTCGCAGTATTGTGCATTTCCCGTGAAAGCAAGGAGAGTCGGCATCCAAATCAACCTGCTCTGCTGACAATTAACACCAGAACAGCCCGGGCCATCCCAAACACCGTTCGGAGCATCATAGACCCCGTTCAAGTTTGCATCGGTAAAGTCCTCAAAAACACCGACCTGTGGTGTAACTATACCATTACAGTTTTTTGTTACTCCATCATTACGACAACCATCATCATTTTTATCGACAAATGGCTCGCTAATATCTGTAAATTTTTCTCCAGCATCATAAATTCCATTTCCATTCGCATCTTCGAATGATTCCTCTCCTTGCACGGTGGCAACAACTGTGACCCAGCCATTTCTTGGATGTCCAGCACTGCCATCATTCGGATATGCTAATCCGGGATAGGTCACATTCAAACTATTTATAAGCGCTACTTCCCACGGAGCAATTGCGACGTTTGCAGGATCAGGCGCCTGTGTTCTAAACGCAACATGAGTAAATCCTTTGTCGTCAGTAACATTCTGCCTGTCAATAGCACCTGCTTCTGTTGTGAAAGATACAGCCGTGCCCTGCAGAACGTTATAGTTTCCGAATCTGTCTGCAATATAAACCGAGACATCCGATGGTATACCTGACCACAACAATCCCGGAATATTAACAGGTAATCTTGCCACATTAAAATGAGTAGCTGACGGTAACCCTCCACCTATCGACACCTGGCTGGCTGATGACGAAATCGTGCTCTGACCAAAGACCTGCGAATTAACCACGTGGCTTACGGTTTGCGTTCCAACTGCCGCTCTGGTGCAATTGCTAAAGCCCGTGGCCGTTGTGCCGTTATAATCTATAAGCTCTGAATCAATTCTGATTCTTCCAATATTGGGGAATCCTGCAGTGGATGCAACAGGGATACTCGTCACACTGGCATCAATTGCAGCAGACAAATTTGTCTGACTACCGGAATTTATATCTGTCGATGCAATAATTGTAACTGGACCTGCCGCGCTGCCGGCGCTTAAGATCACCGTGGAATTTCCTCCAACCGTTGATCCGGTCGCATTATTTGGAGTTGTATCAAACGGCCCTATATACGCTCCGCCACCCGGACCTTTCATGAAATAGCTTACAGCGGTTCCTTCTGTTGCCGGATTACCATTAATATCTTTTACAAAGAATTGAATGATAGAGGTTTCGGTCTGACCTGAACCTTTCAAACCAACAACCTGGGGCGTAGCTGAAATAAACTGAATGCTGCCTGCCGAGGCTGGTGTAACACCAATCGTCGTGGCACTGCTGACATTGCCGGCCACAACAGTGATGGTTACAGAACCAGCCTTGCCTTTCGCTGTGAATGTGGTTGTTGCTGTCCCGTTCGTATTTGACGTAAACGCGGTTGTAATGGAAAGCTCACCTGATGATGTATCGGTCAACACAAAATTTACCGGCGTTCCGTCAGGTACAGGCCTGCCGGAAGCAGTGACCGTCGCAGTGAGCGTTGCGGTGCCGAACACCGTAATAGAGGTCGGGTTTGACTGCAGCGAAACTGAATCCGGCGGCGGCGCTGTGATCGCTACGGTCGTTGCATTTGAAAGGTTGACGGGCGAACCGCCGATCGTGCCGGTAAACGATGCTGTTACGGTAACCGGTGTAACAATGGTTCCTGCTGTCATGGTGACCGTAGCGATTCCGTTCGCATTTGTCAGAGCAGTTGCAGCGGACAAGGTTGCTGCTGACGATGGGCTTACGGAAAAGTTTACCGTGGCATTGCTGACAGGAGCACCCGCAGCGCTTATCAGCAACACGGTAATTGGAGTTGAACCATAAGTATTGATCGATGAAGAAGCAGCCGTGGTCGTTATAGAATTCTGTCCAGTGGAAGCAGCAAGAGTAATTGATGTGGATGCCGTTACCGTAACCGGCTGTGCGGATGCAGTTACTGTCACTGAACCGGCTATTGACCCAGCCCGGAGTGTTACGGTCGCGTTACCCGAGCTGTCGGTAAGGACGGACACTGCAGATAAGGTTGCCAGCGTGTTATTCAAACTGAAGTTTACGGTCTGGTTCGTTATTGGTTGATTATTTTGATCTCGTAACGTTGCAGTAATCGTCGACGTGGCGACATTGTTTGCAATAAGAGATGCAGGGTTAGAAGTTATCGATATAGTGTTGGTACCCGCGCTTCCTCCGGAGGTAATAGTAATAGCGATATTCGCGGTTGCGCTGCTGGACGCGGCTTTAACCGTAACAATGGCATCTGTCGGCGACGTAGCGGTGAGCGTGACCGTTGCAATTCCATTGACTGTTTTTGAGTTACTGCTCGACATCCGCGCCTTTAAATTTCCACCCACATCAAATGTAAAAGAGACAGGTGTCCCGTCAGCCACGGGGTTTCCAAGGTCGTCCACAACGTTTGCTGAAATCACCGTGGTGCCTGACAGCGAAATGGGATTGGCGCTTGCTGTCAGATTAATGGCCGAGGCGACGCTGCCGGTTTTAATGGAAGAGCCAACTCCGCTGGACGCGGTTACGCTTTTAGGTTTACACCCAATCGATGCCAGCGCCAGCGCGGCAAATGCGACCAGGATAGTGAATTTAAATAATTTCATAAAATCCTCCACAAACATCCAACGTAGAGACAATTGCCTTTACTGAACTGTCCAGGTGCCCTTCCACGTCGCACCGGTTGAACAGGATGATACTTGAACAAAAAAGTTATTTGTGGACGCAGCTGCGAGGAGCGGTGTGGCAAAATCGACCGTCACCGTCCCACCCTTATCGGTTCTGGTACGCAAATATTGTGCATATTGCAAAGCAGGATTTGTGCAGTCACCCGGCTTCACGGAGAGAGCAACGCCGCTATTCGTGAATACTTCCACGCAAATGCCATTAAGCGGTAAACTATCCGGCCCGACGAAGGTAAATACGAGGCTATTGACACAACCCGCACCAGGAGCTGGAAGAGATTCGGCGCTGTCTAGTGGCGCTTTAACTGCTGAGCCATTTGGTGCGGTCGTGTTCGGGCAGCCCCCGCATGCATCACCATTCAGTGTTTTCCCGCAGCCTTTCAGGAAAACAACAGGTGACGCAAGCAGAATTAATATGATAACAGAGAGGAGCTTTGTGGTAGTTCTCATTTTGCGAACCTCTTTTCACTGTTTTTTTTCAAAAAATATTTTTCTGAACGACCTTAAATCACTTCTTGCTTGATGATTCTTGGTGTAATAAAGATGATTAACTCACGTTTATCCTCAGTCGCTGTTTTTGTCTTGAACAGCCAGCCAATAAAGGGAATATCCGCAAGAAACGGCACTTTGGTTGTTGTCTGACCGCGATCGATGATCAGGATACCACCGATCACCGCTGTTTCTCCGTCGGAAAGCAGGATCTCCGTTTCCGCCTCGTTCTTTCGAATGGAAGGCTGTCCCGATGCCCCTAACAGCGAGGTATCAGGGGCATTCTTAGTCGCCCTGATCTTCATGAATATTTTATTGTCCGGGGTCGCATGGGGTGAAACATTAAGCGCCAGTTTTGCATCGATGAACTGGACGTTCGTGCCGCCTCCCGCGGAACTGGTCGAGAACGGGATCGATATACCTTGCTCGATCTTTGCTTCTTTATTGTCAAGCGCGCTTACCCGGGGCGTTGAGATCACCTTGCCTTCACCAGTGGATTCAAGCGCCGAGAGGATCAAATCGAGGTTCAACGACTTGCTGAGCGAACCCAGGGTGAACCCAACCGCACCGCCGCCTGTCCCTGCGCCGGCCGGAGCAGGCATGTTCACGAAGAAATTGCCCGACCCCGATGGCGTGGCGCCCATGGACGGACCGCCCGTCATACCGATTGAGTTGGGGAATGCCAGGCCGGTTGCATTGGCATGCCCGGCGTCTCCCTTGAATGAGCCGCCCCATTGCACACCGAGACTTCGGTTGAAGCTCAGGGATGCCTCAACAATTCGCGCTTCGATCATGATCTGAGGGATAGGCTTGTCCAAAAGTTTGATCAGCGTCATAACCTCATCTATGTTCCGGGCAATGTCCTTTACAATGAGCGTATTCGTTCGCGTATCCACAACAGTTTCACCGCGAGCGGATAGAGACTTTTTTATCGTCCCTTCAATGCCGCTTGCCGTCGCATAATTAATGGGGATGATCCTGGTTAGCAAATCTTCAGCCTTCTTTTTCGCCTCTTTGGCACGCGTCTCTTCGTCCGCTTCCCTGGTCAAAGAACCAAGAGAGGCAATTCTCAGGATATTATCCTCGAGCGCAAAACCCAGGCCGTTCATCTTGAGAATAACGTCCATAGCCTGGACCCAGGGAATGTTGACCAAGCGGACCGTTACCCGGCCTTTTACCTCAGGGGCAAGAATCATGTTCAGGTTTGCTATTTCAGCGAACAACCGTAACACATTCACCAAGTCAGCGTCTTGTAGATCCAGTGATATTTTTCGCTGTGAATACTTGCTTAATGCATAGGTTGCAGGCTGTTCCTGTTGTTTCGCTTCAACGATCTCTTTTTTAACCGGAGGTGCTGGCGGTGGCGGGGGAACCACGGGCGCCGCAACTTCCTTCGGCAGCGCTATCTCTTTTTCTACAGCAGGAGCTTTCTCCGGCTCGGCTGCGGCGGACCGCTCCTGCGCCGGCTTTTCCTCGGCCTTGGGCGGCGTCGGTGCAGCTGGGTTCATGGCTATAACCACGCTATTGCCTTCCTGCGTCGTGGTATACTCCATGGCCTTCGTGAGGTCCAGCACAACACGGACTTTCTGGTCCGGCGCCGGATGCTGCCCAACGCGAACCCTGTCGAGCCCGCCTTTTCTCACGGGAATGACGCTCGGCTTTACCGTGCTCTTTGTCCCGGGAATATCCACTACCAGTTTTTTGCCTTCCACCATAAAGGTGCTTGGCTTCATGACACCGTCAGCAGTGATCACCACTCTGACACCGTCTTTTCCTGCAGTCGCTTTTACCGATGTGACCACTGTTGCGCCGGCAACCTCTGTTTTTACCGGTTCAGTTGCAGCAACGGGTGCTTCCGGTACCGGTACAGGTGTCGGTGTCGGCGCTGTCGCTAACTCTGGTTCCGGGGTCTTTGCCGTTTCTGCGGGCTTTCCTACTTCAATGATAAGTTTTCCATCAGCCTGATACACCTTGGTGTCGGCCATCTGCGCAAGTGTGATCTCGAGCCGGGCAATGTTATCTGTCTGGCTCGGGTTAATATCGATCACTGCGCCCTTGTTCACGCTGATTTTTCCCAGGAGCGTTCCAATATTCGCATCAGCGATATCAACCGTCAGCCTGAGGGGGTCATTCATCTGGAATGACGTGAATTGCAGAATGGGACCGGACCCTTCTACCACGATCTCGGTCTTATCGTTCGCTTCGCGCGGTTCTATCTTGCTGATTTGAACGGGCGCATTCGGCTGCTCCGCTTCCGGACGTTTTTTCGCAGCACAACCCTGGAGGTTTGCTACGGCGAAAATGAGGATCATCAACCAGACGATACTGCGTGGTTGGGTGTGTTTCATGGTGTCCCCTCCTGTTTTTTCCGGAGTTCTATAATAATCTCTTTAAAATCGGTTTCACCCGAGTAGGTTTTATATTTTTCTTCGACGACCATGGTATCCTGAGTTATCTTTTTCACTGTACCGCGATTAAGACCGATTGCGGTTCCCGGACGGACAAAGTACCCTTTCCCATCCGGGCCTTCAACCATGGCGTTATAGCCAAACCCTCCCCAGATGATGCCGGTGAGTTTGAATTCGTAGACGTTATATCGCTCGAGCGGTGGACGATCGGTCAGTTTTGGACCCGGCGCAGTGGCGCGTACGATGATGGGGGCAAAGGGGTCACGCCGACCAGCGGGATTGTAGACATACACCTCTTGATTACTTTCCACCGCGGTTGCGGAGGGAGCCGACACTACTTTCTGGGCCTGCTTGGACGCGACGGGCGGCGCCGCCGATTTTATCGACGAATCAGAACAGCCCGTACCTGCAATTGTCACCAGCATAATTCCGCCCAGGATAGTGACAATGCTGTTACTTATTAACTTTTTTCGCGGTCGTTGCTGCTTCAAGTTTTTTCTCCACTGCCGCAAAGGTCATTGCTGTACAACTGATACTAAGGTCTATTGCTCCGCTTTTGCTCTGCCGCGGACCAGACATTTTAAGGTTGAGCATGTTCACGATGCGCGTCAATTTGCTCACGCGATCATAAAACATCGCAGTATTATGATATCCCCCGGTCAGCGAAAGCGTGATCGGGATTTCCTCGTACAGACCGCTTGGATGTGTTTTACGGGAACCGGGCCTCCATAGCTTGAGGGACAAACCGGACTGGTTTACCAGACTTTGAATCTGCCTCAGAAGTCCCGACACTTCAGACTCCGGAGGAAGCTGTTCGGTCAGGACCTTCAAACGGTCGCGAAGCGTGGTGACCTCGGCTCTGAGATCATCGAGTTTTTTAATTTTGTCGTCGTTCTCACGAATTTTTGCATTGAGTCCATCAATCCCGGCGGTCAGGTTCTTGATCTCGGTGTTCTTGGGGATATGCACCTGCCAGATGAAGAGCACGATCAGTATACCCAGGAGAACAAAAAATACTATCGCCCTGGTCTTCGTGGGGATCTTTTGTATTTTATCGATAATAGCAGCCATCACAAACCTTTATATTTGAAGCTTATCTTGTATTTATACGTTTCAATGCCTTCCATCGAAGACTGACTCGTCTCTGCCAGGTTCACGTCGGTAAAGTATGCAACTGCCTTGAGGTTTTCAACAAACCTTACAATGACTTCGTTGGTAAAGGCATCACCGTCTATGGAAACGCTGCCGCCACTCTCTGAAAAGCTCGCGAGATTGACTCCTTCCGGAAGCGCTTTGCTGAGTTCATCAAGAAGACGTACCGGTCCACCCTGGTTCTTTTTGAGCTGTTCAATGATGCCGATCTTGTCGGACACCTTTTTTCGTTCTCCCTCGACATTGGTTACTTCCTTGAGCATGTTGTCCTGATCCCGGACCCTCGCTTCTGCCGTCGACTTCTTGTGCTCGAGTTCAACTATTTGCGAATTCAACCGCGTCCAGAGAAAACCCATACCGATCCCGACGAGAATAAGGACAAGCACGGCGAGGATCACCTGCTGTTGCAGGTCGATGACTTTCTTGGGAGGCTTCTTTTTGGTTGGCAGAAGGTTAATCTTGATCATCTGTCCCCCGGCCTCCTGATCGCCAATCCGACCGCAACCGCAGACATCGGTGCCGCTTCCTCCATGAATGCTGCATCAAAGTGCTTGGGATCGACTTTTATATTTTTAAAGGGATTTGACACTTCAACAGGGATCTCCAGCCGTTCCGAAAGAATGGACGTGAAATGACCGATCCGGGCGCACCCGCCGGATACCAGCACACGGGAGACCTTATCACTTCCGGTTGTGGAACGGAAGAACTCAAAGGACCGCTGGGTTTCCGCAACAATATCCTCGGTAACCGAGGACATGAGGCTCGCAATCTGCTCTTTGTCCGTTCCTTCGACTTCTCCGCCCTTTTTCACCTTCTCGGCATCCTCGTAGGTGAGCCCGAAATCCTTCTGAAGCGCTTCGGTGTAGCGGTTGCCGCCCACGGTGATATCACGGGTAAAAATGGACATCCCGTCCTTCAGGATGTTAATGTTCATGACCGATGCGCCGATGTTGAGAAGCGCAGTGAAACCTGCCTCCGTCTCATAGTTCAGCTCATACATGTTCGCCAGGGCAAAGGCATCCACGTCCATGACAACCGGCTCCAAACCAGCTTCTTTAACGAGATTTACATAATCATTGATCTTGTCCTTCTTTACAGCAACCAGGAGCACATCCGCCTGCCCCTCGGTGACACCCGCGCCGAGTTTCTGGAAGTCGACGTTCACGTCATCGATGGAAAACGGGATGTACTGCTCAGCTTCCCATTTGATGGACTCGGCGAGCTCTTCATCGGTCATATCCGCGACGGATACCCGTTTAATAATGACCGAACTTCCGGAAACGGAAATTACGACCTCCTTGGTCGTTACCTTCTGCGCCGTAAGAAGCTCTTTGATCGCTTCAACCACCCGGCCGGCGTCCATGACAGCTCCTTCAACGATCACTTCGGGAGGCAACGGCACCACACCGAATTTGACCAATTGGTAATTCTTGTTGGAGCCCTTCAGCTGCACCAGTTTGATGAAGGTCGACCCGATGTCAAGCGCGATCGGTTCTATTTTTTTGGAAAAAAACATCGTCACCCCAAAAGAAGAATCATGTCCGGTCAGCCGGCATTCTTTCCCTTAATGATCTTTTGTATGTCCTTTACGTTTGTTTCTGTGTACAACCGCCACCCGCGCCAGTCACGTTCAACACCGACGAGCAGCCCCTCGGTCTCCCAGCGAAAGAGTGTTGCGCGCGAGATATCGAAACGGTCGCAGACCTCGTTGGTTTTATATTTTTTCTGAGTTTTGCGTGTACCCATGCTACCCTCTTTAGAGCGCTTAGTGTGAATAAGTATATTAAGTATAGTTATTTGTATATGGTGTTTATCCAAATGTCAAGTATTATTTTTATATTATTTCAATAAAAAAAACACGGCACGATATATTGTGTGCTTACAGGAGGGGAAATACTATATATAGCATCCGCATCAAATAATTATTTTATGCTACGTACAATAATATAGACAGGTAATGGCAGGTACTTCCGGCAAGAACAAAGAGGTGAAAGATTTCGTGGCTATAGGCAAGGCGTTTATCCAGCGCATAAAAAACCACGCCTATGGAATAACTCACTCCCCCGGCGACCAGCAACAACATACCGGCAAAAGGAAGGACACGCATAAGAGGACGAATGGCGATGACGACCATCCACCCCATCAGGAGATAAATTATGACCGATAGAATACTCCTGCGTCTCTTCGACAAAACATCCTGTAGCATTCCGAAGAGCCCAAGACCCCATACCATGCCGAACAGGGACCAACCCCAGGACCCGCGCAGGGTTATGAGGGTAAAAGGCGTATAGGTGCCGGCAATGAGAAGATAAATAGCGGCGTGATCAAGCGTCTGAAATATTGTTTTTGCTTTTCCCCACGCCATATGATACAGCGTTGAAAACACATACAGCGCCACCAGGGTGAGGCCGTATATGCTGAAACTTACTATTTTCCAGGGGTCCCCCTGACGGCTCGCTTGAACAACAAGGATTGCCGCACCGACAAGCCCCAGGCTCGCTCCAATCAGGTGAGTGAGGGCGTTCATTCGTTCTCCTCGATGTATCACCATCAGCCTCCTCGGTCTGCCCAAACCGCATTAGTACCTATCCCGGGATAAAATAAAAAAAGGGAGAAGCTTTGAAAAGCCTCTCCCTGGATGCGTATGCGTATTCGCAATTGCTACACAACTTCACCATGGGGCGTTGCAAAACCGCGCCGTGCAGCCATATCCATGAGCACGCGCTCGGTGCCGAATGCGCCCTGTTCGTACTTGCGGATCTTTAGTTTCTCACGTGCGGTATCAATGAGTTTCAACGCCAATTCGAGCATCTTACCCGGGTCTTCCTCGAAATAGAACCCAGCGCCAACCATATCCCACCATTTGTTTTCCATGATATCCGTGAGCGTCTTGCTGGCGCTGACCGGCGATCCGGCGCCGAAAATAATCGGCACGCCTGATGCTGCGAAGTACGTTCCGATGGCTATGGCCTTTTCGCTCATCCACTCCGGTCCAATACCAACCGCGGGAAGACCGCCAATGTCGTCACCCAAACCGCCCGCTTCCGCGATATGAGCGGCAATGGTCAAAATACGCGAGTTGTCCACGCAGGAGCCAAGATGAAGCACCGGCGGGATACCGATGGCCTCGCAGACTTCACGAAGACCGGGACCGGCATTTTCGAGCGCCATCTCCGGCGTCATGTACCCGGCTTTGGCCGAAGCATGCGCTGAACAGCCGGTCTGGACCACGAGCACGTCATTCTTGATGAACTCGCGGGTAAGGAAATTATGGATGCTGTCCTGGCAGATACGGGGATTGTTGCACCCGGCAAGGCCTACGACACCGCGGATACGGCCCGCCATGATGGCATCGTTCAACGGCCGGTACGAACCACGGTACTGTCCGCCCTGCATGTACTCAATATATTCATCCGAGAACCCGGCGATCATATCTTCTGATTTGACGCCCGCGGGAGAAACCATGTCCTTCTTGCGATTCGGGAAATTATCGATCGCGAGCCGAACGACCTGTTTGGCCTGATCCAGAGCATGATGCTCGTCATATTCGATATGAACAGCGTCCTTCATCTTGCCCTTATTCGTTGTCGTGACGATCTTGGTGTGGTATTTTTTAGAAAGTTCTCCGATTGCAGGCATGATGCATTGTACATCCACCACCATGGCCTCGACCATGCCGGTCAGGATGCCGAGCTCCTGCTGCAGGAATCCGCCTGCGGTGTCGATGCCGTGGCGCACAAGGATCTCATTCGCGGTGCAGCACATTCCCACGAGGTTCACTCCCTTGGATCCTTTGGATTTTGCGTATTCGACAATCTCCGGATCCTCTACGGCTACGACAAGCATTTCAGCGAACGACGGTTCGTGGCCATGAACCACGAGATTCACATGATCTTCCTTGAACACACTGAGACTGGCCCTGGCCTTAATCGGATGGGGAGTGCCGAAAAGGATGTCGGAGATATCCGTCCCCATCATGGAGCCGCCCCAGCCGTCTGCAAGCGCCGCGCGCATGGCGCCGAGCATGATGTTATTCGCTTCCTGATCAACACCCATGGTCGTGCGATGCATCATCTCCACAACTTCACGGTCGATAGCGCGCGGTGCAATACCGAGCTTCTTCCATATTTCCTGTCGTTTCTTCGGCGCCCGTGACAAATAGGCGAGTTCTCCCCGCTGCTGGCCAAACTGCTCGAGGAATTTCATCGCCACCTTCTCGGCAACTTCATTCACCTGCTTCCCCTCGACATCGATGCCGAGATAGCCGGCAACCCGGTTCAGTTTGCGTACGTCCTTGATCTTGAAATCCTTGGCATGCCCCTGTGCCACCGCCAATAGCGTGTTCGCCAGGTCCCGAGCGTGATCGGAATGGGCCGCGGTTCCCGCGGCAACCATGCGCGCGAAGTTCCTCGCAGTAACTACCGGCAGAGAGGCTCCGCATACACCCATGGCCTCATCCTCTTTGCCAACCAGACGGCAGGGGCCCATATGGCACATCTTGCAGCAGGCGCCCTGATGCCCAATGGGGCAGGGTTTGAGCCGCTCCGCCCGTTCGAACGAAGTTTCAATTTTTTTCAGTCCGGCCACCTTCAGCAGTACGCGTGCAGCCGGATCAACGGATTTCAGATCTTCTTTCATGAGTGTAGTAAACTCCTTTCGCCTGGGAGAGAAACTCCCCTGTTATTGCTCCAGAACATAATATTCGCCGCACAAATAACTATTTCTGCAAAACCGGTTGTTTAACTTCTATGACTTTAATAACAGCAGATGCGGAGAGCAAACCCTGATTCATGGCCAAAAGCAGCACCGTCGCTGAAATACCGTAGGGTTTCGCTGCTGTTGCTTTAACAGGCTTTAAATCACCTGCGCCGAGTTTGCCGATCTTTGCTTTTTTCACGAGCGAAGCAACATCCTTGGCAGAAATCGCCTTGGTTTTGCTTACTGCCGCTGATATCGCTTCCACGATCTCCACGCCGTCCTTTGCATCACCCGCCGCCGGCTGAACCTGGGCAACCGCCTTCTGTTGACCATAGGTAGTGATGATCGTACCCTGCTTTTCGTAGAGGGCATTCATCGGAAGAACGAGATCGGCCTTCTCCGTAAGTGCATTCGCATGGCTTGCCTGTACAATAAGAACATCCGCTTTGAAATCAGCATCCGGAACATTCCCGGCAATGAAAAGAGCGCCCATGCCTGACTTCATTGCACTGTAGCTCTTCCCGGCTTTCTTGGCTTTGGAAAAACCGGACGCCATGTCGGAGAGGCAGCCCATTTGCATTGCCCCGAGCGCATTTGCTTCGAGCATGAGCGGAAGCACACCGGCGTTCTTCAGATTTGCCAGGTTCAAAGCCTGCAGCGATGCATCCTCGCTTGCGGAAATACCCGTGCCGAAAATGACCACGGGCTGCTTGGCAGCTGCATAGACTTTTGCGGCTTCAGCAATCTTGTCAGCGGGCACGCCGCTGATTGAGGAGGCCTGGTCCGCTGACACGAGCTCCTTCTTGAGTGCTTCAAATTCCTTCAGTTTGGTGACCACGCCTTCGGCAATGGCTGATGACATAAGGCCCGCCAGAAGCGCCGTGTCCGTCCCGGGTTTCAGCTCCAGATGGATGGCGTTCACGTGGGTGGTGAGGCCGATCTTATCGGGGTTAACAACGATGACCTTGGCGCCGGCCTGCGCACGCCGTCGGATCATCACATCTATTTCCTGGAGCGCCTGGCCTTTCTGCGACGGATCAGCGCCGATAACGACGACACAATCAGCCGAGGCAAGGTCTGCTTTGCCGGCAATAGCAACTCCGTTATCGCCGTATACCGCTCGGAGTGCCGCGATCGCGCCGCCGGCATAGCTCTCCGCCGGCGTGCTGATGTTGGCGCTGCCCACAACGTCGCGGGCAAGCATTTCAACCGCAGCCGCCTCTTCATTCGTGAGCGAACCCGCTGCGATGAATCCTGCATTGTCGCCGGCTTTCTTGAGCGCGTCAGCAGCGATCTTCGCAGCATCTTCCCAGGTCGTGGGAACCAGTTTGCCGCCCTGTTTTTTCATGGGTGTGGTGATACGATTTGCGGATTTCAGGGAATCAAACCCGAACCGCCCGATCGCGCAGATGTAGCCGTTGTCCTCTTTCGCATTCACCTTCACGATCTTTCCGTCTTTGCTGCTGGTCGTGACGCTGCACCCGGAACCACAGGCAGTACAGACGGTATCATGCTTCGCAAGGTCCCATTCCCGGCCGTGCTGCCAGCGGTCGCGCTCCATAAGCGCGTTCACCGGACAGGCATCAACGCAGGAACCGCAGAAGGTGCAGCCGGACTCATGCAATGGTTTGTCCATGGCAGTCGAGACCTTTGTCGTTATGCCGCGGCCCATGAAATCGAGCACATTCGTACCCTGCTCTTTGCAGACCCGCACGCAGCGGCCGCAGAGGATGCAGTAGTTATTATCAATGGTGATGAGCGGGCTCCGGTCATTCAGCGGATAGTTGAAGCTCTTCCTGCCGAAGGATGACTCCTGGATCTTCAGGTCAGCGGCATAGCGCTGCAGGTCGCAGGATCCCGCCTTGGGACAGGTCATGCAGTCCAGAGGATGAAAGGACAGCACCAGGTCGGTCACGAACTTCCGTATCTCCTCGACCTTGGGGGTCTTGGTCTGGACCTTCATGCCTTCTTTCGTCCGCGTGGTGCAGGCGGTAAGAGGCGTTTTCATACCCTCGATCTCGACCATGCACATGCGGCAGGCGCCCACGCCGCGCAGTTCCTTGATATGGCACAGGTTCGGGATGTGGATACCCACGGTCGCTGCCGCATCAACAAGGGTCATACCCTCGGGAACTGATACGGCCTTGCCGTCAAATTCCATATTCACCATCTTGGTTGTCATAACCTTCCTCCAAAAACTTCTTTAAATAGTCATCGTTTGATCTGGATCACAAAGCCTCAGCACTCCGAACTCATCACTCCGAACTGATTTAAACCGGGCAGGTCCCGACCACATGCCGAACCGGTTTCTCCGGCTCTTTCTCGGCGACCACTGCCTCTTCATAGACATACACGGCACTTTCGGGACACACCTTGATGCACTCGCCGCAATGGGTGCAGCGTTTCTGCCGGATACGGTATGGCGTGAACCCGGTTTTGTAGGGTTGTTTTTTCTGACCTTCGATCGCGAAATCCTTGCACACCGCGGCACACTTGTCGCACATGGTGCAGCGCGTTGGATCGATGTCATAGGTGACGAGTTTTGCGCATTCGTTGATGGTGCAGACTCCCTGTATATGCCATTCAAGAAGCGCGGCATGCTCGCTCAGGAATGCGGCCAGGATGTCGGCGTGGTCCTTGCCCTTCTTGCACATGCCGCCGTCCTTCACATCAACAGCGATCCGCCGGAGCAGCGCGACATGCTTTTTATCTCCCTTGCGGGACTGGATCATCTCAAAGATCTTGATCGCATCGTAAATACCAAGCTTGCAGGGATGACATTTGGAGCACATGCCGTCCTTGGAATCATCGTTGTAGAATTTTTCCAGCTTGATCCTCGTCAGGTTGACCGGACACTTACTTTCCAGCTGTGACATGGACCCCTCCTTTTTCCACAACAACGGCCTTGGTGGGGCAGACCGTGTAACAGGCTTTGCATTTCGTGCAGTAATCCTGGTCGATGAAGAACCTGTCCCGCAATTCGACCACCGCGTCGAACGCGCAGGCGGTCTTGCACATGCCGCAAAGAATGCAGTGTTCGGGAAGGATGCGGAAGGTCCCGAGCCCCTGGCAGCGTTTTGCGCGGCAGAATTTATCGTTCACATGCTCTTCGTATTCTTCGCGGAAATACTTGATGGTTGAAAGCACCGGGTTCGGCGCGCTGTTGCCGAGACCACAGAGCGAGCCGGACACGACCATCTTGCCCATCTTTTCAAGAAGCTCGATGTCGCCCTTTTCGCCGCGGCCTGAGGTGATCTTTTCCAGCAGCTCGTACATCTGCCACGTGCCGATGCGGCAGGGCGGGCACTTGCCGCAGGATTCGCTCTTGGTAAAGGACAGGAAGTACTTGGCCACGTCCACCATGCAGTCGTCCTCGTCCAGCACCACCATGCCGCCGGAGCCCATGATGGACCCAACGGTTGCCAGGGTGTCGAAATCAACCTGCATATCGAGGAACTGGGCCGGGATGCAGCCGCCGGACGGGCCGCCGGTCTGGACAGCCTTGAATCCTTTTTCCGGGTTCAGCATACCGCCGCCGATGTCGAAGATGATTTCGCGGAGGGTGATGCCCATGGGCACCTCGATGAGACCCGTGTTCTTGATCTTGCCGGTCAGGGCGAAGACCTTGGTACCCGGAGACTTCGCCGTGCCGATCGACAGATAGTAATCCAATCCCTTTGTGAAGATCGTCGGGATGTTGGCAAAGGTTTCGACGTTGTTCAGGTTCGTGGGCATGTTCCAGAGCCCGCCCGCTGCTTCGGAAAGGCGCGGAGGACGGGGACGCGGCATGCCGCGCTCGCCTTCGATCGAGGCAACGAGAGCGGTTGATTCACCGCAAACGAACGCCCCGGCGCCTTCCTTGATCTCAAGGTCGAAATCGAGACCCGAGCCCAGAATGTTTTTGCCAAGGAGACCCATGGCGCGGGCCTGTTTGATGGCAATACCGAGGTTCTTCACCGCCAGAGGATACTCATGCCGCACATAGAAATAACCGTGCTGAGCACCGATGGCAAAAGCGTTGATAATCATCCCTTCCATGATGGAATGGGGATCGCCTTCCATGAGCGCACGATCCATGAACGCGCCTGGATCGCCTTCATCGCCGTTGCACACCACGGCCTTGATCTTGGCTTGCGATTTCTTGGTATGCTCCCATTTGAGCCCTGCCGGGAAGCCTGCGCCGCCGCGGCCGCGAACATTCCCCTTTTTTACGATGTCGATGACCTCGTCGGGTTTCATCGTGGACAGGACTTTGGCCAGGCCGGCATACCCGTCCTCGCGAATGGAATCGTAGATATTACAGGGATCGACAACGCCGTTCCTGTGGAGCGCAAGACGTTTCTGCTTCTTGTAGAACGGAATGTCCTGCATCGCGACATTTGGATCGGACATCGGGAACTCGCGATACAGCTGCTTTCGATATGGCACGCCCTGCAGCACGGAACCGGAGAACAGGGCGGGGATATCAGCCACCTTCACCTTCTGATAGAACGTTTCCTGCGGCTCCTGAACAACGACCGGACCGCGCTGGCAGAAGCCCTGGCACCCGGTTTTCACGATCTCAAGGTTCGCGCCTTTTGCCGCGGCTTCTTCCTCGAACTTTTTAACCAGTTTGTTGGAACCCGAAGCCTGGCATGCGGTTCCGCAGCAAACCCGCACCCGGTGGGTGTCTGTTTTTTCTTTGCGTTCGCTCTGGAGCTTCGTGCGAAGGGCAGCGAGCTCCGAAACATTCTCAAGCCGCTTAAACGTGAGTTCCATGTTCACTCCTCGCCATCGAAATGATATCATCCACCATCTTCGGGGTGAGTTCGCCGTAGAGGTCCTGATCGTTCACCGTGATCACCGGCGCAAGCGCGCAGCAGCCTACGCAGCCAACGGTCTCAAGGGTGACCGAACGGTCGGCCGTGGTCTCGCCCTCTTTGACGCCGAGTTTGGTCTCCATTTCGGTAAGCACCGCCTTGGCGCCCCGGACATGGCACGCCGTGCCCATGCAAACCTTGACGATATTTTTTCCCCGCGGTTTGAAATGGAAATGCTTATAAAATGACGCGACCCCGTAAACGTTGTTGAGAGAAAGCGACATCCGCTCCGCGATCATCTGCATCGCGTCTTCGGGCAGATAACCGACCTTCTCCTGGACCCGCTGCAGCACCGCAATGAGCATTCCCCTCTGGCCATGCGCTTCGTCGAGGACGGAATTGACTTTTTTCTGATCTTCCAGTTCGAGCACTGTATCAACCTCCCTAGCACCTGTCAAACATCTGATGATGTGATGCAACAGGTTAGCATATTGATTTTATTAGTGTTACCGAAACCAGGAACATGCTACTTTTCGTAACTGCCAACGTAAATCCCACGTATTATTATGCAGTAAGGAGTTGCATAGTAGCAACCACTTGCTAAAAAATCAAGTAAAAATATCATTAAATAAACTCATATAGAAATGATATTTTTCTATTTACCGGCATGAAACGATCGTTGGTTTGACAGTCGTACAACTGCCTGCTATATTCTAAAAGCTGTCATATTGTTAAGGAGAACGTTACGATGAGTATCCTGGCCATGATCCTTGCGGGCGGCAAGGGAGAACGACTCCACCCGCTTACCATACACCGCGCTAAACCGGCAGTTCCCTTTGGGGGCATCTACCGGATCATCGACTTCACCCTTTCGAATTGCATCAATTCGAGCATTCGGAAGATCGCTGTGCTGCCGCAGTACAAATCGCTGTCTCTGGACAAACATCTGCGGCTCGCCTGGAATCTTTTTTCCGGTGAATTGAACGAGTACATCATCTCCGTGCCTCCCCAGCAGCGGGTCGGCGAGAAATGGTACCAGGGCACGGCTGACGCCATCTATCAGAACATCTACATGATCGAAAAGGACGCTCCTGATCATGTCACCGTGCTCGCAGGCGACCATATCTACAAAATGGATTATTCCGAGATGTTCCGGTTCCATAAGGACAACCATGCGGATGCCACGGTGGCTGCCATTGAGATCCCCAAAAAAATTGCCGCATCCTTCGGCGTCATCGAAGTGAATGAGGACTGCCGCATCAAGGGTTTTGAAGAAAAACCTCGCAACCCCAAACACATCCCCGGCAGGCCCGACATGGCCTTCGCATCCATGGGCATCTATCTCTTCAACACAAAGACCCTGCTTGAGCATCTGAAGTCGGATGCGCTGCAGGATACGGCGCATGATTTCGGCAAGAACATCATCCCTCAGATGATGAAAAGCGCCCGAGTGTGCGCGTATAATTTCAAAGACGAGAACAAGAAAGAGGCGAAATACTGGCGCGACGTAGGGACCATAGACGCGTACTGGGAAGCCAACATGGACCTGGTGAGCGTGGACCCGCTTTTGAACCTGTACGACAAAGCCTGGCCCATCCGCACTTACCAGGGTCAGAATCCTCCGGCAAAATTTGTGTTCGCTCAGGAAAAAAAAGACGGCAGACTCGGCATCGCCCTGGACTCGATCGTGGCGCATGGATGCATCATCTCCGGCGGACGCGTGCAAAACTCCGTGCTCTCGCCGAACGTCAGGGTCAATAGCTACAGCGAGGTGCACGATTCAATTCTTATGGAGAGCGTTGACATCGGCAGACACTGCCGCATCCGAAAAGCCATCATTGACAAAGACGTGGTCATCCCGCCGGAAACCGAGATCGGGTATGATCTGGAAAATGATAAAAAGCGCTACCATGTAACACCGTCGGGCATCGTGGTGATCGCGAAGGGAACGGAAGTTTCGGAAGAAGTGAGGGCTGCGGCGATGGCGGTTGAACGGGGATAATAATCCGGCGGTTGAAAAAGTCAAAGAACCATGGGGTGTCATTCTGAGCATAGCGAAGAATCTCGCTTTTCCATCCGCGTCAGATCCTTCACTTCGTTCAGGATGACATCTTAAAACACACTTAAAGGAGACTAACATGATTAAAAAAGAGAATATGCCAATTTGTGAAGCAGCAAATTATTTTAAGGAAGAGATTCTTGAGATTATGCCAGATATTTCCAAAGGCCAACTTGCGGATATGGTGTCGTTATATATTTACTATCAGTACGGCATTACCAAAGATGAAGCGAAGAAGGTTATTGAAAAAACGTGTTTGTGAGAAGTAGGCTAAACCAGAAAAACAAATGAGAACGAAGGCGCAGGAGATAATTCCTGCGCCTTTCGAGTTTAATCAACCATCGCGGACGAACCACCACGCAGCATCAGATATCAGCGTCACGACTGTTTCGCCTTATATTACTGGACCGTGAACGATGCTGTTTTGAGTATAGTGCCCTTGTCATCCACTACATCCACCTTCCAGTTTCCTTTCATGCCATAGATAGCTTTATTGGCCCAGGTCCGGAATTTCGCATACGGTTTGATGGATAGCGGTATCTTTCCGACCTCCTTCTGGTCGAGAGTCCAGACGACATTAACTGTGGTCTCTTTCTTAACGTCTTTGAACTCAAGGTAACAGTAGACCTTTTCCGTGCTCGCAGGGAAACTCGCGGCCACATCCACCGGTTTCCGGTCCATTACGTTTGTTGCAATCTCCATACGAGAGATCATATTGCTCGGGGCCGGAGCGGGCGTCGGTGTTTTCGCGGCTTCAACAGGAGTTGCCGTAACTGTCGGCGCAGTCTGCTGGGCCATGGCTGTTACAGCTGCCAAAGATGCCGATAGAACAATACCGATGATTATCTTTATTTTCATGAATTCACCTCCTTTCTCCTGAACAGGCGGGAAGCTATTGCGACCATAATAGCGGTATTTACTCCACAAGTTGTGTTATGACCGCTCTTGATGATGCACGGCCTAAATCGTCCACTGCCCGCACCACGAATTTACCCGGCCTAGGCGTCCAGAAGAATGGTTTTCCGCTGACTGATTCGCCGAGATGCGCCTCATTGACGAACCAATGTACCTTCCGCGTATCCGCGTCTGTGATTGCAATGAGAGGTACCCGCTCATCCGCAAGTGAGGCGGCCCGTAGACTATATACAACTCCTTCACGGGGTGAGGTGATTTGCGGTCCGACGCCCCTGGCTGAGGTCGTCTCTTTATTGCATCCGGCCTCGTACGGGGGCGGTACGCGCCGCGGGATTCCCGCCTGCCGAAAGATTGCGAGCAGGTCCGATGTCCAGAACTCATATACCTGGGGCCTGGCGCCCGGAGCGCCGTCTGTACACGAGCGAAGACCGGTGCGCGCATTGACATAAATACGGCGATGCACTTCGCATTTCGCAATCGGCGATTTGCCGGGTATGAACCACGTAGAGATCTTGTGAGGACAGTCGCTCGTAGGCAGACCGCCGGACAAGGCGCAGACCTCAACTTTGGAAACATTCAAGTCAGCGAAACCGCGTCCGTGAAAATTCAGCATGCCGGGGTCCTGCGATCTGAGTGAATCGATGATCTCAAAAAATAACGGCGCAGCAGCTTCCCGGCCGATGAATGCAGGATTGCCTTCCCCGTCGAAGTTGCCGATCCAGACTGCAAGTACGTACGGCCCCGCAATTCCGACAGACCAGGCATCGCGAAAACCGAAGGACGTGCCGGTCTTCCACGAGACTGCCAGCTGATCGCGCACCCATTCGGACCGGTATCCCTGGTCCGGATGCGGATTCGACGCAAGCATGTCGAGCACCAGGAACGAGGCCTCCCTGCTCAGGAGGGAATTTCCCTCTTCATCTTTCTGGCCTTTAAAGAACTTGAGCGATTTCAGTCTCCCGTCGTTTGCGAGCATGGCATACAGCTGCACTAACTCTTCCATACTGACCTCGGAGCTGCCAAGGGCCAGAGTCATTCCGTAATAGGACTCCTCCTTCATGCGCGTGATCCCGGCATTCACCAGAAACCCGTGCAAACCCGGTTTGGCAAGCCTCGACGCGATCTCGACGGCAGGGATGTTCCTGCTCTTGACGAGCGCATCCCGCGCCCTGATCGGACCCATAAACTCGTTGTCGAAGTTTTCGGGATTGTAGGCCCCGAAGCTCAGGGGCGCGTCCTTCAGCATTGTGAGCGGGTGGATAATCCCCTGGTCAAGACCCATTCCGTAGATGAACGGCTTGAGCGCGGAGCCCGGCGAACGCTTGGCGCGGCAGCCGTTTACCTGTCCGTCGATCTTTACGTCGAAGAAATTCGCGGACCCGACAAGCGCTCTCACCTCCATCGTCCTCACGTCGGCGAGGAGCACGACAGCGTTATTAATCCCCTTCTTTCTGTTTGCCTCAACGTAGCTCCTCACATGCCGCTCGACCATTGCCTGGACTTTAAGGTCGAGCGTGGTATGAAGCACCGGATCGAACGGATTCCGCTCGCTGACTTCGTTCGCGAAGTGCGGGGCCAGGAACGGCAGGTCCGAAGGCCGCTTGAGCGCGATAGGCACGTCAATGAATGATTTTTGGTCTTTATCTTGCGGATGCTTTTCGACCCATTTGTCAAAGAGTGCAGCTCGTGCGACCTGAAGAGCTTTACCGGAAAGCTTTCGTTCAAATCCCCCCTTTACTAACGGGGAGTTGGATTTTTCTAATTTGGATATGCCCCCTTTGGGAAAGGGGGATTGAGGGGGAGTTCTATCTTCGTTTCGATTCTGTGCTTCCGAAATCCTGCGAGCCGGGCTCTGGGGTATCACACTCAAGATGAGTGCATCAGAAAGTGTCAGTTTGTCCGCGTTCTTGTGGAAATAGGTCAGGCTTGCAGCACCTGCTCCTTCGATGTTCAGGCCGTAAGGTACGAGGTTAAGATACGCTTCGAGGATCTCGTTCTTCGAATGCGTAAGCTCCAGGTAGAGCGCAGCCAGAATCTGCATAGATTTACCGGAGATGGTCCGCGAGTTGATGTCGTACTTGATCCGCGCAAGCTGCATCGTGATCGTGGAACCGCCGATCTTTCTGTCTTTCCTGACATAGGTATGCCATACCGCCCGGCCAAGGGATGCCGGGCTCACTCCCGGATGGAACCGGAACCATTTGTCCTCATGCAGGAGTGTGGCATTAACGAGAACCGGCGAGATCGCTTTCAGAGGTAGCCAGAGGCGGTATTTATCGTCCCGTGAGAGGGTCAGACGGAGGAGCTTGCCGCTCCGGTCGTAGATTGCCTGCGAAAAACTGAAATCGGATTTGAGGGCGGGGGAAAGAAGACGGAATAGAAAGAGTAAAATAAAGAGCGTGACAGCAACGTATGCGATTCGCCTCAGGCGATCTAGTCTTTTAATATTAATCATAGTATCGATAGTCGTTCGTCTAAGTTATATTATCGTTTAAGAATTTCCGAAAGTTTGTGAGCTTCCGGATAGTTGGAGTGAAGAACAAATGCCCCAAATAAAGAGATCAGCAGCGCGATTGCAAAAGGCTTCCAGGTCGTCCGGAACACACTGCCCTTCCAGTCGGGGTCGTCGATCTTGCGCGTACTTTTGATGAGACTTGCGGCAAGGATGAAGTCAAACGCGACTTCGCTCAGGATAAACGGCGCATCATACAGCAGATAAAGTCCTGTCCCGAAAACGATGGCCAGCGCAAGCCCCAGCACAACCAGAATCAACCCGCCTTCTTCTGCAAGACCGGATGCCGCTTCACCGGCGCCTTCGCCGACAGCACCCCCGACTCCATGACTCGCGTTCGCCGCCGTATCAACCAAAACATCGTGTGCACCGACATCCGCGTGTGAAGCCACACTATCGAACGATCCCGACGCACCGCCTCCGCCTGACGATCCCCCGCCGCCACCGGGATACGTCCCGCCTGTCGGTAGGCACTCTGTCGACAAATCCGAAATGCTGCTTGCCGCATCCAGTGCGTCCTCTACGTCATGGGATTTGCGAACACCCGATGACGTGACATATGAAAGCCACAGCTTCATGAATCCGAAAAAGCAAAGATAGGAGACGATGACCGCGACGGGATACCGGATGACAATGTTATCGACATGAGCGATGAGCAGGATTTTTGAAGCAAGCAGGCCAACAAGTGCGGTGCCGGTGAGAATCAGCGACATGTGGAAGCGGAGAAACAATCGCTTCTCCAGCATTGACCAGGTTTTTCCTATGAAGGTTACAGCAACCAGAGTACTTCATTGAATTGCTCCATCATCTTTTTACCTACCTCAGGCTCTATTGAATGTACAAAACAGATTTTTCCTAAAAGCCAATCTTTATAGCCTGATCTGTCGGCTTGACTAATTCTTTTCAAATGATCAATTGGGCCATATTTCTTACAATAATGTAAATGCTTTAATATCTCCCGCTTATATTTTTTAGGTACATGAACGTCATTGCTCACAGTGAGCCCAGTTACAATTTGTCTCCGACCACGGCGCTGAGTGGATAGTTTCTTGACGTTTATGTAAAATCCTTCCTCCGAAACAATCTTATTAATTAATCCTATCGGTGGCAAGCATTCAGTCTTTCCAGAAAATGTAATATCATCCGCATAGCGCGAATAGGAAACTTCAAATTTAGTTGCCAAACCTAGAAGTCTTGAATCAATCTTTCGGGCAATAATATTTGAAATAGCGGGGCTCGTGGGTGCCCCTTGCGGTAAAAAAGGTTGGCTTTTATGAGCAAACTCTCTTGGCACTTCTGAGTCCTTAATAGCTGCTATCCAATATGATGATGGCAGGTGAACGGTAGTAAGTCGGGCTAAATCAACCGCTAGGTTGGAATGATAACCAAGCTCCTTAAACATGCCATATACACGCCGTTCTGAAATGCTATCGAAAAATCGGAAAAGGTCAACTTTTAATATTGCCTCTTGGTTTTTATGTACTTCAGCATTGTTTTTAATAGAATATGATTTTCTAAATCCCATGCAGGCATTGCTCAGTCTTATTTTTGCGAGAATGTTTATATTTATCCATTGCTGAATAAATTTGAGTTCCGCATGAGGACTGGTTATTTCACGATGACCGCCACTTTTTTTCTTTATGCGATAGTGACTGTAATACCGGTCTCTTTTTTCAATTAGTTCCTTAAGCTCTTTATGTGAGAGACCCAAAATGACAGACAAATGTTTCAAGGAAAATATTACGGGAATGCCGGATTTGCTTAAATTATCCGCATATTCTAACGTTTCCGCAAGATATTGTTGAGAATGTCCTTGTTGCTTCGCTTGCTGATAAAACTCATTCCGGGGGAAGGTGCTATCCATTCAGCTACTGCCTCCTTGAAATAGAGCGGATGCGATGAATGATCGACTCTCGTCTTTTGAGATGTTGATCATCCAACGTAATAAAGTAGCTTTAACAATACCGAATCTACTAGACTCGGCATCCCACAACGTGCGTGGGATAAATTCTAACCGAAATTCACGCCTTCCCCCGGAAGCTTTTTGGAACATAACTTACACTATTCATACCGTAGCTTGATTTAATAAAAGTCGCTTTAGCCGCATTTACATATTTTGTTACGTTGTTGTATACTTTTATTCCTTCCTCAGTTAAATTAGCCTGTGCGTCTAAAAGCCCTCGTTTCTTACCTTTACTGATTAATAAACTATAATCATCAATTCTTAAGCCTAATAATTGGCAAATTATCGGGATTGCACGCTTCATTCGCTTTAATCTTACCAGCGCGAAAAGCTGGAAATCCGTCTTATTAAATACACCAAATTGCTTTTGCCCCACAGTCTTTTGACCTGAGGCAAAACGTGAAATGGCCGAGAAATTCAAGCTATTCACAAGGCTTAACCAATGTGAAGTTTCTTTTCTAAAACTTTTCGCAGCAGATAACTTTTCTTTCCACATCCGTGGAAATAATGGGACCCATCCATTAGCAGTCGACCAAATGATTGGAAGGGAATTATTAGGCGTTCCATATGAAAAAACCAAGAGTGCTTGAGAGTTATCGAACCCAAGCGGGTAATCTACATATATCTTTTTCTTGTCGTCATAAACTTTAAATAAATTTTTTCCATATTTATAACAAAGATCACGGGCAACCGTCATGTCCTTTCTATATCCAAAAGGAGAGCCTTCTTTAGAAAATGCTCGTCGATATTTGATGTAGGTAAATATAGTTGTTTCTGGGTACCTGCTTTCCAAATAAGTAACACCGTTTTCTAAGGCGGCTACAGCCAAAAGGAAGACTTGCGGCGAATTATTTATTACACTTATTTGAGGTTTAACAAAACTCTTATAGTAGTTTCCTACAGTTTTACCACTGCCGATAAAGTCATCAAATAAAATCAAAGCGGTATCGAATTTATAGTCTTGTTTTTTTAATTGTCCTTTTTGACTGACAAACCTGATCTTGAGCGTTTTGTATTTTTTGTCAATAATTTTTAATGCCTTGTTTATAAAATAAAACATTAATGTGCCGCTTTTCCCCACTTCACCGATAGGATGAAGCATTACTATTGTCTGTTTATTAGTAAAGCTCTTAAATATTTTTTCCAAACATGATTTGTATCCTTCCACTATATCGTTTTCATCTAGATAATCGACGATTCTTAGTACTCTTAGCGCAATTCTACGTTCTTCTTTGGTCGAGAAACTATCAAGCCAGTGCAGTATATCGAACGCCGTCACTGAATACTTTAGACGCCTGCAAATCAGCTCTATCTCAAGTTCCGTCGTGTGATCGACATTCATTGTTTTGTTCTGCGCAATCATTTATCGGTAGGATGTAGTATTATTTATGTTCTCGCCTTACGACTCTTAACTATTTTGTACTGCGGCCAATCACCAGGGAGCTTGTTTACTTTTGAAAATCTGTCAATGAAGTGACTCTCAATGTGATCTGCTCAAAATTGTCTTTTAGGCTATGCACCTTGGGACATTATTTCTATTCATTCTTACTTATATAGGGAACAATGCCCGCTGAGAATGACTCGCACTTAGCCGTCCGTTATTGATCTTTAAAAAGTTCTTAACAACAAAACCGTTATGTTTTTTATTTCATGTTCTTCTGGCTCTGACGGGTATCGTCGTTGTCACGCCAACCTGAATCGCAACTGGGGTATAAATATCCACGGTCTGATCGGGGGTATTAATGGAAACAATTAAAGAGTATCGGCATCGTTTGTCCCATCTCTTAAGATGATGTCGTTCTCTCCACCAACCAACCGCAGGATAAACAGCAATTAAATTCGATGTTGAGAGATCAGCGGCTGTTCCTTGCCAAATATCAGAGTGTATGGATCCAACGTTACGGGCTTCCCCGATAATCCATTTGTCACGTGGACCTTCGGTGCCTGGATGTTCTCCCTCATCATCACGTGCTTGCGTATTCACGCGTTGAACAAATTCCTCTTCCGATTCTCCCGGCCCATTCACTTCAAATCGAAGAGCATGAGAAGCATACCGATAACGGTTGTCCCATCCGATTTCTCCTGGCCCTGGCTCGACAAAATAGGAGAGTGTGATCCGCATTTTCACCAGCGTCTCCCCCAGTTCAGATAAGACTTCGGACGGCCATGGCAGATTGTACAGATGCATATCCTTGGTAACATATCGAGAGTCAACCTTATCAAAGGGTTGCATGTCCGTTTCTGAAATCAAAGTCAATGAATTAGCCGCGCAGTATAACGCTCGCTCAAGATTCGGAACGCCGTATCCGCAAATTCGAAGCAATCTTGCATAATCTTGCTTGGTAGCCGCGGAAGTGGCTATGAATTGAGCCTTCATCGCGTCAGTCCATTCAGCCGTATGCATGATTAAAGCGCGTACCGTTTCAGGCCAGAAACTCGGATATTGCGCCTGTATTTGTGAAGCCATCCATGCGGCTTGTCCAGCAGCGGCGCTCGTGGCATGAAATGGCGCAAACTGTTCCACATGCGGTTCATGTGAGGTGGAAAGTAGCTTAAGATCCTCTGGATCATACATAGAGTCATTAGGACCGCGTGCTACATTCCCCCCTTCAAAAACAACTTCCGGTTTGATGGGCCACTTGCGCGGACTCCAGGTTGACGAGGTAGTGCTGAAGGGGGAAAGTCCGCCTGCGGGCGCGAGAGGCGTAAACTCGCTGAGAGTCATATCTGCAATCCGAGTTTTCTCGGTAAAGGCCCCGACAGTAAGCGCATTCCAAGCTTGGCCAGGATCATGAACTTGATTTGTGAGGTTGTCAGTTGGATAATTGCGCCAATTGTTAGGATCATCAACATTGCCAGCGCTGAGCACGATGAGCCGGTGGATGTCGTCTTCATATCCCGAGGCTAATTCATCCACCATGGCTGACCATGAGGAAGGTCGTCCTCGATCGCGGTCTTCCGTTGAGGTTATCGCCAGGCACACGATCCGCTTACGTTCAGGCGCCTGAATTTCAGCTCGCGAAATTCCCTGCAAGGTCATATGACCCCATAATCTTTTTTGATTTTCCGCAGGCGGAGGCGGCAATATTTTTACGGACTCCAAGCGATGAACTACATGGACCGGGTTGTGGCTATTGAGTAAAGCAAGCAAATCACCATAGGTGGCTGTTCCTGCCATCAGGGTACCATGACCTTTATTGTCATGCACGCCCCATGAAGGATCGACTGCTTGGAGGTCACTGTCGTTTAGTACTGGCTGGATAAGCAAGTGTCCGTTGTTAACGCCCATGTCGAGGATACAGATTGACACTCCCGCGTCGTCCCTGAAGTCGGTGCGACTTAACAGTTCCCGTACACGTTCCACTTGTTCGTGATTTTGCAGTGCGATGAAGAATGCAGCTATTTGTTTGGCAGCACGATATTCGGAGATGTCATCGGAAGACTCAACTAAATGCACCAATTGGCTACGATTCGCTCTTATGAGCAGCACTGATAGTTCGGGAAACTTCAGGACGCCATCAGATAATTCGATGTTAAGCTCTCTAAGTAATGCTTCAAAACGTATTAAGAGATCGGCCTTATCGCCCTGCAGCCATACTTCGACCCATTCAGGGTCATCACCTGGTATCAAATCATTTTCATCGGAACGCCAAAACGATTTCAGGACCGCCCGGCGAATATCGGAAATGCTATCAACTAATTTGGCGTTTTTCGGCTTATTGCCTGGTCCATGTTCCTGCGCGTATGCTTCAATCTTCTTGAGAAAATACCCCCGCTGCCTGTTCGGGACATAAACTGTTGCGAGTGTACGTTGTGACAACTCATTTCCTTCTCTGCGAATATTGAGAAGTCGGATTCCTGCTCGAAGATTTTCGAGACTTTGAATTGCCAAATCAAACCCTGGTTCGCTCTCGAATTCTAGATACGCGCCATGACGTTCAACCTGAATAACGGCCCGTTGCCGATCAACTTCACTCCACGTTTGCCGAAGACGCTCTTGCAGATAAGAACTGTGAAGATCGCGGTCTCTATTGTTCGGGATGCGGTCGTCAGAACTGCCCCGCCGTGGGTTCGTATATCCCTGCGTGCGTGAAGGGCCTGACAATAATATGTGTCTATAATGCTCTCCAGCCATTCGGCTTTTATCCTCTTAGTTATTGGTGAATGCTCTGACGTTCCTTCAGCATTTGTAGCAAGAAAGCTGGACTAATCTTCTCCTTATCAGAGAGAATGGCCTGTTTTATCGCATCCCGACAGGCTTGGTCGATTTCGGCGTGACTCAATCCATTTGATTCTGAAACCGCATCTTTCCATGAAAATTTAACAGCGAGAAATGAGCTCAATAGATTTTGCATTAAGCGTTTCCTGGCCTGATCATCCGGTAGTTTATAGTAGAGCACATCGTCAAAGCGGCGAAACAAGGCCCGGTCTAATAATTTGGGGCTATTTGTAGCAGCGACGATCAGGCTATCTGAAGTGTCTTGTTCAATGAATTGCAGAAAAGCATTCAAAACTCGGCGCATTTCACCTACGTCGTTGTCCATAGAACGCTCACCGCCGATAGCATCGAATTCATCGAAAAGATATACGCCTGGCTCCTGTTGGATCAGCTCGAATATCTGTCTGAGCTTAGCACTGGTTTCTCCCATAAATTTTGTGACCATTTTGTCGACCTGAACGGTATTAAGAGTGAGTCGTAATTCATTTGCCAAAACCTGAGTTGTCATTGTCTTGCCCGTCCCGGGCGGCCCGACTAGTAATATTTTCCTCCGATGGGACAGACCGTGGCTTTTCAGTTTTTCCTGCTGCCTATATTCATGAATAATACGATCAACCCGGTTCATAAGACTGTCCGGCATCACAAGAGTCGCCTTTGACGTTTTCGGTTGCTCTGATAGCACGAGGCCCCGCAAATCCTGAGGAAACTTCAGTACTCGCGGACCTCTTTCCTTCCGTGCCTTGTCAACAATTTCACGGATATCGACCGCTAAAGCACCATGCCCCTGCTGAGATTCATGCGCTGCTACCTGAAGAGCTGTAGTGAAAAAACGCTCAGGGTCGTTGCTAAAATGAGATCTGATAAGTGCTTTTAATTGTTCCGCAGTTGCCATATTGTAACCTCATGCCTACATAAGAAGTATCGAAAAAACCCAGAGTCGCTTGTGCTGCACCATAAAGTATTGAGCTATTTTTTCTTAGCAGTAGATTAACACACATCACCAATGATTTACAGCTTTTTTCACGGTACAATTGCCAATGGCAACTTTCGGGATTTTGAATGTCAAAGGGATATTGTTGGACAATCTTGTGTTGATAAGCGACGAGCAGTTTTAATCCCATCTCCCCTTCGCTCTTACCCTCTCCACCACAACCTCGGCCTTTTTGATCTCCCCCAGACGAGCCGGAGTCACGCTACAATGCGGAATCGTTTCGTCTCCCGCGCCGAAATCCAGGAACTGTCCATGCTCTGCACAAAGCTGTCGATGATCTTATTGTCCTGCCCCAGAAGGTTCACCCGGAGACAGGTCTGCCCGGCCTCCACAGCGGAGGCATTCGTCACTTCGCCGTACACGAAAATCCGCTCATTCTTTGAATCGGTCCCGAACCGGTACGATACATTCGCAACCGTCAGCGACGCTTTCTCTATATCATGCCGTTCCATAGGCTTGGTAATGGTTCGTGACATCCAGATGGTTCCGGCCATGATGAGCAAAAGCGGCACGAAGATCATCATATACATGCGCGGGTCTTTCTGGTCCGAGATCCATCCCTGCATCGCCTGGCAGTGCTGACAACGCCGGGCGTCCTTATGGATGGGTTGTTTACAGTGGCGGCATTCTTTTGTTTCCATTATTGTCCTCCCACGAGCCGATCATGTTATTCTAATCGATATTTATCAATAGTATTAGCGAATCGCCAGGGTCTCCAACCGAAGGTCCAGAGCAGACAGTCACAGTCATTTCCCCTTCACCGACTGTTTCTCATCTACCTTCTTCTCCTCCACGATCATCGTCCCCGGAAGCGTCCTCGCCCTGATTGCCCGATCGTACATGGATTCCGCATACGCCGGCGGTATGGCGTATTTGCCCTTGTTTGTGGCTTTGATGCGGTATACGTATTCCTGCATGGTCGGGCCGACGCTGCCAAACAGCACAACGCGGTCTTCCCTGGCATCGACGAAGTCAGGGCTCCAGTTCGACCCGCCGCCAGTTGGCGATATCTGGCGCTTTACAGGAGCGGGCGCAGGAGCCGGTTCATCCGATTCGCCCTCGCCTTCTTCGTCTTCTCCGCCGGAACGCGCGCGCCGCTGTATGGCGACCGGCACGCTCTCGTCAACAGACTTGTCGAACACCGCCTCGAACCCGCCTGGCAGGAGCTCGACAACGGCCACGTTGCTGAAATATGCGCCCGGCGCTATCGACCTGACCTTCACGTGCACGTCCAGTTCCGCTCCGAGCGCCGCGCTCGTGACGACCTTGCCGGCGGGATCGCGATACTCGCGCTGGATCTCAATACCGTCCTTGATCTCTTTGTCCGGCAGGGCCTTGTCGAACCCGCCCGCGGTCACCTGGTAGAAGGTCGGGTAGTCGCTCTTGCTCTCGATCCGGATCTTCTTTGCCTCTGCTGAATAGGCAACCACCGGGAAGAGCCCCTTGGGCACGGTGAGGTCCTTTGTCCCGTTGGCAAGAATTTCCTTTATCTTGATGTCAGCCACGGCTTTTTCGCCGATCGCGGTTGCGTACGCGTCCATTGCCAGGATGGTATATGCGGACGACATCGTGTTGTACCCGCCGCCAGACACGGCCTTGACGATCCCGGCGATGTCTTTGCCCTCGATATCCTTGTACCTTTCGGGGAAGTGTTTCGCGAGAACGTATAGGTACTGCGTGTCATGGATCAGGCTGTCATAGAAGTTGCCGTAGTCCGTTATCACCGGCTGGCCGAGCCGTGAATCGGAGATAAGGCTGTTCGCTTTTTTATCGAGCTTCAGGAGTTTGTACGTCGCGGACATATACGTCCCGGTCAAATCCTTCTTCCATCCCTTGGTCGCGTTGGTATTCTCAAGCTGCTCCCTGAGGGCATCCACCTGGGGCGTGGTCACTATGCCGTTCCTCGTCAAAATATAGATTGCGTATGCGCGCGTCCGGGCCCGGCTGATCGTGTCGCTTGCCGCATTCGCCTCCGCCTGGAGGTATGCCATCCCCCTGTTGAACATGTCCGGCGGCACGGCAAAGCCCTTTTCGCGCGCATCTGTCAGGAAATGCATGGCGTAGACGCTCGCATGGTCCGAGACGTGGGAATTGGCGGCCCAGAACCCGAATGAGCCCTCGGCGTTCTGGCGCGCACGCAGTACGCTCATGACCTGGTTCAGGTTATCGGCTGCGTTCTCATGCGTGAAGCCGAACTCGGGGCGGTTCTTCAGGACCACGGCAGGGAATGCCTGGCTCACAAGCTGCTCCGTGCACGCATACGGGAAGCTGCTCAGATAGGCCATGAGACCATGGGCTAGCCCGAGCGGGAGCGGCGAAGCTGATGCCGTAAGTTTGCGCAGCTCCGGATACATGTCCCGCGTCACCGGAATCACAACATTCCCCTCGATAAACGTTCCCTGGTCAAAGGAACCGCTGTCTACTATGGTCCGGTAGGCTAGCAAAGGCCGGACGCTCAGCTCGACCGTGGACGAGCTCTTCTTGTCGCCGAGTGACGAGGTGAAGACGAGCCTGGCGGAGCCGAGCACCTTCTTCGCCCGGATACGGAAGGATGCGCTCTCTTCACTCCCCTGGTTGATCTTGAGCGTCCGTGTTGTTTTATCCAGAACTTCCACGTGCTCCGACGTCGCAAGGTCCAGACTGATTGCCGCGTTTTTGCCGGAGCCCTCCACGTTGTTCGCCACGCCCACCGTGACGATGAACTCGTCTCCGGGAGCGACAAAAGTCGGAACGTTGGGGCTCAGCACGAAGTGTCCGCGGATCTGGGCTTTTCGCTGGCTCACTCCGATCGCTTCCGGAGCGACCGCCACGGCCATGACGCGAAGCGTGCCGTTGAAATAGTCCGGCACAGTGAAATCGAGTTCGCGCATCGTCTGGTCGATGTCCACGATGCCGGACCAGTAGACCACCGGCTTGTCCCGCTTGCGTTTGAAGGGATTGAGGTTTTTGCCGATGGCCTCCATTCCCTCGTCGCCGCCGGCGGCCGAGAGCATTCTGACCACGGACGCCTCCGGCAGAATGAGGTCGAGGATCTGGGCTGTCTGGACCTCGAGCGCGCGTTTGCGAAAGAAATGCGAAAGCGGGTCGGGGGTCTTGTACTTGGCTACCTGGAGAATGCCTTCGTCCACGGCAAAAACAACGGCTTTGCCGCTCCGGTTGCCCTTGTACCGGATTCGGAAACGGTCGCCGGGCCGTGCCAGGTCGGGCGCCTCAAGATCGATGGCAACGGTCCGCTTCTCGCGGCTCACTGAAAAGGGCGCAACACCGTAGCTTAACGGACTCATGAAAATCTCGGTCGAATCGATGGCGCGCACAAACGAGACGTTCACATACCCGTTCCCCTCGAAGTCCGCGGGAACGCGGATCCGCTGGACCGAACTCGCGGTGTCGGCCGTGAACCATTTCGTCGCGTACACGCGGTCCCGCTCGATCGTGATCAGACCGGCCCCGGTATACGGCGCCCGGATGCTGAGTTCGATCTCCTCGCCCGGCGCATAATCCGATTTGTTCAGCCTTATCTGCAGTTCCGCGTTCTTCTCGAGGCTCCGGTACAGGTTCCCTTTTCCAGCAACACTGAAGGCGATGCGGTTGAGCTCCGTGCCTTTGGCGTCCGATATGATCAGATAAAAATCGCCTGGAGTTCCCGTGGGGACGCTGAATTTCGTGGCCTGCGCGTTGATCACGAGGTCCGTGGCGTCGCCCGGGACCTCTTTCTTGACGGATTGATACTTATAGGTGCCGTCGTTCTGGCGAGTCAGGGCCGAGACATAACGTTCTTCGATGATCCGGGCCTTAAGCCCGGGAACCACGATCTGATGGAGCGACGGGTCCACGGCGATCAGGTCCACGGACCGCTTGCTGCCCTTATTGATGTACTGCAGGTCGCCGTCGGGCTTGTACCCGACAAGATAGGGCAGCGGGGACACGAGGACGGAACTTTCCGACCGGACGCTCCTGCCGCCTTCCTTCTCGAATCCTTCGGCCGCGAAGGTCAGATGGTACGTGGCCTTGTCGAATCGTTCAAGCGGCAGGTCGAATTCGGCTTCGCCGCGTTCGTTCGTGGCGCGATCCGACAGCTCATCGCTGAAACTCTGCTTGGCCTGGAACGGATCGTAAAACGTATAATCGCGGTAAGCGCTGAACACCGGGAATGCAGGCGACAGTGTGATCTCAGCGTTCACCCGATTGTTCGCTGCCGGCGTGCCGTAGAGGTTCATCAGGGTCAGGAGCCCCTTGAGGCCCGCGGGATTGACCCACCCCTCCGCCTTCTCTGACGAGAGCCTGGTCGTGATCTTCATCCGGTCAGGCAGGAATTCTTCGACACGGACCGCAAGCGAGCCAAGGAGCGCCCCGCGGACGTTGTCTTTCACGATATACACGTTCGTCGTGTACTTGCCTGTCGGCGCGGTTTCCTGGGTTCGAAAGACGATCTCGTCGAAGCCGGCAGCGGAAAGACTGATCTTGCGCCGCATGACCTCGAGCCCCCGCGCATCGATTACCGATGCTTCGAGGGGAATGCCCGCCAGTTTTGCCTTCCAGTCAACGGACCGGACAATGAAGCCGATATGGAACTCGTCGCCCGGACGGTAGAGGCCGCGGTCCGAGAACAGGTACGCACTCAGACGATCAGATGCTCCCGCAGTGACTTCTCCGCCCACGTCGAACCGCGACAGGTTGAGTCGCCGCTCGCTCCGGTCATAGGGCAGGAAGGAAAGATCGCTCCCCTTCCGGACGATGTAGACCGTCGGCTGTTTTTCGCGCGTGAAGTCGGCAAGGTTCGGGATCGGCGCGCGCCCCTCCCCGTCAGTCGTCCCGCTGAATACGGGCTGTCCGTTCTTCCCGAGCACGTCCACTCGCGCCCCGGAAACAGGCTTGCCGTTATGAATGGACTGGACGAACACGTCGTGGGTCCCATCGGAGTTGTTCTTCACCAGCACGCCCAGGTCCGTGACCAGGATGAGGCGTTTGTCCGCAAGGCCGGTGTTTTGCTGTTTTACGGGGTCCCAGCTCTGCGCCTGGAGGAAAAACAGGCCGTGATTCGTCGCTGCGTCGGTCTTGAGATACCGGGAAAAATCGAACGTGGCGTATTGCGACTGCCCCGGATAATCGCGCCGGAGCTTCTGCACTTCGCTGAAGTGTTCGCTGATGTTGTCCTCGTTGAACTGATAATTAGTGAATTCGGGGTTGGTGATATCGCCGCTCGTCTGGCTCATCAGGTGGTTGATCTGGTCCGGCAGCACCCTGCCGATATCGTACCGGACCGCGTCGAGATCGCGCGCAAAGACGGAGAGCTTCTTTTCTCCGCTCAAGCTCAGGACCGATCCGTTGTGCATAAAGCCCAGTTCGCGCGGCATGTCGGGGACGCGAAGGATAGCCTCATGGTCCGCAGCGAGAATGTAACCGCCGAACGCCTGCATTCCCTTGTTCATTTTCACATAAAAGTACCTTCCCGACGGCGCTATGTAGGAAAAGGCGTGCAGCGTCGTAAACTCCTGGTCGCGCGGCAGTGGGGTGAGCTTTACCCGTTCGGAAACAGTAAGCACTTCGGGACCGATCTTCACCGGGCTGAAATACGACCAGTTGTAATTCTTTTCTCCGGACTGGCCCTGGATCGGCGGAAGGTCCTGGGGTAGCATGTACACACTCAGACTTTTTACGATTTCCGTTTCCTGCACGCCCGTCGTCGTATTGATGACAAACACCTGCTGGGGTTCGTAGCGCTCGTTGCGCACAAGGGTAAGGTCTTCCGACGCGATCCGGAGGAACGTAAACTTGCCGGGAATCACCGCGGTACGTTCGAACTTCTGGCCCGTAGCAGGCCCACCCCGCTCGGCCCGATACCCGGAATCGATCGTAAGGAGCATCGACATGTCTTTTTCCGGAATAGACATAGGCTTAGAATGGATGTATGCCTCGCCCCGGTATTTATCATACGATACGGTGAACGGCCAGGACTCCGCTCCGAAACCCAGAAAACCGCTTTTCTGGTCGGAGCGGCGCATGGTGATCCGTTTTTCAAAAGATGCTTTGTCAACAGGATGAGTGAAGCGCACTGTTGCCACGACTTTCTTCATCGCAGGATCGGCAGGGTCTTGGTAGAAGGAGTAGGAAACCAGCTCGGCCTGGAAAGGTGGCGTCTTGAACGAATACGAATATAACCCGAGCTTGACCTGTTCGGGAAAATATGATTGATCCAGCCAGACGGTATAGGACTGCCCGACTCCCCAGTCGGCCTTTGGAGTGAATCGCAGGGTTCTATCGTTTATCCATCTCCACTCGCCCGGCAGCGACGGCGCCAGCGCGACCCCTTTCTCGACGACCTTTCCGACGGCGTTGAGCGGCGCGGCGGAGCCGCTGAAAAATATTTGCAGCGGATCCGGCCTGGGTGCGTCTTCAATTCGCGTCAATCCCGGAGGAGTGCCGCTGATTGTTATATAACCAGACTGTCCCACGGCATAGATGACTACGAGGACAACCATTGCCACAGACAACGGCAAAATGAACGCGGTTCTGCGCATAAGCGGTTTGAGCCGGGCACGTACTGTCCGGATATATTCGATCATCCATGGCATCCTGCTGAAAGCGCGGCCTGATTGAATGCCACATATCCACTCAGGTGGCAACCAGGTGAATGAGCCGAAGAGTTTTGAAAGAAATCCGGATACAAATCTAAATGCCGCGCTGATAAATTTCAAGGCCAACCTCCTGAGGATAGGCTTAAACAATCAATATCCTGTCATAGAAAAATGCATGAAGTCCTTCTGATTTCCCTTAATCTCCCCGCCCCAGCGGAAACCTGCCTGTTTGAACGCATACACAATATCGCCATTGCTCTCGATTACGCCCGGGGCACCAGGTCTCCACTTGCCGCCGCGCAGGAGCCGGCACTGCGGACCAAACTCAATGCAATTATCATAGAGCCCATTCAGTTCAGAGTTGATGTCAATGGCGGTTCCAAACGAATGATTACTGAAACCCGTGCGATTGCCGTTCGCATCAGCCGCACCGCGCGATTTGATCACGTGGTACCCGACAAGTGAATGAATCGGCATTCCTTTCTGAGTTAATGAGGTAATAACCTCACGCACCTGTGGCGCGATTTTGTAACAAACAGAAAATGGTAATAAGGGACGAATACTGATCAGAACCTGATCTTCAAGGCACACCGTGCATCCAGTTTGGGGATCGACTTCCTCTGTCAGCAAATCATTGTAGGAGTGTTGGACAATTTTTTGATTCACACTACTTTTCGTATTCACGTTCCACACCTGCATCTCGTATGTGCACTCGGATGGCACCTGACGTGTTGCCGCCCACGCTCCGGAAGCGAGCTGTACAAGAGCTAACGTGGTCATCATTGCCAGGATAAGACCGCGCATTGTTGTCCTTTTAAATTAATTGCCGAAGAAAATGGGGATAATAATAGAGAAGAGCGTACTGCCATGAATACTTGGGCCAAGTATAATGAATTCGATAATCGAGATCAAGATAATATGGAAAATATATGGTGGAAGGGAGGTTAAGGCAGATACAAGCGGTGTCGGATTTTAGTACTCGACGCCTTTACTCTCTAAAATACAACCAAATGGCATGGGTAAAAAGAAATGGTCATCAAGTTCTTGAGGGGAATTACCCTATAACTATTGCAACAAAGTAATTATAAAACATAACGAAATAGTGCGGACCGTTCGGGGAACGGTCCCTACGATATATTGAAGTCGTAGGGACCGTTTCCCAAACGCGCCGATCCGCTAATGTTTGTTTTGTTTTTATTTTGTCATGGTATCACTCGCACCATGCCCTCCAGTGGTTTCCTGGACCCGGCCGATGGTTTCTCATCAGGAACACCAACCGGTAGCAGCGCTGCGATGAACCTTTCCTTTCCCAAACCCAGCAAATGAGCGAAACTTTCCTGCGCCACCAGCGGCCCGGTCATCCAGCAGGATCCATAGCCCAGCGCATGGACAGCCAGGAGAATATTCTCGATCGCCGCCGAAACACTCTGCAGCCCGGGCAGCGGCCTGAGTCGTTTGATCTCCTCGACTGAATACCCCATTCTCGCGAGCAACCGGTCTGTCCCCGCGTCAAACTCTTCCATGCATACCGCGATCACAACGGGCGCGTTCTCAAAAAAAGTGTAATAGGTGCTTTTGTACGCAGCGAGCCGTTGAGCTTGTTTCTCGCTCTCAGCATATGGGATCATGCGATCGATCATCTCCCGCGCGGCATCAGCCATCTTTTTAAGCACTGCTTTGTCCTTGATGACAATGAAGCTCCACGGCTGGGTATTATTCGCGCTCGGCGCAAGCCTGCCTGCATCAAGGATTTTGTTGACATCTTCGTCCGGCACCGGCGTTTGCTTGAACCTGCGGATGCTTTTTCGTCCCTGTATTGCTTCGAAAAGTTCCATAACCCTCTACATCTCCTTTGGTTCAATAACCAGCTTCAGTCCTGCTATAATCTGGTGCATGCGTGTTGTTGACAGCGTACCGATCTTTTCCGTAAGGTCTACTCTATCCACGGTCACAACCTGCGTAACATTCACGACGCTTTCCTTCTTGAGATTGGCCTCACCTTTTTTAAGCAGGACGTTGCCGGGTACCTCTGCGCGCTTTAAATTGGAAGTCAGGGCGCAGACAACGATCGTATTGATCCTGCTCGTATTGAAGATGTTATTCTGTACCACGACATGGGGATGAAGGAAACCTGGCGCAGAACCTTTCGGTTCACCGAGATCGATCCAGTAGATGTCGCCCTGCCTGATGGTCACGAGCGCTCCTTCAGCACGGCCCTGGCATAGCGCTTTTTGCTCTTTTGCCTGACAGTGTACTCTTCCTGCGATTCCGCTACAGTAAGGGATTTATTCAGATCATCGAGAAGTTTTTTCGATTTGCGCTTTTCCAGATACTCCCGAACCGCAGTAGCAAACACCTCGCTTCGAGAGGAGTGGCTCTCCTTTGCAACTTTTTCCACTTCATTAAACAGAGCATCGGGGACAGAGATGGCGGTTTTCATGAAACGAGTATACCTCGTAGTTATACCACTGTCAATACCATATTGTCATAGAGATGTCTTGGGAATCGCGAACCGCTAAACAAAAAAAGACCCCCTGTCCAGCAGGAAGTCTCTTTTGTCTTCAGATATTATCAGCAATTACAACCCGAACCGTTACACCATCCCAGCCAAATCCCGAATCAGTTTTTCCGAATCCTTCCACCCGAGGCACGGGTCGGTGATCGATTTGCCATACACATTCTCCGTCACCTTTTGTGCGCCTTCCTCGATGAAGCTCTCGATCATGAACCCTTTGATCATCTTCTTGAGCAGAGGCGAGTGCTGGCAACTGCGCATCACTTCCATTGCGATGCGGGGCTGCTCCGCATATTTTTTATTGGAGTTGGCGTGGTTCGTATCAACGATGATGGCGGGATTTATGAGCCCACGTTTCTGATACGCCTCGGCGAACATCAGGAGATCTTCATAATGATAATTGGGAACGGCTAGACCATGATAATCCACCGCGCCCCGCAGCACCGCGTGTGTCAAAGGATTGCCCGAGGTCTTTACCTCCCATCGGTTATAGCTGAAGACATGAGGTGCCTGGGCCGCCTGAATTGAATTGAGCGTCACTTCATTGTCTCCGGAAGTCGGGTTCTTCATGCCTGCGGGGATGTCGAGACCGCTGCAGGTAAGCCGGTGCGCCTGGTTTTCCACGGATCGCGCGCCGACGGCGACATAGCTCAGCACATCTTCGAGATACGGATAGTTCCCTGGATAGAGCATCTCGTCCGCGGCCGGAAGACCCGATTCACGCAGGGCGCGAATGTGCATTTTGCGGATCGCTTTAATACCTTCAACGATATTTGGCTCCTCCTGCAAATTCGGCTGGTGAGCCATGCCTTTATATCCTATGCCGGTTGTGCGCGGCTTGTTGGTATAAATCCGGGGGATGATGAGGATCTTATCCTTCACGTCCGCCTGGACCTTTGCCAGTCGTGCGATATAATCGCATACGGCATCCTCATCGTGCGCCGAACACGGCCCGATGATCAATACCAACTTGTTCGTCTTTCCTGTAAAAGCGTCCTTAATTTCCTGGTCACGACAGTTCTTGCTGTCGGTCAATATATGGGACAACGGTATTGCCGCCCGTATGTCTTTTGGTTGTGGTATTTCCTGAATGTATTCGAAACTCATTTTTTACAGCCCCCATTTCATAATGATGTCAGCCTGCATTTTACTCCTCATGCCCTTCATGTTACTCCTCATGGCGCAAAACGCATCGGGCGGAGTGAAGATTCGTGATTATAAGAACGGCTGTCTGCTATGTCAAGCCAAAAACGTTTTTCCGCAAGGGAAAGCGTTGATATACTGACGCAGCAAAGAAATTACTGGCATTTATCGGGATAATATTGTATAAAAAACGTGCTATGGCAAAAGGAAAAGGCAAAGGTAATAATTTCGATCGATGGCTTGTCGCCGGCATCGTCCTTGTGCTCGTCTTGATCGGTCTGTTCCTCTGGGGTCCTCTGCACAAATATCGTCCCACAGAAGAGAAAAAACCGACTGAACAAGCGAAAAAAATTCCGCCGGAGCATCGCAAACAGACCTTGCCGGAACGGCCGGAACGAAAAGAGACGCGGAAGCAGGAGCCATCCGGGCAGCCGGCTGAAAAATCCGTGCGCATCGCCATCGTGATCGACGATCTTGGGCCGGACATGAAGCCGGCGCAAGAGATCCTTTCGCTGCATGACAACATAACCTTTGCGATCATGCCGGGCCAGCCAAAATCGAGAATGATCGCATCGCTGGCACGGCAGAACAATCGTGAGGTCCTGATCCATCTTCCAATGGAGCCAAAGAACAAGAACGGGAAGCCTATCCCGCGCGGCACCCTGCGCTCGGACATGACCCCCATGGAATTCATGACCACGCTCACCGAGGACGTCGAATCGGTGCCGGGCGCGATCGGCGTGAACAACCACGAAGGTTCGGCCCTCACGGAGAACAAAGAGGCCATGAAATTCCTCATGGCGGAGTTGAAAGTCCGCGAACTGCTTTTCCTGGACAGCCGGACCAACCCGAAGACCGTGGCCTATTCAACAGCGAAAGAATTCGGTATCAAGGCCGCAAAACGTGATGTGTTCCTCGACAATGAAGGCGATAACCCTGCATATATTCACGGTCAGCTGGAAGAACTTGTTCGCATAGCTCAAAAACACGGCAGTGCAATCGCCATCGGCCATCCCCACCCCGCCACGATCAGCGAGTTGCGGAAATGGTTCGCAACGCTGGATGAGGCGACCATAGAGATCGTGCCTGTTTCGAAACTGATGCAGTAAAAAACCTTCGAATACCTCATGTATACCCTCGGAATAGAAACCTCCTGCGATGAAACAGCGGCTGCCGTGCTCAAGGGCGACAAGGTCCTTTCCAACATTGTTTCCACTCAGATTAAACTTCATGAACAATATGGCGGTGTTGTGCCGGAGCTCGCATCCCGCGAGCATCTGAAAAATCTCATCCCCGTGGTCCGCGAAGCCCTTGACCAGGCTTCGGTCACCTTGGACGAAATAGATCTCGTGGCAGCCACATACACACCCGGCCTGATCGGCGCGCTCCTGGTAGGTGTTTCCACTGCCAAGGCCATTGCCTACTCCCGGGGAATCCCCTTCATCGGCGTTCATCATGGCGAAGGCCACATCCTTGCAGCACACATTGAATATCCCGGCATCGGATATCCGTATATCGCCCTGCTCGTCTCAGGCGGGCACACCGCGCTCTATCATGTTCAGGGGCTCGGGGACTATCGCCTCCTCGGCCAGACCAGGGACGATGCAGCCGGCGAAGCATATGACAAGGTCGCAAAGCTGATGGGATTAGCATATCCCGGCGGACCGGTGCTGGACAAACTGGCGCAGGAGGGAAATCCAGCGGCAATAAAATTCCCGAGGGGCCATCTCGAACGATACGACTTCAGCTTCAGCGGGCTTAAGACCGCGGTCAGGAACCACATCGCGCTCTTTAAGAGCAGGGACAATGGCATTGACCCGATCCTGCCGATCAAGGATGTTGCCGCAAGCTTTCAGGCGGCGGTCGTCGATACGCTCGTGGACAAAACCATGCTGGCGGCTTCTGAAACCGGCGTTGATAAGATAGTGGTTGCAGGCGGCGTTGCAGCGAACAGCTCTCTCAGGAAGAGGATGAAAGAAGAAGCAGACAAGCGCTGCGTCAACCTCTATCTGCCGGGAATGGGCCTCTGCATCGACAATGCGGCCATGATCGCGCTTGCGGGATATCTCCATTATCAACAGGGAGAGACCTCAAAGCTCGACCTGAATCCCCGCCCCAGTATGCCGCTGTGATTCACTCGTAAAAAATAGTTCTTGCTATTTCCGTACGTTCCTGTATTATGCACCTCGACTGTTTAACAATGCGGCAGAAATTTGACTGAAGTACATCCACACGTCACGATCTCTCTCTGCCCTTCATATCATCGATCTCTAACCCCCCTTGCTTTCAGCTATCACTCTGAAATTGCATCAGCTCGTATGGTTGGCGAACGATGTAGTTATGCCGGTCATATTTGTGCTGGCGCCGTCTTCGCTTTCAGGAATACTTGTGTGTTCCTGCGGCCTGCACGCAAACCCCTAACGGGATTTCCGTTCCTGGAATTTTATATTCCAGCGCAGGAGATCAAAGGAGTCGTATGTCTTTTTCCAAATTGCAACTCAATGAACCAATTCTCAAAGCAATAAAACTGTGCGGCTACACAACGCCCACGCCCATCCAGGAGCAGGCCATCCCAAAAGCACTGGAAGGCCTTGACCTGATCGCAACAGCCCAGACCGGCACCGGCAAGACCGCAGCTTTTGTGCTGCCGGCACTGCAACTTCTGAGTACGCCTTCAAAATCTTCGGGTAAATCCAAGGGTCCCCGCGTACTCGTGCTCACCCCCACGCGGGAATTGGCTAATCAGATTACCGACGCGGTCAAAACCTACGGCAAATTCATGCGCATCCGAAGCGGCTCAATCCTCGGCGGCATGCCTTATTTTGAACAACAGCGTCTGCTTTCACAACCTGTCGATCTCATCGTGGCAACACCGGGACGCCTCATGGACCATATGGAACGGGGACGAATCGATTTTTCCCGTCTTGAGATCCTGATCCTCGATGAAGCCGATCGAATGCTTGACATGGGTTTCAGTGAAGCAGTGGATACCATCGCCGCTGCGACACCTGCCGCACGCCAAACCATGATGTTCACAGCAACCATGGACAACACAATGGCAAAGCTTGCACAGCGATTGCTTAAGACGCCGGTGCGGATCCAGATCGACGGCAAAAAAACCACGCTGGAAGCGATCGAGCAGCGTCTGCATGCCGCTGACGACATGCAGCATAAGAACAGACTATTGAATCACCTGATTTCCGACAGCAGCATGACCAGAGCCATCATTTTTTCCGGCACCAAACGGAACGCTGATCAGCTTGCGCGCGAATTGTCCGCCCAGGGACACGCATCAGCGGCATTGCACGGCGATATGAACCAGAATGCCCGCAACCGGACGATCATGAACATGCGGCGCGGCAAGATCCGCCTTCTCGTGGCAACAGACGTTGCAGCGCGCGGCCTGGACGTCACCGGCATCACCCATGTCATCAACTACGACCTTCCGAAGAATGCAGAGGACTATGTGCATCGCATCGGCCGCACCGGCCGTGCGGGCGCCACGGGCATCGCGATCTCGTTCGCTTCAGGCAAAGAGATAGATTCCTTGCGATCGATCGAGCGCTATATCGGACAAACAATCCCCCAGTCGGTTATCGCGGGACTGGAGCCTGCGCGTCCGCTTCGCAGTTCAAGCAGCAACAGCAGAACCGCTCCGTCGTCAGGCAAACGCTGGCAGGGTGCTACGGCAGGCAAACGCTATGGCCAGAGCACTTCGTCAGCGCGCCCTTCGTCACACCGTCCTTCGAATTTCAGCGATACGCGAAGATCGAAGCCGGGCGAAGGCGCATATGCAAGAGATTTCAAGCGAGACTCGGGAACGAGAGATGGCGGCAAAGCGGGAGATTTCAAGTCAGCCAACTTCAAGGACTTCCGCAGCAGCAAACCGGCACGGCAGTCTCGCTGGGCATAAGCTAAACACACAATACCTCATCAAGCATTCTATCAGGCACCCTGCAAAGGGTGCCTTTTTTATTTATCAGAACACGCTTGATGCTAAGGTGTTGGACACGTATATTCGAAGATTCAATCGCGATGAAGCTCGACGGCTCTTGGAGAAAAGGGAATATTACGAAAACGCAGAGATACAGCCCTGGGAAAAGAATGCGAAAACAGCCTCTTTTGTCCGCTACATAATCCCCGCTATAGAAGCGCGGGCGAAGTTCAGGAGATCTGTCGGATAGACACCTATAACAATAACGGCGGTTACCGAAATCGCAAGTGCGAGGGCAAGCGAGGGGGCAGTTGCAAGCTCAACCGTGCCGACAGGCTCCTTCATGTACATAACCATAATGACGCGCAAATAGAAATATGCGCTGATAGCGGAGAAAAGAACACCGGCGACAGCGAGCCAGAGGAGTCCAGCCTGGACAGCGGATTTAAAGATATAGAATTTGCCCACAAAGCCGGCCAAAGGCGGAATTCCCGAGAGTGAAAACATAAAAATAAGCATAAGAAACGCAGCGGTACTGTTGGTCTTGCCGAGGCCGGAAAAGTCCGTTATCTCCTCGCCACGATTCCCGGATTTTCGGAGCATGATCACCATGCCAAAGGCTCCCATGTTCATGAGAGCGTAGATGCACACATAGAGCATGACGCTCGCGACACCCTCCGGACCGCCCGCAGCCAGCCCCACCAGCGCATATCCCGCGTGGGCGATGGACGAGTACGCAAGCATTCTTTTGATATTCGTCTGGGAAAGAGCCAGGATATTTCCCACAGCCATGGTGAGCAGGGCGATTACCGAGATAATCAACGTTAAATGTGCATGCAGCGGTTCGAACGCATATGCGAATACGCGCAGGAGCACGGCAAATCCCGCTACCTTTGGCCCTGCGGACATAAACGCTGTAACCGAGGTCGGCGCCCCTTCATACACGTCGGGCACCCACATATGGAACGGAACGGCAGCTACCTTGAACCCGAAGCTTACAATAAGCATGATCATGGAGAGGAACAGGACCGGATTGGCAAGATCTGCAGTGCGAAGGAACGAGTGAATCCCCGCGAGGCTGGTGGTGCCGGTGATCCCGTACAGGAGCGACATGCCGTAAAGCATGATGCCGGAAGAAAACGCGCCAAGAAGCAGGTACTTGATCGCCGCCTCATTCGACCGGCTGTCTTTCTTGAGAAATCCTGCAAGAACATAGATCGAGAGTGCCATAAGTTCAAGGCCGAGGTAGAGCGTGATCAAGTCCCCGGCAGAGGCCATGAACATCATGCCGCAGGTTGCAAACAGCATGAGGGCATAATATTCCCCGCGATGGATGTCTTCAATCTTTAAATAATTGATGGACAAAAGGATGCCCAGACCGCAGGCAATATAGAATACAAATTTGAAAAAAGTTGAGAACGGATCCAGAAGGAACGTACCGGAATAGAATGCCCCTGATGCTCCCATTAATCGATAGGAAGCAAGAGCCGCTATTATTATGCCGGCAAGACTAAACCAGCCAAGGTACGATTTTCTCTCTTTTTCCACAAAAAAATCGAATACCAGCACCGTGAGTGCCACGGTAACGAGGACGACCTCCGGATACATGGGGGCTATAAATTGTAATAAGTTCTGAAGCATGCTGGGCATGTTAACTCCTTAGATGCGTCATTGCATTGCACATATAAACCATAAATGCCGATTCCGGCAACGCCGTATCCTGTGTTCCTAACGCGGAATGTGGGACATCGTATCCATCACCTGGGTGAGCGCAGGTGCAGTTTGTGCTTTGGCATGCATATGCTGAATGAGATTTGATGCCGAAGCATGCATCACGTTGAGCGTAGCGTTCGGGTATAATCCGATGAAAAATATCAATACGACCAAAGGCAGCGCCGCCAATACCTCTCTGCTGTTCATGTCCAACAGGTGCTCATTATGCGGGTTGGTGATAGTGCCGAAAGCAACCCTCTGGTAGAGCCAGAGCATGTAACCGGCGCCAAGGATAATGCCGAGGGACGCGATCGCAGCATAGATTTTCCCATACATAAAAGCCCCCAGCAGGATCGTGAATTCGCCGATGAATCCATTTGTGCCGGGAAGACCGATCGACGACAGGGTTATGATCATGAGAAACGTGGCGTAAACCGGTACTTTCGCCGCGATCCCGCCGTAGTCAGCTATCTGCCGCGTGTGCGTCCGCTCGTAGATAATGCCCACAGCGAGGAACAACGCTCCGGTGGATACGCCGTGGTTCAGCATCTGAAGGATGCTTCCTTCGAGCCCCTGGCTGTTCAGCGCGAACATGCCGAGCGTGACAAAACCCATATGGCTCACGCTTGAATACGCGATCAGCTTTTTAAAGTCCACCTGGGCAAAAGCCATATAAGCGCCGTAGATGATGGCAATGACCGACATCATCATGATGATGGGCGTAAAGTACATCGTTGCATCCGGAAAAAACGGCAGAGAAAAACGGAGGAACCCATAGGCGCCCATCTTAATAAGAATACCGGCCAGGATAATGCTGCCCGCGGTCGGCGCCTCGACATGGGCATCAGGCAGCCAGGTATGGAACGGGAACATCGGAACCTTGACGGCAAAGGCGGCGAAGAACGCCAGGAAGGCCAGTTTTTGGAACTCAACAGAAAACTTATAATTCATGATTGCGAGTACATCGAACGTATTCCCGGCTGCAAAATATACGGCGATGATCGCGATAAGCATCAACACGCTTCCCACCAGCGTATACAGGAAGAATTTAATGGCCGCGTACAGCCGGTTCGGCCCTCCCCATACCCCGATCAGAAGATACATGGGGATGAGCATGGCTTCCCAGAACATATAGAAGAGGAATAAATCGAGGGATACAAAAACTCCGATCATGCTCGCTTCAAGGATCAGGAGCGCGATCATGAATTCACGGACCCGGTCTTGAATAGCTGTCCACGATACCAGGAGGGAAATCACCGTAAGAAGAGCACTGAGCGCCACAAACAGCACGCTGATTCCATCGACCCCGATCTTGTAATTAATGTTCCATGCCGTTATCCAGGGAAGATTCTCGCCAAACTGCATGTGGGGCAGCGCGCTGTTAAAATGAAGAAGCAAGGGCAGAGCAAGACCCAACTCGACGAGTGAAAAGGCAAGCGCCACCCAACGCACCACAACGGCATTCCGAATGAACAGGAGGAGGAAAGCACCCAGCACAGGGACAAATATCATTAGGCTCAAGAGCGGATAGCCAAGCTGGTTGGGCATGAATTCAAGCATGGATCAGACTCCTTTAGACTGCTTCAATATAAAATATAATAGAGACCTGCAAGCACCACAAAACCTAATCCCATCATAAACGCATACTGCTGCACATAGCCTGTCTGCAGCCTGCGGCTGTTCTGACTTGTCGCACCGATGGCGTTGGCAATGCCGTTCACCGCACCGTCCACAATTTTCACATCACCGATTGTATAGAGAACCTTCGCGAGCTTATGCACCAACCCGTTGACAAAAATAAAGTTGTATGCTTCGTCGACTTTATATTTATTGAGGAGTAAGCCATAAACTCCCTTGAACTTGTCGGCGATGCGACCGGGGACATCGGTATTTTTTACATAGAGAGAATAGGCAAGTCTGATACCTGCAATAGCCACGATGACCGAGAAAAACATCAAGCCAAGTTCAAGCCAATGGCTCTCCTCAGCAACATGTTCCGCATGCGGGAAGAGCGGTGCAAGGTATTCGCCAAAAAGGTTCGCATGGGGGATGATCGCGCCGGGCATCCCGATCCATCCGATAACCACCGAGAAGAACGCAAGGATCATGAGCGGGATCGTCATGACTTTCGGGGATTCATGAACATGATGCTCAACATCATGGCTCATGCGCGATTTTCCATAAAAGGTCAAATAGATCAGCCGGAATGAGTAAAATGCGGTCATGAAAGCTCCGGCCACACCAAGGACCCAGAGAGCGCGTCCGAGTGTTGAAGCATTGTAAGCGCTCCAGAGAATCTCGTCTTTGCTGAAGAAACCTGCAAAGGGGAAAATGCCCGCCAGGGCAAGTGAACCGATGATGAAAACGGCATGGGTTGTCTTGATCTTTGACTTGAGCGCCCCCATGTTACGCATGTCCTGCTCACCGGAAAGCGCATGAATTACGCTGCCTGAAGCCAAAAACAGCAGCCCCTTGAAAAATGCGTGTGTGGTGAGGTGAAAAATGCCGGCTGAGAACGCTCCTACTCCAAGACCAAGGAACATGTAGCCGAGCTGACTGATCGTCGAATACGCAATTACTCGTTTGATATCGTTCTGCACAAGACCGATCGTCGCCGCAAAGACCGCGGTCAGGCCACCGACGATTGCTACGACATTCATTGCCACGGGTGAAAGCGAGAATATCGGTGCGCAGCGGGCCACCATGAAAACGCCTGCGGTCACCATGGTCGCGGCATGAATAAGGGCGCTGACCGGTGTAGGGCCTTCCATGGCATCCGGCAGCCAGACATAGAGCGGCAGTTGCGCTGATTTGCCTGTTGCGCCTACAAAGAGAAGGAGTGCGATGAGCGTGACCACGCTGATCTCGCCGCCAAAAAGAGATAGCGTGCTTTTCGCCGCAGGTGTGGAAAGAGCGGCAAAAACATCGGTGAAATCCAGGGTGCCGAACGTCACAAATATCAGCAATACGCCGAGGACGAAGCCGAAATCCCCGACGCGATTGACCACAAAAGCTTTGATGCCCGCATTCGATGCCGACTTTTTCTCATACCAGAAGCCGATCAGGAGATACGAGCAAAGTCCCACCCCTTCCCAGCCCACGAACATAAGCAGAAAATTATTGGCCATAACGAGCACCAGCATAAAGAAGGTGAACAGCGCCAGATACGAAAAGAACCGGGCATAGCCTTTGTCGCCGTGCATGTACCCCACTGAATATATATGAATGAGCGAACTGAGGGTGGTCACCACGAGGAGCATCACCGTGGTGAGTTGGTCAATCTGGAACCCCACATTCACGGAGAAGGTGCCGATGGTTATCCAGGAATACAGGTTTTCATCGATGATAGTCCCGCCGAGCACGTCGCGAAACGCGCTTAAAGCAAGGATGAATGCGCCGAGGACACCCGCTATCGGGAAGTACGCGGCCCGTTCCTTCAGGTATTTCCCGAATAACCCTGCGATCAGGAAGCCGGCGAACGGCAGCAGCGGTATCAGTGCATATTTGATCATAAGTGCTCCCAAAAAATGAATGTTCAAGTTTATCAAGTCGCTGAACAATGCGGCATCAGTGCTGTGATGCCGTTATATCAGTTTGCAGCCCAATGAATCCCGCAACCTTACGAGCTAACTGAAAGGATACATCATCCCTTCATGATATTAAACTCATCCACATACACCGTACTCCGGTTCCGGGAAATCAGAATGATGATGGCAAGCGCAACAGCAGCCTCGGCTGCGGCAACGGTGATAACAAAAATTGAGAATATCTGTCCCGTCAGCGACTGTAAATAATGCGAGAATGCGATCAAGTTGATGTTGGCAGCGTTCAGCATAAGCTCAATGGACATGAGAACAATGAATACATTACGGCGTGCCAGTACGCCGACAACTCCAATGGTGAACAATGCCGCGCTCAACATAATATACCAGGACAGGGGAATCATGTGACCTCCAATACGTGCTGCCAAGCAAACTCCAAAAGATGTTATAAAATGGCACTGGTGAATACGCGGTGATCTGTGATCCTTATATTATTCTTTCACCCTTTTCGCCAGCATGACGGCTCCCACCAATCCGACAAGGAGGATAACCGATGCAATTTCAAAAGGAACAAGATATTTTGTATACAGCAAATCACCCAGATCCATGACTCCGGCGCCGGCCGGAAACCGCATTGGCTGCTCTGTATCTGCCGGGAATGATCCTCTGGACACCAGGAGAACGATCTCGCCGGCAATGACCGCTCCGAAGCCGATGATCCAGAGCCAGAACCGGTTCGCCCGCAGTGCAACACGCTCCTTGTCAACATTTAATAACATGACGACAAAAAGATACAGAATCATGATTGCCCCGGCATAAACGATCAGCTGCACTGCCGCGAGGAACTCGGCATTCAAAAGCACGAATACACCTGCAATATGGAAGAACAACAGCAACATCAACATCACGCTGTGCACCGGATTTTTGCGGGTAACCAGGAGAATGGCCGATATCAGGATCACTGCGGCAAAATAGAGAAATATGAATTTATTCAGCATTATTTTTTTACCGCCTTCCCGCCCATGTAATTGTCGCCCACGTCCACGAGCCGTTCCTTGGTATAAAATGCATCTTTCCGTGAGTAGCAGGCAAGCTCGAATTCCGGCGTCATGAGGATCGCTGACACCGGACACGCATCAATACAGAACCCGCAGAACACACACCGGAGCAGATCCAGTTCATAGGAATTCACAAGTTTTTCGTGGTCCGGTCCCTCCGAAGTTACCACCGTAATCGCCTTGGACGGGCATACTGCTTCGCAGAGGCCGCAGCCGATACACGCCGCATTGCCGGCTTCATCGCGACGCATTGCATGGAGCCCCCGCGACCCGGGGATAGCTTTGCGTTTAAAGGCCGGGTACTGGCGGGTCACGGCGTACGCTTGCTTGCGTTTTTGAGAGGTCATCATGGTCTTGAGCGTCAACCACATGCCTTGAGCTATTTCGACCATGAAGATCGTTTTAATCAGCTTTTTCATTTTAGTCATTATCATTTGCTCCTAACCCAAAGATACCCGCACCGAACGTATATCCGATTGCTCTACAACCACCCCATCTGCTTCATGCCGGCTGTTGCTAGCATGGTGCCGAGCGACAAGGGCAAAAGGATCTTCCAGCAGATTTTCATGAGTTGGTCATAACGATACCGGGGTAGCGTGGCCCGAAGCCATATGTAGAAAAAGATAAAAAAGTACAACTTCCCCATCAACCAGAAAATCGATGGGATTGCTGCAAGAACTCGATTGATAAAAGCTATTGGGGCAAGGTGCCCGATGGCGGTGTTGGGAAGAATCTGCACCGGGAGCCAGCCGCCAAGGAACATAATACTCACCAGCAGAGACACCACAATCATGTTCGTGTATTCCGCCATGAAGAAGAGACTATATCTGATTCCGGTATACTCAGTGTAATACCCTGCTACGAGTTCACTCTCGGCTTCGGGTAAATCAAACGGCACACGGTTTGTCTCGGCAATGCCGGAAAAAAGATACACGAAGAACGCCACCGGCCCGACCGGCAGCGCGATGAGGAACCATTGTTTGCTTTGTGCATTCACAATATCGGTCAGGTTCAGCGATCCGGCAAGCAGCACCACGGTGAGAATTGCAAAAGCCATCGGGATTTCGTAGCTTATCATCTGGGCCGCGGAGCGAAAACCACCCATAAGAGAGTATTTATTATTCGAGGCCCAGCCGGACATGATCACCCCATAGGTGCCGATGCTGGCAAATGCGAGGATGAACAATATCCCGACATTAAGATTCGAGACCCAGAGAGGGACCTTGTGGGACAGAAGACCGAAAAAGTCTGTGGGTGATCCAAAAGGAATGACCACCAAAGCACCAAATGCCATGATCACCATGAGAATCGGTGCTATGATAAATACCCACTTGTCCGCTTTGGCCGGAATGATGTCTTCCTTCATAATGAGCTTTGCCGCGTCGGCAATTGGCTGAAGAATCCCGTGCCAACCCGTCCGCATCGGTCCAAGCCTTCCCTGCATATGTCCCAGCACCTTTCGCTCCACTAACTGCAAATAGACGGAATTAGCCAGAAGAAAAGCCAAAAGCGCTGCAACGGGAATGACCAGGGTAGTGACGATATTTAATATCTGGTTCAGATCAGGCATGTTCCGCTCCTACACTTCAATCTTGATATGGCGTATCGTCCCTATCTCGTGGGAACGTGTGATCGTACCACCCGAGGAGAAGAGCAAGCGCTCGGCGGTGATCACTTCCTGTTTCATGATCGTTTCTGAGGAAAGCGAGAGGTCTGCGTCCGAACCGGCCAAAGAAGATTTTTCCTTGGGCCAGCAGGCACCCGGGAGAAGATCGGCATACAGGGGGACCGACGACCTGATCTCCTTCATGATGTCCCGTGCAGACGTGTAATTAAAAGAGCCGCCCATTTTCCGCGCAACATTCTGGATGATTTCCCAGTCCACCTTTGATTCGCCGATGGGTTCCTCAGCCTTGTTCAGCGACTGGAGCCTCCGCTCAAGATTCGTGAAGGTACCGTTTTTCTCCGCACTGCTCGCCGCAGGAAGAACAACATCTGCAATCTTCGCCGTCTCGGTCAGAAATATATCCTGGACAACCAGAAAATCGAGCTTTGCTAAAACCTTATTGAGAGGTGCATCGCTCCCTACCGGATCATCACCCATGATATAGAGCGCAGCTATTTTCCCCGAAGAGATATTATTCAGCATCTCGACGGAATTCATACCAGCTTTATCAGCCTTCAGGTAGCCGGGAAGATAGTCCGCGATCACGCCCATATCCAGAGCGCCTTGAAAATTGCTCCTCCGAACCAGAGGATAATACGTAACGTTTGTGAGCTGCGCAGCAATGTCCTGCACCTGCTTGAGGGACTTGTCAGATAAATGCGCAGGAATGACGATCGCCACGCTCTTCGCAGCTTTCAGGAGATCCGCAGCCTGCGTCACCTCACCGCTTCCAGAACCTGATGACATTGCTGCAAGTAAATTATCAATCGCCTGGTCCTGGCTATGGGGAATAACAACGGATGCTAGTTTGTTGAACTTATTGAATTCATCATTTACGAGAATAAGCTTTTTAGCTTTGGTATTAACAGCGCGAACGATCTCGATGCCGGTCAGCGGGTTGATCTCTCCCACATTTTTATCAAGCACCAGGATAACATCGCTGTCCCCCAGTTTGCCAAGTTCACCGGCAAAAAAAGCCGAATCCAGACCCTTGGGAACCTTGAGGCGCGCCAGCAGATCAATATTGTTCGTCCCTATGACGGACCGCATGAATTTCTGGAATACATAATTATCTTCGTTGGACGTGCGGACCGATCCAAGCCCGCCGATGCTCTGTGCTCCACGTTTTTCTTTTATGACGTTTAAATTGGTCGCTACAACGGAAAGCGCCTCTTCCCAGGTACAATCAACGAGTTTGTTATCCACCCTCATTTTCGGCGTTGTGAGTCTGTCGCTATGGTGGGTGGCATCCCAGCCGAAACGACCCTTGGTGCAGAGATAATTATCTTTGGCCGGGCTGACACGGATAATTCTGTTCTCACGCGTCTCGTAGGTAATGCCGCAACCGCAGCCGCAATAGTTGCATACCGATTTGGTCTCTTCAAGATTCCAGGAGCGCGCTTTATATTTGAATTGTCGCGTAGTAAGCGCCCCCACGGGACAGATTTCGACACATTCGCCGCAAAATTCGCAGTCCAGAGGACGGTCGAAATCCGTGCTGATACGCGCCTTCGTGCCGCGACGGGTGAAAGCCCACTCTCCGACGCCATTCTGCTCGTCGCAAATGCGCACGCACTTGCCGCACAGAATGCAGCGGCTGATGTTGCGTTCGATGATCGCACTTTCCAGATCAGGTGGAAGATATCCTTTTTCGGCATCGAAACGGCTCTGGCCAAGTCCATACTCATGCACGAGGTCCTGAAGCTGACATGCGCCAGCCTTGTCGCAGACCGGGCAGTCAAGCGGATGCTTGATCAACAGGAGTTCGAGAACCATTTTGCGAGCATTGATAAGCTCTGGCGATGTAGTGCGGACCACCATGTTGTCGTTGGCCGGTGTGGTGCACGATGGTGTGAACCGGCGCGGTGTGCCTTCCACCTCCACGATGCAGATGCGGCAAGCACCGAAGGGATGGAGCTTGTTGTCGTGGCACAGGGTGGGTACCCGCGATCCGGCAGCATTGGCTGCTTCAAGAATGGTCGAGCCCATAGGCACTTCAACTTTTTTTCCGTCAACCGTTACTGTTATCGTCGGCATATGTTTTTACCTTAATGAATATAAGTTTTGCTAGGATATCGCAGTACTTGAATCTTGAACATTGAATTTTAAATAATCTTAATCGATCGACCAGAACCGACACGCCTTGATGCAGGATTTGCACTTGGTGCACTTCTCAGGATCGATGTAGGCGATCTGACCTTTTTCCCACTTGAGCGCACCTGCAGGACAGGCTTTGAAACACTGGCCGCATTTTTTGCATTTGTCCTTGTCAACGACAAATTTGACGAGCGGAGTACAAACCCTTGCCGGACAGCGATGCTCCTTGATGTGCGCCTCGTACTCGTCGCGGAAGTATTTGATGGTGGTAAGCACCGGGTTGGGCGAGGTCTGTCCGAGACCGCAAAGCGATGTGTCTTTAATCTGCTGGGAAAGATCGAGCAGCAGTTCGATGTCGCCTTCGCGACCTTCGCCGCTCGTAATGCGCTGTAGAATGGTGAGCAGCGTTTTGTTCCCGATCCTGCAGGGAACGCACTTTCCACAGGATTCGTCCTCAGTGAACTCAAGGAAGAACTTAGCCATGGCCGGCATGCAGGTGGTCTCGTCCATCACCACCATGCCGCCGGATCCCATGATCGCACCGGTTTTGTTGATATTTTCAAAGTCAACGGGTGTGTCGATAAGCGAACCGGGTATGCAACCTCCCGACGGACCACCCATCTGCACGGCCTTGAACTTGCGGTTGTTCTTGATACCGCCGCCGATATCATAAATGATGGTCTTGAGCGGCGTACCCATGGGCACTTCGACAAGCCCGATGTTGTTCAATGCGCCGGAGAGCGCGAACACCTTGGTGCCTTTGCTCTTCTCGGTACCCAGGCTCGCGTACCAGTCAGCTCCATGCAGAATGATCGGAGGTATGTTGGCAAAGGTCTCGACGTTGTTCAGGACCGACGGTCGCTGCCACAAACCTTTGACGGCCGGGAACGGCGGCTTTGCACGCGGCATACCGCGCTTGCCTTCGATCGAGGCCATAAGCGCTGTTTCTTCGCCGCAGACAAAAGCACCGGCGCCCTGGTAAATCTCGAGATCAAGGTCGAACCCGGTACCGAGAATGTCTTTGCCCAAGAGGCCGTGATCCTTGGCAGATTCGATTGCAAGTTGGAGCCGTTGAACTGCCAAAGGATACTCAGCCCGAACGTAGATGTACCCGTAATGGGCGTTGATCGCCTTGGCGGCAATGATCATGCCTTCGAGCACGGAGTGGGGGTCCGCCTCCATGACGCTCCGGTCCATAAACGCGCCCGGGTCGCCCTCGTCGCCATTGCATAGAATGTACTTGATATCACCGGAAACACGGGCGCAGAGTTCCCACTTGAGACCTGTCAAAAAGCCAGCTCCGCCCCTGCCGCGGAGACCTGACTTCTTCATTTCGATTACGATCTGCTCAGGCGTCATCTCGGTGAGCGCCTTGGCTGCCGCCATATAGCCGTCGCGGGCTATATATTCCTCGATCTTTTCAGCGTCAATGAGGCTCCGATTCCTGAGAGCCCGGAGCACCTGGTGCTTGAAGAACGGAATCTCGTTCATTACGGGAATCGTGTTTTTGTCCGCCGGCGGCGTGTACAGGAATTTTTGCACCGGCCTTCCCTTGATGAAATGCTCCTCAACAAGGTGCGGGACATCTTCGGGTTTCACCAGTTGATAGAAAATGTCCTCGGGGTAAACAACCATGACCGGACCCTTGGCGCAGAACCCGTTGCACCCGGTCAGCACGATCTTGACCTCCTTCTGGAGGTTGCGCTTGATAAGTTCGGTCTCGAGCGCGTCCTTTACCTTGAGCGATCCGTTTGCAACGCAGCCGGTGCCGGCGCAGATCATTATGTTCGAACGGTATGTCGTCGTTTCCACGATATTACCCCGCACATGAATTGTAATTTTCAGCTATTTCTGCTACTGGTTTATGCGATCACTCGAAACCGCGGAGTGTATTAATACGTTGTCTCGTGCCCGGCGACCAGGGCATATTCCTTGACCGGTCTGCCTGCGACCACATGTTCGGCGAATATCTTGCGCGCCTTTTCCGGTGTCAATGACGTATACTTGACCGGTGGTTCTCCAGCGGTTTCAATCGTCGTCATCGGCTCCTGGCTGCACAGCCCGGCGCATCCCGAAGTGGTGATCGCCACGTCCTTAAGGTTGGACTTGGCAAGTTCTTCCATAATTACGTTCATGATCCCGCGGGCGCCGGCTGCAATACCACAGGTCCCCATGTGCACCGTGATCCTGACTCTGAACCCGCCCTCACGAAGCCCTTGATGATAGTCTTCCTTGATTTTTTTCAGATCTGCAATCGTCAGTTTAGCCATATTTTCACCTTATCATCCGCAACTGAAGTTCTACTCATACTTATTGATGATATCCATCACTTTTGTAGCGGCGACATCACCATACGTATCCTGTCCGATAACAACAACCGGTGCGAGACCACAGGCACCGAGGCATCTCACCGCCTCAAGGGAATACTTCTTGTCTCTCGTGATCTCTCCGACTTCGATATCCAGTTCGTCTTTGATCTTTTCGATGATCTCTTCACTTCTCTTCACATAGCAGGCGGTTCCCAGGCAGACACGGATAACATGCTTGCCTCTCGGAACCAGCGTAAAGTAGGAATAGAATGTGGCCACGCCAAAAACCACACTCGGTGACATGTTCATTCCCTTTGCGACATATCGCTGCACAGCATGAGGAAGATAGCCGCAAACCTCCTGCGCCTGCTGCAGCACGGGGATAAGCGAACCGGGCTTGTCTTTGTATTTTTTTACGATCTCATCGATCTTCCGGTACATATCGGTCGAAATGATTTCGTTGTTTGTTGCTGTATGTTGTGCCGCCGATTCTGTACTCATCATTAACCTCTTCAACTCAGATGATGCGCTCTAATTTCAGATCCACATACCGTCTTTCAGCATGCCCCTGAGCGCTTCAAGCACCGCAGGACTGTTTATCGGCACATCGTCAAGATCGTTCTTTATCTCTGCGGTATCAAGCCGGAACACATCTCCGCCTTCGCATTCCTCATAAAAAATATCCAGTTCAGGGTGGCCTGCAATAAGCGTCAACAGCGTATCTGACATCGCACCCATCGCCGGTCTGTCAAGATGACTCCACTGAAACGTTATCGCTACGCGCGTGCCGCTACCCGGAGTTGAAACCACGACCAATCCGCCACCGGCCTGTTCTGCCGACTGGGCCAAGAGCGGTATCCCAAGGCCCGTTTTCTTATGCTTTGTTGTGAAGAATGGGTTCCGGACCCTTGCAAGCGTCTCCGCGTCCATCCCCTTTCCATCATCAACCACCTGTATCTGCAGAAGATCCTTTCCCCTGTCCCGGGTGACCAGAATCTCTATCCTCTTCGCACCAGCCCGAAGTGAATTCTCAGCAATATCGAGGATATGGAGCGAGATATCTTCCATGCCTCAACACTCTGCCTTCCTGCCTTCTTTTCCGTTTAGTGCCTTTTTAATCTCTGCCACGGTCCCCTCTTCCAACACAAAGGAGGTAAACCGTTTACCAATATCTCCCGGACTATGGGCATCGGAACTGGTTATCACGGGATAGCGTACACAATCAGGTATTTTCTTTTTCACCTCGGCGATATTTGCGTTCGCCGAAACTTCTACTGCGTCGAAAACAAGCGAATCGGGTATAAACCCGAGTTGGCCGATGATGCTGAAAGCTTCACGATCAACGTGGGCAGCGATCACCAGGCTCTCGCCTTTTGAAGCTCTGGCTTTTGCAACAATAGATTCCGCCGTAAGGGACGTCGCACCAATCAGCAGCCGATCGCAGAAGCCCGTCACCCCGTCTTCATCGTCCGCAATTACCTGCAGGCCGAATGTGTGGCCGTCGTTTTCCCCTTCCAGATTGTCATAAATGAATTTCTGAAAATCCAGTAGATCATCATCGTCATCAAAGAACGCCAGGATGTGCGCTTCCTCGGAAGAAGTAACTTCCATCCCACCGAGCACTGCTAGTCCGTTCCGGATGCCTGCCTTCTTTACTGCGAGGACATTTTCCGCAGAATTATGGTCGCACACGCCAATCAGGTCTATGCCGTTCCGGAGAGCCGCACCCACTACTTCACGAGGAGACATGTCCAGACCAGAGCAGGGTGACAAGCAGGTGTGCACATGAAGATCGGTTTTAAAGCGCCTCAGCGCCACGGATCCCCGCCTTATACAATCTACCTACCAGTTCGAACGCCGGCAAGTCGCTCACCATAATCGGGATTCCTTGTTCTTCGGCCGTTGTGATCGTATCCTGATCCGGAACCCTGCCTTGAATCAGAACAATGCCCGCCAACCCGGTGTGCGCTGCCACTGCCACGATATTATGGTGGATGTGCAAGGTTACCCAGAGGTTTCCATCTTCAGCATGGGCCAGAACATCAGAGAGGAGATCGCTAACATACCCGCCCGTCACCTCATTATCAAGATGCCCCGCTCCTGTTTTAACGGTTAATCCGAATTCTTTTACCAGATCACCCAGTTTCATTGAACTCCGGTTAACTCGTATAATAGAACTGCATGGTCAGATGCGTCCCGTCAGTCACTGACGATGTCAGGTTCATTTCATCGGCGCATTTTTTCATATTTACCAGCCCCATTCCTGCGCCGAACCCAAGCTCTCGCACCCAATCGGGGGCTGTAGAAAATCCTGGTTGCATGGCCCGTTCGACATCGGGAATGCCGGGTCCCCGGTCGATCGCTTCCACGGTAACCCCCCACTTCTCCACCTGGGCACGGATTTCGCCACCCTTGGTATAGGAAGCAAGATTTATTTCCGCCTCGTAGGTGGCGACCCCGATTCTTCTCAGAAGCGGTGGACAGATGCCAAGCTTCTTAAGGGCATTTTTAAGCTCGCTAGCCGCTTTGCCCGCATCCTTCAGCGACTGACCGGCAACATGATACTTGAATGCGAAACTGATTTCATCAGCGGTTACATCCTCAAAGAACTTCCTCATCGTGGGCCGCTGACGCGTTACCGCAGTCTTCGATTCAGCCTGCTCGTATTCCACTTCAAGTTTGTTTAGCAAACCTTCAACGATACTGCCCTTGGTGACGATGCCGACCAGTTCATTGCTTCTGTTCAGAACGGGGTACCTCCGGTATCCGAACTTGGAGAATTTGGCGATGCAGTGTACCAACAGCTCATCTGCATACAAACACTCAAGCTTGGTCTTCATCCGGTCACGGATAGGAACGTTGATCGCGTTATCGGTGAGGGCATTGATCAGATCTTCGATGCTGATCATACCCACCAGCTTACCGTTTTCTACAACCGGGGTGCCGGACAGGCGGTTGTCGCGCAGGAGAATCCTGAGCTCTGCCATGGTCTGATCAGGACCAACCGTTACCATCGTCGGAGGCATGACCTCACCAACGGTCAACTCGTAGACCATCTCCTGAGTCTTGGTCAACCGATCGATTGTCCCTTGCTCTTTACCCTGCGGTGCCATCACGTTATTATCGTTCGCCTACCCCTCTGAGTCCGTTCGTGTACAATATACCGCAGGCCTCAAACATGGTCAGCTCCGTCGTAAAAAGGGGAATCTCTTTTTGCTTCGCCAGCGCAATGGTTTCCGCTTCCGGCTGTTTCCCGCGTACAACACAAACTGCTTTAATATCTGCGATATCCGCCGTCCGCACCGCCTGGGGGTTGGTGAGGCCGGTGATAAGAATTCCGTTTGCATGTGTTCGGCCTAACACATCGCTCATAAGGTCGGCGCTAAAACATCGATCCACATCAATTTCGTTTATGAGGCCATTCCCGACAAGGACTTCAGCGTTCAACAGGTTGATGATCTCTCTCAGGTTCATACTGCGTTCCTCAGCCACCTAACGGTCAACCTCGCCCAGCACGATATCAATGGTTCCGATGCAAGCAATCACATCAGCTACCATATGGCCAGTAACCATCTTCGGCAGTGCGCTCACATGCACATATGAGGGAGCGCGAATTTTTATTCGATAAGGACGTCCGCTGCCATCGCTCACGATATAGAAACCAAGTTCGCCTTTCGGCGCCTCGGTGGCCACATACACTTCACCCTTGGGCATAGGAACCCATTTGCTCATAAGTACAAACTGATGGGCAAGCGATTCCATACTTTTCATAACATTAACCTTTTCGGGAATGGCATAGCGAGGGTCAGCATTCACTACCGGCCCCGTTGGCAACATATCGAGACATTGTCGTATGATCCGAATGCTCTGGCGCATTTCATTAATACGTACGATATACCTGTCGTAGACATCGCCGTTTTTACCCAGCGGCACGTCGAATTCCACTTTATCATATGCAGCATAGGGCTCAACTTTACGCAGATCGTAGTTCACCCCTGAACCGCGGAGCGTACCACCCGTCAGCCCGTAATTGATTGCATCCTCGGCGGAGAACACACCGATCCCCACCGTTCGCTGGAGCCAAATTCGGTTTTCGCGGATCAGGGTGTCATACTCTTCGAGTCGCTTCGGGAAAATCTCGGTGAATTCGCGGCATTTGTCAATGAAATCGCGCTGGATATCATTGCGCAAACCGCCGATGCGGACGTAACTAACGGTCTGGCGCGCGCCTGTCACCATCTCGGTGAGATCGAGGATAAATTCCCGTTCACGAAGCGTGAACATGCAAACCGTCATAGCGCCGATATCAAGGGCGTGAGTGCCTAGCCAGACGAGATGCCCGGAAAGCCTGGTAAGCTCGGCCATGAGCGTGCGAATGAACTGAGCTCGCTCGGGGACCTCGATACCAGCCAGTTTCTCAACCGCCACCACGTAGCCGAGATTATTGTTCATACAGGTGATGTATTCAAGTCGATCAGTCATGGGGATGATCTGATGGTACGTCCTGCTCTCCATCCATTTTTCTATCCCGCGATGCAGGTACCCGGGACGCGGGTCGCAGCCAACCACGGTCTCACCCTGCAAATCCAGAACCAGGCGCAACACCCCGTGCGTAGCCGGATGCTGCGGCCCCATGTTGAGGGTGATCTCTTTTTGCACTATTTCTTTTTTCTCGGTATCAATAGGAGGCATTTTTTCACCACAGAAAGGACCAGGGTCACGGGGTAACAGGCCACATCATGTTGCAGACCCTTGCCCTTGTCCCTTGTTCCTGATTTTAGTAGCCCTTCAACGGATATTCCTTCCGAAGCGGATGCCCTTCCCAGTCTTCGGGTAACAATATTCTGCGTAGATCGGGATGGCCTGCGAACGTGACCCCCATAAGGTCGAACGTCTCGCGTTCATGCCAGTTGGCGGTATGCCATATCAAGGATACCGTGTCGATCCGCGGGTCCTCTTCTGGCACACGCACTTTCAAACGGATGCGGTGCCGATACTCAGTAGAAATAAGATTATAAACGACTTCGAAACGAGGACCGGAATCACCTGGATACGTCGAGTAATCGACAGCCGTCAGGTCGGCGAGGTGATCCATCTTGAGGGAGGGCTCATCCTTAAGGAAGATGCAGATGTCCCTGATCATGTCTTTTTTAAGCATGATCGCAACCTGACCGGCATACATCGTCGTACCCAAGACCTGACCGGCGAACTTTTCTTCTACCATCTTAGCGATCTGTAAGGGATCCATACAACCTCGTCACTGGCCGCACCGCGCTTGATGCGCGGCGCTCGGTTTCGATCAGGATATGTGGTTTATTACTTCCGGATATAGTGTTCTTTCTTGATCTTTTCTTGCAGTTTGATGATACCATTCATCAAGGCTTCAGGCCGCGGAGGGCAACCAGGAATATAAACATCCACGGGAATTATATTGTCCACTCCCTGCACTACGCTGTAGGTATTGAAGATGCCGCCTGAACCGGCGCAGCTTCCCATGGCGATGACATATCGAGGCTCGGGCATCTGATCATAGACGCGACGGACGATAGGCGCCATTTTCTTCGTAAGAGTGCCTGCCACCAGGAGCAGATCGGACTGACGGGGAGAAGGACGCGGTACCGTGCCGAAGCGGTCGAAATCATGCTGGGGCGCAGAATAATACTGAATCATCTCGATGGCGCAACAAGCAAGACCGAAAGTCATGGGCCATATTGAACTGGCCCGTAAATAGTTGAGTAAACCATCGACGGTGGTTGTGACGTACCCTTCTTCAAAGAGATTCTGGACTACTCCCATTCGAGTGCCCCTTTCTTCCACGCGTAGAAATATCCAACGAGCAGAATGATGATGAAAATCACCATCTCTAAAAATCCATATAATCCCAGGTGGTTATAAGCAACTGCCCAAGGATACAGAAACACGGCTTCAATGTCGAAAACGAGAAACAACATGGCGATGATATAGTAACGGATAGAGAACTTCTGATGGGCATCCATGAAGGGAGTGATACCGGACTCATAGGTCAGCAGCTTTTCGGGATAGGGGTTCCGCGGACGGATGAACCATCCGGCAATCAGCATGCCGATGCTGACTGCGGTACCGAGTAACAGGAAGATTGCTACGGGTAAAAAGTGTTCTGGAAGATAGGTACTTGGTGTCATACGCTACTCCCTCCACAATATTAAATTTTAATTAGCAAGAGTTCTAAAACGCGTGCATGATATGACAACTCAGATTTTTTGTCAAGCAAAACATTTAGTAAAAATCTACTGTTTTATGTTTTCGCGACACTATTATGCTGCAGGCTGACGGCCTTCCGTCCGCTTGCATTTCCCTGCGCAAAACAGTAGAATGCATGCCTGATCGGAGGAAAGCCGTGGATCCCTATGCCAAAAACCAGCTTTTGTCATTCTACAATTTTCACCTGAAAAAATTCGGTGACCGGCCCGAAGCGCTCCGCTGGACACCGCAGGGACAGCTTAAACGGTATCAGATGCTGTCAGACATCGCACCGGTCTCGGACCTGAACAACAGTAGCGTCCTTGACTACGGTTGCGGTACCGGTGACTTTTATCGATTTCTGAAACGGCGCGGCATCAATGTAAAATACACGGGTGTGGACATCAATGAGAATTTTATCAACCTGGCGCAAAAAAAATATCCCGAATGCACGTTCGCGGTCATGAATACGGACGATGACGAAATTGAAGGGTTTTATGATTATATATTCATCTGTGGGGTGTTCAATCTGCAGGTCCCCGGCGTTGACGACGACATGAAGAACGCTCTCACCACCCTGTTCAAACACTGCAACAAAGGCCTGGCATTGAGCGCTCTGTCCTCGCATACCCCCATCAGAGATCCCGAACTCCACTTTACTTCGCCGGAAGACCTGGTGAAATTCTCCCTTGAGCACCTGTCACCCTCTATCGCCCTCAGACATGACCGGATCCAGCATGACTTCACCCTGTATGTGTACACAGAGTTAAATGAGGTCAAAATATAACATGAGCATTCGCCTGCAAATTTTTTCGGATTACATCTGACCGTTCTGCTACATCGGCAAGGGACTTGTCGACAAGCTCAAACAGGAATTCGATCTTCACGTGGAATGGTTGGGATTCGAGATACATCCTGAAACACCTCGGGAAGGAAAACTGCTGGCGCACCTGTTCCCGCAAACTGATATCAAAAATATGTTCCAGCATCTTCAGGACATGGGGTCTCCCTACGGGATCACCTTTATGGACATCATCCTGGTATCCAACACACGGTTGTCAATCGAAGCTTCTGAATATGCCAAAGCGCACAACCGGTTCGACGAGTTCCATGACGCCGTGTTCAAGGCATATTTCACTTTCGGTAGGGATATCGGCCAGATCGCAGTATTATCAAGGATTGGTCAGGACGTGGGATTGGATGCTCATGACCTGCAGATAGCACTGGAAACAGGAACGTACCGGCCCGTGATCGAGGAAGCGCGGCAAGAAGCGTCACGGCTTGGCATCAAAGCCGCGCCAACGTTCGTGCTTAACGACAGAGATCGCATAGTTGGAGCTCACCCCCTTGAGATGTTCAGAAACAAACTGAAGTCGTATTAAGGCACCTGCTCAGGAATCGCTTCCATCGCGTTTTATTCTGCTCCCTGGCTACTTCCTCCGATTGGCATTTTTTCGCCTGTCAGTTCCACCCCTTCGCTGAGGGCCCTTGCTCGTTGCGTCGGCTGTTCGCCGGTCTATGCCGGACCGCCTCTCATGCCGTGCACGGCGGTCTTTTTGCAGCAAAGTAAAGATATGCTCAAGCAGTTCCCTTCTTTTTTCCCTGATGATTGCATCGTGCACCGTTTCCGTGCGGATTTCCGTCGCATGCAGCTCACCGTTATGCTCAGTAACAAGCGCGTGCAAAGCGTGCTCAATCCGCAGGAAAAGGACTCGGGCCTCTTCCTGGGATCCCTGCTTTCGGTTCCGGACCCGTGATAACTGGGAATCAAGCTCCCGGGCGATCCGCTGTACATGTTCATGGATCGTCTCGAATACTCCCGTTAAAGCATATACATCTTCCCGGAGAAGATCCGCAATTTCCCGGGTGAGAATGCCAACATCCTTTTTGACCGACTCAAGATAATCACGGGAGACCAGACCGGAATGTAACGCATCTCGAAGGTGCTCCTTGAACTCTGATTTAATTTCCTCGATCAGGTGGGATTTCTCTCTCCCCGCAACTTGAAGATCAACCAGAAGAACTATGGCTTTTTCGCATTTCTTTTCGATCCTGATCAGATTTTCCCTGATGTATCTTGCGATGTCTGCCAATTCTCTCATGAATTCCGCTGCATCCGACTCGATCGCTGCAAGCGCTTTTTTCCGTTCGTCCGCCATCCCCCTCAGTCTTTCTATCTTTGCCGCTTCATCCTTTTTTTTTGGATTGAGTCTGACTATCTCCTCTTCAGCCGCATGGATAAACGCCGCCGGTTTTCTGAAATCGAGCATGATCAGGGCATGCATATAATAGTCAAACAGTTCCACCTCGCGTATGAGTGCGGGGTTAAAAAACCCGGAACAACTGATTGCTTCACAAAACATTTCTTCCCGGAAATCCTGCACCGGGATGTTCTCTCGCTGTCTCAGTTCAAACGCCGCAAGTCGTTCCAGCAACTGACGGTATGCTATCAGGCCATCGCCATATACCTCTCCTTTCCCCCTTTTGGGGCTCTCAAGAAAAGCCTTAAGTTCCTCGGGTGAAGGGCAGAGGTTCGCGTTTGATCCGAAACGCAGACCGAAAAAGGAATCCTCACTGGTCATAGAAATATCCATGGTTTGTGCTCATAATTAGGCTCTGTTCAACACTGCAGCTATTCATATAATATCATATTCACGCGCATGGTCGGAACAGGGGAAAGAGTGACACTGGAATCCTTACTGACGCAGACTGCAACGCGAAAATGAAAAGGATGGACATAACAATCTGTCCATCCTTAAAAACTTGCCTTAAAAATCATTCATTTGTCCGCTAATCATCCACTTGCTCATGTTCATCCCCGATAAAATGAGTTTTGATCCCAAGCTCTCTGATCTTCTTTCGAAGAGTGTTCCTGTTGATCCCCAGCAGACTCGCTGCGCGCACCTGATTTCCCTCGGTCTTCTTAAGAACAAGGGTGATGAGTGGTTTTTCTACCCGCTGCATGACCATGGAGTAAATGTCCCCTTGGTCAAGGCCACCCATGCGGTCGACCAGATCGGCAAGTTTTTCCTCAAGGAAATTTTCAAATGAGAAGTTGGCTCCGTGCCCCGGCTTGAATATCTGCGGCGGCAGGGCGTCAGGGAATATTTTGTCCCCGGGAGAAAGGGTAATTGCACGCTGAACGGCATTCTCGAGCTCACGCACGTTCCCCGGCCAGTCATAGGCGCGAAGAATCTTGATAGTCTCGGGAGTAAGCACCTTGTTGTTCACTTGCTTCGCCTGATATTTCTGCATAAAGTACTCCGCCAGCGGCGCAATGTCATCCTTTCGCTTGCGAAGCGGCGGGAGGGTGATCTGAATGACATTCAGACGGTAAAAGAGGTCCTCGCGAAACAGCTTTTCACGCACCGCCTTGTCAAGGTTCTGGTGGGTCGCTGCGATCACGCGCACATCGGTCCTGATCGATTCAGTGCCGCCAACCCGCTCGAACTCCTTTTCCTGAAGCACACGAAGCATCTTGCCCTGCAACGGCAGGTTCATGTCGCCGATTTCATCCAGAAACAGCGTACCTCCTGATGCGGCCTCAAACTTGCCGATCTTTCGGTTGATGGCCCCGGTGAATGCGCCCTTTTCATGTCCGAACAGCTCGCTCTCGAGCAATTCCGACGGGATTGCCGCGGAATTCACCGCAATAAACGGGCGGCTTGCGCGTTTACTGTGAAAGTGGATTGCGCGCGCCACGAGTTCCTTGCCTGTACCGCTTTCGCCGTTGATCAGCACGGTCGCATCGCTTTCCGCCACTCGGCCGATAGTCTTATAGATCTCCCGCATGACCGGTGTATTGCCGACAAGTCCACCCTCGTACTTCTCGCGCACCTCCGCACGCAGGGCATGTACTTCAAGCGAGAGCCGCCTGACCTCGATCGCTTTCCTGACGAGGATATTCACCTCATCAAGATCGAAGGGCTTGGTGATATAGTCGAAGGCTCCGCGCCGCATGGCCTCTATGGCGTTCTGCATGGTGGCCTGCGCCGTCATGATGATGACCGCCACATTCCGTCCTTCGCTTTGGATCTTCTCGAGCGCTTCCAACCCACTCATGCCGGGCATGCGAATGTCCATTAAAACAATGTCAACGTCATTGTTCTTGATCAGCGCAAGCGCTTCTGTGGCATCCTTTGCAAGGGCCGCCTCGATCCCCTCTTTTTCAAGGGATTTTTTTAGCACCCAACGGACGCTTTCATCGTCATCGACGATTAATACTTTTTCATTCGCCATGTTTTTGACTCTTTCATATATTCGCGGAACCGCACGCTATCGAAAGAAGCACGTGCTACCCATCCGTGATCAATCATGCAAAAACTGTTCATCCCGCCAGCGGTAAATACACACTGAAGGTCGTTCCTTCGTTCTCCTGGCTTTCGATACGGATTGTTCCCATATGTTCCTGTACGATCTGATACGACAGCGCAAGACCCAATCCCACACCCCGGTCTTTGGTGGTAAAAAAGGGGGTGAAAATTTCCTCCAGATGTTCCTGTTTGATCCCGGGTCCGGTATCGCTCACTTTAACGACCATGAGGCGGTGTTTCTTGCCGTCGGCCTGAACACTCGTGAACAGATCGGACATTCTTGTAACAACGGTCAGTTTTCCGCCCCGGGGCATGGCCTCTACAGCATTTTTAATGATATTTAAAAAGACCTGAATAAGCTGGTCGCCGCTGCCAATGACCTCAGGCAAACTCGGGTCATACAGTCGGGTAAGGACAATTCCCCGTTCCCGAGCGCTTTCCTCGTTCAGAAGCAGCACCCGGTCAAGAAGGCTGTGAACATTGTTCGACTGCATCTCGCGCGGCCTGAGCCGGGTGAAATCCAGCATTCCTTCAAGCACGTTGTTCAAGCGGTCCGCTTCTTTCAGGATCACATCGAGATATTCTGTCAGGCTTCCGGAAGAACCCGATCGAACGGACGTTGAAGTTCGAAGCTCCGACTTCAGAAGCTGGGCCGCGCCTCGTATGCCGACCAGAGGATTTTTAACTTCATGAGCGATACCCGCCGCGATCAGCCCGAGCGTCGCCAACCGGTCAGACCGGCGCATTCTCTCTTTAAGATCGCGAATACCCGACTGATCCCGAATCGACAGGATGACTCCGATCGGATGACCTTCACTGTCTGTCAGCACGCTGGTGACGAGGCCCACCGGAAGTGGCGGCCGGTGTCTAACGACGATCTCCGCCTCAAAATCCGAATACGACCTCCCGGATGCAAGGGTTTTTTCGATCTGGCTTACCACCGCGGAGTTCTCCGAAAGGACTTCTGCGATGTTCCTGCCAACCGCGTCCGAGGTGGCAATCCCGATCAATTCCTCCGCTGCGCGGTTCCAGATGAGGATCTGTCCTTTGACGTCGGCCACAACCACGCCATCGACGATCCCCATAAGTATGTCAGCGGTCAGATCCTGTATCTTCGGCGAATGAGAATCCATGTTTATTGATAGCACAATATATTTGATGATACAAGATAATTTATGTTATAGTGCCTGTCGCATGCGGCATCTGGAGACGACCCGCTCAGAAGAGCGATATTTTCCCGCCCGCATTTCATTCAACCTATGCTTGACCTCCGGCTCATCCTGGTTTCCATCATGTGGGGTGTGAACTTTTCGCTGGTAAAGTTCGCTTTGACGGATTTCACTCCCCTCAGTTTCACGATCGTGCGGTTCGCGCTGGCAGCAGGCTTTCTGTTCATCGTTTTGCTGATGAACAAAGAACCGCTCGACATCGGTCCTGACGACCGCTTACCGCTCCTCAGGCTCGGCCTTATCGGTATCTCGCTCTATAATATCCTGTTCATGTACGGGCTGCGGTACACCACAGCGTCGAACTCCGCTCTCTTCATCGCCACATCCCCCTTGTTCGCCGCTCTCATACTGACCCTCACAAAAAGGGAGCGTTTCTCCCTGAGAAGCGGGGCCGGGTTCCTGCTCTCTTCACTGGGAACAGTTCTCATTATACGAAGCAGGCTTGGCGGGTTTGGCTTTCGCTCAGAACATATTGCCGGCGATCTGCTCACGCTCGCGGCTGCCTGCGCCTGGGCGTTTTATACCGTCAATGCCCGGCCGCTGCTCGAGAACTATTCACCCATCAAGATCACCGCGTACACCATGGCGATCGGTACGCTTGCCATGGTGCCGATCGGCTTCCACGAGCTCATGGTCCAACCGTGGAACTCGATCTCCCTCATGTCCTGGTCAGCGCTCTTCTTCGGAGCGTTCTTTGCAGGCGGAGTCGCGTATACGCTCTGGTACCAGGGCGTGAAGCGCATCGGCAGCTCCAGGACGATTGTCTATCATTATCTGATGCCGTTCACCGCGGTCGCATTCGCAGCGGTGTTTCTGGGAGAACGCATCACCGCCATGCAGGTCATCGGCGGCATTGCAGTCCTGTCAGGAGTTGCGCTCGTGCAAAAACCCCGGAGTCTGACAGCAGATTCCTAATGGGTATACCCTGCCTCGCCGTGCTGACTGATATCAAGGCCCTCGGTTTCTTCATCCTTGCTCACCCTGATCCCGATCAGCACGTCAATCCCTTTGAACAGAACCATGCTGACGCCGAAGGAATAGGCGGCTACCAGAGCGACCGCTCCCACTTGAATGGCAAGCTGCTTCGGATTGCCGAACAGCAGCCCATTCGCTCCCGCGGCGTTGATGGCAAGCGATGCAAATACACCGGCCATGATCGTTCCGAGCGTTCCGCCAACACCATGCACGCCGAAGGCATCAAGTGAATCATCATACTTGAACCTGTTTTTCGCGTTCAAGGCCGTGTAGCACAGCACACCGGCAAAGATCCCGATAACGAGAGCCGGCATGGGACCCACAAACCCGGCGGCCGGCGTGATGGTCGCAAGACCCGCAATGGCTCCCGTGGCCGCACCGAACATGGTCGGTTTTCCCCGATGCAGCCATTCGATCAGCGTCCAGGTGATCGTCGCTGATGCGGCGGCCGTGTGGGTCGTAATAAATGCCATGGTTGCAAGCCCGCCCGAACTCAGGGCGCTCCCCGCATTGAACCCGAACCAGCCGAACCAGAGCAGACCCGCGCCGATCACGGTCAGGGGAAGATCATGGGGCGGCATGTGCTCTTGAAGAAATCCCTTGCGTTTACCAATAAAGAGCGCGGCCGCAAGCGCCGAAAACCCCGAAGTCGCGTGGACCACGATCCCTCCGGCGAAATCAAGCACGCCGAGCTGCTTCAACCATCCGCCGGTGCCCCATACCCAGTGGGCCACGGGATCGTAAACAAGGGTCGTCCAGGCCAGCGTGAAAATAATGTAACCCGAGAATTTCATACGCTCGGCGAAAGCTCCGCTGATAAGCGCCGGCGTTATCACCGCGAACATCATCTGATACGCCATGAACAAGAGATGTGGTATGGTAGGCGCGTAATCCGCGTTCGGGACCAACCCGACATTGCTCAGCCCGATCCAGCTGAGGGATCCGATAACACCGTGAACATCCGGTCCAAAGGAAAGCGAATATCCCAGCAGGATCCACTGAACGCTGACAAGAGCAATTGCAAAGAAACTGTGCATGATCGTCCCCAGCACGTTCTTACTTCGGACCATCCCCGCGTAGAACAGGGCCAGGCCCGGGGTCATAAGCATAACAAGTGCCGTTGAAATGAGCAGCCATGCCGTGTCACCCGTATCAACTTTTAGAGCACCCGGAACCACATTCTCCGCAGCAACAAGCGATGGCGCGAGACAAAGTGCAGCGAGCAAGATTAGAAGCAGATTAAAAGCTTTTCCATATCTGTTACCATTCATAAGATAGAAGCCTCCTCAACAGTAATGTAAATAATTTCACCATGTGATGTTAATATAAGCAATGGGCATGCCATAGTGCTTTCATAACCACACTAATTAGCAAAACATGCTGAATTCATTAGGACATTATCTATCAGCACTTTATTAAGACGCCATATAATAAGCCCCTAATGTGATCAGCTTTTAGGCGCTTGATCATTTTGTAGGCAATGATACATACCATGGGTCAGTTTATAGTTAAATTAGAATTAATTTAAAATTATTATTGACAAATAATAATTACTATATTAGAATAGTTCCAAGAAAGGGAGTTAATGAAAAAATATAGGGATATCGGCTTGAAACTCACACCGCAACGGTTAGCAATTCTTGACTATCTTGAAGGGAATAAATGCCATCCATCGGCGGATGATATTTATAAGGAAGTTTTAAAAAAATTTCCGACCATGTCATTTGCAACTGTTTATAATACGCTTGCAACGTTGAAGGAAAAAAACACCATCCGCGAACTGACGATCGATCCTGGTAAAAAACGGTATGATTCCAATACAGAACCTCATAATCACTTAATATGCGTTTCATGCAATCAGGTGATTGACATCCATGTTCAATTTAATCTCGATCTGCCACAAGGCATGAACAAAGATTTTACCGTACTCCGTAATCATGTGGAATTTCACGGTCTCTGCCCTCTTTGCAAAGAAAAACAACTATAGCCTCAAAAAAGGAGAATCAACCATGTGCGTAGACCATCGGATTTCGTGCACCTGTGGAGCGAAAAGCGCCAGCTTTAATTTTAAAAATGATGTCCTTCCCCATGACGTCCTGCTGAGCCTGTCGTGTCCTGCATGCTCAGAAAATATTCAGTTCGACTCAGCTACCATGCTGAGAGATAATGGATGGATCATTGAGTATGATATGGAAATCGTACATTTTATGAGGCAGAAACTGCCCGCTGCCGACCTCTCACCCGAGTTCATTTTTGACGAAGGGTATTGCACCTGGCGTGGTGTATACCCCACAGACGACCATGATGCAGCAAAAGAGCGTGACGCACTGATAGCGCTTGCAAAGACCGACCGGAAGAGGTACTTCGAGGAATTTAAAAAATGGGGTATCCAGCGCATGGAACGCCTTGCGCGAGAAGGATGGAGGAAAGCCAATGAAAGAGAACCCGTCAGAACGTGATAGCACCGCAACAATCCTGGTAGCACTCATCCAGACACCGGATCTTATCACCGCCTGTCCTAAATGCGGCGGCGAGGTTGGGCTCTGGTCGGAAGACAAGGAAACCATCTGCATTTTCTGCAATCACCAGATATTCGCTCTGGAAGGCACGATCCACTGAAGTCACGAGCACAAACCGGCTCGCACCAGAAGTCAAAAAATGCTCATTTGAGGTTATATGCAATGCAAATCGTTATAGAAAAAATACCTGGTGGATTCAGCGTAGACGGGCTGGAGCTCAGGAGCGGGAAGTGCGGTTGTACAGCGGTACTTCCCTGCTGCTACAGCTGGTCCAAAGTAAAACAGCGGGAAACCTCTTTTACGTTTACCGCCAAACTTTCAGGACCCGATTCAAAGGACATTTTTGTCTGGAGCTATATCGTAAAAAAAGGCGACTCCACCATAGAGGTCCGTGTTGAAGATGCCCGTGATAAAACGATATTCTCAGGCTATTATCCTCCCATGCTTGAACGATGGATAGAAAAAGGATGGGAGGTCACCCATGAAGAAGGCCGCCGCGAAGATGTTAATCTGTGGCGGTGTTCGGCCTGCAGATGGCTATATAAAGAAAAGGAGCAAGAAACCTCATTCGAAGACCTGCCTCAGGTCTGGAAATGCCCGATCTGCAATGTAGGGAAAGAGTCATTCGAGAAAGTGGGATAATTCGACTCATGCCGGGTTCCTGTTCAGGCTTTCCTTTTTCTCTGCTATACTGAATATTATCGGAAGCGAATACATCCCCATGGAGGAATCTATCATGCCCTACACAGCAAATGATTACGGAAAGATTATCGGAATGGAAGGGTTTAGCGAAACGCTGCTGAAAAACCATTTCACGCTTTATCAGGGGTACGTAACCAACACGAACAAGGTACTCGACACGCTGGACCTGATGCTCAAGGACGGCAAAACCACTTTGCCTGAATTCGCGGAGCTCAAACGACGACTCGGCTGGGAGTTTAACGGGATGCGTCTTCATGAATATTATTTCGACAATCTGGGCGGCAAGGGAGGAATCGGCAAGGACAGCAACCTCGCCAGGAAGCTCTCGGCGAGTTTCGGCAGCTATGAAGCATGGGAAAAGGACTTCCGTGCCACAGGAGCCATGCGCGGGATCGGATGGGTCGCCCTCTATCAGGACCCCGGTTCGGGAAGGTTGATCAATTTCTGGATCAACGAGCATGATGTCGCCCACCCTGCAGGTTGCACCCTCCTCCTTATCATGGATGTTTTCGAACACGCGTTCATGATCGACTATGGACTGAAGCGAGCGGACTACATTGAATCATTCTTCAAAAACATCAACTGGTCAACAGTGGAAGCACGATTAAAGTAAATTCAAAAAAGGAGAAACACATAATCATGTCAAAAACAGATAAAAATCTTCAGGACGCCTTTGCCGGCGAATCCCAGGCCAACAGAAAGTATCTTGCATTCGCAAAAAAAGCGGACGCCGAGGGGTTCAAACAGATCGCCAGGTTGTTCCGAGCCGCTGCCGACGCGGAGACGGTCCATGCTCACAATCACCTTCGCGAGCTCTCCGGCATAAAATCAACAAAGGAGAACCTCAGCGTCGCCATCAGCGGGGAGACCCATGAGTTTCAACACATGTATCCCCAGATGATAGCCGATGCCAGTTCAGAAGCCAAAGATGGCGCCCTCAGAAGCTTCACCTACGCGAATGAGGTGGAAAAGATCCATGCCGCACTGTATACAAAGGCGCTCCAAAACATGGGAAAGAACGCGGAAGCAGACTACCATGTTTGCCAGGTTTGCGGCTGCACCATTGAAGGCGAAGCTCCTGATGAATGTCCGGTCTGCAAATCAAAAAAACAGGCATTCAAAGTAGTCAATTAGCTTTACCCTGTCCTGAGCGAAATGAGTTAAGAACGTAAAGCCTCCCGCGACACTCTGCGGGAGGCTTATTATTTCAACATCCGATATTTCCTCTTCAACCCATCCTGCCCTGTTACACTTTCCGTATTACACCTACGACAATACCAACGATCTGAACATCCCCATGATCGACATATAATGGCTTCATGCCCCGATTCTCCGGTTGCAGACGAATTCGGTTTTTCTCCGCATAGAAACGCTTGACGGTTGCTTCACCATCTACGAGCACAACGGAAATATCTCCATTCTGCGCAAGAGGCTGCGCGTGAACGATGAGAGTATCGCCGTCCATGATATGCGCTTCGATCATACTGTCTCCCCGCACCTTTAATGCAAAAAGATCATGGTTATTCTTGAGGGAAAATAGTGCGCTATCCACGCTCAATTCACCCTCCTTGTTTTCCGGCGAGAGTACAGGCGACCCGGCCGCAACCCTGCCGAGAAGAGGAATAACAACCGTGGATCTTCCAACGGAGGGCAAGGCAACGCCGCGCGATTTCCCCTTTTCCCGGGTAATAAGTCCCTGACGCTCGAGTGCTGCAAGATGCCCTTCCACACCGTTCGTGGACCGTATGCCGAATTTTGCTCCAATTTCACGCATCGTCGGAGGAATGCCACGCGTATCAACAGTAGACCGGATGAATTCTAAAATATCTTGTTGACGCTCGGTGAGTTTTGTTGTCATAACGCTCCCCTTTCTATCGCGCTCCATGCCTTTTGCTTGGGATGCAATCCCTGTCTAGTACTGCCGGTCACCTGTCGGCCGCCAGGCAGGAGAAATGATCCTATCATGCCGAGTACGCTCCGCCAGGGTTCCCCAGGTAACGGTAAACTCTCCATACCGGTCGTTCACCTGATCCATGGCTTCTGTGATAAATGACCGGCGTCTCTCATCCTCGAACAGCGGTATCTGGGTTACCGTTCGTTCAAGTCCCGACACGCTCACCCCCACCAGCCGCACCGGTTGCTCCAGCTTCACGTCGTGGAATATGGACAGGGCCGCGGCATAGATGTCCAGTCCCTGGTTCACGACCTGATGCAAACGCCTCTGACGCGAGAACGTATGAAAATCCGAGTATCGGAGCGTCACCGTCACGGTCCTGCCGGTGTATGAACCGCGGCGCAGCCTGCGCCCTACTTTCTCCGAAAGCTGGAGCAGGTGGCGTGAGAGTGCGAGATCGTCAAAACAGTCATCGTTCAGAGTCATGCTGTGGCCCATGGACTTACTCTCATTGCCATCGTCCGATTCCGATGCCACTACCGGGTCATCGTCGATCCCGAGACCCATGTCTCTGAGCCGTTCGCCGATGATCCCGAAGCGCGCAACCAATTGCCTGAGCGGCGCCCTGCCAAGCTCCCCGCACGTACTGATACCTATGGCCGAAAGAGCACGGTTAAGATTGGGCCCGATGCCGCAGATGTCCTTGACCGGCAGATCCTCAAGCACCTCGGCCACGTCATCCGCAGAGATGAGCACCAGACCATCCGGCTTTTGCATGTCGCTCCCGAGCTTTGCCAGTAGTTTGTTCGGCCCGATGCCGATGGAGCAGGTGAGCTGCATCTCGTTCCAGATGCGTTCTTTGATCTGGATTGCGGTCCTGACCGGGTCGCCGAACAACAATTCACAGCCGGTCACATCGAGAAATGCCTCGTCAATGGAGAACAGCTCCACCAGAGGCGTGAAGTCCTTCCATATTCGGATCAATTGCCGGCAGGCATGCGTGTACTTGGCCGAATCCGCCGGAACAACAATGATGTTCGGGCACTTCTGCCGGGCCTCCCCGTAGGTCATGCCGGTCTTGACGCCGTGGGCCCTTGCCTCATACGACGGGGAGAGGATAATGCCGCGTCGTTCCGACCCGCCCACGGCCATGGCTTTATTGCGAAGCGCAGGATTGGCTCGTTGTTCAACAGAAGCAAAGAACGCGTTCATGTCAACATGAAGAATGTTTCGCTTGATCGTTGCCGAATATATCGTATCGAAACAGGACGCGTCGGTTAGACAACCGCACTTAGATTCCCTCTGCATTGACAAGCCTCCATTCCATATTCTCCGTATTGAAACAGACTTCGTAAAGTCCCTGCCCGTCGCTGACCGAAAAATGAAGAATTCGCGCGCTGCCCTGCAGTGTTTGCCACGTAAATGCGACCTCGCGAATGCGAAGTTGCGTTCCGTACCTTGAGAACCAGACCGGCTTGATCTCTCCCCGGCAAAAAACCGCGGCCACCTTAATTGGTTCATCGATATCCATTAGCATGCAAATCATTATAGTGAACATTTGTTCACCTGTCAAGTGCCAACGTATTTTTCTTAAAAAACGGTCTGCCCCCCCTTTTTTTCGACAAATCTGATTTCACCTCGCAATAACATCGACATGCATTGACAGGGGACATGCATTTTGTTACAGTTTAACCACGCTATCAAACCAATTTCACCACCAGTGACGAGGCGATATATTCATGTTTTTCCGGACCGGATCCGATCATATGATTTCCCGACTGGTGGTTGTTTTTTTTCTTCTTGCCTTCTGCATCAGCATCACGGGATACCTGTACTACAACAACCAACAACGGGAACTCAAGAAAAACATTCAGGATGAACTTTCTGCCATAGCCGATCTCAAGGTCAACCAGGTCATTGCCTGGCGTAAAGAACGGATCGGCGATGCGGACATCATCATGAACAACAACCTCATCTCTGCCCGCATTGATCAATTTCGGAAAAATCCCGCTACCTCAGGGCTGAAGAAGGATATTCAAACCTGGCTAACATCGCTTCAAGATAATTACGACTACAAAATTATTTTTCTTGTCGACCCAAAGGGGGAGATCCTCCTTTCCACGGATCAACGCAACGGCAGTCTAAGTCCGCAATCCCGAAAATGGCTGGACGATGCTCTGCGCACAAAAAACGTCGTATTTACCGACCTTCACACTTCAGACAATATCAATATTGTCCATATCGACCTCATCGCGCCAATATTTTTGCATACACAAAATACCTCACAACCTCTCGGCGCAGTCATATTCCTTATTGACCCCGAGATGTTTCTCTACCCACTCATCCAAACCTGGCCCGGTCTGAGCAAAACCGCGGAGACACTGCTTATACGTCGCGAAAAGGACGAAATAGTTTTTCTGAATGAACTGCGCCACAGGAAGAACGCCGCGCTTTCTCTCCGTGTGCCGCTCAGCAAACATCCGGCGTTGGCATCGCTGCTTGAAAAAGAAGGAAGCGGGCTCCTTGATACCCATGACTATCGCGATGTGCCGGTTCTGGCGAACATCCAGCCTGTTCCCGCAACATCCTGGCTGCTCGTGTCAAAAATCGACGAGGATGAGGTCTATGCGCCTATCCGTGAACAGGCCCGGCTCCTGGCGATCGTGATCACCCTCCTGATAACCGCGGCGGGTCTGAGCATTATTTTCTGGTGGCGCCGGCAAAGCGCGGTTCACGCCCAACAGCAGTCCGATGCGCAGCTCAAGAGCGAGACCCTGTCCCGACGATATGACTACCTGAGTAAATATGCCAACGACATCATTCTGCTCGTCGATAGGTCAGGGAGAATCATAGAGGCGAATGAGCGGGCAATTGGCGTCTATGGGTATGCTCATGAAGAACTGACACGGCTCACGATCAACGACCTTCGTCCCCGGGAAGAATGGCGAGACATCGATCAGCAGTTTCATAAAGTTCAAGAACGGGACGGCCTTATTTATGAAACGGTCCACCTCAGCAAAAAAGGACAGCAATTCCCTGTTGAGGTAAGCGCCCGGGCCATTGATGTTGAAGGCAACAAGCTTTTCCAGGCCATCATCCGTGACATTACCGAACGTAAACAGTCCGAAAAAAAGATCCTGCATCTCAATCGACTCTACGCCGTCCTGAGCGAGGTCAACCAGGTCATTGTGCGCACGAATGACCGCGATCAGCTTTTCCAGGACCTTTGCCGCATCGCCGGTGATGTCGGCGGATTCAAGCTGGCATGGATAGGGTTGGTCGATACAAACACCGGTCAGGTTAAAACAGCCTCGCATTACGGACAGGGGGATGAATATCTCGAAAATATCCGGGTCACGATCAATGACGAACCAGAAGGACGCGGTCCGACCGGCAGCGCGATCCGTGAAAAGAACCATGTCATATGTATGGACATCGCGAACGACCCCCGCATGTCCCCCTGGAAAGAACATGCCCTGAAGCAGGGATATCATTCCTCAGGGGCATTCCCCGTCCTACAGCAGGACCGGGTGATCGGCGCTTTCACCCTCTATTCCGATGAAATCGATTTTTTCAGGGACGACGAGGTAAAACTACTGGATGAGATTGCGCTCGACATCTCGTTTGCTCTTGATAATATCGACAAGGAAGCGCGGAGGAACCAGGCGGAGCAAGCCCTCCTTGAAAACGAGGTCCGCTACAAATATCTCATCGAATCCATTACCGACTACATCTTTACGGTAGAGGTGACAAATGGCCGCGTGACCGCCACGACGCATGGTCCCGGCTGCATAACGGTTACCGGATATACCGCGGAGGAATACCAGGCAGACCCGAATCTCTGGTACCAGATGGTCCATGAGGAAGACAGGCCCGCCGTGCTCGAGCAGGCGGAAATGATCCTGTCCGGAAAACGCATTGCTCCGCTGGAACACCGGATCATCCATAAGAACGGCTCCATCCGCTGGGTAAAGAATACGCCGGTCCCACGCTTCGATCAGGCGGGGGAACTCGTAGCGTATGACGGTCTGGTGACCAACATCACCGACCTGAAATACCTCGAAGTCCAGCTCCGTCAGGCGCAGAAAATGGAAGCCATCGGCCAGCTCGCGGGCGGGGTGGCCCACGACTTCAACAATATTCTGACGGCGATCATCGGCTATGGAAACCTTCTCAAAATGAAAATTCATGAAGGTGACCCCCTGCGGCACAATGTGGACCAGATCCTCGCTTCGGCGGAGCGGGCAGCGAATCTGACCTCGAACCTTCTTGCTTATAGCAGGAAGCAGATCATCAATCCGAAAACCGTCAGCATGAACTCAATTGTTCTGCAGGTGGAAAAGCTCCTCCAGCGCCTTATCGGCGAAGACATCGAGTTCAGGACCGTATTGACCGACGCCGACCTTATCGTCATGGCCGACGTAGGACAGATGGAGCAGGTGCTCATGAACCTCAGCACCAACGCCCGGGACGCTATGCCCGCCGGGGGCATCCTGACCCTGGAAACGGAACGGGTCGAACTGAGCAATGAGTTCGTCAAAATGCACGCCTACGGGGAATCGGGCAGCTACGCCCTGATATCGATCTCCGATACCGGCATCGGCATGGACGAGACAACGAAAGAAAGGATTTTCGATCCCTTTTTTACGACAAAAGAGGTGGGAAAAGGCACAGGACTCGGGCTTGCCATGGTCTACGGGATCATCAAGCAGCATAGCGGTTACATCAATGTATACAGCGAACCCGGAAAAGGTACGACCTTTAAAATATACCTGCCTCTGGCGCTATCCGCCATTGAAGCGCCTGTGCCGGAAACCGGCAGCATCCTGCCGCGGGGGACAGAGACCGTGCTGCTGGCTGAGGACGACAAGACCGTCCGTAACCTGACGAAAACGATCCTTGAGAATTTCGGATATACCGTCATCGCTGCGGTGGATGGGGAAGATGCGATACAGAAGTTCGTGGAGCACCGGGATGTCGTCGAACTCCTGATCCTCGACATCATCATGCCGAAGAGGAATGGGAAAGAAGTGGCGGAAGAGATTCAGAAGATCCAGCCCGGAATAAAAATCCTCTACACCAGCGGTTATACCGCCGACATCGTGCATAAAAAAGGCATCCTTGAGGAATCGGTCAACTTCATTTCAAAACCGATTTCACCGATGGATTTCCTCAGCAAGGTGCGCGAGGTGCTGGATAAAGGATAGTCAGGAGTTCAGAGTCTGTAGTTTAGGGCACTGGGTTTAGCGTAGCAGATTTTGATTCTATGTTGGGAAGGTTATGCAGCAACTCCGCACTCCGAACTCAATGCTCCGAACTAGGAAACCCCTCCTTGCTTTTCAGATATTCACCGAACTTCATATCCAGTTTCATAATATGGTCCACGATCCAATCCACAACCACCTGGTTCGTCGTGGCCGAGAGGTCATAGCTGCTGCCCTGCACCCGTGGTCGGGACGCCTGTTCTTTGAGTTCGCCGAGCGCGACGAGATAGCGTGCATGGTCCTGATGCTGTTCTTCGAAACCTGTATACGCGGTGTCTTGCATGTGTTTTTCTTCTTCCGCAAAATGGATCCGCGCATAATCATCCAGAAATTTGAGCGTGCTGTCGATCTCGGATTTGCACCGGTGCTGCTTGATCGCGAGTACGAGATTATTGATCCGCTTGAACAGTTCTTTATGCTGACTGTCAATCGTGCTGATGCCGACTGATAATTTTTCCGTCCACTCCATGAGAATCCTCCCGAGGCACTGTGGTAAGTACCGAATAGTAACAATCGGTGGAGGGGTTGTCAAGAAGGGAGATGAGGAATAGAGTTGTCTTATTCAAATTAGTGGAAACAGCAATTGTTTATCAATAGGCGTGCGAGGAACATCTTATTCCGAGAGCGATAAACACAGCAGCAAGCGGTTCATCCCCGCCCTTACGGGCGGGCGCTACGTACACCGGTCAGGCGGACATTTCCGAGGGACATGTTTCAATCCTCGCCCGCCATTGCGGGCGGGCGCTACTTGAGACCACCTATTCTTTCTGCACCACATCGGAGTTTCAATCCTCGCCCGCCCTTGCGGGCGGGCGCTACCGTATGCTGTTTGATTTTTCCCACAAACGTAATAGTTTCAATCCTCGCCCGCCCTTGCGGGCGGGCGCTACACCATACGTCCTGCGTCCCCCCATCAATGCGATGTTTCAATCCTCGCCCGCCCTTGCGGGCGGGCGCTACGGCGCGGGCGTATCGGGACGGTACGGACTCGTTGTTTCAATCCTCGCCCGCCCTTGCGGGCGGGCGCTACGACCGGCTGCTCGGCACGGCTGAACAACTACGCGTTTCAATCCTCGCCCGCCCTTGCGGGCGGGCGCTACACTGGATGCCAGCTTCCTTCATACTCAAATTATGTTTCAATCCTCGCCCGCCCTTGCGGGCGGGCGCTACTCATCACTTGCGCCGGTTCCCTTGCTGATCGCATAGTTTCAATCCTCGCCCGCCCTTGCGGGCGGGCGCTACTCCCATGACATTCCTTCATGGATATACAAGATTTGTTTCAATCCTCGCCCGCCCTTGCGGGCGGGCGCTACGCGATGTCTGCCATAGAACCTCAAGTGTTAATGATGTTTCAATCCTCGCCCGCCCTTGCGGGCGGGCGCTACGTATCAGAGGATCGACAGGGTACGGGTCACAGGTGTTTCAATCCTCGCCCGCCCTTGCGGGCGGGCGCTACCTTGAACGAGCAAAGGAATGATTTTGATTTAGCGTTTCAATCCTCGCCCGCCCTTGCGGGCGGGCGCTACATCGCTGGAATTAACCAAAGCAGTCCATGTAAAGTTTCAATCCTCGCCCGCCCTTGCGGGCGGGCGCTACGACGGCGGCAGACACGTTCCGCCGCCTTTCTTCTGTTTCAATCCTCGCCCGCCCTTGCGGGCGGGCGCTACTTGCCTCGCGAGATCCTGACATGATAACCATGGTGGTTTCAATCCTCGCCCGCCCTTGCGGGCGGGCGCTACTTTCCAAACGCATCAGCTACGTCTTCCTGGTGGATGTTTCAATCCTCGCCCGCCCTTGCGGGCGGGCGCTACATCATCAATCCCTGATCTGCTTGCACGCTTTGAGGAAGTTTCAATCCTCGCCCGCCCTTGCGGGCGGGCGCTACGGTAAAAAAAGGCATTCAATGGACACTCAACTGACAGTTTCAATCCTCGCCCGCCCTTGCGGGCGGGCGCTACGAAAATGCCTCGGTCAAAACTCAAGAAGATATGTGTTTCAATCCTCGCCCGCCCTTGCGGGCGGGCGCTACATGGTATGGACAACGCAGAGCAAAAAGAATTCATGTTTCAATCCTCGCCCGCCCTTGCGGGCGGGCGCTACGGTGGTCCCGATAAACCAAAGGAGAAATCTTAATGTTTCAATCCTCGCCCGCCCTTGCGGGCGGGCGCTACCTTCGATGTTGAATTTCCAGATTTCGCTTACCCGGTTTCAATCCTCGCCCGCCCTTGCGGGCGGGCGCTACGAGACAGATTAAATTCAGAGCATGGGATTCACAGTTTCAATCCTCGCCCGCCCTTGCGGGCGGGCGCTACGCTTTCTGATCTTCCAACACGTCCGCCGATTGCCAGTTTCAATCCTCGCCCGCCCTTGCGGGCGGGCGCTACATATATCTCCATTTCAGATTTAGCATATTTTTTTGTTTCAATCCTCGCCCGCCCTTGCGGGCGGGCGCTACGAGATTGTCACGAAACTTCAACCATTGGCAGTGATGTTTCAATCCTCGCCCGCCCTTGCGGGCGGGCGCTACGTGAGCATGGGCGGATTCTGGGTGGACATGTGGCTGTTTCAATCCTCGCCCGCCCTTGCGGGCGGGCGCTACCTTTTCCAACCCAGAGAACTTTAAATCTATAAATTGTTTCAATCCTCGCCCGCCCTTGCGGGCGGGCGCTACAATTAACCGCACAATACTGAGTAAACCAGCAACGTGTTTCAATCCTCGCCCGCCCTTGCGGGCGGGCGCTACGGCTTGACGCTTGCGGCTGTGCTCCATTTCTGCGGTTTCAATCCTCGCCCGCCCTTGCGGGCGGGCGCTACAGTCACCAATTTTCAGTGACAGTTTTCAAATAGTTAGCAACCCATTTACGCGAAACAGGCAAAAGCATGCTACTGCAAAGTCTAAATACTTCATACACCTCCTCTATATGATTGATTATTCTCATCCGCGAAACTCCACTCATTTTCACCATCACAACAGGTTCGCGCTACACAATTAGCGGATCATCAAAGAAAACCGTCCTGCTCACACCATACGTTTCAACATGCTGTTCTCTCGGTTCCGTCAGCCGATATAGCCTCAAGTTGTCTTCTTCATCATTGATTTCCTGCAACAACTTTCGCCGAAGCTCTTCATACTTCATTTCGTCCACCTGACATTCAAAAATTGATTTCTGCACCCTCTGCCCGAAATCCTTGCATACTTGAGCAACACGGCGAAGCCTTTTTCTCCCTTTTGCGGTATCTGTCGAGACATCATACGCAACAATGATCCACATATACCACTCCCCTTTTATGAATACAAGAACGGAGTATAAGCTTCCAGATCACCACGAAGATGCCTTGCCAGAAGCCTCGCCTGGACATGGGGAAGCAAACCAAAAGGAACCTTTTCATCAAGTATAGGATGATGCAATTCCTCCTGTTTTCTTTTCTGATACGCGACCACAACCGTCTTCCGACCATCATCGTTCAGATATGTCGCGCCGCCGGTCCGTATTTCAAAATCCTTGGCCGTAATCTGTTTACGATTAATCAGTGTAAGAGCAAGCCTGTCAGCGAGCAAAGAGCGGAACTCTTCCATCAAATCAAGCCCAAGCGATGGCCGACCCGGCCTGAGTGCATGAAGGAACCCCATCTGCGAATCAAGACCGACACCCTCAGCTGCCGAAACACAGTCATGCAGTAAGAGCGTATAGAGGAACGACAGAACTCCGTTGATCGGGTCAAGCGGTGGCCTTCTGCTTCGGCTGTTCATCTTGAATGTCGCGCGAGAATCCTCCTTTATCATCTTGTCGAAAACGCCAAAATAAGCATTGGCTGATTCACCTTCAAAGCCCCTCACCGTATCTATATCAGAAGCATCCTTAAGCTGAAACAGCGCATTGGCAAGAACAGCCGCCGCTTTATGAAGAACAGCAATCTCATCCTGGTTCTCAGTTTCTCTCGCTCCGCGAAGCAGCACTTCACGGGAGTTTTTCACCTTTCCAGCGACGATATTCCGCGCAATCTCCGCAGACCGGTCCTTGTCCCGCACACATTCAAACTGCGCCTGCCTGAGGAGTATATTGCCGCTCGTCTTGCCAACCATCCGGCACTTGAACTGGCCATTACGGTCAAGGATTACCACAGACCTGCCATCGTCAGCGCAACGTCCCAGCAGAAAAGGGCTTATCATCACATTCCCCATGGCAACAATCGAGCCGAGGTGATGGAGCGGGACCTGCAGCTGCACCTGTTTTTCCACCTCGACCTTCAAAGTTTCGTGGTCAAGGGTAAGATACGACCCTTGCGTCATAACATAAAGCGTGTTGAGAAGTTGTTTCATGGCTGCCTATTTTTTACCGAGCCGCTTCCGGGCTTCGGGTTCAGTGAGATAGTTTACCCTCGATACAACTCGTTTACCGGTCTTCTGTTCCAGGTCTTTTCTAGCTGTACCCGCCACTGCGCCACCCTTGCGCGCAGCGTGCTTACTTTCGTGAAAACCCCTCGCGTCATCCACCCGAGTGATCTCGGTCGTCGCCGCCTCGCCTAGCATAGAGAAAATCAACTCAAGGTCGTTCATATGGTCCCGAAGGTTCTCACGCTTCAGACCCTTGAGCTTCTTGTGTTTGCCCGGCGTTATACCGAATGCCGCCAATGCAATCTCGGCCATCAAAATCTCATATTCTTTTTTCTCTCTCACATCCCGCTTTTTCCATTCATCCGTAAGCTCCTCTCGGATGGCGATGCCACGCATTCGCTTCTCGATCCAGTCGTCGGAGTAACCTTTTGCTTTATATATCGCCCGTGTCCGCTTCGTCGCCAGCTCCGGGTCTTCGATTTCCTGGACACGCTCATAGCCCACTTTCGCCAGCCAGCGTTTGAAGGGTTCAGCTTTAGGCGAGGGAATGGACTGGATGATGCGAAACATCGTTTCTGAATTGGAACAGTCAGTTTCCCGGAGTTTTCCATCGGGAGCCGGCATTTTCAACTGTCCGATTTTATCGGACACTTCAGCATAACCTTCAGTAATTAATTTATTCTTTAAATCGTTCCAGTACTTTCTCGGTCGGTCAGTACCGGTGAGCGCCTCAACGACATCAATGATGGAAAACCACCACTCGTTCTTATAAAGAATTCTCCTTATCCCCGTACCTTTAAAAACGACTATGCCTTCGCCCATCATCCCTCCTCACTTACTGGCTCTCAAAGAGATCCTTCACAGCCTTTTTGTTTTTCGATATATTCCCCGCAACATTCGGCAAACAAGCTTCTCGGAGCGAACAACCCTCACACCGTTTGTCATTTACCGGCGGTGGCATATGACGCGCAGTGAGCATTTCATGCACGGCAGCGGCAATCACTCCGACTTTTACCTTCAGCGCATCGGTGAGTACAACTTCCTTGCGTTCCCGCGACCCATGCCAATAGAGCGCACCTTTATCGACTTTTATGCTAAGCATCTCCTCAAGACAAACAGCTTGCGCGCAAAGCTGCAATTCCTCGTGATGCCCTTTCCGATGGCTGCCGGATTTGTACTCCACGGGATAGGGCACGCCATCAAGGAACTCCACGACATCCGCTCTGCCGGTAAGGTTCAGCCGCTTCGACCAGATGGGAAGCGCCCGCTCCACCCGCACCCCCGCCTCCGCATGCGACGACGCTTCATCCACGCGCTCATGCACATCGCGTCCGCGCATGGTGTAGACGTTCTCATCCCATACATGCTCAAGGTGGATCAGCGCGCACTGGCGCAGGCAGTAGCTGTAGTGCTCCAATGCGGAGACCATAACGGGGTCTGGTTGATCCTCCATATTTACAGCTTAACCTCAAGCGTCACGCCCTGAGGCATGTCCGACTGAGCAGGCACGGTTACTGCGTAATCGCTGAAATCGCGAGCAGGCTTCTGCTTAACTTCCACTTTCACCTTGTCGAACAACACGTGCGAAGGATGGTTGCCCATGGTCGAATCGTGTTTGAAAACAACAAGCTTGCGCGTTGCCATCTGCCCGCGCGCGGCCGAATGATCGTGCTCGAACATCATGAGAATCGCATCCCAGAAAAGTTTGAGATCTTCTTCGGTGAATCCCGTCTGTGCGGCAAACGGCGCGGAAATAAAACCATGGCAGCGGAAAAGTCCATAGGGCACAGTGAACTTTCGCCCCATGGTTCGATTGTCGCCTTGTTGTTTCTCGGCTTCTGCTTCTGTAGCGACAGCCATGCGCGTTATACTGTATTCTAGCGGTACAACCTGATCGATACTGCGAGCAAACGTGAGTTGGACGGGACCGCGAACCTGTCCTGCATTCTCACCCGTTGACATGACAGCGCCAAAGGTCCGGACATCATAATATTTTCTGCACATCACTTGCCGCGCGGCCTCGGTTTTTTCGCCCTTCTCTTTTGACTTTACCCCTTCTTCCTTGTGGGCTTCTGCAATTAGGTTATTCAAAACACCTTTTTCTTTAATAAAGATGTCATATCCGACCCCCTTGTTTACCAGTTGTACGTAGTTCCGCACTTTGCGTTTCAGGCAAACATCGGTAACAAGGCCGTTGCCGGTCTCCGGATCAACGCGCGGGAGATTGCCCGCGTCGGGATCGCCGTTGGGATTGCCGTCTTTCACATCGAACAGAAGAACAAAGTCGTAACGATTATTGATCGTACTCATGGTTAAACCTCCTTGGAATTGTCATCGGATTTTTTTGTGAAGAACGATTGACGCTGATGGTAGTAGCCGACTGCGAACCTACCCTGATCGTCAAGTGCCAGATGTCCGGGGAAAGCTTCTTTGGAATCCAGCTTATCTACAATCTCCTGAAAGAGCTTTTCGAGATTAACAGCTGCTCCCCTATTGGTGAGCTTGGCAATGTGATGGTTCTTCAGTTTCATCAGATGCGCAAAAACCGCGACCGGCGTGCTCGATGCCGCGCCGTAAAACCTATCTTTGATCGTCGCATTAATTCCAGGACTTGCCTGTTCCTGCGCCCGTTCCAAAGCGGCGAAAAGCCTTCCCAGCAGATAGCCGGGATTGTTGTAATTAGTATCAAGTGACATTTCAACCTCCTTTTCGGTTCGTTTGTAATATCGTGCTTCCCGCGTTAGCACCGCTTTTATGAGCGCTGCACGTGGATAAGGTATTTCCCGGTCCGCCCTGCAACGTCGAAGAGCCGCTGCCAAGAGCGTCTGGGGATAGGGCGTGCCGGTCAGAATAGCCTTCATCGTATCCCCGGCGAGATTAGGTGGGACATTTTCATCCTTTTCCAAAAGTGCCGTTGATCGAAGAAGACTACGCAAGGTAATGGTTCGCCAATCCTTTGGTCCTTTCACCATTTCCAAGTCTTCAAAGTGCTGCCAGATATTATCAGCGATGTCTCCTACGGTTCCCGCGTACCAGAACCTGACGGCAATCCGTGCCGCATTCGGTGCAAGTCCCAGAATATAAAACTTAGTTGTTGGATCGAGTTCGGCTTTCGCCCCACTCTCCGGCGAACGAAACATTGCAATAACGCTTCTGTAATCCTGTTCAGATTCTCCTTTCGCCGGTTCCCCAAAGATATCGGCAAAGATATCTTCAAGTTTGCTTTTCTTCTCAGCCCAAAAAACCGTTGTGGCATCACCAACAAACATCTTTTGGCGAGAATCTTTCGCAAGCATTTGATTAAGCGCTGTCGTATATGCAAATGCTGCACTTTGACTAATGGGCGCATTGAAACTCTGCTGTTTCCCATACGAATCAAATCCCATGTTCTTCTGAAAAGAAACGATTTTTGCATTGCTTTTTGCGCCGGGTATGGGCGTTCTGGGGTGCAGTCTCGCTATGGGGGCTTTTTCGCCTGTTATGAGACAGATACCTTCCACGTTAGGCAAATCGGAATCATCTGACTCATCATCAGACATTGAGTTTTTTTCAGAGATCGCATACGCAATAACGTTTTTATTTTCGCAAACAAGTCGCGTTTGCCCTTCAAGACAGAAGGACATATTGCAGCCAGGAAGCTTGATGCAGTCTTGCCATGATGGGTGAGAAAAAACTGTTTTGTAGTTGCCCATAGTGAGGAATTCATAGACAGCCTTAATCTCCTCATCGCCAGGATATTTCTCAAGCAACTTTTTTACATTAGCAACAAACACGCCATGTTGTTTGTTTGCCATTTCCCGATTGGCATCATTTTCTGCTTTGGGCCAAGCCAGGACATAGCCATAATGATCCCACAGCAAATTTGCCTTCTGCCAAGCATTTTTTCCAGAGCGCTCATGTTCTTTGGGCACGAGAAATCTTCTTGCAATCAACTTCTTTCCAGACGCTACACGCGTATCTTGTAAGCTGACGAATTTACCTTGATGGTCAAGTATGATAAGAAATGGAATTTCTTTCTTCTCAAAACCTTCCTGTGCAACGTCAGCACCCCCTTCTTCTGCCATGCGCCTGTAATGACTAACGAGCGTTTGCAATATCATCGTTTCACCTCTTCGCTATCGCGAGGCGGGACAGGCAGCTTCCCATTTTCCAGTTTCGCACGGAACCATTGCGGCATGGTGGCTTGCCCCACGAAGGCAATATCATAGAGCATAAATCCCAGATCGCGAGACTCCTCAATAGCATTTGGCAATGACTCATCATGCCGAATAAATGAAAAATCAGCTGCAAACTCGCGACATCCAAGATAGGGCCGATGAAAACACTGTCCCTGCGAAGCCCGACGCAAAAACATCTCCTGGAACTTGATGGTAGTATCCTCTGGCCCGGCCTTATCAGTCATCTCAAAATGAGCATGGATGACATAATCCACGTCCCGTAGCAAGAGTCCGGCACGCTGCTGGCGCTGTTCCTCAATAAACAGACCTTCGGTTCGTTGTGACATCACGCTTCCGACCTCGTTCCGTCGCACCGACTCCCAGCGGACCGGTTTCAGCACATCAATCCTTTCTACCTGCCAGCGAATGGCGGGCTTCCAAAGGATTGCCTCTAAAATGCCGCGTGCCGCAGACGGCGTCATGACATCGTAGGAAACCCGCTCTACCTTCATCTCGGGCCGGGTAAAACAGGCGTTCCGTCCCCAGACCCGGAGCCGCATAGTGCGGCTCTTTACCGGTGTTTCATCCATAACTCCTCCTTTCTTTTAATCAGCACATCAATTCATCTGGTTCATATACGATGGATTTGTCCGCGCAAAAACCAAGATCATTATGATAAAGCGCCCCGTGTCCCTGCACATAGATACCGGGATGGATTTCCCGAATGGCACCTGTAGACAGCAGTTTTGAATGAAGATAGCGCGGAAGGTTTACCACATAACGTTGGAGTTTCCTTAATAGCCATCTCTCCGGCTTACCCGATTCCAGCGATTTTATTTGTTCGGCACCCCGTTCTCCATAAGCAACAATAACTGGGGCCTGACGCGACTCGTCAATGAGATGAAACTTCCTGGCTGCGGTACGGAAGCTGCACCGAAAATCGCTGCTCATCTGTAGATCAGCCAATATCCCGTGCTTATCAAGGCGCGTTCCCTGTAACCAGTAAAACTCTTTAAAGAAGCTTTCGAACCGGTTTGGTGCAAGGATATCTGCGCAATCTTGCACCATAAGCCGCCGCCCAATCTCAGCAGCTTGCCGCAGATGCCCGGCTGGGATAGTAGATGGGGGCGTAAAAACCACAACCGTCCCCTTCTCTCGCAGTCCTTCCCGGTTACAACGACCCGCTGCCTGTGCAACCGAATCAAGTCCTGCCAAGGCACGGTAAACCACCGGGAAATCAACGTCGACGCCTGCTTCTACAAGCTGGGTGCTGATAACACGGGTGGGGATACTATCTTTAAGCCGGTGCCTGATTTCGGTTATTTTGTCTGAACGGTGTGCACCACACATGAGGGCGGAAAGGTGGATCGTTCCTTCCGGCATCTTCTCCCACAAGATACGGCAATCGTCACGACGGTTGACAATGCAGAGCACAGAGGAATGTTGTGCAAGCTCCGATGCCAACTCGTCCCAATTACTGGATTCCTGCAAATCGCGAGGAATGCTTATTTCAACTCTTTTCAATTGTTGGTGCAGTTCTAGAGGGTTGTCAATTATCTCAATAGTGTCCGGCAAGCCGACAAAATTGAACCCCGGCTGTGGACCGAGGGCAGGTTGAGTGGCCGTACTGAGTAACAGGGTAACACCGTAGTTCTTTTGAAGGTCTCTCAGGACATGAAGAATCGGATTGAGAAATTCCGGCGGTAAGAGTTGAGCCTCATCCAGTACCACTACACTATTGACGATATTATGCAGCTTGCGACACCGGCTGGTACGGCTAGCAAAGAGAGATTCAAAAAACTGCACAGATGTAGTCACTACAATCGGCGCATCCCAGTTTTCGCAGGCAAGACGACTGCGGGCGTTGTCCTTCTTCTCATCGTCTACATCGAGGTTGCTATGGTGCTCGATTACCGCATCACCGAAAATCGATCTAAACTGATCAGCAGTCTGCTCGATAATACTTGTGTACGGTATGACGTAGATAATGCGTCGTTTATGGTACTTGATTGCATGATGCAGAGCAAAAGCAAGTGAAGAAAGAGTCTTTCCGCCGCCGGTCGGGACAGTTAATGTGTATATGCCTGGAGCTTGTGCTGCCTTTGCAATGCACTGCAACAGGACTGCCGCACGAGCCCGATTAACTTTCGTTTCTGTAGCGGCAACCTGCTTTTCCCGCATGTACTCGACGAAACGGGACATCAGGTCTGTAAGTTGCGGGTAATTGCCTCTAGCTGCTGCTTTAGCAGGGTCAAAGAAATCCTCAGTGTCGAGAAAGTCTGCATCGACCACGCAGGAAAAGAGAAGCCGAATCCAAAGAGCCGGATCAGCACCTGTTTTCGGACGTTCCACTGGCAATGAGTGGTTTAAAATATCAGACGGAATGTCCCCTTTGCGTGCCGCATCAAGCAGTGCGGTATTTTGTAACCGCTGCGATAGTGCCGCCCGCCCGGTTGCATCGCTTTCCCAATCAGGCAAACCTGCGTGATGACCTGCAATGGAGTAAGCAAGAATCCTTCCCACTGTATTCAGATGTTCTACCGCCCAGAGTGCTCCAGCTGTAGAATGGTCCACTCGTGCCTTCGCCTCAAGATGTGCTTCCAACCCTGAAACAGCACGAATCATATTCTGGAAATCGTCGGAATACTTCCCGAGATCGTGCCAGAGTCCTGCCAGCCGTCCCCACTCAGAACAAGCAAATTCGGCAGCCATATCTGCCGCTCTTGTTGCAGTGCCGGCAATATGGTCATGCAGAATATGAACTCGACCGTTTTCAGATATATGCGCTACTGGTTTATCCGTGATCACAGTGTCCGTTTACCTCGTGTCGCTTGATAGCTTGCCTTTTAATCCCTTTATCCCCATATCCTACCAAACACCAGGCTCAAAACGTGAGCCTTTGAAAAGTCGATTTATCTTTTTTTTCTGTTGATCCCGGCTCCGGAAAGCACTATTTTTCGAGACGCATCAGGCTGATAGTTGGTAATTGCTTTCAGCAGCCGATCTTTTACTTCCGTTCTCAGCACTGCAGGAGACAGCACTTCCACCTCCGGCCCGTGCTTCAGAATATCCATGACAAGTTCCCGTGAATCAGCATACGGCACTTCGAGTACATATTGCACCCCTTCAAAGCGCCCTTTCTGCTCCGGATGCCAGACTTCATCCGCCACCCAGCGGGAACGCTCGGGAGTAAATCGCAAAACCGCCTTCTGCTTCGGTTTCCCGGCGAAAATGCCGTAGGCAGAGGCGAAGTGAGCATTCAGCTTATCCTCGGCAATATCCCGTGCCGGTTCATTGAGCATCCGGGCCTGCATGATGCGGTCCACGGAAAAGCTTCTGAGCGCCTTTTTAGCATGGTCCCAGGCGTCGAGGTACCAGTTGTCACGGTAATGAATGATGCGCTGCGGAGAAATGATGCGTTCGGTGGTTTTATCATTGGCGCGGCCATGATAGACGATCTGGAGACGTTTTCGGCCGAGTACGGCCCCCGCAACGATGGGGAAGTTTTCAGGGTCGCAGCAACGGCCTGCCATGCGCAGAATGCGTATGCGCCTCGTGGTGTCGCCTTGTGCCGTGCCCTTTGATTTCAGAATGCGCTGAATACGATCACGAAGCGGCGCAATGTGGCTTTCTATCAGGCCAGGTTGGATTTCCGCGAGCAGATGCTGTGCTGTCAGGAGAGCATGCAGTTCGGATGCGGTAAACCAGAGGCCGGGAAGGTCGTATGGCTGGTCGCTTGTTTGCGCATAGTGATAGCCTTCTGTTTTACGGTCATACTCAATCGGCGCGCCAAGGTAGTTGCGCATGTCGCGGATGATGCGGTTGGTTGTGGCGCGGGAGCATTCGAGCTTTTCCTGGAGAATAGCATGGGAGACCGGATAGCGCGACTGGCGCAAAATCCGGTCCAGGCAATAGATGCGGTCAAAAAGATCCATGGGCCTCTCCTGAAATGCTGTTTAAGCTCACTTCCGGAAGAGGCTATCAGATGGAACGGGAAATAGCAATACCCTGAAAATACCCTGACTCGAATAATTCAGGAAACCGGCCGTTCTCGACAGGATCGCACAAGTTCAGCACCAATCGGGCTGAGATGCGGTGATCGTCGACTTGGCCGCCAGGATCAGCACATCCAGGTCCGCCAGGTTCACATTCCGTGCGTCCTGCTCATGAATGTAGCGCCACCTGACAAAAGCGTTGTCGAGGGCTTCAAGGTGTTTCAGCAGTTCATCAGAAGACATCGTGGTGTTCGAGAACTCGTCGAACCTGGTGAGGAGCATCTTCCGGGTCCCGTCCTTCAAGCGTCGAAACAGGGCGGCCAGGGGCATGGGATCGTCGCTGTCATTATCCTCAAGCGCCAAAAGGCACTTGACGTACAGTTTGAGCGCCAGGGCAGCGCAGGTCACCGAGGGCTGGGCCATCGACAGGTCCGGCATGGCCATCTGCTTCGGCGGCTTCATGAGGATCGTAGCTCCGAGGTAGTAAGCATTTGCGGAATGGTAATATAGCAGTGCGTTTGTTTTGTCCATGGTATCCTCCATTCTTACCAAGAAATAGTGATCACGGCCTTAATGGGAAGAGAATAGTATAAGCGCGGGGGAAATGCAAGAATTTCGGTGAAAGAGGCCCTCGGGATCATTTTCATTTGACTGGTGCCGGGAAATGCGTTAGCTTTATGCATGATGACTGCGGTCGAGATCTACAAACTTTTGCCAAAAACGAACTGCGGCGCCTGCGGCCTTCCCAGCTGTTTCGGCTTTGCGGCCAAGCTGGCGACTCACCAGGCCTCGCCTGAAGACTGCGGCAACATGCGTGCGGAGGCCAGCGAACTCCTTCGCACAGCCGATGCAAACCGGCCTGATTCCCCGGGCACGGTCTATGAGCAGGCGCTTACCTCGTTGCAGCCGAAAATTCAGGCATTGGATTTCCGGAAGGTTGCGTTGCTTTTTGGAGTGACCTTCCGTGCTCCCGATAATCTTGAGGTCACCTTCCTGAATGAAACATACAGGGTCACCAAAGATAAAATCATGGACTTTTACGACAGGGAGCCGCTGCCATGGATTTCCATTCTTATTTACAACCATCTGTGCATGCCTGATCCACCGGAAATGTCAGGCGAATGGATAACCTTCAGCTCAGTGCCCGCGTCCCATGCAAAGGACAAGGCATGGGCCGGCCATGTGGAGGACGTGATCGCAAAATGTTTTTCCGGGAAAGTGGATGCCCTGAAGACGGTGTGTGAGAAGTTCGGCGGATGCAAGGCGGAAATGAGCGGCAGTCACGATGCTGCATACGAATTCCGATTTTTCCCTCACTATCCCGTTCTGCTGCTTTTTTACGATGCCGCGCCTGAAGAGGATTTCCCTGCACAATGCAAACTGCTCCTGGACAGGACCGCGCCGCGTTATCTGGATATAGAATCGATGGTGGTGCTGGGGGAGGAGTTCGCTTCACGCCTGACAGCGTGATGTGAGTTGGGAGTCTGCAGTTCGGAGTTATGTTTATGTACTGTCATTCTGAGCAACGCGAAGAATCTCGCTTTTCAAACCATTCTGTACTCAGATCTTTCCATTCAGGATTTACCGCTTCAATAAGCCCGATCTTTTTGTTTCGTAACCATCCTTTTATCTGTTTCTCTCGGCTAATGGCTGCTTTTACATCTGTGGTCGTCTCAAAATATACAAGCAGTGTAATATTGTATGTCGAAGTGAATCCGGGGACAAGTTTATGTTTGTGCTCGTAAACGCGACGCTCAAGATTATTCGTAACTCCGGTGTAGAGAGTTTTTGATTTATTCGTCATGATATAGACGTAATACTGATTCATATCCGTTATAATAGCATGAGATTACTCGTGAACTTTACCCTGAGCGGAAAGAACGAGATTCTTCGCGTTGCTCAGAATGACAGCAAGAGTTGTCAAACTTTCTCAGCATAAATAAGAAATTCCACATTCCCATCTTGGCCAGTAATCGGCGACGGGATCACACCCTTCACCTCGAGACCAAGACCGCGAAAATGCTCCGTCACTCTATCCACCGCGGCCTGCCTCGCCGCCTCATCGCGCACAATCCCGCCCTTGCCCACCTGCTCGCGGCCGACCTCGAACTGGGGTTTGATAAGCGCTATCATACTTGCACCTGGCTTGAGGAAATTCATGAGTGAGGGAACGACTTTTTCAAGTGAGATAAACGATACATCGATAACAATAATATCAAAGGGCTCGGGCAAAAGAGACGGCTCAATAGCGCGAATATTAACGCGTTCAATCGTGACAACGCGCGGGTCCTGCCTGATCTTCCACGCCATCTGGCCGTAGCCCACATCCACAGCATAGACCTTTGCGGCTCCGTGCTGTAGCAGACAATCCGTAAAACCGCCGGTTGATGCACCCACATCAAGTGCGATCGCACCCGTGACATCAACATGAAACTCATCAAGAGCTTTCGCAAGCTTCAGTCCTCCCCTGCTTACATAAGGAAGTACCTCACCGAGAATGCGAATTTCCGCATCTTCAGGTACAAGCGCACCGGCTTTGTCTTGTTTCTGTCCATTCACCAGCACCTGGCCTGCCAGGATCAAGGCCTGTCCACGCTCGCGGCTTTCAACAAAACCGCGGTCAACGAGGAGCCGATCAATACGGAGCTTACCCGCCTTCTGTTTTTTTTCTTCAGACATGATCGCCCTTAACCAACCGACACACATTCACCCCGCGTCACCCAGCCTGCATCATAAAAAAAGACGCCAAGAAATCCCTTAGCGCCTTTATGTATCTATCAGATATTACACCCAACTCTGTACTCTGTCCTCTGTCCTCTGTCCTCTGTACTCTCTGTTCTCTGTTCTCTGTACTCTGTCTTCTGTCTTCTGTCCTCTGTCTTCTGTCCTCTGATCACGCATCCTTGGCTTTCAGCGTTGCGACCGGCTGCACAGCTTTGAGGCGGGATTTCATCACGAAATCTTTAACCGACGTATAAATACCGTCGGCATCCAAACCATATTTTTTGCGAAGCACGCTCTGCGTACCGTGCTCGATAAAGCTGTCAGGCAAACCGATGCGCAGCGTTTTCACGCCAATTCCCGCAGCATCAAGACATTCGAGCACAGCGCTTCCGAAACCGCCTTGCAGCACATGCTCTTCCACGGTCACTATTCTGCCGGTCTTTTTCGCTGCCTGAAGAATGAGCGTCTCGTCCAGCGGCTTGATGAACCGCGCGTTCACGACCGCGGCCGATATACCGTCCGCGACCAGACGCTTCGCCGCCTCAACCGATGGGGCGACCATATTGCCGATAGCAACCAGTACCACGTCGCTCCCCTCAATCAGCAGTTCGGCCTTGCCGATCTCCAGCTTCATCAAACCCTGGTCCATGGGAACACCATAGCCTGAACCTCGCGGATACCGCACAGCGGTTGGTCCCGGATGCTCAACAGCGGTCTTCATCATATGCTGAAGTTCGTTCTCGTCCTTGGGCGCCATAACAACCATGTTCGGAATATGACGAAGGTAGGCAATATCGAACACGCCATGGTGTGTTGGGCCGTCTTCGCCCACGATCCCTGCGCGGTCGAGCGCCAGGGTCACCGGAAGGTTCTGAAGACAAAGATCGTGCACCACCTGGTCATAGGCGCGCTGCGTGAATGTGGAGTAAATAGCGGCAACCGGATGCAGACCTTCAACCGCGAGACCGCAGGCAAAGGTAACGCCGTGCGACTCGGCAATGCCCACATCGAAGAACCTGCGGGGGAACTGTTCGGCGAATTTATCGAGGCCTGTTCCCTCGGACATGGCCGCGGAGATCGCGACGATCTTTTCATTATCCTCCGCAAGCTTGATCATGGTCTGTCCAAAAACCTCGGTATAACTCAACATCGTTGTTTTCTTGCCCACCCTGCCCGTTTCCGGATCAAAAGGCGGAGTGCCGTGATACTGGGACGGATTGCTTTCCGCGAATTCACAGCCTTTCCCTTTTTTCGTGACGATGTGCACCAGCACGGGCCAGGTGTACTCTTTGATGTTCTGAAATGTTTCGAGCATATGATCGATATTGTGCCCATCGATCGGCCCGATGTACTGAAACCCGAGGTCTTCAAAGAGCATGCCCGGAACCATCAGACCCTTGATCGAATCCTCCGCGCGCTTGGCCAGGTTGAACATGGATTCGCCGACCTTGGGGATGCCCTGAAGGAATTTTTTGGTGTCCTGCCGGATCTTCGTATAGATATTGCCGGACATCATCCGGCTGAGATATGAGGAGAGCGCCCCGACGTTCGGCGAGATCGACATCTCATTGTCGTTCAGTATCACGATGAGGTTCTTTTTCAGATGCCCTGCCTGGTTCATGCCTTCGAAGGCGAGACCGGCAGAGATGGAGCCGTCGCCGATCACCGCGATCACGTGGAAATTCTCGCCTTTAATATCGCGCGCCGCCACCATGCCGAGGGACGCGGAAATGGAGGTGCTTGCATGGCCCACATCGAAATGATCGAAGTTGCTTTCCTCACGCTTGGGAAAGCCGCTGATGCCGCCGTGCTGCCGGAGCGAGGGGAACTGCGAGCGTCTGCCGGTGAGCATCTTGTGCGCGTACGCCTGGTGTCCCACGTCCCAGACAATGCGGTCTGACGGAGTGTTGAACGCATAATGGAGCGCAATGGTCAGATCGACGACACCGAGGCTTGACGCCAGATGTCCGCCGGTCTTTGAGACGACAGAGATAATCTCCTGGCGGAGTTCTTCGGCAAGCTCCGGGAGGTCTTCCTTCGGAAGGCCCCGCAAGTCGGTTGCACTGTTTACGTTATCAAGTATCATGATTTACCTCATTGCCTCATCTTAATTGACCCGGTGAATAATATACTTTGCCAGCTCCCGAAGCGGATCGGCCTTGCGATCAAAATCCTTTAACGTCAACAGTGCCTTGTCCACAACCTCGATTGCCCTTCTGCGCGATTCTTCAAGTCCGTAAAAGCTCGGGAAGGTCTTTTTGCCTTTTTTCAGATCGCTCCCGATGTCCTTGCCGAGTTCTTCCTGCGTGGAGGTGATATCCAGGATGTCATCAGCGATCTGAAACGCAAGTCCGGTCAACTCTCCGTAGTGGGTCAGGGCCGCGAATTGACGTTTGCCCGCGCCTGCATACAGCGCGCCTATTCGCACGGAAGCGCGGATCAGCGCGCCTGTTTTATGCGTGTGAATGTATTCAAGCGTGGGAAAATCTACATCCTGGCCCTCGGACTGGATGTCCACCACCTGCCCGCCCACCATGCCGAACACACCGGATGCCGTGGAAATTTCCCGGATAATGGCAAGCATTCGTTTCGACGAGAGTGTTTTCTGTTTCCGCGGATCGGACAGTATTTCGAATGCCATGGTGAGCAGACCGTCGCCGGCGAGAATTGCGATGGCCTCGCCGTATGCCTTGTGGCAGGTGGGTCTGCCGCGACGGAAATCATCGTCATCCATGGCAGGGAGATCGTCATGGATCAGAGAGTAGGTATGGATCAGTTCGAGCGTATTGGCAATCGGCAGAAGGTCCGCGATCGGCGCGCCTAAGGCCTCGGCAGATGCAACAGCCAGAATCGGCCGAACTCGTTTTCCCCCGGCGAACAGGCTGTAGCGCATGGCTTCATGCACAGCCGGGGGGAAGGTCTTCGCCTGAGGAACAAGTTTGTTCAGCGATTTGTCGATAATGACTTTTTTCCGGGAAAGATATGTTTTTATGTCCATCATGTTCTACCGCCTAAGCCTCTTCCGGTTCCTCGAAGGGCAGCGCGGATATCGCGCCGGACTTGTCCTTTAACAGGATCTCCACTCTGCGCTCCGCGTCTTCCAGCCGTTTGTTGCAGATGCGCGAAAGCTTGATCCCCTCTTCGAACAGTTTCAGCGACTGTTCGAGCGGCAGATCGCCGGTTTCGAACTCTTTTACGATCTCTTCCAGCCGCGCAAGCGCTGCCTCGAATTTTTTTTCCGCCATGGGTGACTGCCTCTGCATTTACAATCGTTGATCAAACTGAAGAAATTATATCCGGAACATTGCGCCAAATCAAGAGAATTGCGGGATTTCATGAGGAACAAATATGCAAAAAGCGTATCTATTCAGTACAATTTGGTGCGGCGCGTTTGGGAAACGCGCCCTACAACAGCACCTATATAAAATCATAGGGACCGTTCCCCGAACGGTCCGCACTATTTCAGTGATTTTGCGCCTTATTTGGTTGCGTTTTATTGACCTGAATAGTTGCAACATTTTGATGTCACCCTGAGCAAAGCGAAGGTCCATGACCATAGAGTCACAAATATGCAAAAGACTATACCAGTCTGGCCCTGCACTTTCTACATACGCGCCGGTGGATGTCAGTACCCAGATGTTTGCCGCACGAAGGGCACACCCAGTTGGCAGCGGTAAAACCGATAAAGATGCCTATGGTCAGCAGCTGCGCGGTGAAAAGTGTGGTTTTTGAAAATTCTCCAAAGTACACCGGTCGTTTATAGAGGACAGCGCATAAGAGGATAATAAACAAAGCTACTGCTATGGCGATGATCTGCCGGGTCTGGAGTTTTCTGAATTCCAGAATGATCTGCTGGCTGTCTTTCTTTGGTCGCTGTCGCATGGTGCTCTTCCTTTGTAACTCAGGTGGATAGCCTGAAGGCCGAAGACTGAAGCAAAAGATCACCGCCTTCAGCCTTCAGTCCTCAGTCTTACAACCTTCAACCTGAATAGTTTCCTTTCCACTTCATCATTTCAAACTATTTACCGCAGCATTTCTTGAACTTTTTGCCGCTGCCGCAGGAACAGGGGTCGTTGCGGCCGATCTTGGGAGCGGAGACGACCGGTTTCATGGGCATGTTCTTCCCGGTGACAAAGTACCAGGTCTCGCCTTCTTTTTTAAAGGTGGAGAGTTCGTGATGTTCTTGTTTGACTCCACTCTCGGAATAGGTGACCCGGAACTCCACCTTTCCTTCTTTATCATCCGGTCTGCCGTCCTTCGTTTCCAGGATCTCAAACGAGTGCCACTCTGCTCTTTCCGCCCATGCGCGAGTGCTGGCTTCATCATAATCTTTCCGGTGTTCGGGATGAAGGGAAGTGAGAATATATTCGAGCTCCTTTTTAACATACGCACTGTACCGGGAACGCATCAGCTGCTCGGCGGTAGTGGCCTTTTGCTCGCCTTTGATCAGAGGCTGACAGCATGCCTCATACGCACGTTGAGAACCACAGGGACATAGATCCATTTTGTATCTCCTTAATTATGGTCTTTAGCTATGTTCCAAGAACCTATTGCACAAACCCACTTTTCGTCACCCTGAGCGAAGCGAAGGGTCTGGCAACGAGCTGGGCACACGAGATTCTTCACTTCGCTCAGAATGACATACTGGACCTGTTTTGCATTTATTCAACTGGCACCAGAGCCCGATATTCGTACCACATGACCGCTGCCCTGTCAAGCCGTTTTCTTTTCAACTGATGCGAATCAGCAACACCTTCCCAATATCGGTGAAAATCCCTGTAATTTTGCATTGATTATTTGTTGATCAGTGTGCTATATTTCCGTTGCCTGAAATGAATTCAAATCCCCAAAGGTGGCGTATATGGCATACAGTGCCTGGTTCCAATGTATCAATGAGAAGTGCAACGAAACCTATCCGCTGAACAAGATCGTCTACCGCTGCAAATCCTGCGATTCCCTGCTCGAAGTAAAGCACGATATGAAAGCCCTGGCGCAGAGAAGCGCCCTGGGATGGATGAAGCTGTTCGAGGACCGCTACAAATCCACGCAGTGGCCCTACGGATCCGGCATCTGGGGCAAAAAGGAATGGGTCCTGCCGCAGATCGCCGACGACAACATCGTCTCTCTCTACGAGGGTGGCAGCAACCTTTTCTGGGCCGAGCGGTTCGGAAAGCTCGTGGGCGTGGACAACCTCTGGGTAAAACTGTGCGGCAACTCCCACAGCGGGTCGTTTAAAGATCTGGGTATGACCGTGCTGGTATCTCAGGTCAAGCAGATGATCAGCGAAGGCGCTCCGATTCAGGCGGTTGCCTGCGCGTCAACCGGCGATACATCGGCCGCTCTTGCCGTCTACTGCGCTGCTGCCGGCATCCAGTCCATCGTGCTTTTGCCAAAGGGCAAAATTTCCATGGCGCAGCTCGTCCAGCCCATTGCCAACGGTGCGCTGGTCCTGTCGCTCGACACGGACTTCGACGGCTGTATGAAGGTCGTGCGCGAGATCACCAAGGACGAGACCATCTATCTGGCCAATTCCATGAACTCGCTCAGGATCGAAGGCCAGAAGACCGTGGGCATCGAGATCGTGCAGCAGTTCGACTGGCAGGTGCCGGATGTCATCATCATCCCGGGTGGCAACCTGGGCAACGTCTCGGCCCTCGGTTCGGGGCTCCTCATGATGCGCGACCTGGGCCTCATCACCAAGCTGCCGCGGATCGTCGTGGCTCAGGCAGAAAACGCCAACCCGCTCTACCGTTCCTATATGAAGAACTTCGCCTCCTTCGAGCCCATGGTGGCCAAAAAAACGCTGGCCAGCGCCATCCAGATCGGCGACCCCGTCAGCTACGAAAAGGCGATCCGCACGATCAAGCAGTTTAACGGCCTGGTCATGGACGCGACCGAGCAGGAGCTGTCCGACGCGGCCGCACTCGGCGACCGGACCGGCATGTTCAACTGTCCGCATACCGGAGTAGCCCTGGCAGCGATGATCAAGCTCATTAAAGCCGGCAAGATCGACAGGTCCGAGCACGTGGTGGTCATCTCCACGGCTCACGGGCTCAAATTCACGGATTTCAAGGTTCAATATCACGAAGAGAAACTGGGTTTCCCGAGCCGGTATGCCAATAAACCGATCGAAGTGGCTGCCAACGTAGATGCTGTCAAGGAAGCGCTCACCAACGCGCTAAAGAAGAGGAGAGAACAGAATGTCTAACAAGAACTCGAACGCAAAGAACTGGAAGCCATCCACCCTCGCGATCCACGGCAACGGCCGCCTTCCCAAGGCGCACCACGCGGTCTCGACGCCGATCATGCATACGTCCAACTATTACTTCGACACTGCTGATGAGGTCGAGGATTTCATGCGCGAAAAGGGCAAGGGAAACGTGATCCGCGAGCACGAGTACGCGCGGTACGGAAACCCGACCCAGCAGGAAACCGAGCGCAAACTCGCCGCGATCGAAGGTGCGGAGAAAGCGGTCCTCTACGCGTCCGGCATGTCAGCGGTCCTGCTCGCGATCATGACGTTCATGAAGCCCAAAGGCCATATCATCTTTACGGGCGATTGCTACCGACAGACGCGGGACTTTGCAACGAATTTCCTCGGCAAGTTCGGCATCGAGTACTCCATCGTGGACCCGACCGCTGCCGCGATCGAACAGGCGATCAAACCGAACACGAATATCATCTTCACGGAATCGCCCACGAACCCGTATCTTCGCGTGCTCGACATCCCGGCAATCGTGAAAGTGGCCAAAGCGAAGAACATCCTGACCATCATCGACGCGACTCTTGCCACACCGTATAACATCCAGCCCATCAAAATGGGCGTGGATGTGGTCCTGCACTCGGCTACAAAATATCTCGGCGGCCACAACGACCTTATGGCAGGCGTGGCCCTCGGCTCCAAAGCGTTGATGACCGATTTGTACAAGATGCAGCGCATGATCGGCGCGACCCCGGGCCCGCTCACCTGCTTCCTGCTCGAACGGGGATTAAAAACCTTCGGCATGCGCATGGAGCATCACAACAAGGCGGGTCTTGCCATCGCCCAGATGCTCGAAGCCCATCCCAAGATCGAGAAGGTCTGGTACCCGGCGCTCAAGTCGCACCCGGACCACAAGATCGGCATGGAGCAAATGAAGGGCTTCGGTAGCGTCATCAGCTTCCTGGTCAAGGGCGGCAACAAGGAAACACGGAAGTTCATCGACGCTCTGGACCTTTTCCTGATCACGCCGAGTCTCGGCGGCAGCGAAAGCCTCGTCACCCAGATGTGGGCCATGTCGTTCTTCGACTACCCGGAGCAGTTCCGCAAGGACATCGGGATGGTGGACAATCTCGTAAGGCTGGCGCTGGGCCTGGAGGATGTGGATGATTTGATCTTCGATCTGAAGCAGGCGCTGGAACAGATATAACCGGCAAATCGTGTTTCAGTAGCGTTTTCTGTGATGAAAATAAAAGCCCCCTTCTTTTGGGGGCTTTTTATTTTTCGGAGGTCGGCGAGTCTATTGCCGCCTCACGCTAAAACCGGTACTCATACGACAGCGCAGGATAAGCGCCGGTGTATGCAATCCCTGTCGTGAACCCCGCTCCTGTCTTCAGGTACTGTTTGTCCGCTATTTTCCATTGATACACGAGTGAAGCGTACAGCACCGACCCGATGCCGACGCCGATGGCGCCGGACAAACCATCCCCTGTATAATCCGTATAATAACTGAGCCCGGCGGCCGCCAGAGAAGGAAATCCGAAGGTATAGAAGTAATAGACGTTATCCGCGATGCTTTGCTCGACCGTGTACCCGGCCACATCAACGCCATTCGGATACAAGAACCCCGCATGCACTGATGACGTTGCTGTTCTCTCTTCCGCAGCGCAGAGAACGGGTGCAAGCAACAAAATGAGAACTATGAAAGTATGTTTGAGCATTTAACCCGTTATTGAATGCAAGGAACGAGGTTCGTGATACTGTAGAAATAATATATTATAACATAAGCATGCTATTGGTAGCATAAACCAACCCGGAACTATCGTCTCTTGATTAAATTTATCTAACAGGGTATATTTACCGACACCAAAACCGACTCTATGCAGAACAACATCAAACACCTGCCCTTCGACATCAAGCCCGCAGAACCAGGCATCATCCCCCCATGCCCGGTGGGGACGGACGCGCTCACCGGCATCCCGCGCCAACAGACCAATCCGTCTCTATGGGACGGCGATGGCTGGCAGGCATTTGTCGCCGAGCTTGCTACGAATAAAATAACCATCGACGAGCTGAAACCATCCCGATCCTTATATATCACCGACGCAGGCGGTATGGCATACGGCATGCCACGCGGCATTTTGATCGCCCGAACAACCGAAATGGTCGCCAGCGTGATGAAAGCTGCGCAGAAACACAGGGTGCCCGTGACCGTGCGCGGCGGCGGGCTCACGACCGAGGGAGAAACGGTCTCATTCGGAGGTCTTCAGCTCGACATGCGCGGCATGAGCCGTGTTCTGGCGATCAATAAAGAGAGCTTGACCGTGCGCTGTGAAGCCGGGATCTACTGGCATTCTCTGGCGGAGTCGCTCCGTCGTTTTAAGCTCGACTACCTCTCGGCTCCGCTCAACATGACCTCTTCAGTCGGCGGCACGCTCGGTGTTGGCGGCATTGATATCAATTCCCCGCGTCTGGGGTGCAGTGCTGACCAGGCTCTGGCGATCAAGATCGTCACCCCCACGGGCGAGATCATGGAATGCTCCGAGAACGAGAACCCCTGGTGGTTCAACCGCGTATTGCTCGGGTACGGTCAGTTCGGCATCATCACCGAGGCCACACTCCGCATCAGGCCGTATACTCCGCTTATTATGCATTATTTTTATTATGGCGACCTGCGCACGGCAATGGAAGACCTCGTCATGCTGTGCGACGAGGACGCCTCAGACTATACCGGCATCCTGACCATGCTCGACCGGGCAGTGAATCTGCTCGTGGCTTTTGATTCCGATGAACGCGAACAGGCCTTTTTTAAGAAATGGCGTTCGCGCCTCAGAGGTTTTGGTGAGCTCGGCTTTGCACTTCGCACTGGTGCGTACTACGCGCTTCGACCTTGGAAATACAAAGAGGCACTCTACCTGCTCGACAGAAAACGCACCCTTTTGCCGGAACTTCAACCGTCCCATCATATGCACAACGGCAAGATCGTGGACCGCACGGTCGTGTTCTCGCAGGCGGTCTGGAAATTCTGGGGCGGCAGGCAGATGGTGATTCCCGACCTTGCCACAAGCCGGGAAAAGTTCTTTGAAGCCATCCTGCGCGGCAACGAGGTTTGCAAAAAATACTTTCCCCATTACACGCTCTACTGCGTGGGCATCAAGCTCATCGGGCCGCGCGAGCGATATGAGATGTCGTGTATCCCGCCTGACGCCGAAGGCATTGCCTACGGATGCGAATTCGAGCCCATGCTCGAAGGCAAGACCTACAGCCGCGATCACCTGCAGTCATTCAAGAACGAGATCTATGACATCGGCGTTGATATGGGCACAAGCTATTATCGCTTCGGCGGCATGATGAAAGGCTACATCCGGCGTGTATTTGGCGATGACCTGGTTGACAGGCATCTTGCTATGAAGCGTGAAGTTGACCCGGCCATGGTCCTGAACCGGGATGTGATATTTTGATGATAAAGAAAACCCGATACGACCATCCGCAGCCCGGTTCAACCGATCCTTCGCAGTGCAACGGGTGCGGCGTCTGCATGCTCTCCTGCCCTGTCTGGCATCAGCACCATACTAAATCATTAACCTATTGCGGCAGGACCCGCGCCACGATCGGCGGGGCCAGCGAGGAAGAACTTGCGCAGGCCGTGCGCGGCTGTATCCTGTGCGGCTCCTGCGAACCGCTCTGCCCCATGGGCATCCGCACGCAGCAATCAACGATCAGATTGCGCAAAAACCTTTCGGCTCGCGGGCTCCTTGCCAAGCCGACAGCGCAATCGCGAACGCATACCATGGAACGGACCTCCTCGCATCTGGTGATCCCGGGGAACCGGCTTCGTGACAATGCGGCGCTTGCGGCGAAGGTGCTTTCTTTATTGGGCCGGCAAACAGCTTTTTTTTCCGATGACGCTCATGACATCCTTTTGACTCTTGAATCGGGACAGGAAATGAACGATGATCGCCTTGAAGGATTCATCGCGCCTTTGAGCAAGGCAGCCGAAGTTATAGTTGCCGACGGATTACTGTTCAACCTGCTGCGCTCGCTGCTGCCCTCCTCGGTCGCTGTCACAACGCTGGGGCAGGCTTTGCTCGCGAACAAATCAGTGCGCGCAGGCCTGAAACCAACGGACTTATACATGATAGAGACACGGGCCTACAATGCCAACCGTCGTACGTTCGTGGCATGCTACGACGCGCTCCGCAAAGAGACCGGCTGTTCCCTGAACCTGGACCTTCAGCGCGTGGCAACACCGACCGGCGCCGCCAGCCTGCAGCACCGCGAAGGCCTGGCGACGATCATCTCCATCGAGGAACAAGTCCGCTGGCTGCTTGAAGGACGCAATCCAGAGCGCATCGTGGTCGAGAGCCTTGACGACTACGAGGCATTTGCCGCACACGCGGGAATTCCAGTCAGGCATCTTGCAGAGGTTGCGCAACCATGACAAAAACGCGGACCGTAGATGTTGTGATCGTTGGCGCGAGCCTTTCCTCGGCAGCTGCTGCCAAGCGGCTTGTTGATGCGGGCTACGCTACCATTGCTCTTGAGCGGTTTGCCCTCCCGAGGACCAAACCCTGCAGCGGCATCATCTCGCCCCGTGGGCACCGCTTTTTGATCGAGAACTTCGGCCCCCTGCCGAAAGAAGTGCTGCACGAACCGACAGCCTGCAAAGGCGTAACCTTTTACTTTCCCGGCGGTGTTGAACTTCCCATGGAATTCGACCACGGTGCTACTCCGCATTTGAACCGCACGTATTCCGACCACTGGGCCATGCTGCGAAGCGGCGCTGAAATTCACGACAACATGCGCTTTTTATCGGCAGAGGACAACGGCAGGCATGTCGATATCGTGGCAAGCGATGGACAGGAGGAACGTCATTACCGCGCGCGATATCTTATCGGCGCTGACGGCCCGAATTCTAAGGTTGTCCGCACGCTCTATCCGGAATATCGCGACGCGATCACCTGGTTCACGGTAAAGCAGCATATGCACGAGATCATCGACTGTTCGCTCGACCCGGCATACTTCCATTACTGGTTCCATCCGGAGATCGGGTTCTACACCTGGAGCCACCAACGAAACGGCCGCCAGATCGTGGGCGTGGGGTATGAGGCGAACGATGATTTCAGCCTTCGACATGCACGAGCGCTGCGCTATCTGGAAGATCGGCATGCTGTTAAACTCGGGCCGTGCGTGGCGCGGGAAACCAGCGTGAACAACTTCGGGCTCTCGCTTATTAACCGCTACGTGTTCGGCCGCGGCAACATCATCGTGACCGGCCAGGCGGCCGGGTTCCTGAACATGATCGCCGAGGGCATGTCAGCGGCGCTCCATTCCGGCGCCATCGCCGGTGAAGCTGCGGTTGATGCGTTCCGGTTGAACAAACCTCTTCAGGACATTTACCGGACCATGATTTCGAGCGAAGTGCGACGCTGTTCCGACCAGTGGAATATTCTGAAGATCCTGTTCGGACGGCCGCACGAGGCCGACTTCATGGGCACGCTTGCGAAACGCAGCAGACGAGACAAACTCGTCGTCCTGAAAGATGTGGCTAAGTTCCTGGCTCCGTGGGGGAAGTATAATTGGGGTCGTCAGATGCTCTGGCAGGCGATCACCCGGCAAATAACCGGTGGATACAACCATCGTCGGTGGATGTAGTTGGTGCGGTTTTGCTGCGTATTCTCTTAAGACGATTTCTTTGATTTTCTCAGGATCTTGCCGATATATTTATTGATCGGGTTGGACCGGTCAAGAAACGCGACCGGGGCTTTTTTTCGCTCCCCCAATGCCCGCAATTCCTGCAGGATATCGCGGTTTCCGTTGTCATACCGCAGCCCACGATTAAACACCTCAATCGCCAGATGTTTCTTTCCCGCTGCAACATATGCCCTTCCGAGATTGAGGTAAAACACAGGGTACAACACATCTTCCCCGGATGACGATTGTTTTTTCAGCAATACAATGGCCCTTTTACAGGTTTCAACTCCGGTCCGGTATTTTTTGTCGACCAGTGCCTGCAGACAGCCATAATAGGAGAGAATGAAGGGATCTTCCGGATACACCACCGCCGCCTGCTGCAGGAAGACATAGGCTTCCTGGTGCCTGCCCTTCATGAGATGGGCTTTCACCACCCGCAGGTATTCAGCCGGACTTATTTGCTCCGATTCATTGGACGAAGACTGTTCGTCGGAACCACCGTTTTTGTTCGATCCATTATCGTTTTTCATACTTCTATTTTACACCACGCCTGCTCAGAGCGCAACTTTCACCACGATTTTCATGACCGCGGAGGGGTTGCGCAGGGCCAGTTTCGGCGCATGACCGTCCTCAGGATAGAGCACCGCCATCTGCCCAGCCTGCAAATGAACCGGGGTCCATTGCCCTTTTGCCACCGTACCGAAGCTGATGTCTTTGTCAACATCATACGCCGCCGTTATTTCCATCCGCTCCGTCGGCGCCCAGCCGATGATCTCCTCGCCGGACAGAATATACTGAATGTCGACATATTTTTGATGACATTCAAATTTCGGCGTTGCAACCCATTTGGTTGAAAACCGCTGGACGAGGGCGAACACCCGGTTGCCGTCGATCTCCACCCTGCCATCCGGCAGTGCCAGAAGATCGGCCGATCGAAGAAAAGCTATCGCTTTTTTGAGAACCGGGGTCATGGCAGCCTGTCCATCAATGTGCTTAAGGTCAACAACGATCATGATTACGAGTCCTTTCTTGATTGTACTGAACACGCGAATACTGGTTACCGGATCATCTTATCCTGGTGCATCTTTTTCAGCATGACGGCTACAAGTTCCTGGTACTTCTGCGGGACCGGACCTTCTACACAGGTTTCAGAAATAACCTGCCATATCGGCCGGTCCGTGCCGACCTCATACATGTCGGTTTCCAATCTATAATACTCGCGCTCCCCCGTATGTCCCGGCATCTCGGGGTAGCCTTGCATATAATACTCCTGCCAGGTCTCAGCAAGCGCCCGCGGCGTGCGAATCTCTTTCCTGCGGGTGACGGTTTCCGTCTTTTTCTTCCCGATAAAATGGGTGATCAGAACGGCATCAGCGCCCTGTTCCTTCACGAGCGACTCGACCTTCTCATATTTCGGGAGAGCATCGGAGGAGATCAAATTGTGGCTCGCGACTGCGTCCGTACCCCGTAGCTTCAGCTGTCTGACGATCTCCTCTTCGAACAGCCTCCGCACACCCGGTGCATTGAATGCTCCGATAACGATGATCTTTCTTTCAGGCCAGCCGAAATAGATTTCATCTTTCCAGACCGACGTCAGCTTTGTAGAAACACACGAACACAAGAAAAGAGACGTGATCGCCAGCAGGTACCCTGCACATCGTATGTTTTTCATACTTTCCCTCCGCGCATCGTTCCTTGTTACGATCCCGTCACAGCAGCATTCTTATTGAGAGCCTTTCCACGTGGCGCGGACTGTGCGTACGGGCCATACCCCAGCCAGTCCTGTCATGCTGCTGCTCGCCAGTTCCCCGCCGTACATGTCGACCATCCATACGAGTCCGCGGATGTCAACATCATTCGTTGAGGTCCAATAGTAATCAGCTCTGACATTCCTGAAGCCGGTCTTCTTATAAAACTCGTCGAGTTTTCTGTTCGCGCCGCGGTTTTTTGCATATTCAACGAGCGCGGCAAACTCTTCCTTGCTCGGAAGCCGCCAGTCATCCTGTTCTGCGAACTTTTCCTTATTCAGCTGCTGAACATATTCACCTGCCGATTCCCAGGTCATCTGCTTTTTCGCCGGGTCCGCATTCTTTGCCCAGATAAGGCCGGTTTCTCCATCTGTTGCATACGTATCGGTAAAACCGAATCTGCTGTTCACGGCCGGCCCAGCAACCGGCATTGCAGGGGACTCAGGACCCGCTATCCCCAGGAGCTTTTGCACGGCAATTCTGCCGGTCTGCATGACTTCCTCTGGACCGCAGGAACTTTTTTCCTCTTGAACGACCTCTGCTCTGCCGTTCGCCACATTTATGAGAAACAAGGTAAGATAGCATGTTTTCCCGGTTCTATTCAGCGTTCCGGCAACGACCTTTTCCACATTGAGCATTTTACCGGCTTTTACGGCGCACTCCTGAACGCTGCAGTTTAGCAGTACAAAATTATTTTCCTGAAAAATTTTTTGCATAACTGCTGCATCCATAATCTTGTATTCATTTGCGCGGGATATCTCCCGCCGTATCGCGTCAGCAAGAGGTCCTGCCATTGCGCTGTCCCGCCTCAATGCCACCTCGGGGTCAATGACTGCGAGAGAAACTCTTCCGGATTTATTTGCTTCCGATCCCCCTGAAACAAAAGACGGGATGCTGATCGCCATAACAACCACAAGAAGCACAGAACGGAATTGCATGCGTTCCTCTTGTTCACATAGAATACGAGAAGTTGGATTTCCCGATATCAATACCCTGTTATTGTATAGGAAATTTTTCAGTATAACAATAGCATTTCTGGGAACATTGGTTAAATCATTTCATGACCCGCGTAACATAAAATATCTACGGATATTTCATCTTATCTATAAATAAATAGCAATACCGTATCCATTTTTCGATCTACAGCAAGATCGGTAAAATACAATTATGGTTATAAATCGTATAGTTATCAACATTTTTCCCTACTAAAACCAATTTTAATTGTTTTTACGTTTTTTACTTGACTTTTGTGAAATAAACCATTATTATTATATCAGTACAATAAATAATAGTCAGCCGCATGCTGATATAATTTCAGGAGGTGAGTTCAATGAAAAGCTACGCTGAAATAGCTGTACAAGAGAGCAAGGAAAAAGTTCCTATCGGCACTCTTCTGGTGGCCGATGAGTTGATCCTGCCCCAGGACCTTGATTTTGCATTGGACCATCAGAAGCACAGCATGCAACTCCTTGGAGAGATCCTGATCCGCATCGGCGCCCTGCAGCATACGGATCTTGACAGGATCCTGAAGTTGCAAAGCAGTTCAGCCTCGCATTAATGCATTAACCGTACTCCCCTTCATATCCCCTCTCGGGCGCAGAGTTTCTTCTGCGCCATTTTTTATTTTCCACGGGGCTTTGCCTTGCGCGTCGGTTCAGCGTTCCATGGATCGTCGGGCCAGGGATGCTTCGGGTAGCGCCCCTTCAGCTCTTTTTTAACCATGGGATAACCTGTGTTCCAGAAGCCTTTCAGGTCCTGGGTCACCTGGACAGGCCGGCGTGCGGGCGAGAGCAGGTGCAGCAGTATTTTCACCCTGTTGTTTGCGATTCGCGGCGTATCAGCAAGTCCGAACATTTCCTGCAGCTTCACCGCAAGTACCGGTTGATTTCCTGAAGCATAATCGATGGCCACACGGCTATGGCTCGGCACCGTTATGGTCGCTGGAGCGCGCTCTTCGAGAAAAGAGGCCTGTTCCCGGTTTAATTGCGCCCGCAGAGCCGGAAGGATATTCAGCCTGATCAGGCCATCTTCGCCGCGAATAGTTCCGAGCCACGGAAGAAGCCAGTCTTCTGGATGAGCCATGAGTCGTGCATCGGTGAGATCCGGCCACGACTCCTCGGGAAACATCCTTCGCATGAGATCCACCCGTCCCTGAAACTGCCGGGCCTCGCTGCTGAAGTTCAGCATGCCCGTCGATGTCCGTATCACTTCGGCCAGGATAGGCGCGGCCTCCTCGTCACGGGGGGCGAACGGGCGGCTGGAAAGTACCATCACTCCAAGCCGTTCTTCGATGGCCGCCATGATCCTGCCTTCCCTTTTGTCCCATCCCACATTTCTTTTTATTTCTATTCGATCTGCGCATTCCTTCCGGATAAGTTCCCCGGTGACCGGTGCGGCAATATGGATGACCCCTTCGGCCTTCATACCTGAGTCTACCGTGACTGCAATCAGGTAAGGATTGCTTACCAGATGGCTGTCCAGGGAAAGACGCACTTCCCGACCCTGCGCAAGAACATACCCGCGTTCACCTTCTTCGCGTCGTTTGCAAACCCGGTCAGGATAAGCTGAGAGTAAAAGACGGGATATATCATCGGGATCAAACGCATCATGTCCGTAAACCGCGGGGGCGTCCGCAATCAGGCGCATAAGTTGTTTTGCAGTCCGTTCCACAGCTCTGAGCGCTGCGGGATCAGCAGCTCCCGCGGTTTTCCCCGCCCTCGTTCTGCGCAGAGCGTCAACCCGCTCTGAAACGTCCGGCTCATGAACAATGCGTTCAGCGGCGCTCTGTCGGAACAGGTCGCGCTCTCCAAGAATGGCGGCAAGGTCGACGCCCAGACCGGGACAACCCATTTCCTTCGCCCTCAACAGGAGGCGGGAAAGCCGCGGATGCAGCGGGAACGAGGCCATGTTCCTGCCGACCGTCGTGATCGAGCCCGATGGATCAAGCGCGCCAAGCTCCTGCAGAAATCGTCGTCCGACCTCCCAGGCAGCCGCAGGCGGCGCATCAAGCCACGAGAGCGTGTGTGGGTCTTTCACTCCCCATACTGCAAGCTCAAGTGCAAGCGGAGACAGGTCGGACACGAGAATCTCGGGCCGGGAAAACGGCTGCAATGCCAGAAACTCATGTTTGCTGAAAAGACGATAGCACACCCCGGGACCGAGACGGCCAGCCCTGCCCTTGCGCTGCTCCGCCGATGCACGGGACACGGGAATGGTCACCAGTTTGTTCATCCCGGTCGAAGGATCGTAGGTGAGCATGCGCGTTAAGCCGCTGTCGATGACGACATGAACGCCTTCAATCGTCAGACTCGTCTCGGCTATGTTCGTGGCAAGCACGATCTTTCGCTTGTCCTTTGACGGCAGGATGGCGCGTTCCTGATCTTCAAAAGGGAGATCGCCGTACAGCGGATGCAGGGAGATCCGGTCTTCGTTCAAATTCAGCGCATCGCGAAGTCCCCGTTCACAAGCTCTGATCTCGCCGGACCCTGGCAGGAATACGAGGATATCGCCATGGGTTTCCTTGAGCGCTGTTTTCACCGCTCCCACGACACGTGGAGGAAGATACCTGTCGTTGTTTTCAAGATACCGCTCATCCACGGGAAAAGCCTTGCCCGAGGATGTGGTCACCGGCGCATTCCCCAGCAGCGCAACAAGCGGTCCCGGATCCAGCGTTGCGGACATAATAAGGACCTTGAGGTCCGGTCGCAGGCCTTTTCTGATATCAAGACAAAGCGCCAGCGCCAGATCGGCATGGATGCTCCGTTCGTGAAATTCATCAAAGATGACCATTGCCACGCCTTCAAGGCCGGGGTCGGACTGGATGCGGCGGGTAAGGATGCCCTCGGTTACGACCTCAATGCGCGTCTTGTTGGATTTTTTCACATCGAATCGAATGGCATAGCCCACAGTCCCACCGACCTGCTCCCCCAGCGATCTGGCCATCCAGCGCGCAGCTGAAACCGCTGCGATCCTGCGCGGTTCGAGCATGATGATGCTGCCTTGTTCGGACGGGATCAGTTCAAGTAATGCAAGCGGAACACGGGTCGTCTTGCCTGCGCCCGGCGGTGCCTGGAGAATTACGGACGAATGAGTTCGTACCGCTTCTTTCAAATGAGAAAGAATGTTGTCGATGGGATAGGAAGTCGTGGAAAACAGGGTCATGAGTTGGAGGTCATCATATTGAATTGAGGATTACATTCCCTTACCTTAGCTGTCATTCTGAGCAAAGCGAAGAATCTCGGCGCTGACTCTTCACAGATACTTTCCTAAGCCGGCACTAGACTCTTCGCTTCGCTCAGGGTGACGGAGAACTGGCAATAAATCATCATCTACTTCAGCAGCAACTGATTGTCCCTCGACCTGCTCTCGCCAACACTCGATACCGTAATTGCCGGCCTACCAAGCACGGGGCACTTTGCCTCGCAGATGCCGCAGCCGATGCAGAGCTCGAGGTCAACACGCGGCTGCTGCAAGGTCAGTACCTTTCCATTACGATCATGCACCCGCGCCTCCTCGAACCAGACGGCTTTCTTCGGTGTCGGGCAGACTTCCTCACACATGATGCAGGGAGTGGCATGCGCCCAGGGCAGACATCTGCCTTTATCGATCATGGCAAGGCCGATCTTGACCTTCGCCTTGTCCTCGGGCTGAAGTCGTTTGATCGCGCCCGTGGGGCAGACCTGGCCGCAGAGCGTACATCGGTATTCGCAGTACCCGATACGCGGCACGAGCATGGGAGACCAGATGCCTTCCATGCCCGCTTCCAGGAGCGTCGGTTGGAGTCCGTTCGTAATGCAAACCTTCATGCACTCGCCGCACTTCACACACCGTTGCAGAAATTCCTTTTCCGCCAGCGATCCCGGCGGCCGGATCAAACCGGGATCTTGTGAATTCGTCTTCGCGAGCGGCGTTATGCGCAAAAGCGGGACCGATGCGACCCCCATTAGCGCCGAGGTGACAATTCTCCTTCTGCTGAGGTCCATGTTTATTGCCGCGCGCTTTTTACCAAATCCAAAGGTTACCGCGTTCTCCGGACAGATATCATCACAGCTCCTGCACACGAGACATTCCGTGTCCCGCCAATGCTCTTTCGCGTCGGGTTCTGCAGTGCCCTGGCATACGGTAGCGCAGGCGCCGCATGAAGTGCAGCCTTCGCTCACGGACCTTTTCATGAAAGAATACCGCGCAAGAAATCCGAGAAGAGCGCCGAGCGGGCACAGATATTTACACCAGAATCGTTTCTCGATAAGGTTTAGACCGAGGATCGCGAGGAAGAGAGCTCCAAGGAACGCGCTCTGGATATATATCGATTGTTCAAACGAAAGAACGGTTTTTTTAAGCAGCATAAAGACCGGCTCCGACAACGCCGCTATGCCGATCGGATTTGCGCTGTAGATTGCGTCAAAAACAGAGCGTACGCTGTAATTGAACAGTGGATAGATACTGATGGAAAAAGACCGTATCAAGAGCGAGAGTGGGTCCATGAGCCCCGCAGGTTGCAGAGTGAACAAGGCGGACGCCACTATGCTAATAAGCAAATAGTATTTTACGCGATACCAGTTCGTATTCACTACGACCGTTCGCTCTTTCTTGATGGAGCTAACAAGGTTGTTCAGTGTGCCGAACGGGCAGACCCAGCCGCAGAATACCCTGCCGAAAATAATAGTGACGAGGATAGTGATGAGGGAGAGGGCAAAAGCCTTTGCAGCTGCATGGGCTGAGAGTAGCGTTGTAACGAGAATAAGAGGATCGAAGTCGAGAAAAAGCCGGACCGGGTAACCAAGATCGTCGTTCCCTTTGGACTCGGTTTGAATGAACAGGAAAAGGAAGAGAAGAAGAAATAACCCCTGTACAAGTCTGCGGATATTTTGAATGGTAAGAAAGCGCACGTATGTTACCTGTCCTTTGTAAACTCTATATCGTCAATACCTGAGACTGAATCTTCCTTTTGCTATTTCGGTTCCAGGACTTAAGCTTGGGCTCTGCTGCACATTCAAAGCCTTTGCCTCATCCTCCACTTGTGGCTTTACATACTCGTAAATTTCCGACATATCACGTTTGCCATCCTTGATTGCCTTGAGAAAATAGTACGTCAATAATCCATGTCCTTTTTCAGGCGATGATGTGCTGATCTGCGACCCCTGCGTAGCCGTGAGCACAGCCATATTCTAGTGCAGAATTGGGCCTTCAGTTGTGATGACTATCGGCCGTGTCCCTTTCGCGATCACACTGCGGCCTCCGGCGCCTGAGAAACAGGCATCCAAAACGATAACGACCTCTTTCACTTGCAGCTGTCCAAGTTTATCGTAGAGTCTGCTAATTGGATAACCGGTAACTGACAGGTAATTAGGATCGCCGTCATAGGGGACAAGACTGGCTTTACCTGTTGTCGGCTCCGGCGAACCATGACCCGAGTAGTAGATGAAAACCCTGCTGCTTTTCTTCGCCCGATTCGACAGCCAGTTCTCAACAGTTTTTTCAATCCCGGACCGGGTCGCCTTTTCATCGGTAATGAACTCAATGTTTCTCTCCGGGAAACCGAGTGCTTTCAAGTAGCCTTTCATAAGTTTTGCATCGTTATACGAGAATTCAGATTTTGGGATATTCTGGTATTTCTCAATTCCAATGATTACAGCCACATCATCTTGACCGAATACAACCTGCGGGTTGTCCAAGATCGGGATAATATTAATGTCATCGTATTTATCACCGGTAGACTTCAAAGCCTCTTGCGGCTTAACGCGCACAACCATAATGTCAGGTGCTTCTTCCCTAAGCATAAGCGCAATTTCAGGTTTTATAGTGAAACGGTCCGTACTCTCTTTGACTGTGAATTTCACCGGTAATGTTTTGTCGCCCGAATATCTATTCGATACAACAATGTCAAATGCAGCCTTCGTTGATTCACCTGGGTTGATAGTGCCAAGCTTTACAATTGAATCACTATAGAACTTAATGTCATCACTTGAGATTTCCATGCGCGCTTCCACATCCCGCGCCTCTCCCGCGCCCGCGTTCTGAATAATCAGGTTGACCTTCGTCTGCTTTCCTCTACCGAGAATTCTCTTCCCGTCCAGGTCTTCAAGCTCCAGACGCACTACTTCAAGCTTGGGAGGGATGAGTTTCCCCGTGTTAAAAGCCAGTATTGCGGGCGCTGAATCAAGCCCGTTTCCTTCTTCCAATATAACATTAAGTTCTACCCCGGCCGTAGGCACATCTTCCCGCGCCGTGATGTCAACGTCTAACTTTTTCTCCTCGCCAGGCTGCACCGTGCCGAGGTTCGTTGTCTTATTAAATATCAATCCGCTAATAGCATGAGCTTTGTCCGAATAAGTAATCTGAAGCTTAACATCTACAGCCGGGCCTTTGCCGTCGTTTCTGGCAATGAGTTGTATCTTACCCGTTTCAAAAGCCTCAAGAATGTTATTGCCAGAGGGTTCTGAAATTTTATTGTTTTAACCACCAGGTACGACGGTGCCTTTGGCTGATCAAGCTCAATCGTAGAAATATCGGCAACAACATTATTTTCCCTATCGGCTACTGCCGCATCATACTTTGAACGCCACTCAACTGCTTTACTATTACTCGCTCGCACACCCAAACCTTCTTCGTACATATCGGCAATCATAGACATTGCCAATGGAACTCCCTTGTCAGCCGCTCTTTGATACCATTTCATCGCATTTTCATAGTTCTGTGTGACGCCTCTTCCGTCGAAGTAAAGCCGCCCCATATGATACATTGCGCTAGGGTTACCTTTGTCAACAGCCTTTCGATACCACTTCAAGGCATTAGCAATGCTTGTTTCAACACCCTTACCTTCTTCATATAATTTGCCCATATTACTCATCGCATCAAGATTACCGAGGTCAGCGGCTTTACGAAACCATTTAAATGCCTGTTGGTAGTCTTGCTTTATTTCCATATCATATTCATATAAAAGACCAATACTGTTCATAGCTGATGATGAGCCCTTGGCCGCAGCTTTTAGATACCACTCCATCGCTTCTTTATAATCTCTTTTTACCCCATATCCAGATTCATAGCAATTCCCTAGCTCGAGCATGCAAATTGCGTCACCGTTATCAGCACATTGACGATACCAATGCGTCGCCTTTATATAATCCAACTTTACTCCAACGCCATTTGCATACATATACCCAATGAATCGCATTGCCTCTATATTGCCCTTATCCGCAGCCTTTCGATACCAATCCATTGCCTTTGTAAAATCCTGTTTTACTCCGCCCTCACCCTTTATGTATATAGAGCCGATGCTAAGCGCATCTTCATTGCCATTATCCGCAGCCTTGAGATACCATTCCAACGCTTTCGTAAAGCTTTGCTCTACACCTTGTCCGTCTTTATACATCTGTCCGATACATTCCATTGCATAGGAATCGCCCTTATCAGCAGCCCTAAGATACCATTTCATCGCTTTTTTGTAACTTTGTTTTAAACCTTTGTCATTACCACGCTTCTTTGTGGCTATGGCAGCTGCCAGAAAAGGATCATGTCCGATAGTACTATTGAAATATAAATCACCTATACTCCTCATCGCCACCGTATCGCCTTTATCTGCAGCGTTGCGATACCATTCCAGAGCCTTGGCGTAGTCTTGTGATGTATTTCCAGTAACCTTTGCTTCTAACAATCCAAATGCATCATGTACCCCATCACCAACTGCATATAAAGCACCTGTCCTTTTCATCGCAGATACACAACCTTTTTGGGCAGCTTTGAGAGCCCATTCCAATGCTTTATGAATATCCTCCCTTGTTCCAATTCCCCATTCATAAGATTGACTTAAAGCAAGCATGCCAAATACGCTGTCATTCTTTGCAGATTTCCAATACAACGCAAATGCCTCAGCCTGGTCTTTCGCTGCAGTATTAGAGCCACCTAAATTGGGAGGTAAGTATGGATCAAGCGGATCACCCTGATAAATGCTCGCACCGAGAATAAAACATGCATCACCATCTTCTTTATTACACTCTGCGACGAGGTTCGTTCTTAATGTTAAAATCATCGCCATAGCCTTTGCTTTACTTGCTTCCTCGTTGTCTGCAACATCCAGGTCAAGTAATCCATTTTTCATGATCTTTGAGTTGAAATGCATATAAGCCATGAAACCTTCAGACATCGGGCTTCCATCAGCTTCAAAACATTTATACGCTTTCTGGGGATCGACCATTGCGCCGATACCAGTCAAATATGCCTTGCATTTCTCAATACCTTGGAGCAAATCTGCTTTCTCCGCCGCCTGTGCCAATGCCGACCAGCAAGTCAATAGCGATACCAAAGCTGACAGCTTTAAATATTTTTCAAATTGCCGAACATAACATTCCATGATTGTCTCCTGTCTATGGCTATCGTATCAGCCTTTTTAAGGATACAGTAACTGCGCTTATAGCTGCCGTAACCTTCGAGCAGCGACTTTCAGTCTCTCTTTTTGTCGCTCCCCGTTTTCTCAAATCTAACGGTACCGTAAATATTCTACTTTCATTAATTTGAAGCATAGGTTTTAGCGTTAAATAGTTATGTGCAGTAAGTAGGTCCAAATATTTGCAAGTTATTCTATTAAATAGATCTATTGAATTCTCGATGTCACTATAAATTACGTTCTTGTCTGCCCCTCTTTTATCCATGTGAGCAATAGCTCTGTCCACAACATCGCTGACATCAACACCAATTTTCTTTAAGCTTTGCATGTCATTTGCAACTATTTTTTCAGATACGATTTTCCCATCCGCACTGAACTTACTAAAAAGCAGTTCTTTCCCACTTAGATGCATCAATTGGCATTGCGTTACATAGTAATCATACGTGAACTGCTTCGAACATCTCTTTATTTGCTCAAGTAATTTCATCAATGAAATACTATCTTCATCTATTTTGATATGCCGACGGATTCCAAGCGCGGCCTGTACGCCATAACAATCTCTTACAAAATCGCAGAATTAAGTGGACCCCTCTGTCAAGACAATAAAGGGCCGAGTTTAAGATGGTTACCTGATCAAGCCGCAGCGGCATAGCGCTGCCCTAGTTCTAATGCTCCTTGAGGCTGTTTTCTCTCTTTGAATTTAT
>Ga0334722_10000014_pt1 | contig 266104 bp, 276 predicted proteins | sample C3_bottom_MG_FD_207210 | JGI IMG/M metagenome (GOLD analysis project Ga0334722, IMG submission 207210) | Sediment microbial communities from Yellowstone Lake, YNP, Wyoming, USA - C3_bottom | ecosystem: Environmental > Aquatic > Freshwater > Lake > Sediment | place: USA: Wyoming | collected... | reverse complement strand
CAACGTCTTCACTAAGGTTTTCCCACCCATTTGAAAAAATAAACTCTTTTTTGGCAACTAGAGATAATCGCCGGTTTTCTCCTGAAATAATATACCCAATTCCTTTATTTTCTTTCAAAAGGAGACCGAAAAAATATTCTTTTGGCTTTGAACCCTTAAAAAAAGAGGAAAGAAACATATGACATTAGCGCAACTTATATATATTTATAATATTACTGTATTTTATATCTCAATATGACCTGATCAATTCCTTTTTTAGCGGTTTGTAATGCTTCAGAATAAGAAACTCCTTTAACTGATGCATTAATTGCGTTTTGTATATATCGTATATTTTCATCGTTCAAACCGGCATCAAATGTATTTGAACTTAACGGTAAAGATACATATACATCATCCTGAGCCTGTTTTATTACCGGACCTATGTATTCATTGGGGATTAGAAGATCTGCCAGATCAACCCTTGAATAAGGTTCGCCAAATAATCGTGTTGCGCTTTGAAGCTCGTATAATTTGGTCATTGTGTCTTTTTGTGTTAAAAATTTAACAAACTTCCATGCTTCAAGCTGATGAGTACTCATTGAAGACACGCCTTCAACCCAATAAGAGGCGAGTGACACCTGTTTTCCTCCGGGTGGTTTTGGAATAGGTATAACCTTTATTTTCAAATCGGGATCTGCAGTTTTGATGGTAAATAACTCCCAGGAAGGAACGATGATCATGGCAACTTTTTGCTGGACAAATGCAGCTATGGCATTTGGCATTGATTCATTCCACGTATTGTTGGGAGGCTCTGCAAATCTTCGGTAGGCTTCAAGGGCCCCTGAGGCTTCAGTTGAATCCAGGCTTGCAATATCACCTCCGTTTAACAGAAGTACCAGTCCAAAAATATCTGAAAAATGTTCAATATTTGAAGTTGTTCCCATCGCAATCCCTGCAGTAATAATTTCCCCGTCTTTACCCTGAACCTGGATTTTTCCCACATCTTCAATTAACTCGTCCCAATTGGCAGGTCCTGTGTTTAACCCTGCTTTTCTGAATAGGCTGTCATTATAGACTAAAACCAATCCGTCAACATACAGGGGCAGTCCGTAATATTTTGTTCCCATTTTAAGATCTTTCTGATGAATGGGATAAAATGTTTTTTCAAATTCGGCATTTGTCATTATTTCCCCGGGAATGGGGGCAGGAATAAATTGTTTTGTCTGTTCGTCTCGCAACTCAGGCAACCACGTATTATGAAAACGGAAAATATCAGGACCCTGACCTTTGATGGTACGGACAATGAGTTTTTCCCTATACTGTTCGGGTGTCTTTTTCTCGTATTGGATTTTAATACCGGGATTTTTCTGTTCATATTGTGCAATTATCGGGTCCATAATCTCTTTATCTTCCCATAAGCCCCAATAAGTTAATATTGTTTCTTTTTTTGTACCCACTCCTCCTTTTTTAAGGGAATTCAGGAGGAAGAAAAAAATAAAAACGGCAATAATGATAAAAAATATCCCTCCAACTGCCATAATAATATACTTTGATTTGCTTTCTTCATAAACAAGAGGTTGATCTGATGCAATAACTTCAGGATTAACCCCCCCTTTTGCTACGTCAGACGTGTTTACGATGTCTGGGGCGACTTCCTCAGGCTGCAAGTCAACCGGGGCTTCGTTTGAGGCCGGAGTTTCAACCGTCACCGTCTCAAATATCGGCTTGGAACCTTCTGCATTTATTGGAGGTTGATTTCCTTGGGAATTTTGGTTATTATCATCCATAAGATTATGATAGCAAATTCTCATAAAAATCACACGTTAATCGTGCGTATTTTTTTTTCTTCCTTTCTTTTACTGGTTGTTTTTACGCTGGGAACTTTTTATTTGGTTAAACAAAAAGAGAAAGGACTGCAAAATAAAATATATCCGTATGTATTTATTGATAATATAGCGGTTGGAGGCAAAACAAAAGATGAAGTAATAAAAATGTTCTCCCCAAGAGAAAATAACATTAAAAAAACCATGTTCTATGTTCTGTATCACGATCAAGTAATTGCGACGTACTCAGCCTCAACACTTAATGTGAAGACAAATATTCCGGAAATTTATGATAAAGCATTTCTTGTGGGAAGAACAACCCATATTCCATCAAAAATACATCAACAAATAACAACATTGTTCGGTTTGGGTCGGTTTACTTTTACTTCTTCAGTTCAATATGAAAAAAGTGCCCTTCAAGACACGGTCAATCAGCTGGATGAAAGTTATAGTTTTCCCGCAAAAGACGCCTTATTTAAGTTTGAAAATAATAGAGTAATCAGTTTTCAAAAGGAAGAGAAAGGAAACGCAATATTAAAAGATGTTTTTTGGAAAGATATTGATCAATCAATCCGGAGTCTCAAATTTTCTCAGCAGAATTTCCGCATAACTCTCCATGAAAAGTCCGCTGAACCTGAAATTACACTCGCACAAGCTAATAACTTTGGCATTGAAGAGTTGATCGGAGAAGGGGTATCTAATTACACTCATTCTATACCCGGACGTATTCACAATGTTATTCTTGGGGCATCCAAACTTAATGGAATATTAATTCCTAAAAATAAAGTGTTCTCTTTTAATGAAATGATTGGAGATATTTCTGCCTCAACAGGTTATCAACCTGCATACATCATTAAAGAAGGAAAAACGGTTTTAGGAGATGGGGGAGGGATATGTCAAGTATCTACCACCTTATTCAGGGCGGCACTCAATGCCGGACTTCCCATTCCGGAGCGATTTGCGCATGCCTACCGTGTTTCTTACTACGAAAACGACTCAAAACCCGGACTTGATGCTACTGTTTTTGCTCCAAGCGTTGATTTGAAAATAGAGAACAATACGCCTTCAGCTATCCTTATTCAAACAACAGTAGAGGAGGATAAAATGTTGCTTCATTTTAAGCTGTATGGAAAAAAAGACAATCGTAATGTTCAAATCTCAACTCCCACACTGTATGATATCGCTTCTCCACCTCCTGCGCTATATCAGGATGACCCGACTTTAAAACGCGGTATAACAAAACAGGTTGATTTCCCTGCTTGGGGAGGAAAAGCTTCATTTAATTATAAAGTTACAAAAGATAATAAGGTCCTTTTTGAAAAAAACTTTTTATCCATATATAAACCTTGGCAGGCAATATATTTGGTTGGTACGCAGGATTAATCTTTTTAACGGAATAAGTCAGCTCTCCCCAATACATAATGAAGATCTTTATTTTTCCTTTCTCCTATAACCTGAGCCGGAACACCTCCTACAATTGAAAAATCAGGTACGTCTTTGGTAACTACGGCACCTGCTCCAACTACTGCCCCAACCCCAATTGTAACCCCCGGAAGGATGATGGCACGCGGCCCGATAAATACATAATCTTTAATTACAACCGGGCCTGATATTGCTTCAAATGCATCACTATGAATATCGTGTTGACTGTTATAAATCATCACTTGAGATGCTATATCAACATGATCGCCAATATTTATGATGTCCCGTCCATCTAACACTGTTCCTTCACCAATAATTGAATCTTTTCCTATGGTTATATTTTTTGGGTCATAAAAACGCGCTCCTGTATGGATTGTGGAGCCAGAACCTAGTTTAATGCCGGATAACCAATAAAACAATTTGCGCACTGAGTGGAAGGGAATATTACCTATGCAATGAAGAATACATACTTCAATCTCAACGATAATTTTATTGAATCTTTTTCCCATCTTCCCTATTGCCTGAGACGTCGTTAATTGTTTGCCTGTTTTATCTTTAAACATGTTTGAATATATAAAGTTAATCAAATACCTGAATTAATTATACAAAATAACTCAAAATGATACAAATTACCAATCAATCTTTTCCTCTTCGCCTCCCAGAAATCTTGATTTTACTCCCTCTCCCCTTCTCCCATACAAGTACCTACGTTTAGCATAGGTAATATAGAGCTTTACCTGGGCTCTTGTTATTCCCACATAAAAAAGCCTTCTCTCTTCTTCTAATTGAAAATAGTCCTCAACAGAGCGTGAATGGGGCAATATCCCCTCTTCAACACCAACGATGAAGACCGCCTTAAACTCCAATCCTTTGGCCTGATGCAACGTCATAAGTCTTACTCCTTCGTTATTTTTACGTTTTTTTTCTCCCTCCGAATATTCTGATTCAACAAGAGCTACTTGCTGCAAAAACTCGGATATATCAGGAAAATGGACAGCTACGCTTTTAAGTTCTTTTATATTTTCAAGCCGTCCATAATCTTCTTCATTATCGGGACTATACTGCTCTAAATAACCAGTAATTTCAAAAACTTCCTCCATTACAGACTCCGTTGAAGAATGTGACAGGTTTGATTTTAATTTTTCGTACTGATCTTTAAATAGATCCCACTTACGTTTGCCGAGTTTTATTATCCGTTCACGGGACAACTCATCAAGAGGATTGATGAGGAGTCGCAGATATGATAAAACATCTTTAACTTCTTTCCGTTCGTAAAACCGGGTCCCTCCAATTAAAACATAGGGAATTCCATAATGTAGGAACGCCTCCTCAATTGCGCGGGATTGGGCATTTGTACGATAAAGTACAGCCATTTCTTTATAAGCATGTCTCTCTCTTAACTTCTCTATTTCACTTGTTACATAAAATGCTTCATCTTCTTCATCACGTGCTTCATAGACGGGTATTTCTTCCCCTTCATTATTATCAGTATAGAGTTTCAAAATGGGATGACCTTCATTTTTTGCAATAATTTCGTAGGCAAAATCAAGTATTTTTTGGGAAGAACGGTAGTTTTGTTCCAGATGAAATGTTTTACACTTTTTAAAATCTTCTTCAAACTTTTCTAGGTTGCGGATATCCGCACCGCGCCAGGAATATATGCTCTGAGAAAAATCTCCGACAACCGTGACTAATTTATACTTTTCCCCTAACAGACGGGTAAGAGTATACTGCGCATAATTTGTATCCTGGAATTCATCAATAAAAATATATCGGAATTGTTCTTGATAACGCTCCAGTATTGATGGATGCTTTATAAATAACTGTGTTGTTTTCATGATCAAGTCGTCAAAATCTACTGCCTGTTGAGCTCGGAGACGTTTCTCATATTCCATATATAATTCATAGATCTGCGGAGCACTGTAATCAGAGAATAACTTAAGATAACGGTCGCATGACACTAACTGATTTTTGGCTGCGGATATCCTGTTTAAAACAAAAGACGGATTATATTTCTTAATATCTTTTTCTTTCATAATTGTCTTCATTAGAGATTGAGTATCGTCTTCGTCATAAATAACAAAGTTTCGGTTTATCCCAATTGCTGAACCTTCCTTCCGGATAATCCAAGCGCAAAGAGAATGAAAAGTTCCGACATATCCGAGGTTTTCTTTTTGTTGCGTTTTAATTCTTTTTTTCATTTCTCCGGCCGCCTTATTTGTAAAAGTAATCATCATAATGGAGATCGGATCAACTTTGTGGTTTATGATTAAATTCATCACTTTATGGATGAGCACTCTTGTTTTACCGCTTCCTGCACCGGCCAGTATGATTGACGGTCCGTCAATACAGGAAACTGCAGCAATCTGTTGCTTATTTAATCCCTTGAAGATACTATCATTCATAGTCTATAATTATAACTAAATACATTCACGCTATTTCATGAAATATTTTATTGCCAATTGGAAAGCTAATAAAACACTTGCCGAATCCCTTGCTTGGATTGATGCTTTTATTCCGAAATTTAATCAGACACCTCATCTTGTCAATAAAACTAAGGATAATCTTTTAAAGATTATTATATGCCCACCTTTTCCCCATATTTATCCTCTTTTGCAAAAACTTAAAGATTATCAAAACATTCATATTGGTGCACAGGATGTATCCAATATTGAAAAAGGAACCTATACAGGTGAAACAACCGCTTTTAATTTAAACGGTATGGTAAATTACGCAATTATCGGTCACAGTGAAAGAAGAAGGCATTATCATGAAACTCAGGATATGGTTCTTGAGAAATTCAACTTAGCCGCCTTAAATAATATTGATGGATTTTTTTGTATCGGTTCGCTTAACGACCAACTTCCTCAAAACATTAAATTTGTCTGCTGGGAGCCTCCCGAATCCATAAGTACGGGGGACGGAAAGGGAGGATATAAATCCTTGAATGATATTGTAAATTTTAAAAATCAAATACCTCTTAAAGAATTCTCTTTTATTTATGGAGGCAGTGTTAATGAAGATAATGCAAAAGAGTATACCCAATCGGGGATAATTGACGGTTTTATTATCGGAGGAGCCTCTCTTGATCCCCATCGATTCCACTCTCTTTTAAATAATGCTTTCTCCGGCTAAAATAGGAAGGATACAAAAACCATAGTAGCTGCAACAACAAAGAGTATTGTACTTAATTGAACCCAACCGGTTTGTGGCAACTGTTTGTCAACTAACCCCGTTGGTACTTTAGCTACAGTCGGCGATATAACAATCTGCACTCCTCCCGTTGATTTTGCAGGAATTAAAGTAGGAGAAATTGAAACAGTCCGATAGATTAAAAGCGCAACTGTTGGAGAGGGTACGACCGTAGGTCGAGAAATGATCGGAACTGATGTCGGAATTGCTGTAGGCTTTATTGTTGGCTTTACCACGGGAGAAGGGCTCACTGTTGGAGAAGTACTTCGATATGCTAATAAAGTAGGGGCCGGCAGTGCTTTTGTTGGGGATATCTCTTGAATTATTGCCGGCATTTGCGAAGATGAGGAACTCCCGCTTGTATCCTCTGATGTCGATGTTGAGGAGGATGAACTGCTTACATCATTTAATGCAAGAAGTTTGTGATAGGTCTGTGCACTGGCCTTTGTTTTTTTTATTTGAGTTACTGATGCTTTTCCCTGATTATTAAGAATAACACTAAAGTAGATAACAGCCCCAAGAAGGCCGATTGTCATGATCAAAATTATTAATGTGGTTACTTTATTTTTTTTCATATTAGTCTCCCAACCACCCATCAGTCTGCGAGTGCAATTGCGCGTCAATTCTTAACTTTGATTCACCTGTTACGACCGTATATTCTCTATAATACACTTTTTTGTCCTTATTGAATTGACTGGTGATATCGGTTATGTTCCATGTGTTTGCATTTATTTTAATGCGGGCACGATCAATATCTAAATCATCAATTGTCTGAATCCCTACGAATATTTTTGTACCGGGTTTTAATAGTTTAGCCCCTTGACTTCCTTCATTTATCTCAACCCATTCTGTATTGAATACTTTTAAACCAGGAGAGGAAATCTCTTGAATAATGACTTTTGTTTCTGCCGGTTGAGCCATTTTTTGTTTTTTTGTTATTAACATAAGATATAACGATACGGCAACAAAAAAAACAATCATTATTACAAGTAAAACTGCCAATAAGGGGGAAGTTTTTGTTCTTTTCTCTTCACCACTTTTAATGGGTGGTGCAATTGATGCTGCTTGCTGTTGAATATCTGTTTTATTAACGACAGTATTCGTATTAAACTGAGGAATTAAAGGCTTCTGTTTTTTAAGCTGATCTTTGCGTAACAATAATAATTCATAGAATAAAAAACCCAATACCCCAACAAAGGCGATGAGGCTAATTTTATTTACTGAAAGGATGAAATTAATAAATGCATCCATATATTTATGCTAATAGAATTCATGCTAAAAAACAAGCATGAAGCCTAAACCCAAAACAATAAACGCAATACTGGCAATAAAAAGATGGGATATATTTCCACCTGTAGTTGGCGGATTGGATGAGGTTGGTAGGGCGGTAGGATAGGGAGAAATATAAGATGAAGTTGGTATTAAAGTAGGGATAATAATGCCTGTAGGAGTCGGGCTTAAAACCACACTTGTAGGAGATACCGGTTGAGTGGGAGTAATTGTGGCAGTACCCGTTGCCTCACCCAAAACCTGCTCACCGCTTTTTGCGATCATAAAATTACGTTTTATGGTAATTTTTGTTCCCTTTTCGTCTTGAGATGTAATTGAGGCTAAATATGATCCTGGACTAATTGAAACAGTAGGTAAAACTTTCCACTCCCCTTTTTTATCCACTTTTGTCCGATAGGCATTCTGTGGTTTTGAGTTAATAAATATAAAAATATCGCTATCAGGTAAACCCGTACCTTTAAATAAAGGTCGCCCAGCTGGAATAATTGAATTTTCCCTGGGGTAAACAATGGTTAAAACAAGTTTTTGTACTTCTCCGTTGTCGGTGGATGCAGATAATACATCGCCCTGTGCAAGAAGATTATAATTGTTTCCCATAATAACTGTTGATGCTATGGGAGTAATGCGGGAAATAGTGGTGGTCATATAAGAACTTTTGTTTTTTTCACTAATATATTCAATATTTACTTTTGCACCTTCTAGCAAATCTGAGGTAATTCTCTGAGTTTTTTTATCAACTAAGGTATTTAAAGAAACTAACCATTCTCCCGTATCTTTGCTTATAGCAAGAAGGGGATATTTGTCCTGAATTTTAACCAAAGCAAAAACATCTTGAGCCGGCTTGCCATTCGGTAAAAGTATTTTTCCATAAGCAGGCTTCATGCCTGAACGGGCTATTTCATTTTTGGGAGTTTTAAAACGCAGTACTGAACTATCTACTTTTGTATATATCCCCTCCCTACTTAAGATTTGAAACGAATAATCGGTATTTTCTTTAAGTTCTCTTAGCGATATGTAATGATATGTGTGTTTTTGCGATGATCCGGCCACATCACGATCATCATATATTTTTGTCCCTTGAAACTCTATCCAGCTCTCCTCTGTTTTTTCAGTTTCCCAAAAGATACCCACATGGCTTGAAGTTATATTAACCATTTCATACCGTATAAGATCTTTTTTTGATATCTGTTTTATTTCTGCTGGAAGTTTTATTTTAACGGTAAAAAATAGAGCAATCAAACTCAACCCCCCAAGTATTAAGAGAAATATATGATTGGTTTTTTTAGGAAAATAAAGTTCGCTATAAGTCATAGTTACTCCTTTTTTTGTTTTAAGATCTCAATTACTTTTTGATCCATTTGATAATTGGGAACTTCTGCCGGTTTAATTCCTATCTGCTCATTAATTTTTTGTTGAATATGATAAATATCCATTAGTACCCATGCAAAAATTGTTAAGAAGATTGCAACGGAAAAAATAAGAATTTCAGGTTTTTTCATAGATAATATCCCTCCAAATCAATTTTAATCTTAAGCCCTGCACTAGAGGAAGATGAATTTTTCTCGTCTTTCTCCAAAACTACGTTTTTTAATGTTTTTAGTCTTCTTTCCATAATAAGATTATTGATAAATTGCTGAACTGAGTCGAAGTTTGCATTTGTTGCCAAGTTGATAGAAAGAGAGTTTTTACTTGTGCTGACTTTTGTATCTTTTAAGTTAACTTTACTAACATTTACCTGTGTAATAATCACGCCGGAATTGGTTGCCGCAGATTCAATATCTTGAATGAGTTTGTTTATCTGAGGCGTTGAGGAAATGGCTTGATCTAACAAATATAGATCGCTTCTATTGGCTTCAAGAAAAGTCTGAATATTAATTATTTTTTTGATCACATTCTCATATCCTGTATCCAAAATACGCAGTCTGCCCAATTCTTCCTGCAAAGAAAACACGTTAACTAGATTCGGTCTAATTACAAAAAAGGCAAAAAAGGAAAAGGTTAAAAAGAATATGATTGCATAGGTATAATCTTTTGCTTTTTGAGAAGTAAGTTGTTTAATAATAGTGTCTTTATCCATAGTTATTTAACCTTTTTAGGAATATAACCGGCCAGCTTAAACGGACAGTAAAAACTGTCTTCTTGTCTCTTGATACTCCCCAACTCAATTATTTTAAAAGCTTTATCTGACTTTAATTTATCTAGAAAAAGCTTTACTACCTGCGGATCATCAGTAATTCCCTCAAAATCAAATCCGATCTCACTGATGTTGATTTGCTTTATACGCATTTTGCTTGGGAAAACCGTCAAAAAATAAGCCAACATTTCATTAAATGATTCCTGCTTTTGCAGCACAGACACAATCTCCCTCGTCTTTAAGTCAACGCCTTGTGCTTCTTTGATAAGAGGGCTGGAAACCTGAACTATTTCTTGTTTTTGTTGAAGTTCGTCGCGTAAATCAATAACTTCCTGATCGATCTTAAACCGGTAAAAAAAGACGGCAATAACTACGATTTGGGTCACAACAAGAATGTACCTCAAATAATGAAGTGCAAAGTAAATCAACTTGCCTGAAATATCCTTTTCTTTTGCCTGCAATAAATTTATCCGATATTTCATTTTTTTTGGCTTGATAATTTCATAACCCTCGATTTAAGTCTGGCGGCTTTATTTTTATGCATTATCTTTCGTTTGACGGCTTTATCGATAAGTGAAACGGTTTTTTTTGCATCTTTTTCTGATTTAGCGCCTCCCTTTAACTTGGAAATAAGTTTCATGGCTTTTTTTATAGCTTCTCGATAAAGATTATTGCTTTTTGTGCGTTTAATGTCTTTTCTTACTTTTTTTTTGGCAGATTTAATATTTGGCATACAATATCACCTCCTTCATAATAATTATATTAGTAACAGTTTTACTCCTTAAGGTAAGTATATAGCATCTCGGGGTTAAATAGCATACTCATTTTCATAGGCTTTCTCTCCATATGGCCCGCTGAATTTGAGAGTAACCTTAATTTTACCTACAACTTCATGATAAACACATTTACCTGAAGAACATGTTCCTAAAGTTATCTGTTTGGAAAACGTTTTTTCATTACTGGTAACAGAAATTGAACCTATTGCTCCTTGTAAACCCTTTGTTTTTTCCTCATATGAGAGTTCATAATCAATTGCTTGTGTGTCAGTAGGTATTCCTTGGATTTTTAAAGTAACATCCTTGCTTGTGCTGCTTTTTACCAAATCAACCTGGACAGATGAATCAACGGTTGGAATAACTCCTTCATTCTGTTTCAAAACGCTTCCACTTGGAGCAGAAACATTATTCTGCTTTGCCGGTAATAAAGCTCTAAATGCGACAAACCCCACGACTCCCAAAATAACCAAACCAAAGATAATCAAGAAAACCTTTTTATTCATTTCATCTTTTTTCATTGCGATTAATTAATTGATAATTTTTCTTTTATATATGTAACTAAGTTGCTCGTTAAAACACGTTCTTGCTTCATTGAATCCCGCTCTCTCACAGTAACGGTATGATCCTCAAGCGTTTGATAGTCAATTGTCACACAATATGGTGTGCCTATTTCATCCTGTCGGCGATACATTTTTCCTATATTGCCCGCATTGTCATATTCTGCCACAACCTCTTTTTTTAAGGATTCATAGGATTTTCTGGCGACTGAAATCAGTTTCTCATCTTTCTGAAGTGGAAAAACTGCTACTTTTATGGGCGCAATCCGTGAATTAAGTTTCAAATAGGTTCTTTTTTCACCTTTAACATCTTCTTCCCTATATGAGTCTTCAAGTACAATGCCTGTTAATCGGGATAGTCCGAATGTGGGCTCTATAACGTGCGGAATATACTTCTCACCTGTTTTTTGATCAAGATACTGCAGATCTTTACCCGAGTGATTCATATGATTTTTCAGGTCAAAGTCTGTCCTGTAGGCCAAACCAAACATTTCTTTCCATCCGAATGAGAATTGATATTCAACATCCATTGTTTTTTTTGAATAATGTGACCTTTCAAAAGATTCATGCTCTCTCCAGCGAAGCTTTTCTTTATTTATACCCAATGCAAGAGCAAAATCCCACATCGCTCCTTTCCACATCTCAAAAACTTCTTCCCATTTTGACGGATGAATAAAATATTCAAACTCCATAAGGTCAAATTCCATCGTCCTGAAAACCGACCTTCCTAAGGTAATTTCATTGCGAAATGCCTTCCCTTGTTGAGCTATTCCAAATGGAATTTTAACTCTCATGGAATTAAGTACATTTTTAAAATTAAGAAATATCCCCTGCGCTATCTCTCCGCGTAAATATAGCTTTGCTTTTGTGTCTTCAATGATGCCCATTTTTGTTTCAAAAAGGAGATTGAAACGTCTTACATCTGTTAAGTCGTTTTTCCCGCATTTGGGACATTTTAAATTGTGTTCTTTAATTATCTCTGTAAGCTTTTCAACGGGTAATCCCTCAACTTTCACTCCGGGAACCTTGTCTTCTATTAAATGGTCAGCACGCGTCCTGTATTTACAGTTACGACAATCAACAAGGGCATCTGTGAAACCTGCCACATGCCCTGAAGCTTCCCATACTGCGGGACTTAAAAAAATACTTGCATCAAGTCCGACAATATCGTCACGATCAAGCACAAATGTCTTCCACCACATATCTCTAATATTGTTTTTAAGAAGCACGCCATAGTGACCAAAATCCCAAGAGTTGGCTAATCCTCCATATATATCAGAGGACGGATATAAGAAACCTCTTCTTTTACATAAGGCAATAATATCATCCATGATGCTATTATATAATAAATGGGGGTATTTTTTTTCCCATTACTTCTTCTATATTGTCAATCATTTGTTCAAGAGTGTCGGCTTTGGATTGATAACCGAGAAGTTTTAATAAGTTGTTGCCATAAGTAAGCCTTTTTGTTTTATTCATTTCAGCTTTAGAAAGTTCTATCAACAGCCTTTTTTGTAAAGTATAGGCACGTATTTCTTTTTGGCCTTCCGGTAGTATTTTGTCAAGAATATAGAGAAAAAAATACAATGTTTTCTGTCTGTTTTCATGTTTTTTGATATTGGAAAAAAGAGAGATAACTTGAGCTCCTTGTAAATAGTAATGATCTCTGCGGACATAAAGAAGAATATTAATTAAATTACCCGTCATTATAGATGAGATCCTTCTGCTTTTTATATCGCGGACACCCTTTGCAGAAACAACTATTTTTCCTAGTTCTTCCGTAAAAAAAGTGATCAGATAATCTTTATTAAGCAGTTGTCTTTTTTTGAGGACTATCCCCTCTGTCTTAAATTGTCTTTGATCCATATAGGTCTAATTTCTCACCTCTATGTCCTTTACCTGATCCTCATTGTATAGAGTGCGTCCATTCAATTCCACTTTTACTTTTTGGCTTATGACGCCGGGTTGTTTTTGAATCAAAAGCTTATAATCATTTGCCTGTATTTTGTCAGGAAGAGTATAAGTAACAATTATTTTTGCCATACCCTCAGTTGGTACCTCAAGGAATCCTTCAAATACTGTCTTTCCTAATTCATCATATGATCTTACCTGTTTTGTAGAACCTTTAAAATCAACAAGTTTTGATCCAACCGGCACATATACTCTTACCCAATTGCGCAAAATAGCATTCAAACACAAAATTCTTTCCTGATTCCGGTTACAGTTTGAAGCTGGAGCAGGATTTTTATATTCGACAGTTACTTCCCGGTTAAGTTTACCGCTATTCTCAGTTGCCTTTGATGTGATGGTCTCAGTAACAAACAAATTGGACTTTGCACCTGCAAAATTAACATTATTGATATGCAGGTAATCACCGTTATATTCTCTAATCCTGCCTGCGAAATTAAGCTTTTCAATTGACTGCTGAATACTTTCATCTGTGAAATACAACATAATGTGTTTCTCATCAAGATTTCTGAACATCATTTGTACCAATGTCCCCCAATATTTAGATGGTGAAAATCCAATGGCTTTATAAAATAATTCATACATAAGACTCCCCAATATGCCCTTCCGATTCTCCTTTTGATAACCAACCTCTTCTCCTACGATGTTAAACAGCTTCCACAGCACTTGAGCACAATTACAATTTTTATCAATACTGGCTGAAAAATTTACTCCATTTGCCTGTGTATCGCCAAATATGGTTAACATATCTACGAGAATTTTCGAATCAAGAAAAATAATCCCATCGTAGTTTACCCGTGCGCCGCTTTTTTTGTAAAGAGAGTTAAAAAGTTCAATTGACTTTACCAAGTCCGGCGACAAATTACTATCACGGATCCAGAATGTACTTACGCCCTTGTGATACATGGCTATTTCTTTTGGCAACGAAGGCCTATCATTAATGGTTGCATCAAGCGCATATATATCATCAGACCGCTCGATCGAAATTTTCCCGTTTTTAATCTTGAAAACGGCAAATGCAGTTAGAAATCCACCTGTTGCACGCCGTTCTTTATCATTTTGGAATAAGAGCAAATATGTTTTTTCCTGTTTTGCCCCAAAAATGGAAGGGATATTTTTAAGAAGCGGTTTGGCATCAACAAATAATGAGGCCATCCCAGTAAACTGTTCTTTAATATTTGCAATTTGAGCACGGACTTCGGTCTTTCCAATTTTTTCAGGATATCGTTTGGGATCAATCTTGTCTATTTTCTCACCTGCTTGTTTGATATTTTCCGAAATAACATCAATTTTACCCAATACCTTGTCAAGTGTAAGTATAGCTGTCTGGAGCCTTCCTTCGGTTGACTTTTCGACAAATGAGCTCTGGCCTTTTTTAAATCCGATAAGATCGGCGTAGGGAGTTATAGCTACCAATGCCTCTTCACCTGCCTTGATTACATAATGACCGGCCTCAACTCCATTTTTAAAGTCCGCAACATAAGGAACGAAGGTAGCCCAATAAACCGATTGAGCTTCTTTTTCAAAATCAGCATATTTCTGAGAAAATTCCTTCATCTTTCCATTTAAAAGATCGATGTCGTTTTTTGCAAAAACCTGCTTCATCTCTTTTCCCATGGCAAGCACGATCTGTGCTTTCCCTTTAATTTTCATTGCCGGAACATATGCGCCAAAATAAGCAAAAATTCCTCCTGCAATAATGAGAAACAAGAAAAAAATTAAAATACCTTTACGCATATTAATAAATAATTTTTAAATTAAATAGCTCCTCTACCAGTAATCATAACGAGAGGAGTTCGAATGATTATTTTTAAATCCTCAGCTATTGATATATTATGCACATATTTAGCATCAATTGCAATCCGTTTATCAAAATTTATCTCAGAACGTCCTGATACTTGCCAAAGACCGGTAATTCCCGGCTTGACCGAAAGAGCACTTTGAACGTATTTTTTAGTGTTTGGATGTTCCTTTTGCTGATTTTCCAGTTCATCCGGGTAATAGGCTCGGGGTCCAACCAAACTCATCTCTCCTTTCAATACATTTAAAAGCTGGGGAATTTCATCAAGCGAATGCTTTCTGATTATTTTCCCAACTCTTGTTATGCGGGGATCATTTTTTAACTTATAGCTGCCTTTTTTATATTCTTCATAGAGTTGCTTGAACCGTCTATCAGTACGCAATAAGTCATGTGCGTTTTGAATCATCGATCTGAACTTAAACATTCTAAACTTATTTCCCCCCTCCCCCACCCGTTCAGGAACATCCGCAAAGATTGGCCCTTCAGAGTCAAGCTTAATAGCTACGGCTACGACTAAACAAACAGGGAGAAAAATAATTAAAAGCAAAATGGAAGAAATAATATCAATACCTCTTTTTATATACGTTTTATACATACTTATTAAATTAAATCTTCGTTTTCCGTCCCTTCAAAATTCTCAACAAGCGTTTTAATTTTTGAAACTGAGGTTTTTTTTGCAATGAGAATAACGTCATGCGTATTTACAATAATGTGTTCATCTAGATCAATGCCTACTATCAATTTTTTTTCATCATAATTGTATATAAGTGAATCTCTGACATGCTCAAGGTAAGCACGGCCTCGTATAATATTTTCATAAGGATATCGCTCAAGTGCTTCTTTTAGAGCTTCCCATGCTCCCAGATCACTCCATCCAATATCTTCAAAAACCACGAGTGCATTTTTTTTGTCCAAATTTTCAAGTATGGCATTGTCAAAACTTATCCCTTCAATCTGACCATAATGCTGCTTCAATTTCGCATAAAAATTCTTTTGTCCAAAAAAAGACATAATTTTTTCGGTATTTTTATGAATGTTTGGGGCTAATTTTTCAAAGGCCTCATATATAAATGCGGGTGTTGTGACAAAGTATCCAAGGTTCCATGCGTATTTTCCTGACTTAAAAAACTCTTCTGCAGTTTTTTGATCAGGTCTATACTTGAAACCCTCAAATGAATAAAGGGATAACTTTTTATGCATGTGTTTTTCTTTACCTACGTGTATGTATCCGAGATTTGTACTTACAAAGCGGGGTTTGTTTGCAATAAAAATAATGTTGTTCGGATTGTTTTTAATATAATCCCCACTTGTAAGGAGGATATGTTTGAAAAGCTTGACCTGTTTGACCAGATGGTCACTCCAAAGAATTGCCACCGGTTCATGTGGATGAAGTCTATTTAACATACTCATTGCAAGGGCAATTGCTGGCCCTACGTCTTTCTTTTCAGGTTCTAATATATAATTCTCATCAGGGATACGAGGAAGCTGTGCTTTAATTAGATCTTTGTATAAAATATTGGTGGAAATATATATGTCTTTATATGAAAATTCAGGAAGGAGCCGTTCTACGGCTAATTGTAAAGTAGATTTATCTCCGACTATTTTTTCAAACTGTTTAGGCGATTTTTTCCTTGATAAAGGCCAAAGTCTTGTTCCTGTTCCACCGGCAAATATTACTGCTTTCATAAATAATGTGACAACAAATCCTGTTGTGAATTTGTAACAATATCTTTTATTTTTCTCTCAAATAAATTCCTATCAAATTTTTTTGTTTGTGCTGAACCCAGAGTCTTTGTATTGTGCTTAAAATTGTATGATATTCTATCATATCTTTCAAGAGTTTCCCTGAATGATTCAATACTCTGCTTGTTAAAAAAAAGGCCAGTTTTACCATTTACAACGGTTTCTTTAACCCCTCCTTTACCATAGGCTATGACGGGACACCCAAAAAACTGAGCCTCAACTGCGGTATATCCAAAATCTTCCTCCTGCATCATGATGAGAGCCTGTGCGTGTGTGTATAAATAAGCAAGCTGTCTATCATTAATATCGTGAATAAATATGATATTTTTCAATGCAAGCTTTTGCAGATTAGTTAACATAGAGCCTTTACCCACAACTACAAGCTTGAGTTGCGGTGAAAGATTGAATGCTTCAATTGCTAAATTAACTTTTTTATAAGGTTCAAGTCTTGATACAACCAAATAATAATTCTCCCAACCGGCAGGCAATAATTTTAATTGATCACTAAGGTTATTTTTTATACCATCCCAGTATTCAAGATTAAAGGGAGGATATATAACTTTACTTTTACGGTGGTAATAGGTATTACATCTTTCTGAAACCTCCTCAGATATCGTCACTATTTCATCAGGTCTCTGTGCCGCTATTCTGTCCCATCTCCTCAGAAAGGTTACGTAAGGACGTAAAACAAAACGAAACAGGTTTGATTCAAAAGGGTGGGAATATAGTAATAAATATCTGCTGGGAGTAAGAAGAATGCAGATGTGTTTTGTCTGAGGTTTAGTTATGATAGATTTTGCAAAAGATGACGTTACGGATATTACCACGTCATATGAATCAAATTGTAATGATTCAAATGCAAAAGGATAAAAAAACAGCGAGATGATTCGGCTTTTTTTAATAAAATCCGGAAGCTTTTGAAGAAAGGATGTTTTAATTTTTAAACGCTTTGCCCAAGGTGCTTTTTTAAAGTCCACTGCAGATGTAAAAAAATCAGCCTGAGGGAATATGCGATTCAATTCCAATAAAAGACGCTCAACCCCGCCCCACCGGTCAATCCAATCATAAACAACGGCAATTTTCATATTTAATTAAAATCAAAACCTCCTCTTAAGTGCTTCGATATAAAGAGAAAGTGTTTGCTCTGTCATGGTTTTAAATGAATACTTTCTGAGCAATTCTTCATAACGAACTTCTGGAGGATTTTTCAAAAATTCTTCTATGCTCTCCGTTATATCGCCGGGATTATAGGGATCAAATGACACGTATTCACTTCCAAGTAATTCTTTAAATACAGAAATGTCTGAAGCAAGTATGGGACAGTTAAAATATGCAGCTTCAATAAGAGGAAGACCGAATCCTTCTGATAACGAAGGGTGTATTAAGGCCTGTGCGTGTTTATAAAAGAAAACGAGATCTTGTGCTTCTGCATGATCAAAAATAACGATTCTCTTCGTCATTGCGAATTTTTGAATATGCTCTGATATTATCGAAGTAAAATAATCCCTCGGTCCTATAAGAATAAGTTTTGTTGATGTTCTAACCTTACTATATGCTTCAATTAAGCGTTCTATATTTTTGTGTGGATAGAAATTCCCAACGTATATAAAAAAGGGTTCTTTGAATTCTCTGGATAATGATACATTTTCCTCAACTGTCATTAGTTCATGACCTATTCCTTCGTAAAACGTTTTTATTTTATTATCTTCACTTAAGGTAAATTGTTTTTTTATTTGTTCTTTTACGGCATTGCTTGGCGTCATGATAAATTGCGCGCGTTCTATCTGTAACCGTAAAATATGTTGAAAGAAAAAATGTTTTATTAAGTATAAAAGAGAGTTTTTTGTAGATGCTTTACCTGTTTTAAATAATAAGGGGGTTATATCATGCACGGTGGCTATAAATTTTCTTCTATAAAAAACGGGGTAACCGAAATAGGTAAAATGCATAAGGTCAAGGTCCTCTTTTTGGATTGTTTTTAAAAAACCGATTTGCTCCCCCATGGTATGCCACCGATATGGCGCATCTCTCAATATAAAGTGCGCAGGAAGCCCGATTATCTTCTCCTTATCTTGTGGTAAAACGTAAATATAAAAATTAAGATCTGTGACCTTTATGCGGGAAAGTTCATAAATGAAGTTCCTCAGATAAGTGCCAACACCTGTTTGCGAATAAAGTCTACCGTCAATACCGATTTTTTTCATACTGATATTTCTTTAAGATGAATAAAAAAATAAACAATTTTGCTCACAAATGTTGGATATATCTTTTCATAGTGCTTCCTGTAAAAAATGGCCATTGTTTTAAAAAAAGATTTTTTTATCCTTTTCTTTCTTTCTTCGTCATTTTTGTTTTGCAGGCCACTTTGATATTTAAGATGTAACACGCTAAACATAGGATAATATATGATTTTATAGCCGCGTTCTTTTATCCTAAATGATAAATCAAGATCTTCCCCGTACATAAAAAAGTCCTCATCAAACCCTCCCATTTCTTTTATAAGTTTGCTTGGTACCAAGAAAAAAGCTCCTGTGGGAGAATCAATTTCATGAATGGTGTTTCTGTCAAGATTGATTAAATGATAACCACCGAATAATTTGTTTAGAAAAGGTATGAAGGAAAAAATCTTTTCTAACCCAAAAAAATAGCAAAACGAGCGCCAAACTGTTGGAAAACCTCTGTGGGAGGCCGGATCAATTGATCCATTTGGAAGCAAAACTTTGACTGTTAATGCCCCAATTTTCTTATTCGCATCAAGATATGTCACCAGCTCTTGAAAATTAATTCTCTCATCAATTATTACGTCTGAATTAAGAAAAAGAATGTATTCCTTCGAAGCAGTTTTTAATCCCTGGTTATTAGCTTTCCCATATCCTTTATTTTGGGTGTTGTATATGATCTTGAGATTTCCATAATCAAGCTTTTTTAACGCCTCAACCGACCCGTCTGTTGAACAGTTGTCGACAATAATAATCTCATAGGCAATGTGCTCATTGTCTAATTTACTGGATAAAGAAGTTACGCATTGAAGCGTAATATCTTTGGTATTGTAAGAAACAACAATGACAGAAAGACCTTTCATATACTCTATCATTATATACTATTGAAGACGGTATTAACGTTTTGGAGACTGCTTTAATCTTCTTGATTTGCCGCCGGTTCCAACTTTTCTTCTTTCTCTTGTTCTTGAGTCTCTTGTCAAAAGACCTGCTTTTTTAAGAAGTGGCCGCATGGCTTCTTTATCTGTTTTTTCAATTGCGCGGGAAATGCCGTGCATAAGTGCTTCAAGTTGGCCATTTTTTCCTCCACCTTTTATTAAGACAGAGACGGCAAAGCGATCTTCAGTCTGAGTTAATTTAAAAGGAGACAAATACTGTGTTTTCTCTTGTAATGAGGAAAATATTGATTCAATGGGTTTATGGTTTACGACAATCTCGCCTTTTTTTATCTTTATTCCGGCTACAGAAGTAACATTATCTTTTCCCACAATATATAATCTTACACGTGCTACAGCTTCTTTTCTTCTTCCGATTGCTTCGTAATATAAAATATTTTTTGTTTTTTTAGCCATTACATTGAAATCAATTTTTAACGACTTTGTTTAATTTATGCTGATAACTGTGCTTATCTGTGGGAAAAATATAAAGCCGGGCAAGACGTCTGTCTCGTAGTTTATTTTTCGGCAACATCCCGGAAACGGCTTCTTTTACAATCCGACATGGATTTTTTGCAAGCATGTCTCCTGCTGTGGTTTGTTTCATACCGTCCGGATAACCTGAATACTGTGAATATATTTTATTTTTTAATTTATTTCCGGTGAATTTGACTAAAGAGGCATTGATAACCACTACATAATCTCCGCTATCAAGATAGGGAACGAAGTTTGGCTTTCCCTTTCCTTGAAGCAAAGATACAATCTCAGGGGCTGCTCTTCCGACAATTTTTCCTTTTACGTCAATAAGATGCCATTTTCTTTCAATAGTTTTTTCAGAAATCGGTTTTGTACTTTGAGTTAAATGAACCATAGTTTAAATTAATTTTTATCTTCTTTTTTTTCAATTACTTCTATCTTTTTGGGTTTTTTTTCTACTTTAACAGGCTCTGCCAACACTACCGGGTATGCCCACTCAAGCCGGGCTTTTTGTGCCCCATCTGTCTGCCGCACACCCAATGAAATTATTCTTGTAAATCCGCTGCTGACTTTAGAAAGTTGAGTAACAATATCTTTTATAAGGATTTTTGCCGTCTTGGTTGTTGTTGTATGTTGGGCAATATATTTGCGGTCAGCTTCCGTGTTTCTTTTTGCTTTCGTAACCAGCTTTTCAACTATTGGTTGAGTTGCTCTGGCTTTCTGCTTCGTGGTTTCCATCTTTCCATAGTTGAGAAAGTTTGATGCAAGCTTACGCATAAGCATTTTATTTGCATCTTTACCACCTCTAAATTTTATTTTATGCCCTCTATTTTTCATATTATGAATGCCATTGTACGCCTAATTTTTTAAGTTCATCTTTGATCAGTTCAATAGATTTTTTTCCTAAACCTTTAAATGCAACAAGTTTGTCTTCTCCAATCTTTATAAGATCGGCAACTGTTTCAATGTTCTCACGAAGCAGGGCGTTGACTACTCTTGAAGGTAGGTTCAATTCGTCAATAATAAGATCGTAGAATTTTTTATCGACCTCAACTGACGTGCTTGTTACAACGGCTCCTTCAACGGAGGCATCTTTTGCAACCTCAGATACTGCCAAGATGTGTCCAAACTGCTTGGAAAGCACCTCTGAGGCCTGTTTTAAGGCAACCTCAGGAGTAATACTTCCATCTGTAGTAATATCAAGAATAAGCCTGTCAAAATTCGTTTTTCTACCTACACGAGCATCCTCTATCTTGAAGTTAACATTTTTTACCGGTGAGAATGACGAATCAACGGAAATATATCCAAATTCTTTTGTCTGTTGTTCATCTGCCAACACATACCCGAAGCCATCTTCAACCAAAGCTTCAATTTCGAGCTTTCCTTTAGGATCGGTAATTTCGGCAATATATAAATCCCCATTCACAATTTCACTTTCACCTTCAATGTCTTTCGCATATACTTTACCTGTGCCTTTTTTTGAAAGTTTCACTTTGAAAGTACCCTCTCCGGTAACTTTAAATTTAATAAGCTTTAGATTCAAAACGATCTCAAGAGCTGTTTCTTTTACTCCTTTAAGGGAGCTGAAAAGATGGGGAACATCATCGATTTTAACTGCTACGATGGCAGAACCCTTCAGAGAAGACAAAAGAGTCCGTCTTAATGCATTACCAAATGTTTGGCCAAAGCTTGGAGCTAAAGGTTCAAAAACAAATTGTTCATTGAAAGGAGTAACCGTTGTTTTTTTTGTTGTAAAATTGGGTATTAACATAAAAAAATAATTAATAAATAAATAATGATTATTATCGAGAGAAATATTCAATTACTAATCTCAAAATAATCTGCTTTTCGATAAGCTCGGCTGTAGGCTCTGCAATAAGTTTCCCAGCATTAGCTTTTCTTTCAATCCACGATGCATTTATAACATCTTTGTTCGATAGAGCCTTTTCAATTGCGGGTATTTTTTGTGATGCCTCATCTACAAACGTTACCACATCTCCAATACGCAACTGCATCGAAGGTATTCCTGTTCGTTTATCATTAACTTTCATATGTTTATGACAAATAAGTTGTCTGGCTGCTGCTCTTGTTGGAGCAAAGCCTAACCGATACACAATATTGTCTAGCCTTTTTTCAAGAAATTGACTCATAAATAAACCTGTATTTCCGGTTTTTTTAACTGCAAAAGTAAAATATTTCTTTAACTGTTTTGAAGAAAGACCAAATATATATTTGAGTTTCTGCGCTTCTCGCAATTGCTTTCCTCTTTCTGATAATTTTTTAATTCTTCCTCCGGTCCCATGTTGACCTGGGGGAATATTGATTTTTTTCAATAAATTAGCATGCGATTTAGTACCGACTGTTTTTAAACCAAGATCGATACCTTCTCTCCGAGCTAGCCTATTTTTTGGTCCAATATGGCGCATAAATCTTATAAACTATTAAATAATAAATTACACTCTACGTACTTTTGGTGGCCGTACCCCGTTATGAGGGACCGGCGTAACGTCTATTATGACATCAATCTCCAAATTAGAAGCCTTAATTGCTCTAAGGGATGCCTCTCTTCCAGGACCAATACCTTTAACAAAAATGACTGCTTTTCTCATGCTGAAATCATTCATTGCTTTTTTTACTGCAGTTTCAGTAGTCACGGTTGCAGCATAGGGAGTAGATTTTCTTGTACCGGCAAATCCGTGCATCCCGCTTGATCCAACCACGAGAGTCTTTCCTCCCTCGTCAGAAACGGTAACAAGTGTGTTATTAAAAGTGGCAGTTATATAGATTTTTCCGTTTTCTACAACTCTGCTTTGTTTTTTATTAGTTTTCATATTATTTATTTAGCACCAGAACTTTTTGCTTCAACTGCTGTTTGAGTTTTTGTTTGCTCCATCTTTGCCCATGCTTCTTTCTTTAATGCTCCAACCGTCTTTCTCTTTCCTTTTTTAGTACGAGAATTTGATTTTGTCCTCTGCCCTCTAACAGGGAGTCCCTTTGCGTGCCTACCCCCACGGTACGATACAATCTCTTTTAATCTCTTTATATTCCCTGTAATTTCTTCTCTCAAGTCACCTTCAACCGTATAGTTTTTCTCAATTATGGTGGTAATTTTGCGGAGATCTTCCTCTTTAAGAGCAGACAATTTTGTGTGTTTATCGATCCCAGCCGTTTCGCATATTTTAGCTGCGTTTTTCCATCCAATGCCGTACACTAACGTTAAGGCATACTCAATGCGATTGTTTTCCGGTATAACCAAACCCATTATTCTCACCATAATTGAAATAAAAAAATAATATTATCCTTGTCTTTGTTTGTGCCTAGGATTGTCACAAATAACATATAACATTCCTTTTCGTTTAACCATCTTACATTTTGGACAGATTTTTTTTATTGATGACTGTATATTCATATTACATTCGGTAAACTATTCGTCCCCTATTTATGTCATAGGGTGTTATCTCTGCTCTGATTTTATCCCCCGGTAAAATTTTTATATAATTTTTCCTCATTTTACCCGAAAGATAGCAAAGAATTACTTTTTCCGAGTTAAATAACTTGACTCGAAACAACGTGTTGGGCAGATTTTCGACAACCTCGCCTTCCACAACCACAACATTATCTTTCATAAAGATATAATTGTACCACAAAGTTACGTTAAAATATACGTATTTTTGTCGGTTATTGCAACTGTGTGTTCAAAACAGGCTGAAAGGCTTCCGTCTGAGGTCACGATTGACCAACTATCGTCTTTCTCATACGCTATCTCCTCAGTCCCCATTGAGTAAATTACTTCAATTGCGATAACCAATCCTGGTCGTATTTTTAACGTTTTTTCAATGGGCACATCCAAAAAACCAGGAATAAATGGGTCTTCATGAAGCTCGTGACCTACACCGTGACCTGTCAACTGCTCCATAATATGATATCCTGCAGGATATATAGTTTTCTCTATTGCCTGCGATATCTGACCCACATAATTACCGTTTTTTGCTTGCAAAATGGCTTTTTGCAATGCTTCTTCACCGATTTTTAGAAAATCATCCGTTTTTTTATCTTTTTTATTGCCAACAATAAATGTTGTCGCATAGTCTGTATGAAAACCCCGATAATATGCGCCAATATCAATTGTCAATATATCCCCGTCTTTGATGACTCTTTTCCCGGGCGGTGTGTGGACGACTTGTTCATTTATGGGCAAACACGTTGTCCAGTGATAACCTTTTACCCGTTTAAATGAAATGTCGGCCCCCTGCGATAAGATAAGTCTCTCTGCTTCCCTGTCTATTTCACGCGTGGTCATACCAACCTTTACAAAAGGAAGAAGCAGGGAAACCGCAGCCTTAAGCTTTTTCCCACCTTCCATCATAATACGCATCTCTTCATCGGTTTTATATTCTATCATTTAGGGTTTTAAGAAAAATACACCTGTCTGTACACTTCCTCTAATTTATCATGAAAATCATCCATTGAAAAATTATTTTTCACTAAAAAGTCTGCAAAAGCAATCGTTGGACCCATATTGGTACCGATCAGTTCATTTATATCTCTTTCTTCACCAAACAGTTTGCTTCGATACCCCCGTTTGGCAGAGCGCTGATAACGCAACTGCTTATTGGCATGCATTACAAGAATATATATTTCCACCTTTTTTAATTCCCTTTTCAGGTATAAATACTCTTCCCAGGAACGCATACCGTCAATAACGATAATATTGTTTACTTTAAGAAACTCATTTATTTTCTCTTTGTTTAATACTGCCAATGCTTCTTTTCCATGTTTTTCCCTTAATTCTTCCCTGACTTTTTTATGCACATCCTCAGTATGTCCAAGTTTGTGTTTGTCAATGTAGTCATTAATAATCTTTCCAAATGAAATAATGGGCAAATTCTTTTTGGCAAAAAACGCGGCTGCTTCACTTTTACCCGCTCCCGGTAGTCCAACCAATGCGATAATTGCTTTCTTTTTTTGCTTCCACTCTTTAAGCTGGTTTTTAACCAACTGTTTTCCTAAATTTTCAAGGATTTCCTTGTTGATTGCCTGAATTGATTTAGTACCGTCAAGTTCAATCAATTTGCCTTGTTTTTCATAGTAAGAAATCACAGGCTCGGTAAATTTATGAAATAATTCAATTCTTTTTTTTAAGGCGGGAAGGGTTTCATCATCTCTTGATTGGTGTCTATTCATGAGTCTCCACAATGCATCCTTGTCTGATATTTTAAGATAAATAATCTTATCGACGTTATTAGAGAATTCATGAGCCTGTTTCAATGTGCGGGGAAATCCATCAAGAATATACCCTCGCTTATATTCCGGTCGAGATAAGTAAGTATTTACGATTTCAATCGTTTTTTCATCAGGAACAAGAATACCCGCGTTTATTGTTTCCTTCATGTAACGTCCAAGCGCGGTTTTTTCTTTTGCAATCTCACGGAAAATATGACCGGTTGAAAGATAAGGGATCTTAAAAAGATCCGACAAAATATTACCTTGAGTTGATTTACCTGATCCTTGTATCCCAATAAGAACAAGCCTCATAATAATTTTTTAAATAAAAATTAGTCCAACTTTTTTGTTTCTTTGTGTGCGGTGTGTTTTTTACACTTGTTACAGTATTTTTTGAGTTTTATTGCCGTAGGGGTATTTACTTTGTTTTTTTCAACAACATAGTTTTGTTTTTTACATACCTCACAAATTAAACCGACAAGTACTCGTGATCCTTTTTTTGCCATAGGAAATGAAAAATTATAATTTACCTTGCAAACTTATCATAGCTTTTCATGATAAGTTGTGCTTCCATAGTTTTGAATGTTTCAAGAATAACCGATACGACAATAAGGATACCTGTTCCGCCTATTACCAACCCGCTCAGTCCGGTTAATTTTGAAACAATTGCGGGCAGGATTGCAATAATCCCCAGAAAAATTGCTCCAACGCTTGTAATTCTATATACAATTTTTTCTAAAAACTGTTTTGTTGCAAGGCCCGGTCTCATTCCGGGGATAAATCCTCCGTTTTTTTGTATTTCCTCAGCTATTTTTTGAGGATTAAACACAATAACCGTATAGAAAAATGTAAATGCAACAACTAAAACAAAATAAAAAAAGTTGTAGAAAAAACCTGATGGATTAAAGGCAGTAGCTAAAAACGTTGCAATTCCTGAAATTGCCGGATTTTTTACATATTTCAAAAAGTTCCCTAATAATTGAGGCATCAGCACAAAAGATACTGCAAAAATGATTGGAATAACACCTGCCTGATTCAACTTCAATGGCAGAAAATTCGTCGCGCCCTGATATACACGGTTACCTTTTATCCGTTTAGCATAATATACGGGAATTTTTCTGACTGCCTCATTTACAAAAACAACTGTTGCAATTACTAAAACAGCCAAAACGGCAAATGTTACCACGTTAAAAATAAGTTCTTGATTGATAGTCAAGGCAGTTCTTCCCAAGATAATCGGCATTCTCCCTACGATACCGACAAAGATAAGAAGGGAAACTCCATTTCCCAATCCAAACTCAGATATAAGCTCACCAAACCAAACTAAAATAAAGGTTCCTGCGACCAAGGTAAAAATGAATGAGAAAAATTCAAGAGGAGAAAGATTCCCAATCACTTTTTGATTTTTAAGCAACATAAAAATTCCGATTGACTGCAAAATAGTTAAGGGTACTGTCAGAAGTCGCGTGTATTGATTCATTTTAAACCGTCCGTATTCGCCTTCTTTAGCAAGTTTTTCAAGTTGGGGAAATATTGCCGATAATAATTGCAAGATAATGGAGGCATTAATATATGGGTTAAGACCAAGGGCCATAACAGAAAAATTTATAAGAGTTCCCCCTGAAAACATATCAAGAAGCGATAAGAATTGGTTTTGTGCAAAAAGAAGTTTAAGTTTAGTTAAGTCAATAACAGAAACAGGCAAAAAAGCAAAAATGCGGAAAAAAAGAAATATAGCTAAGGTAAATATTGTTTTACGTTTAAGCTGTGGATCGCGAAGAAGCAGTTGAAGTTTCTCTGTTATTTCCTTCATGCCTTTGAAACAGATCCTCCCATCTTTTCAATGATTTCTTTTGCAGGTAGGGAAACTGCTAATTTCACTGTTACTTTCTTTTCTAATTTTCCATTCACGATAAGTTTTACTTTTGGATAATCGGCGGTTTTGTCAACTAAACCTACCTCTTGAAGCTTTTTAACATCAATGACATCTCCCTCATTAAAACGATTCAGGTCTTTGGTATAGATCACGTAGTGATTATCCTTTCTTGCTTTATTTATTCCCTTTCCACGAAGAAGAGGAAAACGTTTTGTTAAACGTCCCTGACCTCCTTCAAACCCAAGGGGAATATTTTCTCTTGCTTTCTGATGTCTCGTGGTACCTCGTCCAGATTTTGCTCCTCTCCCACTTCCCAATCCTCGGCCTAGCCGCTTTTTCTTTTTATCTACAATTGATGGGAGGTTTGACAGAAAATTATTCATTTGTTTTTTTACCAATTAGTAAATTTCTTCCTTTCAATTTCTTTAATGCTTCCATAACTAAGTATGTGTTTACTGTTTGATTACGTGATCCGATAATTTTTCCTGAGGCATTGTGTATCCCCGCAAGGTCAAAAATTGCACGCGCAACGCTTCCTATTTTTAAACCTGTTCCTTCAGGAGCGGGTTTCAAAAATATAAAACCGGCCTTATATTTCATTTTAATCTCATGAGGTATTGTTGCTTTATATAAAGGAACAGTAATCATATTTTTCTTTGCCTTCACAAGTGCTTTTTTTATTGCTTGGGGAACTTCCAATCCGCGTCCTAACGCAACTCCTACCCCACCTTTCCCGTTTCCTACAACTACAAGAGCAGAAAAGGTAACATAATTACCACCGGTCGTCTTTTTAGTAACTCTTTTTATCTGTAATATCCGTTCTTCTAATTTTATCTCATTATTATCATTCATACAACACTTGAAATAATTTATTAATTAAATTTTGAGTCCTCCCTCACGTAATCCTTCTGCTAACTGTTTAACTCTGCCTAAATATGTATATATGCCACGATCAAATACTCCTCTTTCAATCTTCTGTTCCTTGAGTAAAGCTGCAAGTCCCATACCTACCTGTTTAGCTATTTCTGATTTCTTTGCCTTTTCTTTTATGTTTTTTGAGGAAAAAGAACAAATCGTTACTCTTTTATCATCGTCAATAACTTGGGCATAAATGTATTTGCTTGATCTGAAAACAGAAATACGGGGTACGCTTGCTGTACCATGAATGTTTTTACTTACCCTCATCTTTCTTCTTAATTTTCTATCAACAGTTATTTGTTTCATATGTATTAAGCTGTGGTCTTTGCCTTTTTCCCAGGCTTAATTCTTAATTTTTCACCTTCATATTTAATACCTTTTCCTTTGTAAACATCCGGCTTTCTAATCATTTTAATTTTGTATGCAATTTCTCCTACCAACTGTTTATCTATACTTTTAACCTCTATTTTTGTGGTTCCTTCAACAGCATATTTTACTCCTTCAACTTTCTTAAAAACAACAGGATGATTATATCCAACTTTAAAAACAAGGTCTTCGCCCTGCATTTTTACGTTAAAACCTGTTCCTGCAACCTCAAGTCTTTTTGCCCAAGGCGTTTCAACCCCGGCAACAGCATTAGCAACAAGACTTCTAAACAATCCATGCAAGGATTTTTGATGTTTTGAATTATTCTGTCTTTCAAATATTAACGAATCTTGTTCTTTTTTAACCGTTATTCCCTCGGGTAGAGTAAAGGATAATGATCCTTCTTTACCTTTGACCATAACAGTACTACCCGTAATATCTAGTGTTACTGTTTGAGGAATGATAACTGGCTTTTGACCTATCTTTGACATATTACCAAAGTGAAAATAATAACTCTCCACCTAATTTACTTTTTTTTGCTTCCCGATCGGTTAAAATTCCTTTTGGCGTTGAAAGAAAAGAATAACCCATTCCTCCAAGTACTTTTTTCAGTTTTTTATAGGTTGAATACTCTCTTTTTCCCGCTTTTGAATGAATTTGAACTCCGGTTAGAACTGGTTCACCGTCAGTATATTTAAGCTGTATTTTCATTGTTTTTTTAACTTCCCCTACAACAGCAATGTCGTCAATGAATCCAAGTTTCTTTAACTTTTCTGCAACAACCTGCTTATATTTGGAATGAGGCATAGAAATAGCCTCTTTTTTAGACATATATCCATTTTTTATATTGATTATTAATTCTATAATTGGGTTCATAACAAATCAAAAAATTATTAAGTTTTATCCATTGTCTTCTTGGTTATCTTACCATGACCTTTAAATGTCCGGGTTAAAGAAAACTCACCAAGTCGGTGTCCGACCATTCCTTCCGAGATAAGAATTTCTATATGTTTTCTTCCGTTGTGAATACCGATTTTATGTCCAACAAACTCAGGGGCAACCTGTGAACTACGTGCCCATGTTTTTAAAACATCTCTTGCTCCTGTTTGTTTTTGAGCAACAATCTTTTTCATTAAATTTTCATCAATGTATGGACCTTTTTTTTGTGATCTACTCATATACTTACCAAGAAATTTTTCTAACTCCCGGAATATCTCCGGCTAATGCTCTTTCTCTGAAGCAAATACGACAGAGGCCGAATCTTCTAATATAAGATCTTGCTCTTCCGCAAAGACCGCATCTGTTTCTTTGCCGGACTTTAAATTTTTGTTTTTTCAAGAATTTTACTTCGTCTGATGTCTTTGCCATATTAAGTTTTGAATGGAATACCCATCAATGTAAATAATTTCTTGCCTTTTTCTTTATTACCCGCTGTGGTTACTATAGTAACCTGCAATCCTCTGATTTTGTCTATTTTATCAAACTCAATTTCCGGGAAAATGGTTTGTTCAGTGAATCCAAGATTTAAATTCCCATGTTGATCAACGCTTGTTTCGGTTATTCCTCTGAAATCTCGCAGTCTGGGAATCACAATTGATACTAATTTTTGAATAAAGTGATACATATGGTCGCCTCGTAGGGTAACCTTTACCCCGATTGCCTGTCCCATTCTGATTTTAAAAGCCGATATTGACTTACGTGCTTTGGTAACAACTGCCCTCTGTCCTGCAATCAATGTTAATTGTTCCTGTATTTTATCAATCACACCTTTACTTGTAACAGCTTCGCCCGCCCCTACATTAATAACGACTTTTATAAGTCGGGGCACAGCCATAGGATTTGCTATATGCAGCTCTTCCATAAGTTTTTTCTTTAATTCCTGATTGTAATAATCTTTAAATGTCATATTATTTTTTAAACAATGCTTTTGCATTTTTTACAAATCCTTGATTTTTTGTTTTTCTCAACTACATAGCCCAGTCTTGTTTTACCTTTACACTTGGGACAAATAAATATTACCTTACTTACGTCCAGTGGTCTTGGCACTTCTACAACTCCACCTTGAGGCATTTTCTCATTTTTTCTTACGTGTTTTTTATACAAGTTGACACCTAAAATGAGAATTTTGTTCTGCCTGTTATACACTTTTTCAACCAGTCCTTCTTTTCCATTGTTCTTGCCTGCGATGATGTGTACTTTGTCTCCTTTTTTAATTTTCATATTAATATACTTCCTCAGCTAAACTTGCAATTTTATTGAATCCGGCATCTTTTACTTCTTTTGCAATCGGTCCAAAAATGCGAGTTCCTTTTGGATCTTTTACGTCTTTACTTTGAAGGATAACGCAAGCATTATCATCAAACCGTATATAGCTACCGTCTTTTCTTCTGTATTCCTTATGAGTCCGTACAACTACGGCTGCTACTTTTTCACCTTTTTTTACTTGACCGTATGGGATGGCTTCTTTAACTGCAGCATTAATTACTTCACCGACTCGAGCAAGCTTTTTGTTTCCCCGACCGGGTACTCCAATCATACTTACCTGTTTGGCTCCGCTGTTGTCTGCAACGGTAAGAATGCTTCTTAATTGTAACATAGGTTTGTCTTAATTTAAGCTCTCATGCTTAATTTTTTAACTACGGTAAATGTTATCTCTTTAGATAACGGTCTTGTCTCTTCTATAGTGACATAATCACCCATCTGTAAACCTTTAAGTTCATTGTGTGCTTTATATTTTTTATGTCTGATAATCACTTTGTGATATTTTTTGTGTGGAAATTTTCTCTCAACAGAAACTACTATTGTTTTCTCCATTTTTGTTGATATTACTTTTCCATTAAGTGTTTTTGCCATATTTTTTATTTAATCTTTTTTATCTGATCAATCCTTTTTTTATGATTAATTATCGTTAATAATACTGCTAATCTTTTCTTTTTTTTCACTACGGTATTTGTATCTTTAGCAGGATTCACCCGTGCATTTACTGTCATTAATGCTATTTCTTTCCGCAATTCTCCCAACTCTTTTTCAAGCGTTGAAACTGTTTTATCTTCAAATTCTTTTGTTATTTTTTTCATATCTCTTTGTTGACAAATTTCCCCTTAACCGATAGCTTTGATCCTGCACTTGCCAAAACATCTCGTGCTTCCTGTTCGGTTATCCCATCAATTTCAAACAGTATTCTCCCTGGAACAACTGAGGCTACAAAATAAGCTACATCTCCTTTTCCGGCACCCATGGTAACTTCCGGCGGCTTCTTGGTAAATGGTTTATCGGGAAAAATCCGGATCCAAAACTTACCTGTTTTTCTTGTGGCCCGCGCTAAAATAACTCTGCATGCCTCAATTTCCCTATCTTTTATCCATCCGCTGGATAAAACTTTGTACCCGAAGCTACCAAAAGACAAATTCTGACCCTTCACAGCTATCTTTCTCCAGATTCCTCTGAACTGTTTTCTATATTTTTGTCTTTTAGGTGCTAACATAGTAATTATCTACAAATCCAAACTTTTACTCCAATGTATCCTGATTTGGTAAGGGCCGGATATCTGGCAAAATCAACATACTCACGAATGGTTGAGGTTGGAATGGTGCCTTGAAAATATTTTTCACGACGTGAAATTTCAGCGCCATTAATTCTGCCTCCTATTTGAATCTTAACTCCTTTTCCTCCTGCTTCAGTTACTCTGTTCATAGCCTGATGAATAACCGATCTGTGTGAAAATCCTTTGACTAATTTTTCTGCAACAAGTTGTCCAACAAAGTAAGCGCTTAAATAAGGCTTTTTAACCGGTTCAATTTTCAACTCAATTTTAAGTTCTTTGTCTTTTTTTCCGCCCATCTCAATCAGAATATGTTTCTTTACGTCTTCCAAACCTTTTCCTCCCCGACCTATGATCATCCCCGGTTTAACTGAATATATGATTACTGTTATTTTCTTAATTGCTCGCTCTATGTCAATCTGAGTAACTGAGGCAAATGCAAACTTTGCCAAAAGTTTTCTTCTTATTTTAATGTCTGAGATAAGAGTATCCTTAAAGATTCTTTTATTACTAAAATACCATCTGGAATTCCAGTTGTAAACAATGCCCATTCTTAAACCTTTTGGATCTACTTTTTGTCCCATTACTTTTTGACTGCACCTTTTTTAGGTGTGGTCGTTTTTGCAACTCTTTTTTTCGTTGAGTCAATTTTTAACTCTTTTTTTTCAGGCACAACAACATCTTTTTTTTCAACGCTTTTTACCAACCCTTTATTGAGCACAATTTCTTTTCCTGTGGTCAAAACAATTTTAATGTGAGCATATCTCTTTTTATATGGTTTTGCAGTTCCACGCCCTCCAGGCCTGAATCTTTTCAGCGCATTACCTTGTTCTACCGTGAAAAGTTTAAATTTTAGCAGATTCTCATCGATTTTTAAAGTATATTTTGCATTGTCTATAGCCGACTTTACCGCTTTGTAAAAAACTCGAGCACTTTTCTTCGGTGAATAATACAAATGATCCAAAGATTGAACCGGTGTCATTTTTTTAATATCATCCAAAATAAAGCGCAATTTTTTCGCTGATATGTGTAAATTTTTTAGATAAACTGTTGCTTCCATAGTTTTATGCGTGTCTTGAAATTACTACAAATTTATTACTCCATTTATTTTTTGTACGAGTTCTTGTTCCACGGGCCGATTTACCCCATGGAGTTTTCGGATGCATACCTTCTCCGACTCTTCCTTCTCCTCCTCCATGAGGATGACTGCGGGGATTTTGAGCTGTTCCACGAACCGTCGGCCTAATTCCCATAAGTCTGCTTCTACCGGCTTTCCCTAATATTCTATCCTTAAAGGGGATGTTACCCAAAACTCCAACTGTTGCAAAACAATTTTCACTGAAACGTTTGACCTCACCTGATGGAAGTTTTATATGAACAAAGGGGGATTCTTTAGCAATAACTGAGGCTGCTGTTCCCGCTCCGCGTATCATCTTTCCACCTTGTCCGGGATGAATCTCGACATTGTGCACTTCTATCCCAATTGGAATGTTTTTCAGAGGTAGTGCATTACCCAGTTTGATCTCAACCGTATCTCCCGCTATAACAGTATCTCCAATTTTAAGGGTGTTGGGTTGAAGTATGTATCTCTTTTCGTTATCTTTATATTCCACAAGAGCAATAAATACATTTCTGTTTGGATCATATTCTATGCTCATAACCTGTCCTTCAACATTTCGTTTATCTCTTTTAAAATCAATTTCGCGGTAATATCTTTTTTGACGGGCACCTTGGTGTCTGACAGACACGTGTCCAAAAGAATCCCTTCCTGAATGTTTTTTCAGGATAGATGTCAAACTCTTTTCAGGATTTTGCGTCCTTGGTATGTCTGATTTTTTCGATTTTGGAACGTTTGATATTCTCATATTTCATTATTAAACTTGCGGAAACACATTGATTGAACCCGTCTTGACGTGAACAAAAGCAAGTTTTTGATCACTTTGTTTTTTAATTACCATCTTTCTTCCGACTTTTCTTACTTTACCTTTTCTTACTAAAATTCTGACATCGTCAATTTTTACATCATATATTGTTTCAAGTGCTGCTTTGATAGAATTCTTATTCGCTTTTTTTCCTACTTCAAATGTGTATGTCTTACTTTGCGCTTGACCTGTGGCTTTCTCAGTTAAGATCGGCTTCAAAATAATATCGTTAATTTTCATGTTTTTTTAAAAAATGTGATTCTAACTCTTTAAATGCCTCTCCGACAAAAACAATCTTATCTCCCTGTAATATATCAAATGTATTGAGAGAATGGGCTGAAGTATATTTCACGCCTTCTAAATTTCTCATTGCAAGAGCATATTTTTTTATATCCTTGACTGACAAAACAAAAAGCGTTTTTTTCCCATCCAGCTTAAGAGTGTGTATCCATTGTGAAACCATTTTAGTTTTAAGTGCGTCTTTTCCTTTAGACAAAACCATACCTATTATTCCCTCTTGACTTGCCTTAAGTGTCAAGGCGGCAAAAAGAACCTTAAGCCTTTGTTTTTTGTTCATTGATAATTCGTAAATCTTCGGCTTAGGACCTCCGACTACTCCTCCTCCTTTAAAAAGAGGGGCTTTATAGGAACCATGGCGTGCTTTACCTGTCCCTTTTTGCTTATACATTTTTTTGGTTGTCCCCCCCACTTCGGCTCTTGTTTTAGTTGAAGCGTTGCCCTGTCTTTGGTTGGTTAAATATACTCTGACATATTGGGCCATAAGCGCAGGTGAGGCAGCCTCATTTAATATGTCTTTCCCCATAGAAATTGATTCTGCTTTTTCTCCGTTCAATTCATACTGCGCAATTGAGTATGCTGTTTTTTTTTCTGATTTAGTTGCCATATTATTTTATAATTACTCCACCTTTTCTGACTTCTAACAATCCATTTTTTGCTCCGGGAACCAACCCGTTAACCTTCAACATGCTGTCGGAAACTTCAACAACTATCAAACCTCCCACAGTTACACGTTCTCCCCCCGTACGTCCAGCCATTCTTTTTCCTTTAAAAACGCGGCCCGGAGTTGTGGTCATACCGATTGCCCCAGGTGCTCTTTCACGATCTGACTGACCATGAGTTTTAGGTCCTCCTTTGAATCCATGCCTGGCCACTACTCCTTGGAATCCTTTTCCTTTAGAAATACCTGAAACGGCTACAATTTCACCAACCTTAAACATATCTACCGGTTTAATTTCCTGACCCACCGTAAATTTCTTGTCTCCAATGGTTATTGCCTTTTTGCCTTCCTCTTGTGAAAACTGAACAGATTCGTCATTTACCCGGAATTCGCGTAAAAAACGAAGCGGGTCTTTTACGCCCGCTTTTAAAATTTTTCCTTTTTCTGAGTGTGGCATTTGTCTTGTCTTCTTAAAGCCAATCTGCACGCATCCATACCCGTGTGTGGTAGGGGTTTTGATGTCAATCAAATAACAAGGAGATGTATTTATGAGGGTTGTAGGAATACGCTCACCTTTTTCATTAAATGTTTGAGACTGAACTGATTTTTCACCGAGAATAAAACCTATCATATGCAAATTTCAAATTAGCAAAAAAAATAACCCCCAAATTGGGGTCACCAAAGAGACATATTATATAACACGTGCGGCCGTTCTTCAAGAAGAATTACATTTTTACTTCTACTTCAACGCCTGCGGGTAATTCCAAATGCATAAGAGAATCAATAGTCTGATTTGTTGGATTCACAATATCAATCAATCTTTTATGCGTCTTTAAACCAAAATGCTCCCTTGCGTCTTTGTCTACAAAAGAAGATTTGTTAACAACAAATACTTCAGTTTTTGTTGGTAATGGAATCGGACCAATAATTGATGCACCGGTTCGAATAGCTGTATCAACTAATTTCTGACATGTGTCATCAATTAGTCGATAATCGTAAGCTTTTAATTTAATCCGAATTCTACCTTTTGGCATACATGTAAAAGTGCAAAAGTAATAAACTCAAAACGTTATTTAATAATTTTCGTTATTGCTCCAGCTCCAACAGTGTGACCACCTTCACGGACAGCAAACTTAAGTCCTTCTTCCATAGCCATTGGATAAATGAGTTTTCCTGTTATTTTAACTGTATCACCAGGCATAACCATTTCTACTCCGGCAGGAAGGTTTAATTCACCTGTTACATCGGTTGTCTTAATATAGAATTGTGGTCTATAGCCCTTAAAGAAAGGAGTATGACGTCCACCTTCTTCTTTTGTAAGAACATAAATTTGTGCCTCAAACTCTGTGTGAGGAGTAATACTGCCTGGTTTTGCAATAACTTGTCCTCTTTGCACATCTTCTTTTTCAATACCCCGTAGTAAAAGACCAACATTGTCTCCGGCTCGAGCCTCGTCAAGAGACTTTCTAAACATTTCAATACCGGTAACTACCGTCTTTTTTGTTTCTGTCAATCCGACAATTTCAACCTCATCATTAACCTTTAAAGTACCTCTTTCAACACGACCTGTTACTACTGTTCCTCTTCCTTGAATGGTAAAAACGTCTTCAACAGGCATAAGGAACGGTTTGTCAACTGGGCGAACTGGCTCTGGAACATATTCATCAACTGCTTTCATCAAGTCCTCAATAGCTTTAACTGATTCTGGATCATCTTGTAAAGCTTTTAATGAAGAACCTTTGATAACAGGTACTTTGTCCCCAGGAAATCCGTATTTAGTAAGAAGATCTCTAACTTCCATCTCAACAAGATCAAGAATTTCCTTGTCTGCAACCATATCTACCTTATTAAGGTATACGATAATTGCGGGAACGTTAACTTGCTTAGCAAGAAGAATATGTTCACGAGTCTGAGGCATGGGACCATCTGGAGCTGATACAACCAAAATGGCTCCATCCATCTGAGCAGCACCAGTAATCATGTTCTTAATATAGTCTGCGTGTCCAGGAGCATCAATATGCGCATAATGTCTTTTTTCAGTTTCATATTCTGAGTGATGAAGATTAATCGTGACACCACGTGCACGCTCTTCTGGCGCTTTATCAATATCTTCATATTTCAAAAATTTTGCAAGTCCTTTTTTTGCTAAAACGTAATGAATTGCTGAAGTGGTAGTAGTTTTACCGTGATCAACATGACCAATGGTTCCAATATTTAAATGAGGTTTATTCCTTTTGAAAACGCCTTCTGCCATATTAAAAAAATAAATTATTAATTACTAAAATAGAAAAATCATCAACAATAGTTTGATAATTTCAAACGAAGTTGATTTTTCTTCCTGACTTCTCTATCATAATTGGTATGAGGAGAAAAGTCAAGACCTTTTTACACGTTTTATTAATGAGTATTCTACCACAAACTTTTTTTTATGCGAAAATCATTAAAAGTCGGTTAATCAACTCCATTTATTATTTTCTTACACTTCTTTTTTTTATTTCTTTAACTTCGGTTTTTATTATATTTACCCAACTGAATAAAAACAATCTGTCAAGTATTCAAATATGTATAAATAATTCAATGAGAGAAATACCTGATAATTTTATACTAAATATAAAGGATGGCTTCCTTTCAACCAACCATGAAATGCCTCTTTTTGTTTGGTTTCATTGTAACGACGAGGTTCATTTACTTGCGGTAACTGATGAAAGAGCAAGTAAAAAAGATATTACGTCTTATGGTGCACACGCCCTCTTTACCGGATCAGAGTTTGTCCTGCGATACAAAGATCATATATTCTCCGCACCATATCAAAATTATATTCCCAATATACACATGGAAAAGAAAGATATTCTGTTAGCAGTAACCAATATCATACATTTATTACAAACATATATTCCATTCTTCATTATTTCTCTTATATTATTCGCGCCTCTTTTAATTTGGTCAATAAATATATTTAACCTGTGTTTCTCAACACTATGTGTTTATATTTTTTATGCTTTGTTTAAAAAACATTATTCACTTAAAAAAATATTCCAAATCGGTCTTCACTCGTGTAGCCTGCCTTTGGTTATTTCGCCTTTATTTCTTTTGTTTCCCATACATATTTTCAATACGCTTGTGCTCTATCTTGTTTTGTTCTTTATCTTCCATCTCGTTGGAGTTTATGAGGCCCACTACCTATTACCCCATAAACGATCTTAAGCGACAGTATTCGCAGGCTCTGTTATCGCAAGTCGTAAGAATAAAGGATAAATCAAGAATTTCCTGTCCGACTTTTACTATTAATTTTTTTAGTTCTTCGACTTCTTCTTTAGTTATAATAAACCGTTCAGTTTGATACATTCCGCGTTCATTTTTTTCAACGAATTCTATAACTCCTTCCTTTACGTTCATTTTTAATTTTCCCTCTTTATAGGTATCAAGTAATATTTTGTAAAAGACAAGCTGCCGCTTATAATCGCCCGGACTGGATTTAATTGATCCTTCAATAAAAGATCTGGATTTAGGTTTACCTGTTTTAAAGTCAAATACCGCCACATCCCCTTCATGATTCAGCTGTTCAATCATGTCTATTTTCCCGTTTAAAAAAATGTGTTCGGTAAATCTGATACCTTTTATATTAAGTTCGCTCAAATTCTCTTTTTTCCATTCAAGCGCCCTTGTGCTAAGATAGTCCTTAACTGTCGACTCTCTTCCTCTTAATTCAATGAGCTCTTTTTCACTTAAGGGTTGTCTGTTTAATGCTTTTTGATATTGTTCAACAGCAAACTGAATTCTTTTTTTACCCTTTTCTTTTGAAGTAAGAAATGCATTTAATGATTCGTGAACACACGATCCAAAAATCATGCTTTTATTTTTTACATCGGGCAACATGATAAGATTCCGGAAAAAATACTTCCAAGGACATTCTAAGTAATTGTTTAACCCGCTTACTGACAGACCTCTTCTGATAAATAATTCGTTAAAAAACTGTTTATGACTTAAAAATTTCTCTTCTTTTTTAAAAGGAATTTTTTGTAATAATATTTCCGGATGAATTGCAAAATACTTTTCAAACTGAGAGACTTCAATATCTTTTCTAAATAACGAATCCACCTCTTCAATAAACTGAGAAATTATCTGTTCTTTTTGATCAATGGCAGATGTGGCGTATGAGATAAATACTTGTTTTCTTGCCCGAGTTAAGGCCACAAAAAAAAGCCTTCGGTCATCCTCATTCCCTTGAGTTTCAGGAATAGTATCAAATGCAACGGAAAGATATTCCCATGGAATGAGAAACAAATTACCCATTTCACGCTTATTTCCCCAATGTCCGTCATATGCATTAATAATAAAGACATAATCAAACTCTCTTCCCTTTGCTTTATGAGCGGTCATCAGGTGGACTCCTTGCCGATAAGGAGATTTAACTGATGCAAAAGGAGAGATATGATGTTTTTTCAATAATTCAATATGCGTAATGAAATCATCAAGATTAAATAAATGATTTCTGGAAACAAGAATCTTAATTTGTGTATAGAGTGACGATATTTTTTCAATAACATCAATATTATTTTTGTTCTGCAAAACTTTTTTAAGAAAACCCGTATTAAGAACATTAATGAATACATTATCAAAACTATCATTCATACTCTGAGTTTTCCATTCTTTTATTTGTTGAACAAACTGGACTATATTGTCTAAAGATTGTAATTTGACTTGAGTATGGTATGTATTTGCTGATAAAACATCCCATAAAAAGGTTTTCTTGATCTTCGCAAATTCAATAAGCTTATATATATCGATGGGATCAATATTAAAAATATCAATATGCATTGCCTGAATAAGCTCAGTGTCAGAACCCAAACGATAAATGGCGTAAAAAAGTACCAAAAGTTTTTCTACAACTATATCTTGAAATATATTCTGGTCTGACTCAATTACGTAGGGAACAGACAACTGCTCAAATACTGCTATAAAAGGATCGATATCTTTATTGTTTCGAGCAAGTACGGCGATCTCTTGCGGATTTACTCCTTCCTGTATTTTTTTTTGAATCTCTTGTCCTACAAAATAATATTCTGCAAAAAAAGAAGAAAGTTTCGCAATATGTATATGAATATCCTTATGTTTTGATCTGGAACGAAGAGAGTTATCTTTAATAAGTACATCTGTTTTTACATTATGGTCAATAAGACTCCCTGCAGCATCTAAAATCATCTGGCTTGAGCGGTAATTCTCCTTTAAATTTATGAGAACGGCATCTTTATACAGGTTTTTAAAATAGAGAAAATTTTCAAGTGTTGCTCCTTGAAAACGAAATATCGCCTGCTTCTCATCTCCCACAACAAACAAGTTCGGATTGGAGTAATAATTGCACAAATATTCTATGATGATGTTTTGAGCTTTGTTGGTATCCTGATGTTCGTCAATTAAAAAATATTGATATATTTCCTGAAGCTCCAAAAGAAGATCTTTATTTTTTTTCAGTTCAGTGAGAACACGTAAAAGCATATCATTGTAGTCGTATTTTTTCATTTTTTTCAAAGCTTCTTCATATTCTTTATATAGTTCCAGCAGTTCATAGTTTTTCTTAATCTTTTTTTGAAGAGTTACATACTTACTTTTCATTAATCCTTTATGCACACCGCTCACATGATAAAGATCCTCAATACTCTGAAAATTTGCTTCTTGCTTAAGAATGCTTTTTTTAAACCCATGAATATCAACTCCTTCCTTTTTTAACTCACTTATAGCTTGTAAAACAGGTTTGACATAATGAAGAGGTGCACCAAACGGTTTAATATATTTAAAGTTTCCCTTTTCAATTATGGATTCAATGATAGTTATCTGATCCAGTTCATCAATACTATCAGCCTCAATTAAATCTTCAAATTCACTGCGTCTGTGCTGTATGACCTTATTACAAAATCCGTGAAAAGTGTCAATTTCAACTCTGTATCCTGCGGTCCCAATAAGATCAACCAGTCGCTTACGCATCTCATATACTGCAGATTCGGTAAAAGTCAGCGCTAAAATATTTTCCGGCTCACTTTGGGTTTCAAGCAGTATTTTGGCAATCCGCAGGATCAATATCTGTGTTTTACCTGTTCCGGGACCTGCGATAACCATAACCGGCCCTTCAATGGTGTCAACTGCCTTTTTTTGTTCGGCATTTAATTTACCGTACAATAATGAAAACTGTTTTGTAAACATAAAGTTCCCCTCATTATACCCCGAATTTAGCAGCATTTTTAAGATTTTCCTGAACTTCTTGTATAATAGGATATGACTTCCTTTATAAGCCGATCTAGATTTTTCGGCAGATTGTTTGAAATAATTATTCCCATTACAAGTTGGGTCATTATTACATTTCCTCTTTGGATGTCTCCTTTTCACCCAGCATTAGTTGCCTATTTTATAATTGCTTTTGATCTTTATTTTTTTTACAGCTGTCTACGTACTGTGTATTATTCAACCCTGTCGTATAAGTTGATAGAAGAAAATGGAAAAGTCAACTTCCCGAGGCTTTTAAAAAAAATATCCAACGCGGGGAAATTTCACCATTTTGTCATTATCCCCAACTATAAAGAACCTCTATATAAATTAGAAGAAACGATTGAGGCAATATTAAAAAATGATTATCCTTTTAAAACCATTAATCTCGTTTTGGCATTTGAAAAACGGGAAGCGGATGCTTCACAAAAAGCACAAAGCATTATAAAAAAATATGGTCGTTTTTTTGAGGATATAATTTATACATTTCACGTTTTAACCTCAAATGAAGTTGCGGGAAAAGCCAGTAATCAAACACATGCAGCAAAACAGGTTCTGGAACATTGCCGCAGTAATAAACTGGACAGTAAAGATGTAATTGTTACCATATGCGATGCAGATAGTGTTCTTCCCAGAAACTTTTTTTCCTATTTAACATATAAGTATGCAACTGATTCCGACCGTCAATATCATTTTTATTGGGCGCCGGTGCTTTTATACAACAATTTCTGGAAATTGGCCTTTTTTGTAAGAATACAGGCAACTTTATCTTCCATTCTTCGCCTATCTTTCCTTTCCCAGAAAGAAAAACTTATCCAAATATCAACATACTCGACAAATATGTGGCTTTTGGAGCAAATTAATTTTTGGGATGTAGATATTATCCCTGAAGACTGGCATGTATACTTTCAAGCCTTCTTTACGTTTGGTGAAAAAGTAAAAACTATTCCTCTTTATACTATCGTTAGTGGCGACGCTGTATATTCAGGAAATACGATAAAAACATTCATAAGCCGATATGAACAAGAAAAAAGATGGGCATGGGGAGCAACTGATATAGGTTTTACTCTAAAAAAATTCTTCGTTACTCCTCATATTAAACCTCTTCCTAAAATCAGAAAAATTGCTTATCTTATTGAAAACCATTTGTTTTGGCCAACATCTTTTTTTATCTTAACAATAAGCGCCTCTATACCGCCGCTTATTAATCCGTTATTTAAAAGAACGGTACTTGGGTTTCTTTTACCTCAGTTGTCCGGATTTATTCTCACCGTTTCAACTTCCATGATCCTTGTCTATATTTATCTGGATGTAAAACTGCGCCAAAGAATAAACATTGAAACAAAACTTATTAACTTTCCCTTTATTATCGTCCAATGGTATTTCCTTCCATTTATCTCTTTTTTACTGTCGTCCTTGCCCGCACTTGAATCCCATACGCGGATGATTTTGGGAAAAAAGATTGAATATAAAGTGACTGAAAAAGTTTAATATGAATACTATTCTTAACATTATTTTTACCTATACTCCTCTTAAATTTTATGTCCAAAGTTTCTGGCGTGATGAGGCTTTTTCTTATCTTCTTGCCAAACAAAATACAATAAATATTCTGTTATTAACTGCAAAAGATTTTAACCCGCCCCTTTATTATATTTTCCTTCATTGGTGGATGATCTTTTTTGGATCATCCGAAATATCAATGCGGACACTTTCCTTCATTTTTTTTCTTGCAACGCTTTATATAATTGGTCTTTTTTTTATTGAAATATTCAGATTTTCAATCAAAAAAACATTTATATATTTGTCACTCTTTGTTCTAAACCCTGTCCTTCATTATTATGCATTTGAGGCACGGATGTATTCTTTATTTGCATTTCTTGTATCTCTTTCTTTTTACTTTCTTTATAAAAAACAATACAGAAAATATGCCCTTGTTGTAATACTGGGACTTTTTACCCATTATTTTATGTTTTTTGCCATTTTAGGACAAATTTTTTACCTCTTTGTAACAGATAAAAAAAATCTGAAAAAACACTCTGTCATGTTTATAAAAATTGCGTTTTATTTCATACCTTGGATTCTTGTGGTATTTTTTTCAAAACCTCCCTTCGGAGGACAATTTTGGATACCCCCCCTGAACGTTAAAACTGTTTTGAATGTTCCCGGCATTCTTTTTACCGGACATGAAGAGTTCATGGGTTTTGCCTATTGGCCTCTCCAAATGATTTCACTTTTTGTTATAGGTATTATTATCGCGAAATTAAAATCCAGAACCAACAAACACATGGAAATTTTTTTTATAAGCTGGCTTGTGATCCCTCTGCTACTTGTACTTGCCGTGTCAATGCTCAAACCTGTCTTTTTACCCCGATATGTTATATTTCTAACCATCGGTCTTCTTCTTGCTCTTGTATATATTCTGGAGCAATATAGTAGGCGCACAAAAATAATACTGTTTCTTTTACTTTTTCTTATATCCGTCCATTACAGTGCATTCCAGGTATTTCTACGAACTAAAGAAGATATAAAAAAACCGCTTCTTGAAATAAAAAAAATGCTGAGGAAAGACGATGTTGTATATGTTACTCATGAATTTAACTTTCACCCAGCCCAATATTATATTAATGAAAAACAGGTATATATTTACAACAAAACATATGGAGAAATACCTGCTTTTGTCGGTAAAGTGCTGATACCTCAGAATAAACTGACAAATTCACTCCCTATCTATCCCAGGAAAGCATTTATCCTGAAAGACGATCTTTCATATTCTGTTCAAGCTCTGTATTAAAATCAGTTACGGGATTTTGTATTTAACCGCCATTTGTTTAACTTTATTTCTCAGTATTTTGAATTGATCGTTCTTTTGTATTTTTGCAAGGAATTCTTGAACATATGCGCCTTTCTTGCCCTTTTCTTCAGGAAGTCGGTATGCTTTTATTTCATCCACCACCTGCAAAATGATATCGCCGATAAATCGCATTTCCTTCTCCTTCATGCCTCGTGTTGTTGAGGCAGCTGTCCCCAAACGGACACCTGAGGGGAAAAAAGGAGATGCGGGTTCTCCGGGAATAGTATTTTTATTAAGAGTTAAGCCCACTTTATCAAGGGCCTGTTGTACCAATACTCCTCCTCCCGGTCCGAATGTCGGTGTTAAATCAATCAGTAACAAATGGTTTTCGCTTTGCCCTGCAACCAATGTAAGTCCTCCTTTTATGAGGGTCTCTGCTAACATTTTTGAGTTTTTCACGATTTGAGCAGCATACTTTTTAAATGATGGTTGAGCAGCCTCAAACAGAGCTATAGCAATTGCCGCTGACTGATTGTCGTGTGGCCCTCCCTGAAGACCCGGAAATACAGCTCTATCAATTTTGAGAGGAAGTTCGGGGTCCTTTTCCAATCCCTTTTTTGTTACCATTATCATGCCGCCCCTTGGTCCACGCAATGTTTTATGGGTAGTTGTTGTAACAATATGAACGTAGGGAACTGGAGAAGGATGAGCTCCACCCACTATGAGACCTGCCACATGCGCAATATCTGCTACTAAATAAGCTCCAACTTCATCGGCAATCTGTGCGAATTTTTCGTAATGAAAAATAAGAGGATGTGCTGTCCCACCGACCCAGATAAGCTTCGGCTTATGTTCCTTTGCCAATCGTCTAATTTCATCATAATCAAAAAGGTCCTCGCCCTTGTTGATATGATTCTTTACTCCGTACTGAACACTTTTAAAAAAAATACTCGTGGCAGATACGGAGTGACCATGGGTTAAATGGCCTCCTGCGATAAGAGCCTGACCCATAATTGTATCTCCCGGCTTGCATGTAGCCATATAAACAGCAAAGTTTGCGGGTGATCCTGAATATGGTTGAACATTCACATGCTCCACTTTGAACAACTTTTTAGCTCTCTCCTGAGCCAATAATTCAACTTCATCCGCATTCTCATTACCTCCGTAATATCTTTTTTTCGGATATCCTTCTGAGTATTTGTTGACTAAATATGAAGACAGAGCACTTCGCACCTCAGATGATGCGTAATTTTCCGATGGAATCAGCTCTAATCCCTCAGTCTGACGCTTAACCTCTTTTTTTAATAACTCTGTTATTTTTTTATCTTTCATGAAAATAAGTATAAATTGATAAAGAAGGTTTGCAATGGAGGTGGGGTTTATGTCATTTCAAATACATAATAAAGGACTGTTTCTTTTTTTTCAACCGAAAATATACAAAGTTAAGTATAATAAGGCCATGGAATATGCCCTTATCGCAAGTAATATAATTATGGCAGGCGCATTTGCTTTGCGCTACAATACATTTCCTCCTCAGATTCCTCTCTTTTATTCGCATCAGGCCGGTGAAGATCAACTGGGAGAATGGTGGATGATTTTTTTGATCCCCTTTTTTTTGAATATGTTTGTTTTATTGAATAAGTTCATATATAGAAAGTTTTTCCCCGGAAACTTGTTTGTTAATAAAATTATGTATTATCTTAATTTCTTTCTCATCTTTGCTTTAACATTGGTTTTTTTAAAAATTGTTTTTTTAGCCAGTTAATATGGATATCATCCTTGCATTTCTTTTTGCTTTTCTTGTGGCGTATTGCTTTACGCCCCTTACCATATTCTTCGCAAAAAAATTTGAGTTGGTAACAGACAAAAAAAAGCGATTTCACCCCGCCCATACTCATATCGGTATTATCCCTCGAGGAGGAGGTATTCCGGTATTTATTGCCATTCTTCTTGTTTCTGTTTTGTTTATCCCTTTAAGTAAGATAATGATAGGAATACTTATTTCCAGTTTTCTTCTGTTGATCGTCGGAGTTCTTGATGACTATTATGATTTATCTCCTTATGTTCGGTTTGGCGCTAATCTTTTAATATCTGCACTTGTTATTGGTTTTGGTCTAGGTATCCCGTTTATTTCCAATCCCTTTGGAGGAGTGATTCACATGGATAAATGGCAGATTGTATTTGATTTTTTTGGACGGCATTCGATTTTGATCTTAGCTGATATTTTAGCAATCATCTGGCTATCTTGGACAACGAATATGATCAATTGGAGTAAGGGAGTGGATGGTCAATTGCCCGGTTTTGTCGGCATAGCCGCAATATTTCTGGGTTTACTCGCCCAGCGGTTCGTCGTTCATGATGTCTCAACCCAATCCGTAATGACTTTTTCCATTATTATTGGCGGTGCCTTCTTAGGCTTTCTACCATTTAATGTATTCCCTCAAAAAATAATGCCCGGTTACGGTGGTGGAGCTTTGGCGGGATTTTTACTTGGAATATTGTCTATACTTTCCTTCGGTAAAATCGGAACGGCTTTTCTTATCCTTGCGATACCGATGCTGGACGCAACTTATACCATCATCAGACGTATAAAAAATAAAAAATCCCCCTTTAAAGCAGACTGGGGGCACCTTCATCATAAACTTCTTGAAATAGGATGGGGCAAGCGAAGAATAGCTGTCTTTTACTGGTTTATTACCTTTATTCTTGGAGTTGCAAGTCTGTTCCTTGAGGGTATTGAAAAACTTATTTCCTTTATCATGATCGCAATAATCCTTTTTGTCTTCATCCTGATAATTGAATACATGAAAAAACAACAGCAGGTATAATGGGTTACTTTAAGCTTATGAAACTCAAGTATTTTATCCAGACATTTGGATGTGCGCAAAATGAAGCTGATTCACAAAGGCTGAAGTCATATTTTGCCTCCCGCGGAATGACTGAGGCGAAAAATATCAAAGAAGCAAATTATGCGATTATAAATACCTGTATGATCCGCCACTCAGCACAAAACCGTGTAAACGGACTTGTCCATAATCTAAATGAAATAAAGATTCTTAAACTCAAAAAAAAGCAGATATATAAAATTATCATAACCGGTTGTATGACAGGTATGGCTTTTCGGGATAAAACCGGTAAATTTTTACAAAAACTAAGAGAACAAATGCCTGAAGTTGATGAGTTTATGCCTATTGAAGAAGTGGGCTTTGATTTTGCACCTCTTCGCACTGATAAAAAAACTGCCTGGGTACCCATTGCCAACGGTTGTAACAACTTCTGTACCTACTGTGTCGTCCCCTATACCCGGGGACGGGAAATAAGCCGCCCCTTTGATGAAATCATCAAAGAATGCCGGGAATTGATACGAAAGAAGTATAAAAACGTTACTCTTTTAGGGCAAAACGTGAATTCGTATGGGTCGGATCTCGTATTAGGCAAGCCAATTGAGGAAAACTATTTTGGAACAAAAAATATGGCGACGAATTTTAAAATAAGCGGTAAATTAGTTAAACCAACCTATGTTAAGCACTTGGGAAAAGCCAGAATACCGACTTTGTTTCCCTATCTTCTGCAGGAGGTTTCAAAAATGGGCTTTGAAAAAGTTGATTTCATTTCCTCTAATCCCTGGGACTTTTCTGATGAGCTGATCGATGTTATTGCCAGAAATAAGAATATCACAAGAACAGTTCACTTACCCGTTCAGTCCGGAGATACAAATGTATTGAAGCGGATGAACCGATGGTATTCGCGCGAAGAATATTTGGATGTAGTAAAGAAGCTGAAATCAAAAGTTAAGGATGTAAAGTTAACAACCGATATTATTGTAGGGTTTTGCGGTGAAACTGATCAAGAATTTCAAAATACCGTTGATCTGGTAAAAAAAGTGGGTTTTGAAAAAGCGTATGTAGCTATGTATTCAGAGCGTCCCATGACCATTGCGACCAAACAAATGAAAGATACTGTTCCTTACAAAACAAAAAAAGCCCGATGGGAAGTATTGGAAGACCTCATTTTCCGCTCAAAACATAAAAAAACCGCTTCAAAAATGCTATAATAAGTATTACTTATGAAACTTCTAGTAACAGGAGGAGCAGGATTTATCGGATCTAATTTTATCCGCTTTTGGCTCAAAAAATATCCACAAGATCACATAGTTAATTTAGACAAATTAACGTATGCGGGTAATCTTGAAAATTTGAAAGACATTGAAAAAAATCCCGGATATGCATGTGTGCGAGGGGATATATGTGACGTACAACTTGTTAATTCTTTAATGAAAACAGCTGACCTTGTGGTTCACTTTGCCGCGGAGTCTCATGTTGACCGTTCAATATTAGATCCCGCTCCTTTTGTTAAAACAAATATTGAAGGAACCTACGTTTTGCTTGAAGCCGCCAGAACAAATGGTAATAAACGATTTCATCATATCTCAACCGATGAAGTATTCGGGACACTTGACCTAAACACGAAAACAAAGTTCTGTGAAACAACACCTTACGATCCGCACAGCCCCTATTCTGCATCTAAAGCATCATCTGACCATTTGGTTCGGGCATATCATGACACATTTGGATTACCGGTAACCATCTCTAATTGTTCAAATAACTACGGACCATTTCAATTTCCTGAAAAATTATTTCCCCTTGCCATAACAAATATTCTTGAGGGGAAAAAGGTTCCCATGTATGGAGATGGACTATATGTTCGTGACTGGCTATACGTATTGGATCATTGTGAAGCCATTGATCTTATCATTCAAAAAGGACAGATTGGAGAAACATATCTGATCGGCGGCCTTACTCAAGATATTCCCAATATCGAAATCATAAAAAAGATAGTTAAACTCATGAATAAAACTGATGAGGAAATTGAATACGTAAAAGATCGACCCGGCCACGACAGACGGTATGCGATTGATTGGACAAAAATAAACAGGAAACTGGGTTGGTCTCCCAAACATTCTTTTGACGATGGGCTTAAAGAAACTATTAACTGGTATAAAACAAATGAAAACTGGTGGAGGAGGTTAAAAATATGATAAAAATCGCTCTCACCGGTGCCAGTGGATTGGTAGGATCAAGAATTGTAGAATTGTTAAAAAATGATTTTACCTTTATTTCCCTCGGTCAAACGGAGATGGATATAACAGATAAAGATATGGTTTGGCAGAAAATAAAAAATACCGATTTTGATATTTTTTTACATCTTGCAGGATATACCAATGTTGATGGGGCAGAGAAAGAATCTGATACTGCTTTAAAAATAAATAGGGACGGTACAAAAAATGTTTTTGAAGCTGTACATAAGAAAAATAAAAAATTTATTTACATTTCTACAGATTTTGTATTTGACGGAACAAATCCTCCATACTTTGAAGACTCTATCCCCCATCCGCTTTCAGTTTATGCACAATCAAAATATGAAGGAGAAAAAGTTGTCGAGAAAACGGGAATGATTGTTCGTATTTCTTATCCATACAGAAAAGTTTTTGATGTAAAAAAAGATTTTGTCCGCTCCATCACCTCACTGCTGCGGCAGAACAGACCATTGAGTATGGTTACTGACTCAACTTTTATTCCCACATTCATTGATGACATCGCCTTTGCACTTAAATATTTATTTGTGAATTTTTCTCCTGAGATATTTCATATAGTAGGATCACAAGGGCTCTCACCTTTTGAGGCCGGCAAACTTATTGCTAAAACATATTCATTAGATGAAACATTGATTTCCCCAACGACATGCCTTGAATATTTTAAGAATAAAGCACCCCGACCGCAATATAATGACGTGAAAAGCAAAAAAAATAATTTTTATAAAATGAAATCGTTTACAGAGGGATTACAATTTATGTTAAAACAATAATATGACCATTACGATTATCGGACATGGATATGTTGGACTTGTTTCTGCATGTTGCTTTGCGGACTTCGGTAATGATGTATTTGTGATTGGACACACGGAGGAAAAATTAAACAGATTGCGAAATGGGGATCCGATCATTTATGAACCTGGATTAAAAGAACTTCTTGAGAAAAACCTCAAAGCAGGAAGACTTCATTTTACCGACGAATATCAAGAGGCAGTTTCAACATCTGAAATAGTATTTGTTACTGTAGGAACACCCCCCAAACCAAGCGGTGACGCGGATTTGTCAACTGTTTTTACTGTGGCAACCAACATTGCCCCCCATCTGCGAAAAGGGTTCACCGTTATTTCATGCAAAAGCACCGTCCCGGTTGGAACAAATCTGAAAATTGAAGAAATACTTAAGAAAAATCTTCCTGAAGGAGCAGAAATTGCAGTTGCTTCGTGTCCTGAGTTTTTAAGAGAAGGATCCGGCATCTCGGATACTTTTTTTGCAGATCGGGTTGTTATTGGCTCATCATCAGATAAAGCAATTGAGCTTCTTTTGAAACTTCACTCCCCGGTACCAGGAAAAAAAGTAGTAACAGATTTAGCATCGGCCGAACTTATTAAATATACGGCTAACTGTATGCTTGCGGTTAAGATATCTTTTGCCAACCTTATTTCGTTTTACTGCGAAAAAACAGGAGCTGATGTTGAAATGGTGCTTGATGCAGTAGGTCTTGATAAACGGATTGGCAGAATTTTTATGGATCCGGGAGTGGGATATGGTGGATCATGTTTTCCGAAAGATGTAAAAGCTCTCATAAGCACGGGAAAAGATCTTAAAATCGATACCTCATTATTGGAGGCAACCGATCAACTCAACCACCTTGCCCGAATGAATTTTCTCGAAAAAATTCTTAAATTCAGCAAAGGAAAGACAATAGGAGTTTGGGGATTGAGCTTTAAACCAAATACGGATGATATCCGTTTTGCCCCATCGGTTGATATTATCGATGCACTATTATTGGAAAAATATACGATCAAAGTTTATGATCAGGAAGGAATGAACAACATTAAAAAGAAATACGGCGATAAACTCCAGTATGCCGACAATCCTTATGATGCTGCAAAAGATACGGATGCACTAGCAATCCTTACTGAGTGGAATGAGTTTAAAAATATCGATCTTGGAAAAGTAAAGAAAATGATGAAAACACCCCTAATTTTTGATGGAAGAAATATATATAGACCTGAAACCATGAAACAATTAGGATTTACCTATTTATCGGTTGGTCGAAAACCTATCATATGAAAATACTTATTGCAGGTGGCGCAGGTTTTATCGGGTCTCATTTATGTGCACGTCTTCTGTCGGAAAACCACGAGGTAATATGTGTGGACAATCTTATATCGGGAAACAAAAAAAATATTGAACCTCTTTTAAGTAATAAGCTGTTTACTTTTTTACAGCACGATGTTATCGGTCCCTTGCCTGATTCATTATTAGCCAATGCTGTTTTTCATCTTGCCTCCCCCGCATCACCCAATCACCACAGTCCTATCAGCTATCACGCCCTACCCCTTGAAACCATGAATGTTAATACGGTTGGAACTATGGAGCTTTTGAAATTCTCCTTAAAAAATAATGCGCGGTTTCTTTTTGCATCCACTTCGGAAATATATGGAGATCCGCTTGTCCATCCGCAAACCGAGGACTATCGCGGAAATGTGTCCACGACGGGTCCACGATCAGTGTATGATGAGGCAAAACGGTATGGGGAAACCATCACTGCCTATTTTTGGAGAAGCAAAAAAGTTGATGCCCGTATAGCACGGATTTTTAATACTTATGGCCCCAACATGCTGGTTTCGGATAAACGTATGATTATTTCTTTCATCACCCAGGCAATAAAAAACGAGCCCATTACTATTTTTGGTGATGGTACTCAGACACGATCTCTTTGTTTTATAGATGACATGGTTGAAGGTCTTCATCGTCTCATGTTTTATCCAAACACAAAGGAAGTAATTGTAAATCTGGGAGCGCCTATTGAACATACGGTAAAAGAGTACGCTCAAATAGTTAAAAAACTACTTAATTCAAAAAGTGAAATAGTATGTACTGAAAAACTTCCCACTGACGACCCGAAAAAAAGAAGAGCAGATATCAGCCTTGCAAAAAAACTTCTGCAGTGGGAACCAAAAGTTTCTCTTGAGGAAGGGTTGCAAAAAACCATTAATTATTTTAAAGTATAACCTCCATGAAAAAAGCAGTTATCGTAATTCCTACATACAATGAAAAAGAAAACATTACTCGTCTTATTGACAAGATTGTAGATTATACAAAACACTTAGGAAAATGGACCGTGGAAATTTTGGTCGTTGATTCAGAATCCCCCGATGGAACATTGGGTGAAATCAAACTGTTACAGAAAAAATATCAAACAGTACATCTTATATCCACTAAAAAAGAAGGCTTGGGAAAAGCATATATAAGTGGTTTTAATTATGCTATTGCAAACTTAAATCCTTTTGTTCTATTTGAAATGGATGCGGATTTATCACATGATCCCGCAAACATTTCATCATTTCTTGAAGAAATTGAAAAAGGTGCAGACTTTGTTATCGGTGCGCGTTATATAAAAGGCGGATCAATACCTGCAGACTGGGGATGGGACCGCAAACTTTTCTCAATCGGTGCAAATTTATTTGTAAGACTTGGATTTATGAAGCCTTCAATCACCGACTGGACCTCCGGATACCGCGCCATCAAAACCTGGATTATTAAAGATGCGCTTTCTTATGTCTCCACCTACTCCGGATATGTGTTCCAGGTAGCACTTTTGGACCGGGCATTAACAAAAGGAGCGCATATCAAAGAAGTACCCATTAAGTTTGTTGACCGGAAAAACGGAGTATCCAAAATTAATTCAATACAATATACACTGCAAACATTTTGGTATGTTTTATCTCATTCGTCATTTATAAAATTCGTCCTCGTAGGACTGTTGGGATTTGTCGTGGATTTCAGCTTTGCCTACCTGTTCATTAACTTTATGAAAATTGCAAAAGCACCGGCTAATATGTTATCAGCCGAAGTTGCTATTGTTTTTAATTTCTTCATCAATAACTTCTGGAGTTTCAGACATAAAAAAGTTGAAGGAGGTTTTTTTACTTACGCAGGAAAATTCCTGCTCTTCAACTTTGTTTCACTTGGATCGGTTTTAATACAGGGAGGGGGAATGTTCCTGACTCTCAAATTCCTGGGTGATTCAAAAATAAATATGCTGGGACTATTTTCCCTCCAATCCTGGATCCTTTATAAGGTACTGATCATCGCATTCCTCATCATCCCCTATTCCTACGTGCTATATAACAAAGTCGTGTGGAAGAATAAATAGTATCAAAAATATACTCTAGCTTGAAATAAAGCTCTAACTGGAGTAAAATAGGGTCGTGCTTATTCCGGATGATCAACTGAAAAAGCTTCTTATAAAAAATCGTGTCATTGACGACGCTGTATCCCGTAACGTTTCCTCTTATGCACAGAACTTAAATATTTCATTTTCTGATGCACTTATTGAGAAGACAATTCTCACTGATGAACAGCTCGGGGAACTCACTGCCAAATACCTAAAATTCCCTTTTATTACTCTCTCAAAAATTACCATTACCGAGGAAGTGTTTAGGCTCATACCGGAACGCATGGCAAAAAAACATAAAATTATTGCTTTTACCAAAAGTGGGGGCGGATTAAAAGTGGCCATGAGCGATCCGACTAATACTGAACTTCTTTCTCTGCTTTCAAAGAAAGTAGGCCGGAAAATCATCCCCTACCTAGCCACTGAGCGGGATATCCGAAAAACCTACCAGATTTACAAAAAAGAGCTTCAGCGGGCGTTTGATGAGCTTGTCCTCAAAGAGTCCGAGGGTAAATCAGCCATAACCGCCCTTGATGAAGTGCCTGTTGCCACCATTGTGGACATGCTTATAAATCATGCCAATCTTGACACAGCCTCAGATGTTCATATTGAGCCTCAGGAGACAAGCTCTCTTGTCCGCTTTCGAATAGACGGAATTTTACATGACGTGTTGATTTTTCCGAAAAATCTCCACGACCGGTTTATCACCCGTATCAAACTGTTGTCCCGGCTTCGAACCGATGAACACTTAAGCCCGCAGGACGGCAAAATGAGGGTAAAATATGACGGGGAACAGATCGATATCCGTGTTTCAATCATTCCCACGGTTGACGGGGAAAAAGTGGTGCTTCGTTTGCTCCCCTCACGTTCCCGGCTTTTTTCCTTCGCCGATCTGGGAATGAATAAGAAAGATCTTAAAAAACTGAATGATGCCTTAGACAAAACTCACGGAATGATTTTGGCAACAGGCCCAACCGGCTCAGGTAAGACAACTACCATTTATGCTGTTTTGAAAACACTGAATGTTAGGGAAAAAAATATTACTACGATCGAGGATCCCGTGGAATATAAAATCAAAGGTATTAATCAGATTCATGTGAACAGTCGGACAAATCTCGGGTTTGCCAATGGGTTACGATCAATTCTTCGCCAAGACCCCAACATTATATTCGTAGGAGAAATACGTGATATTGAGACTGCGGGAATTGCAGTCAATGCTGCCCTCACCGGACACATCGTACTTTCAACTCTTCACACCAACGACGCAGCCACGGCTCTTCCACGACTTATTGACATGAAAGTTGAACCGTTCCTTGTTGCCTCCACCATAAATGTTATTGTTGCCCAAAGACTTGTACGTAAAATTTGTGATGTATGTAAAACAACGCTCAGTATAAAAAAAAGCGATATGGAAACACATATTGCGCGTGACATGATCCGCAAACATTTCGGAAATGATTCGACAATTAAAACATTTAAAGGAGCAGGATGTAAAATATGTAATTTCACCGGATATGCAGGGCGTATCGGGGTTTTTGAAGTATTGGAAGTTAGCAAAGAAATCCGTAAACTTATTGTGAATAAAGCCGATGCTGACGTCATCACCAAACAGGCGGTAGAGGAAAAAATGAACACGATGCTTGATGACGGTCTGGAAAAAGTAAAAGACGGAGAAACCACATTTGAGGAAATACTACGCGTTTTAAAAATTGATGCAACAGAATGATAAAACCTGAAAAAATAACCCTGTCAAATAATGAGAAAATCATGCTTTTCAGCAATTTCTCAACCATGATGAATGCCGGGATTTCCCTCCTGGAGGCAGTAGATTCCCTACTGGAGGAAGCAAAGGGGAATTACAAAATCGTTCTGGAAGGGCTGCGTGCAGACCTTGTTCAGGGAAAACGCGTACATATCGCATTTTCGAAATTCCCTGGGGTTTTTGATATTATAACCATCAATATCATTAAAGCCGCTGAAGAAGCAGGTATTCTTGATAAAACACTCAAAGATCTAAAAGACAATATACGCAAACAGGTAGAGTTCCGTGACAAAATCATCTTTGCACTTCTCTATCCCATTGTTGTCATGATTATATTTGCAGCAATGTTTCTTATGATTTTGTTTTTTGTCATTCCTAAATTTGCCACCGTATTCACTCAATTGCGAGTAAAACTCCCCCTTCCGACAAAAGTATTGTTTTTTATCTCAGAACTGTTTACAAAACATACTTTGCCCACAGTTGCTATCATATTGCTAGTAATTGCCTTACTCTCTCTTTTATATAAAGTTAAAAAAAAGGAATTCGTCAATTTTTTTATCAATCTCCCCTTAATAAAAGACCTCACACGGCAGATTGACCTTGCCCGTTTTACTTATTATCTGCATCTGCTTCTGAATTCTGGCATCACTATTAATTCCGCCCTTGAACTCTGTTATCACATCGTCACACGTCGCGATATAGCAGATGTCATATTTAAAGCCAAACAAATAGTCCTCTCCGGCAAGAATTTATCCAGCGGGCTTAAAACAAAAAACAAACTTGTTCCGACAATGATGATAAAATTAATTCAGGCAGGTGAAAAAAGTGGCACTCTGGTAGCCTCAACCAAAGACATCTCTGAGTACCTTGAATACGAAGTTCTCAACACATTGAAAACGCTTACCGCCCTTCTTGAGCCGGTCATGCTTGTGATAGTCGGATTGGTTGTAGGAAGTATGTTGATTGCAATCATAACACCGATTTATTCTCTTATCGGACAGATTAATTCCCGATAATTATGAAAAAACAAAACGGGTTTACGATCATCGAGCTGCTCATCGTCATAGCAATTACTACGATCTTGTTGGGTCTATCCACCATGAATCTTTTTTCGGCAAAATACAAAGCATCACTAAATAGTACGGTAACAATGCTTATTGCGGATCTGCGCTCACAACAGTTGAAAGCAATGGTTGGAGATACTGAAGGCAGCGCTGCAACTAACCCGGGATATAACGGAATTTATTTTGATACAAAACAATACATAATTTTTCATGGACAATCCTATTCAGTATCCACTACGGATAATTTTGCCGTTCCGCTTGAAGGAGATTTAACATTTGTTAATGCTGGAACATCGATAATCTTTTCTAAAGTAAGTGGCGAATTATATGATTCAAGCGTAACCAGTTTTACAATTCAATTAAAAAATACAGCAAGTGGTGAACTGAAATATATAAAAATAAATAAATTAGGAGTTGTTAATGCAGTTACTGCAACACCATAATTATGAAAAAAGGGCAATCATTAATTGAACTTATGATCGTAATCGCCATGCTTGCAATATTATTGCCAGCTATTTTAACCGGTTTTGTTGCATCCCGTGGAGGAAGAGTTCAACAACAGCAAAGACTACAGGCAACATCTGTAATGAATGAGACAATGGAAGCAGTCCGATCGTTCAAAGAGTCTGGTTGGCAAAATATTGCAGGACTAACAATGGGGAACACTTATCACCCCGTAACAGGAAGTGCATGGACATTACAATCAGGTGCAGAAACACTTTCAAATGGATTTACCCGTCAAATAATTTTCAGCAATGTCATGAGGAATTCAAGCGGTGCAATTGATACTGCAGGAACTATTCTGGACCCATCCACAAAAAAAGTAGATATCACCGTAAGCTGGACTCAACCATATAGTTCATCAAGCCAATCAACATTTTATATTACTCGCTTTCGGGACAATTTGACTTATTATGAATCATCAACTGCACAATTTGCTGCAACAGGTTCAATATTTAACGGTACTGCAACAGACGCAACGATTGGAGATGGGGCCGTTACACTTGCCAAAACTGGTGCCGCAGACTGGTGTCAACCAGGTAATCCAATAGTAAAGCATGATTTGCAAGGTAATGGATTAGCTGGAAATGTAGTTGCAGGAGTTGGTTATGCGTTTGTAGGTACTGGAAAAAATGCATCAAGCAAAGCATTTTATAATGTAAAAATAGACAACTCTACAAACCCACCCGCTGTGAATGTTGCCGGAAATTATAATCCTGGAGGTTTAAAGGCAAATGATGTATTTGGCGAATCACACTATGCTTATATTGCTCCAGACAATAATACAAATGAAGAAGTATTTATTATAGATGTTTCCTCTGATACTCCGACACTAGTCAGTTCAATCAATTTTTCCGGAAATAAAGGTTCAAAAACATTATTTGTTTCAAATAATATGTTGTATTTTGTTGCTTCAAATAATAATTTATATGTATATGATATTTCGAATAGAAGTAACCCCATATCTAAAAGTCCTTCTCCTCTTTCAGTTGGGGATGTCAAAAAAATATATGTTGTAAATGGATATGTTTATCTCGTAATGAATACGACCTCAGGTCAATTTAAAATTGTAAATGCTACAAATCCTGCCAGTATGTATGTAGCCTCCACATTAACTATTAATGATAAACTGGGTATGGATGTATTTGTTAACGATCTTGGTACACGAGCTTATTTTATTACTCAACTTTCTTCTTTAAAACCTGAGTTTTATATAGTAAATGTTGAAAATAAATCAAGCCCATCTCTTATTGGCTCAGGGTACAATACTGACCCTATGGACCCGCAAGGAATTACCGTTATAGATAATCGTGCAATCATTGTTGGATTCAATAGACCTCAATATCATGTCGTAAAAGTTGATGGTGATACATATAATCAATGTGCTGTGGTTCCGAAAACAGGCGATCCTGCAATTGATGATATATATGATGTCTCTTCAATTCATATCACCACCCATTCATATTCGTATATAACTACCAATAACACAAGTAATGCATTCCAGATTATTGAAGGTGGTCCTGGGGGTAGCGGAAATTATATGACTCCGGGGACCTTTGAATCAAATCCTTTTACTCCTGCGTCAACTTATGCTACCGCATTTAATCGTTTTACCGCAAATATAAATCAATCTTCACCTACCACATTAATTCAAATGCAAGTAGCCGTAGCAAATCAAGTCAGCGGAAGTTGTCCAAACGCAAGTTCTAATTATACATATGTCGGACCGAATGGAGATACTGGAGCATATTTTACGTCAACTGATAACTCAACTATCCAAGGAACAATCCCATTTGGAAGTTTCAATCCCAATTACAATAATCCAAACAAGTGTGTCCGATATAAATTATTTTTGTCCACCACCAACGTTAGCCAATCGCCAAGTTTTAACGATATTACCATCAACTATTCACCATGAAAAAAAATAAATTAAATAAAGCATTCACCATAGTCGAGCTTCTTATTTTCATGGGGATTTTTTCCATACTTCTTTTGGTTTTGACAGACATCATTACCTCTTCACTAAATATGCAATTGGAAACAAGAGCAGTCTCGTCAGTTGAACAGGACGGACGCTACATTCTAAATCGGTTAAATTACGATATGCATCGTGCGAGAAACATTATCCAACCATCAGCTTTAGGAACTCCCGCTTCAACTCAAATGCAACTTAATATCGGAGGATTAACCTACACATATTCAATCGTAAGTAATAATCTAAATATGTATGACGGCACCACGAATTATATTCTTAATAGTTATGATACAACCGCTTCACAATTAAGCGTAACTAGAATTGGTTCTCTTTCGAATCTTGATACGTTAAAAATCGGCTTTACTTTGACAGGTAAAGCGCAATTAAAATCCGGATTCGAGACAAAAAATTATTCCACAACAATCGGTTTACGCTGTTATAATAGTACAAACTGCCAATGAGAAAAATAAGACAACCAAAAAATTCAGAAAAAGGTACAGCGCTAATAATGATGATTATTTTTATGCTTATTGCCAGTATTATCGCTTCAACTGCAGTAGCTGTTGTCGTAACTAACTCAGCAGGTGCAAGCAAACTCCAACAAGGAACCATAGATTACCAGGTTACCGAAAGCGGAATAGAAGATGCATTATTGAGATTATTGCGAAATCCGAATCCAATGACATATAATCTTTCGGTTGGTGGCGGCACAGCTGTCATTTCGATCACCGGAACCTTTCCGTCTTTTACCATCTTGTCAACCGGCAATATTAATGGTATTCAACGGAAAATCCAAGCAACCACAGATTATACGGGGAATGTTTTAACCATTAATTCCTGGAGGGAAATAAATTAATTATGAACATCATCCAACCCAAAGCCATACTTTACGTTGAGCGCGCAGGTCTGCAGTATTTTGCAGAAGGAGGAATAAAGACTTTCAGTATGCCATATCACTCCAATATTGTGGCGGATCTTGAAGTTTTAAACAAAGATGAATTTATTAAGCAAATAAAAGAATTCATCACGGAAAATAAATTCATTTCCGCTGATGTTTTGATAATTCTCTCCGAATCCGTTCTGTTTGAAAAAAAACTCGGTATTGTTTCCAAAGAAGTGCTTGATAAAGAAAAGCAAACCTTTTTGGACAACATGCCCTTTGACAATGTAACCATGAGACACTATGTATGGGAAAAAACCATCCGTCTGGTCGGAGTAAATAAAGATTTTTATCAGGACATTAAACAAAGCTTTATTGAAAAAGGATTTCCTGTCCGGGGCATTATCCCCTATCTTATACTGGAGCCGTTTACTAAAAAATCAGAGTTTGATCTGGTATTGGCTAAATTAATACTGAAAAAATTCGGCTATCTTAAACAACTCAAATTCCTTATTCAACAACCTGAGGCAAATGATTTCAAGCTATTTATACCATCCTCAGACAAACCTCAAACTTCCTACCTTCCTATCCTTGTGCCCTTTTTGATTATTTTGGGTGTGCTTTTTATATTTTTATTCATGTATCAGGCCAGACAAAAATTCACCTTTTACCCGCAAAACTATAATCTACTTATAAACCCAAACCGAAAAAGCCAAACTAACATACTTACAAGCACTGCCTCAGCCTCATTTAAAGCAGATGTAGTTTTGGTTAAAATAGTGGGTCAGACATCGAAAACACCGGAAATAAAGAAATTACTGGAAAGTTTAGGGCTCAAAAATATTACTGATGAAACCAATAATAAAACAGTTCCCGAAAAAACCGCAATATCTTTTTCATCCAAGGTTCCCAGAGATGTAAGAAATAAAATAATGGAAAAAATTAGTACTATAATACTGAATATTGTTGAAACGGAATCAAAGGATATGAAAGAGGATTTGGTCATTACTATAGGTCAATGATGTTAATTTGTCTTGTCATTGACATCTAAACCGTATTTTGCTATACTGAAACTATTATTTTCTATATTAAAAATTTCATAATAACTCTATGAAAAATACAAAAAAGCTTCTCAAGGGTTTTACCTTGATTGAACTTTTGGTAGTCATGGGAATTCTCGCTCTTCTTCTTGCTATTACACTTATTGCCATCAATCCGGCCAAACAACTTGGGGATGCTGCTACAACCAGCCAAAAAAGCAATGCTACACAGATTCTGAATGCGATTAGTCAATATCAGGCAGATTTTACCGGCACTCCACCTTCTGGCATTACAACATCGGTTCTTCCAATATCAAAAGCAGGTGCTGATATTTGTTCACTTTTAGTTCCAAAATATATAGCCGCCCTCCCGAATAATGCAGGCGATCCGGTAACTGAAGCTCAATGTTCGACATCTTATACAACTGGATTCAGTGTTGTTAAAGGTGCTTCAGATAATCGAATAACTGTTTCAATTGGAAGCATCAGTGTAATGAGGTAAATCATTAATAAGAAATCTTTTATTAAAGCAGCCCCTTCGGGGGCTGTTTTTTTATATGAAGTTATTCCTGTTTCCGTGTATATTCAGAAGAAATCCAACCCTGTTTTCCTTTTTCATACTCTATCCTGTACCAGCCATTCTTATCTTCAAGCACTTCAAAGGTGTCTCCTTCTTTTACCGTAGCACTTTTAGTAGCCGTTACTGAAGCTTCCTCACGCACATTAAGTGTGCCTTCAGGCGTACCGCGGATGATAATGCCGTTTTTCAAAGGAGTGCTTGATGAGGAGGATGAAGCTGAATCAGAAGCTTCTTTTATAGTATCTTCTTGCTTAAAACTCGGAGATTGTACTGGATCAACGGCAAGTTTAACATATGCGTTTATGCGATATCCTGCAACCATGTTGATTTTTTTAGTCCGGCGAAAGAATCCCGGCATGAAAATGGAAAGTTCATGATCCCCCACCGGAACATCGGCCAAAACAGACGGAGCTACTCCTTTTTCATCGTTATCTAAATAAATAATAGCGCCAGACGGCTCTGTTTCAATGCTTATTTCACCTTTATTACCGGGCAATATTTTGCTCGTTTTAAATGTGCTTAAAATATCAACCGATGTCGTTATATCAGAACTTCCTAACTCTGCAGTTACATACGTTTGGGCATTTTTATAAATGGTGATTTTTCTTTGCCACGTAGCTGTTGAAGTTGCGTTCCCCTCAGGAATTAATTTAAGAATATATTCTCCTGCTTTATATTTATCCTCATAAGGAACTTTACCCACTACCACATTATTGATAAAAATACTTGCAGTGGGCGACGCAACAACTTTAAGATTTCCCCACGTATTTTGTTTTTCCAAAAACATAAACCGGATAAGAACAAATAATAAAAATCCGAATAACAGGAGAAGAACTATCCCGACCTTTTTTTTCATAACCACATTGTAACCCCTAGAAGTTTAAGAATCAAGAAGGATCACTCATGAAGATGGTTTAAAAACTGGGTATAACTACTGAGAGTTATACCGCACTGGATTTTGCCTTTTTTGATCAATTTTGCCAGTTCTAAAAGAGGGAAAAATTTCATTTCCATTCCCTCTTCACTTTCCTCCAGGATCTTCGTTTTTTTTTGCAGATCGGTCGCAACATACACTTTAATCTCGACCGATGACAAACCCGGCTCAGGGAAAAAAGATCCTATCTTCTTAACAGTTTTCGCGATAAAACCTGTTTCTTCCCGCAGTTCTTTTATAGCCATCTGTTTATCGGAAATTCCCTTTTCCTTTAACCCCCCGGGGAATTGCCACAGGTATTTACCTGCGGCATGACGATATTGCCTTATAAGATAAACTCCTTTTTTTTCATACGGGATCACGCAGACTGAATCTTTGTTATTCCATACAAGATATACTTGGTTCCAGGAGAAATTACCTTTTCTCAAAACATCCTGTTTAACCTGGATATGAGTATCTTTGTAGATGGTGTTTGATGAAATTTGTTTTGGCTTCATGTTAAATTTCCGCTACATTATGAGCTTTGCTTTCACGGAAACCTGCATCAGTTATCTTGACAAATTTGGCATTTTTCCAAAGTTCAGAGATACTTTTTGCATTGCAGTAGCTCATGCCTGATCGCAGCGCACCTGCAAGTTGATAAATAACATCCTCAACTCGTCCTTTGTAGGGTACAAGAGCTTCAACTCCCTCTGCAACAATTGAGTTAAGTTGATGTTCTGATTTATGATCAAGACTCATTGAGCGGTCAGCTGTGGCCAAAAAAGATGCAGAACCACGGTGCACTTTATATTTTGCCCCTTGTCTTAAAATAAGCGCTCCCGGACTTTCATCAGTTCCCGCAAACCATCCGGCTAACATGACACTTGAGGCCCCCGCTGCCATTGCTTTGGTAATATCACCAGGATAATTCGTTCCCCCGTCTGCGATAATCGGTACTCCTTTTTTATGTCCAACCGCAGCACATTCTGAAACTGCGGAAAATTGCGGGTATCCAACTCCCGCAACCATTCGGGTTGTACATAATCCTCCCGGTCCGATACCCACCTTTACTGCATCAACCCCCCGAGCAATAAGTTCAGTTGCCCCGGCTGCTGTTGCAACATTTCCTCCGATAAGATCTATATCTTTAAATTTCTTTCGAAGTTCTGAAACAGCACGTAGTGCCACATCGTTATGTCCATGAGCCACGTCAACCACCAAGGCATCAACTCCCCCATCAATAAGTGCTTTTGCACGTTCAATATAATCTTTTACTACCCCAACAGCTGCTCCTACACGATATCTTCCGTGTTTATCTTTTGTTGAGTAAGGAAACTTTTCAAAGTTTACAATCGATTTTGCGGTAATAAGTCCTTTTAAGTGACCGTATTTATCCAATAAAGGAAGTTTCTCAATTTTATTTTTCTGAAAAATCTTTTTTGCCTCTTTAATTGATGTGTTTGTTTTCCCATAAATAAGATTTTTTAAGGGAGTCATGCAAAAAACAGCTTTTTTATCCCTATCCTCTTCAAAAATATAATCTCTCTTGGACAATATGCCAGCAACTTTATTATTCTTCTCATCTACAACAACAAAACTATCAACTCCGTATTTCTGTGACATATCCCACACTTTATTCAGCTTTGTATCCGGACTGATGATATAGGGAGTTTCAAGAATAAACCCGACATTGCGTTTGACTTTTGCCACCTCAGCAACCTGTTCTTCGATCGTCATAAACCGATGAACAATACCAATCCCTCCTTCTTTAGCCATGGCAATTGCCATGTCTGCTTTTGTCACCGTATCCATATTGGCTGAGATAAAGGGAGTCACCAGTTCAATATGGCGGGAAAGTCTGGTACTTGTTGATACCTCAGATCGGTGATCAACAAAAGATTTTTGAGGAATGAGTAACACATCATCATACGTATATGCTTCTTGTATTTTCATAAAAATAGTTCTTCTCCCCGACCAGGGCCAATTGATAATATAGAAATTGGAATTTGTAATTGTTTAACAATAAATTCGAGATATTTTTTCGCTTCTTTCGGTAGATTTTTATATTGTTTTACTTTCGAAATATCACTTTTCCAACCTTTAAAAGTCTTATATACAGGTTTACATTTGGGAAAATCGTGGACCGATGCCGGCAATTCATTTAATTTTTTTCCATTCAGTTCATAATGTGTACATATTTTAATTTCCGGTATTGTCGACAAAACGTCTAACTTAGTAAGGGCTATATAATTGAATCCGGAAAGACGATGGGCAGTGCGTATCATACAAAGATCAAGCCAACCACATCTTCTGGGTCTTTTGGAAACAGTACCAAACTCTCCGCCGATTTCACGGATAGTTTCTCCGGTTTTATCAAATAATTCTGTAGGAAAAGGACCGTTTCCGACCCGCGTCGTATATGCCTTAACAATGCCCATGGAATATATTATTTGGGGTGAAAAACCAACATAGGGAAATACTGCACCTGATATGGTATAAACAGCAGTGGTATAAGGATATGTTCCGAAAATTGCGTCTAGAAATGTTCCATGAGCTCCTTCGAATAACACCTTATTTTTTTTCAGCTGTTTGTTTACGTAGGTGGAAACATCTCCCAAATATTTTTTAAGCAGCTTTCCGTATGCAACATAGGTTTTAAATATTTCATCCACATTTAAATTTGTTTTTTGTCCAAAGACAAGTTCTATTTGTTTTTTCTTTTGGGGAAAAAACATGTTCAATTTTTCCTTCAGATATTTCGGTTCAATCAAATCTTCAAAACGAATACCAAAACGGTTATTTTTATCCTCATAACAATATCCTATCCCTAAGTGTAAACTTCCCGTTGCCTTTTTCCCTTTCCAGGCTTCGGTGGCGGCATCAAGTGCCTTGTGATACGGCATAACTATATGGACCCGCGGATCGATCATAAGATCAACATGAATCTTGCGTTTTTCAAAAAAAGCCAACTCCTCAAGAAGCACCTTCGGATCAATAACCACTCCTTGCGCCAATAGTAATTTTTTCTTCTGCATAACTCCGGACGGGATAAGAGACAGCTTGAATTTTTCTCCATTAACAACCACGCTATGACCAGCATTATTTCCTCCATTAAAACGGACCACGCAGTCAGCCTCCTTTGCCAAAAGATCCACAATCTTCCCTTTTCCCTCATCTCCCCATTGGCTTCCGATTACCACAAGTGGATATTTAATTTTATGTTTCATAAGATATAAGTTGTCCCGCGACTCCCGTATATGTCTGTGGAGTTAAATGGATAAGTTTTTCCTTGTCCTGCTGTTTTATCGGTAGGGCTTTAATAAATATCTGATATGATTCTTGAGTTACTTTTGCCCCTCTGAAAAAATCTTTTGCCTTTTGGTATGCTTCTTTTATCCCTCCCGCTTTTAACATATTTTGCACTGCCTCAGACAGTACCTCAAAATGTTTATTTAAATCCTCTTCCATTTTTATTTTATTAGGAACAATCCTGTTTAATCCTTCATTCACGCTTTGATAGGAAAGAAGAGAATAGGCAAAAGCAATGCCGAATGACCTTCTTACGGTTGAGTCCGACAGATCCCTCTGTAAGCGGGAATAGCTGAGTTTCTCACAATAAAATGAGAAAAGTGCGTTTGCCATACCGAATCCTCCTTCTGCTCCCTCAAAATATATAGGATTTACTTTGTGGGGAAGTGCAGATGACCCGACTTCTTTTTTAATAACTTTCTGATCAACATACCCAAGCATCGCATACATCCACGTATCTTTACATAAGCCATTTAAAATGTTGTTTACACGGATAATGGTTTGGAAAAGGTAAATATAACTATCATAAGGCTCTATTTGAGTTGTTACAAGATCGGGAATAAATCCGAAAAAGGAAATGAATGATTTGCTGAAACTAATCCAATTGAATTCAGGAAAAATAAAAGTATGTGCATTAAAATTTCCAACATTCCCGTTTAATTTTGCATGTAACTTAAAATTTTTCAGTATCTTTATTTCATGAGACAATCTCCTTGTATACACTGCAATTTCTTTCCCCCATGAAGTGGGTGCTGCCGGTTGACCATGTGTTCGACCCAACATGGACATATTTTTATATTTAATACTTATTCCCTTTAAAGCTTTCTCAACCTGTTTTAATTCAGGAAGAATTGTAGCCTCAACGCTCTTTTTTATCATGAGAGCATATGAAAGATTATTGACATCTTCACTTGTAAGCCCAAAATGAACCATTTCGCAAACATCTTTTAACGAAGTTTTTTCTAAGCTTCTTTGAAGATAGACTACTACTGCCTGAACATCATGATTGGTTTCTGACTCAATATTACGTAAAATTTTATAGCTGCCCCCGTCAAATGATGTGACCATATCGTCCAGATATTTGATCTCCTTTTGAATAAAAGACCGGATAATTTTACTTTTTGAAAGTGCCTTAAGATACTGGAGTTCCACAAATACTCTTTCCCTGTTTAATGCTAATTCCGAAAAAAAAGGAATAAGGTTGCGGAGCTTATGACGGTTTCTCCCATCAAGTGGGGTAAGTGTTTCCTCAATTTTGTATGTAAACTGAAGCTGTTTCACTGAGGTACTCTTTATAACAAAAAAAATCTATGATGTCAAAGGCAAAAATGTGATATAATTATAGTTATCATGAAAATTCTATTACTTTCATCCGTGTCTTTAAGGCAACTCTTCAGGGAGAGTAATAGGCGCTCTATGGCGTAAAAGGTTAACCCTTCTTATTACTCAACCCCCCAACTAAAAACTGGGGGATTTTTTTTGGATTAAAAATTTAATTTATAATTATGTTAAAAGAAAAAAGTCAAATCGAAGTTAGTAAAATTGGATTGTGCGCACTTGGACATTGGACGCCTGAGACAGCACTCCAGATTCATCAGAATCTTGAAATTCACAGCTGGGCGCCATGGCTTGCCGCCTCCCCCGAGAGTTTAGTGGGTCGGGCAAAAACATTCTCAGAGGGCCATCTTTTTTTGAAATCCCCTACTGGGGAGATTATAGCAAGTGTTTCATCCAACAGAATAAACTGGGATGGTCAGGTAAAACATCTCCCCAACTGGGATACAGTTGCAGGAGATCCAACTACCTATGAGAAAACCTACGTGCATGACGGAAATACTCTTACACTCATGTCAATGAATGTACATCCTGCATATAAAAAATACGGTTTAGCAACCGCACTTGTCCACCAGATTCAAGAAGTTGCGACAAGCTTGGGTGTAGAATATATTGCAGGTTCCTTCAGACCCAGTGAATTCGGCTCATATAAGGCAATGCATGGCGCAATTGCTTTTGACGAATATGCGTTCAAACAACGCGAAGATGGACTACCTGTTGATGCTTGGATTCGAAGTCTTACAAGAAACGGCATGATTCCTTTGATTGTTGATAAAAAAGCAATGACCGTACCGGTAGATATGGCTACGTTTGAAGATTTAAAAATAAATTACCATCCAGATTCATGGTATCAGATATCTGAAAATGTGTGGGAATGTGGAGAAGTTGGTCAATGGCAACTAGATCTGAAGGAAGGCAAAGCCACTTATCAAGAAAGTAACGTTTGGGGAATCTTACCCGGTACTCCCGGTTATAATAAATTTATTAAATCAATATGATTATAGAAAATATTAATCAGTGGTTTACCGTTAGGTCTATTACAAAAGATGTGTGGGGTATCGGTGAGTTCAAACATCCAGAAGAAGTGATCTCATATCTTATTGTAGGTAATAAAGAAGCGCTTCTTTTTGATACGGGTATGGGAATCGAGAATATCAAGACAGTTGTAAAGAAAATCACAAAACTTCCTGTTAAAGTAATTAATTCACACACTCATTTTGACCATATAGGTAATAATTATCGATTTGAAGATGTTATGGTCTTTGACCATATCTTCAGTTTAACGAATGCAAAAAGCGGATTTAAGAAATATAAAGTGCATTCTTTTGGTTGGATTAAAAAAATTTGTGATTCTGAAATCGTAGAACTTAATCCATATAGATTTGAGGTTATTCATACACCTGGTCATTCTCCAGATTCCATATGTTTGTATGAGAAAGAAAAAGGCTGGCTTTTTTCCGGGGACACACTTTACGAAGGTCCTCTTTATCTTCACCTTTCTGAGTCAAATAAAAAAAGTTTTGTTGAAAGTATCAAGAAAATAATCTTACTACCTTTTCTTACTCACATTTTCCCTTCGCATAATTCATTCTCTTTCCCTTTATCTGCTTTGATAAAAATATACGAAAAAAAGAAAGAAATTGTAGATAAAAACTCAAAAACTAAGAATATTCAAATAAATAATACAATATCTATACTGCTCTAAAGTTGTTAATTAACAGATTATTTGTGTTATTATTATTACCAATGCAAGATAAAATACTTTCACTTATACAAACTGCCGCTAATAAAACCGGTATTACTGAAACTGTGGAGATAACAACTCCTTCTCAAAAGCAATTCGGCGACTTGGCAACAAATATAGCTCTTAAATCGGCGAAAACATTGAAAAAAAAGCCCGTTGAGATAGCTCAAGAGTTAATAAAGAATATTCCAAAAAATGAGTTAATATCGGAAACCAAAATCATTGGACCTGGTTTTATAAATTTCTGGATTAATGCAAACATTAACTTTGATATTGCCAAGAAAATCGCAGATGGTGTTTTTAATATTCCCGCATTCCATTTTGGACCGGAAAAAAAAGTAATGGTTGAATTTGCACATCCTAATACGCTTAAACTTTTGCATATCGGCCATATGCGTAATCTTTCAACGGGTGAGGCAATCGTACGACTTCTTGAGGCAACCGGTAATAAGGTAATCCGATCAAATTACCAAGGAGACGTAGGATTACATATCGCAAAAACCATATGGAAAGTGCAGTATTACGTAAAAGAGATGGGTGATAAAAAAATAAACTTACTTTCTTTAAGAGATAAAATTGCTTTGCTTGGAAAAGCCTACGCTGAGGCAGAAACAGCTTATGGAACTGATGAAAATGCCAAAAAGGAAATCTTGGAAATAAACAAAATGATTTATGAAGGAAGTCCGAAAATTATGCCTCTGTGGGAAGAAACACGAAAATGGAGTCTCCAGTATTTCGATGAAATATATAAACGTGTCTATTCTCATCATGACCGGTTATTTTTTGAAAGTCAGTGCCATAAGCGGGGAAGTATTCTAGCTGAGGAACTGCTTAAAAAAGGCATCTTGGAAAAAAGCCAGGGAGCTATTGTTTTTAAAGGAGAAGAGCACGGTGTTGATACACGGGTTTTCATCAACTCTCAGGGATTCCCCACCTATGAAGGAAAGGAGCTTGCTCTTGCCGAGATGGAATTTAGTGAGTTCGGTGAACTTGATAAAAATATACATGTAGTAACACCTGAGCAAACAAGTTTTTTTAAAGTTACGTTTAAAGTCGAGGAACTTATTGATCCTAAGAAATTTAAAAATAAACAATACCACCTTGCCTACAATTGGGTAAAACTTAAAACTGGAAAAATGTCTTCCCGTCTCGGAAATGTCATAGAAGGAGCGTGGTTAATTGATGAAGCAAAAAAAACACTCCTTTCGAAATTTAAACTTGATGAGAAAACAGCTGAAATTCTGGCTGTGGCCTCTATTAAATATTCATTTCTCAAAGTTTCTCCTCAAATTGAAATTTATTTTGATTTTGATGAATCAATCTCCATGGAAGGTAATTCAGCTCCCTATCTTATTTATACTTATGTCCGTACTCAAAGCGTTCTTAGTAAGAATAAAGATAAAAGTGTACGTATAAAAAATGGAAATTTTAATGAAGATGAAAAAATGCTTTTTCGTAAAATATCTCAATATGCCCAAACGGTACATGAAACAGCAATAAGACTTTCTCCGAACATTTTAACAACGTTTCTTTTTGAACTGGCGCAGGACTTTAATGTGTTCTACCAAAAAAACCCCATATTAAAGGCTCAAGATGATCAAAAAGAGACGCGCATTATATTAACAAGCGCTGTGGGAAATATTATCCGTCACGGTCTTAACCTTCTGGGAATAAAGACTGTTGAAAAGATGTAATTTATGGCATTTTATATTTGTTCTAACTGTGAATATGGAAGTGCATCATGGATAGGTAAATGCCCAAATTGCGGTGGGTGGAATACTATGGCACAAAGACAGGAAAAAGCTTCCTCTTCATCTAAAGAAGGAATTAAAAAAATAACCCTAACTCCTCTTAGTAAAATAAAAACAAACCAAAAAGAAAAAAAGAAAACAGGTATCTTTGAGTTTGACCGTGTTGTGGGAGTTGGTTTTGTTCCGGGGGAAGTATTGTTTTTATCCGGTGAACCGGGAGTTGGAAAATCCACCCTTCTTCTGCAGGCACTTCAGCATTTGAAAACAATGTATATCTCAGGTGAAGAGTCAGCAGAACAAGTTAAAAGCAGAGCACAAAGACTGGATATACAACTAATCAATTTTTCCTTCAGTAATGATCTGCAAGTTGATGGCATTATCGATTATATTGAGACGTCAGAAAGCAAACCGGATGTATTAGTTATCGATTCAATTCAAACCGTATACAGTAAAGATATTGACACTCCTCCGGGAAGTATAAATCAATTAAAAGAATGTACAAGTAAATTAATAAGTCTTGCAAAAAAAGAAAATGTTATTGTAATTCTTATCGGACACATAACAAAAGATGGAGATATTGCAGGACCCAAAACTTTAGAGCACCTTGTTGATTGTGTCCTAAATTTCGAAGGCGAGCAGATATCAAATTTTAGAATTCTGCGTTCTTCTAAAAACCGATTCGGATCAACTGATGAAATAGGCATTTTTGAAATGAAGGAAGGAGGACTTACTGAAGTCTCTAACCCGCTTGTATTTTTGGAACATATGGATGAAGCAGTACCTGGTAAATCAATTGTAGGAGTACACGAAGGCAAGCGCCAACTTTTTTATGAAATACAAACTCTGGCAGTACCTACTGTTTTATCAATTCCCCGACGCGTAGTTAAAGGAGTTGATTATAATAAAGTCCAACTTCTGCTTGCCGTTATAAAAAAACATTTATCAATCCCGTTGGATAGTTTTGATATATATGTAAATGTGATAGGCGGCGTAAAAATCTCTTCCCCTTTGGCAGATTTAGGTATAATTGCTTCTTTATATTCTTCTTTAAAAAATATTTCAATTCCTCTGAAAACAGTATTTTTGGGTGAAGTAGGTCTTTTGGGTGAGGTTAGAAAAGGACCATCTGAGGAAAAAATCATACATGAATCTCGCCGTCTGGGGTTTAAAAATGTATATTCCTCAAAGAATATCGCATCAATAAAACAAATAAAGAATATTATCGCTCCTTAACGTACTTGTTTACTAGTGTTGTTTTCTTACCATTTGCTCCCGTAACCTCAATTTGCAGTGTATTTGTACCATCCTTGAGGGGAAAATCATATTCAAAAAACCCTTCCTTATTTTGATATATACGTTCTCCGTAGATAAGAATTGATACTTCTTTGTCTGTCTTTCCAATAATTTTTATCTTATCGATATGTTTAAATACTTTCTGCTTCGGTTCAATAATAATTAATTTTGGAGGAGAAGCATATTGAACAAGTTGAAAACCAAAGTAAAACAAAAATAAAGAAGAAATAATAATCAATAATATAATAACAACACGTTTGGTGTCAGATACCAGATATTTACTAGCTACCTTTTTTTTAAATTTAACGTCTTCTTTACTACTATACTCCCTCCTGAAAAAGGCAAGAATTTTCTTATAATCAAGACCTAAAAAAGAGGCGTAGTTTTTGATAATTCCCGTGATGTAAATTTTGGAGGAAAAAAATTGCCAGTTATCTTCTTCGATGGCTTTTAGAAATTTTTCTCTAACTCTGATCTGTTTTTCAATAAGTGAAAGGGGATATCCTTTTTTAAGTCTTTCTTGTTGTAAAATTCTTCCAACTGAAAGCATGAATTTAATTATAAATTGGAGATTATTCTTTTACTCTTTCTCCGTACTCTCCCGTTTCGGGATTAACCGTTATCAGATCTCCTACTTTTACGAATAATGGAACCATTACGGTTACCCCCGTTTCAACTTTGGCAATTTTTTTTGCTCCGGAAACAGTATCGCCTTTTATAGCGTCTTCCGTCTCAACAACCTTAAGTTTGACACTCAAGGCAGGGCGCATAGTAAGGGCTTTATCATCATAAACATAAACGAAATAAGATTTACCTTCTTTAAGAAATTTGACCGGTTCTCCCACTATGCCAATGGGTAAACTAAGTTGATTATAAGTACGTTGATCCATAAAGTATACATTTTCAACGTCTTTGTAGAGATATTGCATTTCTAAACATTCAACTTCCAATGTCTCTACATCTTCATTTGATTTAAACGCATAATCAATATTTTTACCGGAGACAATATTCTTAATTCTGGCTTTCATAAGGGCTGAGCCTTTCCCAGGTGAGTAAAAATCGGCTTTTTGAAGCTGCCAAATATCTCCTTGATAACGAATAAATTCCCCCTTTTTAAGACTTCCCGCATTTGTTTTCATAAGACTCTTATTCTACAACTCTTTCTCTAATTCTTCAAGCAGCTTTTTACCTTTAGCTGTTATGTGTGAAGGTATTTTAACACGATAAATGACATATTCATCTCCGCGACGGGACGATTGGGGATGTATGATTCCTTGACCTCTGAGCCGTACGGTTGTCCCTGATTGTGTACCAGGACGAACACGCAGTTGTACGTTTCCATCAATGGTTGCAGCTTCAATAACTCCGCCCAAGATTGCAGTCGGATACGAAATCTCTTTCTCAAGATAAATATCCTGACCTTCACGTTTAAAATACGGATGCTTTTGAACTCGCACCTGTACATCAAAATCGCTGAATCGTATCCTCATACCATCATCAACTCCAGCCGGGATTTTAATTGTTTTACTTTTTCCTTTTATTACTGTTTGTTTTTCAACTCCCCTTATAGCCTCATCAAAAGTGAGTGAAAGTTCATAAATATCGTGACGAGCCGCTCTTCCCCTTCCTCCTCCCGCAAATCCGCTAAAAAATTGTTCAAAAATATCAAACGGGTCCGAGAATCCGCTTGTATCAAATCCTTCAAAAGGATTACCTCCTCCTGATGAATAAGTATAAGTAAATGGACCGGCACCTCCAAAAGGACTTCCACCCGTATTCCCTGCTTTTCCAAATCCTCCTTTTTCAAAGGCATCTTTACCATACTGATCATACATTGTCTTTTTTTGAGGATCGCTCAATACCTCATAGGCATGGTTTATTTCTTTGAATTTCTCTGTTGCGCCTATCGTCTTATTACGGTCAGGATGCCACTTCAATGCCTGCTTGCGATATGCTGCTTTTAATTCAATCTCTGTCGCATTTTTAGAGACTCCCAACACTTCATAGTAATCCATATTTATTTAACAACCTCACCTTCCTCAACATCTTTTTTATCACCCGCTGCTTTAGCTTGTTGAGGAGATGGTTCCTCCTGTTTACCTGAAGCTCCTCCATTTTGAGGTGCGGAAGACGGTTGTTGATACATATACTGCCCAATTTTTTGTAAAGAATCGGACAAGTCTTTTGTTTTTTCTTCAACAACATTTTTTTCCGCTTTATCTTTGGTATCTTTCAGTTCTTTTATTTTTTTCTCAATCTCTTCCTTTAATTCTTTGGGCACTTTGTCTCCCGCGTCTTTTAAAGATTTTTCACTGACATAAATCATATTCTCTGCCTTGTTTTTCACTTCAATTTTTTCCTTTTCAGCAGCATCTTCTTCAGCGTGCTTTTCCGCTTCCTCTTTCATTTTTTCTATCTGTTCTTTAGTCAGTCCCGTTGATCCGGTAATTTTAATTGCCTGTGTTTTTCCTGACGCCTTATCTTTTGCGGTAACGGTCAATATACCGTTTGCATCAATGTCAAAGCTTACTTCAATCTGGGGCATTCCACGGGGTGCCGGCGGGATTCCGTCAAGGATAAATCTTCCTAAAGATTTATTATCTTTAGCAAGCGGCCGCTCACCTTGAACAATATGTATTTCAACCTGTGTTTGATTATCACCGGCTGTTGAAAAAATCTCAGATTTTGTTGTAGGCACAGTTGTATTGCGGGTAATAAGCGGTGTTGCAACACCTCCTAAAGTTTCAACACCAAGAGTAAGAGGAGTAACATCAAGTAAAACTACATCTTTTGTTTCTCCTGTCAAAACTCCTGCCTGAATAGCCGCACCGACCGCAACCACTTCATCAGGATTTACTGAACGGTTTGGCTCCTTACCAAAGAATTCTTTTACTTTGTCAAAAACCATCGGCATACGAGTCATTCCTCCCACCATAACAACTTCATTGATCTTAGAAACATCAACTCCTGAATCTTTCAAACAGGCTTTTACTGGTTCAAATGTGTTAAGAATCAAATGACCAACCAGTGCTTCAAGTTTTGCACGCGTTAATTTCATTACTAAATGTTGGGGCTGATTATCTTTAACAGTAATAAAGGGGAGATTGATTTCAGCCTCAAGTGATGATGATAATTCTATCTTTGCCTTTTCTGCCGCATCTCTTAAACGCTGCAATGCTTGTGGATCTTTTTTAAGATCAATACCACTTTCTTTTTTAAACTCATCAGCTAGATAATCTAAAATAATTTTATCAAAGTCGTCCCCACCCAAATGAGTATCTCCATTAGTTGCCTTAACCTGGAAAACTCCCTCACCTAACTCAAGAACTGTAATATCAAACGTTCCGCCTCCCAAATCATAAACTGCAATAGTGTGTGAGTGTTGTTTATCCAATCCATATGATAAAGCAGCAGCTGTAGGCTCATTGATGATGCGAACTACTTCAAGACCCGCAATTTCTCCGGCTTGCTTTGTTGCCTGTCGCTGCGAATCATCAAAATAAGCAGGAACAGTGATCACTGCCTTTTCAACTTTTTCCCCTAAATATGCTTCAGCATCGCCTTTTATTTTCTGCAATATCATGGCGGAAATTTCTTGCGGAGTATATGTCTTGCCGTTTACTTCAACAGCAGCGGCTCCATCTTTTCCTTCAACAATTTTGTATGGAAGCCATTTGAGATCTTGTTGAACTGAAGGATCATTTTTTCTTCTTCCCATTAACCGTTTAATTGAAAAAATTGTATTTTTCGGATTTATTGCCATCTGACGTTTGGCAACATCTCCCACTACTCGTTTTACAGGATCAACAACTGAAGGAATAACATTTCTCCCCTCTTGGGAATAAATCACTTTCGGCTTTCCCCCTTCCATAACAGCAACACATGAATTGGTTGTTCCAAGATCAATACCTATTACTTTTGACATAAGTTTTTAAAATATTAAATTTTTAATAAAATTAAACTTTCTTTTTGCTAACTTTTACCTGCGCAATGCGGATTATTTTCCCGTTCAACTCATATCCTTTCCTGAGTACCTCAACAACCTGATTTTCTTTTTCACCCTCAACCATATCGATCACCTCAGCCGTATAAGGATCATAATCTTTTCCTAAAACCTCAATTTCTTTTAATCCCTCTTCGGTTAATAATTTTTGAAATGCTTTTTTGATCATATGTAAATGTTCATCTTTAATAAAGGCCTCTGCTTTATCTAAATTATCCAGAAAATCAAGCAATTTGATAATCAAACGCCGGTTGGCCATCTCGATTAACTCTTCTCTTTGATCATAAACTCTTTTTTCAAAGTTTTGATAGTCCGCCAATGCTCTCAAATATTTGGCTTTATACTCTTCCATTTGAGCTGTTATTTTTTCAACTGAAAGCTCATCTGACTTATTGTGCGTTTTATTGTCGTGCATAGTTATAAATTTTGTGCTTTGATAATATCCTGAAGAAGAGTTGAAAAATACTTAATCTGAGGTGAAACAGAGTCATAGTCCATTCGTTTTGGCCCGACTACCCCAATAATTCCTTTTACCTTGTCTGTCTCAAATTCCGCAAAAACACTGGCACACGATTCATACATTGGATCATTTAATTCATCGTCTCCAAGAAGGTAATACACATCTCCTCCGATTTTTTCTAATTTTTCCAAAATTCTCTCCCAATATTTAATTTCTTCAAGATGTTCAAATAAATACTTTTCAATTTGCCGATCAATAAATTCATGAATTTTTAAAACGTTCCCTATACCTGCATAATACATATCTCCATTGTTTGTTGCGGCAACTGAAACTAAACCGGTCCGATGAGCTAATACTTTTGTTGCCTGCGATAAAAGTTTGTGCTTTTCTGTCCGATCATCCCATACGCTGTTTTTATAGGCTACTTCATCAGCCGTTGAAAGCTCCTTCTCCTTCATTAGCTTATTAATATAGAAACGGAATCCCTTTGCTGAGGGAATTCTTCCTGAGGAAAAATGGGCTTTTTTTAAATATCCATTCTTGGAAAGAGCAACCATCTCATTGCGGATTGTGGCCGGCGATACTCCCAGTTTATATTTTTTCTCTAAAATTTCGCTCCCTACCGGTTCACCGGAATCGGAAAATTCCTTAATAATTGCCTTTAATATCTCAATTTGTCTGGGTGATATGTCTTCCATAATATAGTTAATTACTACATTAGCAATGATAATACATATCTGCTAATTTTGTCAAGGGGTAAAATGTTATAATGCTATTATGTACGACCAATATCCAATAGTTCTAGCCGTAGCAGCTTTTATCAAAGACGTGGATGGTAATATTCTGATTGTTAAAAAATCAGCCCATGAGCAAATTGATGCGGGTTTATGGACTGTTCCCGGAGGAAAAGTTAAACCGGATGAACCAATCATCTCCGCTCTAAAACGGGAAGTTGAAGAAGAGGTGGGCTTGCAAATTAATACATTTGAGTGGATTGGAGAAGATGTTTTTACCGGAAGTGGTAGATATTTTCACGCACAGCATTTTTTATGCGAAAAAGTCAAAATAAAACAAATAAGGCTTGAAAAAAACCTTATTGAATATCGGTGGATATCAAAAAAAGAAATATCTACATATCAATTTCCTGACAAAATTAAAAAAAGACTTTTGAGTCTCTTATGATTACTTTTGGAGCGCATGTCTCAACAGCAGGAGGTTTTGAAAAAGCACTAATTAAAGTTGCTGAAATGGGAGGACATGCTCTGCAGATTTTCTCGACTTCTCCTCGTGGATGGAACTTTGCCAAAATTGACCCTCTACAAACTGCTCAATTTAAAGAGATAAAAAATAAATTTCATATTGATCCTATCTTCTTTCATGCGTCATATCTGATAAATCTTGCAAACGAGGAGAAAATCGGCCATTTATCCAAACTCGCTCTTATCGCTGAACTAAAAGTTGCCTCTGAGCTTGGCGTAAAAGGAAGCATTATCCACTTGGGTTCATTTAAAGAAAATAAAACTTCGGAAAAGTATAAAACATTGATAACTCATATAAAAGAAATTCTCGATCAAACTCCTCCTGATACTTTTTTTATTGCAGAAAATGCGGGTAACAGGAAAATCGGCCAATCTCTCGATGAACTTGCTTCAATTGTCAACGATGTAAACAACCCCCGTATGAAAATATGTCTTGATACGTGCCATCTGTTTAGTGCAGGAATTGATTTGCGGTCTAAAAATAAATTAAATGCATTTCTGGTGGAATTTGATAAAAAAATCGGGCTGGATAAACTTGCAGTGTGGCATCTGAATGACAGTCGAGATCCGTTTGCGACAAACCGTGACCGACATGAAAATATCGGAAAAGGCTCTATCGGACTTGAAGAGTTCCGGATTATTCTCAATCATCCTAATTTGCAACATCTTCCTTTCATCATTGAAACCCCTGGCTTTGACGGAAATGGTCCTGACAAACAAAATCTCGATATTTTGAAAAGCCTCCTTATACCAACTTCAACATAAAGTATAATAATCTCATGATACGGCTTCCCGTTAATATAAAAAAATTCATGTCTGTTTTTGAGAAAAAAAAGTTTCAGATATTTCTGGTGGGTGGTGCTGTAAGAAACTTATTACTAAAAAAAGAGATAACAAACTGGGATTTTACGACAAATGCTACTCCTGAAGAAATACTAAAATTGTTTAAAGATGCCTTTTATAACAATACATACGGTACAGTATCTATTCCTCAGGAAAAAATATTGCTGGAAGTAACTCCGTTTCGAATGGAGTCAGATTACGATGATAACCGCCACCCGAAAACAATTGCGTGGGCAAAAACCCTAGAAAAAGACTTGGCTAGACGCGACTTCACCATAAATGCTATGGCATTTGACGGGGAAAAAATAATTGATCCGTATGAAGGTCAAAAGCATTTGAAGGAAAAAATAATTGTTTCCGTTGGAGATCCGGACAAGAGGTTTAAGGAAGATGCACTGCGCCTCATGCGGGGAGTCCGACTTGCTTCTCAATTAGGATTTTTGATTGAAGAAAAAACAAGAACATCTATTCAACAAAACGCTTTGCTTATTAAAAATATTTCATGGGAGCGAATACGGGATGAACTTTTAAAAATAATGGAAAGTGAACATCCTGATGAAGGTATATTGTTTTTACATAATACTGGACTGCTAAGTTTCATTCTTCCTGAGCTTGAGGTTTGTTTTTCCATCCAGCAAAAAAGCCCGCTTAGACATCACATCTATGATGTAGGGACACACTGTGTGATGGCTCTCAAACATTGCCCATCCTATGATCCGATAACAAGACTCGCAACTCTTTTACACGACATTGGAAAGGCAAAAACATACTGGAAGGATAAACAAACAGATCTTATAACCTTTCATAATCATGAGGTTGTTGGAACACAACAAGTTACTGAGATAGCTAAACGACTCAAACTTTCAAATGCGCAAAGTGAAAAACTTATCCGCTTAGTCCAATACCATCAATTTACGGTCTCTGAAGAAATTACTGACAAAGCAGTTCGTAGATTTATTCGAGAGGTCGGAAAAGAGTATCTGCAGGACATGTTGGACCTTCGAACCGGAGACAGGATTGGATCAGGTGCCACTCCCACTTCGTGGCGCTATGAATTGTTTAAAAAAAGAGTGGTTGAAGTACAAAAAGAACCATTTACCGTAAAAGATCTGAAAGTTGACGGATATGATGTCATGAAAATTTTAAATATTAAACCGAGTAAACAAATTGGAGACATTTTAGATAAATTATTTGAAGAGGTGATTGAGGGAAAAATTAAAAATGATAGAGAGCTTCTTCTTGACCGATTAAAGTCGATTCCCCATGCCCCGGATAAACAATAGTTTCCATTGGCAATGCAAAAAGTGTTTTTAGTGAAGTCTCTAAATCTACTTTACTACTATATGACAAATCCGTCCTTCCAATTGCCTCTTTAAATAATGTATCTCCTGTAAACAACGTTTGTTCATCTCGAAAATATAAACAACAACTGCCCGGTGTATGCCCAGGTGTCGGAATAATTTTTAACTTAAAATTTTTAATTTTTAGTATTCCGGTTGGTACAAATTCAATGATCGTTGGAGAAATAATATGCGGTTCAAATCCCAAAAAATGTTTCGCAGTCTCTTTTAACCTTTTGACAAGGAACAAATCTTTGTTATGAATATATAGAGGGGCTTTAATACTTAGTTGTATCTCCCCTACCGCCATCAGATGATCAAAATGACCATGAGTCCCTAACATTCCAACTAAATGTAAATTTAGGCGCGAAATCTCCTCAAGTAAAAAATTTGCATCATCAGCTGGATCAATAATAAGACATTCTTTATCCTTAGTAAGTAAATAACAATTTGCTTGTAACTGACCAAGCGGATATGATTTTATTTGCATAAATGATCGGTTATTTCTGTCCAATTATTAACTCGTTTAATGTTTGAGTGTGTTATGTTATTGTTTTTATTCCATGGAGCAGGTAATAAATATACCTGAATACCTGCCAGTGCACAGTCAAGGGCATAGTCTACATGATCTTCAATCATGATGGAAATTCCTTCTTCCACGCAAATCTCGGATTTCTTTTTTCTTGTTTCATGCTTGTGTGATACCTGATTGGTGTGGACTATTTTTGAAAACTTGTTTTTGAAATATATATCAAGCCATTCATGAGATTTGTGTTCAATAATGATTGGTCTGGAGGAAATCAGAATAAGGGTATGATCTTTTGCCAATATATTAATACCTTTTTTTGCACCTTCGATGGGTTTTGTTCTGTCAAAATAAGGAGACTCATAAAATTCGTAAATTCGCCTGATCACTTCTTTTTCTGAGCAATTCCATAATTTATCCAATCGGTAGACTGTATGATCGCTGAAACTAATCCTTGTTTTGTAAATATTATTATGAAAAGTGTCAAGAGGAAGTATTATTTCAGCTAAAACTGAGTCCATATCAACCCCAATTTTCATACTGCATTATATCATTTTTTAGCCTTATTCTTTTCAAGCCAAACGAGAATAGGAGTTGCTACAAAAGGTGAAGAATAGGTACCGGTAATTGTACCTACTAATAATGTGGCTACAAAAAACTTAATAGTTGTTCCACCCAACAATGTCAGTGCTAATAACATGAATATAATGGTCATAGAATTATTAAGAGACCTAACTAATGTTTCCGTTAACGCCCGGTCAGCTAAAAGTTCGATGTCACCTGTTTTTCCCTCGTTTTTGAAATATTCACGGATCTTATCAAAAATAATAATGGTGTCATGAACCGAAAAAGACATAGTGGTAAGAACGGCCGTAACAAACATCGTATCAACTTCTGCCCCGAAAAAATGTGAAAAAATAGAGTACGTTCCTATCACGACAAGAAAATCGTGTATCATGGCTAAAATCGCAGCCAACGCAAAATTAAATCCTTTAAATGCAAAACTCATATAGGCAAGTATTCCCAATACGGCAAGCAGTGCGGCAATCATTGTTTTTTGCATTGTTTCCTTCCCAATAACCGGCCCTACCGTCTCAAAACGGAGTGATTTTATCTTAATTTTTAATTTTGACTCAAGTGAAGTACGCAGCGTTGCTTCCTGTTTTTCATCAATCGGTTTTGTCTTAAGAGTCAGATGATTTTGGTCTAATTTAACTGATGAATAGTTAATTTTATTCTCATTCAATATTTGGTTTATAGATTTTACTTCAGCCTTTTTATCTAATTGGTATTCAATATCGGTCCCGCCCACAAAATCAATTGAATAATGAAAGCCATACCTGACCAATGAATACATTCCCGATGCAATAACAATAAAAGATATTAACGCATACAACCAGGTAAGTTTAAGAAATTTAATCATATTATTTTGCTTTATTTTCTTTATAAAATGCGTCAATTAAGCGCCTCGTAATTACCACTCCGGTGAACAGGCTTGTTCCCACACCAATTGCCAAAGTAAGGGCAAATCCGCGGACCATACCAAACTGAGGCAAAAACTCCCAGTTCATAGGGTTAAACAGAATAAATGCAACGGTTAACGTGGTAATATTGGCGTCTTTAATAGCATCAATTGCTCTCCCGAATCCAAGCCGTACAGCAATATTGAAATTTTTTCCTTTTCTCATCTCTTCTTTAATTCTTTCGAAGATAAGAATGTTTGAATCAACTGCCATCCCGATTGAAAGAATAAATCCTGCTATTCCGGGTAAGGTTAATACTACAGGAATAGCCCGAAATAATGCAAAAGATATGAGGCCGTAGATAATAAGGGCAAGAGAGGCAATAAGCCCAAGCTTTCCGTAATATAAAATCATAAATGAAAGTACCATTAGAAGTCCGAAAAATCCTGCAATCACGCTTTTTTTAACTTCCAGAGCACCCAAAGTCGGTCCGATGTTTCTTTGTTCAACAAGCTTAATAGGTAGTGGCAGTGCTCCTGAATTAATAGATATGGCAAGTTGCTTTGCCTGATCAACGGTAAAATTACCCGTGATGACCGCATTTCCTTCGGTGATTTTTTGCTGCACTGTTGGTGCCGAAAGAGGGAAATAATCTAAAAATATTCCAACTGGCTTACCAACATTGCGTCCGGTAACATCTGCAAAAAGCTTGGCTCCGTTTGTAGTAAACTGCAAAGCTACTTGCGGTTGACCGTTTTGATTGTCAAAAGTAACACTCGCTTTTTTGATATCGTTCCCACCTAACCCTGTATATTTTGTTAATCGGTTTAAAAGTGAAGTTGTAGTTGCTATTTTCGGATCAACCTGAGCCTCTTCCATAAAACGAAGTTGGGCAGTCTGACCTATTAAACCAACTGCTTGAGATACATCTTCGATTCCCGGAAGATCTACACTTATCCTGTAGATGTTTCCCGATTTTAAAGTTTGCACTACAGGTTCAGATACGCCAAAAAAATTGACTCTTTTTTCTATAATATCTCGGGCGGAAAGAAGAGCATCTTGTAAGTCGCCCGGCTTTACTTTTGACGTGTCCGTCTCAAAAACCAAATGACTCCCTCCTTTTAAATCAAGGCCTAATTTAGTAGTAAATTCTTTTTTTACGGGCATCCCAAAAAATGAAGTATTTATTGAAAGAGGATTAATGGTGAAATCTACTTTTGATTTTTGAACTTTAAAATGTACTCTGAAATTTTCAGGTAAACAGATCCAAATTAACACCACGAAAAGGATTATATATACAAAATGCTTTATCTTCATTTAAGTAGTTCCTCCTCAGCCCCAACCAACATAACTTTTGGGTATTTCAAAAAATGCCAAATAAAAGGATCGTTGTTTTTCTTTCTAAAGGCAAACTCTTCCTCACTCATGGCTGTATAATTAATTTCTTTCCCATACCACTTCTCTGCTTCATTCACAATTGATGTCAATTCGGGTACTACGATCACCCCTACACACAATAAGTATATTTCTCCTTCTTTTATGGGTACTTTTTTTGCATATCGTGTAGACAAAGCGATAAATTTAATCTTACCCAATTTAGACAAATTGCCATATATGTCTATTGAGAGTTTGTTTGTTTTGGTAAATATCCTCAAGAACTCATCAAATAAAAGGAATCCTTTATTTAAAGAATAAAATACTTTATTTAATCTTTTTTCCCTGTGTAGTACTTTGGCTTTTTCAAGAATGTCTAACTCCCGTTTTACTGCGTTAACTTCTTCTTCTATTTCTCTTACTATTTTTCTTAAGTAGTATGTCTCACCAAAATTATGAAAAAATAATTCAAGTATTTTTCTTCGGGTTTTTGATGTAATTATGTACTGCAACATACAAATTCTTTATTTTACTAATACGTCACTTTATTACCAACGGGTAATATTTCAACAAAAACCTGCCCTCTGACAATTGAAACTTCTTTGTCTTTCTCATCATAAAATTGCATGCGGGTTTCTTCATTTTTTTTGCTCCACGACCCCTTAATCACCTGACCATTTTGAAAAATAAGCGCGTCCCCCGTCCCGCTCAACTGATAGAGAATATGACCTCCGTCATAACCGTCATTAGCCGGAGACTCTTTGGCAAAAACGACTATAACATTTTTTGCGGCAATCTGTTTCCCACTATTTTTATCTATATGTGGGGCACCACCATTCATACGCATATATAGATTGGTTTGAGTATTATAGTTCCAAATTACACCCATCTCGCTCGCGAATGAATTCCAAAAACCCAGTTCTATCTTCGCAACAGTTCCCCTGTCAGAAGTTTTGGCGTCATTCTGAAATTTCCATGAGGTAAATGTTTTATCCCAACTAATTCCTTCTTCATCGGCATTGGTTAGCTTTCTTTTTGTTTTTGCATAATCCCACAATTTTGCAGTTGAGGAATATACCGTATGTTCTGTGGCTACATTTGCCAACCTTTCATAATCACGCCAGAAATAGGGAAACGGAACTCCGAATTGATTCAGATCATTATATCCATCCCATCCTAATTTTCGAATAAGACCAAGAGCATCGGCCTTCGCTCCATTGGCGCAACCTGAGCCGGTTTCTGCGTCACAATTTGCACCACCCACATGTGCATATAATGGATATTCTCCATACTCACGCAACATCTTCATAAAATGTACCCGTGCAGATCTAACAGGACCGACAAAAGGCGCATCTTTACAATAATATATCCCAAGAAATCGTGTTATACCGCCCTCAGCCACTGCCTCATATACCACGTCGGCACTTGTCAACCCGGATTGAGGACGCGCATCTTTGCTGTTTTCAATAGCAATGCCCATCGGTCTCCTTGTAAGCCATAATTCATGTTGTTTTTTAGTCATCAACTGTCCGTTTATGGGACACTCTTCAGTTTTTGGTTCAAGTGTTTCCGGATCAACGGTCGGAGTAAGATTTTTTGCTGAAGTAGGTGTTAAACCGCTCACCATTTTACTAAAGTACATATAAGAACCAACACTTGAAAAAATAAATAAAAAAACAAATAAAACCACTGCAATCTTTTTATTAAACATACTGTCTTACTTAATTGATAATTATTAAGCTGCTTTCTCAACCGCTTCTTTTTCTTCAGCAGAAAGTTCGTGCTTTTCTCCTTTTCCTGCCTTTATCGTCTTTGAGTATACCCTTATTCCCTCATGGATATAAATAAAGTTTACTACAACTCCGTTATTATTTTCATTCATTAATGCTAAAACAAAACTTTGCTGCTCTCCTTCCGCCTTTCCAAAAGCATTAAACCTGGTTAATCCAATTTTCTGAATACTGTTTTTTAAGTGTAATTGTACATCTTGAAGTTCTTTTTTCAATATTTGTTGTTCTTTTGAAATAATTTCACCCTGTTTTAAAATTTCATCTAAAATCTCATCGATGCTTTTGCGTTTGGTACGTGAAATGAGATGTCTATAGTGATCTCTCATTTTAAACAACATAAAAGTAAGCATCATCAACCATCCGAAGAAAAAAGCCATCACTAAATTGATTACCATAATTAAATCCAATTTTAACCTCTTTACAAATGGGTGTCAATATGGTTACAATTATGAGCAATGCCAAAGAAATCAAGGAAACAAAAAATACTTGCCTCATCGCATTTTCAAGCTCTAATTCATAATCCCAGTATCACTATTTCGCCTATACAAACAGTGAAAAAGCCTACTGTGACGGCTTTTTCCACTACCCCAACTAATGAGTCAATAACTGCCCGTTATTTTCTTCTTGACTTAAGGAAAAGTATCATATTAATTTTAGGCATAATTGCGCTTGAAATATTTTTTTATTTTGTTAGTATGAGATCAGATTGGATCAAGCTATTTAAATTTTAAATAGCATGAAGGGAGGTGAAAAACCTATGACATCGATGTACTGTGTAAAATGTAGAGCAAAAAAAGAAGTTTCTAATGCAGAAAAAGTTACCATGAAAAATGGTAAACCTGCTCAGAAAGCAAAATGCCCAACTTGTGGAACCGGCATGTATAAAATTGGAGCAGCCTAATTTTTTTAATAAAAAAGCCCCGCCCATGGCGGGGTTTTTTTATGCAGTTTTAACTAACGGAAAAGCCATAACTTTTTTATTTGAGGGCTTTTTATTGATAAGAATATTTTCAAACAATACAACCTCCTTAACCTGAAAAGACAAATCGATATTACTTCTTTCGATTTTTTTCTTGATTACAAAATATTGCTGTTTTGAAGGAATTCTGCAACGGGCAACGGCCACGTGAGGGACGATGATACCCTTCTGCTTTGATGGAAACGCTACTCCAAGGGTATCGTAGAGATTTTGAAGTTTTTGTTCTTTGCGAAAATCAACATAGATAGTAATCTGCTGATCCATGAAAAAATCAAGTCGTATGGCGTAAAGGTGAAAGTTTACCTGATCGAAAAGCACTTCTTTAATCTTTTCGGTGATATTATCTTTTTGTACCACTTCACCGAAAGAATGAAGGATTATATAAAAATTCTCTTCACGTACCCAATTAAAGGCACGATACTCTTCCTGCCAACTCTGCAGTTGTTCGTTTAAGCTTTTTTTTGCTGCGCTTGGTAAATCAATAGCTAGAAATAGTTTCATATCGTATGATGTTGGAACTTGAAAATTGTTTTAATACCTCAATCTCTGCAACCTTCCCTCCGACCGTCAAGGCCTGTTTTTTTTTGTTTTCCAACTGAGTGTCACCTTTAGTAACCGCAATAATGTCAGGTTTTATTAACTCTACCATATGGTTATATTCCTCGTGGGAATGAAAAAAGGGCAAGAGAATAATCATGTCAACTAAATCAAGGTGGGAAAGAATAGCTGCTCTTTGATTTTGGTTATGCGTTGGCTTCCTTTTTTTATAGGTAGTTATGAATTCGTCTGATTCCAATGCGACAACCACAACACCTCCCAATGCCTTTGCCTTTTGCAAAAAATACAAATGGCCAAAATGGAGAATGTCAAAACACCCCCCCACAAGAATAATCTTGTCGTCTTTCGGAAGTTTTACCAGTGTCCCGTTTCCAAATTGCTGTATTTTTGAAGCAGTCATATATATTCTAAAGGTTGTTTTATAGTATTATAGTATAACATCTTAACTGCATACCTATGACCAAAATTCTTATCGTTGAAAAACAGCTGGGAAAAATTGGCGCATCTCTAAAAACATATTTTAAAAAATTTGACAATGACGTATACCTTTCGCCTGGTGTCCCAAACTCGATTGGCTTGTTTGATTATTGTTTTTTTATTGATGAAGATAATTTCATAAAAAAAATAAAAAACCTTCACGAATGGAAAAAAATAATTTTTATCACTCATAACAAAAAATCCGCTCTTAATTTGTTTAAAATAGTCCAATCAAAAAAAATACCCAATATAAAGGTGATCGACAGTCCGCCTGATGAGTTAATCAACAATGATCATATTGAGGAAATGATTTGGTTCGGCATATCAAAATCCCCTGAGGTATTTCTGAAACTTACTGGAACAATACCAAAAAAACAACTACATACAGCACCTAAACATATTCCCCACCCGCCTTTTTATTTTACGTTTTACCTTTTTTTAGAAAAATTTATCAGTAAAAAAAACATAACTATTATTGCTATTCTGGCTATTCTTATATATCACCTTGCCTTTGTTGGTCCTTTGTTTTATGGCGGGATCATGGTATATAGAGCAATTTCAAAAATGCAAACCGGAGACATGGTCGCATCTGAGCGTATGTTACAGGATAGTGCCATTCCTGTTTCAGTTGCCAAAAGGATGTATAATCTTTCACGACCAACTTTTTTGCTTTTTTCAATAGCTCAATTTCCTGACGATCTGTTTGCAATTCATGAAAAAACTCTTCAGGTTGCCAAGATATCAAAAAACCTTCAAAAATCTATCCATAAAGCTTTTATTCTTGTTTTGAAAAAAAATAAATCTCCAAACGAAATTAATCAAACAAAAGAACTTATCCAATCCAGTAAAGATACTCTTGCCCAACTTGAAACAACCCTTATGTTTTTAAACCAAAAAATCCCATCCAATATACCTTTTGTAAAGAAATATAAGGATAAACTTATTTCCACAATCAACATGATTACCAAAGCAAAAAAGGTAAGCCCTTTTCTCTCTAGCCTTCTGGGGCAGGACGGTGAAAAAAAATATCTGCTCCTTTTTGCAAACAATATGGAGTTACGCCCCGGAGGAGGATTTATCGGGTCCTATGGAATCTTAACAATGAATAATCTGACTTTTGAAAATATCACCGTTTATGACGTATATGATGCTGATGGCCAATTGACTGCTCATGTTGATCCGCCTGCTCCAATCAAAAACTACCTCGGACAACCTCATTGGTTCTTGCGAGACAGCGCCTTTTCTCCTGATTTTTATGATAATTATTTCCAGGCTAAATTTTTTCTCGAAAAAGAAAAGCAGCTAAGTGACTTTTCAGGAGGAATTCTCATCACTACCACTGCAATTAAAAATATCCTTAAGGCATTCGGAGACTTATACATTCCCGACTTCAACGAAAAAATTACTTCTGATAACTTTTATTTGAAAACACAGCTTTATGCTGAAAAAGGTTTTTTTCCCGGGTCTACTCAAAAAAAAAGCTTTCTTTCTGCGATTACCCGTCAATTATTGATCAATCTTGAGACTGTTTCGGAACAAGAGCTTGTGGCCCAAATATTCAAATCAAGTGAAGAAAAGCAATTGGCTTATTATATTGAAGAACCTGAACTACAAAAAATCATTGACTCTTATTACTGGTCAGGACGTATTATCGAACCTCATTGTCCATCAGGCACGACCAATTGCTACTCGGACTTCCTCTTCCCATACGATGCAAATCTTGGGGTAAATAAGGCGAATTTCTTTATGAACCGCACGATGGCGGTTAAGGTAAATATTGATTCAAACGGCATAGTCTACACTTCCCTTAATATGAAGTTTCGCAATGAGTCACTACAGGACATATTTCCAGGCGGTGTCTATCGCAATTATTTGCAGATTCTTATACCACGAGATGCGATTGTAAAAAAAATTACTTTTGGGGACCAAACTGTTGAGAATTACGATCAGGAAATTGGCCAATTTAAGAAAGTTGGCTTCTTTTTTGAAACACCTTTACAGGCAACAACTGATGTTACCCTCCAATATCAATCTCTCAAAGGATTTCAAAAAGGTAAATCGATCTATCAATTGCTTTTTCAGAAACAAATCGGCTCAATAAATAACGATTTAAGTCTTGAAATTGCCTTTCCTTCAAATATGTTTTTAGTAAATCAGAATTTTTCTCCCCTTGTTAAAAATAACCAGATCCTCTATAATACAGACTTATCAGCTGATAAAATTTTTTTTATTGAACTGCTGAAAGAATAATATGAAAAAAAGTGAAAAAAACACAAACAAACAAATCTCACTTACTGTTTCTCCACGTACTGTTTTAGGTAAACAGGTGAGAAAATTAAGAAAAGAGGGATCACTTCCCGGAAACGTATATGGAACCGATTTTCCATCAACTCCAATTACCATAAAATATAGTGATTTTGCTCATATTTATAAAATAGTGCATGAAACCGGAGTCGTTTACTTACAATTGGATAAAAAAGAAATACCAACACTTGTAAAACATATTCAAAGACATCCAATTGATTCAAGCGTTCTTCATGTTGACTTCAGAAAAGTTGATCTTACCAAAAAAGTGATAGCAGAAGTTCCCGTCAAAGTTGTTGGTATTTCTGAGGCTGTTACTCAAAAGGGAGGAGTTTTACTTACACAATCTACTCACCTTTCCGTTGAGGCATTACCTCAAGACATTCCTAACGTAATCGAAATTGATGTTTCAGTCTTGAAAGAACTTGGCCAGGATATAAAAGTATCCCAATTGCCAAAAACTGCAACATATACGGTTATGAATGATCCAGAAAAAGTAATCGTTTCGGTAACCGCTCATAAAGAAGAAAGCATAATTGCTGAAACAACCGCCGCTGCAGCTCCTGAAGTGCTTACGGCTAAAGTGCCTGTTGAAGGCGAGGCTGGAGTTGAAGCAGCTGTACCTGGAGAAAAGAAAGAAGTAAAGAAAGAAGCAGTAACTCCGACAACTGAAAAAAAAGAGCCAGCTAAAAAATAATTTTCCAAAATTTATGACTATTATTAAAACTGAGTTTGCATTAGCTTTAAACCAAGTAGCAGGAGAACGCGGTATTTCGCCTGATGAGGTGATTTCTTCTATTGAGATCGCTTTGGTTGCTGCCTACAAAAAAGAATATCCCGGAAAAGAAGAAGATGAAATATCGGCAAAACTTAATCGTGAAACCGGTGAATCAAAAATCTTCAAAGATAATAAAGACATTACTCCTCCAGGATTTGGCCGTATCGCAGCCCAAACTGCTAAACAAGTTATTTTGCAAAAGATAAGAGAGGCCGAAAAAAAGAATGTCATCAGTCACTTTAAAGGCCAACTTGGTACTGCCGTCCGCGGACGCATCATCCGTAACGATGGATATAACGCGCATATGGATGTCGGCAAAGCCGAAGCTGTACTACCACGAGAAGAACAGATAAAAAATGAGGATTATTCTGTAAATAGTTCCTTCACAGTATATCTTAAAGAAATCGCAGATGATAAATTCAGCAATCCACGAATAATCGTCTCACGTACCGATCCCCGCCTGATTGAAGAACTTTTCAAAAAAGAAGTCCCTGAAATCAATAATAAAACGGTTGAAATAAAGAAAACGGTACGCGAACCCGGCGAAAGAGCCAAAATTGCAGTTACCAGCAATCACGGAGCAGTTGATCCTGTTGGAGCATGCGTTGGGCAAAAGGGAGTCCGTGTTCAAACCGTAACTGATGAATTTGACGGAAAAGAAAAAATAGACATTATTCAATGGAATGCTGACGATAAACTTTTTATCATGGCCGCACTTTCACCTGCAAAAGTGCTCAATGTTGAGATTGATAAAGATACAAAAAGAGCTAAAATCTCAGTCGATGAATCTCAGGCTCCTCTTGCTATAGGAAAAGGTGGAGTAAACGTCAATCTTGCCTCACGACTGACCGGCTATGCGCTTGATATTTTACAGATCAAATCTCCTTCAACAAATGAGAATAAAGATACCAGTGAAGTAAAATCACAGGCATAATTTATTCCTCATATGCAACCCAGACCACCTGTTGTCACTATATTAGGACATGTTGACCATGGCAAGACTACCCTTCTTGACTATATCCGTAAATCACGAATTGCCGGAGGTGAAGAAGGAGGAATAACTCAAAAAATCGGAGCTTATGAAGTTGTCACACAGATCAAAGGATATCCCGTAAATAAAATAACATTTATTGATACACCCGGACATGAGGCTTTTTCACTTCTGCGGGCACGAGGTGCGCATGTTGCAGATATAGCAATTCTTTTGGTTGATGGACGTGACTCTCTCATGCCACAAACCATTGAATCAATATCTCATATAAAGAGTGCCGGAATTCCTTATATCGTGGTTATCAATAAAATTGATCTTGAAGATGCTGATCCTGAAAAAATTAAGAACGATCTTCTCAAATATGACGTTCAAGTTGAGGGAAAAGGCGGAGACATTCCCGTTGTTCCGCTTTCAGCTAAAACAGGAAAAGGTGTGGAAGATTTGCTTGAAACCATCCTTTTTATTGCCTCTGACAAGAAATTAGCCCAGAATCCCCAAGCTCCACCACAGGCGTATATTATTGAAACTAAAAAAGACAGGCGTGGAATTGTGGTTAGTGCAGTAATAAAAAATGGCACTTTAAAAGTAAGAGATACTATCTACGCCGATCAAAAATCAACGCGCGTTCGCTCGCTCATAAGCGATATGGGAAAAAGCCTGGAGTTTGTATCCCCTTCTACTCCTTTTGAGCTTTTAGGATTTGAAGAGGCTCCACCTGTTGGATCCTTGATAACCAACAATCCCTCTTTGGCCTCAACAGAAGAAGTACAAATCGAGCCTACCAAGGCTAAGTTTGACCTTGCATCAATCCTTTCTACTCCAAAACTGGAAAAAAAGCTTTCTCTTGTGATTAAATCCGATGCGCAAGGCTCACTTGAAGCTATTAATGCGGCGCTTATTAAGAATGAGCACGTTGAAATACTTCTCAGTGCTGTGGGCGATATCCATAAATCAGACGTTTTTTTGGCTAAAACAGGTAAAGCTATTGTTATTGGCTTTAACGTGAAACCCGATCCTGAAACAAAGGACCTTGCCAAACAGGAGAAAGTAATAATTAAAACCTATGGTATTATCTATGAACTTCTTGATGAGCTTCATGAGGTGGCTAATCTGCTTCAAGAAAAGGAAGAGCAGGAAAAACACCTCAAGGGCGAGGCTAAAATCATAGCCACCTTTACTATTGAAGGCGAAAAGATTTTTGGTGTAAAGCTTATAAAGGGTAAAATTAATGCCGGAGACGAAGTCCAAATTCACCGAAATAACAATCTTATAGGAAAAACGCGCCTTGTTTCCCTCCAGCAGCGAGCAAAAAAGGTTCAGGAGGTCAAAAAGGACCAAGAATCTGGCATGGTTTTTTCTCCTCCTCTTGACATTAGGGTAGGTGATGTGGTAAAATGTATCCTATAATAATATGTTTCCAAACAACAATTCCCAAACCACATCACGTATTGTTGAAATCATAAATAAAAGTACAAGCGGTATCATTGTACTTCCTCAAAATCCAACCCAAGATGCTATTACTGCCTCAACGGCTCTATACCTTGGACTATTAAAATTGGGGAAAACAGTCAATATTGTTTGTTCCTCACCTATCCAAAGCGACGTCATGGCCTCAGACAAAATTCAATCCAATTTATCCATTGGAGGAGACAATTTAGTTGTATCTTTTCCTTATACTGACGGGTCAATTGATAAAATTGACTATAACATACAGGGACAGTTTTTCAATCTTACTGTTACACCCAGACAGGGATTCCCCAAGCTTAATCCTAACCAGGTGACATATTCTTATACAGGCGGTTCATTCGATTTCATAATCACTGTTGATGTACCTAATCTAAACAGCATTGGGTCTCTTTATACTGAAAACCAAACCGTATTTCAGGGTAAAAGTATAATTAATATAGACCGACATCTTACAAACGGTTTTTTTGGAACAGTAAATTTTGTAAATAAAACAAGCTCTTCAACCTGCGAACTTGTTTTAAAAACGCTTCAGGCATTACAAATTGAGATTGACAAGGATATTTCCACTAATTTATATTCGGGCATTGCTTCAGCTACCAATAATTTTACCGCCTATTCTGTGAACGCTGATACATTCGAAACCATAGCTGTTCTATTGAAAGCCGGGGCTATGAAAAAAATAGCAAAACCTGTCCCACAACCTCAAGTACAATCATTTATGCCTCAGTCTCAACCAACACAGCAGGTACCGACTCCGCTTCCCGGAACAGCGCAGACATTTGAACAAAAAACAGCCGGATCAATTACTACCGTTGAAACTGCAGCTGCCGCCCAGACCAAAGAAGGTGTACCGCCTGCCCAAGATTGGTTAAAACCCAAAATATTTAAAGGTGGAGGCTTAGTCTAAAAGAGGTTTGATATCTGGACCATGTTGCCCTTCTTCAAGTTTTACTTTTTCAACTGTTTTAAGAAGCTGATTGGTACGTGTTGAATTTACGGTATTATACTGCTTAGTAAGCGATTCGATACGTTCACCTATTTTTGAAAATTCTTCATTATATTTAAGAAATTCTGATTCAAACGTCTTAATATGCCCGATAATTTTTTGAACATTTTTCTGATACTTAAAATTTTCATACGCCTGCCGGACCAGCCGTAAAACAGCAGTAAAACTAAAGGGCCCAGCAAATACCACTTTCTGTCTCATTCCCTCAACCCAAACGGTATTCATTTTGTCATAAATGAATGAAAATATCATTTCATTGGGAATAAATAATATAACAAAATCGACTGTGTTTTCTTCAGGATTAATATAATCACGGGTTGTCACCTGTTTTATTTTTTCCCTAATATCGCGTTCAAACGCTTTCATAAGCTCCCGCTTTGCCGAGGCATCATTTGTCTCAGTCATACGTTGAAGATTCTGGTAGGGGAATTTTGCATCGACATTAATTTTTACTTTATTGGGCAAGAATATAGTAAAGTCAGGCCTGTTACCGGAGTTTTGTTCTTTATTAAATTCAAAATCAACGCCTCGTACAAACCCACTCATGATTAAAAGCTCTTCCGCAACCTGTTCTCCAAACTGCCCGCGAAGTTGATTGTTTGATAAAACTTTTTTCAGGCTTTCAGTGGTGGTTGATAATTGTTCAGTAATCTTCCTCTGATTTTCAAGCTCGCTTTTTAACTCCCGAAACGATCCCACTCTTTCCTTTTCAGCTCCATATAGTCTTTCGTCACTCTTTTCCAAATCCTGTTTAATCTGCTTTATTAAAGTCTCAATCGCAACTTTTTTATTTTCGTAATCGGTCTTAATATCCTGATTTTGTACTCCCAACTGCTCTTTTGCAATCGGAATAAACTGATCAATCATCTTTTTCACAACATCAGGTAGAACGAAGCGAACTACTATAAAAATTACGGCCGCACTCACTAAAATTGCAACAAGTATCGAAATAATCATAGATATATGATACCAAAATGGTGTTACAATTACTCCTATGAAAATTGAAGTAAAAAAAGAAATTGAAGAAACATCAAAACCTACGACAAAAAATCTTATTGAGATACTTCTTAAAAACAGAAATATAAAAAATCAAGAAGAGTTTCTCAATCCTCTCTCTCCCTTATCTATTCCTCTTTCTTTCTTTGGATTTAAGAAAGAAATTAAACAAACACTTGTTCTTTTGGAACAGTTTAAAAAGTCAAAGCAAATGATAGTGGTATATACAGATTATGATGCAGACGGAATCACAGGAGGCACTATCCTCTGGGAAACACTTCACCTTATGGGCTTTCACGTTATGCCCTATGTCCCTCATCGCCGGCATGAAGGATATGGATTTTCAGTAAAAGGAATTGATAACGTCAAAAAGGAATTTAACCCCTCCCTGATTATTAGCGTTGATCATGGTATAAACGGTAAAAAAGAAATTGCTTATGCCGCCTCCATGGGAATAAAAATAATTGTTACCGATCACCATCTTGCTCCGAATGAACTTCCTGACAAAGCAGAAAGTATTTTCCATATTCCTGCCCTTTCCGGATCAGGAGTAGCTTATTTCTTTGCAAAAGAGATATTTCGCTACTTTTCTTCCCCCACGGAAAAAAACCACGAGCGGCTTAATGAATATTTTCAATCTGACTATCTTGCTCTTGCTGCAATTGGAACTATAGCAGATTTAGTTCCGCTTATAGGTCCATCAAGAAGTGTGGTTTATCATGGACTTGCCGCTTTTAAAACAACTAAAAGAAAAGGTATAAAACAGATAATTAAAGAGGCGGGTATAACCGATAAAGAAATTACTCCATATGAAATAGGTTTTATTATTGCTCCCCGAATAAATGCAGTGGGAAGACTTGAACATGCAATAGATGCCCTGCGGCTCCTTTGCACTCACAATGAAAAACAGGCTGCTGAAATAGCTACGCAGATTGGAGGAACAAATAAAGAAAGACAAGAATTGGTTACTTCCTCAGTTAATGAAGCAAAGGAAATGGTTGAAAAATTGATGAAGAAAGAGAAAAAATTGCCTCTTATTATTACTTTAACGTCCCCATCGTGGAATGAAGGCATCATCGGACTTATTGCCTCAAAAATAACGGAACATTACAGCAGGCCGACAATTGTCATGACAAAGGCTGATGGATTTTGGAAAGGATCTGCGCGATCAGTCAATGATTTTCATATGACGGATTTTTTACGCTCTCTTGATACCTATTTAATAAGTATAGGAGGTCATAAAGGTGCAGCCGGGTTTTCCATTTATGAAGAAAAGAAAAATATCTTTTTAAAGAAAGTACAGTCTCAAGCCAAAAAAATCGTAAAAGAAGAAGATTTTGAAAAGCGAATCAGGATAGATATTAAATTACCTCTCAGATTTATTAATCTTACTTTTGCGCATGAACTTGAAAAATTATCACCCTTTGGTATAGGTAATCCCAATCCGATATTTATGAGTGAAGTTAATATACTTGAAAAAAAGCTTTTCGGAAAAAAGATGGAACACGTAAGACTTTATGTGAAAGATGCCAAACAAAGTTCATTTCCTATGGAGTTTATTTCATTTTTTAGAGCAAAAGAATTTGATAAAGTCACTAAAGGTCAAACGTTATCGGTAATTTATAATACCGATGTAAATCGGTGGAACGGAAAAGAAACATTAAGAGGAAAAATAAATTATATTCTTTAGAAATACTATATTACTGCTGTAATTTGATGCAGCATATGAAAATCACCGCAGCACTTATCCATTCTTTGAGTTACTTTTTTTGAAAAAATTGTACCAAGTTGAACAACCTCTGAGGGAGATAGTAATAAAGACTGTGTTAAAAAACCGGCCGAATGAGCAGCTTCTTCTATGTCATATTCTAAATCTGATATGGTTATTATATGTTGACGCCGCTCGTCTAATATAACTCTTCCCTCCTTGCAACTGTCAAATATCAAACGCACATTCCCCTCAGGTTTTATTATCCTCTTTATTTCATACCATATATTTGTTTGTGTAAGACCAAGCACTAAACTGTGGTGTGGAAAAAAACAATCAACACCATCAACAGATGAGGTACTAAGCGGAAGAGCCATATTAGCATCAGCTCTTAAAGGTAAGATTCCATAGTCCATTTGACATCGCTGTAAATTCATATGTCTTAGGTCTAAACCAATTCTATGGACCCTATCCTGTCTAATATATTCCCCACCGCGTCCTATACCTAAATCAACTATTTTTCTTTCCATATACTAAAAAACCCCGCGCTTGGCGGGGTTGTATTATTATTAATTTTAGATCTAATGTATTACACCCACGCCATTATTGATCCTTGTAAGGATCTGGGTAATATGGGTAAAAATGGGATGATGTAAATTTCTCATTAGGAATACACTATATCATAATGAATCTTGCTTGTAAAGGTAAATAATACTTTGTATCATATACACTATGAAAGCATTATATGTTGAAGACATTATAGACAAAATCGGCCAAGAAATAGAACTTAAAGGATGGATAAACACAAAACGCGATCACAAAAAAATCGTTTTTTTAGACCTTCGTGATAAAACAGGAATTGTGCAGATAGTAGGAGGTGAAGAATTTAAAGCTTTGTCACCTGAAGACGTAATATCTATAAAGGGCCTGGTAAAAAAAAGACCGGATAAACTAGTAAATCCAAAACTGAAAACTGGATCTGTAGAGATTGAAGGTAAGTCTTTTACTCTTTTGGCTAAGGCTAAAGAACTGCCTTTTGATCTTTCTAAAGAAAGTCTCGATGTAACTTTACCAATCCTTTTAGACTATCGATCACTCACCTTACGTCATCCTAAAATTAAAGCAATTTTTAAAGTACAGGAAACAATTGTTCAAACATTCCGATCAACTATGAAAAATTTGAATTTTACTGAATTCCAAGCTCCGACAATGGTAGCCACAGCAACTGAAGGAGGTGCTGAAGTATTTCCCATAAAATATTTTGACCATACAGCGTATCTTGCTCAGAGCCCACAATTTTATAAACAAATTATGGTCTCCATATTTGAAAAAGTCTTCACTATTGCCCACGCCTACCGTGCCGAACCGTCGGTAACTACCCGCCATCTCACTGAATATATCGGACTTGATGTCGAAATGGGATTTATTGACAGCTGGACGGATATTATGGATACGGCAGAATATTTAGTCAAGGAACTATTTAAAACAGTCAAAGAAAAACATCAGGACACTTTAGATCTTTTTAAGATTGATGTTCCTCAAATAAAAAATAAAATTCCTCGGATCAAATTGAAAGAAGCGCAACAGATTATTTTTGACCGTACCAAGCGTGATATCAGAAAAGAGCCGGATCTTGATCCAGAGGGTGAAAAAGAAATGTGGCGATGGGCAAAAGAAACACACGGAAGCGAACTTGTTTTTATTACCCACTATCCAACCAAAAAAAGACCCATGTACACTTTCCCTGACCCCGAAAATCCTGACGATACACTAAGTTTTGATGTTATTGGGCGAGGCCAGGAATGGATAACAGGAGGACAAAGAATAAATGACTATGATCAACTTATAGAAAATATCAAAAAATGGCAATGTAATCCAAAAGATTTTGAAATCCCCTATTTACAGGCATTTGAATACGGTATGCCACCAGAGGGAGGATTCTGTTTGGGGCTTGAACGAATCACTATGAATATACTGGGTTTGGCAAATATACGCGAGGCAACCTTATTCCCACGCGATATGGAACGCATTGATATACGACTTTCAAGCATCAAAGATCTATAATCATGAAATACCGATATATCGTTTACTTTGTGTTATTTACTCTTTTAATTCTCTTTTATCCGGGAGACTCGTATTATTTTCATACTTTTGCTTATAACCGTTCGGTTTTCCAAAAGCAACTGAAATCATACAACATTCAACCCGTATCAATTCCTTATCTACCCTATGACACCTCTCCGGATATTTCAGCTGAAGGAGTATATATTGCAGATCTTCCTTCATTTACTCCCCTATTTGAAAGAAATAGTAAAGAAAAGTTTTTTCCCGCTTCAACAACTAAAATCATCACGGCTTTAGTAGTAAATGATATCTATAAACCCGACGATATCCTTACGGTTAAAGAAGCATCAATTGAGGGACAAATAATGAATCTCGTACAAGGAGAAAAAATTACAGCAGAAAATCTATTATATGGTATATTGGTCCATTCTGCCAACGATGCTGCATATGCGTTTGCTGACAATGTGGGTTATGATAAATTTGTTCGTCTTATGAATGAAAAAGCAAAATCCCTTCATATGGATTCATCGTATTTTGAAAATCCGGCTGGTCTTGATAGTCCAAACCAGATTACTACTCCATTTGAACTTGCCTTGGCTGCACGTGAGCTATTAAAAAGCAAATATTTGGCCAGGTTCGTTGCTACAAAAGAAATTATTATCTCCGATGTCGATTATGTATATTTTCATAAACTCACTAACGTCAACAAATTACTTGGTGAAGTTCATGGTATTGGAGGACTAAAAACAGGATATACGGAAAATGCAGGGGAAAATTTGGTCAGCTTTTATAAGAAAAACGGACACCAATTCATTATTGTAATTCTTAAAAGTATGGACCGATTCAATGACACAAGAAACGTAGTGCAATGGATTGATAACAATGTCCAGTACTACAATTTGGAATAATCAATTAAGTATTGATCGGTAACGGCCGGAACATAAGCTACGAAATTATTATCACCTAAAAATACATATACCGGTTGAAGATATTCCTGATATATGTTGGGATCAAAATATCCCATAAACATACGTTTTATCGGAATTTGTTTTTGAGGTATATTTGTGCCGGAAACAATAAACCCGCTTCCCGTTGCAAGTTTCTCAAAGGCAGTATTCCCGTCTATTATCGGGTATACTCCTACCTGGCCTTCTGACTTTTCAAAAAACTGCATCTGTGCTCCAACTACATGGTATCCGTCTTCTACCTGTACCATAGTTACATAATTTTGACTATTAAAATATTTGGGAGAAACAATAGGAAACTGATCAATATCAGCCCTATAAAAATCAACCTCTACCATATTTGCGTCTTTATTTTCCTCAAGAACAGCGGTTCTACTACTGACCGTATCGTACTGTAAAAAAATAACGTTCATTCTCCCCTTCGCTAAATCAGTGGGATATCTGTCAAACGATTTTAAAAAATCAATGGCCTTGTTTTGCGCTGTTTCCTTATCGGGAATACCTGTTTTTTGAAAAAGTTCAGGACTACGAGTGATGTCCTGATCAAACTTAAAGTTGAAATTATTAATGTCAATGGTAAATTTTCTTTTGCTATCCTCAAATAGAGCACTCGTCTTTGTTGAGGAAAGTTTATAATCAAGCCCGTTTCCTTCAAAACCAAGCGTTTTTGCTATAAGGGAAATTTTTTCTTTATATCCGAATCTGAAGGGGCTTTTGGGAATGAAAAAAACTTTTCCTGCTTCAGTTGCAGTAATCGGTTCTCCTTCGACCGTATCCATAACATATGTGTGTAGACTGCTGGGTGTAGCCTCAGGAAATTCAGGAGGTTTTATACTATTAAAAATAGTGTTCAGGCCTAATTTTGGCTTATTATTCAATTCTGCAAATAAAAAAACAAGCTTGAATGTATAAAATAAAATCAAAACAATAACAAAAATAAGCACAGCAAAAGGAGCAAACTTGCGGCCGAAAAAAGAAACCTCTGTTAGAGTCATACATTTATGATAGCAGAAAATGAAAATCGAAAGTATGTTACAATAAATTTATGAACAAAATCCGTATAGGATGGTTTACTTTCACCTGTTGTGAAGACTCAACTATTATATTTACCGAGCTTTTGAACAAACATTACAAAGAATGGTTTGAGCGCCTTGAGTTTGTGCATGCACGGGTACTCCAAAAAGATGACTCAAAAGAAATCCTCCAAATGGACATTGCCTTTATTGAAGGAGCAATTAGCTCCGATACTCAAGAGATTAAATTAAAAAAAATAAGAGAAATGGCTACCACCCTTGTGGCAATTGGTTCTTGTGCAGTCACCGGATCACCTTCGAACCAAAGAAATTTTTTCAATGAATCGCAAAAGAAAGAAATACAGGAAATTCTGGACAAATTTAAGTATAAAGAAAAGGTTTTGAAATTATCTGAAGTGGTAAAAGTTGATGTGGCTGTTCCAGGATGCCCTATGAATGAGCAGGTTTTTTTAGAAGTTATGGATAAAGCTTTAAATGCACGACAGTAATTTTAATTTAAGTGATATTAACAAAGATACTTATTCAATTAAACTAGATGAAATATCAAAGATTGAAGGAGCGGCATCTTTGGAAATAAAAATTACCGGAGGGAAAGTAGAAGATCTCAAATTCAGTATCTCTGAGTGGAAAAGATTTTATACGCAATCCATCGAAGGTAAACCGGTAGTTGCAATTCCTTCTTTAGTGAGCCGCATTTGCGGAACATGTTCTAATGCTCATCTGCTTGCTTCCCTTAAATCGGTTGAAAACGCATTGGGTATACAGATTACTCCGCAAACCGGTCTTTTGCGTAAACTTATATATCATGGTCTTATTATCCGCGATCATGCACTCCATCTTTATATTTTCGCCCTGCCCGATGTGTTCAAAAAAAATTCAATTCTTGATTTTGATATGAATAACCCCGTTGAACACGAATTTCTGGATGATGCATTCTCAGTTAAAGAAGTTGGAAATCAGCTTTCAATCGTTGTAGGAGGACGCTCTGTCCATGCGCCTTTTCCGACTGTCGGAGGTTTTTTAAAATATCCAGCCCTACCCGATTTAAAAAATCTCATTCCGTCTCTTCAGGCAATCCGGCCGAAAATCCTTAAACTTATTGAGCTATTCGCTTCATCTTCTTTTTTTCATGAAGTTCAAGCTCCGTTTGTCTTTGCATCACTTGTTTCACACGATTTTTCATATCTCGACGGACCTATTCAAACGTCCCTTGGTGATACTATTCCTGAGAGCGATTTCAATGAGCACTTAAAAGGGATAATCATTCCCTATTCCCATGCCCGAGGATTTTCTTTTGATGGACAATTAATGATGGTAGGAGCAATAGCCCGCTTAACTCTCGGAAAACAGTATTTGCACCCCAAAACAATTGAGTCCGTTGGAAAATATCTTAATTTATTTCCAACAAAAAATTTATTTTATAATAATCTGGCTCAGGCCATAGAGATACTTCATTCAATAGATCAATCAATAGATTTAATAACCACTTTACAATCAATACAAACTGAAAATCCGGTTAAGGGAACTCTTAAAGAAACAACCGGCATTGGGGTAATTGAGGCTCCACGCGGTACTCTTTACTACAAGATTGACATTAATGAAAAAGGTCAAGTAAAAAAAGGAGAAATTGTTGTCCCAACAGGCCAGAATCAGGTAATAATGGAACGGGCAATCCGTGAAATAGTAGAAGATTTATTAAGTAAGAATGCAGTCAGGGATAAAATTATTTATGAAGTAGAAAAGTTTATCAGGGCATTTGACCCTTGTATGTCTTGTGCCTCTCACTTTTTGAAAGTGAAATGGAAGTAATGCTTCCATTTCATCTCGGACTTGATCCGGGATCTATAATTTGAATAATGTTTATTACATCATTTAATATTTCATTTTGTTTAGCTCCATAAGGAACCCCAATAATTTTGACTTCATTAATTTTTCCCATTTTTTTTAAAAGTAGTAAATGAAGCAGAAGATCATAATCATGAGGTGAAACCGGGCTTTTTTCAACAGAGATCAGGTCTGAATAGTCCAATAACATAACTTTGTTGATCTCTTTCACTGAATCAAGAATGATAAGGTTCATTTCTCTAGATGGGGGGAAATTCTCATTCGGATCAACAACTTCAAACTTTATTTCAGGAAATTCTTTTTTGAGGCGTGGTAACATTAAAAGCGATAGTGAATCTTCACTTACTAAAGGGTTCCCAAAAACGTATATTTTCATATCAGCTGTTGTAAAAATCAATTGCTTTTGAAGTGTAATAAAAAAGATTGTTCATTTTTTGTGTCTCTATAACATCACATACATAGCTCCAATGAAAACTCACCCAGTCCTTCTTTTTTAGAAATGAGAGAAATTTTTTACCTTTATATTCAAGGTGTAATTCCTTTTTAATCGGACTACCAAAGCAAAGTCGATTGCCAATTACGGTTAATGGGTTGGTTGAAACGATAATTTTATTTTTTTTTACCTCCATTACCTGGCCCCATCCGATCCTACATTCATCCATGGTTGTTAACGTATGGAAACTGGGATCATGGCCTGTTCTTTTAAAAATATTAAAAACATGGAATGAATGATGAGGAAAAATTTTTTGTGAATTTATTTTATACGTTAATTTACTGAGTTTTTTTACGCCTAGTTTTTTTTCAAGCTTAAATTTTTCATCAAGGAGATGAGTATAATCCCGGCTGAGAACATTCTGAAGAAGCTTATTGCCCAACCAATATGCCTCAACAACCTGTTTATCAAAGACATCGTCAATTTTATTCTCCTTGGCAATAAGAGTAAGATTGAGATAAAGTGTTTCAAACTCAGATAATATTAGTTCAACTTCTTTGTCTGCGACTCCCTCCTTTAAATGATCGACAAGAGTTTTATTTTCATCAGGACCACAGTATCCGAAGTAATTGGGAGCTACAGAGTATTTTGCGCAAAGCAATAATCCTTGTTTATTCATGAGACCTTGCAAATAGTTTGCGTGTTTTTTTTACAAGCGGCATTAAAAAAATAAGGGTACACATTGCTGAGGAAATATAAATCATACTGTACCAATCATTTTTTAATAAAGGTACACGGATAAGTGCGCCGCTAAGTACATTACCTATCACAAGGGAAAATGTAAGAATAAGTGTTGTTAAACTTGCTGGAGCAAATTTAAGTGCTTTATACCAAGTAAACACATAAAAAAATAAAATGCTTCCTCCTACTGCAATTACCTGCCACTGAGTAGGATTTAACCCGATTAATAATTTCCCCTTTCCCGAAATTGTCGTAATTAACAATAATACACACCCACCTATTACCATTCTGAATAAACCGACAAGCTCAGAGGAAGTTCTAGAAAGCACTTTTTTTGCCAGGATATTCTCCACTGACCAAAGAAGTGTGGCAAGAAGGATAAACTGTTCTCCTTTCCCAAAAAACAATTTAAAGGGAGTAAAAAAATATGTCCCGATAAACACTAAAACCCCAGCTACAACATAACTTTTATTTATTTTTTCTTTGAGTAATATTGCCGACAGGAGAGCAACCCAGATAAAAAGTGATTTATGAATAACATTAGCTCCTTGTGCTCCGATAAGCTTTACCCCAGTGAAAAAAAGGTAAAAAGGTATGCTCCCTCCGATGAGACCGATTCCCAAAAGAAGAACCCATTCTTTTTTTGAAAGTTTGAATAGCTGTTTAGTGTTTTTTGTTAGTAAAAAGAGAATAATAAATCCTATTCCCACAAAGCTGTTCCGTGTTGCTGCGAGGATAAGCGGATCAATTTTAGCTACTGATATTTTCGAATAATAAATGGAAACACCTGAAATAACAGCTGTAAGAAATGCAAAAAAAATACCTTTATACATTGGTTTTATGTTCTTCATGAGTTTGAATTTTATTAATAACAAGATTGCCGTATACTAATACTTCATCATTGGTTTTTAATAACCCGATTTTTTTATCATAAAAGGCTTTCATCCCACCTGTTAGGATAACTAATGATCCTTTCACTGATTTTACTTTATAAGGCACTAAAAAACACATATTATTCCCGGCAACAATCTAATACTTTCCCAATCATACCGCTAATTTTACCTAAAAAGGTACCTTCTTTTTCATCTTTATATTCAATGGGCGTATCTTTTTTGTTATCAAAAGCCCTTTCTTTTGAAAGCTCCTCCTTTTTTACGATACCCATATTAAGTCCCCAAAATAAATTGTAAAGATCGTATGACTTTTTGAAATAATCATAGGCTTTGTCTTTTTCTCCATTTTTGAGGGCTTTTGTACCAACTTCCATTATCCGCATGGATGCGGCAAGTAAATGCTTACTGATACACCAAACTTCTCCATTGTACTCTTTAATTATTTCTTTCAAAAGCGACACTCTCATCTTGCGAACCTCGTCCAATAAAGTAAAATATTTCACATCCCCCGTCTTTCCCCCGGAAAAAAACAAGTGCTCTTCTATTGATATAAGGTTCATTATCCCGATTGACAAATCTTCACCCGATGAAAGATCGAGTGTCTCCCCTTTTTCCATTTTTTTTACCTTTTCCATGATCTGTTTAATATCTGCATTGTCTATCATATCATCGCCTGTAAATAGTAATTAGATATTTAAAAATACCGGTGGTTATAAGAAGGAGTAAAAAAGGAATAATGACTTTCTGATAGTAAAAAAGTACTTTTCCATGATTGTTTTTGCGAAGAAAACGGTCTATCCATATAGCCTTAAGCGAAACAATAAATCCTATAGTCAAACCAACAATAATTTTATCAATGCCGAGAAATGTATTAAATGGATGACCTATTTGTTTGGTAATTGTCAAACTTCCTATTGTTATTAAAAAAAAGGCAATCGTCCATCCTAATCCGTTTTTGAGTAATTTATTTTTCATAACGCTGGCAAACCAAAAAGCAAGTGCTGTGTTCAGGGAAGATAACCAAATTGAGACAAGGAGGTCGTCTATCCCTAAAGTTTTAGCTATAAACAGTCCTCCTCCCACAGTAACTACACATACAGGGCATTGTGCGTAAACAGGCAGTGCAAACATGCTTTTAGTGTATCATATTGGGTATTATTTTTGATATAATATTTTCCTGATACCAGAGGTACCCAAGTGGCCAACGGGGGCAGACTGTAAATCTGCTGGGCTTGCCCTACGAAGGTTCGAATCCTTCCCTCTGGACCATCCTTCGCTAAAGCTACGGATGGCAGGCCATCTTGACTTTACGTCGGATGGATAAATATGTTTTATACATATATTCTTCGCAACCATAAATCCTCTAGATACTACGTGGGATTCACAATTGATTTGAAAAATCGGTTAAAAGAGCACCAAGCTGGGAATGTTCAATCAACAAAATCAGATTTACATTATGAGTTGGAATGGTATTGTGCGTTTAAAACCGAAAAACAAGCTGTGGCATTTGAAAAATACTTAAAGACTGGGAGTGGAATAGCCTTCATGAAAAAACGATTTTTCAAATCAGAATCCGTAGATTTAGCGAAGGATAATTCTTGAGGATGACCTGCTGCTCGAAGCCCGAAGGGCGAAGTGCAGAATCCTTCCCTCTGGACCATTGTATTCAAAACAAAATATCTTCTTATATGCAAGCCTTTAAATATTAGTTTTATGAATTGTCAAATATTTGACAAACCATTACTAAATAAGTAATATATAAAATAAGCTTATGTTCAAACATCTATTACTAGGCTTTATGGCAGCTGTCAGTTCATTTATCGTGCTATACCCTAAAAATATTATACAATCGATTTATCCATTTAAAATTCATGGTAATAAAACCACTGTTCTTAACCAAACAAATCTGAAACCTACATCATCTGCTCTTTCTCCATCTCAAGCACCATCTCCTCAGTTCTCATCATCTGGTGGTATAGCATTAGGTGTTTATGAACCAGCCGCAGACCCTTTAAGCCATGGAGCTTCCATAGATAAATATGCTGAAGAGGTTGGAAAGAAACCGGCCTTTGCCTGGTTTTCGGTCAAATGGCAAAACGCAAAGTCCGGTGCCTATCAACAATTTGATCCTCGTCTTCTGGATCAGTTTCGAACACGAGGGATTATGCCCGGACTAAACTGGGATGCGTCAAAAGGATCAAGCTTAACCAAAGGTCAAACCGCTTTCTCCTGGACCACTATTAACTCTGGAAAACATGATGCGTACATAACTCAAACTGCCCAAGCTGTAGCTGCTTACCATTATCCATTCTTCTTGCGTCTGTTTCCAGAAATGGATGGACCCTGGTATCCATGGGGTTATAATGCAGAAGGACAGGGAAATACTAACCCTGCGGATTTTGTTAAAGCCTGGAAACACATAGTCAATATCTTTCGTCAGCAAGGAGCAACCAATGTTCAGTTTGTCTGGTGCTTAGCTGCCGGCATCCTTAATACAAATAATGTAAACCAATACTCGAATACGCTTAAAAATTTATACCCCGGCAATGACTATGTTGACTGGGTTGCGCTCGACGGTTACGGTAATTTGGCAGCAGGCCCAACACGAACTCTTCAGGATATTTTTAAACCTTCTTATCAATTTCTTGAAACTAACACATACCGGCCAATCATCTTTTATGAAGTCGGAGCGTCAGAAAATTCCAATGACCCCATGGCTAAAGCGAATTGGATTACTCAGGGATTCTTAACCACCATTCCAACGGTTTTCCCTAACGTCAAAATTGTGAACTGGTTCAATGGCCCCAGCGACCCAAGCCCTAATAAACCAAATAAACAGACGATAAACTGGGCTGTTGATTCTTCACAAAATTCACTCAGTGCCTGGAAACAGGTAGTGGCGAATCCTTTATATCAGGGAAGTCTGTTTAAATAATAACCTCGATTAGATTTTATTTGTCAATCCTCGGATTATAAGTGAAGTAATCGATCAATAACGGGTTGGTTAAAACCAACTACTACTTCATTATCAATCCAAAGTTGAGGGACTCCCATCTCTCCAGATTTTTCAACCATAGCTCGTGCTTGGCCCTGATCTTGAGATACATCAATATCCTCAAAGGATACTTTCTTATCTTTTAGGTACGCCTTTGCCATGTGGCAATAGGGACATGTGGGGGTTGAAAAAACTTTTACTGTTTTCATATGATTTTTTGGTAATTATTAATAAGTGAACTGATAACTTTCTTTTGTTTCTTGAGCGATTCTATCCATGTAGCAAGATATGTTTTCCCTTCTTTCGTAATCGTGTAACTGTATCGTTTTGGCCCAATTGTTCCTTTTATTGATTTCCGAGTAACATACCCTTGTTTTTGCATTCGGGATAGGCAACGATAGAGATTCCCAATGTTTACCTTACAAATACAACTTTCTTTTAAGGCTTTTTGTATTTCATATCCATAGCTCGATTTCTTAAGGAGTAAATACAATATGCCTGGTTCAAAAAAGTTTTCTACCACTACTTGTGAACAATTTGTTCTCATATATTTTATTTACTTGACTATATGTAAGTTTAATATAGTAAACTATGATCGTCAAGAGAAAATATTAAAAGTTCTCTATACTAAAACCATTATGAGTTCATGTCCACTAATGATTAAACCAAATGAAGGAAAAACAGATCGTACCGTCCGTATCGTTCTTGGAGTTATTTTATTGGGCCTAGCCCTCTTTAGCCTTAGTGGGGTAGCTCAGATAGTAGTTATTGTTGCAGGAGCAATTGCCCTTGTAACTGGAGCAATAGGATTCTGCGGATTGTATAAAATCCTGGGAATCTCAACGATGGAGAAAAAGTAATTTACTATACTAAATTTAGGCATAAAAGGTTCGAATGCTCTCCATTGCTCTGGACTTAGAATAGTAAAATATAAAAACACCTTATTCTGTTCTTTTGATACAGGAGTAAATAATCTTTGAATAATTATATTCTAGTTTGACCACAATCTTCAACACGATCTAACTAGAAGACAGCTCATTTTTTAATTTCTGGATATTTTCAAACACCATAGTATGGTCTATGTATTTCATTAGTTTTTTCTTCTCCAATTTCGAAATCTCATTGCTTGCAGTTTCTCTGGCTACGCCTATTAGGTTTGCTATGTCCTGTTGAGTAAAATGATGACTAACCACTACTCTATCGTTTCTATTTTCTCCAAAATGTTTAGTTATATACAACAATATTGAAATAACCCGGCGATAAGCATCACTGAATACTAGGTTCTCTATTCGAGCCAGGGTTTCTGTGTAATCACGAAGTAAACGGTTTATTAGTTCGGAGAGAAGAAGTGGTTTGTCTTTAATAAAGTCAACCAACTCTTTCTTAGGTGCGCGTACTACCTCTACTTCTGTCAATGCCTCAAAAATGTAAATATTGGGCGCATCACTTAATGCCCAAATTTTGGGAAAATATTGAACTGGTTTTAGGATGTGGGGTGTCAACTCCATTCCCTCTTCGGAAATGGAATATTGCCTTACGTATCCTTTTTTTAAACAAAAAATACCTAGAGGTTCGTCGTCAGCCCGAATGAGTACTTCATTTTTTTTATACGTTCGTATGGGGAATTGCTTATAGAAGCGTTCAAATTCTTTAATTGCATCTATATTTATTATGTTCATAACATTACATTATGAATTTATAAGTCCTAATTATATAAAATAAAGGATAGTATCGCAACAAAATTTTAATTGTAAAAATAGTTTTGTTCCCAAAATGGCTCATACCTGTAATTTACTATGCTAAATTTGAGCATAAAAGGTTCTAATGCCCTCAATTGCTCTGGACACCCAAACCTTGCTCATATTTTTCTGATAAAATAACTCCAAATATGAGAATCTGGGATATATCGCCATCATTTTTGTGCCGTCAACATTTACTTGGGGAACACCGAGAATTACACGCTATTTGGTCCGTAATTACAAAGAATAAAAAAAGTTACTCGAGACACCCGGAAACTTTACGCTGGGTCGGAAAATTAAAAGCCTTATTTCTTCGTCATGAAATGCTAGTTTTGGAAATGAAAAAAAGAGGTTATAAACACATAAGTAATTTAGATAAGAAACTTGCCAACGGAGATATAATACAAAAAAATTATATTAACAGTATTGCGGAGCAGAAAGATATTTTAAGAAAAAAAAGCTGTGAATGTTTTAAGTCCTAGGTGGTAATGGAAAAAATATACTGGTTCTTTTTTTATATTCTTCAAAATCTTTTCTCCCCAAATATTTCTTTTCAAGTAAAGGGACTCCAGAAACAAATAATATGAGAAAAGTAATTGTTATCGGACCAATGATCATAATAAAACCAAGCGGAATTGATAAAGCCATAATGAATATCCCCCACCATTGAGTTACCTCTCCAAAATAATTTGGATGCCGACTATATCGCCATAACCCCTGATCCATTATCTTTCCTTTATTTACTGGATTCGAAATAAATTGTTTTAATTGCGCATCTCCAACACTTTCAAAATAAAAACCAAAACTCCAGATCATTAGCCCTATGAAATCCAAAATCTCAAAAGTATTTCCCATCGAATGATTAATAAATATTATGGGCAAAGAAATTAAATATAGTAATATTCCCTGAAGTATGAAAACCTGTAAAAAACTTCGTAGATAAAAATTCTTCCATGTTTTTCTCCATTCAAGATATCGCGAATCTTCCGACTTATTTTTATTGCGATTGTAAATATGCCAGGCAAGTCTTAATCCCCAAATAGTTACTAACCCATTGACCAAAAATGCCCTGAAAGAAAAACCGGAAATAAAAAATGACAGCCAAGCCATAAGTACAAATCCCAGTCCCCAAGCAATGTCTGCGACATCATTTCTCTTTTTGAGAATAGAAACAATAAACCAGAAAGTCATATAGCACAGAAGTATTAGGGCAAGAATTAAATAATAGTTCATATTCGAAATTTTAGAGCTATGAAATATGTGATTACTGAGACAGCTGCAGACAATAATATCCCCCAAATCAAATCTATAATTGTAATTATAAGCGGCCAATCTTTTACCGTTGCAAGATTGGTAAGATCATATGTTGCATAGGTCACAAGACCAAAAAAGGCCCCCATTAACAATGCTTGCAGCCACATCTTTTTTTCAAGAGCTGGAGTAATGACAAATACTACTAATCCTACGACAAATAGCAAATAAAAAATGAGTGCGACTAACAGATTTGGATTTTTTGCCATCAAATACCCCAGTTGTTTGGCATAAAAATTCTTAGCAACCAAGGTCAACCAAATCATGTCGATTCCCAAAAATACTGGTAATGCAATGAAGTAAAGTTTTATAAACATATTAATTATTTAAATAAGTAACGGTCAATTGTAATATGGTGGCAAAACTTACCCAAAGGAGGTATGGAATTTGAAAATATGCGATCCAATTGGCAACTGGATAAATTACCACCATTGCCCAAATTAGCGTTATAAGAACTAATAAAATATCAACAGCTGCCAAATAGTTATTTTTTAGACCAAACTGTATAGGAGTAAATACTCCATTAAAAATGAGATTAAGAACAAACGGCAAGACGATCACAAATGGAATTTGTCCGTACCAAAATGTAAGAAAGACTGAACCAAAAGAAATAAAAATTAAAATATACAGAACTGTCCAAACTGGTCCAAAAAGCGAAGAAGGTGGCGCCCAGGTTGGTTTTTTCAGCTTCTTATACCAATTATAGGTTGAATTACGTTTACTCATTTTGAATTTATTATAACGTATTCTCAATTTTCAAGTAATGTACCATACTAAATTTGCGCATAGGATGTTCTCCAGCTGCTCTAGCTCCAATACCTTTCATTACTTTGGACAAGAATAGAAAATATATCTTATGGATTTATTTGTTTTATGGATATTCTTTTGTAGATATCATATCCCTTTAATTGCTTCACTAAAATATAATTCACTTTTAAACGATTCGTGAGATTGTCAATGTCTGCCCCCAAACATTTATATCCACATTGGAGATCATTTTTTACAATAATCCAATCTATTTTTTTTGCTTCGATCAAACTGGCATATTGTTCTACATTAAAAGGACATGAATATTCAAGAAATTCAAAAAAAGGTAGAGGAGGAACTCTTTTCGTCAAATAATATATTGGGTCTTCTCCGGGGATGGTAATTATGGTATCGTTTAAAGAGATATTTAGATTAACATATTTAATCATCTGATCCATTTCTCCAGTCCATTCACCGGGAATTGAACCAACATATGTACCAGTTTTAATTTGTTGAGCGATTTCACCTGTGGCATTAAATAATTTTAATGAAACACCAAGTTGAATAATATCTATTGATAATAGTATAAAAAGAAGGCAAATTGTTGTACCGATTGATATTATTATTGCAATTAATTTCCAATGGTACTTTGGATATATTTCTTTTAGCTTTATTGATAAACAAAGCAGCATTATTGCAAAGTAAGGGTAAATAGTAGGCGTCGCTCTTTCTACAGTATGCAAACTAAGAAGGGAGAGTGAAAATAGAACAATACATGCAATAAATATAAAGAAAAATCTGTTCTTAATCTTTCTTTTGATAAGTTCATAACTTAAAACTAAAAAAAGACAAAAGTATAAAACAAACCAAATCGATGTGTTGTATAAAATAGTATAGCCAATCAAAAATGCAAAGTCCTGGACTTTATTTCTAAGCATGAAAAATAAACAGAGGACGTAGACAGCAGGTGATAATATTATTCCGTAAACTACAATTAACAATAATTTAATATTATTAATTTTCTTTTTTACAACAAACAATGCGGCCAAAATAAATGGAATATAATATAGAATTGCCCGTGGCCTAACCACATCATATAACGTTGAAATTATTCTCACATTAAGTTGCCTGACCTTTAATGGATAAAGTGCGGTTTGGTATATAAATTGAAATACTGAATGGACTGATATTAAATAGAATACAAACGGTAATATGATCAATAATATGCCGGTGTATAAAAAAAATATTTTTTTTTCTTTATGTTGTTTATCTAAAACAAAAATATCAATATGAAGAAGTATGGAAAAAAAAGTAAAAAAAGCCCATCCCGTGTTTTGCTTAAAGAAAATGGGGAGCGCAAGAGTTATGCCAATAAAAAAATATTGACGCCAAATATTGACTTTACTTTTATGAGCTTTAAGGATTAGGTATATAGCCAATAGTGAACAAAGAATAGGATTCTTATCATAGGATGGGATCGAAAAAAAAGCATAATTTCCTGCAATTACCACGGGTAACAAGAGAAAAATATTTAATTTCGGGTCACGTTTGATTAACTGCAGTATCTGATACGTTAATATGAGTGTAAAAAAAGTAATGAGTATCATATATGCTTTTTGAAATATGTATGAGGTACCGAAAACTTTCATTATCAAGGCACCCACATAATACGTACCCGGCATAACAACAAGAACGAAGTCTTTATAAGGAATTTGTCCTAAGTAAACACGAAATGTATTTTCGATATAATAACTATAATCCCACCATAAAAGTACCCGAGTCGATTGCCAAAAAGCAATAAGAGAAGAAATTATACCCAGTATAAAAACTATAAAATTCATCTATATATTTTATATAAAATTTATTTTTATCGAATACAATTTTTCTTTACAAAAAATTCGTTAACTTTGTGTGTAGAAGATTTGAACATTCTCAAGCATACGTTCAAAGTATATACTATCAGATTTACCGCCTCGATAATAATCGATAGTCAGCGCCATACAGCTCTCGAGGTGATTCCCTCTTTACAATACATTACTGATACACTATCTTTAACTTGTGGACCATGAAACAAATATTTCTCCAAATATCGCTTCAATGAATATTTCTAAAGTTGTACTTCTTTCTTTATTTGTTGGACTAATTTCTTCGGGTATCACGTATGCACTTACTTCCCAAGTTCAAACAGTTAAACCTCAAAAAATCATGACTTCTGAACCTTTAATTTCACCATCAACAAAAATTCCCTTTTATTCGCCTTCACCAATAAGTAGCTTATCAGCTGTCTCACCCACTTTATCAATGCCTACCGTAAATCCCATAAATGCATTCTTGATTTCCGAAAACATACCCTTAAAAACATATCAGAATGATGTGTACGGATTTGTATTCAGCTATCCTGCAACTTTAACTTTTAATGAAAATACGATGGATATCAGCGGAAATGTATTGGGGAATAAAAAAATCTATATTGAGGTTGCGCAAAATTCCCTGCAAACATGTAAGGTTGATTGTGATCTGATAAAAAATCTGGGATCGGTTACTGTCTTAAACAATCACGTAAATATCCTGTTAGGGGCAAAAAAATCAAAAGATAATCATCTGTCCGGTCAGTATATTACCTATGAATTCGCTCCAAAAAATGGATTTTGGACTTATATAACGCTGCAATTTGATGACACACAACCAACCATCGAGCAAACCGCGGTGCTGCAGCAGATTACTTCTTCATTTTATTACTTTCAAAAGCAGCAAAATCAATCTCAGTCAAGTTCAATCTTTAAAGATCTTCCAGTCACGGGAAAACCTGTCATATATTTATATCCTCCACATGAACAAAATATATATGTCAAATTAAATTATTTGGGAAAATTACTGGCAACATACCCTGATTATGACTATGCAATAAGAGGATGGAATGTTAGGGCATTTCCTGATGGAAAAATCATAAACCTGGCAGACGGGCAAGAATACAGTTATATTTTTTGGGACGGGGAAACTGCTCTTAATATCTATGATTTAAAAAAAGGGTTTGTTGTTGCTGGGAAAGACAGTAAAACGTTTTTACAGCAGAAATTGAAGGAGATAGGACTGATAGCAAAAGAATATAATGAATTTATCGTTTACTGGTTGCCTAAACTGCAGAAAAACGAATATAACCTTATTTATTTTGCGGGCGAAGAATATACCAATACTGCCGAGCTTGATATTTACCCCAAACCTGATTCCTTACTCCGTGTATTCATGTCATATAAACCTTTAAAAGATAAGATAAATGTCCCTACTCAAGAATTAAAACCATTTGTAAGAAAAGGCTTCACTGTAATTGAATGGGGTGGACGGGAAATTAATTAAGATCCTGATATAATAATAATTCCCATGAGAAAAATCCATTCATTTATCACAAAAAATCTTTCTTTGAGCTTCATACTCATTACAATGTTTTTAAACTTTCTCGGATTTAGCATTCTGATTCCGGTTATCCCTTTTTTGGTACAAAAATATCTGCCTTTTCATCAGGCAAATCTTGTCGGTTTTTATACCGGATTGTTAATGGCGTCCTATGCTATTTGTCAGTTTTTAGCCGCCCCGGGACTTGGAGTTCTTTCCGATTACTTAGGAAGAAGGCCAATACTATTACTCAGTTTGCTCGGGTCGATTATCGGATACATTTTTCTTGGAATAGGTGGATCTTTAGCTATCCTTTTTTTGGGACGGATCATTGATGGATTGACGGGTGGAAATATAAGTACTGTCTTTGCCTATGTTGCCGATATCACTAAACCTCAAGACCGGGGAAAAGTATATGGCCTACTGGGAGCTGCAGGTGGTTTTGGTTTTATGATTGGCCCGGTTATTGGGGGATTTATCGGATCCATTTCCTTATCTCTTCCTTTTTTTATAGCAGCAGTAGTTACCGCTCTTAATATGATCTGGGGATATTTTGTACTTCCTGAAAGTTTGCATAAAGAACACCGCTCAATTCATTTGGATCTTTCTCATCTCAATCCATTTGCATCTTTTGGGATAATTGCTAAGATGCCAAAACTGAGATATATATTTTTGATTGGATTTCTGTTCTTTTTCCCTCTTGTTAACTATCAGACAACAAATGCCTTGTTTATGAAAGACGTGCTACATTTTGGCCCGGCAGGAATCGGAATGCTTTTGTTTGTGGTGGGTATAATTGACATTTTCGCCCAAGGATATCTTTCTCATATCCTCTTGCCTAAATGGGGTGAGCTCAAAACGTGCGTAGTGGGGCTCTTTGTTGTAACTATAGGAGGCCTAATGCTCTCTCTGGTTCACCTTGTGCCTTTTGCCCTTACTATGTATATAAGTATTATTGTTTTTATTATCGGAGACGGACTCACTGAACCTGCCTTAAGCGGTCTTTTAGCAAATCACGCTGAACCAAGTATGCAGGGTCGTGTTCAGGGCGCCAGTCAAAGTATGCAATCACTTGCGCGCATCGTGGGTCCGTTGTTTTGCGGTATAACCTATTCTTTTGGACCAAATATTCCCTACATGAGTAGTTTGGTTTTTTTTGGGTTATCTTTATTACTCCTTTTACGGGTAAAGTCTATACAAATACATTAATTATCAAAGACTTTTGTGCTTATATATCACTAAATGAAATTAAATATTAATGATGAATTCGGCGATCTTGAATCGGTTGCAGTCTGTTGGGGTTATAATATGCCGCAATACGGAACATATACCACAAATGACCCTGAATATGTGAAATTTCACCCAAACAGTTGGGATAATAATCTACTTCTTAAACAACAAGAGAAATTTTTTAAGCGCCTCGAAAAATATAAGGTTGAATTAATTTTTCCGAAACTGAAAAAAAATCTTACCCAACAAATGTTTACCAGAGATACCGCATTTGTTATCGGAGATAAATTTTATTATTCAAATACGCGCAAGTTCAAGGTAAGAAATGGTGAGGTGGAGTGTCTGCTTGAAATCTTAAAACTACGCCCGGAACAATGCATCGCCGTTGATGAAGAGATTGAAGGTGGAGATGTTCTTGTCCAATCAAACAATAGCGTTCTCATCGGGCATAGCAGCCGAACTAGTAAAAAAGCAATTGAATATATAAAAAAATATATCAATATCCGTGCTTTTGAACTGGGAAATCATATTATGCATTTAGACACAAGGCTAACTCATTTGCCAAAAAATATTGTACTTACCTATTCATCTGCATTTTCCTTAAAAGAGAGAGGGTATATTTCCAAAAAATATAATGTCATTGAGGTAAATGATAAAGAAGTGAAAGAACTCGGAACAAATGTATTTGTAGTAAATCCTGAAACAGTCTTCGTACCCGCTCAACACAAAAGAATCCGGGATGAATTAATAAATAAAGGTTTGTGTGTTGAATCCATCGAATACTCTGAACCAATCAATCTTTCCGGCTCTTTTAGATGTACGACTCTTCCCCTGAGAAGAAAAAATATTTAAGAATTAAGGTAAAATAGTTAAATGGCAGATATATATTATGTAGTTGCACATCGTGAGCAGAAAGAAATTGATTCTTTTAAAACCCGTTATGATGTTTTTAATACTTCCCTTATTCCGGAAATATTTAAAAAAGCTCTTAACCTCAATGTGGTAAAAATAAACCCTTCTACTTCTTGGGGATCCTCACATGTAGTTTATTTTGTAACAATTCAAAATAAAAATAATCCGTTGGTTTTCCGTGCCAATCTTGGTTTTAATAAAAATCCGGAAGTGGTAATGAAGGTTGAAAAACTTATCTGTGAAGAAGTCAAGAAACTAAAAATACCAACAAATAATGTCCTCTATGTTGATGTTTCCCGAGAAACATATCCTTTTGACTTTCAGATTCAAGAATGTTTGGAGGGATCTGATATTGAAAATAATTTCAAGGGAACAAAAACAGAATATGATAAATTTTCCTTTGATCTGGGTGCATATATTGCTACATATTCAAAAATACAATTTGAAAAGTTTGGGATGTTCGACAATAAGGCTGTTGAAAATAATATTCTTAAAGGATCAAAAAATACTTTTTTTGAATATGTCACCACATGTCTAGAAAGCGATGTTAAATATTTAACCGATGCTCAGGTAATAGCAACAACTGTGGGAAATAAAATTATTGCTTTATTTGATGAATATAAACCGGTTATAAACAATGTTAAAAAAGCCTCCTTAGTACATCACGATCTGGCGGATCACAATATTTTTTTTAAAGATAAAGAAATAACCGGAATATTTGACTGGGAGGCGGCAGTGGTAGGCGACCCTATTTTGGACATGGCCTCCTGCCCAACATGGAAAACATTCTACCCACGTGAACAAAAATTGATTGAAGGTTACCGATCAATTACAGAACTGCCTGATTACTTTCAGGACAAAATGAATATTTACCGTTTACGGACAATGCTCTGGAAAATTGTGTATGTCATCCGGATGAACATACTTAATGATGTACGAAAACAAAAATTTATCGATTCGTTAAAACCTTTTAAACTTACTTCCTCTGCGTTTTAAATACAGAGATTTACTTGAATAATTGGAGTATCTGCTTTTGATTATCAGGAACCGTAAGATCTTTTAATGATTGCATATCAGAAGGCGAAATTGTTGAGGTTGTTTGTTTAAACAAATAGGCCATTGACCAGAACGTAAGAAACAATGATGCCATTGTGAGTATAAGAGAAATAATCCCTGCTTTAACGCTCTCTTTTTCACCACCGTTAAAGAAAATATATTTTATAAAATAAAAAATACCTATCGGTGGAATGAGAATGCTTAATAAATATGCTTTACCATATCCTTGGGATGATTTAATCTCCTTCTCCTTTGAACTTAACTCCGCCATTGCCTGAATCAGCTCAAATTTATGCTGATAAGCTTCTTGTTTTTCCTGTTCTGTCATTGTCTTTATTATATACAACTTGAAAATAATCTCATATTCTTCTATCATATAGAAATAACTTGGGTCTCAGTCAGTTTCGACTTAGTCGGGACAGAAGTCAGTATCGCAAAGACAGTCCATTCAAAGAGACCATTTGTGTTAAAAAACATTTAGCGCAGGTGGTCTTTTTTATAATTATATGGAAACACAATATAAGGGCCTGACTCAACAAGAAGCTGAGAAACGTTTAATACAATACGGTTTCAACGAACTTCCCTCTCAGAAGCGGCAAAATATTTTTTCTATTTTTTTAAACGTACTGAAAGAGCCCATGCTTCTTATGCTACTCGGAAGCGGTGCAATCTATTTATTTTTGGGTGAGCTGAAAGATGCCCTAATGCTTTTAACATTTGTTTTTGTAGTTGTTGGGATAACGTTTTATCAAGAACGTAAAACAGAACGCGCACTTGATGCTTTGAAGAATCTCTCAAGCCCTCGCGCCCTTGTAGTCCGCAATGGCGAACACAAAAGTATTTTTGGTCGAGAGCTGGTTAATGATGATATCGTAATACTTCGTGAAGGTGACCGGGTGCCAGCTGATGCATTAATTCTGTCAGCAACAAATCTTTTGGTTGATGAATCTTTACTTACTGGTGAATCTATTGCAGTACGAAAATCTGTTTGGGATGGTAAGACCAAATCTACACATCCGGGAGGCGAAGATCTCCCGTTTATTTATTCGGGAACTATGATCACTCAAGGACGGGCTGTGGTTCAGATTACCTCAACTGGCACTAACACAGAGATTGGCAAAATTGGCAAATCGCTACAAACAATAGAAGAAGAAGACACTCTTCTTAAAAAGGAAACGGGGAGAATTGTCAAAAACTTTTCAATCGTAGGTATGGTTTTGTGTTTTATAGTGATAGTGCTTTACGTTATTACAAAAGGAAGTATAATACAAGCACTCTTGGCGGGAATTACTCTGGGAATGGCAATGTTACCTGAAGAATTCCCCGTAGTACTTCTGATTTTTCTCACTCTTGGCGCGTGGCGAATATCACAACGCAAAGTCCTTACCCGAAAAACTGCGGCAATTGAAACTCTTGGAGCTGCCACCTGTCTTTGTGTTGATAAAACAGGAACTCTTACGTTAAATAAAATGAGACTCGACGGAGTTATGGTGGAAAATGAATACTTCGATACAATTGATAATGAAAATATAATACTTCCTGAGAAATATCATTCACTTTACGAATATGCGATGCTTGCCAGTCAAAAAATTCCATTTGATCCCATTGAAAAAGAAATTAAATTAAAAGGTGATAAATACTTACAAAATACTGAACATATTCATGCGAACTGGAGTTTAATCCAAGAATATCCCCTATCAAAAGAGTTGCTAGCACTTTCTCAAGTCTGGACCTCCCCAAACAAAAAAGAATATGTAATTGCGGCAAAAGGAGCTCCGGAGGCAATTGCTGAGTTATGCCACTTCAGCGGCGAACAAAAAAAGAATTTAATGAATAATATTCAAATTATGTCAAAAAAAGGGTTACGGGTTTTAGGAGTTGCCAAATCTCTTTATACAAAATCAACCTTACCTAAAATACAGCACGATTATGACTTTGAATTTGTAGGACTTATCGGTTTTACCGATCCTATACGATCAACCATTGTCCAATCGGTAAAAGAATGCTACTCGGCTGGAGTCAGAGTAATTATGATCACCGGTGATTACCCCGGAACAGCTCAATATATTGCTGTCAAAATTGGTCTTAAGAATCCAGATAAATTTATAACAGGTAGTGAGATGAGAACTCTTGATCATCTCCAACTTCGTGAAAAAATAAAAGAAGTAAATATTTTTGCACGTGTTGTACCTGAACAAAAATTGGCAATAGTAAATGCTTTAAAAGCTAATGGTGAAATCGTAGCTATGACTGGTGACGGAGTAAACGATGCACCAGCATTAAAATCTGCGCATATTGGTATCGCTATGGGCGAACGCGGAACTGATGTAGCTCGAGAAGCAGCTGATCTTGTGCTCTTAAACGACGATTTTTCCTCTATTGTCTCAGCTATCAGACTTGGCAGACGAATATTTGATAATTTAAAAAAATCTATTGCATTTATTTTAGCCGTTCATATACCCATTGCCGGAATGTCCTTACTTCCCGTGTTATTTAACATGCCTATTATTTTATTTCCTGCACATATTGCTTTTTTGGAACTTATTATCGATCCTGCATGCTCGGTTGTATTTGAGTCAGAAAAAGAAGAACATAACGTAATGAATAGACCGCCAAGAGAACTTAAACAACCATTAATAAATAGACCCACGTTTATATTAAGCTTGCTTCAAGGACTAAGCATATTATCGATTGTCTTCATTGTGTTCCTCATCTCTTTATATTATGGATTAGGGGAAAAAGAGGCAAGAACACTTGCATTTATGACTATCGTTTTCGGTAATCTCATGCTTATTATCAGTAATCTATCTCAAACAGAAAACTTTATCCAAATATTCAAAAACAAAAATCAATCACTTTTTTACGTATTAGGTGGAACGACTTTTTTTCTTTTGTTAATATTAAACATTCCTTTTTTACGAAATATTTTTTACTTCTCACCGGTGAGTTTTAATCAAACCATCTTTACTTTTTTTGCTGCAGTCATAAGTATTATTTGGTTTGAAGGTTATAAATTTATCCGGATAAAAAAATTCGTTAATAACGAAATTAATATTTAATGAACTTACCATCAATCCAGCAAATAACCGCAGAAAAAGTATTGGAAGCTTTAAATAAAAAGCAGACTTTTTTTTTGTTAGATGTCCGTACTACGGAAGAATATAATAAAGGAAAAATTGAAGGAAGTATCAATCTTCCCGTAAGTGAGGTTCAAAACAAAATATCCACTCTTATACCGGATAAAAATAAAGTTATATTTGTCTATTGTCTCAGTGGATCAAGAAGTGATATGGCAACTGCGGTGATGACTGCACTTGGATATACAAACGTATTTAGTATGACAAACGGTCTTCTTATGTGGCGATCAAAAAAGTATCCTCTTGTTGGTTAATATTGACTTTAAAGTTTTTTTGATATAATGTGCCTGATGAAAGTAAAAAATAAAGTAGCAATTGTAACAGGTGCTTCATCTGGAATCGGATATGCCACCGCCGAACTTCTCTCAAAAAAAGGGGCAATTGTTGTACTTGTCGCCCGTTCAAAAGATAAGCTATTGGGACTTTCAGAAAAACTGGATAAATCATTTGTTGTTGTTGCTGACCTAAGTAAAAAAGAAGAAGTGAAACAAATGATAAAAAAGGTGGTAAATAAATTTGAAAGAATAGACATTCTTGTAAATAATGCAGGGGTCGGGTATGACGCGCCTCTTGAAAAAATAAACATTGATAAATATCAGTATGTCTTTGATCTTGATGTCATGGCTCCCTTAATTGCAATGCAAGAGGTAATTCCTCTTATGAGAAAGCAAAAAAAAGGAGTAATTGTTAATGTCAGCTCCGGCACATCTCTCATGTATCTTCCTAATATGAGCGCTTACTCATCTATGAAAAGAGCGATAAACGGATTATCTTTAACTGCCAGGGACGAGCTGAAAAATGATAATATCTCCGTAAGCGTCGTTTACCCTTATATGACGAAAACAAATTTTGATGTAAATATGCTAAATGATGATAATACGGAAAATAATTATGAAAACAACAGAGTCGGAAGAGGTTTACCTCCGCACGATCCCCCTGAACATGTGGCTGAAAAAATACTTGAGGCAATAGAAGACGAAAAAGCGCAAGTATTTACGCACGACTGGTTGAAAAATTTATAATTCCCGCCTTCAAGGTTTCTCCATAAAACGCTATTACTTAATTATTTGTCTGCTTTAATCTCTATTTGATTTTGTTCATAACTTTTACTAAAATAGTAATAGTTAATTAATAGCCGTATGATTATCCTCCTATTTTTTTCTTTTATAGCCGGTATTGTTACTATTTTATCTCCATGCATCCTACCGGTTCTTCCAATTGTGTTATCAGGAGGAATATCTGGCGATAAAAAAAGGCCACTAGGCGTGATTACCGGTTTTATTTTGAGTTTTACTTTTTTTACTCTTTTTCTTTCGTCTCTTGTTAAATTAATCGGTATTCCGCCTGACCTATTAAGAATAGTGTCTATTATTTCTGTTTTCATGTTTGGTTTATCACTTCTCTTTCCTTATTTACAACTAATATGGGAACAAATATTCAGTAGAGTGGCTCGCTTTGCGTCTCGAAAAAAGAACGAGAATGGGTTTTGGGGCGGGATTTTTTTGGGAGTAAGCCTGGGTTTATTATGGACTCCGTGTGTAGGTCCAATTATGGCCTCGGTTATCACCCTTGCCGCATCCAACACTATTACTTTATCAACAATTCTTATCACACTAACATATTCTTTTGGAACTGCAATACCCTTACTTGCCATAATGAAAGGTGGAAAAAATATATTACTGCGCAATCCTTTGTTTGTAAAAAACACACAGGTTATTCAAAAAATATTTGGAGTTTTTATGATTTTAACTGCAACAGCAATGCTTTTTAATATAGACCGTTCTTTTCAAACATACATTCTTAAGACATTCCCTCAATATGGAGTAGATATCACTAAAATTGAAAATACTCAAACAGTTAAACAACAATTATCACAGTTACAAAAATCACCAAATCTTATGATCAACTCATCCCTAGCTCCGGAATTTATTCCGGGAGGCAAATGGCTTAATTCAAGCCCGTTAACCGTTTCATCACTTTCAGGTAAGGTTGTCCTTGTAGACTTTTGGACCTATACCTGTATAAATTGCATCCGTTCACTACCACATGTTGTTTCCTGGTATGAGAAATATAAAGATAAAGGATTTATCGTTGTAGGCATTCATACTCCTGAATTTGACTTTGAAAAAAAGACTGAGAATGTTCAAGACGCTATAAGACAATTTGGAATCCACTATCCCGTACTTCAAGATAATGATTATGCAAATTGGAACGCTTATAATAATCAGTATTGGCCAGCCGAATACTTAATTGATATAAAAGGAAACATCCGACATACTCATTTTGGGGAAGGTGAGTATGGTGAAACTGAAAAAATAATCCAGTCCCTTCTTAATGAAAAAGGGCAAAAAATAATTGGTAAATTAAGTACTATCCCCGATAAAACCCCCCAAGCATCACTCACTCCTGAAACGTATCTTGGTCTAAAACGGATGGAGAAATTTAATTCAAACGAGCAACCGACTCTAGGAATACAATCCTTTACTGCTCCGTCTGATACTCCCATACACTATTTTTCCTATATTGGAAAATGGAATATTCAGCCTGAATATGCGGAAAGCACAAAAAATTCACAGCTTTTTTTTAATATTTATGGGCAACATATTTATCTTGTAATGCATCCCTTCCGAAAAGGAGATAAAGTAAAAGTTTTTATCGATAACAAACCTATTCAAAATTCTCAATCAGGTAAAGATGTAGTAAATGAAGAAATTACACTTGATACGGACCGCCTTTATGAAATTGCCGATTTTAAAGGTAAACCTGAAAATCATCTTTTGAAACTTGAGTTTGAAAATGATGGCATACAATGCTTTGCTTTCACGTTTGGATAAAGGAAAGATGATATAATTTCATATGGCTATCAGGTCTGTGATTCATGTCGGCAATCCCTTATTAAAAGCACCCAACCGCCTCATTGAAGACTTTAAATCTTCCTATATTAAGAGTTTAATACTTGATTTAAAAGACACCATGGCACATGAAGGTCTTATCGGTATTGCAGCACCACAAATTGGAGAAAATGTTAGAGTATTTATTACTCATCCGACTAATACACCATTTAGAAACATTGGGAAAGTAGATGATCTGCGTGTCTATATTAATCCGACAATTATCTCTACCTCCTCTGAGCAGGTAGAAATTTTTGAGGGATGCGGATGTGTACCGGGAATAAATGAATTTGGTCCGGTTACAAGGCCTAAAGAGATAAAAATCTGTGCCTATGATGAAAACCAGCAATTATTCGAACTTTATTGCGACGGTATTTTGGCACGGGTTATTCAACACGAACTGGATCATCTGTCAGGCATTGAATTTCTGGAAAAAATTACCGATATTAAAACTATTGTTGACCGAAAATATTATATTGATAATATTAAAAGCTCTCCTTCAACAAAACAAAAATCAATGATTACCAAAATTGAGTATAAGAAATTATAATTTTATATGGACCAATCTATTCCAGATGATGCTTGGGAACCTCCGCCACCGCCTGATCCAAACGTTCTTAAAAAAAAGAAATATATACGTCAAATTATTATTTTAGTAATAATTCTTATCCTCTTTAGGCTTTTCTTTTTTGTTGTTGAAACACTCTATAAAAAAAGTCAGGAACCCGACAGATTTAAATATACGCCCAAAATCATAAATCAGGAAAAAAATACTAACAGTATTTCAGTTGTGGGAGTAGTTCGCATAAGTGGGCTTACCGATGAAGAAAAGCAAAAAAATAATCTTCAAGTTGCTAAATATCAATTAACTAATTTTGGCAGTAAAACATTCCAGGGGGTTGAAGGATTTTATCTTCAGGCTGATAATATTCAATTAGATCAGATAGTAGGTAAATGCGCCCGAATAACCGGGGCTATTGCGCCAGATTGGAAAAATAAAAAAGAACTCCTCTACCAAAGACAGCTTTTCATCGCAACTCTCATAACGGCACTGGATTATTCCAACTGTGATCCATACACCGCAACTCCCCCCGATTCCAATCAAAAAAATATGATTTTTGACGGCTCAATAAGAAGAATTAACCGACCCGCTCCTGATATTGGGTATGATTATACATTAACTCTGAACGTACCATTTGTTTCCTCAGACAGCGCATCTGGTCTGCCGCAGGAAGTTAATGAAGTCACACTCGTCCCAAGCAATGATGATGTGTGGAAAAATATTGACCTTTTGGTTGGAAAAGATGTAATCCTGCAAGGACCTTACCTCTGGGGATATGCTGAATCAAAATATGTTCTTGTAACCGGTGTTAAAGAAAAAAATGAAGATATTGATTTGTCTCATCAGGCAAATTTTGTTGACACGGCTAATTGGAGCTTATTTGAAAATACCACCTGTAGATATAAACTTAGTATACCTTCCAATATTGAAATGACGTCAGGAAAGTCCGATACCGCAATTGAAGTAACGTCTGAGTTGAATGCCGAACTTACCGGTTCTGAAAAAAGTAAATCAAACTGGTTGAAATTAAATATAAGTTGCCAAGATGATTATTCCGGCAATTCATTGAAAACAATTGCTTTTACTTCAAAAAATAGTATCGATTATGTAAAAAAAATTACCATCAAAGAAAAAAACGGATATGTAAGACTTGAAAGACAGACTGATGGAACAAAACAAGAAATATACCTACTTCAACTTAAAGACAGAAAAATACTCAGTTTTATTATTTCTTACTCCCCTTTTTCCACCTTCATACCGGTTGGTAGAACTATCCTTTCAACCATCGTATTTATGGAATAAAATCTACTTATCAAATACATAAAAAAGTGTACAATTACTAACATGAAAAAAGATATCGGGCAAGAAGCACTAACTCTCCATAGAAAACTAAAAGGCAAAATTGGAGTTATTGCCAAAATGCCAATAAAAAATAAGGATTACCTCTCGCTCATATATACTCCGGGAGTTGCTGCTGTCAGTACCCATCTTGCACTTCACGCAAATGAAACAAATAGTTATACTATGCGGGGAAATTTAGTAGCTGTCATTTCAGACGGTTCTGCTGTACTTGGTCTGGGAAATATCGGACCAGAAGGGGCACTGCCTGTAATGGAAGGTAAATGCGTTCTTTTTAAGCATTTTGCCGGAATTGACGCTATTCCAATCGTTCTTTCCACTCAGGATCCTCAAAAAATAATAGAGGCAATTGTGGCAATTGCGCCGACCTTTGGAGGAATTAATCTTGAAGATATAAAAGCTCCCGGTTGTTTTATTATTGAGAAAGCGCTGCGGGAAAAATTACATATTCCCGTCATCCATGATGATCAATGGGGAGCTTCGGTAGTAGTACTAGCTGCACTTATCAACGCTTTGAAAATCGTAAAAAAAGATATAAGTGAAGTCAAAATAATTGTGTCCGGTGCGGGCGCTGCCGGATCTGCAGTTGTTAAAATATTAAAAACATACGGAGCGGTAAATATAATTGCGTGCGACCGGGATGGGGCAATATACCCAGGAAGAAAAAATAATTCCCCCCATAAAGAAGAACTTGCTTCAATATCAAATCCTTACAAGGAATCAGGATCTTTACCTGATGTGATGAAAAACAGCGATGTATTTATTGGGTTATCCTCTCCCGGAATTGTCAGTGAAAAAATGGTTACTTCAATGAACAGTAAATCAATATTATTTGCCCTTGCCAACCCAATCCCTGAAATCATGCCGGATCTTGCTCTTAAGGCAGGGGCATATATTGTCGGAACAGGACGGTCTGATTTTCCTAATCAGATCAATAATGCTTTGGCATTCCCCGGTATTTTCAAAGGCGCACTTGATAAAAATATAAAAAAAATTACCACAGAAATGCTGGTGAACGTTGCGAAAAATTTGGCAAGTGCAGTGTTAAGCCCGTCACCTGAAAAAATCATTCCATCAATTTTTGATAAAGGAGTGGTAGACACAGTAGCGGAAGCCATTAAGTGAAACTATTTCCCTGCAATTTTCCTCAAAACTTCATTTACGGAACTTATGGAATTATTCGCAAAACAGGATCCTTCCTTAAAAAAATAATACCGGTCAAGGCTGTATGCAACAATAAATGAAACAGCAAAAACAAATATCCATTTAAGCATTAATTTCTTATCAAGAGGATACATAAATATATACAGATAGTATAAAATAAAATTGAGATGAAAAAAATAGCATATGCGGGATTATTGATATTTTTTGTGTTTATTTTATTGCTCCCTCATTACGTGCAAGCTGAAGATGAAACAGCCGCAGATTTCTGTCAAAAATTTTGTATTGGCGAACCGGATTGTTGTACACGTATGAGACAATCTCATGACCCTTTCGAATGTGAATGGCCCACAAGAGGATGGTGTAAACCTGAAATATGTTCACAAATTGAGGGAAAAGGGCAACGTTGCGGTTGGTATTGGTTGTTTCATAATGCAAACGATAACGATTATAAGCTTGGAACAAATTCACCCACCGGTTACGGATGTATGATTGGGGCCAGTGAAGCAACTATGAGGCCTAAATGCGACCCCACACCTATTCCTACAACTCCTCCGCCTCCAACTGCCGTTCCGACTTCCCCTCCTCCTCCAACCTCTGTCCCCCCTCCTACTTCTGCTCCCATTCCAACAAATCCTCCTCCAGTTGAAATTCCTCCGACTGATATCCCTCCTCCAATTGAAATACCGCCAACAACATATGTCCCACCTGTTGAACTACCCACTACTGTTCCCACTGAAAATCCATATCAATCACAGGGCTTTTCTATTCCCCTGGTACAAATTCCTACAATTCCTATGGTCTGTTCAAGTACTACAACACGGCCTGACCCGATTTCTTATGTTTTAGATCAAATAACTTACTACGACCATATGATTGAAAACACCATAAATATAAAATTTCTTCTTTTTTATCATATGGTAAGATCAAAAATCAATCCACAACCCTAATTATGGAGTCGCTTGTATGAATGCGGGTTTATGAAAAGCTTCCAATACTTTATCTAACTGTAATAGCCACCATGGTTTATAATGCATACCATCATTTTCAAATGGAGTTTCATCCCCATTTTTCAGTGTTGCAATCTCAGATTCGTCCCATACATTCACTGTACCTTTGAATGAATATTTAGGCCTTGAATTTTGAGAATCCTCATTTTTTTGTTTACTGTTTTTCCATATGGTTACATGGGAAAATGCCTTTTTTAGTTCTGTTTTTAATGTTTCGATTGCAACTATCCGTCGCGGTTCAACCACTTTTTCAGTGGTTGTATCTCTGTTGGTCTGATGAGCAACAACTATAGTCATTTCTCTTAAATGAGGATAGCGGACAACAGCCATAGCATCAAAATCCACCTTGTCTTCTACAACCTGATTTATGTCTAGTTTTGTATCATCGACCTCATTACGTAAAAATGCATCACCAAAAGCAACCACATCGCACTCGGGATCATATGTCTGTAAAATTTGAGTCATCTCCTGCTGTCTGCCACCCCAAACACCAACAACTACCTGTATGCTTCCATCCTCTCTTGTACCCCGAAACGTCGCCCTAGTACCGTTTTCTACCAATGTATGAAGACCTTGAAAGGAAGTGTTGAGTGTGCGTGCCCTTCCAAACATCGTTGAAGTACCTAAGTCTACGGAACACGGTAGTAGTCCCATCACTGGAACTGTTATGGGCGTAGTAGCATGAGTAGGAGCGCATGCGCTCAAAAAACCAAGTGCAAATAAAGTGATTGCAGCAACCCTTACTCCAATATTTTCCTTACTCATATTAACTGTGCTATTATATAACATATAAATTAAAGTGTGCTTAAAATGTATCATAAAACATCATCTCAGATTGTTAGCCTTCTTAAACAAAATGGCGTTTGGTTTGAAACATTTGAACATGAACCTGTCCGAACAAGTGAGGAAGCCGCAAAGGTTAGAAGCGGATATTCCCTTGAACAGGGAGCTAAGGCACTTATTGTTCGCTCAAAAACAAAAAGTGGAAATATATTTGTTATGCTAGTCATGCCCGCTCATTTACGTCTTGATACAAAAAAAGCGAAACAATACCTGCAGACAAAAGATCTGCGGTTTGCAACTGAGGAAGAAATTAAACAGATCACAGCAGGAATTCAAATTGGAGGCGTCCCTCCGTTTGGTAATTTATTTAATATAAAAACTATAGTTGATCCTAACCTTTTTGAAAATGAAAAAATTGTGTTTAATGCAGGAGACAGAAGTTTTTCTGTCGGCATGAAATCAGACGATTATAAAAAAATAGTTTCTCCAAATATTGTTGATATTACTATATGAAAGCAGGAATAGATTTTGTAGGAATCACTACGGCATTCTACTGCCATGATGGTAAGGGTAATTTTGTACTTCATAAACGGAGTAATAAATGCCGAGACGAACAAGGATCTTGGGATAATGGCGGAGGGAAACTTGAATACGGTCTCACTCTTGAGGATAACGTTTTGAAAGAACTAAAAGAAGAACTGGGATGCGATGGAATCATTCAAGAACAGCTCCCCTCTTATACTCTACTTCGTAAACATAATGGTAATAATACTCATTGGCTTGCAACTCCGTTTATTATATTGGTTAACCCTAATAAAGTGAAAAATAATGATCCGGAAAAAATAGCGGAAATCGGATGGTTTAAGTTAAATCATCTGCCTTCTCCACTCCACACCGGTTTACAACAAGCTATAAAAAAATATAAAACGTATTTCGATAAATATAAATAAAGATTTTCTTTTTGATATCATTAATATTGGATTAATAGTTAATTTTTTATATGAAGATCACATCCGTCAAAGCACAAGAAATATTAGATAGCCGCGGAAACCCGACTGTTGAATGCATTACTACACTTCAAGACGGATCAACCGGATGGGCCGCTGTTCCCTCAGGTGCTTCAACAGGGAAATATGAGGCGGTCGAACTTCGCGATGGTGATTTAAAGCGCTACTTAGGACTGGGAGTTTTAAATGCAGTAAATAATGTGAATACTATTTTGTCAAAAATTGTAATTGGCATAGACGCAGAAAATCAAAAAGTACTCGATCAATCAATGATCGATGCTGACGGAACTGAAAATAAAGGAAAATTAGGCGCCAATGCAATACTTTCGATATCTTTAAGTTCGGCACGTGCTCAAGCTATGTCTGAGAAAAAACCGTTATATGAGTATCTCTCAAAATTCAATCCCGACTTTAACGGAACATACACCATGCCATATCCGATGTTTAATGTTTTAAACGGCGGCAAACATGGTAATTGGTCAACGGATATTCAAGAATATATGCTTTTTCCAGTTGATGCAAAAAACACAATCGATGCAATCCGTATGGGATCTGAAATCTACCACGCCTTATCAACTATTTTAAAAAGTAAGGGATATGGGATAGCTGTAGGAGATGAAGGAGGATATGCACCGCAATTTACATCAAATGAAGAACCATTTCAGATAATGACAGAGGCTATTCAAAAAGCAGGGTATATCCCGGGAAAAGATATTTGCCTTGGAATTGATGGAGCTGCATCTGAGTTTTACAGAGACGGAAAATATGTCTTGAAAAAAGAAGGTTTAGAATTATCAACAGATGAACTTGTTGAATTTTATTTTAAACTTTGGAAGAAATATCCGATTGTGTCAATGGAAGATGTTTTTGAACAGGATGACTGGTCTGGATTTAAAAAGCTATATGAAAAAACACAAGGAAAAATGCAAGTAATGGGCGATGACTTATTTGTAACAAATATCAAACGTCTCCAAAAAGGAATTGATGAAAAAATATGTAATTCTATTTTGATCAAACTTAATCAGATAGGAACTTTAACTGAAACAGTTAGTGCTATATTGATGGCAAGAAAAGCCGATATGACGGCAATTATCTCTCATCGTAGTGCCGAAACTGAAGATACTTTTATGTCAGATTTAGTCGTTGCGCTCGGTACCGGACAAATTAAAACAGGTGCACCCGCCCGAAGTGAAAGAACCGCAAAATACAATCAATTAATGCGTATTGAAAAAGGCTTGGGGGGAAAGACTGTATTTCAACCATTTCCTTTTCAACCGCAATCTTGACTTGAAATAAAAATAGGTGTAGGATTATACTATAAGATATATCTTATGGAACAGGAACCCACCACAGGTATTATTTCCGAACTTATTTCATCATTTATTGATCTTCTTCTTTTACCTATGCTTGGCCTCGGACTTCTTTCTGAAGAAATCAAATAAAAACTCCGCCCATGCGAGCGGAGTTTTCACTTCTAACTAAAATGTCGCTTAATAACCTCCCATACCGCCCATTCCTCCCATGCCTCCTGGCATTCCACCCCCAACTGCTGGAGGATTTTTCTCGGGAAGATCGGTAATAAGCGCCTCAGTTGTCAAAATCATGGTAGCAACTGAAATAGCATTTTGTACTGCTGTGCGCACTACTTTTAAAGGGTCAATTATGCCTGCTTTAATCATGTCGATGGGCTTGGCCTCAGCAACAGCTTCAACCTGTAACACATCAAATCCAAATCCCTTTGCTGACCCTTCTCGAGCTTTTGCGATAAGCTGTCCCGGATCAACGCCGGCATTTTTCATAAGCTGTTTGAATGGTTCTTCAATGGCAGTCTTCACAATTTCAAACCCGATAATCTCATCTTTACTCGGTTTTCCTTTGGCGATAACCGATACACTCATCCGCTGTGCAATATCAAGTAAAGCAATTGCGCCTCCTGGGACTATACCCTCTTCAAGGGCTGCTTTTGTTGCGGCAACTGCATCAATCACTCTTTCTTTTTTATCTTTAAGTTCTACCTCTGTTGCAGCACCTACATTAATAACAGCAACGCCGCCTGAAAGTTTGGCAAGCCGTTCCTGCAATTTTTCTTTATCAAATTCGGATGTTGACTCTCCAATTTCCCGTTTAATTCCGGCAATCCGTGCATCAATCATCTTTTTGTCCCCTTTTCCTCCGATTATGGAAGTATTTTCTTTATCTGATTTTACTTTATCTGCCCGACCACAATCTTCAACTTCAACATTTTCAAACTTTTTTCCTAAATCATCGGAGATAACGGTGCCGCCGGTTAAAATGGCGATGTCCTGCAACATTTCCTTTCTTCTGTCTCCAAATCCAGGGGCTTTCACAACAAGTGCATTAAATGTTCCCCGTAGTTTGTTGACAACTAAAGTTGCAAGCGCTTCTCCCTCAACATCATCTGCCATAATGACAAGATTTTTTGAGACTTTGACAAATTTTTCTAGGAAAGGAAGTAAATCTGCAATGGCTGTGATCTTTTTATCCGTTATGAGAATATAAGGATCTTCAACCTCTGCGATCATTTTATCCGTGTCAGTTGCAAAATATGAAGATGCAAATCCTTTATCAAATTGCATGCCTTCTTTATGATCTACTGAGGTAACAAGTCCTTTTCCTTCTTCAACAGTAATAACTCCATCTTTTCCTCCAACTTTTTTAAGTGCATCCGCAATAAGCTCTCCAAGTTCGTTGTCACCAGCTGAAATGGTGGCAACACTTGCCGCATCACTCAGAGTAATTTTCTTGGATAGTTTCCTTAACTCTTCAACCACATAGTCACTTGCCTTAAGCAGTCCTCTTCTCATCACCATGGGATTAGCATTAGCGGTAATCATTTTAATTCCCTCAGCCACAATGGCTCGGGCTAAGACTGTTGCGGTTGTGGTACCATCTCCTGCCACATCAGCTGTCTTTGATGAAGCTTCCTTTACCAGTTGAGCACCCATATTTTCAAATGCATCTTCAAGTTCAATTTCTTTTGCAACAGTTACTCCGTCATGAACGACATTTGGAGCTCCCCATTTTTTATCAAGTGCCACATTTCTTCCTTTTGGTCCAAGAGTCGTAGCCACTGCATCAGCTAATTGATTAACACCGTTTAAAAGTTTTGTACGTGCATCTGCTCCGTACTTAATTTGTTTTGCCATATGTTTATATTGTTAAATTAATAATTTTATTCGACAACTGCCATAATGTCTTTTTGTTCAACCAAAAGCCATTCTTCATATCCGACTTTTATCTCGTTTCCTCCCCATTTTTTATACATAACCTTCTGACCGACTTTAATAAGCATGGGCATTAGTTTACCATCGTTGTTATGGGCACCGGGTCCAACTGCCATAACTTCACCCATTTGGGGTTTTTCTTTTGCAGAATCGGGAAGTACGATGCCGGATGAAGTAACTTCTTCCTGAGCAAGAGGTTTGATTAAAATATAATCAAAAAGGGGGTTAATTTTAGTACCTTTTTGTTTTGACATAGAATTATTATTAAAAAACTTGTAATATGAATTAATAACAGTGATGGATCTAAATTTATAAAAAATTTTTCATTTTGTCAAGTGGATAATTCATCTGCTAACCCAATAAGCCCACAAAATAGCTTGTCAGAAATAGAAAAACTGAGAACTCAGTTGCAGTCAGCAAAGTTGCCTGCTAATCTACATGACAAAGCAATTCAACAGATTGACCGAATTAATTTGACCTTAAAATATGGAGGTAATCTTACTCAACTTGACATAACTGCCAAGTATATTGACTGGATAACCAATCTTCCCTGGGAGACTAGAACTGAAGATGTACTCGATATCAATAAAGCAAAAACATTTCTTGATGAAAATCATTACGGACTTGAACCCATAAAAAAGCGCATTCTTGAATATCTTTCTGTTTTGGCGTTGCAAAAACAAAATTTGAAAACGGAACGTTTCCACGCCCCCAATCTGTTTTTTGTCGGTCTGGCAGGTACGGGTAAAACCACTTTTGCCAAATCAATCGCCGAATCAATGGGAAGAAAATTGGTTCGCATTCCGTTTGGTGGTTTATCAAGTGCACAAGATCTTCGCGGACAATCAAAAACCTCACCCGAAGCTGAACCTGGCATGATTATGAGAGCTCTCCGCAGAGCCGGAACAAAAAATCCGGTTATTCTTCTTGATGAACTTGACCGTTGTACTCCTGAATCCCGTGCTTCCATCATGGGAGTTCTTATTGAGCTTTTGGATCCCGAACAAAACAATAGTTATACCGATTATTTTGTGGACTATCCATTTGATCTTTCCCAGTGTTTATTTGTGTCAACTGCCAACAATACCAATTCCATTGCCACAGCCGTCATGGACCGCCTTGAACTCATCCAGATGCCATCCTATAACGATGCGGACAAAATTGAGATTGCAAAACGATTTGTATTGCCTCGTTTTATGAAGGAATCCGGCCTTCTCCCCGACCAACTTAAAATTGACGAAGCAGTTTGGGCAAAAATGGTACGGCCTTTAGGATTTGAGCCGGGTATCCGGTCACTTGAACGAGAGATTGAAACGATTGTTCGAAAAGTTGCTTTTAAGATTGTAGCCGGTCAAGGACAAGCTTTCGTAGTAACTGAGGAAAATATGAGAGAATATGTAGATTCTTAAGATTCTTCTATATTAAATTTATCCATTAAAGTACCCTTTTCGTAATGAGCCGTATAAGAAATTACATTTTGTTCCTCAGATAAAATATGAGAAAGTATTTTTTTTAATTCAGGCAATAATTTATCAAGTTTTAATATTTCTGTCTTTGTAAGCCATATGAGTGTTCCGTCTTGTGGATTTCCTTTTAATGTACCTCCTGCATAATCGGCTGTAAGCATGTGGAAATAGAACTCCTGATCTATCTCTTTCACATAGGCATTCCCGACTGCTTTAATGCGGATATTTTTAATGGAAAGCCCTGTTTCCTCCATAACTTCCCGCCTTGCACATGCAAAAAGTCCCTCATTGAACTCACGATGTCCGCCCGGGGCCATCCAGATATCCGGCATAATCCGTTTATTGGGATTACGATGAAGCAATAAATATTTATCTTCTTTTTTTACGAAACATTCAAGAGTGACGACGATATTACGGGTCATAACGATAATTATAACAAGCTATTATTTTTTCATCATCCCTGAACTGAAACGCGCAAACTCAAAAAATAAAAATGAAAAGGCTAAAACCATAATAAGCGGGGCAATGGTAGAAATAATATTCTTTTTACCGGGTTTATACTGTCGAAGTAATAATGAATTACTTACTACAGATATAGAGCTAAGAGCCATTGCGAGTCCTGCAAGTTCTGGTTTTAAAACCAATCCGACACCGGCAAATAACCGAGCGGCAACCGGTATACCCATGACATTATAAAACAGTGCAAAAAACATGTTTTGTTTGATCTTATTCATGGTGGTTTTGGAAAGGTCTATGGCGTTTGCTACATCCCTTAAATCATTTTTGATGATGACAATGCCGCCCGCTTCCATTGCCACATCTGTTCCAGAGCCCATAGCAATGCCAAGGTCTGCTTGAGCCAATGCAGGAGCATCGTTAATACCATCCCCAACCATTGCCACTTTTCTGCCTTCATCCTGAAGTTTTTTGACATTTTTAGCTTTATCCTCCGGCAACACTTCCGCAAGAACATTTATTATTCCCACTTGTGTCGCAATTGCCTTTGCGGTCCTTTCGTTATCACCTGTAATCATGTATACCTTAATTCCTAATTTCTTTAATTTTTCCACGGCTTCTTTTGATGTTTCTTTAACCGTATCGGCTACTCCTATGATTCCCAATATTGCTGTTTTATTGGAGAGTATCATGACTGTTTTTCCCTGTTCTTCTAACCTACTCATTTTGCGGTGAATTTTTTCAATAGGCAAGCCGACAATGTCGCTTATGAATTTGCGATTCCCAAAATAAAATTCTCCACTATCTGTTGATCCTTGCACTCCGTGTCCTGGAATTGCTTTAAAATCTTTTACTTCATTCAAAGTTATCCCTTCTTCGTCAGCATAGGTATAAATTGCCTCAGCAAGCGGATGCTCTGATTGTTTTTCCAATGATGCCGCAACAGATAATACTTCATCCTCGTCCATTTCTTTAAAAGGAATTACATCGGTAACTTCCGGCTTTCCTTTTGTAAGGGTACCTGTTTTATCAAAAACTATTGCGTTTATTTTACAAGCTCCCTCAAGTGGTTCCCCACCTTTTATAAGCATTCCGTACTCCGCGCCTTTACCCGTTCCGACCATAATAGCGGTAGGTGTTGCAAGACCTAAAGCACAAGGACATGCAATAACAATGACAGCGGTAAATGCCATCAGGGAAAATGACAATGTAGCATGTAAAACAAAAAACCAAATAACAAAAGTCAGTATCGCAATACTTATGACTGCCGGTACAAAATAGGCTGATATTTTATCGGCAAAGTCCTGTATCGGTGCTTTTGATCCCTGTGCCTCTTCAACTAAACGTATTATTTGTGATAAGGTTGTTTCCAACCCAACTCGTGTTGCTTTAAATTCAAAACTTCCTACTTTATTCATTGTTCCTCCAACCACCGTATCGTTAATTTGTTTTTCAACAGGAAGACTTTCTCCTGTAATCATAGATTCGTCAATAGCAGATGATCCTTTAACAATAATTCCATCAACTGGTACTTTTTCTCCGGGCCGAACCAAAACAATATCATTATGAATAACTTGATTAATGGGTAAATCTAACGTCTCTCCGTTTCGAATCACCCTTGCTGTTTTTGCCTGAAGTCCCATAAGTTTTTTTATGGCATCCGACGTCCGTCCTTTTGCTTGCGCCTCAAGCCATTTACCTAAAATAACAAAAGTAATAAGAAATGCCGCAGTCTCAAAATAAAGTTCTGGGATTTTTTCTCCGCCGATACCTATTAATGATTTTGTACTTATGTAATAAAAAATAAAATTAACCAAACTATAGAAATATGCAACCGAAGTACCAATTGCAATAAGTGAATCCATATTAAAAGTCTTCATACGCAAAGCAGACCATGCGCCTTTATAAAAGTCCCGTCCTATCAAAAACTGAACAGGAGTCGTAAGTATTAAGGAAACAATGCCGACAAACGGTAATAATAATGATCGGCCCGGTACCCATGAAATAAAATCAAACAACATAAAATAAATCATGGGGATACTGAAAAGCAGACTGATAAAAAAACTTTTGAAAAGATCTTTTATTTCTGCATTTCTTTTCTTAGTATCAAATTCGGTATCTTTTTCATCCACAAACGTTGCCGAGTATCCTGTTTTTTTTACAACATCTATTAATGATTCTTTTTTTACTGCGGACTCATCAAAAACAACCGTTGCCTTTTCTGCAGTAAAATTCACATGAGCCTCTTTTACTCCCGGAGTTTTATTTAAAGATTTTTCAATAATAAGCGCACATGAAGTACAATGCATGCCTTTAAGGGAAAGTTGAATTTTGTTTGTATTGTTTATTGTTTTTGACATGAGAGTTTTGAATTTAGTTTTCATTAACATTAAAAGTGCCCGTATACATTCCCATACTGCAACTGAAGGGAATCTGTCCCGCTTCTTGTGGCGTAAATTCAAAGGTTTTTTCTTCTTTAGTTAACAGTGCCCGAATATTGTATTTCGGCATAACCAAACTACTTGCGCATGAATATGGATAGGTTGATTTAACAATCCATTTAACCGGTATACCTTTTTTTACTGTTATATTATTTGGGGTATAGCCTTGATTATCCTGTATCATGCGAACTACCTGAAAACCATTTTCCATTTTAACGTTTGGGTCATCGCTTTGAACAACTGATTGATTTGATACCCCACCGGTCCCAACCTTAAATAAATTAAGTCCATTAATAATGTTGAATAGGGCAAGTCCAATAACGACGACTCCGGCAAACTTAAAAAATACTCTCTGAAATGATCCTTTAACTAAAGAGGTTACTCCTCCAACACTTAATAAACCAGGGATTGTGCCTATGGCAAAAACCGCCATGACTGTTCCTCCTTTTATAAATGATCCGGTTGAAATGGCATAAAGTTGCATGGCTTGAGTAAACCCGCAAGGTAAAAAGAATGTTAAAGTTCCGAGTATAAGCGATTGAGTATGAGAATATTCATTTTGCGCTTTTTCAGTTATGCCAAAGATACGAGAAATGCCTTTAGGCAAGGTAAAAGTCAGGTTGGTTAATTTTGGAAAAATAGCAATAAGCTGCAATCCTAAAAAAATCATAGCTATCCCGATAAAAACTGTTAGTAACCCAACTAATCCTATTGATAATTGGAAAGCTGCACCAAGCAAACCGATAAGTCCTCCCAATAAAAAAAATCCACCCACACGTCCTGCATTAAAAAATAAATGGGGAATGAATTTTGCTTTTGATGAAGCCAAAGGATGGCTTTGATTAAAACGAGAAGCAATTCCTAATACAAGTCCTCCTACGATCGCCATGCATGTTGATATCCCGGCCGTTAATCCGACTAAAAGTACAATTCCTAAATTGCCGTATCCCCCCGCTCCTTGAACTGAAATATTAAAAATTCCAAGCTCTTTTGCAATTAAAAATAAAAGTGCTGCAGTAAATCCTGCAAATAACAAATCTATATAATCTTGTTTATTTGTGGAAATAAATCCTTTTGCAGTATTTTCTCCAAGTGTATATCCTGCCGCAGATACTGCTTTCATAACATCATTATTGTTTAATGTTTCGTTTTTATGGTAAACCGTAGCAATTCCTGTTTTATGGCTTATGTGAACTTTTTCAACACCCGGTATTTTTACTAACTCATCTTCAATTAACAATTCACAGGATTTACAATGCATACCTTGAATGGGAACATTTGTTTTATTCATTATTTATTGGATAAATTACTAACCTTAAGAATCTCATCAATCATCTGGGTTTTTCTTTTTTCATTATTGGTTGACATTGCATGTTTGAAACAAGAGTTTAAATGCTCTTCCATCAGTTGTTGTTGAGCAGATTTAAGAAGACCGATAACAGCAAGATTTTGCTGCATTATATCTATACAATACTCACCGTTCTCCATCATAATAATAATTTTTTCAAGAAGGCTTTTTGCTTTTTTATATGCAATAAGAGTTTTTTGTTTTGACTGTTCCATATATTTAATAATTGGTAATTACCTATACCTGGGGTATAGGTATATATATTACAATATATGGTATAGATTTGTCAAGTCTGGAATAATTTTACTTCTCCACAATCTCAACCGACAGAACTTTTACCGGGGTAACCGGTGTAGAATTCTCAGCCCCGTCTTGAACAGTAGGAGCTGTTGCTATCTTATCAACTACATCAAGTCCTTCTGTAACTTTTCCAAAGATCGTGTAATTTTTTGGGAGAGGAGTATCTCCGTGCATGATAAAAAATTGACTGCCGTTCGTGTTGGGACCAGCGTTTGCCATAGCCAATGTCCCTTTTGTGTATTCACCGGAGAACTTTTCATCATCAAACCGGTATCCTGGACCTCCTCTTCCCGTTCCATCAGGATCCCCTCCTTGGATCATAAATCCTTTGATCACCCGGTGAAAAATAGTATTGTTATAGAATTTTTTATTGGTTAAATAGACAAAATTATTAACCGTTACGGGTGTTTCTTTTGCGTTTAATTCTAAAGTAATAGTTCCTTCCGATGTCTTCATGACGGCAGTATATGATTTGGTAACATCAATTTGCATTTTTGGTGCTTTCATAGTTCCTTCGGTTGCTGAATTGGTAATTGACTGACTTGAACTTTCACCTTGTCCAACCTGTGCGGTCGACTCTTCCTTTTTCTGGGAAGTGAAAAATACAAATCCAATGATACCAAGAAATGCGACAATAACAACTACGGCAATAATTTGTTCTTTTTGCATAAATTTAAAGACTAATAATAGGTAATTATAAAATAATTATGGAAGTTTGTGCGCCCAATATTTATATGTACCCTGCTCTGGTCTCACTCTGTAATCGGTTGAGTTCATAACCCAACCGTCAATCTCAATATTTGACGTTGATTGTGTACGTTGAATCCCCCCATAGGCCGTTGAGGATAATACAAAGGCGTGACCGATAGGATTTTCAGTTTGGTGATCCATAATATATTGAAATGGGGTCACGCCCATTGTGACATACCCATCATTGAGAACTCGAATTAAATCCGCTTGTGAATTAACAGCAACCCAACCATACCTCTTGCTTCCATGGTTTATCATCCATAAATCAAGTTCGTTTGAACTGAATGCTCGATAATTGTTTCTTTGTATTAAAGCCTCCTTTGGATCATTCCATACGTTAAGTCCTGCAACGCCAGGTGCACCAACCGGAAGCAGATCGGCTTTACTGGGACCCGTAATTTTATAATATGATCCAATAACCTCGTTACCCAATAATAACCTAAGTAAATCAAGGGTATATATATTACAGGTATTTAAATTGTTGTTATACCGTGGATTATTCATCACATCTAAAAACCCTATAGCTGCCCATACCCGTTTGTTTTTATCCTGAATTGCTCGTATCTGAGCCACCGTCTGATTGCCAAAATATGCCAGATCTGTACCGGGAGATGTGGTAAAAAGCATATTCTTATCTGCTTCTGACCTCATTTTTCGTCCAGCCTCAATAAACGGCACAATGGGAGCTATGTCAAATATTGGTTCTCTTGTTGCTGTGGGTAATACCTCATTCTGTCTTGTAACGGGTGCTGAGTTACCGCACCCTGTTAAACTACCTAAAATAAACGGAGCTATTGCGCCATATACCGTATCACGCGCTATTGCCCTAATACCACCGTGGTTCATCCTTGCATCAAGAACTCCAACCGCAGCACCCATTGCCGCAGTATACGGAATCATTTGAACAGCAGCAAACAATTGCCCTAAATTAAAACCACCTGATTGTTCGGGAGGAATAGGCGTTGTGATAGGTTCGGGAAGTTGAGTAAACTTCTCTCTTCCTGTAAGTACACGCAGTAAGTGTCTCCGTGAAATGTCGGTTTCTGCCATATAATATTATATACTATAGGCTTATTTTATTCAAGTTCATTTTAGCCTCATTTCGAGGCTAAATAAAAAATTAAATACACTTATTTTTTATGAACATATCTGCTCCATATATTTTTAAAGAAAGGCAATGTGAGGGTAGACAGGAAAAAACCAAGCGTGGGCACGATGGCGTTCAACCATGGATTGCTCTGAAGAATATATTTAAAATATAAGGCAATAGATAAATAGGTAAAAATGACTACTAATATTTTTCTCGTATAGGAAGTCTCCCATGCTTTATCTACCTCAACTTTCGTATTTCTCTTTTCTATTGCTAAAACCCTTTTTTCCAAATCTTTGTATGTTTCCATTTTAAAATTATAGCAAAATAATTATAAACCGCCAAAAAAAATGTGCTGAATTAATGTTTTAACCCCGATTCCGATGAGAATAATTCCCCCAATTACTTTCACATTATCTTTACAAATTAACCTCAACTTCTTTCCCATATAAAAACCCATAAATGCTGCAATGTAAGTTACCAACCATACAAACACAATATAGCTTGTAATCGAACCTTTCAAGAATGCGGTAGAGACACCTACAATTAACGCATCAATACTTGTAGCGACAACAAGAGGTGCTAATTTTTTTAGAGTTATTTTATGAGGTTTTTCTTTTTCTGTTTTAAAATCTGAAATAAAAATCATACGTAATCCGACTATTCCTAAAAGAATAAATGCAACCCAATGATCCAAATTCGCGATAATATGTTCGAAACCTATTCCAAGAAATGATCCGATTAAAAGCATCCCCGATTGACCGAGGGCAAAACAAAATCCTACTTTAAGGGCTGTCCATATTGAGTTTTTTTTGGTTTTTGATCCCTCAACAATTGTTACGGAGAACGTATCAAAGTTAAGCCCCATGGCAATAAGAAGTTGAGTTAGCATGAAGTATCCATAACCTTGATAATTTTTTCTTCCACGGTGACTGCTTGATTATTTGTTAATGTCTGGATTTTATAGCTTTTGTTTTTCCATTTAGCAATTATGTTTTGAAACCGTTTTTCATACTTAGGTTCACCGTAATGAGGCAAAATGAGAAAATCAATTAATCCCAATCCCTGGAAAGAATCAAGCTTTGCCATACCTCTATCATCAAGATCTTCAAGATATTCAATGGTCGGACACATTATAGCTGTCCCCGCACTTGATCCAACATATATTACACCTCTATCCAGAAGTTTTTTAATAACCTCGCCAAATCTGCTTTTGGTAACTTTCTCCATTAGATAATAAGTATTGCCTCCACTGACAAAAACAACATCTGCCTTTTCTAAATCTTTAGATAAAGCTTCTTGTGTTTTGTTTTTCAAGTCAACGTCAAAAACATCAAACCCCATTTGAATAAGCTTATTTCTATCCTCAAACACCCATGGTTTATTATCGTATGGATCTGAGGCTGTGGGGATAAATGCAAGTTTTAATTCTTGCGGTGATTTTGGTAGAAGAGGAAGAAGAAGTTGGGAAGAATATGTAAAAAAAGAGGCAAGAAATAATTTTTTCATACCAAATTAAAAAATTGAAAAAATAGATAAAGAAGAAAAAGAAACACAAGAAACCCTATGCCGAGAATCGGTACCACTTTGGTAAAAAACTGTTGAAGAATAAAAACAATCAATCCGAATATTTTTTGGAGATTTGCCAAAGGATCGGGCACATCGTCTTTGTTTTCAGTTGTGGGCATATTATGTTTCTAAAACTTCTTTTAACTTTTGCAAAATATCAATAGTAAAGGGTTCTTCAATTTCTCCTCTATCAACCCACTCATCATATTGAAGTTCGGAAATAGTTGGTGTTAATGATTTGAAGGTATATCTGCAATGATAGTTTCGGTCTTCAGAAACCCATTCTACTATCTCATTATGTATGATATTCGTCACTGAGACATTTGAGATGTCTCCTTTTTGATTTGTTAATTTATATACCGTTCCGATTTTTATCGGCCACTCATTTGTTTCTTCACCGGCAATACCGGGAATCCATTTTGTTGAATTAGGTGGAGTAATACAAAATAAATAAACAGTATGAAGTAAATTATTGATGGTAATAGTTAGTCGATTTTTCTTCATAAAGTAAATTATACTTTTTTATGTTCAAAAATCCTCCGATAAAATACAAGTGGAATAAATAAAACAACACTGGTAAAAATTAATGTTTTGGCAGGACCGAATATGTCGCCCATTGCCCCAAGAAATACTGCGGCAAAAGCAAAAAGTATACTTCCTGCCATAGTAACAAGTGAACCCAAAGTAGCCCGTTCCCGATCGGTATATTCCTTCTGAAAAAGAACGCCATATGCTACCTGTCCTGCACCGTAAGTTAAAGCAGATGAAGACATAATTACTGGCGAAAAGATCGTCGGAAATACAAGACTTATAAGATCCATTATTCGACCGAATATTATCTGGAAATAAAAAACTTTCTTTACGGAATATTTTGCGATAATTTTCCCACTGAAAAAGTAAGAAATTGCTGCAAGAAAATTATTCAAAAAACTTGCAATGCCTATTGCCCACACTGGCCAAAGAGTAGCGATAAATGTTGATTTAAACTGATATCCTGCTTCACTGAATGCATAACTAATTACTCGTGCAAAAGTTAACATGCGTAGCCTGGTATTTGATTTGAACTGCTTTAAAGACTCTTTTATTAAATTGATTCCTCCACTTTCATGAATATAATGCTTTGATGGCTCGGTAAAAAACAAGCTGACAATAAAAGCCATAAATTGCGGAATTACAGTAGCCCACATGACAAGTGAAAAAGATTGGTTGGCTATAAAACCTCCGATAAATGCACCCGAGGCAAGTGCTATTTGGAACATGGAGCTTGTTTTCCCTAAAAAATGATGATAATCTTTTTCCCTCTCTTGTGATTTTAACGTCTCGTACAACAACGCCTCATTGTTACCGCTGTAAAAAGCCCGTCCTAATCCCATAAATACTGCCCCTAATAAAAGCATCAAATAAAATCCTCCGATAGCAAAACAGATTGAACCTAAGAATTGTGAAAAGGCTCCCAACACAATACAAATTTTGCGACCCTTTAAATCGGAGAGTGCGCCTGTTGGGATTTGAAACAAAGCGCTTGATAACATAATGACAGAATAAACACTCATACCCAATGCAAATGAACCTACAATTTTTGAAAAATAAAGAATGGCAATCGGAGCCGCCGGAGAAAAATCAATGAAAAAATTAAGCCAATAAAGAAGTCTTATGTTTTTATGCATTTTTCTCATTATAAATCAATTTCCAAGCTCTCCCAAAGGATTCTTGAAGCATACGTTTTATAGGGTGTCCATTTTGCGATGATTTTTTCTATCTGTTTTTTGGTCGGATCTTTTTTCAAACCGTAAATCTTTTTCAAGCCCTTTTTTAAACCTAGATCTCCATGTGAAAATACATCTGGTCGACCCAAAACAAACATCAGAAACATCTGTGCAGTCCACGGCCCGATACCTTTTACTTTTGTAAGAGTTGTAAGAACTTCCTCATCAGTCATTTCATCAAACTGTAAGGTTGGTAATTCTCCATGATTTATTGCTTCAGCCAAATTTCTCACATACCTGGCCTTTGCATGAGACATACCGGAATTACGAAGTCGTTCATGAGAAATAGAAAGAAGTTGAGAAACAGTCACTACTTCATCGGGGAAAAGTTTTTTAAATCGACCAAATATCGCCCCTCCTGCTTTATTCGAAAGCTGCTGACATATAATCTCCCGGCAAAGTCTGAAAAAATAATTCTCGGGTTTATCTTTGTTTATTATTTCCAGCTTACCGACTTTGACGATCCAGAAATAAAGGATAGGATCATTTTTTTTAAAATGGGAGAGAATTTTTTTATGCATATTAAGCTCTTTTGTTTTAGCCTGTTATTATGCTTTAAAATATGATTGCGGAGGGGGCGAGATTCGAACTCGCGGAAGCCTTGCGGCCTCATTAGTTTTCAAGACTAACGCACTAGTCCACTATGCGACCCCTCCATTGAATTATTATATTTTGAGGCGCATGCCGGAATCGAACCGGCGCAGTAGAGGTTTTGCAGACCCCCGCGTTTCCTCTTCGCCAATGCGCCAAATAACCACAAAAATAACAACCCTGCTGTGTTATATTTTACCTTATCTCCGGCCTTAAAACAAATACGTTCTTTATTGAAAGTGGCTTACCACATAGATGTATTTTAATTCTTCATCAGATTCGTTTTTGATATTGTGCTTTTTGTGGGGAGGGATATAAAGCATTGATCCAGCCTCGGCATACTCTTCAATCCCTTCTATTGTAACTTTTGCTTCTCCCTGAATAATATAGAGAACCTCTTCTCTTTCCCGAGTAACATGCTCCCCCATTTCCTCTCCTTTATGAAGCAATACATAACCTGATTTAATATTGGTACTCACCGGCGGTTGCAACCAAGATGTTTGAGGGGTAACTGTTGAAATATGTTTTTTATGCATATATTTATGTGAATGAATAATTGTTTATAATTGTAACGTATGAAAGTCAAAACTGAAACCTCGGCAGGTGGAATAGTTTATAGAAGAGATGAAAACAAATGGCTTATCTGTCAACATTCACATCATAAAGGGTGGATTTTCCCAAAAGGGCTAATCGGCGACAAAGAAACAAATGAATCCATGGAACAAGCCGCGCTTCGGGAAGTTGAAGAAGAAGGAGGAGTAAAGGCAAATATTATAAACCCTCAACCGGTCATAGTGAAATTCAAATACCAATGGCAAGGTTCTCCTCACGCAAAAAATGATAACGAAAAAGTATTAGTGGATAAAACTGTTTACTATTTTCTTATGGAATATATATCGGGTGACCCGAAAAATCATGATTGGGAGATGGCGGATGCAAAATTCGTCTCCGAAGATGAAGTTTGTAAAACGCTTACATATACATCAGATAAGCAAGCATTTCAAACCATCCTCAAAATGTTCAAAGAAAATACCTCTTGAGTATTGATAAATATATCATCCTATAGTATAATATATAGATTATGGCTAGAGTTGAAATTCATTTAGACTTATCCCAAGTTGCACCACCAGAACAAGGCGCATATAAAGGGCTTATCGGGAAAATGATCAGAGAACGCTTTTCTGATGCTGCAAGCTGTGACCAATTTAATACTATCGCCTCCCTTACCGCGCAGGCTGCTCAGGCAGCTCAACTTAGACAAAATCCTGGTGTTTATCAACTCTTTGCATCAGTCCTTGGACAAGTTGCATCTTTACATGGCGATTCTCAAAATAACCATAGTAGCTCCTGCGCTTTAGCCCAATATAGAGAAAGTATTGGAAATTAATAAACTTTCACCGCTATTCAAAAGAAGATTTCTGAAATCTGAGCGGTGGACCGGATTTGAACCGGCAACCTTTTCCTTGGCAAGGAAACATTCTACCGTTGAACTACCACCGCTAACTTTCAAAGTATATCATAGGTGTATTTCCTCCTCAAGGTTATTAACTTAATGGAAAATAATTCAAATAAACTATTAATTTAGTATTTGAATACTAATTATTTGATTTACATAAAACACTAATCTATACTTAAGCTTATTTATCATTTCAATATTTTATTATGCAAGAAACAGCAGCGCCATCATTTCAACAAAGAATTGCAACAGGAGCACATAATCTTAAAGAACAATTTTTAAGACCTGATTCAGCATTTAATAGAGGTATAGCAGAAAAAGTGTTTCGATTGGAAAATCATGTAAAAATTTTGGCAAGAAGAGACATAGAAAAAGCAGGAGGAAAAAAAATGACTCATGGTGAATGGGTTGATACAAGAACGAGACAATTAATGGATACATACGATACTATTGCATCTTTTACTACTCACGAAGGAACTAAAGTTGACACAGGAATTGCTATTGCAGCGGGTGTTGCGTCTTCAGTTGAAAGAGTATATACCCATGCTTTATTGCAATTGACTAATGAACAAAAAGGACAACCTGATGCTAAACTTATATCTGAGCATGAGGTAAAAGAAAGAGTGAAACGAATTGACAATCAAGGTGCATTAGCAGTTTTATCTGTGGGGTTAGGAAATATCTTTTCAAATCAGAAGATGCCAAGCCCTTCTTCAAGTGTAGGAGCATGGTTATATGATGGATCACATTTGGATATGAATAAGTTGTCAAAATCAGAAGGGGCACAACTTGCTGATGCAATTATTATGGCAAAATCAATTGATCATTTTGAGGAATTAGTTGGACATCCAGTTGTACAAAGACTAGATGTACATGCTCAGCAAACTGCGCCTGCAGTGTAATATTAATAAATGAAAGTTCCTTTTTGTTACAGTTTCAAAAGATTGTCAATTTTCCTGTATGAAGATTTGTTAAGGAGTTAATTTAGCTTTTTCTGGCAATCCTTTGCACTTGGCAAGGAAACATTCTACCGTTGAACTACCACCGCTAACTTTCAAAGTATATCACAGGAGTATTTCCGTCTCAAGCGTTCTAGGAACACCAAAACAATTATTGATATAATTTATTAATGTCTTATCTAATATCAGTATTATATTACCTATATCCTTTATTTATACTTTTTTTAGATTTTAAAGAACTATATAAAAAATTCAGTCGCGATTCAAAAATTATTGGACAGATCACCTTAATATTATCAGTCATCTTTTATGCAGCAACAAGAATTTTTCTGTATTTTACGCTCAATAATGTGTGGAAAGTCAAAGAAGGTTATTTTACGCCCGAAATTAGTATCCCAACTGTAACATATAATAATTTTATTAACATAATCGATTTATTTTTGTGGACAATTGTCCGGCAGTTATATAAAAAAGAAAATGGAATAGGTATAATACGATTAACTATCTTATATGGAATTGAGATTGCATTCCTTGTCCCCTTTGCCCTCACTCTTTGTCTTGTTTTAAATAGCGTATTTCATATTAATTTCCGCTAGACTCAACAACACTAATTTTTTCCTGAAGTAAGAATTGGAAAAGTAACATTCTGCCGCTACTAACTTTAAAACATATTAAAGGATCCTTTATTGCTCAATATGAGCCTGGTAGCTTGTAAATATATTAGTCCTATAGTATAATATACTATGGGCAGAAAAGAGGTCGAAACAAGATACGACCAATACAGAAAAAAAAGATATGATGGAACGGTATTTTTTGAGCATCCGTACTTCGCTGAGTCTTACGAACAAGTTAAAGACACGTATCGTGTTTTTCTTGCCGGTATGGGCCAGAAAGGCCCACTTCTTTATAATAAGCTTGAACAGGTTGTTTTCAATTATGGACACGAAAGCTGTATGGTTGTTCCCAGTATTCTTGCTCAGATAAGCGATAAAAAAATTGCAAATATAGAGCAATATTACGCCCATTTAGCCGACCATGTACTCAATGAGGCTGACGGTAGACACAATCTCCAACTAATAGGATTCTCCCTTGGTGGGCATGAACTCGTTGACCTTCTTGATGCGATAGTCAAAGATCCTCGATCTGCAGGTCTTCAAATAGATATTATGTTTGTAGGTACTCCGGGCTTTGGCGTGAAGGGATTGAAGGGGGCAGGAGAAGTTGCTTTCAGATTGGCTCAAAATATAGTTGAAACTATAATCCATGAACACGAAGTTATTTATCCACTACCCGAAGAATGTTATTTTTATAAAAAAATGGGTCAAAAGGAAAGAAGCGGCCCAGAGCTAAACTTTGAATTTAAAGAAAACAGAAGTCAACGCAATCATAAAAAAATGCGTTTTACCACTCTATGGGCAAAAGACATCATGCCGGCGGGAGCAAAGGATGAACAAAGAGAAATGCTGCTGGGGAAACTTGACGAATCTGATAATCTTCTTAGAAAATTGGCTGTAAAATTAATGACAAACCCGCAGTTATTAGACAAGACTAAATATTATGCAGCCATGATTGATAGATGTAGATTACTATACCCTATAGTTCGAAAGTTGAGAAAAGCCGAACAGGAACGGACAGGAGGATCAACTCTCTATGATGATTTATTGGAATTTCCAAAAGTAAAACCTGATGCTATTCCCGACGATATTTCCTCGTTCTCATATATTAAAGTTACCGCAGCAAGAATTATCGCGGGAATCGAGCATGAGCTGCTGAATATAGTTGAGACAGCAAGTAAAAAAGACATAAAAATAAATATGGGTCTTGCAGCTGTCAATCACGATCATATTCTTACTACAAACGATCTTGCACAGGCAAAAAAAACATTAGAGCAGGAACAGGCAACAAATAGAGGTTTATCATGTTTAATGCTCGGAGCTATCCGCGGATTAACTCACGGCTCACTAGATTATGAAGGCAACGAAATCCGTTGGTTATTTGAACACATCTTTCCTCTACTTTCACAAACACAAGCTTCAGTTGTTTATACTTAAAAAAGATTTTTTACCCTATGCATTGAAGTATGTTTAGGGACACTCTGCTTGAGTAATTATATAAGATAATGGTTTCGTTGTTCCTCTCCAATACGCTTCAATATTAACCGTAGTCCCTTCGGTAAGCTGTATAGGAAATATCAATGTCGGACCGACATTAGTAGCCTTAGCATTTGAAGTTGTGCCGATTATTTCAATAAGTTTGCTTATATCTACGCCGTCACTAACTCTCGTTGCCTGAAGCGTTACTGAAGTAGATCCCCAATTAAAACAATTTAATACCTCTACATTAAAATCTGATCCTTGTGATGTGCCTCCACCTCCCCCTGATTGCTCAAGGTTTGTCAATCTTGTATATATGGCGGGAAGAATATTATCAAATAGGTTAGAAAAATTTACCTCTAATTGAGCAACTCGTGCTTCAAGTGCCGACAATCCATTTGTACCTGTTGTAGCATTCGGATTATTTGCTGCTTGAACTAGGGGTTTAGTTGAAACAACTAAGAAAATAGTTATTAATCCTAACAAAATTAAAGAATATTTGGTTAATTTTTTCATATAACTATAAGATAGCAGGAAATAAAAGAGGATGTCAAGTACTGAATTTGTAGAACGATTTTTTACTTAAATAATAGGATAAAAAATATGTACAGAAGGAAGCTGTGCTGAGGGCGTGAGTCGAACACGCATCTGGGGTTTTTCAGACCTCCGCCGTGACCACCTTGGCTACCTCAGCTTATACACGCTGTACTAGTATATCAAAGAAGTTGATGATCCTCAATATAAAAATCCCCTTTTATTTGGAACAAAAAACTATTACACTGAAATTAATCCTCAATTTGGAGATATTTTTGTGTTATTAAAATGATAAAAAAGGTTATTGATTACGTCAAAACAATACGGGAAAAAAACAACATTCAAACAAATAACTTTATCCGCGGCATCGGAGCATATACACATAACTCAAATGTTTATCTATATTACGCGCCTTCAGGTCAGATACATAAATATCATGTCGCTATGAGCACTGATGGACTCGTATTTGAGCAATTAAAAAAAGACCTACATATCATTGCTCCAAAGAATATTACTCTTCGTCATGCAACGTATCACAACTTCAATGTCACGCAAAATATTTCCGGAAAAGATTTTACGCTTCTTTTTCAATCAAGATTGGATAATGTGGATGATCTTTTCATTGCTAAATCCTCTGATCTTATTAATTGGGAGTTTGATAATCATATAAGCCAAATTAAAGAAGCCGGAGCGGTTATACCAGGATATCGGTTTGAAGATCAACAGGTAATGTACCATGGAGAAAAACAAATTAATATTTCCTTTTCTCTCAATGGACATGACTGGCTTACCTTGGGACAACCCGTTCTTCAAAGCCGTCGGGATCATTTTGATCACGGGAATTTGACTGTTGAAAATGTTTTCACAACCGACAAAGGTATCCTTGTTTTATATCACAGTAAAGTTATGTATGGATCTTTTAACCGTTTTCTTGTGGGTGCTGCATTATTTGACCCCAAAGACCCTTCAAGATTATTATGGCGCAGCGCAAACCCGTTATGGGATTCTTCACAGGGATGGCGGGGAAAGAATATTACACCAGTTGGAGTAGTACTTTTTCGTGAAAAACTTATTTCATATTGGGATGTGGAAAATGAAGGTATTTACGCAGTGGTATATTCATTTTACAAACTTCATCTTCCGTCAAAAACTACTAATGTTTCCCTTCATCTTGCACGGGCACCTCAAAATCCCATGATTGCGCCTAAAAAACATAATGATTGGGAATCTTTTAATACTTTCAATGCCGGTACTGTTTTTGAGGGGGATAAACTGCATATTTTATACCGTGCACAGGGATATGATTATATTTCAAATCTCGGATATGCCACAAGTCGTGACGGAGTAACTGTTGATAAACGTTTTGATAAACCTGTGTTTACCTCCCGACATGCAATCCCCCGCCAACATGCCCATTTATATCCAAACGATGATCCGTTTTCCTCAGGAGGAGGATACGGCGGATGTGAGGATCCAAGACTCACTCGGATAGGTGACCGGATGTATATGACCTATGTCGCCAACGACGGCTGGCTTCCCCGGTTGGCACTTACTTCCATATCGGTTGAAAATTTCCTAAACCAGCGCTGGTTATGGGAAAAACCTGTATTGATTTCCCCACCCGGAGTCATAGATAAAAGTGGTTGTATTCTGCCTGAAAAAATAAACGGGAAATATGTTATTTTCCACCGGGTTTTTCCCAACATTCTTATTGATTATGTAGACAGTCTGGAATTTGACGGAAACACATGGCTTAAGGGGCAGTATTCCATAAATGTCCGACCGAATAAATGGGACAGCAGAAAAATCGGAGCCGGCGCGCCTCCCTTAAAAACCAAAGATGGTTGGCTTTTGATTTATTATGGAGTGGACGACAAAGATGCTTCCAAATATAAAATCGGTGCAATGCTTTTGGATTTAAAGAACCCGACAAAAGTATTACACCGTACCGATGCTCCTATTCTTGAGCCCAATGATCCTCTTGAAAATGAAGGATTCAAGCCGGGTATTGCCTATCCGTGTGGAGCAGTTGTTATCGGAGAGACGCTTTTTGTCTATTACGGCGGCGCTGACTCAGTAGTATGTGTAGCCACTGCAAACCTTAAACATTTCCTTTCCGAAATGAAATATAGTGACCTTGCCAAACTCGATCCTGCCATTATCAAAAAAGTTCTATAATATAATATGCTGCAGGTCAAACGATATCTTCAAAATCCTATTTTGTCCCCCAACCCTACGCAGCCATGGGAAGCATATGCAGCATTTAATGGGTGTGCATTAAAAGATAATGGCACCTATCATTTATTTTATCGGGCAATATCTTCACCTCAATCGTATCATGGATATAATGATTTTAGACTCTCAACAATTGGGCATGCAAAAAGTAAAGACGGATTTAATTTTGAAGACCGCTCCCTATTTTTACAGCCTATGTTTGAATGGGAACGATACGGATGTGAGGACCCGCGAATCACGAAATTAGGTGACACCTTTTTTATTTTTTATACAGCTATTTCCACGTGGCCTCCTGAACCAAAAGGTATAAAAATCGCCCTTGCTATCAGTCACGACTTAAAAACAATTCAGCAGCGCCATCTGATTACTCCCTTTAATGCAAAGGCCATGACCCTGTTTCCCGAACGCATAAATGGAAAAATTACGGCCCTCTTAACTGTTAATACTGATATGCCTCCTACTCATATAGCTCTTGCACAATTTGACACAGTTGAACAAATGTGGTCGGATGAATATTGGAGAGATTGGTATCATCATCTCAATGACCATCGCATCCATCTGAAACGGATGAAGACAGACCAGGTCGAAGTGGGAGCACCTCCTTTGAAAACTGAAAAGGGGTGGATGTTTATGCATTCATATATTTCCAATTACACAACTCAAAATCCCACTTTCTATATTGAAATGGCAATGCTTGATTTACAAAATCCCCAAAAAGTCATCGGAAAAATCGATGGAGCGATTATAGAACCGCAAGAAAAATATGAATTTGAGGGTATTGTCAGAAATATTGTGTTCCCTTCAGGATTGTTAAAAGAAAACGATCTGCTTCATATATATTACGGTGCCGCAGATACGTCGTGCTGTGTGGCCACTGCGCCTTATAAAGATATAATATCTGTATTTGAAAAAACTACCGCAGAAATGCCAAAGCTTACGCGATTTGAAGATAATCCAATTCTTGAACCGAAAGAACGACACGGCTGGGAATCAAAAGCAGTATTTAATCCTGCGGTATTGCAGGGTGTTGACGGTGTATACATCCTCTATCGGGCGCTATCCGGTGATGATACATCTACCATAGGATGTGCTATAAGTCATAAAGGACTACATATTGATGAACGTTTTTCAAACCCGATATATGTACCCAGAGAGGATTTTGAAAAAAGAAAAAACCCCCAAGGCGGATCCGGATGTGAAGATCCCCGTCTGACACGTATTGGTGATACGGTATATATGTGTTATACCGCGTATAACGGCGTTGATAATCCACGGGTTGCCCTTACTTCGATTCTGTATGAAGACTTTATTCACCGAAAGTGGATCTGGAAAAAACCCATCCTCATATCTCCTCCGGGAACAGATGATAAAGACACATGCATTCTTGAGGAAAAAATAAATAATAAATATGTTATTTTTCACCGTATCGGACAAGATATCGTACTTGATTATGTTGACAATCTTGCATTTACCAATGACAAGTGGCTACAAATCCAATCCGTTATCCCCCCCCGTAAAGGATGGTGGGACAGCAGGAAAATAGGTATTTCGGGACCGCCTATCAAAACACCATACGGTTGGCTACTTCTTTATCATGGTATAAGCAGCGCAGACAACGAGTATCGCATTGGCGCAATGCTGCTGCAATCAGACGATCCGGGCAAGGTACTATCGCGAACTGACTTTCCTATTCTGGAACCTGAAATGTCATACGAGAAATTAGGAATTGTAAATAATGTGGTATTTCCCTGTGGTGCTGCGGTGATTTTCGGGGTTCTTTATGTATATTATGGAGGCGCAGATAAAGTCATCGGACTTGCTACAATACCCATGCAGACCTTAGTATCATACTTAATAGAGCGCTCAGAAAAAAAATATCTTTGACAAAAGTGCGTCTGCTTGGGGTCGGACCAAGGACATCTACTTTATAAGAGTAGCGCTCTACCACTGAGCTACAGACGCGAAAATTCAACTCTTAATTATACAATAAGTGGACCTACCGAGAATTGAACTCGGATCTTGGCAATGCGAATGCCACATTCTTCCGTTGAACCATAGGCCCTCGTTTTTTCTGTGGTGTCTCCGGGGAGAATTGAACTCCCATCATGGGTTTCGGAAACCCACATTCTATCCGTTGAACTACAGAGACTAAACGGACAGCCCTAGAACACAAACATCAATATTATAGCAAGTGCAAGCCTATAGATACCGAAATTGGTAAGAGAGTTCTTTTGCAGATACCCGATAAACCATTTCATGACCACATAGGCAACGAAAAATGACATCATAAAACCAACAAAAAGTAATGGTATATATTGAAGTGATCCTGAAAACACATGTCTCATTTTAAATAAATCATACCCTGAAGCTGCGAAAAGAGTTGGAACTGCCAGTATAAATGAGTATGTTGCTGCCTCATCTCGCTTGAACCCTTGACTCATCAGATAAAACATTACAATCCCCGACCTGGATACACCGGGAATAACGGCTAAAGACTGAACCAAACCCGTCAAAACAGCCTGAAACGGAGTCATCTGTGTAAGTGAGTGCTTAAGAACTATTTTTTTCTTTGTTATGAGATATTCAAGAATAATAAAAAGCAAGCCCACAATAAAAATAGCATCTATGATAAGAGTGTTTGAGGCAAAAAAAACATTTTTTATGATCTTATAGAGAAAAAGGCCGATAATAGCTGTAGGGATAAACGACAAACCTATTTTTTTAAATAATTCTTTATGTTTCAATATATATTGAAAATAGAGGATAACCACAGCCAATATTGCTCCAGACTGTATGAATACTTCAAAAAATTTTTGAAACTCAGTTTGCTGCAAATTTAATAATTTTGAGGCAATAATCAGATGTGCCGTTGAAGAAATAGGCAGAAATTCAGTAACCCCTTCTACTATCCCTAAAATTGTAGCGTGGATTATATTCATATCCATAAAGTATAATATAAAAAATGAAAATAGCCATAGTTCACGATCAACTGCGCGAATTCGGGGGTGCAGAACGGGTACTTGTCGCCTTAAAACAGATATACCCTCAGGCTGATATTTTTACTTCCACATTTGATTTGGGTTCTTTAGGAGAACATAAAAAACTTATTAAAAATTGGAGAGTTTACGTGTCATGGTTTGGCAAAATTCCAATAATAAACAAATTATATTCCCCCTTACGTTTTCTAACTCCGTTAATATGGGAATCGTTTGATTTCTCGAAGTATGATCTTGTTATTTCATCAACCGGTTCATGGATGTGTAAAGGGATAAAAACAAAAAAACCAACGCTTCATATCAGCTATATTCATCATCCTCCCCGGTATTTATACGGATACGAAACTGCGGTTGAATGGCAAAAACATCTGCTCATAAAAATATATGGTATTTTTATAAATCATTTCCTTCGTTTATGGGATTTTGAAGCATCTCAAAGACCGGATTTTTTAATTGCTAATTCTATTGAAACAAAAAAACGTATTGAAAAATTTTACCGCCGTGATTCAATTGTTATTTATCCTCCCGTTTCGGCGCCTCAACAAATTGACAGTCAAAAACTGAAAATTGAGAATTATTTCATTACCGTTTCCCGTCTTGCACGGGCAAAACATGTTGATCTTTTGATAAAAACTGCAAACAGAGAAAAATTTAATTTAAAAATTATAGGAATCGGACGGGACATGAAATATCTACAATCCATTGCCGGAAAAACTGTCAAATTTTTGGGTAATGTTCCTGATGCAGAATTAAAAAAACTATACCAAAAGGCAAAAGCATTTCTGTTTGCTTCAATTGATGAAGAATTCGGTATAGCGCCAATTGAAGCAATGGGACATGGTCTACCTGTTATTGCATTTGCATCAGGTGGACTCAAGGAAACCATACACGATGAGGAAAACGGATATCTTTTTCAAGAATTTAATGAAGACTCTCTTGGAAAAAAAATAAACAAACTTCAATCTTTATCTGAGGACAAATATCTGCAAATGAGGAAAAAAGCACGGACTGAATCTGAAAAATATACCGAAGGATTATTTAAAAATAAAATTCTTGATTTTATTCATAGCGTATCGCATCAATAGGTGAAAGATCTGCGGCTTTTTTTGCAGGAAAAACTCCAAAAATAATACCGATAACCGATGAAACACCTAATGCCAAAACTACTGAATTAAGATCTATATAGGCAGGAAATATTTTTTGAATAAGTAAGACAATAATATAGGCAAGACCCAATCCCATAAGTCCTCCCAAAAGTGAAAGGGCAATAGATTCAATTAAAAACTGATACAGAATATCCATTTTCCGTGCGCCTAATGCTCTCCTTATACCTATCTCTTTTATTCTCTCCGTAACGGTCACATACATAATATTCATAATCCCTATGCCTCCCACAATTAATGAAACTGCTGCAATTGCCACCAACACACTATTTAAAATACCAAAAATCGATTCAATTGCTCCCAATAACTCTGCCTGATCAATGACGGAAAAATCATCTTCTTTATATCTTTTTAAAAGCGTTGTTTTGATTTCCTGTTTGGCATCGGCAATGCTTATATCACTTTTTGACTGAACAATGACGGCAAAGAATTTTTTATCTGTGTTAAAAACCTGAGCTGTTGTATGAGGCATATACACAAATGAATCAAGATCTGGCCCGCCAAAACCCCCTCCACCCTTTGCTACCAAAACACCGCTTATTCTAAATGTCTGAGTTTCAATTTTGAGACTTCGTCCCAGTGCCTGTTCCTCAGTCCCGAACAATTTGGCGGCAATCTTCGGACCAATAACCGCTATTTTACTGCGCTTTTCCACATCATTTTTTGAAAATATTTCACCGTACTGCGCTTTTAAGTTAAGTGCAATAAATATATCAGCAGTGCTTGCATACAAATTACCCGCTTCAGTGTTCTTGCCGTTTGTAACGGAAATCGATTTAGAAAAAACGGGAACTACGTGCAACGCGCTTTTCATCCGTTCGAGTTTTAATACATCTCGTGTATCAAAACGTATCGCGCTCATTCCTCCTGAAGAACTGAAACTTCCTCCTTTTAATACTTGACCGGGAATAATCCGTATTATATTGGACCCCAGACTTTCAAATTGGTCGTTTATATATTTCTTTAACCCCAGGCCAAATGCAATAAGAATAACTACGGATAAAACACCGATAAGAATTCCTAAGGATGTTAAAAATGTTCGCCCCTTATTACGGGAAAAATCTTCAAGTGCTGATTTTATAAGAAACAAAAAATGATTCATTGTATTTCTCCGTCACGAATTTCTATTTTTCTCTCGGTCTTTGCGGCAATGGTCGGATCATGAGTAACGATCACTACGGTAATTTTTTCATTTTCATGTAATTCATGCAGCAGTTTTAATATTTCCGATCCTGTTTTTGTGTCAAGGTTCCCCGTTGGCTCATCGGCAAGAATCAACCTTGGATTCATAATTAAAGACCGGGCAATGGCTACTCTTTGCTGTTGGCCTCCTGATATTCTGTTTGGAAATGAGTTTTCTTTGCCCTCCAACCCAAAACGTTTGATGAGATAATGCGCCTTTTCAATGGGGTCATATTTTAATTTTGTCCGGGTATAAATTGTGGGCATAAGAATATTTTCCATTACAGTTAATTTGTTTATCAGATTAAACTGTTGAAAAACAAAGCCGACAAATTCATTGCGAAGTGAAGACAGTTGATTGTCATCCAATTTGGAGATATCTTTTTTATCAATAAATATTTGACCTTTTGAAGGTGAATCAAGAAGTCCGATAATGTGCATAAGTGTTGATTTACCCGATCCTGATGGTCCAATAATAGAGGTAAATTCACCGTCTTTGATAGTGAGACAGATGTCTTTAAGCGCTATAAAGGTAACATCGTTATCAAGTTTGTATTCTTTATGTACATGTTCTAAGAGGATCATAAATAGAATATAAGCTATGGTAAATTAACCAACACATCCCCTTCTCTTATTCCTGAAAGTACTTCAGATTTCCCGTCAATTTCCAATCCTGTTTTTATATATACTTTCTCTTTTTTATCTTTATTCAAACGCCAGACATATTTTTTGTCTCTTTCTGACTTTACAAAATTGCTCTCAACCGTAACTACATTAACTTTTTTATCCATAACAAATACCGCATCCCCGGTCATTCCTAATCTATAAGCATTCTGCGTATTATCTTCATTCAAACCAAGCTTAACTTCATATACCGTCCCTGTTTCACCGCTTTTGGGAATAAAGGAAATAAAATTAATTGACCCGCTCATTTTTTTATCAGGATAGGCATCTAAAGAGATTTGTCCCGTCATACCGTTTTGCAGTTTTACTACATCTGTCTGATCGGCTGTTGCTGCAAAGAAAATTGTTTTCGGGTTAACTATTTCATAACCGGTCGTAACTCCTATATTTACTCCGGCATATAATGCATCGGCGCGTATAACTATTCCTTCAATCGGCGTTGATAAGTATGAATATTGGCGGGCTAAATCCTGAAGCTCAACTGCTAGTACCGTGCTATTTAAATCATACTGAGCATTTTCAACGAGGCGCTTCATTTTATTTCCCACATCATTATTTGGCTGATCGCCCACTCTTTGATTGTCATCCCGAGACTGATCAAACGTATTTCTTGATTTTGCATATGTGTTTAAACTCGTTTGAAGATTTTTAGTAACACTGCGTTGATCAAGCGCTGCAATGCCTTGATTTTTTTTAACATAATCCCCTTCTTTTACGCCTACCCAGGATAATAGTCCGGGAGTTTGAAATTGTAGTGTCACATGTTCCTGTGCATCAACAGCACCTGATAAAGAAAGAGTGTCTTCAAGTGTTTCTCTGGTTACGGTATAGGTTGACTGTTTCTTAGCTAGTGCATCAGCTGTGGTCTTCTGGTTAATAAAAAAGCCTGCAACCACAAGGATAATAACTATCATATACCATCTTTTTTTGGCCACATTAAACACTCTCTTCATACACTTATTATAAAGTTAAATTATAAAAAAGGTAGCCATTCATTAATTGGCATCACGTTGGAAAGAAGAAAATTCCACGTATACATATATATTCCCAGAAGAAGGATTATAAAAATAATTTTAAATTGCTTTGAGGTAAAAAAATGCTCAAATGCCATGCAGGCAAGCGGCCATAACGGTAAACTATAACGTGAAATATCGCGATGCTGAATAAATAATAAGGAAATTCCGAAAACAAGAGAAAAATAAAAAAAACTTCTGTACTTACTCGTTACAAATTGATACGCAGTCAACCCATACAAAAAGAAGTAAAATAAAACATCCTCAAGCCACGCACTCCCCACCCATTTGGCACTTGAGTTAAAAACAGCAAAAGGATAAGGCATTGGTACGGTTCCTCCCGTGTGAAAAAAGGCAAAAAAATCATTATATTGAAAATAATACAAACTAAATACTGCAACTAAACCTACTGGAATAAGAAAAATCCACAACCAAGATTTTTCAATTTTTTTAGTTTTTATATATGTTTCAATAAAGACAAATGTGTATGCGGCAAATAATAATATTCCCGGTGTTTTTGTAGCAACTGCCAAAAAACCAATTAAGGAAGATAATAGATATTTTTTCTTTTCAAAAAAATAAAGTGATGAAATAATACAAAGAAGAAAAATACTTTCAGGCGCGCCTGAGGATCTGACTACTAAAAATCGGGGAAGAAAAAGAAATATACTGCCTAAAAGAAGAGGGTGTCTTGTTATCTGAAATCGTTTTAAAATAAAATAGAATGTCCATGCTAATAATATAGTGCCCACTACATTTACAATAATCATGGACTTTAAATATCCGAATATATAGGAAAAAAGCCTGATAAAAAAAGGGTAAAAAGGTAAATGTGCCGCATAATAAAGTGTATTTTGTGGCAGTGCACTATCTCTATTTAAGAGTGTTATTTGTTTTGGATCATAACCGGTTTTAGCAGGAATAATATACAAAGGTCCGTCATATTGTTTATATACCTCAAGCATTGATGCTCCTTTAACCGATAACCCAAACCACAATTGGGATTTCAGAATGAATGGTGCCCAAACAAGTAACGTGCTTATTAAAACAACCAAAAGTAGGGTAAAATAAGGTATGAAACGTTTAATGCTCATAAAAAAATGGGTCCTTCAAAATAAACTCCCCGTCTTTATTATACTATGTATGATATTTTTACGCATGTGGCGCCTTGGAGACTTTGCCATGTTTCTGGCAGACCAGGGACGGGACGCTGTTATCATAAGACGTATAGCAACTCTCGAACATTTTCCTCTTATCGGCCCGCCGAGTTCTATCGGGCAGGTTTACCTGGGACCTTTTTTTTATTACCTCATGTCTCCTTTTTTATACCTATCTGCATTTAACCCTGTGGGATTAGCGTTTGGCGTTTCTCTCTTATCAATTCTCGGTCTTATAGCAGGATATTTTATCATCAAGTCTATCGTAAAAGAAAAAGTAGCCCTCATATTCTTGATACTATCAACCTTTTCTTATGGACTTATATCATCAGCACGGTTTTCTTGGAATCCCAACCTTTTACCTGTTTTTGCTTTCTTTACTCTTTTCTTCCTGTACAAATCACTTCAAACTAAAAAATGGTTATTCTCGATCCTTTATGGAATGTTTTTTGCCTTCTCATTTCAACTTCATCACCTAGCTGCTTTTCTGGCCGTCCCCATAGCTGCTGGATATTTGTACCAATTGTGGTGCGATAAAAAAAAGGGGGAATTGTTCATTGCTATACTTATTGCGATGGGTGGTTTTTTAATTGTTTCCTCTCCACTTATCATCTTCGATCTTAAGCATGGTTTTTTAAATACAAAAAATCTCTATTCTCTTTTTACGCAACAAAACGTTGTTGCAGGAGGATCCCCATTAACGCGACTTCTGGAAACAAATCATGCTTTTTGGCAGATTATTTTCCAAATACGATATCCTGAGTTGATATCATCTTTATTGAGTATTGTTTTAATAACCATAACTGTTGTTTTATTAAAAAGAAATAAATTTCATCTGTTTTTATTCATTCATTTTGTCAACCTATTTTCCTTTATATATTTTTTCAGCCTTTTAAGCAGTCCTCGTCATCCACATTATTACGGAACAATATATCTAAGCTTGTTTATAGTTCTTGCTTATATAGCAGTCATTGTTTCTAAGAAAAAATATATCATTCCTGCTTCTTTAGGACTGCTTGGAATATATCTTTTTTTTAATGCTAAACAATATTATTTCATTACGGGTTCTTCAAGTAATCAAATACAGCATGCCGAAAATGTAGCACTTTCAATGGTCCCCCATATCGATCATAAACCTTTTAATATCTCAACTTACCCTATTGAGTTTACTTCTGAGGAAACATTTACATATTTTCTTGAAGTAAAAGGCTTACCCGTTGCAAACCGTGAGGCAAAAGAAGTAACTGATCAAATGTATGTGTTATGTGACCGTGAACCTTGCAAAATATTAAACTCCCAATCCTGGAACATAGACATGTTCGGAAAAGCAAAAATTGATACAATGTGGGAGAGGGAAGGAGTTAAAATTTATCGACTTGTTCACGCACAATAATATGGCTGTTTCACTTATAATTCCTGCATATAACGAGGAGATAAATATTCAAAAAGGAGTATTGGATAAAATCGGTAACTATACAAAAAGTAACAATGCCTTTTCAGAAGTTATCATTGTCGATGACGGATCAAGCGATCAGACAAAAAATTTGGTTAAAGAATATCTGAAAAAGTTTTTCCACTTTCATCTTGTTGAAAACAGCCATAAAGGAAAAGCTCAAGCAATTATCACCGGGATGAAAGAAGCAAAGGGAGATATTGTCATGTTCACAGACATTGATTTGGCCACTCCCATTGAAGAAGGCGAAAAACTTCTTGAGTCTCTGCAAAGCGGGTATGATATAGCGATCGGCTCACGCAACACTCAACGGGAAGGCGCCCCACTGCTTCGAAAAATCATGGCAGTTGGGTTTATTTTTATCAGAAATTCACTTATCGGACTACATAATGTCAAAGATACGCAGTGTGGATTTAAGGCTTTTGACAAGAAAGCTGCATTGTCAATTATCGACAAACTTCAGGTCTTTAAAAAACAAGCTTCCATTACTGGCTCATCGGTTAAGGCTGGATTTGATCTTGAATTTTTGTTTGTGGCAACAAAAATGGGATATAAAATCAAAGAAATTCCTGTTTCATGGAAGCATGTAGAAACAAAAAATGTCAATTTTGTTAAGGATTTTATTGAGACTATGAAGGATATTTTGACCATGAAGTACTATGACCTTACTCACCGCTATTCTTAAAAAACCATTAATTCAAATGTTTATTGTCGGATGTATTGCTTGTTTGGTGATCTTTGTAGCTTATGCAGATATTCCCAAATATATGACCTTTGATGAGATTGAGTTTGCCAAACTCGCTCTTCAATTGGATGGCAAAGCGTACACTCCTTATAGCACCTATGCCACCGGACATGCAACGTTTTATTTTTATATACTTCTTATTAGTTTTAAATTGCTGGGTATTTCCAAGTTTGCTCTCCGTATCCCTGCTGCAATATTTGGCGTATTAAATCCGCTGGTTTTTTACCTTCTCTTAAGAAAAATTTTTGCCCATAAAAAATTTCATCTTTCACCAAAAATCCTTTCTTTAACTCCACTATTGTTATCACTTCTTTTTATTACTTCCCGCTGGTATATAAACTTTTCACGTTTTGGTTTTGAAGTTACGTTTTTGCTACTGCTTGAACTTGTGTCGCTTTTTTTCATTATCTTTTATTTAGAAAAAAAACGAGTATGGCAGATATTGGCTTCAGGTTTATTTGCCGGTTTGGCATATAATTCCTATCAGCCCGGACGGCTTTTTTTCTTCATTCCTCTCCTTTTGCTTGTTCTCCATTATATAACCATCTCTCCTCGCCCTACAAAATTACACTTCTTCAGAGAAATACTGTTGTTTCTTATGCCGTTTGTGCTCATTATCAGCCCGCTTACTGTATATCTGATTCAGCATCCGGATATCCGCATGTATCAATTGTTCTATCCCGATAATCATGAGATGACTCTTATCGGCAAGCTTGGGTATTTTGCGGAAGATGTTTGGAAAACCTTTGCCATGTTCTTTTTTCAGGGAGACATGAATGGCAGACATAATTACACCGGTAAACCTGCTCTTAATCCTGTTATGAGTATTTTTTTTATTGTCGGACTCATTAACGCAATTAAAAACAGGAAAAATATTATAAATGTTGTTTTCCTCAGCTGGCTCCTTCTTTCACTTATTCCAACTCTATTAACTTATCCGTGGGAAAATCCCAACATGCTCCGTACATTTACGGTTATCCCTCCCCTCGTATATCTGTGCGGTTTAACCATTACGTGGACTTTTGAAAAAATTCAAAAATTAAAGCAACTTTATCTGCAAAAAATAGGTATGGTTTTATTATCGCTACTTATCGTATTTTCAATCTTCTACGAACTCCGTACTTATTTTTACTATCAACGGGTTGTTTTTTATGAATCATTTGAGGCAAAAAAAGAACTGCTCTATTATATAAATCATCCCGACACAAGTGTATTTGAAAAATAAACAATATTCCATATTTGCTCTTCTTCTATTATTTTCATCTGCTTTTTATTTGCTTATTACCGTATATCAAAATAGATCCCTGTTTATGACAAAATATGACAGTAAAACAATGAAACAAATATATGACCAATCCCAATGGCAACAATCCCAAAATATTTCTCCCTTAAAAGTACTTGACGCATGGGCATTAAAAAATAAATATACCGGATGGAATAACTTTGTTGATGAAAATAAATCAAAAACAGATGTGGAGAAAACTAAAAATGAAATACTTAACGAAGTAAGAAAAAAAGGGGTATCAGATGCACAATTATATACCTATGTCGGGGAACAATATATCAAAGGGGCCAATCCCACTTTTCTTAATCCCGAACACCCTCCATTAGGTAAATATTTAATAGGAACATCTATTACGTTATTCCAAAATGAACATATTATTCTTCTTATCTGCGGTTTTATCTCACTACTCGTAATATACCTAATTATTTTTACGGTAACTAATAATTACCTTTCATCTGCTATAGGGGTTTTCCTGGCATCTATTCATTCTCTTTTTATTGACCAACTAATTCACGGCCCGCAGCTTGAACTTTTTCAACTTATGTTTTTTCTTCTGCTTTTACTTTTTCTCGTTCTTTTTGAAAAGAAAAAATCTGTTTTGTATTTACTACTTACAGGTATTACTTACGGCTTTCTGTTATCAACTAAAACTGTCTCTACTTATTTGCCCTTATTTTTCGTATGGCTGTTTATTGTTTCTTTCATAGCAAAAAACTTTAAAATCAAACAATTGGTTATCTTGCATATTTTGGGTATTGGTATTTTTATAATGACCTATTTCCGATTTTTTATTTTGGGCGGAACCTTGAGACAGTTTTTAGGCGTTCAAAAATATATTGTCGTATTTTATAAACAATCAGGAATAAATATCGCTGAATTTGCGGGCAATTATCTCCGGCTTATCTTTACGGGCAGCTGGAAATTCTGGTCGGAAAATTCACCTGTCTCCCATTACAGTGAATGGTCAATCCTATGGCCATTATTATTTATATTATGTTTTATCATAATGTTTCTTTTATTTAATAAGCGTAAGAAGTCCGCATATCTCACTTTTGAGAAAATAGTATTGACATTTATAATCTTATATAATGGTTTTTTATTCATTGTCCCCATGTTTCCCCGATATCTTTTACTTCTTTTTATTCCTATAATTTTATTTATTTCAATATGTTCAAAACGCTTTCTTACTTATGAAAAAAATAAAAAATAATTTATTAGTTAATCACTGGCCGTTTTTACTTTTCATCTTTATTTATTTTAGTCTTATTTCTTTTTTGGTTATAACAAAACCTACCCCCTTTTTTGATTGGGATGAAGCTATATATGCCCAAGTTGGCCGGGAAATGATAAGAGAGAAATCATTCTTCGTCCCTTTATGGCAAGGAACACCTTGGCTTGATAAGCCACCCATTCCTTCTCTTTTTTATGGAATAGTTGAACTTCTCCCTGTTGTCCCAGAAATTTCAACCCGATTGGCAACTCTTATGCTGAGTTGTATAGCCTTAGCTTTGATATATCTTTTAAGCTATCGCATTACAAAAGAAAGAATTACTTCACTATTGACTGTTATTATTACCGCATTCCTTCCTGTTTTTTTCCAAAGAACAATGGCTTTAAATGTAGACGTGTTTCTTCTTATAGGGTGGCTAGGGTATGTAATTTGGTTTGACAATTTCTTTGTAAGTACTTTTATGCTTTTATTAGCTGTATTAAGTAAATCACTCCTTGGATTTTTTCCTCCTTTATTATTTATTTCCTTCTTTACCTATAAATTATTTTTTAATAATATAAAAAGGGGGGATTTTTTTGCGCTTCTTAAAAAAATAGCATTGCAGATAGTTTTATCGTCACTCTGGTTTATAGGAATGATTGTCGTATATAAGTATCCCTTTATCCAATATCAGTTCATTGACAGCCATTTTAAGAGAGTCGCCTCATCAATCGAGCAACATTTCGGTCAAAGAACATTTTACTTTGACGTACTGATTGATCAATTGAAAATATTGCTTCTGCCTGCTTTGGGATCTTCAATTTATTTTGCTTTTTTATTTTTTCAAAAAAAATCAAACAAATTTATGATTTTATTAAGTGTTTTTTTTGTTCCTTGGTTTATTTTTTTAAATCTCACTAAAACAAAAATTGCCTGGTATATTTATCCCATATTGCCGCAGTTTGCTTTTTTATCGGTTTACCCTCTTGTATTTTTGAAGAAAAAAACATTTTTGATCTTTATAGCTTCATTGTGTATGCTTTGCATATTTTTTATCACCGTTACCCCAATGGCAAGTTTGTTAACTAATTCGTTCTCTCAAATGGAAGATCATCAATTAATTGCCTTGGATGCAAAAAAAACAGGATGTAAAAAACTATATGTGCTTGTGGGTGATTCTACGAGAACTTCATATACAACGCTCAAATCCATGAATCTTGTCATATCAACTACCACATGGTGGGGCAATCATCCTTCAATTGCCTATTATGCTGATACAAAAACAGTATATCTTTATACAACAAGTGATGCTGTAAACAAATTAAATAACCTGCCAAAAAACGAATGCTTGATAGTCGAAAAAAACGACAGGAAAATTCTTTTAACCCCCCTCACCCTCCATGTAGCCGAAAATCCAACCTATCTGCTTTTACAGGCTCAATGATGATATAATTAATCTTATGTTTGATATAACACAGACATTTTCCTGTATCCGCAAACATATTTCAAAAAGAGATGTCATTTTTATTCTGGGTCTTATTACTCTCTTTTTCATAACAAGACTTGTCAATCTCACTCAACTTCCTATATTTAATGATGAAGGTATATATATTCACTGGGCTAAGGTTGCTTGGCATGATGCCTCGTGGCGATTTGTATCCCTAACTGACGGCAAACAGCCTCTTCAAACCTGGGGCACCATACCTTTCTTAAAACTCTTTCCCAATGATGCACTCTTTGCCGGTCGAATGTTTTCAGTTGCAACCGGATTTTTTGGATTGGCGGGAATAGTTACTCTTCTGTATTATCTTTTTGGTAAACGAACAGCCAAAATCGGTGGCCTTTTATATATTTTTATTCCTTATTTTCTGTTCTATGACCGGATGGCCATGGTAGATAGTGGTGTAAACGCCTTTTTTATCTGGATTTTGTTCTTTTCAGTTCTTTTAGTTCAAACATTGCGGCTTGATGTGGCACTCATATTTGGACTTGTAGCCGGTATGGGACTTCTGGCCAAATCCTCGGTAAGAGTTTTTGTTGGAATGTCTTTGTTTGCACCTATTCTTTTGAAAGATCTTTTTCATAAATTAAAAAAAGAGTTAAGAAAACTCCCTTCCTTTTTCTTTCTTTTTGCCATTATGGGTACTCTTGCTCTTGTTATTTACAATGTTCAACGACTCTCTCCTTTTTTGCATTTTGTTGAGGAAAAAAATAAAACGTTTGTTATGACATTTGGCGAATGGATTCACTCTCCTTTTGTGGTTTTCTGGAGCAATATAAACACTATCCCCTATTATGTATTTTCTGAATTGGGCTGGGTTGTAGTACCGTTTGGAGCATTGGGACTATTCAACTTATTCAAAAAAAATAAGAAGTTAGCCTGGTATTTTTTATTATGGATCCTTGTTCCTTACATAGGAGTAGCATTTGTAACAAAAGTTCTTTTTCCCAGATATATCATATTTTTTGGCTCACTTATTGTCATCCTAGCAGCATATTTTCTCAACCAAATTAAAGAAAAAAAAATATTATTTATGTCGCTTTTTACCATTATTGTTTGTGCACTGGTATTTGATTACTTTATGTGGTTTGACTATAAGGGAATAATATTCCCACCCACTGACCGGGGGCAATATATACAAGGGATAACGGTCGGATATGGAGCAAAAGAGATCGTGGATTATGCACGTGAAAAATCAAAAGAAAAAGAAGTGATTATTTTGGCTGAAGGAGATTTTGGTATGTCAGGAGATATATTAGACACATTCTTAAAACCGGGTGATAAAATCTTTATTAAGGGTTCATGGCCGCTTACCGATAAGGAGTTGACGGATCATCAAAAAGATCTAAATGACAATAAACAAGTTTTCGTGGTAACTGCACACATGCTTGAATATCCTCAAAATTGGCCGGTGAAACTCATCCGCAGTTATTATAAACCGGATCGGAAGTCGGTAATTCATTTATTGGAGCTTATTCGTTAATTACATGAACCATTTAACAAAAAAAATAATTGCAGTTACGTGCGTTCTTACTGTGTTGTTTTTGTTTGCTTTTCTCTTAAGGACTTACCGGTTAAGTGACGTACCGAAATCCCTACATAATGATGAAATAGCAAATACTTATGCGACAAGATTTGTTTTAGAAAATAAAAAAGACGTTTGGGGAAACAAATTTCCTTTGCTTTACTTGGATAAATTTGGCGACTATCCACCTGTTTTACCTATGTATGTTTCGGCTCTTGGTACCTACATATTTGGGACAAATGAATTTGGCTCTCGAATTGGGATTGCGCTTATTGGGGCTTCATTTGTTATTCCTTTATTTCTGTTGGTAAATCTCTTAATGGGAGACCTTATTATCGCAACAGTCATTACAGCACTTGCCTGTATTCTACCCTGGCATTTTATTCTCTCCAGAGCAAATGCTGAAGGGATTGTCGCACTTACTGCTTATGCATGGGGGTTATTTTTTGCGCTCAAATCAATTCATTATAAAATACGAGAATCAAAACACTTTGTTTATTCCATAGTTGGAGTACTTCTTTTGTTATTAACCTATTTTTTATACCCATCCTACCGTATTTTTATTCCTACTACATTTATTGGCTTACTTATATTTTCATTTCTTGAAAAGAAAAAAATTCATGTTATTTTTTTGCTTAGTTTGTTTATCTCCGTCGTATTAACTTTAGGAATTGCACAAACTAATTGGGGCCAGGGTAGATTTAAACAGACATCAATTTTTAATGAAGTTTCGGGTGTCCAGATATTGATAGATGGACTAAATTTCAATGAACCAAATATTATAACCGCACGGATATTCAACAATAAACCTCTTGCTTTTACTTTAAAATTTATAAGTCAATACTTTGATTACTTTTCCCCCAATTATTTATTTACTGACGGAGGATATTCAAAAGCATATTCTGTTCCTTATGCTGGACTGATATTTATATCTCTTTTATTTATTGTTTTGTTTACTGAACTTTTTATAGCAGATAAAAAAAATGATACAAAAAGAAATATTAAGCTGTTTCTTCTGTATCTACTTTTAACAGCTCCAATTGCAGCAGCAGTTACGGTAGTTGATACTCCAAACAATCACAGAAGCCTACCCATGATTCTTCCAATATTGCTCCTGTTAAGTTTTCCTCTTACTAAAATCCTCCGTTTAAATAATAAAGTAGTCTATACGTGCTGTATTGGTTTACTTTTATTTGAAAGCATCTTTTTTTTCCACAACTATTTCCAGCATGCAAATCTTATTGAAAGCCCTTACCGAAATGACGGCAATAAAGAGGTGGTCCAATACATATTGAAAAATAGGGAAAAGTATGACAAGGTTTTAGTAACAAATCAAGAATCGTGGCTACCTGCAAATTATTTATTTTTTTCGAATAATTATAGTAGTAAATTTATAGGTAAGTTTAAAACTGATTTTCGGATCGATACAATCGACAATGTGTATTTTCTTAACCAGAAATGTGTTGACTTAATGGCAATCAAAAACCTCATATTGAACCCTAATGAAAAAATATTAGTGGTAGATCCCGAAGGATGTCCGGTAAGTGAAAAGATATTCAAGGAAATTTACACGATAAAACGTGCAAATTTCACTACTGCTTTTATAATATATCAACCGATAGCTAAGCCGCCCTTTCCGTCACTGACATTGCCAAATTAAGTAAAAATATGACTAAAAAAGTATTATTTTTGATTGTTTGTATTGCTGTTGTTTTTTTTCTGGGTAAAAGCCTCAATCCGTTTGACCCTCGGATGTTTGACTTTCATGACGATACTCAACCTGCCCGTATTGAACAATTCACAAAAAATATAACCTCAGGCATTATCCCTCCCCGCTTGGGTCCGGATCTTTCGCAGGGACTTGGATTTCCGGTATTTAATTTTTATGCGCCTTTCTCATATTGGATCACCACAGGACTTCATCTTATGGGAATACCTATTCCTCTGGCTATTAAAACATCTTTTCTGCTTGCTGTGATACTTTCTTTTGTTGCAATGTACCTTTTGCTTAAACGTTTTTTTTCAACCGACGCAAGCCTATTGGGAGGAGTTGTTTATGCGTCTTCCTTATGGTTTGCGATCGAAATATTTGTCCGTGGAAATCTGGGAGAAATCTGGTTCTTGGTTTTGTTTCCCTTGAGTTTATTTATTCTCCATCTTCATAGTGAAAAAAGGTCAAAAACTACGTTTTTTCTGGCTGTATTAATACTTTCCGCTTTGTTTACCGTCCACAACGTATTATCCCTCATTTCTCTGCTGGTAACAGGTTTATTTATTTTGTTATTACCTCCTAAAAAACAATTGTTTCTGGCTTTTATCATAGCTCTTGCTTTAAGTTCATACTTTCTTATTCCGGCGCTTATTGAGTCGCATTTAACATACGCATCCTATGTGGCTGAAAAAACTAATTACCATGATCATTTTCTATGCGCATGGCAAATATGGAGCGCACCACATTGGGAGTTCGGCGGATCTGGACCGGGTTGTGACACCGACACCATGCCCTTTACTCTTGGGAAATTTCATATTGTCCTCGGATTACTGGGAATAATTCTTTTCTTTTTGCGCTTCAAGCATGAAAAAAAACACAGAAAACTGTTTTCATTTCTTCTTTTCGTTGGAGTAATCTCATTATTTCTTACCATGTATCAATCTTCACTTATTTGGGATATATTAGCTCCGGTTTTCTCACTATTTCAATTTCCCTGGCGTTTCCTTGTATTTGCTTCATTTCTATTCGCTTTTTTTTCAGGATATCTGATACACACCCTAAATATTCCATACAAAAAGATTGTTGTTCTTGCCCTAATGAGCATTCTTCTTTTTACTTCAAGTAAATATTTTTCCAAGCCTTGGCTATATTCCGTGGATGAATACAATATCAATCTTGCATCAAGCAAATATATTTCTCAAAAAGGAGCTTATCATATGGCGGAATATTTACCGAAATCTGCTGATTATAATTACTGGAGATCTATTGAAAATAAACCATTGGCAGTAGAGAAACCCGGTGGATTTCAAAAAGAATATACTATTGGTCCATCAGGTGTTACTACTATAGACATCCATTACTTTCCTTTCTGGCAGATAAAAATAAATAATCAAGTCATCATACCTAATAAATTCGACCTTCTTGGAAGGCCAATAATTAATGGTAAGTACCAGGATAAAATCCTGGCAATTTATCAAGAAACGCTTGTTGAAAAATTAGGCAACTTTACCTCCTTAATCGCGGCTATATTTTTAATGAGTATACTTATTTATAAACCTATATGGAACAAGCTGAAAGCTTTGCTCAAATAAAGCGTAAAACACTCATAAGCACCCTTAGTCTTTTTTTCCAAAGCGGATATTCTGCTTTTTTGGGTCTTGCGGCTAATCTTGTAGTAACAATACTTCTGTCACCAAAGATATTTGGCATGTATATTACGACTCTGTCGCTTATTTCTGTACTCAATTATTTTTCTGATATAGGACTTGCAGCATCACTTGTCCAAAAGAAGGAAATCCAGGATGATGATGTCAAAACTACCTTTACTATCCAACAATTTATGATTATTGTTGCAATTTCCATAGGGTTTCTTATCACAAACTTCGTAAAAGAATTTTATAAATTACCTATAGAAGGTGTTTACTTATATTGGGCACTTCTTGTATCCTTTTTTATTTCCTCTCTCAAAACCATTCCTTCCATATTTCTGGAGAGAAAGATCAAATTTCAAAGAATTGTATTGGTCCAAGTGATAGAAAACACTGTTTTTTATATATCTGTTATCGTATTGGCACTCTTGAAGTTTGAACTGAGAAGCTTCACAATTGCCGTTATGCTGCGCGCCGTGGTTGGACTCATCCTAATCTATATTCTTTCTCCCTGGCGCCCGGTAATAGGTATTTCAAAAAAAAGTCTGAAGCAACTTTTATCATTCGGACTCCCTTTTCAGGCGTCATCTTTTCTCGCTCTTTTTAAAGACGACCTAATTATTCTTTTCTTAGGAAAGATACTTGGATTTGAAGCACTCGGATATATTGGCTGGGCTAAAAAATGGGCAGAGGCACCAATTCGTATAATAATGGATAACATAAGCCGCGTCCTTTTCCCGGTTATATCGCGAATACAACATGATAAAGAACAAATCGGCAAAGTTATTGACCGGATACTTTATTATCAAACACTTATTCTTGCTCCTGCCCTTATGGCAATGACTATTTTTATGCAAAAAATGGTTTATATAATACCTAAGTACGGAAAATGGGAACCGGCTCTTCCCTTATTTTATATATTTTGTCTGGCTTCACTTTTTTCATCTTATTCTTCCCCTTTTATGAATTTGTTTAACGCTTTAGGTAGGGTTAAAATTACATTTTCTCTTATGTTTTTTTGGACTGTAGTCACGTGGATTCTTACTCCTCTTTTTACCCAATTGTTCGGTTATTATGGATTTCCCTATGTTCTACTTCTCATTGCCTCCTCCTCAGTGATTGTATCCTTTATTGCAAAAAGGTTTATCATCTTCCATTTTTTCAAATCCATATACAAATCACTTGTTGCTACCGTATTCATGGGTATAGTATTACTTATTATTGCCCAAACTATTCCCAACATATATGAAGATCTTGTTATATCAGTAATATTTGGAGTTTTTACCTATTACATTACACTCCTGTTATTATTTAAAATTAATTTGGTAAAAGAATTGCAATCTTTATTTGTAAAATAAGGTATGAATCCCATATCAGCCATCATTGTCGTAAAAGATAACCCACCGCATATTATTGAAACCATTGAATCAATTCAAAATTTTGTGAAAGAGGTAGTAGTTGTTGATATTGGTATTGATCTTAATTTGAAAAAGAAATTGTCTTCTTATTCATCCCTAAGATTTTTCGACATACCCAAACGGGTTCAATATGTAGAACTCATCAGGGAAGAGCTAAAACAACAGGCAAAAGAAGAATGGGTATTATTTCTTGATCCAGACGAAGTTCTGACTCATGAATTAAAAAGCGAGCTATCAAACAATCTTTTAAAGTGTGATTATTTTTCCATACCGAGAAAAAACATTATTTTTGGGAAATGGATCCAACACTCACGTTGGTGGCCAGACTACCAAGTGAGGTTATTTAAGAAAAAAGCTGTTGCATGGCCAAAAGAAATACACAAACAACCACTGTCTTCAGGAAAAGAATACAAGATTGCCGAAATCGAAAACCTCTCCATTGTGCACTATAATTATGAATCGCTCGATGAATATGTTTCAAAAGCTGTCCGATATGCAAAGTCAGAAGCCTCAGAAAAGATAAAAGAATCTTCGTATTCCCTACCTCAAGCTATAAAAAATGCACTCTCTGAATTCATCAGCAGATTTTTTGCTCTTGACGGATATAAAGATGGTATGCATGGGTTTGTTTTGGCTTTTCTACAGATGTTTTACGGCTTTTTAGTTTTTTTTTATTGGTGGGAAATGAAAAAATATCCTAATGTAGAAACAAATAAACTTACCTCTGAAATAAATACTTTTTTTTCTGGCGGTCTATATGAAGCTCACTACTGGATGAATTACAAAGAAATAAAAAAAACAGGATTAAAAGGAAAGCTTCTTGCTAAATTACTTAAATCGAAGTAATAATTTCAATGATTCAATCTTCTTTCGGAATATAACAAGAAGAATAAATACGGTAAGTGAAATTAAAGAAATGATATTACCCAACATTCTGATTTTAGTTTCCTCAAACCTCACTAATACTTTATGCTCACCCGGCGGGACATAATAAGTAATAACCCCCCGGTAATTCATGTCCTGAAATTCAATGGTTGTGGGAACACCATCCACATATACTTTCCAACCGGGAAAATAGAATGTGTAATCAATCATCCGTATTTTTTCATCGGCTTGTATGAGATATTTTCTCCATGAATTATGAACTTCTTTTTCTTTTATCTGCCCTTTCCCCGCAATAATGTCGGGCTTCAGCTTTTTGACCGGATATGTTTCTGTCTTACCTGTCCAAATTGTATTTAAAATTTCCCCATGCAGGTTTTCTTTGGTAAAAAAATAATTTGATTCAGAAGTTAAGGTATAATTTTTTCCATACAGTTGAGGAAACCTAAACAGGGCGATAATGATAACAAATCCTGCAATAATCCATTTATTCCAATTTTTCGAGTAAACAGCAATAAGCATCGGCACGATATAAATAAATATTGACATCATCCGCCACGGATGCTGGATTTTACCCAGAATAGAAATATTCTCATAAATCGCTACCGCAAAGCGTGATGTCATAAATACCGTTACCCATCCCACAATGATTATCAAAACAGTAAATACATTTAACTTATGTTTGAACCAATTTAAAACAATTCCCCCGGTTGCCATTAGAAATAGCAGAGTTTCAATAAGACCAAACATGATAAAATGACCACGGGTACCTATATCTTCACGATAGAAGTAATACCAGGCAGGAGAAAAGTAATTAACTAGCCTCAAATATTGATCTGGCAAAAACCGGTTCCCCGTACCATAATAAAAATATTTAAGTTCCAGAAAAAGAGGAACGATATAATAGGCAGCAAGCCCTATCCCCAATAAACTAAACACTCCTAATAATCCTATCTTCAGGGGAATGTTCTTTTTTTTATAAAGTAAATAGAGTGTATATGGAACAAAAAAGAAAGAATAAATAACAAGAGTAAACGGGTGAGTTAACAAGAGCCCCATAATGGCTAATGCTAATAAAAAGAGTCCCCATTTTTTTTCTTCCTTTATCCATTTAAATAATGCAATGAGTACGAGGGGAAAAAATATCCCCGCAAAAAACTCCGGAATTGCTCCGCGAATATAAATGTTTAGAATCCTGTATGGAGCCACATTAAAGAGAAAAACTCCAAGCAATGCTCCTCTGATATTTGTATGTAATCGTAAAAAAAAGTAGAAAAACAATACTGATAAAAAGGCGCCTATTAATACAACTACATTAAACGAAAAGATTATATTATGAAATAGAAAATTGAGCAATGCTCCCAAGTAGGAAGTGCTCTGTTGAGCGATAAGAGGAATCGGCATACCATAATTGGCAAAACCGTCTGACCATCGCGGTAATATATCACCGTCTTTTATTGCCTTATAAAACTGCGCAATGTTGGTTAAATGTGTCGGACCGTCAAATGTTGCACTTTGCCCTTTGTTAACCAAAAGATCAAATGAGAAGATGAATGATATAATAAATAAAAATATGAGAACTAATAGACTTTTTTTATCCTTTAAAAACATATCTCCATTTTACCATCTGTGTATGTTTTTTGCTTTTTCACTCTTTGCCATTCTGCTTTTTTTTGTTTTAAATCCTAAATATTCCCCCATTATTATTCCTTACAAACGTACCAAGATGATATCTTCATTTCTTAATAGCACAAAAAAACAAAATGTTATTAACCCTCAGGAATTCTGGGCACTGCGTGAATTCTACTCCCCCGGTTCTCTGGTAATTAATAAAAATGCCACATCTGAGCCATTCCTTGTGTTTAGGTCAAATAAAATTACAAGCCTTGAATCTCTTGTTCCGAAATACGATATTAACCGAAAATGGCCACCGGTTGAGTTGTCCGGTAAACAGATCGATTTTAAAACTGATACGGAATTAATTTTCCGAGTAAATAACTCTCTGCGGATTATTTTTCTCAAACCTATTTCTCAGATGATAACCGCAAATGCGGTATACGATTACAAAGATAAGGATAAAAAGTTATTAGAAGATAAACTGTGGTTTGCAGATACTACCATCAACCTTAAGTGATTATTTTATATATCCCTTTTCTCTCAATTTTTGAGTAACCGACGCTTTGTCACTGTTTAGAATATACAAATCGGTCTTAAGATTGAATGATGTCGGGCTATTTTGTACCTGTATTCCCTTCATTTCCTCAATTGATGTATATTTTCCCTTCATCCAATCCACAAAAAACTTTCCGAACTCCATCGCCGGAGTCATAAAAATTGATGCTTCATGCTTATAAATAATTATTTTTGGCGGATGATTTTGAAATTGTTTTAAAAACTCATTTTTAAAATAATCGTCCTCCCTAAACTGAGGAAGAAGTGTGGGAAACTTACCGGGAAGCAGCCCTTTTTTTACGAAAAACTCTTCATTAGGTTCATAGGGACCAATCCAAAAATAGTCTCCTTTATCTATAACCTCATCAATAAATGAGGCAGAATAGGCCACATTATAAATCCCCGGCATTTTTTGGGTATAACGTAGATAAAACTTATCGTATGTGTTTTTTATGAGAAAAAGAGAGCCAAACGTTAAGAAAAAAAGAAGTAATACTACAAGTGCTTTTTTAAAGACATGCAGGTATTCTTGTTTAAGTTCTATGTATTTATATCGCCACATAACCATGCATGCTGAAATCATCCCCAGCGCTATGAACATCCCCGACTGATAATCGGACTCCCCTATTTTCAAAAGATTACTGCGCGGGGCAGAAAAAGACAAAATAATAAAAAAGAGAGAGAATAAAACTTTATTCTCAAAAAAGAAAAATAAAAGGAGAATAAAACTACCTAAAGCAATGGTTAAATCAACCGGAAAGAATAAATTAAACTCTTTTATGCGTACAAGTAGAGGAACATATGTTTCATAAAAGTTAAAAATAATAGTAAGTGCAAACTTAAGCGGGTTAAAATGTGGCCCTTTGACATAATTAGGAATATCTATATATAACTTTGTGTTATATACAAAATTGGAAATGTAAAATTCACGCCATGAATTGGTTATAAGTAATAATCCGCCATAGAGCACGTATGGTAAAGCAGACAATCCAATGAATTTCAGCAATTTCCTCCATTCAAACTTATTTCTCAAAAGTAAATACAACATCCACAGATAAAACGGTCCGGCAACATAAATGAAAGTAAGTGAAGAAAAAACAAAGAGAAAATTAATGAAAGATAAGATATAAATAAACTTCTCACTTGTTGATTTCTGGAATGTCTCAACTACCAAAAGCCAAAATATGATCGAGAAAAAGAGAAATGCCAAACTGTCCGCAATAAATAAATGGGTCCAGTAATAAACAGTAATAAATGGATACATGAAAAAATATGTCATAAAAAACGGAAATGCATCGCTTTTTCTTTTTTTAATGTATATTCCTGCCCCCAGTAAACAGACAAAGGCAAATATTCCCCACCAAACCCGGAACAATACATAGGAACCGAAAGAGAACCATTGAAGCACTGCGGCTAAATACCATGCTCCGGGTAAATGATGATCAAAAAAATCTTTATAGGGAACTTTTCCCATATTGATAAATTTACCTCCCAATATATTTACAAACTCATCCGGATACATAACATATAAAGTATTGGTTAAAAAAACAAAGAAGATTCCAACGAGCAGTAATACGGTCCAATTTGGTTTACGGATAAAAGACTTGATATAATTGAATATATGCTTCATACATTGGCGGTTATAACTGTTATTTATCAAAATTATACCATCCTTGAGGATTATTTTGCCTCCTTTGACAAGCAGACAGATAAAGACTTCCATATATACGTCATCGATAACAGTAAAAAAAAAGGAAAGAAATCGTACCCAACATATGTTACCTACCTTCCGGAAAATAATAAAGGTTATGCGTATGCTATAAATAGAGGAGTAGAACAAGCCGATAAAGATGGACTAAAATTATTTGCAATCACTAATAGTGATATCACCGTACGGGCTGATTTTGTAGAAAATACTAAAAAAAGCCTTGGCAAAAACCTAAGCTCTTTAATTGGTGGAAAAATATATTACTCAAAAGGATACGAATATCATAAAGATAAATACAAGGAAAACGAATTGGGGAATGTACTATGGTATGCAGGAGGAATAAACGACTGGACAAACTGTCAAACTAAACACCGAGGAGTAGATGAGGTTGACCAGGGACAATATAATGCCTTTGAAAAAACAGACTTTATTACCGGCTGCCTTATGTGCTATGACAAAAAAGTTTCTGAAACGGTTGGAAAGTGGAATGAATCGTACTTTCTTTATTATGAAGATGCAGATTTCTGCGAACGGGCAAAAAGAAAAAATATTTCTTTGTATTATGATCCGTCAATTGTAATTTATCACAAAAATGCCGCCTCAACCGGCGGATCGGGCTCAAATACCCACTTAAAATATCAACAAAAAAACCAATTAGTGTTTGGACTGAAATATGCACCGTTTAAAACTAAGTTACATCTTTTAAAGAATTATTTTTTTGCCTTCCTTAAATCCCTGTGCAATTGCAGTAATAAATAAAGTACGTTCAACGCAAAAAAAACAATAATTATTTGATGTTTTAAATTAACTTTCTCGGCAGTATCCCATCCTCCCAAACGGATATAAGGATAATATGACATTAATAGCCCGAAAAAGAAAATCTGCAGTCTCTCAATAAACTCCGGGAAAAAAGGGAGAAAAATGAATAAAGACAAGAAATACCACGGCTGAATCTCCATTTTAAAAGATAAATAGGTAAGAACGATTAGTTGAAGTAATAATGCAATTTTGTAAAGTTTTTTATTTAAGAGAAAAATAAGAGGAGCAGTTATATATTTAATCCCTCCTGAAAAAAGTATAAATAATGTTCCTCCAATTTTTTTCTTTTCTAAAATAAAATATACGCCAATTATCCCCAATGCAACAGCTACTATATCGTTATGGGATGATATCAGTCCTTCGATAATAATAAGCGGGCTTGTCGCAAACATAATCGCCCATTTTTTATCCAGCTTATTCAAAAGATAAACAGAAATAAGGTAACAGGAAATAAAAAAAACTTTAAATAGTAAAAATGAAATTGCAAATTTCCCAAATCCCAAAAAAGCAGGAATAAAGCTTAATATTAAAAATATCGGCCCATAGGGGTACGACCTATGTGTCCAATGCATAAAACGAGTCCATTGATCTCCCGGAAAATCAAGCGCTTTTTGAAAGTACGGATTTTGATGATAATAGGTAAAAATCTTTGCGTCAAACATGTAGTTAAAAAAATCATGGGAAAGAAACGGATATGAAAAAAGCAGAAATCCCCCTAATAACAAAGCAAGTATCATAACATTTATTTTTTTGTAATATCTAACTGCAAAAAAAGAAAGGGCAAATAATGCGGTTATCAGTAGAAAATAAACCCACCAGGACCCTTCTCGATTATAATAACCGAACTGAACTAAAGGATCGCGAAACGCAACCCATAAAGGATGTTGAAAAAAAGTAATATTGGGATCAATCAGGGCATAAGAGTATATTCCCAATAAGAAAGTTAATAAAATATATGCAGCAGCAAGCATCATAGTAACTTATATTGTAAAATATATACTAGAGCTATGCAAACACGTAAGTCTTTTTTTATCCCGGTATTCTTTGTAATCATTACTTTTATTGCCGGCTATATTTGTTTTTTTCAACTGGGAAAGTCCCCTTTGGAAAACTGGGATGAAGCATGGTATGCCGATATGGTCCGCCATATGGCAAGATCACATGAGTTTATTCTTACTTACTGGAACAAAGTAATGCTTCTTGATAAGCCACCTTTTCAAATGTGGCTCAGTCTCCCTTTTGTATGGCTTGTTGGTCTAAATGAATTTTCCATGCGTATAGTTTCAGCAATGGCTGGCTTTCTGACTATTTTACTTGTGACGAAATATTCTTACCGGAAATGGGGACTTATTCCTGCATTATTTGCATTCATCACTATTACTTTAAATAATACTTTTATCTGGAGAGTAAGGTCGGGAAATATTGATGCACTAGTAACATTTTTCATCCTCCTTACTTATTTTTTTATTGTCAGCAAATATAGATTTAAATATGAATGTTTGGGGATTATATTTGCGTTTATCTATCTAACAAAAGCTTCCCTTGTCATGTTTCCATTCCTGATTTTTATTTTGAGCGAGGTACTTTTTGAAAGAAAATATTTTAAAAAAAATGTTAAAAAATATGCTGTTGCCTTACTCATTGCAATTTTAATACCTGGTTTTTGGTTATTATTCGGTTATCTTAAAACCGGTCAATCTTTTCTTGACTATTATCTCTTCCAGTCAGATCAGGGAGTATCTCAAATGGCTCTGAAATACTTGAAGATTGACTATCTTATGTATCTTTATTTCGCACTCCAACGGAGATTCGTTTACTTACTTCTTATTGGATTATTTTTTATCATTGTCTCAATCCGTAAAAAAGAATCATTTCTCCTTTTATGCTATTCATTATTTTTATTGGGATTACTCTCCTTAACAGAACGCAATAATAATTGGTATCTTCTTCCTTCCATGCCTTTCTGGTCTCTTGCCACAGCATACGGTATCCAAAATATTACGAATATTTTGCCAAAGAAAAAAATAGTATTTGTTCCTTTCATGGGAATATTAATATTATTATCCTTTTATATTTCCCTTAAAACATTTTTAGTAAACATACAGTCAATTATTAATACTACTGGCCCAGTTGACCAAAAAAAGTCAGCTATAAAGATCTCTACTATCATAAAACCTTCTGACACCATCATTCGTACTGATGAAGCATACCCAACAACTATTTATTACTCAGATCGAAAAGTACTATCATATAAATCCGAATTTAATACTGTTCATGCAACATTTATCGGAACATCGGAACTGATTAAATGTTTGAATAATAAAACCTGTCCTATCTTAAACGGACCGACTGATGAAACAAATAATCTTATTTTAAAGTTGGGCAATGCTTATTCGTGGAAACAGGAATTTAAATCCGGTAATGAAGTAGTTATGGGCTTGAAATAGGCTCAAGATGATATAATTATATTTATGTTTAAAAAGAAACTACCTCTTTTTATTTTGATTGGGATATTGATTCTTTATGTTTTAATCCGTATAAAACCTCTTCACTTTCAAACAGTGGGCTATACCTATGATCAAGGTCGTGATTTTTTAAAGGTAGCAGAAATGGTAGCCACCCACAAACCTACCTTTATTGGGCCCACAACGGGTATTAACGGTCTATACCATGGAGCATGGTGGTATTACGTACTTATAATACCTTTTTTACTTTTTAAAGGATCGCCTCTTGGGTTTTATTATTTTAATTTTTTTATTCAAATTGGATTACTTACTGTAGTATTCTTTTTTTTAAAAAAATATTTTGGCAATTTAATCGCGCTTTTATTTGGTCTTGTTGTCGCTTTATCTCCCTATTTCATCTTTACGTCGTTATTCGTTGGCAATAACATAATGGTGCTGCCTGTAATGTTGGGTTTTCTCATAGCTAACTTTAAGATTTTTGAAGATAAAAAAATACAAAAACCCCTCATGTTGTCATTGCTTACCGGTCTTTTCTTGGGTCTGATTGGAGAATTCGAACTGTCGTTCGGTTTATTTCTAATACCAACTTATTTTCTGGCTTTGTTTATTTTTAAAAAACTCCGTACTTTCTATGTTAAATTACCAAACCTAAGTTTTTTCTTACTCGGCCTTGGTATTGCCTTTACCCCACGACTTCTTTTCGAAATTAAAAATAAATTCCTCCAAACTAAAACACTTCTTTCTTTTTTCTTCAAACCAAAGCTCTATAATCCAAAACCATACATTGATGTAATTAAAGACCGGGTTGTTTTATTCAAGGGCTATTATGAAGAATTATTTCCCAATGTGTTTTTAGCATTATTATTTACTGTGTTATTAGTGATACTTCTCATATATCTTTTCAAAAATAAAACTAGGCTCTATGCCAAATCTCTTCTTTTTTTTACTTATTTGGTAGGAATGTTATTCTTTTTATCAACCTTATATAAGGATAATTTCTGGAGAAATTATTATGACGGTATTCAATATATTTTTCTTTTTATTATTTCTATCATTCTGCTGACCGCAACAAAAATCAGTTTATGGGAAAAATATGGAAAAAAAGTACTTATATTATTGTTAATTTTTATTGGTTTATATCAGATAATTCTTTCTTGGCAATCTACCCCAAAATATGAAGGATTGGCTGTGCAACGTGCTGTAGTTACTTATATTTTATCTCATGAAAAAAATACGGATAACTATTGTGTGCGGACATATACTCCTCCCGTCATCCCCTATACGTATAACTACCTTTTTACTTATGAAAAAATGAAAAAAAACGTTGCTTTACCGGGAAATGAATGGGTTAATGGAACATGTTGGTTTATCATGGAGCCGGATCCTTTTAAATTCAGGTTAAATGAATGGAAAAAAGTCAATGAGCCTGAGAAAAAAGCAATTGTTACTTCTAAAAAAATTCAGGAAATATTGATAAACCACTATGAAGTTACTCAATAAAATTAAATCCTTATTTGAACATAAGCCGTGGATTGTACTTGGAATTATTTTACTTTTAGGCTTGTTTCTACGGGTCTTTAATCTGAAAGATAACATCATCTTTGCTTATGATCAGGCAAGAGATGCACAGCGGATAATGGACATGGTTTATAACCACAAAATTAAACTTGTGGGCCCGGAAACTGACATACCGGGAGTTTTCAACGGAGTTTTGTTTTATCTTATATTGCTTCCTGTATATGCCTTATCCGGCTTTAACCCGAACGCCGCTTCTTTTTTTCTTATATTACTCAATCTTGCAGTTATACCTCTTTTATATTATCTGTCCGTTATTCTGTTTAAAAATAAATACATCGGATATATTGCAGCACTTTTGTGGGCAGTTTCTTTTGAACAGATCAATTTTGCAAAATATATTTCCAACGCCTCCCTTATGCCTCTTTCTACAACAGTATTCTTTTTGGGTCTTGCGGTCTATTTATTTCAAAAAAAAGATTGGGGGCTCATCCTCAGCGCCATCGGATTAGGCGCCTCGATACATTTTAATTTCTATCTTGTATACCTGATTGCTTTCTATCCGATTTTTTTCTTTTTGTATAAACCTAAAATCATGATAAAAACTGTTTTACTCTCCGTATGCCTGCTTCTTTTCATACTCTTTCCTTTTATAGTTGCTGAGTTTAAATGGCACTTTCCCGCCATAAAAGGTCTTTTAAGTTATTTTCTCAATCATCTGAAGCAATCTGACGGTCCAAGTTTGTCTTACAAAATGACACAATATTATGAGCGTATTTCAGAAATGTGCAATTACTCATTTATAGCTATCGGAAAATATACATCGGCCTTATTGGCATTGCCATTCCTTTTTCTAGGATTATTAAAATTAGACAATAAAAAACGTATTTTTCTGATTATGTGTTTTTTTTCTACCCTCCCCCTATTTTTTTTCAATTCCGGAGTAATGAGCGTACAGGTAATAAACTCTTCCATCTTTTTTGCAGCTACCCTTCTGGCAGCTTCAGGCATATTCCGTACAGCTCAATTCAACAAAGGAATCGGATTAATAATAATTGTTACAATCATAGTCTCAACTTTTTCTCTGTTAAGACAGAACTACTTTGTGAACAACACCGTTTTTGCATCCCACCCGCAACTATTAAAATATGAAAAACAATTGGTTGATTATACATATCAATCTTCTCTTCAAAAACCATTCAGTATCTGCGGTGTTATGAACCCTTTATTTACCAATACCATTTGGTCTTTTTTGTATAAAACGTATGGTGAAAAAAAATACGGCTACTTACCTACATGGGCCGGTCAAAAACAATGGATAACCAACAACTATTTAACCAATGATGTTTCACATGTTGAAAACAGATATATAATTGTTGAACCTGTTGGAATCCCAGATTTCGCACGTACTGCGACTATTTATCTTGAAGATAAAAGATCTAAAATTGTAGATAAAAGATATTTTGGTGAATATTTTGCCCAGAAAAGGATGTTGCTAAAAGAAACCGAAACGCCCATCGACACTCAAAAGCTACCGAAAAATGAAGTTGAAAGTATCGAAAGAGTAGTACATGCAGACCCCAGATATTACTGCTACACGGAGTATTAATATGAAAAAAAAGTCGGTTATAACTTTTAGTATTATTGTTTGTATTGCTACACTCTTCTTTTTTTCCCGATTATACAACCTTGATAAACGTATTGGTTTTGATTGGGATCAGGAAAAAATATCTTATGACGTAAAAAATATCCTTTTGGACCATAAATTAACTTTGTTAGGTCCTCGCGCTAATAATGATAAGGGATTTTTTCTTGGTCCTCAATTCACTTATTTGTTAGTTCCGTTTTATTTTGCAACTCACTTGCATCCAAACGCGCTTCTGTATTTTATTTTTTTTTACTGCTTATTTTTTTTTATCGCCGCTTACTTAATACTCAGGCGTGTTTTTAATCTGAAAATTGCACTGCTTTTTTTACTTATGTGGGGAATAAATACGATCTTTTTTAATGCAGACACATCTCCTTTTTGGCCTATTCTTATTCCCTTGGGAGTTTTACTTATCTGGTTTTTTCTGAATCAAATATTCAATAGTCCAGGCGAATTTAAACCATGGCTATCCTTAGGACTTTGTATTGGTTTTATTTTGAACATCCATTTTCAATCTGTTTTCTTGTTGGCTTATGTGTGTTTTTTCCTGTACATATCGAGGAAAAAAATAAAAATGTCGTTTATCAATGGGTGCAGTCTTTTATCGGGAATTATATTGATGTTTTTTCCGCTGTTGTTTTTTGACCTAAGACATAATTTTTTTAATACTTCCCTGTTTGTTCATTTTTTTCTTGACGGTAATACGGGACATGGACCTATATTTACGGCCTGGATACCTGTTTTTTCCCATATTGCCACTCCTTTTGTATTTATCAAAAATGAACTTTTTGCAGGATTATTTTTTTATGCTTTGGGAATTCTCGTTATATTGTTAAACCGTAATAAAAAAACGGGCTTTATGAAATCTTTTTATAGCGCCTTCATCGTAGTCTGGTTATTGTTTCCCATCATGTTTGCTCTCTACGGCAAAAGACCTTCCGAGTATTATTTCACTTTTCTTTATCCTTTTATCGTTGTTTCAATAATAGACTTTTTTCTGTCTAGAAAATATTATTATTTCTTATCCTTTTATTTGGTTGTTTATGTTGTCATGAATATAACCACTCTATACCCAAAGTTATACGCTTTTGGCTTGAATTTTTACGAGAAAGATCGCGCAGTTAAACGCATTAGCAAAGTGTTAAATAATAAAAAATGTGATATCGCCTTTAATGTCCCTTGGGGACGTGAAGTAGGATATAAGTATTTGTTTGATTATTATCAAATAAAGCAAATAGGAAACTGGAAATCATGCGTAATAAATATTAATATCCCCGCTCGTCCAAAAGATGAGAAATTTGATTACCTTGGTGTCACATTCCCAAAGGAATTAGTAAAATGAAGTATTATATACATATGAATAAAATCTCTGTGTTAATTCAAACATTTAATGAAGAAAAGGGTATTTCCGATTGTATTCAATCTTCCAAACTTCTTACAGACTCTCTTTTATTAACAGACATGCAAAGTACTGATAAAACAGTCGAAATTGCAAATAAAATGGGAGCTAAAATTGTTTCATTTGATTCTCACCCACTATATGTTGAACCAGCCCGGGAGTTTGGAATAAAGCAAATTAAAACTGATTGGGTTTTTATACTTGACGCTGATGAACGCATAACTAAGGAATTAGCTGAAGAGATTAAAAAAGCAGTTCAATCAGATGAATATACTTATTATAAAATTCCGCGAAAAAATATCTTCGGCGGGAAAAAATGGCTAGAACACGGTGGTTGGTGGCCAGATGAACAGATAAGGCTTATTAGTACGTCTTCATTTAAATCGTGGCCTAGTAATATTCACTCTACTCCTCAAGTCGACGGGAAAATGGGATATTTAAAAGAACCTTTTCTCCACTATTTTCATGGAGATTTACAAACTATGGTCGATAAAACTCTTATATTTGAGGATATTGAGTCAAATTTACTCTTTAAAGCAAAAAGGCTTGTTTCAACCCCTACTTTTTTCAGGAAATTCCTGGGCGAGTTGTACCGCCGGCTTTTCAAGAACAAAGGCTTTAAAGATGGAGAAATTGGTATAATTGAGAGTGTATATCAGGCTTTTTCAAAGACGATAACATACTTATTTTTATATGAGAAAAAAAACAGCCGCACTCTATGATCCCTACCTTGACGTGATGGGTGGTGGCGAAAAACATATTCTCTCGATCCTACAAGTATTAGAAAAAGAAGGGTATGATATTTCGCTTTTTTGGGATCAAGACCTTTCTTCATTCATTCAAAATAAACTGAATCTAAAATTTAACAAACTTACGTTTCTTCCCAATATCTTTTCCTCTAATTCTCCCATTGAAAAAATAAAAGCATTGAAAAACTTTGATTTATTTTTTTATGTAACTAACGGAAGTTATTTTGTATCATCTGCAAAAAAAAATGTCATATTCTGTATGGTTCCCAATATCAAACTGTATAACATGAATATTATTAACAGACTGAAAACATTAAATACCTTGTTTATTTCTAATTCTGTATATACCCAGCACTGGCTTCAAAAATGGGGAATAAAATCTGACGTTATTTATCCCTATGTAACCAACGATCTACTAGAAACTGAATTTGAAATAAAAAGAGAAAAAATCATTCTTTCTGTCGGAAGATTTTTCGGACACTTACATGCAAAAAGGCATGAGGAAATAATTGAGGCATTTTTAAAATTCCAAAAAAATTATCAAGACTTTAGATTGGTATTAATCGGCGGACTTAAAGATGAAGACAGATTATATTTTGAATCGCTTGAAAAAATTATCGGAACCAATAAAAATATTCTATTAAAACCGAATGCTCCTTATCCTGAACTGCTTAAGTATTACAGAAAATCCATGTTCTTTTGGCATTTTACAGGATACGGACTTGATGAGGAAAAACATCCTGAAATGGTCGAACATCTCGGTATGACGCCAATTGAGGCAATGGCTTGTGGCACTATCCCCTTTTGCTTTCAAGCAGGAGGACCTAAAGAAGTTATTTCTGATGGAATAAACGGATTTCTATTTAAAAATAAAGAAAAGTTATTTGCAGAAACTGAAAAAGTATTAAAAAATTCTGATTTATATAAAACTATTCAGAAAAATGGTCAAGAATATGTAAAGAAACATTTTAGCTTTACTGTATTTGAAAAAAAAGTTAAGGAAACATTACTATGATATCAGTCGTTATCCCCACATATAACAATGTCGATCAGCTGATAACAAATCTCAAACAAAATCTATCTTTTTTAAAGGGAAATGAGATTGTTATTGTAAATGATTATCCCAATCAAAGCATTAAAGAAGATTTGAAAGATTTTGACCGTATATTGCTTATTGAAAATAAACAGAACCTTGGATTTGCAGGCGCTGTTCATGTCGGTATTTTACAGTCAGCTAATCGTTATGTAATGTTGTTGAACGATGATGTATTACTCAATGATTCATCATTTGATAACGCTTTAGCAACAATCCAACAGGACAAAAATAATTTTGCCGTAAGCTTTGCTCAAAAGGAAAAAGACGGATCATCTGTCGGGAAAAACACTATTTATTGGGAAAACGGTTTTTTTCATCACAAAAAAGAAAACAATATGAAACCTGGGATAAACGGATGGGCTGAGGGAGGATCTTGTCTCCTTGATAAAGAAAAATACAAACAGATAGGCGGTTTTGACAGCCTATACTCACCGTTTTATTGGGAAGATATAGATCTTTCTTACCATGCCTGGAAAATGGGATACCAGGTTTTATTTGATCCAAGTATTTTTGTCACCCACCATCATGAATCAACTATCGGAAAACAGTTTGAAAAAGAAAAAATAAAATCAATTGCCTATCGTAATCAGTTCATATTTATCTGGAAAAATATTTCAGATAAACGGTTGTTGTTTACACATATAGCCCAAACATTATTATTGTTACCCGTTATGTTATTTAAAGACCAAGGGTTTGTTTCCGGTTTTTACAACGCAATTCTGAGGTTACCTAACATTTTACAACATAGATATAAAGGTGTATTATCAGATGAAGAAATCTTAAGTAAATTTAAATAGTTATGTCAAAAAAGATAATTTTAGCACTTACTGTTATCGGCCTTATCTCTGTTTTATTTACCTTAATTCAAAAAACTCCCGTACCTCCTTGTTTTAATTCGGATGAAGCGGCTTTTTCATATAACGCATATTCTATACTGAAAACGGGAAGAGACGAATATGGAACATTGCTACCTCTTCGGCTTAAATCATTCGGCGACTATAAAATGCCGCTCTTTACTTATCTTTCCGTACCATTTATCGCATTATTTGGACTTAATGAATTTGGTGCACGCTCTTTAAACATTATGTTGTCTTTTATACTGCCCTTTGCGGTTTATTTATTGACACATGAATTATTTAAAAATAAAAAAATAGGACTGCTTGCAGCCTTTTTAACCTCAGTTTCTTTGGGACTTCATATTATGACCCGACAAGCGCATGAAGCATATCTAGCTGTCATCTTAACAACACTTGCTACTTATTTTTTAATTAAATTACTCCAAAAAAGATCCCTCTGGAATGGCGTCTTATTTGCCTTATCTTCCATACTTCTTTTATTCAGCTATCATCCGGGAAGATTGTTTGTTTTGTTTTTCTTACTCTTTGCAATAATCCATACTTTATTTGAAAAACAAAAAAATTGGAATATAGCCCTTCTTATTATCGGGATTTTTGCGCTTTTTTCTGTGACTGATGTAATGTATGCGCCAAAGCGGCTTGAAAATCTGGCTTTTTTTAAAAATGCAGGATTTACACTCAAAATAAACGAGCTGAAAACTGAAGGAGGAATTAAATATTTATATAATCCTCTGTTTATTGGACTAAAAGATACGCTCCTACAACATCTTACCTATTTTTCTCCCCAATTTTTACTGATAAATGGAGATGAAAATTACCGTTTCGGATACCCGGGGATGTCAATATTTACACCCATTGAATACTTATTTGTATTGGTCGGAATATATTTCTTATTTAGGAATAAAGAAAAATGGAGGTGGTTTATATTATCTTTAATGTTTATATCTCCTTTATCTGCATCTTTGTCTTGGGCGGGTGGATCTATTACTCGGTCTTTATTCCTGCTCATTCCCTTGTTCATCCTCGCTTCATATGGATTTGTCAACCTAGCTCAAATATTAAGACAAAAACAAAAAACATATTATTATTTGTTTTCATTATTGGTTTTTTCTTTTTTTATTATCTTCATCTGGGATTTTTATCTTTTCCATTATCCAAAACGGTTAACCACCATACATGCATGGCAATGCGGATATAAAGAAGTGAATACGTTTATAAAGGATAATTATCAAAAATATGAAAGATTTTACGTGACACGGGATATCGGCATGCCTTATATCTTCACTTTATTCTATCTCCAATATCCTCCTAAAAAATACCAACAACAGGCACAATTAACACCACCTGACGAATACGGCTTCGGACAAGTAGAAAAATTTGATAAATTTGTCTTCAATTTTAAAGAGCCAAGCCTTGCGGAAAAAGGAAGTATAGTCATCGGATCGGTAGATAATTTTAAAGGGTTAAAAAACATTGATTCTACTCGATTACAAACAGTATCAGTTAATGGAGAGCCAATGTTTCAGATATATACTCCGCTTTAAACAAAAAGGGTCAGACTAAGAATGTAGAACATATGGATGATGATGGGAAGAAGAAGACTTTTACGCTTCAGATAAAGAAATGAGACAACCATACTTAATGCCAAGTCCGTCGCCATAACTTGAAGAAGCATCAATCCTGTTATATGCTCTGTTGTAAATAAAATAGGAATATGCAAAAAGAAAAATAAGACGCTTGAAATAAGAATCGCATGAGTAAAATTCTTTGATTCTTCATAAAGATGTTTTAAAACAAAACCACGAGATAAAATTTCTTCACTTGTGCTGGTTGCAAAGGCAATGCCTAACAGTGACAAAGCAGAAACACTAAAAAATTGATTCATGGAAAAATGAGGAAGTGAATTTGTTTTTAAAAATGAACCAAAATATCCAACAAGTAAAAAAAGAGTACCAAAAATAATCCCAAGACCGATATCCGGAAAAAATGTTTTAAAATGCAGCTCAACACGTTTAAAAAAATCTTTCTTCTCTTTTTGTGTTATGTACCAAACAACCGGAAGAATAAAAAAAAGTGGTTTAACGATGAACTCATCCATCCATATGGGCAAACTTACCCCGAAATTAGCACGATAAATACTCCACATAATAAGAATTATGGCCCATATGTTTAACGCTTTCTGTGAAGATGAAACGCTTTCTTTCATTGTTAATACTGTACTGTATTTATTTAGCTTATGCAAGGGTCAAACCCCATCAAATAGATAGCTGAGTGTAATACGAAGTGCTTTGGCAATTTTATGAAGAACGCGAAGTGATGGATTGACTTTCCCTTGCTCAATACGGGCTAAATATGTCCTGTCCATGTGTGCGTGGTGTGATAAATCTTCTTGGGAAACTCTATTGGCTTTACGAATATTAGTTATTCTTATTCCTAAGCGCTGATAAAAAAAATCTCCTTGCATAGAAAAAACATATATTAACGTTATGACGATGTCTAATGCTTCTATGCTACAAACTTAATACTTTAGAGCATATTAAAAGTATTTTTTTAAAGAAAGTACTATCCTATTTATTTAAATAAGTTATTCTAGGAAATCCTTCAGTTTACGGGCTCTTGTGGGGTGTTTTAATTTTCTTATTGCCTTAGCTTCTATTTGTCGGATGCGCTCACGGGTAACCTTAAATTCCTTTCCGACTTCCTCTAATGTCTTTGGCTTACCGTCATCTAATCCAAATCGCATAATAAGAACTTTTTTTTCACGGGGGGACAAAGTTTCAAGCACTTTATTCAATGCTTCTTTCAAAAGCTCGCGAGATACCTTATCATAAAGTGTCGGTTGGGACTGATCACTCACAAATTGCTCCAATGTTGCCTCTTTATCATCGCCGACCGGTGTGGATAAAGATTTCGGTTGCTGAGAAATCTTCATAAGATTCTCAATCTCATCAGAGGTAACCTGCATCTCTTTTGCTATTTCTTTAACCAAAGGCTCTCTTCCCAATTTTTGTGTCAGTTTACGCTGCGTTTTATAAAAACGATTAATCTGGTCTACCATATGTACCGGAATACGAATCGTACGGGACTGATCGGCAATAGCTCTTGTTATAGCCTGTCGTATCCACCACGTGGCATATGTTGAAAATTTATACCCACGCCTCCAGTTATATTTTTCAACACCGCGTATCAGGCCTTTATTGCCTTCCTGAATAAGGTCAAGAAATGACAAACGTCGACCAAGATATTTCTTCGCAATGGAAACAACCAACCGAAGATTAGCTTTGATAAGCTTTTCTTTTGCGTCTTCATCTTTCTTTTCATATGCTTTTGCAAGTTTGATTTCATCTTCAAAAACAAGCAGAGGGGTCTTGCCGATTTCCTTTAAATATTTCTTAATCGGATCAAGGGATTCCCCATGCTTGACTCCAATGAGCTGCTCTAATTCTTTTTCTACTTCCTCTGCGGTTTTATGAACTTCCTCTTCTTCGCGTGTGGAAATGGTCTCATAGATATCAACTCCTTTTTTTAATGCAAGATTGAAAAATTCATCTATTTCTTCTATGTGCTTTTCCGGTTCGGAGCATACAAGAAATATATCATCCTGTACTACAAATCCGTCTTCTTCCCCTTGAGCAAGCAGATCTTTGAATGTTTTGGGGAATTTTTGCTTTGTCATATATGGTATTTTATATGGTAACCGTCTTTTTTTCCAGCTCTTTTAATTGAATGCTTAGTTTTGTCAGTTCTTCTTCACTCTCTTTACTTGAATCTTTGTTCAAAAATTCCTTCATTTTGCGTTTAAGTGAATGGTTTTTGATCTCAAGCGCAAGCATGCCTAAATTTTTCTCATTTATTGCAACTTCAGCTGATGCAAATAAATATAATTCATCAAATAGTGATTTAAGTTCCGATGGAAGAAGAGACACAAATATATTAATATCTTTTGACTCAAATGCGTCTTTTTTATCATAAACTGCCTGAAATAATTTTTGATATGCGGGAATAGAAAAATCAAGAGGCTCAACAATTAACATGAGTTTTTGCAAAATAGAGTTTATGTCATCGTATTGAAAAAGTGAACTTAAGAAAAATTTCTCAACCGTTTCTTCTCTGACCGTAATGTTTTGATTTTTTACAAATTGTTTTGAAGTACTTGATTTTTTAATGTTTTTTGTACGCAGTAAAGTGCGAACACTTGTTTCATCAACGTCCAGTAACTGAGCAAGTTTTTTTATGTAATGTGACAAAACTATGGGATTTTTAATATAGGCAAAAAATGGAGTAACAGCTTCGGCAATGTTTTTTTTGCTGAAGGCATCTCCTTCAGGATACTGCTTCGTATAATAGTCCAGAATATAATCATAAACTGCAACCGGTGAATGAATAACTTGTTTAAATTTTGTGAGATCTTTTCGGGCGGCCTCATCGGGATCTTTCGCAAAGTCAAATTTAATTACTCCAAGCTCAAACTCCATATTTTCTGCTTCTTCAATACCGCGTTTAATTGCCTGTGCTCCGGCTTCATCCGCATCAAGTGCTAAATATATTCTGTTGGTATACCTTTTGATAAGCATAAGCTGTTCTTTTGTGACGGCAGATCCTTTTATAGCAACAATATGCTCTATTCCGTATTGATAAGGCATGATCATGTCAAACTCACCTTCAACAAGGATAACGCTTTTTTCTTTTTTTATTGCTTCCTTTGCTATATGTATCCCATAAAGGGTTTCGCGTTTGTGATATATTAGGGTTTCCGGTGTGTTTACATATTTTGCACTTTTTTCATCTTTATCAAGAATTCTGCCTGAAAACCCAATGATGTGCTCCTTGACATCTTTAAGAGGAAACATAAGTCTTCCGCGGAATCTGTCATATACTGAACCCCTCTCACTTCTTAGTACGAGCCCTGCATCAATCAGTTCTTTTTGGCTGAACTTTTTGCTTTCCATAAAGCGACAAAGTGAGTCCCACGATGAAGGAGCATAACCAAGTTCAAACTTCAATGCAATCTCGTCCCGAATGCCTCTTTGAGTCAAATATTCTCTCGCCTTTGCGCCATAGGAGGTTTTAAAAAGCATATAGGTATAAAATTGTGCAGCATAACGATTGGCCTGAGTCAGTCTTTCGCGAAGCTTTACATTCGTGTCTTGAAGATTAAAATCCTGAAGTGGCAGTCCCAACTTTTCTGCAAATTCTTTGATAGCTTCAAGGTATGTTATATTGTCCCACTTCATTAAAAATTTAATAACATCTCCTCCCTCTCCGCAGCTGCCAAAACAATGCCAAATCTGGCGTTCGGGTGAAACCACAAATGAAGGAGTTTTTTCCTGATGAAAAGGACAATTCCCTTTAAAATTCCGTCCGGCTTTTTTTAAAGTTATATAAGAACCTACAAACTCAACAATATCTACTTTTTTCTTTATTTCTTCGTTTAGATTATTCATGTGGCTTTATTGTACCAAAAAGCCCTTGTATTTTTAGTACATGGCTCTTATCATTAAGATAGACATGTTATATCTTTATATTGAAAAAAACCAGGTCAAGCTTGTTGCTTCGAAAAAATCACTCTTCGGACAATATACTATAAGTTCTTTTGAAAAGAAATTCCAAGTTGATCTTCTCAAAAATGGAGTTGTAGCAAATGTTGACGTACTCGCATCAGCCGTTAAAGAAATAATACAAACAAGCTCGTCATTAAAAGACAAACAGGTATTTCTCATATTACCGCAAACATCATTTCATTTTTTACGTTTTGCAGTTCCTAATGATATTGCGCCAGCTGCAGTTGATGCTTTTATAAAAGATAAAATTAAGGCATCTTTTCCGCAGAATACCCAGGAATTATGGTATGATTATTTTTTTATTGAAAATGGTGGCCAAAAGTTCTTAAGTCTTTTCACGATAGACGCAGAGGTTGCTTTAAAATATCAAGAAACCTTGAGGCTTCTGGATCTGCAAATCGAAGCATTTCTCCCTGAAGCGTTAACTTATTTTAAACTTTTTGAAAAAACACTCCGTATCGGCAAAGTTGAAAATATCATGTACGGAAAATATGAAAAAGACTCTCTTGCGACTTATTTATACGATTCATTCGGATTGCTTGAGGAAGAAAAGAACGAATATAAACTCTCAAATAGCAAAACTGTAGAAAGCATTCTTAAACCAAAGTCAGTTGAACTTGAAAAGAAAAACAGAAAAATTAACAGACTTATTCTGTCTGGAGTAGCCTCTGACGCCGTCAGACAAGATACTTTTACTAAGGATGTCGGGATGTGGACCAATCCTCTTAAACGGATTATTCCTCAGTTTTATCAGGAATATCTTAAGATGTTGGTAACTGCAGATAACAAACCTCTCTCAATTCTTGAATATGATATGTGTCTGGGAGCTTTTATCTTTTCTGTTGAAAATAAAGGCTTTTCCCTGTTAAAAAGAAGATACTCCTCAAATACACTAAGTCCATCATGGAAACCTAAAGCGCAGTTTAAACTTCCCACCCTGCCATCATTTAAGATTTCAAAAGAGATTGTTCTATTTGCGGCTTCATTTGTCCTTTCATTTGGAATTTTTTCTCTTATCGGAAAAACTAATGTTAAAATTGCTTTGCCTCAATTTGCTAAAAATCAACAAATTAAAGTCATACCAACTATTCCTCCTCCCACTCCTACTCCTACACCTGCTTTTACCCGTGAAGAGTTAAAAGTAAAAATATTAAATGGTTCGGGCACAAAAGGTAAAGCGTCTGTGGTAAAAGACATATTAAAAGATAAAAATTATCTTGAAATAGTTACCGGGAACGCCGATAATTTTGACTACACAATCACCGAAATTCAGGTAAAAAAAACCAAGATTGATGCTCAAAATTATGTTACCGAAGACCTGAAAGACTATGTTCAAAAACCAAAAATAACTACCCTTGACGAAAAAGAGGCGGCTGATGTGATTATTATCGTCGGTCAGGATTTCAAGTAAGCTCTTTCTTTGATATAATACTCCAATGGAAGAATTAAAAGATGAACTGACACGCAAGCTATCAAATATACTTGAAAAAACTCCTGTTGATGAAAAGAAAAAGCTTCTCTTTGAACTTGAAAAAAAAACATATGATGCCTCTTTTTGGCAAAATGCCAAATCCGCCGGGGATACTCTCAAAACAATATCTACAACGAAAAAAGAAATCGAAGATCTTGAGATGATGCAACTTTATATGGAGGAAGGAGAATATGGAGAAGCGCAGAAACTGATTGAACAGTATGAGATGCTTTTATTTCTTTCAGGGCCATATGATAAAAATGGGGCAGTATTTTCTATTCATGCAGGACAGGGAGGTACTGAGGCAATGGACTGGTCAAATATGCTCCTGCGCATGTATACCCGCTATTTTGAATTAAAAGGATGGCGCGCTGAGGAAGCTGACCGAATTGACGGTGAAGAAGCCGGAGTTAAAAGTGTAACTCTCAATTTACATGGTACTTTTGCATATGGATACCTGAAGGCTGAAGCGGGAGTACATAGATTAGTAAGACAATCCCCTTTTAACGCAGATAAGCTACGGCAAACTTCTTTTGCATTAGTCGAGGTATTGCCTGTGGTTGAAGATAAAGAAGTAAATATAGTTGAAGAAGACCTTGAATGGCAATTTTACCGATCAGGAGGAAAGGGAGGGCAAAATGTTAATAAGGTGTCAACGGCAGTCAGACTCACTCATAAACCAACAGGGGTAATTGTTTCCTGTCAAACTGAAAGATCACAGGGGCAAAATAGAGAAAATGCCTTAAAAATCCTACGTTCGAAGCTGTGGGCAATTGAAGAGGCAAAACGCGAAAAAGCTATTGCCGGATTTAAAATTGAAAAAATGGCTTCTTGGGGTATGCAAATACGATCATATGTCCTCCATCCATATAAGCTCATCAAAGATTTACGTACCGATCATGAAGAAACAAATGTAAACAAAGTATTAGACGGTGATCTTGATGAATTTATTGAGGCATATTTAAAACAAAAGACCTAAAAACACACACTTGTTTTTCAAACTCCTTGGTGCTATCCTAAAGTAATATGAAAACACAAAATCACAGTCTTATTCATCAGTTTGGCAATGAAGATAAAAGAATTTCTTTTCCTGCATTTATTATTATATCTATAATAATACTTATTCTTGGAGTCTCTATAGGATTTGGTGCTTCAAAGCTTAAAAAAACGTCCGGTACAACAACACAAAATTCAGTTATGGTTAACACAGACAAATCATCCGGAATTTCTGATAAAAAAACATTTAAAGATCAGGCTGAAGGTGTGTTGAGAGAAGGCGGAATTGACGGAGAAGGTAATTTTCACCTTGAGCGCCCGGGAGGCATATCGCAAAACGTCTATTTAACATCCTCCGCCGTTGATCTTTCTAAATATATCGGGAAAAAAGTTAGAGTACATGGAGAAACATTCAATGGTCAAAAATCCGGTTGGCTTATGGATGTGGGATTGGTTGAAGTTTTATAAAACCATGATTGTATTTGATAATGTGTCTAAAAAATTCCCTCTCGGCAATACTGCTTTGCAGGATATTTCATTTGAGATTGAAGATAACGAATTTGTCTTCCTGGTTGGCTCATCTGGAGCCGGTAAAACATCTATTCTTAAACTGATCCTCCGGGAAATGCTTCCCACAACGGGCACCATTATCATTAATGAATTTAATCTCACAGCGAAAAATTTCCATCAATTAGAAGTACTGAGAAGAAGTATCGGATTTGTTTTTCAGGATTTTAAGATACTCCAGGAAAAAAACATATTTGAAAATATTGCCCTCAGTCTACAAGTTATGGGCCTATCTGAAAAGGAAGTTAAAAAACAAGTCAAAGAAGTACTGGAACTTGTCGGACTTGAACATAAAGAGAAAGTGTTCCCTGTTCAACTTTCGGCCGGCGAACTTCAACGGGTTGCCATAGCACGTGCAGTTTGCGGAAACAGGAAAATTATTCTTGCTGATGAGCCAACTGGTAACCTTGATCCGAAAACCACCTGGGATATTATGAAAATTTTTAAAAAACTTGAAGGGAAAAAAACAATTATCATTGCCACACACAACACTGATATCGTCAATAGTTTAAAAAAAAGAGTTTTTCTTCTTAAGGAAGGGAAACTCATCAAAGATATCCGCAAAGGAGGGTATGAGCTATGAAAAACATACTTACCTCCATTCGCCGAACACCTTATCAATCCTTTGCTACTTTTTTCACCCTGTTTTTTACCCTATTCCTTTCTTTGGCCGTTTTTTTTACTCTAACTTTTCTGTACGGCATGTTGGGCTATGTTGAATCACGACCGCAAGTAACTGTTTATTTTCAAACTCAAACTTCCGAAGGTGATATTTCAAAGATTAAAGAAGAATTATTATCCTCAGGAAAAGTTCTCTCCGCCAAATATGTGTCAAAAGATGAAGCCTTTGCGCTCTATAAAAACCTCAACAAAGATAACCCACTGCTCCTTGAAATGGTGACTCCGGACATACTGCCGGCTTCCCTTGAAATATATGCGAAAAAACCCACTCTTTTGCCTGAAATTGCTGATTTCCTTAAAAGACAACCCGGGATAGATGAAGTAAATTTCCAGAAAAATATTATCGACCGACTCCTTGCCCTGACTTCAATAGTTAGAAAAGTATCGATTATATTTTTCAGTTATTTTCTGATTACAACTACCATTATCCTTATCGCCATAAATCATTTCAAAATTGCCCTAAGAAAAGACGAAATTGAACTTATGCGTTTGCTTGGAGCAAGTAAATTTTATATTAAAAAACCTTTTTTGAAAGAAGCTTTGTTTTTTGGACTGATCACCTCAGGAATTGTCTATCTTATATTCTCTCTTGTCTTTCTAATGTCTCATTCATTCCTTCAATCATATCTAAGCGGCATCGGAAATCTATCAATAGATCTGGGTTTTTATACCCTCACTATTTGGCCCATGTCATATTTGTTTGTTGGTGTCTCTTTTATCTTCACAGCACTCATCGGCGTGGCTATTTCTACTATCTCAACTCTCCTTGCAACGCAAAAGTATATTAAATAGAAGATTTAATACGCATTTGGGTATAATGATAACTATGAAGAAGTTGGCCATTATTTTGTCTATTCTTGTTGTGTTCTTTTCATTAAGTTTCCCTTTATTTGCACTAGATAACAGTTGTAAGAATGATGATAAAAATATTGAGATCTCTTGTCTTCAAAATAAATTAGCCGATCTTGGCAAACAAAAAAATACTCTTTCTTCCCAAATTCAAGAAATGGATACGCAGGTTTATATAAAAACACTTACCATTCAACAAACGGAGCAAAAAATTACGCAAACTACCAATGAGATTGAAACACTTACTTCTCGCATTGACGGACTGGATTCATCTCTTAATACCCTCTCGAAATTACTTATTCAGCGTGTAGTAACTGGGTATAAAAAAAGGACGCTGTCTTTTTTTGACATATTACTTGATTCTGAAAATATCGGCGATCTTGTGAATAGTATCAAATATCAGAAAACTACTCAGGATAATAATCAAAAATTGCTTTTTCAAGTACAGGAGGCAAAAATAAATTATGAAGAGCAGAAAACATTGCGTGAAACAAAAAAGAAAGAACTGGATAGTCTCATTGCCGCATTGGAAAATCAAAAAATAGCTCTGAAAAATCAGCAGGACCAAAAAAGAAAGCTTTTAGCCGATACAAATAATGATGAGGTAACTTATCAAAGTCTATTGGCTCAAGCCCAGGCACAACTAAAAGGTTTCTCAAGCTTCGTACAATCCTCAGGAGGAGACTCAGTTATCCCAGCAAATAGCTTTGGTAACGGATCGGACGGAGCATACTATTCTCAAAGGGATGCACGATGGGCTTATCAGACGATTGGTTATTCTTCTGAATCTATTTTAAAAGTAGGATGCCTACTTAGTTCAATTGCTATGTATGGAAAGAAAAACGGTCAGAATATTACGCCGGCTGACATGGCAGCAGATGTTTCTCGTTTTTGGGCAAATACCGCATATATGAATAATCCTTGGCCAGGCGTTGCAGACAAAAGCTATGTTAACATTGGAAGTTCAAGGTCGGCAATTGATAGTGAATTGAATAATGGTAATTACGTAATTGTCGGCATAAGTTATTCGGGCGGTTGCTATTATGGCGGAGATCATTTTGTATTATTGACAAAAAAAGACGGAGACGATTACAAAATGCATGATCCCGTATATGGACCCGATCTAAAATTCAGCTCACATTATTCAACTATCTGCTCAGGGGCAACTTTTAGATAACTAGGTTGTTATAACGCCTTTTAATATAATTTTGTTGCATAGGAGTCCATTGACAATATTTTAAACTCTCTTTACTGTATTGGTAATGGGAAAATGTTTTCTATTATTTTATTTGATTCTTATTATTCTTTTTGTTCCTTTTGTTCATGCAAACGTAAAAATAAATGAGTTTGCCATTGATCAGACTCCGCAGGGAGCTGAGCTCATCAATACCGCATCAACTAGCGCTGATATATCAAATTGGTATATCGACGATAGTAGTGGAACAACTTATTTTACTATTCCTCAAAACACTATCATATACCCTCATTCCTGTTTGGTTTTTACCGGGGAGTTTAATTTGAATAAATCTACGCCTGATACTATTCGATTATTTGATAGCACTGCCCCGCCTACTACAACAAGTGCCGCACTTATTGATTCTTATTCGTATAAATCAAGTCCGGGACCGGGCAAATCATATGTAAGAAGTCTTGATGGTACAGATACATGGTCAAATGGATTTTCAACTTTAGGACAATATAATGAGACAGGTATTAATTGCATTATTATGCCTACCCCAACGCCCACCCTTACCCCAACACCATCTCCGACAGATATTCCCACACCTTCCCCTACCAATCCACCCCCAACCTCTACTTTACCAACCTCATATAATAATATACTTATATCGGAAGTGATGATATATCCTTTACCTGATCAAAATGAATGGATAGAATTATTTAATAATAATAGTTTTGATGTAAGTCTTACAAACTGGTATATAGATGATGTAGAAAATGGAGGCACAACTCCCAAACGATTTTCGTTGAATATTCCATCTTATAGTTTTGCAACAATAGACCTAAACTCTTCAATATTCAATAATGACAATGATAGTGTAAGGCTTTTGGATTTTGATAAAATTCAAAAAGATGGTTTTGAATACAACCAAACAACCCAAAATAAATCTTTAGGAAGAACTTCATGGGAAAGTGATTATTTTTGTATTCAGGAACCAAGTAAAAATATAGCAAATAATCTCTGTCTTCAAGAAACACTCATTTCTTTTGTTTCAAGTAGTTATTCGTCGATTTCTTCATCACATACAAAAAGTGTTCCTACTTCTGTATATGTGACTCCTTCTTCCGTTTATTCTGTCAATGCAAACCCAACAAAGCCGATGATCCTTGGAGTCAGCACATTAATACAAAAGAGTCAACCAGATCAACCAAAACAAAATAACACAGCAGTTAATCATTTATCTTTTCTTTCCGCTTCCTATTCATTTTTGACTATTATCTCTTTATTGTTTAAAATAAGGAATGGCTCAGTTTAATAGATTAAAACAGTTTGTTCTTCATTTTTTTACCCCCCAGGAAAGTAATAACTTTAAAGCTAAAACACTGCATGTCGATTACCTTTCTTTTTATCTTATCGGAGCTTTACTTCTTGTATTTACGGTAAAAAATATCGGACCGTATTTTAATAATGTTCTCGGTTTTGCAACTGATATAACTACCAGTAAATTATTTGAGCTGACCAACAAAGAACGTGAAAAAAAATCATTATCCGATCTCCAATATAATAACGAGCTTGCCCAAGCTGCAGAGAAAAAAGCTCAAGATATGTTCTCAAAAAATTACTGGGCACATTTTGCCCCGGACGGCACCACACCATGGAGTTTTATTCTTAATAGCGGATATCAATATGAATATGCTGGGGAAAATTTGGCTAAAAATTTTCTTTTTTCACAAGGTGTAGTGGACGCATGGATGAACTCCCCGACCCACCGGGAAAACATTCTCAAAAAAGAATATACGGAAGTAGGTTATGCAATAGTTAACGGCATGCTTAATGGAGAAGAAACAACGTTAGTTGTCCAGATGTTTGCAACACCCCTTCATAAAGTTACATCAGTCCAAACACCTGAAAAAACGTTCCCTCAACCAGCTATTCAGCCAAATATCCAGACACAGAAAGTATCAAACGATGTACCGATTGTACTGGGAAATGAAAGTGTTAAACCGAAAATTAACCTTCTCCCTTTTTCAATAAATGCTACCTACATTTTTATTTTTTTCTTTTCCATGGTGCTTATTGCAGATTTTTACGTTGCCTCAAAACTTCAAATCATTAAAACGGGCAGTAAACATACGGCTCATCTAATTTTTATCGGATTTATTTTACTTAGTATTTTATTTATTCTAAAAAATGGAGCAATTATTTAAAGTATTTAATAAAGAATTTAGAAAATACGCGTTTGACTATCTTATTCTTTTATCAAGCGGTCTATTATTTCTTATTTTATTAAAAGTAAACCAGGGAAATAAAATGTACTCCTTTATTATTGCTTTAATTTTTTGTATGGTATATATCTTATGGGGAATATACCATCACTATAAACTAGGAAACCTTCATCTTAAAAATGTTGTAGAATATATCCTAATCGGTTTTACATTTCTTTTTCTATTAAAAATAATTTTAATAATTTAGCTATGAAAGGAGTTATTTTAGCCGGAGGTCTTGCTACGCGACTTCGCCCCTTAACACTGGTGACCAATAAACATCTTCTCCCTATTTACAACAAACCAATGATTTATTATGCAATTGAATCAATGGTTAAAGCAGGGATAAAAGAAGTCCTTATTACAAGCTCTCCTGACCATTCGGGCGACTTTGCCAGCCTGCTAAAAAGCGGAGAAGATTTTGGTTTAAAATTATTTTACGCAGTTCAACAAAATCCCAAAGGAGGAATCTCAAATGCAATTGCCCTTGCTAAAGAATTTGCTCAAAATGAAAAAATTCTCGTCATTCTTGGCGACAACATTTTTAATACTAACCTTAAGACGGCTATACAAAAGTTTGAAAAACAAGAAAAAGGCGCTCTTATATACGGTGTAAAAATGCCAACTGACTCCAAACAATATGGAGTTATCGAAATTAATGAGAACGGAAAAGTGCTTTCCATTGAAGAAAAGCCAGAACACCCAAAATCAAATATTGCCCAAACCGGTATCTATATGTATGATAATAGAGTTTTTGACTTTATCCAAAAATTATCTCCATCAGGACGTGGAGAACTCGAAGTAACCGACTTAAATAATTTTTATGTAAAAGAAGGAACGCTCAGCTGTGAGCTGCTTGATTGGTGGATTGATGCGGGTACATCTTATGATGAACTTCTTCGTGCAAATAATTTAGTTGCAGAAAAAGTTAAAAAAGGAGTATTATAAATTAATATACAAATATGGACACAACACAAATTTTGCTCATTGTTACCCTTGGAACCACTACTGTTTTTGCAGTAATTGTTGGAATTCAGTTAATACAGGTTTTACATGAATTAAAAAAGACACTCGCAACTATTAATAAAATAACGGCCGGTTTTGAAGCAGTTGGCCTTAATATTGAACATGGATTTGGTGAGGTAGTCGGTTTTATCAACGGATTCAGGACAATTTTGAAAGTTTTTGAGGTATTTTCAAACAAGAAAAATGACAAGTCAAAATGAACATAAACTTTCCAATTTTTGGATCGGTTTTTCATTGGGAATCAGTGTTGCAATTGCCAGCGGGTATCTTTTAGGCACAAAAAAAGGTAGGGACACGGTAAAAAAAGCGCTTAAATTTTCAGAAAATTTGGAAGCAAATCTTGAAAAATTCATTGAAAAAGTTGATAAACATAACTCAAAAAAAGAACCGTCCCCTTTGATTAACGTAGAAAATATATTATCTAAAATTAAACAAGTTACAAATCACTCTTGACTTTCAGACATAGATATAGTATAGTTTAGGAACTTTTTTAATCTCCCTTTTAAATTAGGGAGTATATTTTTGTTTATTTAATTTTTACCCTCAATAATCGATGAGTATAAGCACAAAACAATCTAACCCTTCCTCGTCAGAAATTTTCCTCGGTAAAGAAAAAGAAGATCTCAAGCAAATAGACCTAATAGAAGTACAAAAAGATTCATGGAATAAATTTTTAACGAAAGAGTTAAAAAGTATGCTTGAGGAATTTTTCCCTATTGAGGACTACACAGGAAAAAAATTTACACTCTACTTTGAAGATCTTTACTTTGATGAACCTCGATATGCTTTAGATCTTTGTTTCAAGAAAAAACTAACCTACGATTTTCCCGTTTATATAAAGGTAAGATTAGTCAACAAAAAAACAGGAACTGAGAAAAAACAAGACGTATACTTTTTCAATCTTCCCAAAATGACTTCTCGAGGAACTTTCATTATTAATGGAATTGAGCGCGCTATTATTAATCAAATTGTCAGATCCCCCGGGGCTTACTTTACTGCAGAAATCGATAAAACAACAGGTCTCACTTTATATAACGCTGAAATACGGCCGTATATCGGCTCTTGGCTTGATTTTACCATTAACAAAAATGGCATTATTGAAGGCAAAATTAATAAAAAAAGAAAATTTTTAGCTTCAGCTTTCTTACGTATTTTCGACGGGGAAAATAATAATGAATTATCTTCTTTATTTTCTGACTTAGATCAAACAGTATTGGATAAATACATAAATCCAACTATTAAAAAAGATAAAACTAAAAGTAAAGATGAGGCTGTCCTAGAACTCTATCGCAAAATTAAACCAGGGGAACCGCTTGTTCTTGAAAATGCTCATGAAACGTTGAATAGTCTTTTCTTCAATCACCGCAGATATTCTTTGGCTGATGTAGGGAGATATAAAATGAATAAAAAATTGGGTTTGTCTTCTCCGATTGATAAGGAACATCATGTGTTGAAAAAAGAAGATATCATCGCAATTATTAAATACCTTGTTAATTTAACGCTGGGAAAAGGAAGCTTTGATGATATCGATCACCTTGGTAACAGAAGAATTAAAACAGTAGGAGAACTTATCGGATCATACGGAGTCCGTGTCGGAATGGTGCGTACCGAAAAAGAAATTAAAGAAAGAATGAGTCTCGTACCGTCAGATACATTCCCCTCTCCTTCTCAGATAATTAATTCAAAACCAATCATTATGGCGATAAATTCTTTTTATCGCACCAGTCAACTTTCAACCATTGTTGATCAAACCAATCCTTTATCTGAACTTGATAATTTAAGGAGAATTACTGTTGGTGGCCCAGGGGGAATTGAAAAAGAAAGAGCTTCATTTTCTATCCGTGATATTTCTTCATCTCAATATGGAAGAATTTGCCCAATCCGATCTCCTGAAGGACCAAATATCGGTGTTGTCACTTATATGGCTATTTACTCAAAAATAAATCAGTATGGATTTCTTGAAACACCATATAAAAAAGTAGTGATTGAAACAAAAAGCGGCAAAAAAGTAGCAAAAGTTACTAATGAACTTGTTTATCTGCAGGCCGATGACGAGGAAAAGTATTACATCACTTCAGACAATATTGCCATTAATAAAGACGGTGTTGTTGAGGATGAAATGGTTGTCACCCGTTATCAAGGCGAACTGTTAGAAGTACCTGCTGAAAAATTGAATCTTATCGATGTTTCACCAAGACAGGTGATTGGTATTTCAGCAACCCTTATTCCATTTCTGCAAAATGACGATGCAAGCCGTGCTCTTATGGGTACTCACATGCAATGTCAAGCAGTGCCACTTCTTAAGCCAGCAGCTCCCCTTGTAGGAACCGGTTCTGAGGAAACAATAGCACAAGCATTAGGACGAACAGTACTTGCCCCTGAAGACGGAATTGTTGAATATGTTGACTCCAAAAGAGTTCTCATACTCGGAAAAAGCGGTAAAAAACATGATTATCCTCTTGAAAGATATGTCCGCACCAATAAAGATGTCATATTCGATCAAAAACCCCGAGTTGAACTTAAACAAAAGGTTAAAAAAGGCGATCTTATTATTGATGGGCCAGGAACAAATAATGGCAAACTTGCACTAGGACAAAATCTGGTTGTTGCATATACATCATTCAACGGACTTGGATACGAAGACGGATTTGTAGTATCGGAAAGATTGGTAAAGGAAGATATTTTAACGTCAATTACCAGTGAAGAATTTATAGCAGATCTTGTTGATACTAAACTTGGTCCTGAAGAATTAACTCGTGATATCCCAAATGTCCGCGAAGAAGTATTGCAAAATCTTGATAAAGAAGGACTTGTCCTTATAGGTACTGCAGTGAATAATGGTGACATATTGGTTGGTAAAGTTGCTCCAAAAGGAGAAAAAGAATTGACTGCAGAAGAAAGACTCCTTAGAGCTATTTTTGGAGAAAAGGCTAAAGATGTAAAAGACACATCGCTTCGTATGCCTTATGGTAAAAAAGGCGTCGTTGTTAATATTGAAACCATTGACAGTAAAAAAGATCCCAATGAACTTGAACCAACTGTCATAAAAAGAATTATCGTAAATACTGCACAACTGAGAAAAATTTCAATCGGAGATAAACTAGCAGGACGACATGGAAATAAAGGAGTCATATCTCGTATATTGCCGGAATGGGACATGCCCCATCTTGCAGATGGTACACCGGTTGATGTTATTATCTCTCCCCTTTCTATCCTTGCGAGAATGAATTTGGGTCAACTGTTGGAAACACTCCTTGGATATATCGCTCAATCAAACAATTGGACTATTGTTACTCCTGTTTTTGAAAAAATTCAGGAAGACTTTATAACTCGCGAGCTTAAAAAACAAGGGTTACCCATCGACGGAAAAAGAGTCATCTATGATGGACAATCTGGTAAACCATTTGAAAAACAGGTACTTGTTGGTACGGGATATATCATGAAGCTTATCCACATGGTTGAAGATAAATTCCATGCCCGTTCAGTTGGTCCTTATTCTCTTGTTTCTCAACAACCACTTGGTGGAAAATCACAAATGGGCGGTCAGAGATTTGGAGAAATGGAAGTATGGGCACTTGAATCCCATCGTGTTCCTTATACATTGCAGGAAATGTTAACGATTAAAAGTGATGATGTGCGCGGCCGTACCAAAGCATTTGAATCAATAATAAAAGGACTCGATATTCCTCAATCCAATGTACCTGAATCATTCCATGTACTTGTAAAGGAATTAAACGCACTCGGATTATCAATTGACAACATCAAATAACTCCTATGGAAGAACCCAATGTCATCGATTTTAGTGGATTACGTATCAGACTTGCCTCACCTGATGATATTCTTAAATGGTCCAAAGGAGAAGTAACCAAGCCGGAAACCATTAACTATCGCACTTTTAGGGCAGAAAAAGATGGTTTGTTTGATGAACGGATATTCGGACCCACAAAGGATTACGAATGTTATTGTGGAAAATATAAAAGAATCAGGTATAAGGGAATTATTTGTGACAGATGTGGAGTTGAAATAACTACTTCAGCCGTCAGACGTGAACGAATGGGACATATCAAACTAGCAACACCTATTTCTCATATCTGGTATTTTAAGGGTTCATCTTCACCAATTAGCGTGATCTTAGATGTTCCTCCTCAATCAATGGAAAAAATCATTTATTATGCGCTCTATCTCGTAAAATCCATTGATAAAGAAAAACAGAAAAAGGTAATCCACGAGCTTGATACCATGAATAAAAAAGAACTCTCATTAATTGAAGAAGGATATGAGGCGGAAAAACAGAAACTAAAGGAAACTTTTCAAAAACAAAAAGATGATATAGGAAAAAGAATTGCAAATAAAGAACAAAGAGAGATGGCATTTCAAGAATTAGACCTCAAGGAAAGAGAGAAATTTCTTGTACTTTCAGACCGTCATGTTGAAGAAAAAGCAAAAAAAACTGCCTTTCTTGACAGGGTTATTAAAACAATAAAAGCACTCAAACCCAACGACGTACTCGAAGAGGAAGATTATTTATTTTTGAAAGATAAAGGACTTGATGAGTTTGTTGATGTGGGTATGGGAAGTGAGGTTTTGTATGAACTTTTGTCAACGCTTGACTTTAAAAAAATATATGAAGAATCATTGCATGAATTACTGAAGGCAAAAGGTGAGCGAAGAAATAAACTTCTGAAAAAAGCACGTATTATAGAATCTTTTTTAAAGGGTAATACACAACCGTTATGGATGATATTAACAGTACTTCCTGTTATTCCTCCTGATCTTCGGCCTGTTGTCCAATTACCGGGCGGAAAATTTGCCACTTCTGATTTAAATGATTTTTACCGTCGTGTAATCAATCGTAATAACCGTCTTAAACAACTTATTGATCTTGGTGCGCCCGAAATTATCTTACGTAATGAGAAGCGCATGTTGCAGGAAGCAGTGGACTCTCTTCTTGATCTTCAAAAATCAAGAGGAAGGACCCGATCACAAGGAGCTGCCGCAAAAGTACAAAAATCATTATCAGATATTTTACGTGGAAAACAGGGACGCTTCAGACAAAATTTACTTGGAAAACGTGTCGATTATTCAGGAAGATCAACTATCTCAGTCGGACCTGAACTAAAAATAAATCAATGCGGTATTCCAAAAGAAATGGCCTTAGAGCTTTTTAAACCTCACTTATTACATGAGATAATCATAAGAGGCCTTGCCCCAAACATAAAAAGCGCTAAGAATTTTCTTGAACAGAAAGAGCCGGTAATTTATGACATTCTTGAAGAGATTACAAAGAATCATCCCGTACTGCTTAACCGCGCTCCGACACTTCATAAACTTTCCATTCTTGGATTTTACCCTGTATTAACGGATTCCTATGTTATCAAACTCCATCCGGCAGTATGTGCAGGCTATAATGCAGACTTTGATGGAGATGCTATGGGTGTGTTTGTTCCTCTTTCTCAGAATGCAATCAATGAGGTGAAAACACGTATGATGGCACATCAAAACCTATTAAAACCATCAGATGGAACACCTATTGTGTTACCAAACAAAGAAATGGCCCTTGGTATCTATTACTTAACCACTATAGATAACACATATAAAGATGCGACAAACGAAAGTCTTAAAATTTTTGCCCATGAAGATGATGCAATAAATCTATATGAACTGGGTAAATTAATTTTGCGCCAGCCAATTTTAGTTAAAATGCCAGAAGGAGTAATAAAGACATCTGTTGGACGAATTATGGTGAATAAGAAATTGCCCCCGGAGCTTCGATTTATTAATAAAGAAATCAAGGCATCTGACGTTAAAGAACTTGTGGTAAGTGCAACAAAACTATTCAGTGACTCTGAAAAAATAGGAGAACTTATCGACAAACTCAAGGAAATCGGATTTTGGGGAGCAACAGTATCTGGAGGTTTATCATCATCTATATTTGATTGTAAAATAATACCTCAGAAACATGAAATCATCATGCAGACTGAAAAAGAAGTTGAAAAGATTCAAAAAAATTTCAATCAAGGATTTCTTACTATCGATGAAAAGAGACGATACACCAATAAATTATGGATTGAAACAACAGAGAATCTGGCTGATCAAACATGGAATGCACTTGATGAAGAAAACCCGGTTAAAATCATCATTAAATCAGGTGGAGCTCGTGCTTCCAAAGAACAGCTAAAGCAACTCTCCGCTATGAAAGGACTTGTTGTTGACCCCTTAGGTAAAATTATTGAGGTTCCTACTAAATCAAATTATCGTGAAGGGCTTTCAATCTTTGAATACGTCATATCTGCCCGCGGAGCCCGTAAAGGACTAACCGATTCTGCTCTGAAAACAGCAGATGCGGGATATTTGACACGACGTTTGGTCGATGTTGCCCATGACATGATTATCCGTGAAGAAGACTGTGGCGCAACTGAAGGCCTTACCGTATCAACAAAAGATGATCGTGGAGACAAATTTAAACTAAGAATTAAAGGTAGATACTCATTATATGATGTCACTGCCAATAATAAAATTGTTGTAAAGACAAATGAACTCATTGATGAAACGATAGCTGATCAAATTGAAAAAAGTAACATAACTAAAGTAGCAGTACGATCAGCTCTATATTGTCAATCTAAATTTGGTGTCTGTCAAAAATGTTACGGACTTGATCTTTCAACAAACAAAGTCGTTGATATCGGCGTTCCAGTAGGAGTTACTGCGGCCCAATCAATCGGTGAACCGGGAACTCAACTTACCATGAGAGTCAGACACTTTGGTGGAATTGTTATCTCGGACGTAACTCAAGGTTTGCCGAGAGTTGAGGAATTGTTTGAAACACGCACGCCTAAAATAGTATCTCCTATTAGCGAAATCCATGGAAAAGTATCGGTCCAGGAAGATACTAAAAAAGAAATTTATATAGTAAAAATAACATCCTCCGGTGAAGATGAACAAAAAGAACAGGAGTTCACTATTCCCATGAACCAAAGTCTTAAGATAAAAGATGGTGATCTTGTTGCAAAAGGCGCTCCCCTCTCTGAGGGATATCTTAACGTAAATGATATTCTCGTTATTAAGGGACTTCGTGCCGCACAACTTTACTTATTAAATGAAGTTCAAAGAGTTTATGAATCTCAAGGTATACCGATTCACGACAAACATTTTGAGGTTATTATCCGTAAAATGAGTGATAAGGTTACTATTGAAGACGAAGGAGATACATCATTCATAAAAGATGAAGTTGTTTCCAAAATCCGCTTTGAGGAAGAGAACAAAAAAATCATCACTCAAGGAGGAAAACCGGCCACAGGAAAGATCTCAATACTTGGTATCACCAAAGCTGCAATTTACACTGATTCTTGGTTATCAAGCGCATCATTTGAACAAACAACGTCAGTACTTAGCTCAGCCGCAATAAAAAATCAAGTAGATCACTTGCTGGGGCTCAAAGAAAATGTTATAATAGGCAGATTGATTCCCGTTACAAAAGAACTTATTGATAAATATTACAGCAAATTTTTAAGTAAATATGCCAACAATCAACCAGCTCTTGAAAAGGAAGAGACAAAAAAGGATTAAAAAATCACGAGCAGCCGCAATGAAGCTCAGTTTTAATTCTCTCAAAAGACGTTACGTTAAAACCCAAAATCCTTTGAAACGAGGAGTTTGTACTGTCGTACGTACTATGACTCCAAAAAAACCAAATTCAGCTCTTCGAAAAGTTGCAAGAGTAAGACTTTCCAATAAAATGGAAGTTACCGCATATATTCAAGGAGTAGGACATAATTTAGCCGAACATTCAATTGTTTTGGTTCGCGGAGGAAGAGTAAAAGATTTGCCAGGTGTTAAATATCATATTGTTCGAGGAAAATTCGACACCGCAGGAGTACAAGGAAGAACAACATCACGCTCAAAATACGGAGCAAAGTTTGAAAAAAAGAAAGCAGCAACTGCTTAAATTAATTAATATATATGCCAAGACATCAATATAAAAGACAACCAGTAATGCCCGACCCTGTTTATGGAAGTTTTGAAGTAATGAAACTTATCAACTACATCTCAAAGGATGGGAAAAAATCCATTGCACAAAAAATAGTATACGGCATGCTTGAACGTTTTAAAAAAGAAGGACAGGACCCAATGAAAGTTCTTCACGTTGCCATCTCAAATGTTACTCCTAATCATGAAGTTAAACCAAAACGCTTGGGTGGCGCTTCTTACTTAGTACCGATTGAAGTAAGAAAGGAAAGAAAATTATTTTTAAGTTTAAATTGGATCGTTGACAATGCAAGAGCAAAATCAAATAAAGAATTTCATCATTTCGCAGATAAACTATATACTGAAATTAAGGATGCTGCTGCGGGCACCGGCCCATCCATTGCTAAAAAGGCTCAAACTGAAAAATTGGCTGAGGCCAATAAAGCCTTCGCACATTTGAAGTGGTAACTCCTATTTGAAATTTCGAATTTAAAATTTTATATTGATTATATGGCTCAACAAAGCATTGTCACCAAAAACAGAAATGTTCCCCTTGATAAAATTAGAAATATTGGAGTAATTGCCCATATTGATTCGGGGAAGACCACAACTACAGAACGTTTTCTTTTTTATACAGGAAGATCATATAAGATCGGAGACATTGACGAAGGAAATACTCAGATGGACTGGATGCCACAAGAACGTGAACGTGGTATCACCATCGTATCTGCTGCTACAACTACCTTTTGGAAAGGAATCCGCATCAATATTATCGATACTCCCGGACACGTAGACTTTACTGCAGAGGTGGAACGGTCACTGCGTGTACTTGACGGAGGAGTTGTTGTATTTGATGCCGAAGAAGGCGTACAAAGTCAATCTGAAACTGTTTGGAGACAAGCTGACAAATATAAAATTCCGCGTGTTTGTTTTATTAACAAAATGGATAAGCTTGGCGCAGACTTTGAGGCAACTGTTGAGGAAATTCGAGACCGTCTTGGGGCACATCCGATTATTATGACTTATCCTATCGGAAAAGAGCATGATTTTAAAGGAGTAATTGATCTTATGACCATGAAAGCATTGGTATGGGATAAAGACGTACAGGGAGTTGAATATACTACTACCGAAATTCCTGCCGATCTTGTTTCAAAAGCAACTCAAATGAGAGCTAAAATGATAGAACAGATATCTGAAACTGATGATACAATATTAGCTAAATATTTAAACGGTGAAGAAATACCTAATGATATTTTAAAAAGTACCCTTCGCAAAGCATCTATTACCTATCGCATCGTACCAACCTATTGTGGAAGCTCGCTGCGAAATAAAGGTGTACAGCCGGTACTTGATGCCGTTGTAGATTATCTCCCCTCCCCGATGGACTTGGTAGAAATTAAGGGAGTAAACCCAAAAACAGGAGAACCTGATGCTCGAAAATTAAGACCCGATGAAAAATTTTCAGCACTTGCTTTTAAAATCCAGCTTGATCCTCACGTAGGAAAACTTACCTATACTCGTATTTATTCCGGCACTCTTGAATCCGGATCATATATTTATAATATCAATCGTAGTAAACAAGAAAGAGTAAGTCGCGTACTTCTCATGCACGCCAATCAACGGGAAGAGATTGATAAAGCATATGCGGGAGAAATCGTAGCTCTAGTTGGACCAAAAGACCTCCGCACAGGAGATACAATGGCCGATGAAAATTATCCGATATTGTTGGAACAAATAGTATTCCCTGAACCGGTTATTTCCCTGGCTATAGAACCTAAAACAAAAGCCGATCAGGAAAAACTTTCTTATTCATTACAACGCCTTGCTGAGGAAGATCCAACATTTAGAGTAAAAGTAAATCATGAAACAAACCAAACTATTATGTCAGGAATGGGAGAACTTCACCTTGAAATCCTGGTTGACCGTATGAAACGGGAAATGGGTATGGATGTAAATGTCGGAAAACCACAAGTTGCTTACAAAGAAACTATTACGAAAAAAGTTGAAGCTGAAGGAAAATATATCAAACAAACTGGAGGTCACGGTCAATACGGCCACTGCGTGATGAATCTTGAGCCTCTTCCCCGCGGATCAGGATTTAAATTTGTAGATAAAGTAAAGGGTGGCGCAATTCCGAAAGAATTTATAGGCTCAATTGAAAAAGGGCTTCTTGAGGCAAAAGAAAAAGGTGTCATCCTCGGATTTCCCATGGTCGATTTTCAAGCTACCGTATTTGATGGATCATATCATGATGTAGACTCCTCAGACATTGCCTTTAAAATAGCTGCATCCATGGCTCTTCAAGATGGAGCAAAAAAAGCCGGACCCACATTACTTGAACCTATCATGAAAGTTGAAATCACTGTCCCTGACAATTTCATGGGAGTAGTCATCGGAGATATTTCAAGCAAACGCGGAAAAATAATCGGTACAGATAAAAGAGGTAGAGCAACCATCATTAAGGCTTACGTGCCGCTTGCTGAGCTTTCCGGATATGTTACAGCCCTACGATCCCTTACTGAGGGACGTGGAGTCTCATATATGGAACCTTCACACTATGAAGAAGTCCCCACTAATGTATTGAAGAATTTGACAGAAAAAAAATAAGATGAAAGTGCTCGTCTTTTCAGACACACACTTAACTAACAGCTTTGAGGAAAAAAAGTATGTGTTTCTTGAAGGACTTATCCAACAAGTCGATCAAGTTATTGTAAACGGAGATTTTTGGGATGGCCATCTCATATCTCTTGATCAGTTCTTGTCATCTCCTTGGAATAAATTATTCCCTCTTCTTAAATCAAAGAATACTGTTTATATTTACGGCAACCATGATCGTGAAGAATTCTCCAATAATAAAATTGCTCTTTTTTCAACACTTCAAACAAAGAAGCATATTTTGAAAAGTAACGACACGACGTTTATTATTGAACACGGTAACCGGCTTCTTCCTTCATTTGATGAACGACTTCCTTTTCCTGAATGGTTTTTCCACGGATCAACAATTGTTTATACTGCAATAGAGCGTTTTTTAACCAAGAAGCTTAAGACCTCAACTCGCTTTTGGGGTAAATGTTTAAACAATAAGTTAAAACAAACTATTATTGAATCAAAAAATTATTATGTTTTCGGTCATACGCATTTTGCCGAATTTGATTCAAAACATAAATTCATCGATACTGGTTTTATCCAACATGGTTTAGCCCAATATCTTATCATTGAAGACGGCAAACCGTATCCGCAACAGAAAATATATGAGTAGAACGACTTCTTCCATAATACTCTTGACAAAGTGAACAATTGTTTACTATACTGGTAAACAATCGTTTACTAATTCATTTTAAAATTATGGGAAATATCGACAGACTTGGTGCGTTAAAAAAGTTTTACCGTAAACATAAAAGACTGCCTTCGTATTCTGAAATGCTGAAATTATTCTCAGTAGCCTCAAAAAATGCGGTTTTTAAAATTATTGCTAAGTGGATTGAAGAAGGACTTATTAAAAAAGAATGGGGTAAACTGGCTCCCACTTCACGTTTTTTTGCCATCCCCCTTTTGGGTAATATTCGGGCAGGCTTTCCTATTTTAGCTGAAGAAAATCGTGATTATGTTTCGCTTGATGATTACCTCATTGAAGATCCTCAATCGTCATTTCTCCTTAAAGTAAACGGTGATTCACTTGAAGGCATAGGTATATTTGAAGGAGACATCGTCATAATAGAACGAAAAAAAGACGCCCGTGTCGGATCGGTTGTCCTGGCCCAAATTGATAAAGAATGGACTTTAAAAATACTCAGAAAAGACCGTATCCAAAGATTGACCTATCTATCAGCGGCCAATCCTAAATATCCGTCATTTTATCCAAAGGAAGAATTGCAAATATTCGGGATAGTAAAAGCAGTAGTAAGAAAGTTTAATTGACTCCGCTTAGTAGGGTCATCCCCGTGAAGACGGGGATCCAGTCTAAAATTACAAAATTGAAATTATAGTTTAGATTCCCGCCTACGCGGGAATGACAAAAAATTTCCATGTTTCAAATAAGATCTTGGCCTGAGGTTATACTTCATATCGATGGGGATGCATTTTTTGCATCAGTAACTCAAGCGGTTAATCCTCAGCTCAAAAACAAACCTGTTATTACGGGCAAAGAAAGAGGAATCGCAACAGCTATTTCATACGAAGCAAAAAAATATGGCGTACACCGCGGGATGAGATATAGCGAAATAAAAAAAGTGTGCCCGAATTGTATATTTGTTGATTCAGATTATGAACTATATGCTCTTTTTTCCCGCCGCATGTTTGAGATTATTAGACAATTCTCCTTTTGCGTAGAGGAATATTCTATAGATGAGGGATTTATAGATTTAAAAGGCTTAAGGAAACCGCTGAATATGACCTATGAACAGATCGGGAAAAAAATGAAAGACACAATTGAGTCTAATCTGAACATCACAGTATCGGTCGGAATATCTTTAACTAAATCTCTTGCCAAAATAGCTTCGAATTTTCATAAACCATCAGGGCTGACCGTGATTGACGGTCACTCCATTGAAGAATTCCTTAAAAAAATATCCATAAAAGATGTCTGGGGAATCGGTGAACAAACATCTGCTCTTTTAAATAAATTCAATATTTATACTGCTTATGAATTTGTAACACTTCCCGAACAATTCATTTTAAAACACCTCAGTAAGCCGTTTTTTGAGATTTGGCAAGAGCTTCATGGGAAAAAAATATTTGAATTAAGTTTTGAGAAAAAAATAACCTATCAATCCATATCAAAAACTCAAACATTCCATCCTCCAACCTCAAACAAAGACATTCTCTGGTCACGACTTCTACAGCATGTCGAGGATGCCTTTACCAAAGCGCGCAGTTTTCATTATAAAGTAGGGAAACTTTCTATTTTTTTAAAAACGCAGGGCTTCATATATCATACTATAGAGATAAAACTGCCGAATAAAACCTCCTACCCTCTTCTTATGAGAAAACAATTAGAGGAAGGATTTGAACATGTCTATCATAAAGGCATACTATATCGAACAACCGGATGTACCATAGCTGATCTTGAACAAAATACGGCAACCCAACAGAATCTTTTTCAAAATGTACAGCTGGAAGAAAAAATCAGAAAAATATATCCCCTCATCGATGCAAAAAAAGTGGATTTTGGTACAAGTTTATTTGATAAAACAGTAATTGAGGAAAGAAAGCTTAAGATTAAACCATCCCTTCCTTTTATCTCATTGCAGCAGTTTAGTTAAGGGACATATGTCATGATTGTGCTTTTTCCCGATACAGTATGCTCTGCCATACTCGATGGTACGATAGGTAAAATTAAACCATTCACTTTTCGGTAATATTTTCATCAGATCCTGCTCTATTTTCACCGGATCTACGTGCTTAGTTAATCCCCACAATTGTGTCAACCGACGAACATGTGTGTCTACCGCAATCCCCTCAACTATTCCAAATGCATTACCGAGAACGACATTTGCAGTTTTCCGTGCAACTCCTTTAAGCATCAAGAGCTCACTCATGGTATGGGGAACATTTCCCTGAAACTGATCTTTTATCATTTTGGCGGTTGTGAGGATATTTTTTGCTTTATTGTGATAAAAACCTGTTGAATGAATATCTTTTTCAAATTCCTTTAAATTTGCACCAACATAATCGTCTAGTGTTCTATATTTCTTAAATAACTTTTTAGTTACTTTATTTACCGCTTTATCTGTACATTGAGCAGAAAGAATAACTGAAACTAATAACTCCCAGTTATTACGGTAATTTAAAACAATTTTGGCGTGCGGAAATAATTTTTTAAGTTCTTTCAAAACAATATTAACTCTCTCATTTATTGTTAACATAGTATTTTTTTATTTTTAACTTAATAAATTGTTCTTTTATCAAATCCTGCAGTATATTCTTTATTTTATCCGGATCTTTTTTTATTATTCTAATTAATTTCTCCTCCGATAGTGCCTCTTTCAACAATAGTCTTAATATCTCCCCTCTTATCTGTCTGTCAGATCCTTTAAATTGAGATTGAACACTATAATGCTTACTCCTCTTATTTGGATTTTCCATTATCTTGGCTAAATATGATCCATAATCCATAAGCGCATAGTACCATTCTCTTGGATTTTTTGTATCTAATGTTTTTTGAATGATGGGAAATATCTGTTTATCATCAACCTCTCTTTTATCTTTAAAAAAGTGATGGATAAAAACCCTGCGGATATTTGTTTCGATGAAAATTGTCGGTTTATTAAAAGCAAAGGCTGCAATTGATGCCGCAGTGGCTGCGCCAATTCCGGGCAATGAATCAAGGATTACCGGATTATCTAGAAGTTGTCCCTTATATTGTGCAACAACGATCTCAGCAATTCGTTTTAAATACAAAGCCCGTCTGTTGTACCCCATTCCTTGCCAAACTAAAAGGACATCTTTAGTTGATGCTTTAACCAGCTGATTGAAAGTAGAAAATTGAGAGATAAAAATTGGATATTTGATAAGTACACGGGAAACTTGCGTCTGCTGAAGCATGACTTCAGAAACAAGAATGTGATAGGGGTTTAAAGTATTGCGCCATGGAAGATCGCGCTTATTCTTACGGTAATAGTCCTTGACTATTTTTTTGAATTCTTCCACTCTCCTATTATATCAGTCTGATTTTTACAACCACTCGATATAATCACAGCCCGTTGCTACTTTATTTACTCTGTCCCAACCTGAGGTTGAACATTTTTTCATCTTTTTGCCTGTTGTTGTCTCAACTTTGACCAATTTGCTTTCGCATTTGGGACAAGTCTCATCTAACTCTTCAACTTTTGGTTTAACCCATTCAAAAAAATCACATCCTGAGGCGGTTTTTGTCTTCGGGTCCCAACTGTTGGTGGAACATTTCTTCATTTTCTTATTGAAACGCGTCATGGTCATGATAAGAGGAGCTCCACATTTTGGACATTTCTCATCAAGCGTTTCCGGCTCATAGGGCAACCAATTCACATAATCGCATCCTTCAGTTTTACCTGTTTCGCGACTCCAGACGCTAGTTGAACAGCGTTGCAACCGCTTTCCCGACTTCGTTGTGATAATTTCCGAAAGAGCAGATCCGCATTTAGGACATGTTTTATTGCTTTCAGTTTTGTTATCTTCCATATATATCTAAATTAAATAAAAATAATAATAATTACAATGGCTTATAAGCCACAATTTATTAAGTATATCTCATTATATGGCGTTTTATTATCTAAATGATGTCTTACCTTGCCACCATAAACCCCCCAACAGGATTTTCTCTGGTACTTTTGTTGTTCGGATCCTTTTTCATATTACTTCACCTCTCCTGTTATTTTTCTGACTACAATAAATTTAACGTAATTCTTTCCACATATGAATAAATTCCTTACCTGATGTTTTAAAATTTCTCTTTTTGTAAAATGCTTTTAACTCATCATGCTGCGTATCAACATATAGCCCAATTTCAACTCCGCCTTTTTTCTTTATAATGCTTTCAGCTTTTTGGATAAGCTGCGAAGCTATACCTCTTTTCCTGTATTCCTTTTTAACTACCAATCGATATATATGAGCTACTTTAGTGCCAAAAGGAGTAATAAATATATTGCCCACTATAACATCTCCATCAACTGCAACAAGTACTGACTCCGGGTCTTGTAAAATCATACCTTTTAGATTTTCTCGACTATCCCAGGTACTTGCATATAAATCGGCCTCTTGTAAAAGCGCTTGTACTCCCGGGTAATCGGCATCTCTATAATTTCTTATGGTAATCATATAGATAACTGCTATCTTATTTTACACAATTTCTTTATTTAAAAAAATAGCCACAGGCGTTAACCTATGGCTATTTCGCTAGATCAAAGCTTTAGTCGTCCCCTTGCGATTCACTGTGCGTATTATTTTGAAGCTTTGACAGAGCCTGTCTGGCGTGATTTTCATTCACACGCGCTTCAGCATGCTCTAATCCCTCATTCTCCTGTTCATCATCGTCTTTTAAACTGCTTGAAGAAGATGAACTTGATGAAGAGGCAATCGAACTACTGCTTGAGAATAAAGAAGAGCTTGAATCAGAAGATGAGCCGGAAGAAACTGAAGATGAACTGGAGCTCGGTGGAATACTTGAGGATTGAGAGCTTGAGCTACCACTTGATACTGAAGATGAAGAACTTGAAGATGACGTTATTAAATAAGGAATCATTCGCGTCACATCCGTCCCATGTTGGGGTTGATATATTGCGGTCATATCAGTTCCGCAGGTAAAAATATTGCCTCCTGTATGACTTGTTTGAAGAGATGTCACATCATACTGCAACCCGAACAACGTTATAATACAGGGCGTTGCAGCTGAGGCAGGTTTTACTGTTTTTGCTGCAAGATTCCAAACGAAAAAAGAAGAAATAATAACAACTCCCACACTCAAGAAAATCTTTCTGGAAAAAGAGAAAAAAATATGTTTCATAGTAATTATGAAATTAATAACTAATGACATCGTATCAAAGGGAAGATTAAGAACAGATTAACGTTCTATTAATATAGAAGATTCTGAAGTACGCATTGTTCCAACAATCCAGAAAAGTTTTGATCCAAAATAAAGTATAATAAAAAGGTATTGGAGACGTGTCAGAGTGGCCGAATGAGCCGGTTTCGAAAACCGGTATGACCGAAAGGTCATCGGGGGTTCAAATCCCTCCGTCTCCGCATTAATATAGAAAGTGCTACACGTCCCATCTACCCTCTTACTCTGGCCCATTGGGGCCTGCTAAAAAATAATGAGAAACACCAACACTCTTCAAACAGTCCTGTAGAATGAAAAACGACCCAAAAAGCCCTAAAGGTAATAGCTCTTGGTTCTAACCTTTTTGTATTATTTATGTTGTTCTGTCCTTCTTTATGGATATACAAACTTCGTTCGAATCCCTCTTAGTTTAACTATGCCAAAAACCCGCGACCTTTTGGATCGCGGGCTTTAATGAGCTAATCTTAGTCGTTTATCCGAAAATCACTTCCTGTAAAATGCATATCGTCAAGTGCTGTCCCTGTTTTCGGCAAAACTCCTGCAACGATAACATCACTCTCTAATTCTTTCAAAACATCTCCGTCCTTTTTAAATTCTCCCTTCTTAATCATCATGGCTCCCTCTTCTGAGCCAAAATACATTGGGACATATTGTTTCTTCCCAAGAACGATAGTATTAAGGCTATTAAGTGCTATGTTCTCTTTAAACTTATCAGGGGCTTGTGAAGAGACGGTATAAAACAACTCAACTCCATTATCATCTTCAGTAACTGTCTTTAAAGACCCCTCGTTTGTTAGATTTTCGAACGTTTCCTGATTAACAAAATGATATTTATCTGTTATTGTTCCCGTTGGTTCCAGTATACCCACAACCTTCATAACAGGGATTCCAAAGAAATTCTTGAGAACGTCTCCTGGTTTTTGAATAAGCTTTTCTTTCTTCATCATCATCGCTTCATCATATCCAACTATCATTTCGTTTTTTCCAAGAGTGACAGTCCCTTCTTTAACCTTGAGTAATTTTGCATCTATTGGTGCAACCTCAAGGAACAGTTTTGGACTACCTTCTGCAAAGTTTATCTTTGTCTTACCGTTGGCAAACAGCGTTCCAATATATTTCTTTGACTCTCCAGAGAGTCTCACATTCATTACTTTTTCGTCAGCACCCATTCCAGAGCTAAACTTTGCAAATTCAAAGAACATGAATGAGAAAAGTAAGATCATGACAAACGGTGCTACAGCTGAGAGATAGTTTTTCTTGCCTGGTTTGTATCCTCTAAGGAGTAACGAATTAGTTACTACTGATATGGATGATAAGGCCATTGCAAGTCCAGCAAGTTCAGGCTTCAAAACTAAGCCTAATCCTGCAAACACTCGGGCAGCAACAGGGATTCCCATGACGTTATAAAAGAGTGCAAAGAACATATTTTGTTTTATCTTGTTCATCGTAGTCTTTGACAGATCAATAGCGTTTGCCACGTCTCGTAAATCGTTCTTAATGATTACAATTCCTCCGGCTTCCATAGCAACGTCAGTACCAGATCCCATCGCAATACCCAGGTCTGCTTGAGCAAGCGCAGGAGCATCATTAATACCATCTCCTACCATTCCTACTTTTTTTCCTTCATCTTGCAGTCTCTTTACATTTTTAGCTTTATCTTCTGGTAAAACTTCTGCAAGAACATTAGTTATTCCAACTTGTAGTGCAATGGCTTTTGCAGTGCGTTCATTGTCACCCGTAATCATATATATATCTATTCCCAATTTCTTTAGTTTTTCTACTGCTTCTTTTGATGTTTCCTTTACTGTGTCAGCAACTCCAATGAGGCCTAAGATATCAGTCTTGTTCGCAAGAATCATTACCGTTTTCCCTTGTTCTTCAAGGCGTTGCATTTTTCTATTAATGCGATCTATATTTAGTCCTGCAATATCAGTGATGAGCTTTCTATTTCCGAAGTAATACATAGCTCCATTAACCATTGCTTGGACACCATGTCCAGGCACCGCTTTGAAGTCATCAACTGCACTTAGTTCATGACCATCTTCTTGTGCATAGGTATATATTGCTTCTGCGAGAGGATGTTCTGATTGTTTTTCAATAGATGCTGCAATTTCAAGTACTTCATCATCATCCATCCCCTTAAAGCTTTCCACATCAGTAACTTCTGGTTTTCCCTTGGTGAGGGTTCCTGTTTTATCAAATACAATTGCATTAATCTTGCACGCGCTTTCAAGAGGTTCTCCACCCTTAATGAGCATTCCATGTTCTGCACCTTTACCCGTTCCTACCATAATGGCGGTTGGAGTGGCAAGGCCAAGAGCACATGGACATGCGATAACAATTACTGCGGTAAACGCCATTAAAGCAAATGATAGTGTTGAACCAAGAACGAAGAACCAAACAACAAAAGTTATAATCGCAATACTAATGACGGCTGGAACAAAATAGGCAGATATTTTATCCGCAAAATCTTGAATGGGAGCTTTTGATCCTTGAGCCTCCTCAACCAAACGAATTATTTGTGACAATGTTGTTTCAGACCCTACTCGAGTTGCTTGAAATTCAAAACTTCCTGTTTTATTTATAGTTCCACCAACGACAGTATCTTTAATTTGTTTTTCAACAGGTAAACTTTCTCCCGTTATCATCGATTCATCAACTGCAGAAGATCCTTTTACAATCATTCCATCTACTGGTACTTTCTCGCCAGGACGGACCATGATGATGTCGTTATGTACTACTTGATCAATGGGGATATCAAGCGTCTGTCCATTTCTAATAACTCGTGCAGTCTTTGCCTGAAGGCCCATGAGCTTCTTAATAGCGTCCGATGTTCTTCCTTTTGCTTGTGCTTCAAGCCATTTTCCTAAAATAACAAAGGTAATAAGGAATGCTGCTGTTTCAAAATATAACTCTGGAATCTTTTCTCCACCGATACCTATAAGTGATTTCGTTCCCAGATAATAAACGACATAATTTATTAAACTGTAGAAATAGGCGACAGAAGTGCCAATGGCAATAAGGCTATCCATATTAAATGTCTTCATACGAAGAGCTGCCCATGCGCCCTTATAAAATCCGCGTCCAATGATAAATTGAACAGGAGTTGTAAGAATAAGAGATATTATTCCAACTAAAGGTAAGAAAAATGTTTTTCCGGGGATCCATGAAAAGAAATCAAAGAGCATGAAGTAAATCATGGGGAGACTTAAGACTAAGCTCACCATAAATTTACTAAAAAGAGCTCCAATTTCTTTCTTTCGTTTATTCGCTTCAAATGATGGATCTTTATCATCAATAAAAGTAGCAGAATATCCAGTTCGTTTTACGGCATCAATAAATGATTCTTTTTTTGCTGCTGACTCGTCATACGTAATAAGTGCCTTTTCAGCCGAAAAGTTTACATTTGCTTCTTTTACTCCTGGCACTTTTTTTAACGATTTTTCAATGATGAGTGCGCATGAAGTGCAGTGCATTCCAGAGAGAGATAAACTGATTCGTTTAGATGTATTAATCTCTTTTATATCTGTTGATGCCTTCATAGGGGAGACCATAAGTTTTGGCTCACTTGTTGTTCCGTGTGTTCCACTCACTCCATCCAAAAGATGAATAAAGCTTTGCGATTTTACAAACTTTTGAATGTAGTCTTCCGCTTCAACCTCTTTTCCTTTTGGAATAACAACCTCGACCGACTTCTTGTTATCTACTTTTCCTTGGAAGGAAAGTTTTCCATTATCATTTTCAATCACTTCTCCATCTGCTGTAATATGAGATTGAAATACGACACGCATTGGATCTTTTGATTTTGTTCCCTTTTTAATCAGCTCAACAGAATCTTTTTCTGTTTGGTCATCATCTCCGCCCTCTATTACTCCTGTGTATCCCGCTTTCGTGATTGCGCTGAGTATGTCATTGGGAGTTGCTATTCCGCCATCGATAGTCGCAGATCCCTTTCCAGTTTTATGATCAATAGTTATATCAGAGACCCCTTTCACTTCCGAGAGTTCATCCTTAATAAGTAATTCACATGAGCCACAATGCATTCCTGAAACAGAAAAAGATATTTTTTTCATGTTGAAATTGTTTATAAATTATTAATTACTTTGTAATGAGTTCCTTCAAGGGCAAGAACAACTTCATCTTTTGAAATAGGACGGGAAGCAGTGATGGAAGTTGCGCCATTTTGTGCCGTTACATGCACTTCTTGTACTCCTTCAATTTTTTGTAATCTTTTAGAGATTACTTTCTCACATGCTCCACAAGTCAATCCTGAAAGTTGCAGTTTAGTTATTTGAACCATATTATTTTATTTAATTTGTAAATACTACTCGTCGTCCCCTAAAACTTATAATAGTTATTCAACAATGACTGTTCCTCTTGGCACGCCCATCGCACAGGTAATTGTGTATGATCCTGGTTTTGTTGGAGTAAATGCTAATGTGGTTGTTTTGCCCTTTTCAAATCCCTGCGCTTGATTAGTTAGGCCTGGGATCATAATACTTCCCATACATCCAGCTCCATCCTCTTTAGCATCAATATCAAACTGTACTGGACTACCTGCTTTCACAGTAAACTTGTTTGGTTTAACATCGTTAGCTACGGTATAGGTTGCGTTTATTAATTGCACAGCATTTTTCTGCACAGCTGCAACGGGAGGTGTTTTATCAGCATTTAGTGCAGCCTGTTTTTGGGGTTTTGCCCCACATCCACATCCTCCACCGCCGCCACCACATGATCCGCCAGCGCTTGGGGGTATGACAGCTGTATTTGCTTGTGGAGTTTGCACTGACCCACTAGTAGTGGTATTTGTTGCAGCAGGTGTGTTGGAATCATCAACTACGTTGAATACCCCGCTATACATTCCCATACTGCAGGTGAATCGTACTTGTCCTGCTTCAGTTGGAGTAAATTCAATAATATTTTCTCCTGCTTGAAGATTTTTACGAATGCCAAGTTGAGAAGAAACAATACTTGCGGCACACGTAAATGCATCTTCCGAAGTTATAACCCATTTCACTGGGACTCCTTTTTTTATCGTGAATGAGTTTGGAGAATATCCGCTGGATGTTTGAGTCATTTTTACGATTTGAATACCATTCTCAAGCGTTACATTTGGATCATTCTGTAGGGGAGCTGCAGAGCTTTGACTTATAAGGGCATTTACATTTATTCCCGCTAAGTTAAGCCCATTTGTGATGTTAAAAATGGCCATGAATATAACCACTAAACCCGCAAACTTAAAAAATGGTTTTGTAAAAGTACCTTTAATAACAGAGGTAAGCCCCCCAATTCCTAAAAGCCCAGGCGCTGTTCCAAGCGCAAATACTCCCATAGTTAGTGCACCTTTTATAGGGCTCCCACTGCTGATTGCAAATAACTGCATTGCCTGAGTAAAACCACAAGGCAAGAAAAAGGTGGAGGCACCGAGCATAAAGGAATTTGCGTGACTGTATTCCTTTTCAGTCTGTTCTTTAATTCCTAAGGCTCTACTAATTCCTTTTGGAAGAGTAAATTGCAGACCAGTTAATCGTGGAAAAATTTCAGTTAATTGTAATCCCATAAGAACCATTACTCCTCCAACTGCAACCGTAAGAATTCCCAGAGTGGTCGTTGAAAGTTGAAAGAATGATCCTGCATAACCAATAATGCCCCCTAAAACAAAAAAAGAAATTATGCGTCCAGCATTAAAAAAAAGATGAGGCTTAAATTTTTGCAATGTTGATGCTTGAGGATGTTTTTCAACAAACCGGGCGGATGCAGCAAGGACAAGTCCCCCAACAAGAGCCATACATGTGGATATACCAGCAGTAATGCCAACAAGAAATACAACGGGCAGACTTCCATAATTATTACCGGCACCTTTTAGTGATAAGTTGAATATACCGAGCGTAGTTCCAATCATATAAAGCAAAACGATAATGAGGAAAGCAAATCCAAGATCCACATAATCCTGCATACGTTTCGAAAAAAGGGGTTTTTCTTCTTTTACTCCAATCGTGTATCCAGCATCACAAACTGCTTTTTCAATTTTCTCTTGTTCAAGATTACCTTTGTAGTATATTTCTGCAATCCCTCTTTTTTCACTTACAATTGCTCTTTTTACTCCATCAACCCTCATCAATTCGTCCTCAACTAATATCTCACAAGACCTACAATGCATACCTTTTATAGGAATAGTTTTAGTGTTCATAGAGCGTTCTGATAATTAACTGTTAATAACAGCCTTTAGGATACTAAACGAGATATGAAGAAAGTATGAAGATTTATGCATTTTTATTAAAGTTGTAAATATCATATGTATATCCTACACTATGTAGTAGATATGGTACAAAAGTCAATGAGTAAACTAGAACAGGAGGTAATGGCCATAATTTGGAAATGTAAATCATGTTCTGTTCGGGATGTTATGACAAAGCTTGCCAATACCAAACTTGCATACACAACTGTAGCAACTATTCTTCAGCGTCTTTATAAAAAAGGAATTGTTGCGAGAAAAGGGCAAGGAGTAAGTTTTGTCTATCTACCAAAGGTTACCAAAGAGACATATGCTAGAAAATTAGCACAACTATTCGTTAAGAATTTTTATTCTGCTTTTAACGATACTGCCATCGTATCATTTGCAGAATCAATCGAAACCCTTCCTAAAGAAAAGAAATCATACTTTTTAAAACTATTGCAAGATAAGAATGAAATTAAATAAATATTTATTGATATTTATAAGTTTGTTTTTAATTCTGAATATTTCAGTGGGTTTATTATTGTATAAATTTTTTCCTCTTCTTATTCATCACACCATTTATTATTGTCGAGAGATGATTCATTCCCTCTCATTTCAATTCCCTGGTGGTTTAGGAATGGTTGTTTTTATAACTATTTCAATAGTACTTTTATTTACAGCAATTAAACTGTTCTCAACATTTTTTCATATTTATCGATTTCGTAAAAATCTTCTTAAAAGTATATCTCCCTCGCATTCGCTCATCCCACTTCTCAAAAAAATACATCTGACAGATAAAGTAGTAATGACTCAAAATGATAAACCTTTTGCCTTTTGTTTTGGTATAAGATCGCCCAAGATTTATATCTCAACTAAGCTTGTTTCTCTCGTTACTACTTCCGAGCTTAAAACTATTTTACTTCATGAACAATATCATCTTGAACACCATGATGCTCTCACCTTACTCGTGGCTAATATTGTAGCAACTCTCTTTCCCTTCTTTCCACTGTTGTCTGATTTGATTACCTCGTATCGCACCGAGCGGGAGATTTTAGCTGATAAAGCTGCAATTAAAGGAAATTCTTATAAACATCTCATATCAATTTTTAAGAAACTCCTTCAGTATGAACCCGATTATACGTATTCAGTAATTCCAGCTATAGCCGATCCCCAAACATTAGATGCTCGTATCAGATCATTGGTAAAAGGTATTCACTATCATCACACGATTGCATTGAAAAATGTACTTATAAGTCTTTTTTCATTAGGCATAATAGCTCTATTTATAATGACCCCAGTTAATGCGGTAGAATTACATGAAAGTGGTCATGACGTGATGCTCTTATGTTCAAATAGTCAAGGATGCGTTTCTTATTGCAGGCAAACATTTATGTCTCCTATCCAACCAAATAATTTCTCACCATCAGCAAAATCTTCCTCTACTTATTAGTCTACCTAAATTTAAACTGCTTGACAGTTAAAAAATAACCTACTACACTACGTAGTAGTATTACTATTTTTCATTTACTATGAATAAAGAAAAAGAAGTTCATCCTCCCAAAAAAATAATTCAAAAATTTAATATATTTTTAGTAGTAATTCTTTTTATTGTTTTTTTATATTTTTTTCCTCAAGTTCTCAATAGATTTTGGGCACTAAAGAATAAAAAAGCAACATCTACTAATCAACTGGCAAAAAACTTTAACCAGTCTTTAAGTACGGAAATCTATAATCAAATCAATCCCCCTAATGGATATGAAATAAATACTCAATTTGGTGATATTGGACCAAAAATGATTGATATGGGGGTTATTGATTTGGAGAAATTTAAAGCTACATATGATAGAAGTGGACAGCCCCTTACTGAAGAACAACTCTCTATTTTGACAAAGGGATCTGATCAAAAAATAAAAATAACTTCTAAAAATTCTTATTTTCTCCTTAACTTTTTTTGGGCATTTGGATTGGCAAATCAAAGTAAAATTCTATCTGAGGGAGACATGATAACTCAAAGCAACGGGAAACCTGGTAGTTTTGCTTCAACTGGGGGGTGGTCACTTGCAAAAAATGCCGATTCTATGCAGTATTATGCAAAAAACAACCTTGTCTCACTTACCTTAGATCAGGAAAGGCTCGTTTATGATGTTGCCTCAAATGTTTATAGACCTTGTTGTGGTAATTCAACAGCATTTCCAGATTGTAATCATGGTATGGCTCTTTTGGGAATATTTGAGCTTATGGCTGCGCAGGGTGCAACTCAAACACAGATGTACCAAGCGGCCAAATACATCAACTCTTTCTGGTTTCCAAGCACGGCATTTGATACCACCTTATATTTTAAAAATAAAGAGGGATTAGACTTTAAAAACATTGATTCAAAAACATTTTTAAGTAAAGATATCTTTTCCGCATCTGGTGCTCAGAGCGTAAAGAAATATCTCGTGGAAAAAGGTATTCAAGAAAAACCTTCCTCCAGTGGTGGGGGAGGATGTGGAATTTAAAACCAATTTGGACAAAATATTCGATAACCATGGATAAAGAACTTTTAATTAAAAAAATAAATGAACTAAAACAAAAACCCCAACTCAATAGACATGAGAGAAGGTATCTAATGAAATTAGAAAATAAACTAAACTCTCCAAAGACATCATCAAACAAACAATGGAGAAGAGCCTTAACAATATTTTTAATTGTTTTTGTAATATTTCTACTTATAGGTGGATTATATTGGTATATAAAATCCCTTCCTTACCTGCCACCTATTGATATGGATGGCCATAAAGAAGAGAATCCTCCCTCTCACATTGTTGATAAAACTATGCCTGAATACATCCAAAAACACATGCTTGAACACGCTGATGGTAAGGGTAAGCCTGGAGTTCTTATTCAATATAATTGCTCCCCCCCTTATAAGTGTGAGTCGGGGTTGGTTGACAGACTTAAAAGTCTTATAAAGAAATATCCCGAAAATGTATATCTCGCCCCGGGAAAATACGATGGCTTCATTATTTTGACCAAATTAAATAAGCGCAAAATTTTAAACTCCTTTAACGAGGAAAAGATAATTCAATTTATAAAAAATAAGTAAATTAATGCAAATACTGAATGATAAAGAAACAATGGGGTAATATATTGAAACTATTCTTTATAAGCTTTATCGTATCCATTTCTCTTTTTACGAATTCTTACACTATTTCTGCTCAAACGGGCGATGAACAAAAAAAGGGCTTAGAAAGTCAAATTCAAGAATATCAACAAAAACTCACCGATATTCGTCAACAAAAAAATACCCTTTCAACGCAAATTCAAGAGATGGATACGCAAATGTATCTTACCAGCCTTACTATTCAGAGATCAGAACAAAAAATCATTGGAACTCAAAACGAAATAGAAAAATTATCTTCTCGGATAGATAATTTAGATTCATCGCTTAACGTACTTTCTAAACTTCTCCTGCGCCAAATTGCAAAAAGCTATAAAACACGATCTGTTTCGCTCGTAGAACTCCTTTTTGAAACAAAGAATATGAATGATCTTGCAAATAAGATAAAATATCTTCATTCTTCTCAAAAAAATAATCAAAAACTTCTTATTCAAGTTCAAGAAGCTAAATTAAGTTACGAAGAGCAAAAAGTAATACGAGAACAAAAAAAACAAGAACTAGACCAATTGATAAGTAGTTTAAATAATCAAAAAAAAGAACTCAAAAGTCAACAAGTACAAAAGCAAAAGCTCTTAATAGATACAAACAATGACGAAGCAACCTACCAGTCCCTTCTCACCCAAGCTCAAGCGGAATATACAGCTATTCAGGGAATTGTCTCAGGTGCTGGGACTGAAACTAAGATAAGAGATGTAAAAAAAGGCGACTCAATTGCGAGTATTATATCTGGCACTTCTTGTAACTCAGGAGGAGCTCATACCCATTTCATAGTCAAACAAAATGGAGTTGTTATGAACCCATTTAATTATCTTAAACAAGTTTCGTTTACCAACTGTTCTGGATCATCGTGTGGCTCAGGTGATGGAGATATATTCAATCCATCTGGTTCCTGGGAGTGGCCCTTAAACCCAACAATTGAGCTTGAACAAGGATTTGGGTCTACTTGGGCCGTACGAAATACATGGGTGGGAAGAATATATGGCTTTCATAATGGAATCGATATTAATGGAAACTCTAATGATGTGTTAGCAGTTTCGGATGGAACGTTATATAAAGGTGCATATGCTGTTGGCTGTGCACTGTCTTATGTCAAACTTGTGCATAAGGATTCAAATATCGAAACATATTATTTGCACGTTTATTCAAAATAGCATATGAAAAATATTTCGTTGATAATTGTACTAATAGTGGGCATCTCTCTAATTACAAGTGAATTATTGGCTTTTTCAATAATTCAACAGAAACTTTTTAATCAAAATAAAATAAAGAAAAAAGTAAATAATACTATTGAAGAAATACATATTCTTTCAGAACGTTATATGTTTTCACCAATGCTCGTACGATTAAAAAAGGGGAGAAAAGTTAGATTAGTGCTTACTACCAATGATGTTCAACATGGAATTTTTTTGTCTGATTTGAAGATTAATTTATCTGCATATCCAGGAAAACCAGCAGAAACCGTTATTATTCCCGACAAAACAGGAGAGTTTACTATTGCATGCTCGCTCTATTGTGGAATCGATCATAATAAAATGATGATAACCTTCACAGTAGAAGAATAAATCTTGACTGATTTATTTAGGATATTAAGAGTACACTTGACAGTTGAAAAATAACCTACTACACTGTGTAGTAGTATTACTAAAACATTTATATTTTTATGACAGATCAACAAAAGTCTTTTTCATCAGTATTTCAATTAAATCAACAGACTGTTCTTGTAATTGGGTTGATGATTGCCTCATTCTTTATCGGTTCTCTCTATACAAAAAACCAATATCTTGAAAAAAGTGCAGGTACACCCGTACAAGCAGCCGTTCCTCAGCAAGGTAATCAGCCAGCTGCACAAGCGCCTGTTGGCAAGGTGAGAGAGGTTTCAAATGATGAGAGAATTAGAGGAAATAATAATGCAAAAATAACAGTTGTCGAATATTCAGATTTCGAATGTCCATTCTGTAAAAGCTTTCATCCGACAACAAAAGAGTTGTTAAAAACCTATGGGGATAAGATTCGTTTGGTTTTCCGTGATTACCCGTTACCGTTCCACCAAAATGCTCAGAAAGAGGCAGAGGCGGGACGTTGTATTGCAGAACTGGGGGGAAGCGATGCCTTTTGGAACTATGCGGATAAAATATTTGAACGAACAACGTCTAACGGTACTGGCTTTGCTTTGACAGATCTGGGGCCATTAGCTGCAGAAGTTGGAGTGAATCAGCAATCGTTTCAACAGTGTCTTGACTCTGGTAAATATACAAAAATCGTAAAAGATGAAGTTGTGGAAGGTAATGCAGCAGGAGTAAATGGAACTCCCACATCATTTATTATCGATAGCAAGGGAAAAACTCAGATATTGGTTGGAGCTCAACCAGTTGACGCCTTCAAAACTGTCATTGATCAAGTTTTAAAGTAACACAGCAAAATGACTTTATTTTCTAAAAAATTTATCATTCCAACGTTGATAATCACTTTTCTCTATATTATTGTGATTACATATTCAATGAACGTCCGTATTCTGAGAGATACTTTGTTAGGAGATTATGCTATTTTTTATAAACTGAAGCTTTTGTATTCTCTTCTTCAGGGGATGTGGACAGCCATGAGCGGGTCTGGACTGGTAATGTTGTTTTTAATTGCGCTATTAACAGGAGCCAATCTTACTTTGCTTCTTAGTAAGGTAAGCTTATTAAAAAACAACAAAAGTTTACAATTGGTAGTTGGTGGTAATTCACTTTTTGGCATTGTTGGGAGTGGATGTGCCGCATGCGGATTACCTATACTATCTCTTTTAGGATTGGGAGGGAGTGTAATGTATTTGCCATACCATGGGGCAGAATTATCATATATTTCATTTATGCTCTTGGTGACATCTTTATATCTGTTATTAAAAAATAATAGTAGAGCATGCACAATTTCTTATGAAAAAAACAAATAATATAATAATCATTATTTTTATTGCGATAACAGCTGTTGTATTGATTTATTTTCTACAAAAAAAACTGAGTAGGAATATTAATACTCCCTCGCAACTGAAAATCACTAACGCAAATCTTGCAGGAGAAAAAGCTATGGAGGCAATTCCAGGAACTGGTGTTGCTAAAGCTACGGAGCAGAAAGGTCTTCAAGAACTTCCCTATAAAATGGATGGGATTACAAAAGTATTTTACTTAGTGACAGAACCTGTTAAATGGAATATTTTGAAAGACGTAATGGTCACGGCTTGGACATATAACGGTATGATTCCCGGGCCGCTTATTCGTGCAACTGAAGGAGAAAACGTGCGTATTATCGTAAAAAATACTCTATCCGAACCAACTACCATCCATTGGCATGGAATACAGGTCCCCAATAATATGGATGGGATACCAGATGAGACTCAAAAGCCAATTCAACCAGGCGAGACATTTACCTATGAGTTCATTGCAAAACCCGCAGGTACTTATTGGTATCATTCACATTTTGATTCAGACAAACAAATTTCAGTTGGTCTATCAGGTGCTTTTATTATTGATCCACCAGGGGGCTTGGTTTCAAAGCCTGATATAGACAAAGTCTTAATGCTTAATGAATGGCGAGTAATTGATGGACAAACATATGCCGCTATGCCAGCAACAGGAATGGACGGAAATTATTTTACTATCAATGGAAAAGCCTATCCTGAAACAGAAAATATCGAAGTAAAAGTCGGTCAAAAAGTACGATTACGTTTTATTGGTTCAGGACAGATGATCCACCCCATGCATTTACATGGTTTCCCTTTCAAAATTGTTGCTACAGATGGAAACGACGTGCCAGAAAGTGCTCAATGGACAAAAGATGTTATTTCTGTTGCTCCGGGTGAGAGGTATGATATTGAATTTACACCTGACAGGCCAGGTAAGTGGATGTTACATTGTCATATTCCCCATCACACAACAAATGATCACCACGAACCTGGAGGTCTCATGATGATGATTAATGTTAAGTAAGGAAAAAAAAGAAAAGAGGTGAATATATATGAATACTAAAACTTTATTGGTTATTTTGGCGATAATGGTTGGTACAATCGCAATTCTTGCGTTTGATTCAAAGGGAAGTTCCAGCAATGGGGCTCCAGATTCAAATAATACTACAGGGATAGCTCTTTCAACTAAACCTGACCCACTGCAACCGGGGCCAGCGACTTTTTTCATTGACGTAAAAGACAAAAGTGGGAAGCCCGTTGATACGGCAAAGGTATCGTTTGATCTTAATATGACAACGATGAATATGGGAACACAACAGGGAGATGCAACACCACAGGGAAATGGACGTTATTCGGCAATGGGGAGGATGACGATGAGAGGACCATGGCGCGTAAGTACTAAAGTGACTATGCCTGATGGGAGTGTTGAAAATAAAGATTTTACGGTAGATGTACCATAAAAACTATTCAAAACAACCTATACCCTTTGCATTCTAAAATGCGAAGGGTATAGGTTAAACATTTACTTTGCCTTATTAATAATAATGTCGATTACTTCTTCTACATTTTTAAACAACCCCTCCAAATCTTTACTTTTGAATATACCCCTCATTACGGATGGTTTCATTCCTGAAATATACGTTTCCCCCTCTTTCTGGTAGACATTTATTTTACAGGGAAGGAGTAATCCCATTCTTAAATCTTTTTGAAGAACATCATATGCATTTTTTGCATTACAAATTTCAATTATTTTTAATGGTTCTATGGCAAATCCTTTTTTTGATAGTGTTTCTTGCACATCGTGTATGTGCAATACTCGAAACCCTGCTTTTTCGGTTTCTCTTACTACAGAATCCACAGCAGATTTAAAATCTTTTTTTGTTATGACAGTTAATTCGAAATTATCCATAATTATTTTTTTCTATTTAATCCCTTCAAGAAATATATAATCCCCACTATAAGAAAAATAATGACAAGAAGTGATGTTATAACTCCAAGTATTCCTGATTCATTGCCTACGCTGTTCCCGTAAAAATTACCCATCATACCAGACGATCTTCCTCCCCACTGGTTATTTCCACCCATCATTCCGAGCATTCCCATCATTGGCAAAAAACCATTGTCTTGTGATGGGAAGGCTGCAGTAGTATCACATCCACTTAATCGTTTCCCCATGGCTTGATGTGCTTGTTCTTCACCCTTTTCACCCATCATACGTTTCATCATATCATTCATAGCAATATGTCTTTGAGTGTTGCCAATAGACTGACCCATAAAATATTCACCTATTTTTTCAAAATCTGCATCGGTAAGTTGAGAACAGGTACTCGTCTGATTTTTTAAATCATTTATAAATTTCTGCCCCTCTTGTTCTTCTTGTTGTTGACGTTGTATAGCCGTATTATCTGTTGATGAGTTAAAATAACCCATCATACCTTGGGCTGAAACGGTTGATATCCTTGATACGATAAAAAATATAAATAACGCTGTTAGCCCCAACATAGTAACTTTTTTCATATGAAATATATGTTAAATGGTAATTAAATCTTTTTCCGCACGCTTCAGTAATACTGCATTCACTGCTACGATAATTGATGAGGCCGACATGAGTAATGCCGAAACCTCTGGCCGTAATGTTATCCCAAACTGCGGATATAAAACTCCAGCTGCAATGGGAATTGCGAGTACATTGTAAATGCTCGCCCACACAAGGTTTTGTTTCATTTTGGTAACAGTTGCTTTACTTAATCGTATCGCTCGTAATATGTCTCCTGGATCTGATTTCATCAAAACTATATTAGCGGTTTCAATGGCCACATCAGTTCCAGCGCCAATTGCAATACCAATATCAGCTTGAGCAAGTGCAGGGGCATCGTTTACTCCATCTCCTACCATTGCCACAAATTTATGCTCTTTTTGCAGTTTAATAATATAGTTTGCTTTGTCTTCTGGAAGGACTTCTGCAAATATACGATCGATTCCCAATTGCTTTCCTATGGATTCCGCTGTTTTTTTATTGTCTCCTGTAATCATCGCAACTTCCAACCCTAACTCTTTCATTCTCGTAATTGCTCTTTGTGTTGTTTCTTTTATTGGGTCGGCCACTGCTACCACTCCTCCCATTTTTCCATCGATTGCAATTAACATGAGCGTTTTTCCTTCATTAAGAAGTCGGTCAATCTCACTTTGTAAAAGGGATGGATCAATACCTCGATCTTTCATAAGTTTAAGATTGCCAACCAATACATGCTTCCCCTCAACAACTGCCTCGATACCGTGTCCAGAAATTGAACTAAATTTTTCTACTTGTGTTGGAATGGTGATTTTCCTTCTTTCCGCTTCCTCGAGAATAGCCTTACTTAGTGGATGCCCAGATTTCATTTCAGCAGCACCGTCTAATCTGAGTATCTCTTCTTTTGTAAATCCAAGGGCTGTAATTATGTCTGTTACTTTTGGTTTGCCTTCGGTTAATGTTCCTGTTTTGTCCATTACAACTACTTGTATTTTTGATGTTTGTTCGAGAGTGGAGGCGTCTTTGATGAGAATATTATGCTTTGCACCAAGCCCAGTCCCCACTGCTACAGCTGTCGGAGTAGCTAATCCCAATGCATCAGGGCAAGCAACTACTATCGCTGATACTGCAAACATAAGGGCCATGAGCAAGTCTTTCCCTGCAAAAAAATACCAATATATAAATGTGACAAGTCCTGCTCCCACTGCAAGAATGACAAGATATTGAGCCGCTTTATCTGCAAGACGTTGACCAGGGGCTTTTGAATTTTGAGCAGTTTCAACAAGTTTTACTATTTGAGAAAGCGCTGTATCAGAACCTATTTTCGTTGCTTTAAATGTAATAGATCCTGTTTGATTAATAGTCCCCCCAATAACTCGATCTCCCATCTTTTTGAGTACTGGAATCGATTCACCAGTAACTAATGATTCGTCAATTGAAGTTTCCCCAGTTAACACCTCTCCATCAACTGCCGCTTTATCCCCCGGCTTTAATACCATCACGTCACCAATTATTACGTCGGCGGTTGCCAAAAGAAGTTCTTTTCCGTCTCGAATTACTCTGGCTTGAGGAGGGACTAAATTAAATAAAGCTCGCAATGCATCCGAAGTTCCACGACGTGATTTCATTTCCATCCAATGCCCAAAAAGGACAAATGTGGTGAGCATCGCCGCTGCATCGAAAAATGTTTCTCCTCCGATAAATGTAATGAACACGCTGAAAATATATGCAGTCAAAACACCAATAGCGATGAGCACCATCATATTTAATGTTCTTTTTCTAAGCGCCTGATATGCACCAATAGGGAATATGGAGCCGAATTTAAATACAATCGGAGTCGTGAGAATGAGAAGAAGCCAATTAATGGGGATTGAGGTAGGTAATTGTATTTTAAATAGACCAGTAAAAATAGGAGAGTACAAAATGATAGGAACTGTAAAAGCCAATGACCAAAAGAAACGATCTTTCATATCTTTTTCCATTGCTTTTGCCATAGAAGGGTCAGTCATTGCCTTTTCATGATCCATATGCGACATCTTACCCATGTCGTGTTCCATTGGTTTTGTGTTTTCATGAGACATGTTAGCCATTTCATCATGTGACATTTTACTCATGTCGTGTTTTATTGGTTTGTGTTCTTCATGTGACATATGAGACATGTCTTCATGATTCATTTTGCTGTGATCCATATCTTCATCTTAATATATTAATCAGATCTTTCCAAACAACGTTGAAAAAAATCTTTATATTTTTCAGGTCTATCAACTTCAGATAGATATATCTTATCAGTATACCCTCCTGACGCGCTTGTTGTTAGTATTATTGTTCCATAATGAAATAGTCTTTCCCAGAATCCTTGATTAACCGTTACAGAACGTAGATTTTTTAAATCTGTCATCTTTTCACTTAAATTAAATATTCCCTCATGTCTCACTAAAGAGGTCTCGGTAACATAATAAACATTACTTATCCATTTTGAAACGATACCCAAAACTAAATAGATAAGTAGAAGATCCTTAAGAATATGAGTTATGAACATGGTAGTTATTATAAATTGGTGGATTTCACTGGCAACATTAAGATCAATAAAATATATTTCGGCTATAGAATAAATTATGTCAACCACGAACATTACCAAAAATAAACGCACTATTAAAATTAATGCACTCGACCGTATCGGCTCATGGATAAATTGCTTACTTTCTGTATCCATATTACTGGTGTTTAGAATGATCTTCAGATGATTTTTCTCCATGCCCACCATGATTCATCATAAAAAGGTGCATCAGAGGACATAGCAAAATGGCTCCATAAACAAGCGCCGTATTTGCTGGAATTTTGAAAATAAAGATACTAGCTGCAAACAAAGATACAACTACTAAACAGATTGTGAGAATTTTGTTCATATATTTACTTAACTAATAATATAAACATTGTATGATTCACTCTATGAAGAAATCATGAAGAAGGATTTATGAAAGTGGTATTGCTATAGTAAAAGTTGACCCTATTTTTGGTTTGCTATCTACCTTGATGACTCCTTTATGTATACTAATTGTAGCTTTAGAAATAGCCAATCCCAATCCTGCACCAAATACTTTAACTGTTTTTGCTCCCCGATAAAAACGATCAAAGATATGCTCAATTTCATCTTCCGCTATTCCTTGCCCATTATCTTTTATCGTAATTAATGCATTGTTATATTCTTGAATAAGAGAAATATGAATCTTTCCGTTTGAATGAGTATATTTGATGGCATTTTCAATGATATTTAATATTGCTCTTCCTAGGCGCTCTCTGAATCCTAACATCTGTATATGGGGGATAATTGAATATGTAACTGCAATTTGTTTTTTCAATGCTAATTTTTGTGCAATTTCTGACATTTCATTCATGAGTTCAGAGAGATCAAATTTACTTCTTTGACTTTCATTGGGGACTTCGGTCCAGGCAAGATCCAGTACATCCTTAAGTGTTGTTGTTAGCCTATCTGTCTCAATAATAGAATCTTTAATTATCTTTTTATATTCTTCATTTGATCTTTCTTTATGGAGTGTTACTTCAAAGCTGCTCCGAAGAGTAGCAATGGGCGTCTTCATCTCATGTGCTACGTCAGCAATGAACTGTCGTTCCCTTTTAAAAGCAACGTCAAGGCGGTCAAGTAATTTGTTAAAAGAAGCGCCTAGTTGTCCAATCTCATCATCGTTTTTGGTAGCAGAAACACGCTTATCTAGATTTTTACTTGAAATTTGACCTATCTGTGAAGAAAGATTTGTGATTGATTGAGTAATTTGATAAATGGTTGCAAAGCCCACAGCTGACAAGATTAAGAACAAAATCCCAAGAACATATACACTATATTTATATTGATAAATATGGACGGTGAGAATGATGAAAAAACCAAGTAACACAAGGCTCATTACATACCAAAAAAAGAGTTGGAATCTGAGACTTTTTGATTTTTTCATGCTTGTGGTTTTTTATCAGTTGCTGAATATCCAACTCCATGTAATGTATGGATTAAAGGAATTTTATAACCCTTATCTATCTTCTTACGCAATGTTCCCATAAATACATCAACCACATTGGAAAGACTGTCAAAGTTATAGTCCCATACGTGTTCAATGACTTGGGTGCGAGTCACAACTTCATGTTTTCGCCTAAGTAATAACTCTAAAATAGCAAATTCTTTTGGGGTCAATTTTATTGATTTACCAGCTCTCATAGCTGTATGTTTTATTGGATCAACCTCAAGGTTGGCAAGTGTGAGGATGTTTGATACTTGGTGATAACTTCTACGGAGCAGGGCATTAATGCGAGATTTTAATTCTGCAAATACAAATGGTTTTGTGAGATAGTCGTCTGCTCCATTATCAAGTCCTTCAATTCTATCTTCTACTTCACTTTTCGCGGTAAGCATCAGAACCGGTGTATCCTTTTTTATTTCCCTTAATTTTTTACAAAGTTCAATTCCAGAAAGCTTTGGAAGCATTATGTCTAGCACAACCAGATCATATGTTTCTTCTTTGGCAAGATACAATCCCTCTTCACCATCATATGCTTGGTCTACCGCAAATCCACTCTCAACCAACCCTTTTTTTATAAAATGCGATAGTCTGACTTCATCTTCTACAAGTAATATTCGCATATAGGTATTATATCTCTTTATTTTGTGAACCGTGTTTAAGCAATTTGAGGAATATAAAAAGGATGAATAAGAATACGCTGATATCAAGTATCGGATTTTGAAACCACTTTGCCACTTCAAACACAACAAGTCGTACTTGTTTACCGTATCCTTCCATTTGATTCATCTCAATTTTATTGAAGTAGTTAAAAATTGCGATTAAGATACCCGAAATAATAAAGACCGATGCACCTACATATTTCAGGACCGTATACGTCTTCTGTCGATTTTGCCCTGATATTTTTTTAGAAAATTTCTGATAGCTTAAGGAAAGAAGAAAAAGTGGAAATACGATTCCAAGAACATATGCCGTTGCAACAATAATGGCTTGAAATAGTGTTGGTGAAAGACTTGTAAGGGTGATAGCAGCAAATAAAACGGGTGCACAACATGCTGAAGTTAGGCCCGACATAAGTCCTAAGCCAAATACTGAACCTGCATTAATACTTTTGTCTATCTTTGGTTGTATATGAAATATCTGTGGTATATGGAATATTGGCTTTAAAGTCATGAGCCCCATAAACATAAGGAAAAAGGCTCCCAAAAAATATATTTGTTTGTGATAAGCATCAAGAAAATAAACTATCAAGCGGAATCCAAGCGCAACCGGGATGAGAATAAATCCAAGTCCCAGTGCAAAAATAAACGTATATAAGATTACTTTTTTACTATCTTTAAAAATCGTTCCCAGATATGAAGGGAATAGGAAAGTGATACAACAAGGAGCAAATAAGGCAAGAACTCCAGCTAAAAATGATGCGGTTAGTGATATACCAAAGAGAAATTGTGTATTCATTTTTGTACGTTTGCTTTAATGTTAAATTCTAATTTTGGCTTGGTTGGATCGTTTGTACTCATAAATACTTGACGTTCGACTATTCCATATACTGGCATTGTGAATGGCATATATACTACTTTCACAGTCGCTGAAGTATTTGGTTCAATTTGAGCAACATAATCGCTTTGACTATGCATGCTGAACGCTTTACTTAACGTTCCCTTATAAATAATTTGAGCTGAAGTACATCCACAGCTAGAAGATATCTCAGATAAAAGAAGTGGTTTTGTCCCTACGTTTTTTATAATAAACTCTTTCTCTTTGGTATCTGATACTTTGATTGTTCCCATATCATAAGCAGTTTCTTTTGCCTCAACAATTGGCTTATTTTTTTCCTGTGCAGAGTAGGAGACAATTGGGATTTGGGGTTTGTCACTACTCGATAGAACAAAATACGCCCCTCCAATAAAAACAAGAGAGAAAAGTATTATTCCTATGACTGATTTTATCATATGAGTTTTATGATTTGCAACTTTTATATTTTTTAATTACTTCCATTAGCTTCCTAAAATCTTCTTGTTGTTCTAACTCGTTCATTTCCTTAAATGTATGCTGTTTAAGGTGATGCTGTAATATGCGGCAATTTAATTTCTTTAATCCTCCGTTTACCGCCTTAGACTGCTGTATGATGGAGAAATAATCTTTCTTGTTTTGTACCATGCTAATCACAAGACCAAGTTGGCCTTTTATCGCTTTCAGTCTCCCTCTTATTTTGTCGGTATCTTTGTTTGTATTCATTGATGGTAATTGTATTGAAGTGCACATGAAGATTTTATGAAGATGAAATCAATCCATATTTATTTTATACTTCAAAATAGGTTTAATTTCCTATCCTTAAGTTCAAATTTTGAGCTTATACCAGCCAGAATCTTAAGTCTTTCTTCTGGTGTTCCATATTGAAGAACATGAAGTAGATAATCTTTAAGCATCTGCATTTGGTCTTCTTTTGGTTGAGTTGCAATATTATTTCCGTCATTGTATTTTGTGAGTTCAAGCTTTGAGTTTCTATCTTTTAGTACAGTATTTTTAATATGTTCTAGCCTTGTAATCTCATTTTGAAATTCAGAGAGGAGAAAAGAGGTTTTAAGCTTGATATTGGGAAGATGAACAACAAGTTGTTTGATTAACTCAGTTTCCGTTATATATGGTTCTTTGCAGGCATAGTCTCTCTTACGATTACAGTGATAATAAATATGTGAATGAACTCTGTTATTTGTTAAATGTTTATATTTAATTTCCGCTGTAACGCTCCCTCCGCAAGATCCACACTTACATATTTTCTTGAAGGGGAATAATTGTTTATTCCATTGTTTTGGTGCAACCTCAAGTTGTATCTGCACTTTCTCAAATATCTGTTTTGAAATTATAGGTTCATAATTTCCTTTGTATCTTTTATTCCCATAGACAAATTCTCCATAGTAGAAAGAATTGCGGAGGGCAACATATACTTTACTTAAAGGCATCAGACAATTATTTTTTGTTTTATATCCTATATCATCCAACCACTTCTTTACCATCCTTCCTGAGAATCCTTGGTTAGCGACTTTGAGAAACATCTCTCTCACAATAGGAGCTCGTTCTTCGTCAATACAAACAGTTGCTATTCTATTTGCCTTAAGGACATTCTTGTATCCAAGTGGAGCTAGACCTGGTCGGATGCCATACTCACATTTATTCCTCAATCCTCTTTTTACGTTAACGCCTCGATTATCATTTTCCAATTTTGCTTGACTGCATAAAATCATCAGCAGAAACTTTTCGTTTGGATTATTTGAAAATGACTGAGAATATGTCCGAATAGTTTGCAATTTTCCTTGATCCATAAGATCTACGATTCTTCCTAAGTCACCCGCATTTCTACTGAGTCGATCAGGGGCCCATGTAAGAATTGCATTGAACTTTTCCTCATTAATTCCTTGGAGAAGATTATTAAATTCTGGCCGTTGTCCTGATTCTTTAGCTGAGTGGCTTTCAGTAATTATTGAAGTCACATTAAGCTTCTCTTTCTTTGCCATCTTCTTCATTTCGCTCAGTTGTCCATCAATACTCATCGCTTGCCGTTCATCTGATTCCGATGACTTTCGAGCATATAGGCAGTATTTTGGTTGCTCCAGTATCATACAAGGACATGGTATCGGAAAGATAGTACAAAACAAGGCTAGAATACTATATGACAATTATCATAAATCTGTATTATTTGTCTGCTGATGTATAATAGCAACAAGTAGACAGTTATAGAACAAATATGAAATTAACGAGTGTTGAAATTGTAAATTTCAGATCAATAGATAGCTTATCGATTGAATTTAATCCTAAATGTCGTGTTTTAGTGGGAATTAATGAATCTGGAAAGTCAAACATATTAAGAGCTCTGTCATTTTTAATGCCGGAAAAAATACCAACAAAAGACGATTTGAGAGAACCTTTGCCTACAGAACAACCAATAGAAGAAGCCTATGTTGATTTTAACTTTGAACTGACTCTTGAAGAAATAGGAAAAATCTACGATATCATTTTAAAAAAAGTCTATACGGATAAACCAAAAAAACCAATTATATTCAAGGATAAAGTTTCATTTGATCTACAAGATTTCACCAAATCTCGCAATAAAGGCGTATATTCAATAAATATAATCGATAAATCAAAAACAACGACATATTGGGGTCTCAATAATTCCTATAAGATAGCTCCTGGTTGGAAGAAACCCACAGACATGTGCCCACCAGATTATTTTACAACTTTGCAAACAGGAGAAAAAGTAACTTTAAAGAATTACTCACTTATTGATGAAAGCATATGTGCCGATGTACAAAAAGAATATCTAGCCGACATAGATGCAAAATATGTGAATGATATAGTTGGATCTGAAACAGGAAAATTCATAGGAAGCAACATCCCAAAAACATTATTTTGGTTATATGATGAAAATAATTTATTACCTCCATCAATTGGAATGACAGCTTTTTCAGCAAATCCAGAAATATGTCAACCTTTAAAAAACATGTTTTTACTTGCTGGTTATCTAGATATTGGTAAATCAATAAATGATGCCAAACAAGGATCTAGGAACAGTCTTTTAAATCTCCTTAATAATGTTGCGCATAAAACAACTCTTCATTTTCATAATGTTTGGAAAGAATATAAGAAAATTGAATTTGATCTTATTCCTGATGGAGACAATATTATTCCTAGTATAAAAGAAAAAAATAGATATGATTGTTCTAAAAGAAGTGACGGGTTTAAAAGATTTATTTCTTTTCTATTGATGATATCTGCTAATGTAAAAACAGGCCTCCTTGTAGATACGCTACTTCTTATTGATGAACCTGACACAAGTCTTCATCCAAGTGGTGCAAGATATTTAAGAGAAGAATTAATAAAAATATCGAATAAAAATTATGTAGTCTATAGTACTCATTCAATTTTTATGATTGATCGAGAAAATATATCTCGTCATATTATTGTTAAGAAGGAAGATGAAAAAACAATGATAGAAAACGTAAATGAATCAAATATCATTGATGAGGAAGTAATCTATAATGCGTTAGGTTATTCGATTTTTGAGTCTTTGCAAAAGAAAAATATTATATTTGAAGGATGGAAAGATAAAAAACTATTTCAAATAGCAATTACCAAAAATGCTCAATTAAAAAAAGCATTTAAAAATGTTGGGTTTTGTCATGCAAAAGGTGTCACTCATATTAAAACAGTTGCTTCCACACTTGAGCTCGCCAATAGAGATTGTTTGATAATAAGTGATGCTGATGAACCAGCGCGACGTCTTGAAAAAGAATATATTGATGTTGTTAGAGGATTTGGTATATGGAAAAGATATGACGAAATTAATGCAAATATCAAAGCTATAACTGGTGAGGATTTTATCAAAAAAGACATAGTATTAAAACACTTACAAACAATAAAAGATCAATATACCAATCTCACAGATTTAACATCACTTAATCTCAGCGATTCTAAGGGGTGTCTTTTTGTTATTAAAGAGTGGTTGAAAAAAGGTGGAAAAACAGATATAGAAATAAAATCAATAGTAGATGGTGTTAAGAATGACTTATTTGAGAATTTGAAAGTAACCGAAATAGAAGATGCTTATTTTGAAATGATAAATAGCATGATTACGTTGAGTAAGTAAATTACATTCAAAAATAGAAAAGATGAGTTTACTTTACCTGCAATTTATGCCATACTGAAAGCATATGGACAGCCCAACCCTTGAAGAACTCCTTCCAAAAGCAAAACAATTGGCAAATGAAAATAGCCATGTTAGTTCTGCTTTTTTTCAAAGAAAGTTGAAGATCCCGTATAGACTTTCTTCTGGTCTAATAGACCAACTTGAGGCTGAGGAAATAATCGCTCCCACAAATGGAAGTGGAAGACCAAGAAAAGTAATTAAGAGAGATTTAAAGAACACTCTTCTTTATTTGTTCAACAATTTTTTGAAGTTGATCAGGATCTCTCCCTAAATTTACCTCAATCCAACTATTAAATACATTGCGTTTTCGCAGTTCCTCTTTTTCCTCATCAAGAAGGTCGTCTTCAATCCATAGAAATGGCTTAGAAAAATCTATTGCTTCCGTTTTATTTGTATCCCAATCTGTAGGAATGATTTTCTCCAACAACTTCATTGTCTTAGGTTGAAAGAATCTTCGAATAAGGATGACTGTGTATTGTGCGTCTCCATGACAATGAGTGGTTAACCAGTAGACTGTGTGGTTGTTTATGATATATTCCAAGAACTCATCTGCAAAGCGAGCGATTTCTTTATCGTTGGCTAAAATCACGCCATCGATGTCAAGATAAATATTCATAAGTTTTGATTACATAAAATATATAAATTTCTTTGCCTCTACGAGAAAATTATTAAGGTCTTTTAATGTCTTTACATTACTGTGATTATAGTCAAGATAATAAAAGTTGTTTTTGATATCCTGCAACATTGTTTTTGATTTGATTTTTCTGATTTCGTCATAATAGGAAACAGATACTTTTTTGCGATATACAAATGGCCCCTCTGTAACATTACAGGAGGCATAGCTAAAGAAGCTTTTGCTATTTATCTCATGTGGCAGCGCCTTGAGCTTAGTATTTGAGAGATCACCAATTCCTCTGAGTAATCTGAAGTATTGAGACCGTATATCTGTGCCTTTTGGGTAAGAGCTTTCTTCAAAATAATTATTATGGATCATAAGCTCATGAAATCCTGGTTTCATAGCAATAAGTTCTCCATATATTCTGTTAAAGTTATTTACTTTTGAATGCCTGAGATAGGCGAGGATAAAACTCAACTCTTTTCTCTCTTTTTCAAATGATATTGTATCTTTTGCCTTTTGAGTAAAACCAGCACTAAGCCAAAAGCTGTCATTTGATTTTCTTTCCTTTGTATTTCCTTGATAGACGTTGATACCTGCAAGAGCTTGAAATGCATTGTTATATTGAGATCGAAAATAACTGTCTGGATTATTCAAATTAGATATGTAGATTGCCTGAAGGTATTTGTATCGCAGATTATTGAATATCCGCTCCACCTCCATTTCAGGAAGTACGAAATAACCTAACATCTGCAGCACTGAGGGATCGCGTAATCCTAAATGCATTTGACCCAACTTACTTAAAGAAATATCTATGTTTTCCCTTTCATATTTTCTTGATAAATCATATACAAATAATTCACCAGATGAATCTATCTCAATTTCAATAGGATTTCCATCCTTTGTTTGAAACAGCGCAGCTTTGTCGGGAGTTATTAAAAGAAGTTTTTTCCCTACATATTCTGCCCTATTTTTCACAACGGTTGTTGCATAGTTATTCATTATTGGTTGTAATGAATTTTTTAAATGCCATTAGGTCTGCTTCACTATTTGGATCAAGCTCACACCATACGCAATCTCTGGAGAACAATCGTATTGTTGGCTTCAAATCCAAAATACGGGGAGCAAAATCACGCATGGTGTCATACCATGCCCGTTGCTCATCCCGAAACGGCGGATCATTGTCTTTTTTATTAAGAGAAGTACATAGATCAAGCCATTTCTTCTTATTAAAACCAAGTTTTATGTTATCGGGGTACTTTCTGAACGCAATTTCTCTCAGTCGGGTAAAATGTTGTGTTTCATCAAATTCGATAATGCACTTCTGATTTATAGAATAGAAATCCACATTGGGTAGGTTTTTTGATCGAGTAAATTGCTCATATCCTCTTTCCTTTTGAAGAGCGGAAAAGATAGTCTTTAAGTTGGTATAGAGAGGGGTATTTATATACTCCTCCGGATTATTTGAGATATGGAGGTTGTGGTTCGTCCTAATTTCTCCAAAGAGTTTAGAAAGCAGCTCAAATACGTGCTTTTTGCATTTCTTGCACCGTTCATTGTGTTTTTTCATATTCTGATACTATTTCGCTTTGTATTGATGGTATCAGATGAAACGATAAAAAGCTAGATATATCTAGTAAAGAAATCTCTTGCTATTGTGTACTCTCCTTATATATGAATTACACTTTTCTGTACAACAAGTTTGGTAACAGAATAGAGGAAATAAGGAAGAAGAAGGGCTTAACGCAGGAAGTCTTGGCTGAAAAAGCCGGGCTTCATCGTGCATATTTCTGGGACATTGAAACGGGACGAAACATCTCCATCAAAACTGCTTACAAAATAGCCAAAGCGCTTGATATATCGCTTAAAGAACTATTTGATTTCTAGTTTCTCCTCAATTACACCTTTCACATAAATTAATGAGTCTTCTTTGAAATTGGAAAAAAGCTTGTAACTCGCCGACTCTACTTTTGTCTGTAATAATCCAACAAAATCAGGATGATTTTGATCAAGTATTTCTGAAAATATGTTTTTGTAGCATATTTGTGCTGCGCTTAGTGTTATTGACAAATCTTCTTCTTCATTTGGTTGACTTTCCTCGATAAACCACGTCTGTAAGTGTTGCAGACATTGAAGTTCATCTATATCAACCATCTCCTCAAGGTCAAGGTTTGCGGTAAGAACGTTATCGGTGATAATGATGAGATCACGAAATGTACGTCCAAATGACTCGATAAGGTCAAGATACGGCATTTGTTTATTGTGAATGTGGGAATATACGGTAAACTTTTCAAGCGATGTATCAATCTCTGATTCATCTTCATGCAACAAGAGTTGAACTGCACGTTCAGACTGGCAATATCTCAGTTCATTAAGAAGCGCGATCCCCTTATTCCCAACTTCTGCACTTGCATTGTCGAGATTGATGAGGAGATTGCCAAGCCACTGATAATACTCATATGCTCTTTGTTTTCTTGGCTCACTTATATATAGTAATTTCTTCAACTCCTGCGGAGTCATAAGGGGTGTAATATTTTCAACCACCAGATAAGGATTTTCTCCCTCCCTTACGTCCGGACATGATTTACCCAAATGTCTTCTGTCCATATATTGGAGAGTAACAAGTTCAAGTGGGGTTAACACTTGTTTTTCTGCGATTTTTGATAGTAACGATTGCTTACTCATAAGCTATTTTTTAACTTTATTAACTTTGTTTACTTTCTCTCGAAATAATATTTCATTCATGACTTCGGCCTCGGTTTTCTTAAGCGTTACATCTTCTATTTTCATCTGTGTCAAAAACAATTTCAAAATAAACTGCGCGTGGTTTTCGCTTATCTTCCCTCGCAGGACATACGATGTTAATAGTGATTGTCCCTCCTTAAAGGTTTTTGGATCATAGAGAAGCGATGACAGCTCTCTTATCTCCTCATCGGTCACATATATTTTCTTGTCGTTTATCTCAGGATCAACATTATTGAGCCAATACATGACGGCCGTGAGGTTGCCATTGTCAATTGAGTGTACAAGGCGGGTATAGGCCATGTCAGTGACATCTTTTTTGCTCTCCTGTATGTTTTCATACGCCTGTCGTTTAAACTCTGCGTCTTCCACAATCCACCGGTAAAAAGTCTTCCTATCTATCCCCACTGCATGACAGACTGAAGAGATGGTAAAATTCTTCGTAAGTCTTTCGAGGATCTGCTTCTTGATGGCGCTTCGCTGATCATCAATCATGGCTCAAGCTTTGTAACGGATAACTGCGAAAAAATCTTTCTAAATCTGTCAAGTATTGTTTGACAATAGAGAGGAGATATCTCAGTCATAACACACACTCGTCTTGTCTGCTCGCAGGCTAAAAGAGTAGTCCCTGATCCTCCAAATCCATCCCACACAACTTCTCCCATTTGTGTTGAGTTAAGGATGAGATGGCGAATCAAAGGAATCGGCTTCATCGTTGGATGAAACTTACTTTTTTGTGGCTTGGGATAACAAAGGACGGACTTGTCTTTACTTTTGAAAAACTCGTGTTTTCCAAACCAGCCGTACAGAATAAGTTCGTGTTGTGGATTGTAGTCCAGTCGCCCAATCACGCTGTGGTTTTTTGCCCAGATTAAAAGTTGGGAAAATTTGCCCCCTTCAAACTCTATCGCTTCCTTTACGCTCCATATCAATCTATCTGAATTAAAGATGTAAACGCTGTTGCGGCTTTCCAAGTGAGGGCGCACTGTATGGAGCCATAATTGAGTAAATTCCCTATATTGCTCTGCTGTTTGCAGATGGTCATTCACAATCGGTGTTTGATTGGATAGCTTCGCAAATCCTTCCTTGCTTTCAACAAAATCGACTCCGTACGGGGGATCCACGGCTATACAACTTATCTTTTTTCCGGCAAGCATCTTCTCAAGAAGAACGCCGTCCTCTGCCTTTCCGCATCCAAGGAATTGGTCGCCCAATTGATAAATGTCTCCTGTTTTAACTGAGTTTGACTGGTTTGATTCCGGTGAATTGTTCATATCTGTATAAAATGAGATCTACGAAAACGGGGTCGATCTCGATTAATAATGCCCGTCTTTTTAGTTGTTCTGCCGCGATAAGTTGACTTCCACTTCCTCCGTAGGAGTCAAGAATATAATCTCCCACTTTTGTACATCTGCGCATTGCTTTTTCATATAATGTAGGTGGCTTCATCGTAGGATGTACGTATTCGGTTGCAGGAAGTCTATCAACGAGCCAGATGTTGAGTAAATCCATAATGTCATCCGCCGATCTGTTCCCTGTCGCAATTTCTTTGTTTTGAATCTCATTAAGATTTCTTATGCTTTCATTGAGGAATGGTTTTCCTCTCGTTCCATAGCAGCAGTATTCTGTCATTTTGTTGAATGCAGATTTTGGTGTTACTGACTGGTTGTTTTTTATCCAAATGCACAGTCGTTCATTTTTTACTCCCATACCTTTGAATAATCCCTGCACGAGCCATACATATTTCTCGTCACACCAATACAGAATATGCACGTCAGTGGTTGCTACTGAAAGAGCGTTTTCAAGAGACGACTTAAGCATTTGTAGAAATGCCTCATCTGTCCGATTATCCTTTTCTATCCCTCCATACTTTCCCTTATTCCCCACGCCCTTTGAGTAATCTAATTTTATATTGTAAGGGCTATCTGAATTGATATATGACACTTTTATGTCTCCCGCAAGCTTCTTTACAACTGCCGGGTCGGTGCAGTCCCCGCAAATAACTCTGTGATTACCTAGTTGGAATAAATCTCCCAGTTTGGCTATTGGATTTTTCTTGACCTCATCAATTGCTTTATCTACATCGAAATTATCATCTTCCACTCCCAATTCATTGTTCCAATATTTCCCAAGATCGACCTCATCAAATCCGGCACCCACCAAATCCTCAACACAATAGTTATCTATCAATTTATCCCAGTCCCAAGAGCCATGCGAGCGGTTGAGGAGTAAGTTTAGCTCTTTCTCACGTTCCATTTCTGGAATATTAAGAAAAACCACTGGCACTTCGGTAAACCCCATTTCACAAGCTATTTGATACCGAAAATGACCGCCGATAAGCACGCCTTTTCTTTTCTCAAAGCTGTTTGCAATTAAAGGATCACATAGCCCATATTTCTCTATACTGCTTTTGAGGGTTTGGATCTCCGCAGTAGACCAAGTTCTGGGATTGTAAACGCTCGGATTCAAACTGGTAACAGGGACATAGTGGATGGTCAACCCATTCTTCATATTGTGTGGTACAATCGCATTGTGCTGTACACTTTTGTTGCTCTCCATAAAAATATAAATAACTTCTAAAATAAGGCGGGAAACAGCTTTCTGAGGCCTATATATCAATTATAAAATTTTTTTGTCAATTCCTTTAAAATGAGATGTAGACTGCTGTATAGCTTTATTAATTAATTAAAGAAGATAAGTTAGTGTAAATAAAGTAATGATATGGTGGTATAATTTTCCTAAATGGACATAAAATGCTCGAAATGTAAAGGGCGGGTTGTTAAAAATGGCACGATTCACTCCGGAAAACAGCGATATTTCTGCAGACCCTGCAAAAAGCAGTTTGTCCTTGATCCCAGAAAACCAATAACAAAAGATGTGTGGGCAGTTATCGACAGACTCCTTTCTGAGGGGATAAGCATCACTTCTTTATCCCGCGTAACGAAGATTTCCCGGACATGGATACATCAGCATATTAAAAGTAACACAAGAAAGACCACAAAACGGCTTTTGGCTGCGAATAAAAAAGAAAGAATTCAATTACTGGTTGAGGAGTACTATGCTGACACTTATTGTCTCCTTCTTAAGGAAATTCTTGAAAGATGGGATTTCCTCTAATATTCCAAGAATCAGACCTTTTTTATATGTGTGGCATTTGTGGCTTTTTGAGCCTCAAGAGTCATTTTGCCCAAAATGAGACATCTCTTTTTTATAGTGTCTCATTTGTCCCATTTCACCTCAAATTCAGACAATTGGCAGAAACTGCGCTATAAGGATAGAAATGCTCCAAATCTGCTAAAATATACTCAAGTTAATAGTTGGAACTATAGGGACGGTTTGGTTCCAGACCCGAGTGCTCCGCAAATTAACCTTAATAGCTTTACAAAATTGAAAATATATTTTTTGCTATACTTTTTTTATGAAATCTTATATTCTCAAAAAACCATCCCCGTATTCGTTTGAAAAGGTCGGCATAAAGGGAAGGAAGTTTTCGGTTGCAGATATTACTGACAAAACCGGCGTTTGCATCATTGAGACAGAAAAAGGTCACGAAACAACCATTATTGAGCATAAATGTGATTTCATATATTATATTTTGGAGGGAGACGGATATTTTGAGATAAACGGACAAAGAGAAGACTTTGTCAAAGAAGATCTGGTGGTAATACCTGCCGGATCGAAGTTTACCTATAAAGGCGCTTGTAAAATGCTCCTTATTACCACTCCTGGCTTCTATCCAGAACAGGAAGAGACATTGTAAAACTATCACTTGTGTGGTATACTATTACTTAGTAAGTAAGTTCTGCTTATTTTGTACTTTAGGGTTAGTACTTTTAAGTTCTTCTTAATTTTTATTTTTGAAGAGCTTCGCCGCTCTTACTTCTTTTTAATAAATTTTTAAGTATTTCCTATGTATAACAACAGTAGAAGGCCTGTATCCCGTTTTAACCGTTTTAGCAACAGATCATCAGGTGGTAGATCTAGTTTTAACAGATTCAGAAAATCAACTCCATCAGTGCATGAATATATTGCCCGCGCTTCTGTAAAAGCTAATACTATGTCAACAAATTCTGCTGTAACTGCTATTGCGGAAATAAGATTTGATTCTCTTGACCTGCCGGCATCATTACAAAAAACTATCCTTAATCATGGCTATACAACCCTTACCCCTATTCAGGCTCAGGGAATGCCAGCCATCCGAGAAGGAAAAGATGTTATAGGCATTGCCAATACAGGAACCGGTAAAACAGCGGCATTTTTAATCCCGCTTGTTGAAAAAATTATGAAAAACCCTTCATACAGGGCTCTTATCATTACTCCCACTCGTGAACTGGCACTACAAATACTTGAAGAAATGAGAAAATTTACTCAAAACCTGGCTATTTATAATACATTATGTATCGGACAAATGCCTATTTATGCCCAAATAAGACAACTTCAACGCAGACCGCATGTGGTCGTAGGTACCCCAGGGCGTCTGAAGGATCTTATCAACCGCAAGGTGCTCCAGTTAAATCAATTCCAAATGATCGTATTGGATGAAGCGGACCAGATGCTTGATATGGGATTTATCCATGATATCAAGCATATTATTTCCTTCCTCCCTCCGACACGCCAATCATTGTTTTTCTCAGCCACCATGTCCCCAGCCATCAATACGCTGATTAAATCATTCGTAAGTAATCCTGTAACTATATCGGTTAAAAAACAGGAAACTGTCGATATTAAACAGGATGTTATACGTGTAGAGCGTGGATCAACTAAGATTAATACTCTTACTTCTTTACTTAAACAGGAAGAATATAAAAAAGTTCTTGTTTTTGGACGAACAAAGCGGGGAGTTGATCGCATTTCAAAAGACTTATATGATCAAGGTTTTAAAGTAACTGCAATACATGGAGATAGGACTCAATATCAACGCCAACAGGCAATACGGATGTTTAAAGATAACCAGGTCGCAATCATGATTGCCACAGACGTTGCAGCGCGCGGAATTGATATAGCCAACATATCACATGTAGTTAACTTTGATGTACCGGAGACCTATGAGGATTATATCCACCGTATCGGTCGCACAGGACGGGCAAATGCAGGTGGAACTGCCATCACCATAGTTGAGTAAATAATGAAGATATCTTATTTATTTCTTTGCTTTTTGGGCATGTATCGCGGCTTTCCGATTAACGGCTCTTTGCTCGCTTTTTCTTTTTAAGGCAGTGTATCTGTCTACCCGCTTTTTATTCTCCATCACCACCTGTTTTTGACAGGTAGGATTCGGGCAGATCATTTCCGTGTTAATGATGGTTGAATTGTCTATTTTTTCTTTCCAAACCCGTGAAACTATTCTCTCAGTACCACATCGGCTGCAAGGATTGCTGAATTTTTTTACCATAAACGTAGAGTAAACATATAACGTAAGATATCCCTATTATACCAGATACACCCACAAAATGATACCCCCTTCCTTATGGGTTCAAAACTCCCCTTTATCTACGCAGTTTTGTTCTTCTTTTCATTTTCCGTATTGATCCGTGCATTTTCTTTTTTAGAAGAGATTTTACCTTTTTTCGTGTCTGATTCTTTTTTTTCATATACCTAACACTAACAGTTCCTCCTGATAATAGCAACGGCAGGAATAATACGGGAAAGATTAACCCAACACTCTGATGATTTTTTTGGGTATATTTATCTGACTTATTACTTCATCTTCGGTAGTAGTAAGAACTGTCTGATATTTTTTAATCAGGTCCCCTATCATTTGCTTATTTGCTTTATCAAATTCTGAAAAAACATCATCAAGTAAAAGTATGGGAGACTTATGAAATATATCTTCATAATAAGTTATCTCATTCATCTTAAGCCAAAAAATAGCCAGTCGCTGTTCGCTGCGGGAACCATAATGATGTACGTTTTTTTCTGTGCCACCTTCCAAAAATAGTTGGAAATCATCCTTCTGTGGACCGATCAATGTCCGTCTCCATCTTTTTTCTTGAGAAAAATATTCATTAAATCGAGCTAAAGTGGCTTCATTTTTAAAATAGGATATACTGAAAGATTTATGATCCAATTTTTTATGCTTATTCAAATAATCCACATATTCCTGTCTTTTTTTTGTAATGTAGTTTGATTGTGTCACAATATAATCATTCCAGAAAGTAAGCTCTTCTTTAAGTTGAATATCATCCTTAATATGCTCAAATATTTTGTTCCGTCTGCGCAAAGCATTTTCCAGATTAATGAGCTTTTTTTTATACTCCTGGTCATAATAGGAAATGAGCTTGTTGAAATAATCTCTTCGCAAATCCGGAGAACCGTTGATGATCTCTATCTGTTCAGGGGCAAATAAAATCGCCTTTGTCTGATCGGCTATATACAAAGCGTGCTTTTTTTTCGCCCTTTGAATAAAGTATATTTTTTCCACCGTCCCTTCTTTTTTTTGAAGATGAATTTTATAATCGTGTTGATTGTCGCCCTCTACAAACCGCCCCTCAACTACGGCTTCATTTTCCCCTAACATAACAAGCTCTTCCTCACGACTTTCCCGGAATCCGACTCCATTTATAAGAAAGTATATTGACTCTAAAAGATTAGTTTTACCTTTTGCATTTTCGCCCAAAAAAACAGTCAATGTGGGACTTAAGTCAAAAACTCCACTCTCCTGATTTCGGAAATGATGAAGAACAAGCTTTAAAAGCAACATAGTACCATCTATTATAATGCCCCAATCAACAATTTAGGACTTCTTCTTAAGAAGATAGATTGTCTCAAAAAAAGTAGACAATTTAAAAAAGGATCCTTTTGATACGGATACTTCTTTTAAGGAAAAAAATATTTTATTCCAAAATTTCTTCATAAAAACTGAGATGCGTGAAAAATCACGTTTATGAAACAGCCTCATCCATCCGTTTTCTAGAGTATAGATTTTATGCAAAATATATTTATTTGAAACCCTATTACATTCCTCAACTGCCTTATCTATCTTTGACCGCTCTATCCGTTCCAAAACATCATACGTTACGACAAGCTCAAATGTATTGTCATCAAAAGGAAGATTCAATATATTTCCCTCTTTAATATGTGATCTGACTGATTTATTCGCAATTTCACGTGCGGTTTTGGAAATTTCAATGCCTTGCGCATCAACACCCAATACCCGGAGCATCTTTACCAATTTACCTGTCCCACATCCCACATCAAGACAGTTTTTCGGATTAAGATAAAGTTTGATGATTAATGCCCGGTATAGCGCGGCAACGTTTTGAATCAACCGCCCAATATATGACTCACGGGTATGAAAAATATATCCGCTTTTTTGTCCGTGAAAATACTCTCTGTCATAAAACCCTGCATCAATATCATAGGGCATGATGATTGTCCCCTTAAACTCATCTCCCTCTATAATCTTTTTAAGATTATCAAAGTCGTGCCCATTGGCAACTGCAGCAGTTAAATTCAGTTTCTTCGCAAGGGCAGTTGCAACCGGATCAAAAGGTGTATTAAGACCCGGCGTCCATTTATCGCCAACTAAATCCTCACATTCCTCCCATGTCAGTTTTTTTATAATCTTGGCATCTTTGTATTTTTTAGGGTCTTTATCATAAATCCAATCAATATTAGAAAGATTAATCATTATTTGAGCATCATACATCTGCGCCACTTTTACCATGCAATAATCGGTCGACCAACCTGGTTTCCAACCTGAGGCTATAACTACGGGTTCTTTCCAATTTTGAAGCCGCTTATCATAATCTGATATAACTCGCGGGTGGGCAATGTCCTGAAATACCGTGCGCAAAAGATGTGCATTCAGACGGGTTACATGGATTCCCAACCAGTCTAAGTCTTCCTCAGTCATGGTACCGATAACCGTTTTACCCGCATCCCTATAAATACGTGCAAGCTTTCCGCCTCCGGCAACTAAGAAAAATCTTTTACCTTTTTCAACTTCCTCCCGCACAAAAACATTGAGTTTTTTTACAAAATCTATATCAATTCCTCCATTGGGAACAATGAGACTTCCTCCGACGGATATTACTATGGGTGATTCTTTATATCTGAACATAAAAAGTGCAAAAAAATCCCCGCCTTAACGCGGGGTTTTAAATGATTACTTAATAATAAAATTCATTTTACACATACTTTATATGTATATTATACACCTATTTGCAGGTTAATACAATAGTCTAAATTATAATATTCCCTCTCCCACACCAAATATTGCTGCTAAAAATTTTGCTAAGAAATAAGAAATAATAAGGAGAAAGAAGCCCACAATACCTGCTGTTATCTTTGCTCTTCCTGATTTCATCTTTTCCGGGGTGCCTTGAGACATCATTACATCATACCCGCCCCAAATGAGAATAAGAAAAAGAATGATGGCGGCAAAAGACATAATAAAAGGTAAAACTACGTTAATTACATCTCCAATATTGTTAATGCCGGACAGCGGACCTTTAATCTCGGTTCCTCCAATATTGGTAACCTGTGCAAGTAAGTGTGTTTTCATTTTGTACTAATTAACCGCAAACTTCTAAAAAGAATGAATAAACAAAAATGTATCGCTATTGCTATGGTAATATAAAAATTGACTAACTGCAAGATGTTGATGGATGATTCCCATATAAAAGGAGGAATATGAACTAAAATCTGTACACCCGACAGGTAATATAAACCTGCAACAATCAATATAATAGGTATGAGATATCCCAAATCAACTAAATCCTGGGCTGAAGAAAACATATTGGCAGAAACGGCAAATATCAGATATCCTATAAAACATGTGAGTATAAAATTCGCATGAGGGAAAAGTTTAAAAGCTCCGATAAACCAGAAAAAAAAGCACGCACCGAAAAAAGGAGCAATTCCTACCATGATTGACCGTAAAATATCCTTTTTTTCGTATGTTACTCTTCCTAATTTCAATTGGTTTTTCTCCCACTCAGGCAAAACGTGAATAGAGTCAACACGGAGAAATAATATGGTGGCGATAAAAAAATGAGATAACTCGTGTAAAACGGTTCCCGGAAAAAAAACTAAAGCAATAATACCGTAGGCAAAGCTTTGATTTTTAAATAGCGTATGAAGCAAAAGAAAAAAATCTCTCACTACCTGTCGGGATAATAAATAAAGAACAATTATCTGGATAATAAAAAATGGCAATATCAGAGGTGTGTTATACATGGTTCTTTTTAATAAGCAGAAAAAGAACTATGCTGATTATGGATGCGGTAAAGGTAACAAGAATAAGAAGAATGGTATTAAATAGGCTATTAAACCCTTCTTTCACCGGTTTGTTGTCTAATTTCTTCATATCAAGCGGAGTAAAGTGAAGTGTGCCTTCCATAATTTCTATTATACATAACACATTAGGCCGGTTGCATTGCTTGCCCTGAATCCTGTGCAACAGGCATCTGCGACATAACAGAAGGCGGAGATCCGGGCATAGTATTTGCTTCAACAGGTTTTTCCTGAGAAGGCGCTGGCTTTTCTTGAGGAACAACCGGTTTTTCTTCAGGGGCAGCTACTTGCTTTTCTTCTCTCAAGATACTGGGGTCTTCAAATACTTCCTGTACCTTTGATGAGGCACATTTTGAACATACTGCCGTAGAGTTAGGTATTACTTCATTCTCAAATCGGTTTGCACAGACTTCACACAAATATCTTTTTTTTACTGCCTTAGCAAGTTCTTCCTTTAAAACAAGCTGTGTTCTCTCTATATTAAATACAAAATTCTGCCCATCGAAATCAACCAAGACCTGGTTTCCTGCTACTACTTTTCTCTCGATGATAAGACTTGATATTGGATTTTCAACAAGTTTTTGGATTGCGCGTCTTAAAGGACGGGCTCCAAATACAGGGTCAAATCCATTGCGCACAATTTCTTTTATGGCTGCGTCCGTGCAACTAAAGCCCATATCCTGCTCTTCCATCGCTTTTGCAACACCTTTAAGCTGTATGGCAACTATCTTTTTCATGTGAATAAATCGAAGAGGTTCAAAAATAATTACTTCATCAAAGCGGTTGATAAGCTCAGGTCTAAAGAATTTATGAAGCTCTCCCATCACCTTACTTTTTAAGACGCCAAATTTTTTCTTTTCGATTTCATCATCTATTTTTAGCTTCTCTTCAACCTGTTTCTGTAATGGAAAATCTTTTCCGAAATATTCATCGATCCGTTGCATCAACCATTTGGTATCTTTCGGATTTCTGAACCATACAACTTCTCCCACGATAACTATTTCTTTTCCTGAGGGTGCATATGTGTGAATATCCCAATATGTTGTGGGGAAATTGCCCTTTTCAAGCGTCTGATCAGTGAAATAATCTTTCAAGAAACCCGTCTGCCATTCATTGGTTTTTATTTTTCTTTTCCAATATCGATCTTTAAATGTCACCACTTCCTGACCATCGGGACTATAGCTGTGGGTCTTCAGGCTTGCTGTAGGAAGCTGCTCATCCGGAGCGTCAGACAAAGCATTTACTACGACTCCCTTTTTAAAATATTCAATCAAATTCATTTTTTCCCATTTTTTGTCTGTTGTAAGCACTCTATAGAAAACATCTCCTCCCTTGGTAATCATTTCCTCACCTGTTGGGGACATGCTTTGTGTATCAAATCCATGAATGGGAAACTCAACTTTCTCAACAGGAGCCGGAGGAAGAGTAGGGTCTACTACTTCTTTTGGTTTTGCCGCCACTTCCTGTCCTGAAAAATAATCCAACAGCATTCCATCCTGCCATGCCTTACTTACTTCGGTTGCACCATCTTTGGCGATTTCCTTTTTCACCTCGGGTTTTTTCTCTTCTTTTTTCTGCAAAGGATAATCTTTTCCGAAATAATCTGCTACTTTTTTCATCTCCCATTCAGCTGCTCCTTGTTTTTTTTCATATATATCGCTTCCAACGATAATAAATTCCTCGCCTGTTGGAGAATAAGTATGAATGTCCCATTTTTGAGTCGGTAATTCCACTTTGGTTTTTTTATCCGCTGCGGGCTTAATTATTTGATTAACAAAATAATCTTTTAAAAGTCCTGTTTCCCAATCGGTAGACTTCATTTTCCGTCTCCAAAAACGGCCGTCTAACGTTATTATCTCCTGCTCCTCAGGTGAAAAAGCATGTGTCTGCAGCTTCGCAGTAGGTAATTCTTGATCGGGAGCATCAGGTAACGCATTAATAACTATATTTTCTTTTGTATAATCGATCAAGTTGCTGGTTTTCCAAACTTTTGCAGTAGTGGAAGTTCGATAAAACAATGTATTTCCTTTTGATATCATCTCAATTCCATCAGGAGATATGGCATGGGTATCAAATAAGTCCTGCGGGAATGTTATCTTTTCTTTTTTGTCTTTGTTCTTTTCATCCTCTTCTATCTGTTGGCCGGAAAAATAATCGGTAAGTGTGCCATTTTTCCAAGCTGCATTAGCATCGTGTTCAAAATATTTATTTTTTGCTGTGGCAATCTGACGACCACGGGGTGAAAAAGCAAAAGTGGCAAATGTTTCGGGTTCTTCTTGAGATGCGGATAATTGAACGGCTCCCTCACTCCCCATCCGTTGAAAACATTTTGCGCCCATGGTTAATACTTCGCGTCCTCGAGGTGAAAAAGTATAGGATGAAAGAACATTCGGCTCTTCAACTTGTTCCTTACCACCTTTCATGAGTTCTTCCTGGATTATGCGTGATCCGATATTGGATGTACAGATAACTACGGTATTTTTAAATGATATGGTATGTCCTTTATTATCAGTAAGCCGCCCATCATCAAGTATCTGCAACAAAATGTTGAAGATATCCGGATGAGCTTTTTCCACCTCGTCAAAAAGAACGACCGAGTATGGTTTGCGGCGTACTGCCTCAGTTAATTTACCACCTTCTTCATATCCTACATATCCCGGAGGAGCACCAAGAAGCTTTGCAACTTCGTGTTTCTCCATATATTCAGTCATGTCAAAACGGATCATGGCATCTTCCTGACCGAATAAAATATCAGCCAAAGTCTTGGCAAGTTCGGTTTTACCTGTACCTGTTGGACCCAAGAAAACAAAGCTTCCAATAGGTCGTGTGACTGATTTAAGACCCGCTCTTCCTCTTCGCACAGCCTGAGCAACAGAGGCAACCGCATCTTCCTGGCCGATAAGTCTTTTGTGCATAATATCTTCAAGATGCGCAAGTTTGTCCATCTCAGTACCGGTAATTTTGGAAACCGGTATGCCTGTCCAACGAGAGACAATGTCTTTAATGATCTGTTCGGAAATCGCTGTGGTAGTTTGTGCTTTCTTTGTATTGTAATTATCTTTCTTTTCGTTTAAATCTGAGGTTACTTCATCTATTTTAGATCGAAGCACACGTGCTTTTACCGGATCTCCAACCTTTTCATTTTCTTTTAATGATTGAGTAAGCTCTGCTATCCGTGTTTCAAGAGATCTGATTTCCTCAGGCAAAGAAATAAGAGGAAGTCTCACCGCCGAACCTGCCTCATCAATAAGATCAACGGCTTTATCCGGTAAAAATCTGTCTCCGACATATCTTTTTGATAGTTTAACCGCTGCCTCAATGGCGCTGTCGGGAATTTGGACTCTATGAAATGCTTCGTATTTTCCTTTGGTGGCTTTAAGCATTTTAATAGCTTGTTCCTCGGTTGGCTCAGGAACAACAATCGGTTGAAAACGTCTTTCAAGAGCCGGGTCTTTTTCGATATATTTTCTATATTCAGTTAATGTAGTTGCGCCAATAAGCTGCATTTCACCTCTTGAAAGGGCCGGTTTAAGAAAATTAGCCGCATCCGATGAGCCTTCTCCTCCTCCTGCACCCATAATATTGTGAATCTCATCAATGAAAAGGATGATTGAACCTTTTGAAGCTTTCACTTCCTCGATCAAATTTTTCATGCGTTCTTCAAACTCTCCTCTATGTGAAGCACCGGCAAGTACAGCCATCAAATCAAGGGAAAGAATGCGCCGGTTTAAAAGCGATTCAGGAACCTGTTTAGAAACAATTTTTTGAGCCAAACCCTCAACAATGGCAGTTTTTCCTACTCCAGCTTCACCAACAAGAGCGGGGTTATTTTTTGATCTTCTGGATAGAATATGAATAACCCGTTCAATAACTTCATATCGCTCAACCACCGGGTCAAGAAGACCTTGTGCGGCCTTTGCAGTAAGATCGATAGTATATTGCTCAACTCCTGATTTATGTTGTTCTCCTCCGGCTAATCCCTTTTGATCTGCAGTTGCCATGAGTCCTTCTTTTTTTCCAACAATTTTTTTATTTATATCTTCTTTTTTCAAACCTAGTTTGGACAATACTCTTGCTCCAACTCCTTCTCCTTCTTCGTAAAGAGCTAAAAGAAGATGTTCTGGTGAAATAAACTCAAATCCAAGCTTACGGGCAATAACAAGTGAATTATCCAAGATACGTCTGAAACGTGGCGAAATTTGAGGCGGAGCTGTTTTGTTTGCTTCATGTTTATACAGTGGATTCAGTTCCGTTTCAATCATCTGAGGTTGAATTTTAAGCTCGGTTAAAAGTTTGTATATTTCACCATCTGCCAATAATCCATGAAGTAAATGTTCACTGTCAATAAATTGATTAAAAAATTCTTTTGCTTTTGTCTGGGCTGATAAAAAAACACGATTAGATCTTTGAGTCAGATGAGTCATAAGATCCAATTCTGCCCTTTTTTGGCCGTCTATGTTTGATGAAAGCGACTTACTGGGCTCACTGCCCGGAGCAACAGCGGGCTTTTGACCAGGTGCAGTCGCAGAAGGCGTTGTTTTATTTGATTGAGCTGGTTGAGTAACAGTTTTATCATTTTTAACATCTGTTGGTTTACTTACTTGTGATGTTTGAGTCACCGGAGTCTGATTGACTGCTGCAATAACATTGTTAATGTTATTTAATTGCTGTTTTTGAGGATCTGCAGGAGGTGTTTGTACAGGAGGAGAACCAATGCCGTTATACGGTTGACCTCCGCCGGGAGGAGCACCGATGCCGTTATAACTTTGTCCGCCGGATGGAGAACCAGAGGATACTACTGTGCTTTGAGTTGTTGTTGTACCTTGAGGTACATTTGGAGTTACACCTGCACTTGCATTATCTGTTGGTTTTTTTATAAAATCAAAGAAACCTGCCATATTTTTAATTATGAAGAATATTTGGTCAGTTGTCAACACATTTAATGAATAACTCAAAAAAATATCTTATTGCGTCGGTCGGAATACTTTTATTTATATTGTTTATAATATTCATTCTCCAAAATCTTTTAGTGAATAGGTCAGGATCCCGATCAGTAAATATTGTCCCCACTCCTTTCATTAAAGGGGCAAATAGTTTGGAGCAGTGGAGATTAAAAAAAGAGGCACAGCAAAACGCAGGAAATACAGGAAAAAATAGCGGATCATCAATTCCCTCCTACATGCTGAAATCGGATGAAGTAATTAAAGATGAAGCAAAAAAAGAACTTGAAGATCAATTGCCGATTGAAACTGCTGATTTTAAAATCGCCTACTCAAAGCTTATGGATAAAATTGTGGTAACAAGAAAATCTTTACAGGCTGATCAAAAATTAAAAGAATGGGGAGAGCAAACCGGATATGATTTTGTCATTCAAGACTATACTCGTACTTTTATAAATAATCAATCGGTGGAGGAATTAGAAAAAGTATTAGCTCAGCCCACTGAAGGCATTTCTGTAGAAAAACAAATAGCCCATTTGTCAGATCTGACCGGTTTATTCTTGAATGGGGGTAATGATATATTGAAGAATATGGGCAACCTACCCATTGATAAATCTACCCCTACTCCAATACCCTCTCCCACATCTACATTGCAGTCTCAATTTTCATCAAGCACAAATTCAAAGGCGAGTTCATCATACTCAAGTTCTGTATCCAATTCAAGTAGTGTTTCAAAAAACAACAATAATTATGTATATTACCCACAATGTGACGGACCATATGACAAAACTCCTCTTACTCCTACGTGCAATTTATGCGACGGAGGATGCGGACCTACTACTGTTGCTATGATTTTATCCAGCTATGTTGATCCCAAATTTACGCCGCCCGCAGTAGTTGATATATATAAAGCTAATGATGCTCTCGGATGCGGGACAAGAATAAGTGATGCTAAAAATATTTTTGAGTTAAACGGGGTACAAACTTCCGACTATATGCTCGGATATGACGGAAATGAGTATATTATTGATGATGTTGTTTCTGATTTCCGTTCATATCTTCAAAACGGCTGGACAATCTTTACTCTTGCAAACTATAAATGTACCAGTAAACCCGAAGGATGCTACCATTTTTTCTGGATCACCGACATAGATGAAAAAGGTAATGTCATGGCCTATGACCCGTATTACGGCAAAAATACCCGCGCAGCCATTAATGAAAATGCCAGATACCCTGATCCAAAATATGTTGCGGCATTTGGAGTTAAAAAATGATCCCGCGAAGCGGGGTCATCTCGAACTTGATTCGGGATCTATTTAAAGTTACACTAAATATATATGAAACCGGAAATAAAACTTTATTATGTTATTCCTCTTGTTTTTCTCGTTATACTCATTGTTATCGTACTTTTAATCCCCAGCAATAAACAACCGGTAAAAAAAACCGACAATACGGGACTTCAACCGACAATGCCCTTCCCGACTCAAATTATTATAGATAAAACGCCTCCCGTTCCAACAATTGCAACCACTTTTACCGGAGCAATTAAAGAACAAAATATTCCCAAAGAACAAGTAGATCTGGCCGCTCAAAAAAAAGAGTTGCGCAAAAAAATCCCCTTGAAACAGGACACTTTTACTGTTACCTTTGATTTTACATCAGATAAATTTATCGTTACATTAAATGACCCTAAAGATACGAACCGGACTATATTCGAAGATTGGCTCAAAACCAACTATCCAGGGCTTCCATTGGACAGATTCATGTTTAAATAACTTTCATTGACATTACAATTATATTTTGGGTAGAATGAAATATGCTCCATGTTTTAAAAAAAATCGGAACTATTTCTAAAAAAGTTTTTTTTGTAATTTTTGTCTATGTTTTAGTAGTAGGACTTTTTATGTACTTCATGAAAAAAGATACCCCAAAAGCACCGAAACAAGATCTTGTACAAAAATTGCAGAAACAAGTATATACAACTATTAATGATCCCGATCTAAAAAAAACAAAAACGGGCAGATTGGGTATCGGATTATATAGGTTGGCCATATGTAAACTATCAGGAATTGCTTGTACAGATAGTCCTTCAGATGACTATAACCCAAAATATGTTAATGAAAGCATGTCTGGTTTTTTAACTAACCTCATGATATATCCGTATACTCATCCTCCTGCCTCAGGTATATACTGGACATATTCTAAATTGCAAGATAGTGGTTTTATACCTAAAACATATGCTGCTGAAGGAATAGGATTTGCTGGAATTAAACCAATAATCGGCCTCTGGACTGCGTTTCGTAATATTGCCTATATGTTGCTTGTGCTTGTGCTTATCACAATAGGCTTCATGATTATGTTCCGTATGAAGCTTAATCCGCAAACTGTTATATCTGTGGAAAATGCCCTTCCCAAAATCGTTTTGTCGATGATACTTATAACATTTTCATTTGCCATAGCCGGATTTCTTATAGATTTAATGTATGTCATATTGGCTATAGGGGTTGGCGTTATAAGTAACAACGGTCTATATTATAATGCCGGTGAGTGGCAGAAAAAATTTATTTCAGCAGGGCCCAGTGAACTTTTTACCGGTTTTTTTGTAAAAGGTAAATATTTTGGGATCGATTTTGCGTTTGTTGTAGGTAATTCTTTTTTATGGATTATGGGTAATATAATATCCGGCATCATTAGATTTATTGTTGGGATCATTACTGCCGTACTCGGCGCACGAATTCTGCACTGGGCTCTTCCGGATAATTTAAGCAACATTTTTACAGATGAGGGAATTCAAGCTGCAACATTTGGAGCGGAAATAGGTAAATTTATTAAGGGCTTCATCGATCTTGGATCCAAAAACATAGCATTGGTTTTATTTTTAATGATCGGTGTAACTCTTGTTACTCCCCTTCTTGTCGGGTTCATAATAATTTTAACAATTGCTGGGCTTTTTTTCAGACTTCTTTTTTATCTTTTCCGCACTTACATGCAGATACTTTTATATATTATATTCGGACCCTTATACCTCCTCATGGAAGCAGTACCAGGAAGCAAAATTGGTTTCCAATCCTGGTTCATAAATTTGTTTGCTGAAATTATGGTATTTCCTCTTATTGCAATCATTTTTTCATTAGGATATGTTATAGCAAATACTTTATCACCAGGGGCAGCCAATGGGTTATGGGCTCCTCCATTTTTATTCGGGTTTAATACAGATGCATTCTCCGTATTAATGGGTATTGTGCTTATTTTTGTAACACCTGATCTTATTAAATCATTTAAAGAAATGCTTGGAGCAAAGGGAATGGGTGTAAACTTCGGCATTGGTACTCTGTTTGGCGGCGGACAGGCTTTGGCATCAGGAGGTATGGGACTTATTGGTGGATTTAGCTCTATCGCCTTGGCCTTCCCAGGACTTAGAGGTATGATACCTGGAGCTGGTGGTGGGTTCATGGGAAAACTCATGGGAACTACTAAACCTACTGAAGAGGCTTTAGTGAAACAATTAGCAGAACTACAAGGTGCCCAAAAGAAGGAACAAAAAACAGCGGGAGTTTGACGATTAATAAATCGTAATCTTTTATCTTCTTCTATTTAAAACTCGGTATTTTAAGAATATCTACTCCTATTAGTTTTAAGATAAATACCGAAAATAGTATAAGCATCAGTCCGGTTATGCATGAAGTCAACATTTGTTGAGCTTTTTTAACCTGCTCAGCATTACCACCTGAGGTTTGCATCATAAAGGCCGCATACATGATGCAAAGCATTGCCACTCCCCCTGCAACACCTATCCCCCATGTTAATAATTTTTCACCTATAAATTCACCCAAATTTGTTTTAACAGACCCCAATCCTGTCCAAATACATTTAGTTTCATTTTTACTTGTCATACAATCTCTACATGTAGACCGTTCATCATTATTTTCAAGATTATTACATAGTTTTGCCACAACATCATCTGATGTGTTTGCTTTTTCTATACAGTTGCAGTTAAGCCCGGCTGAATTAGAAGCACTGGGCACACCCGAAGTGCAAGGAGAATAGTTATTTTTTGTTTGATTCCCCACATCCAAATAAAAAGGCGAAAGTATCGCGCTTATTAAAGGTTGAATTATATCAACCACTATGCTAAATGCTCCTGGGGCATTTATTGATGGTGGTTTGCTTGGATCAACAGTACAACATTTATTTTTTGGAGGCGGTGCTCCTGCCACTCCACAGTCTTGTCCGGGTATTTGCGCAGGCAAACCCTGAGCAAACGAAATTGTTGACAAGGAACCGAATAGAATATAGAAAAAAAAGATAGAGATAACTATTAATTTCTGTATTCTCATATATTACATTAGACTGTATTTTCAAAAAAAAAGCAAGAAGATTACTGTTTCTTTTTCCCATCAGTTTCCTCAAGACCATCTTTGATAAACTTCCATAGCATAAATAGAGCCAATGCGGTGGCGACGTTGGGAATAATCTCAGAAACCACTAATTTGTCCCAGTCGGCACCCATAGAGATAGCAAGCCGTTCAAATCCATAAATCCCTTCTTCCATGATAAGATCGTTATGAACCAACATTTGAAAGTAAGAATTCAACCCGTCGGTACTTAAACTCATAGCGTCTTTTCCTCCATAAATTCTGGATAACGAAAGATCTTTCCCGTTAAGCAAATGATATACTCCTCCGAGTAAAAAAGGCATACGAGTAAGGTGATGTTCTTTAAAATATCGTGCTGCAATTTGAGCAATATAGAAATTCATTTCATAACAGGCCTCATCCCCTGCAATACCTTTCAACCCACGGATTTCTCCATGAAGCTTATACAGCTCTTCAAGATTTTTACTGTGAGCACATTTTGCAAGCAGATCGTCAAGTCCCATAAGTTTTCCCATCACTCCGTTGTAAGCATTCAAATCTCCCCAAAGACGTTTTATCATATTCTCCCCGGAGTTGGCGCCCATATTGTGCAGGATAAAACGCCAATCTACATCGGTTGTGTCAGGTGGAAATTGGTGACCTAATTCGTTGTACCAAGCTCTTCCCATATGATAAAAAAATCCTTTTTCTCCCAAAGTTGCATCAGCTCCGAAATTCTCATTTAATCCTTTAAAGTGAGTAACTAATCCGCCGGCTCCAAGAAAAATTTCCCGGAGTTGTGGATCGGCAATATCTGAAGCATTCATGGTCGGTGCATTGCGCAGTTTAACTTTTTCAGTTGCCAAATCCATGGTGCGATACAATTTTTCCCATACTTTTTCTTTATCCATAGTCCCTTTTGCGTTTTTACAATCAGCCTGTGCTTCACCCCAAGCTTCAATTTGTTTATAGAAACTACGGACTCGGTGAAGATTCTCATAATTTGATTCTCCCCACATTCGCCGCATTTCTATTTGTTTTGTTTTGACTTTTTTTAATAACTCTTCTTGC